>JAESFT010000035.1_pt1 | contig 387930 bp, 333 predicted proteins | sample 9269451 | NCBI WGS metagenome assembly JAESFT01 (sample SAMN14502557, study PRJNA617106) | algae metagenome | isolation source: Scytonema hyalinum WJT4-NPBG1 and co-occurring heterotrophs from well... | place: USA: Mojave Desert, Joshua Tree National Park, California | collected 2006-05-25
TTCGTGCCTGTCAAGGCCGAGCCCATGCCGCAGAGGTCGTCGCGGCTGCCCGGCGCCGTCCCCGGTCGGGTTAGCGCCCGGCCGGTGTCGTGTTTCCGGAGAAGTCCCTATGCACCACCAGCGCTATCGTCTGGTCATCCCCTTCATGCTGCCCGCGCTCATCCTGTACGGGGTCTTCGTCCTCTATCCCTACGTGCAATCCTTCTATGTTTCCCTGACGGACTGGCGGGGCATGTCCGACCAGCGGCCCTGGACCGGGTTCTCCAATTACCAGCGGCTGGCCGAAGACGGCAACTTCACCAACGCGCTAGGCAACAACGCGTTCTTCCTGCTCGTCATCCCGCTGATCACGATCTCGCTGGCGCTCCTCTTCGCGACCCTGTTCACCCAGGGGGCGCGAGGCGTACCCGGTTCGTCGTTCTACCGGATCGTCTTCTTCTTCCCCCAGATCCTCTCGATCGTAATCATCGGCGTGCTCTTCAAGAATGTTTACAAGTCCACCGGAGATGGTTTGCTCAACGGCGTGCTCCGCTTCCTGGGTTTCGATCAGCCCGTCGCCTGGCTCGGCGACCCGACCATCGCGATCTGGGCGATTGCCGCCGTGGTGATCTGGCAGGGTGTTGGCTTCTACATGGTGCTGTTCATCGCCGGCATCCAGGGGATCCCCGACTCGTTCTTTGAAGCCGCCACACTCGACGGCGCGGGCCGCTTCACCCAGTTCCGGACGATCACGCTGCCGCTGATCTGGGAGAACATTCGGGTCGGCGTCGTCTATATCGCCATCGCCGCGCTGGACATGTTCGCGCTGGTTCAGGTCATGACCGCCGGTGGTCCCAACCGCTCGACCGAAGTCATCGCCCTCTACATGTACGACCGCGCCTTTACCCGCTCGCTCTGGGGCTACGCCACGGCGATGGGCGTCGTGCTACTGCTTCTGACGCTGATCCTCTCGCTGATCACCCTTCGCGCTTCCCGCCGCGACACGTACGAGTACTAGGGCCGGGCCTTCTGCCCGGTCCCTCCCCTTCGCTGTCGCGACGGAGCGGGAGCCACACGAGCCACCTCGCCCAGCAGGAGACGACATGGTCATCAACGCGGAGCAGATCAAGCAGGACGGGATCGGGGACGGTGATCACGCCGCCGTCGCCAGCACCGACTTCCGGCGCCACCACATGACGAAGGGCGACTGGAGCTTCCTCTTCACCTCGCAGGTCTTCCTGACCATCTGGGCGGCGCTGGTCATCCTGCCGCTGCTCTGGATGGTGGTCTCGGCGTTCAAGACCGACGCTGAGATCCTGTCCTCACCGTGGAGCATCCCCGGCGCCCTCCAGATGGACAACTTCGTCCGGGCCTGGAACGAGGCCCGGATCGGCCGGTACATCTGGAACACGGTCGTCGTGGTGGGCTTCGGTGTCGTTGGCACTCTGCTCGTCTCGTCGATGGCCGCCTATGCGCTGTCGCGGTTCCAGTGGCCGGGCAACCGGGTCATCTACTACCTGTTCGTCGCCGGCCTGATGTTCCCGACCTTCCTGGCGCTGGTCCCGCTCTACTTCGTCGTCCAGGACCTCGGATTGCTCGGCACCAAGCACGGCCTGGTCCTCGTCTACATCGCCTACTCGCTGCCGTTCTCGATCTTCTTCCTGCACGGCTTCTTCAAGAACCTGCCGACCGACCTGGCCGAAGCGGCGATCATCGACGGAGCCGGTCCGTACCGCGTGTTCTTCCAGATCATGCTTCCCCTCGCCCGGCCGGGCATCATCGCGATGGCGATCTTCAACTTCCTCGGCCAGTGGAACCAGTACCTGCTGCCGCTGGTCCTGAACGCCGATCAGAACAACTACGTCATCGCCCAGGGATTGCAGGCGCTGAATCTCAACCAGGGTTACCGCTCGGACTGGTCGGCCCTGTTTGCCGGCCTGACCATCACGATGGTGCCGATGCTGGTGGTCTACATCGTCTTCCAGCGACGGCTCGAGGGTGGCCTGACGGCGGGAGCGCTCAAGGGCTAGCGGCGTACCCCTCCCACCATAGCGCCATTGGAGCCGGCCCCTGATAATGGGCCGGCTCCGTCGCCTCCAGACTCAGACAGGAAAGGGATCCGGTGGAATCAGCAACGACCGGCGGTCGGCTCGCCGGCAAGTACGCCCTCGTCACCGGCAGCACCCGTGGGCTTGGACGAACCGCCGCCGAATGGCTGGCCCGCGAGGGCTGCGGGATCGTGGTCCACGGTCGTGCCCAGGCGGACGTCGACCAGGCCGTCGAGGAGATCGGCGCGCTCGGCGTTCACACGACCGGTTTCCCGGCCGACCTCTCGAAGATCGGCGACACCCATCGGCTCGCCGAGCAGGCGCTGGGGGCGGTCCCCCAGCTCGACATCCTGGTCAACAACGCCGGGATGAGCATCCGGGGTCGATTTTGGGAGGTGCCGGACGACGACTGGGAGTACCAGACCAACGTCAACTACCGGTCCCCGTTCGTCCTCGCGCAGCACGCTGCCCGACACATGATCGAGCGCGGCATCCGGGGACGGATCGTCAACACGTCCACGATTGGTGCCCATCTCTGCCACACCAATGCCGCCGTCTACGACTCCAACAAGGGCGCCGTCGAGACGATGACGCAAAACATGGCCTACGAATTGGGCGAACACGGCATCACGGTCAATTGCGTCGTGCCCGGCGGGATCCCGGACAAGCCGTCCGGTAACCGGCCCGCCGCGACCTGGGGGGCGGGATTCAGCAAGTGGGTGCCGCTCGGCAGGGCCGGGCGGTCTGAAGACACCGCTAACGCCGTGCTGTTCTTCTGCCTCCCCGAGTCCGAGTGGATCAGTGGCCAGAGCCTGATGATCGACGGCGCCCACTCCGTCCGGCTATGGGAAGGGTGACCGTGTCGGGGGCTCAGGCGCCAACCGTCCCGACGATCGCAGAGATGCGGGTGATCTGGGACGGCAAGGCGGCGTTCTGGGACGACCGCATGGCCGACGGCAACCGCTTCCACCTGTCGGCGGTCGTGCCGGCCGCTGAGTCGCTTCTCGGCGAGGTGACGGGACAGCGGGTGCTCGACATCGGCTGTGGCAACGGGGTGTTCACGCGGCGGCTGGCCGAACTCGGCGCGACGGTCGTCGCGACCGACTTCAGCCCGGTCTTCCTGGAGCGAGCCGCCGCGCGGTCTTCGGGCCGCCCGGATGCGGACAGGATCACCTGGCGGCAGCTCGATGCGACCGACCCCGTGGCCCTAGATGCCCTGACTTCCGTCCCGTTTGACGCTGTCGTTTCGACGATGGTCCTGCAGGACATCCCGGAGATCGGCCCAGTGGCCGCGGCGATGCCCAGGCTGCTGCGTCCCGGCGGCCGGTTCGTCGCCGTCATCCCCCGCCCCTGCTTCAACACGGTCGACACCGTCCGCTACGAAGAGCAGCGGGAAACTGGTGGTGTGATGACGGTCGAGCGTGGCGTGAAGACCAGCCGCTACCTGACTTCGATCTCGGCCCTCGGTGGCGGGATGCCGGGCGAGCCCCACCCGCACCACTACTTCGAGCGGACGATCACCGATTACCTGGCGCCGTTCCTCGCGGCCGGGATGGTGCTGGACGGATTGACCGAGCTCCCGTTCCGGACCGACGGGACTCCGGACGGCCCACCCGACGGTGACCTGCCCGTGACACTCGCGTTCCGGCTCCGTGCCCCCTGACCCCTCGTTCTGACCCGACGACCCACCATTCCCAAGGAGACTCCCTGATGACCGAATCCCCTGCCGCCAGCGCTGCCGCCGACGTCGCCCAGGAGGCCGTCCCCGCGGCCGTGCCCGAGGTCTACCGTCGCCTGGAGATCCGCCCGGTCATCAATGCTTCCGCCACCCTGACCCGGCTGGGCGGCAGCATCATGCCTGAGGAAGCCGTCCGGGCGATGGCGGAGGCATCACAGCACTTCATCCCACTGGATGAGTTGCAACTCCGGGTCGGTGAGCGGATCGCGATGCTGACCGGCAATGAGGCCTGCTACGTCTCGTCCGGTGCCGCGGCCGGGATCACGATGGCCGTCGCGGCCTGCATCGCCGGGAGCGACCTCAACCGGATCGCCGCCTTCCCGTACCTGGAGGGGATCGAGCGGACCGAGGTGATCATCCACCAGAGCCAGCGCAACGGGTACGACTACGCCGCCCGCCAGACCGGGGCGCGGGTAGTCGAGATCGGCGGCACGGCCGAGGATCTCCGCGCCGCCATCAGCGACCGGACCGCCTGCGTGCTGTGGTTCGCGGGCGCACACTTCGCTGAGAACGCCCTGCCGATCGAGGAGGTGGTGGCGATCGCCCACGAGCACCATGTTCCTGTGATCGTCGACGCGGCGGCGCAGGTGCCCAACATCAGCAATCTCTGGCACTTCACCAGGGAGCTCGGCGCCGACCTCGCCATCTTCAGCGGCGGCAAGGGACTGCGCGGCCCGCAGAGTTCCGGGCTGGTCCTTGGACGGCCCGATCTGGTGGCGGCCTGCCGGGTCAATGGTTCGCCGAATCACAGCCTCGGGCGTCCAATGAAGGTTGGCAAGGAGGAGATGGTTGGTCTGCTCGCCGCGGTCGAGGTGGCACTCCGGCAGGATGAGCCGGCAGTCATCGAGGGGTACGAGACCATCGTGCGCGGCTGGATCGAGGGGTTGTCCGGGATCGAGGGCGTCACGGCGGAGCGATCGTTTCCCAGCGAGGCCGGGCAACCCCACAGCCGTGCGATGGTCACCCTCTCACCTGATCTGGCCCTGACCCGGGACACGATCGTCCGCGAGCTCTGGGACGGTGACCCACGCATTGCCGTCGCCGCGGTCGGGACCGACACCATCGCGCTCAACCCGCAGACGATCCAGCCGGGCGAGGACGTGATCGTCCTCCGGCGGCTGCGTGAGATCCTCGGCGCCGGCTGACCGGCGGGGTGCCGCGGTCCGGGCACGGCGTCGCGAACCCGGATTGCGGCCCCTGTTGGCGGTGGTACGCTGCCCCGGTGGCCGCGGGCGTGGTCACCCGACCGGGCGCGACCCGGGACGGCCTCCATTGACGAGACCAGACCAGACCCATGCCGAATCCGCTCCGCAATCTCTTCCGGCCCAAGCGAGACATCGCCCGTGAGGAACTGATCTACCCCCCGCACACCGGGACGAGCCGGGGCAGCAAGGGAATCTTCGCGATCTTCGCCGTCGTCACGATCGCCATCATCGTCTTCGCGCTGGTTATCACCTTCACTACGGACGTCCGGCAGGACGCCAATGACGCGGTGATGACCGAGACAGCCGAGATCTACAACACCGCCGCGGCGAACTCGACCTCGACGGCCGCGGCGGGTGGCTCACCTGCCGCTGGCGCCCCGACCGGCACCCCGCCCGCCGGCATTGCCACCGTCGAGGCCACGCCGGCCGATTAGCACCACGCCGACCCGTCGCCCCGCCCGACGGCCGAACCCATGGAGGATGGACTGCCATGAATGACGCCGCGACCAACCGGACGACCACCCACGTTCGCCGCCTCATCGCAGGGATGCTGCTCTCGAGCGCGATGCTTACGGGCGCTGCCGGTGCCCTCGCCCAGGACGCCTCTCCACCGGCTGCCGGCACGCCTGATCCGGCGCGTATCTCTGCTGTCTGCGACGGGGTGGCCGAGCGGCAGGCGGCCACCCCGGTCGCCGGCCAGCCGGCGCCTGAGTCGCTCGAGGACGTGCCGGCGGACCTGCTCGCGCTCGACACGCTGATCTCGCACACCGAGGCGATCATCGCGCTCGCGAGCGTGACGGAAGCGGGCGGGACGACATCCGAGCTGGTCCAGTACGCCGGAGATGCGCGGGCAGCAGCGCAGGGGCAGCTCGATCAGCTATTGGCGTGGCGTGACAACTGGTACCCCGGCGCACCGGAGACGCCTGCAGCGTTCCAGTCGGCCCTGCTGGACCGCAGCCTGGCCGCGGCTGGCGCGCTGGCCGGATCTGGTGAGGCCATGCCGGCCGACGGGGCCAGCCGGGCCACGGCACTCTGCGACTTCGCCCAGCACTCCGAGATCCCGTTCGACGTCGCCGCCCTGGACCTGACCCTCGCCGAGCTGCAGGACGGCGTCGCGATAGCGCTGTTCGTCTCGCAGGAATCGGATCAGTCGGACCTCGCCGCGTTCGCGACGACGGCCAGCGACGAAGCAACCGCGGACATCGGGACGCTCGCGACCTGGCGCGACCAGTGGTTTGGAGCCGCCGTTCCAGTCGTGACCCCGGAGCCCGCGGGGCACGAGCACTGACGGTTACCCGGTCCATATCAGGTGGCGAACGACAGAGGCCGGTGGCGATTGCCACCGGCCTCTGTCGTTCGGAGTCAGGAGCGATGAGCGCCTAATCGGTGAGCGGGCGGACGTGGAGCAGGTTCGTCGTGCCGGAGCGCTCGACCATCGGCAGACTGCCGACCAGCAGGGCATAGTCCGACCCGGTCCCGAGTCCCGCCTCAATCACGGCCTCGCCGGCGCGGTCGAACATCTGGTTGATCTCCTGCTCCAGAGGCAGGACCAGCGTGCGGACGCCCCAGACGAGGTTGAGCCGGGTCGCGATGCTCTCCTGGGAGCAGACGGCGACGATCGGCTGCGATGGCCGGTACTTGGCCATCCGGCGGGCGGCTGCGCCACCGTACGTGAACACGACGATCAGCTTGGCGAGCTCGGACGCATCGGCCATCGCCGACCCGGCCCGGGCGATCGCGTCGGCGAAGTTCAGCGACTCATCCGGGTGGTGCGGCAGCGGCAACTGCGACGACTCGCTCCGGATCGGGCCGTCGCGCTCGATCTCCTTGATGATCCGGTCCATCGTCTGGACCGCCTCGTACGGATACTTGCCGGTCGCCGACTCGGCCGACAGCATCACCGCGTCAGTACCGTCCCAGACGGCGTTGGCGATGTCGCTGGTCTCGGCCCGCGTCGCCACCGGCTGGGTGATCATCGACTCCAGCATCTGCGTGGCGGTGATGACCGGGATCCCCATCCGGTTGGCGACGGCGATGATCCGCTTCTGCGCCCGCGGGACGCGCTCCGGTGGGAGTTGCACGCCGAGGTCTCCCCGGGCGACCATGAGGCCGTCTGACTCCCGGGCGATCTCCTCGACGTTCTCGAGCGCGTTGCCGCTCTCGATCTTGGCGATCAGCCCTGGCGCGGCGCCATGCTCCGCGGCGGTCTTGCGGGCCAGGACGACGTCGCTTGCGTCGTTGACGAACGACAGTCCGAGGAAGTCGACGCCGTGCTTCGCGGCGAAGGCGATGTCAGCCCGGTCCTGCTCGGTGACGGACCCACCCTTGATCGGCGCGCCGGGCAGCGTCACCCCCTGGCGCCCGTTGAGCATTCCGCCGCGGCTGACGATGCAGCGCGCGTGATCCTCGTTGACCTCCTCGACCAGCAGCTCGATCAACCCGTCAGAGATCAGCAAGCGGCTGCCGGCCTCGATCACCTTGAGCAGATCCGGAAAGCCGATTCCGATCACCTCGGTCGAGCTCTCGACCTGCCGCGGTACGATCCTGAGCGTGGCGCCACGGGCAACGGGAACCGCCTCACTGTTCGGGACGGCTCCCGTCCGGATCTTCAGCCCCTGGAGATCAAACAGGATCGGGACCCGGCGGCCGAGCTCGGCGGAAACGGTCCGGACGTCGGAGATGAGCTGCGCCCACCCCTCCTCCGTCCCGTGGGAGGCGTTGATGCGGACGACGTCGGCACCAGCCTCGAGCAGCCCGCGCAGGCGCTCCTGCCCACTGACGGACGGGCCGAGTGTCGTGACGATCTTGACGCGGCGATCAGGGTAGGCCCAGACCAAAGCGGTTCTCCTCGGTGGCAACGGGGGCGGTGGTCACTGCCCGGCACCGGACCGGCGGGGCGGTGGATGCCCATTGCCCGCCCGGCCCGATGTCTCACTTGGCAGCCCGCCTGACGGATTCGCTGACATGGTACCCGTCCAGCGCGACAAGTGTGGTCATCCGTGGTCCCTGGTACGCCCCGCACTGCCATTCGGTTATCCGGGTTGGACCTCTACGCGACCGGCGTCGCGACAGGAGTCGCCTCGCCCTCGTCGTAGAAGCCCGGTGGCGACATGTCAAGCGTGACCTGCTCGGCACAACCGGCATCGACCGGCTGTTCCGGAGCCGCCAGGAAGCTCCCGATCAGCCCGATGCTGCAGGTTCCACCCGCCGTCCCCGGGTCATGGCCGAGGACATCGAAGGTGACCTCTTGCCCCGCCGGGAGCTCGAAGAGCACCACGTCGGCGTCCTCCGCGGGGGTGATGGTGTCGAGACCGCCACTGATCAGCAGGGTCGGCACGTTGCTCCCCACGGTATCGGCCTCCGCCGCCGCCGTCGGCAGGTCGATCGCCTCGCAGACCGCGTTGAACGACCTCCACGACGTGGTGAAACCCTGCTCCAGCACCGGGCGGACGCCCGCGTCGGCCAGGACCTGGTCAAGGTCGACGTCCTGCGCGAAGTCCTGACAGTAGACCGCCCCCAGCAGGCCGGTCGCCAGCCCACCCGCCTGGGTGATCAGGGGCGCGAGAACCTCGAGCAGCGCAAAGTCGCCGGCCGCCACCTGACTGATCACCGGAGGCACCCCGTACGGCTGGGACGTGAAGGCCAGCAGGTAGACCGTCTGGAGGAACAGCTCGCCGTCGATGGGGATACCGGCCGTCATCTGGCTGGCCGGATCGGTCAGTTCGACGATGGCAGGCTCGGCCTCCAGCCGGTCGTAGGCGGCCTGCAGCGACGCATCCAGATCGGCGTTGGCGGCGGCGCATTGGGCGTCCGCCTCGCAGAGGGCGAAGATCCGGGTCAGGCTCTCGTCCAGGCCGGTCACCTGCCGCACGAAGATATCGGTATCCGGAGCGACGACGGAAGCCAGAACGGCGCTGCGAACCAGCTCCGGGTACCGCGTGATCACGCGCTGGCCAAGGTATGAGCCGTAGGAGATCCCGTAGAGATCGGCCTGCCCCGCGTCGAGCGCGCCGATCAGCGCGGCGACATCGGCGGCGTTGTTCTCGGTGTTGAAGGCAGCGAGATCGACGCCCGTCCCCTCGATCGCTTGCAGGCACTGCACCACCGTGGCGATGGCGACGTCCTCGTCTGGCAGGGCGATCACCGGGACCTCACCCGCCGGCGTGCCGACTGGCTTGGCGGCAGGCGTGGCGGCGACCGGCGTCCCGGAAGTTGCCGGGTCACCAGGCGGAACGACGAGCGGGACGGCATCGCCGGGACAGGTGAGTACCGACTCGGAAGCGCCCGTGCCCCGCTGATCGAACAGGATGACGTCCTGGTTCTCGAGCAGCGGAGCGTAGGAGATCGGGACCTGCTCGGTCGCTGGCAGGAAGAGCGGCAGCAGGCTCCCGCCATTCTGGCCCGGACCTCCCGTCAGGACGACCAGTGGCTCCGGCCGCGGACTGTCACCCGTCGCGACCAACCGCATGACGTGCAGCCGGACGACCGGCGAGCCCGCGTCCCCGGGGAAGGCCGGGACGGTGAGGTATCCGCAGGTGATGTTCTCGCCGTCGACGAACCCTTCCGGGACCTGATACCGGGTGGTACAGGGAACGGGATCGATCGTTGCCGGGTCGACCACGGGGGTGGCTCCGGCGGAGCCTGGCGTGCCCGCCGGCGTGGCGTCCCGGGCCACGGCGAGACCCGTCGTTCCGGTCGCGATCAGCAGGGCAAGCAGGACGGTCAGCACCCATGATGGGCGCGCCAGACCGGCGGGACGCGACATGGTCGTCTCCTTGTGTTTTCGCCGGGTCCCGGGCCGGGACACGACACATGGCGACGCCCCCGAAGCAGGGCGAACGCATCGCCGTCGGACCCGCACGTTTTCGGCCATCCATTGACCCGGTAAACTTTCGAAAACAGTTCGACCCGGCCTGCTCACCAGTCGGGAGCAAGCCGGGCCGAACCGTGTCTCTCAAGCACCGGCGGGGCGGCTACTCGTAGCGCAGCGCCTCGGCCGGCCGGATGCTGGCGGCCTGGCGGCTCGGCACCCAGGTCATCAGCATCGCGAACCCGAAGGTGATCGCGAGGACGACGAGGACCAGCCCCCACGGCACCACAATCCCGGTGGCACCCGTCTCACCGGTGAAGTTGGGATCCTGGAACAGCTGCCAGGCGGTGACCAGCGCGAGGATGGTCCCCGAGATCACGCCGAGGCCGACGACGAACGCCGTCTCGATCATGAAACTGAGCGAGACCATCGACCGGGCGTAGCCGATCGCTCGCAGCACGCCGATCTGCTGGCGCCGCTCGATCACCGCGCGGAAGGCGATCACGCCGACGGCGGCGATTCCGACGATCAGACCCAGTCCCATGAAGCCCTGGATCAGCAGGAGGAAGCCGGAGAAGATGCCCTGGTTCTCTTCCAGGATCTCGTCATACGAGTCGGCGACCGCGCCATTGGCCAGCAGCGCCGATCCGATCTCCCGGGCCCGGTCCGTGGCGTTGTCCGGGTCGGCGAGGGCGATCGTATAGGTCACCTGGTTGGGCTCGGGAGCCAGCGTCGCGGCCGTCCCGCCGCCGACGTAGACGCCGAACAGCGTGCTGAAGTCCTGATCGATCACCCCGATGACGCGGAGGGTCCGGGACTCACCGGTCGTCGGGTCGGTGAACGCGACCTGGATCGGGTTCCAGCCCTGCTCGGTCGCCTCGAACCCGCGGACCAGGAACTGGCCCGGGAACCCACCATTGGCGCCGATCGACCCGGCATCGACGACCGCGACGTCCGGTTCTGTCCGCAGGGCGTTGATGATCGCGGCGTCGTCGGGATAGCCGGCGGCGCGCGCCTGGAAGCGGACCTCGGCGTTCTCCAGCCAGCTGTCACTGAAACCGGCAAGCGGCGCCAGGGACGAATCGTCAGGAAGGTCCGTACCCGGGTCCGGGCTGTCCAGCTGCCGCATCGGCGCCTGCGCGGCCACCTGCGGGATGGTTCCGACGGCAGTGATGTCGCTGGTATCGGCGCCGGCTGCGTTGAGCGCCCCGACGATATCCTGGTCCGGGATCTGGTTGGCCTGCTGGACGACGACCTGGACGTCGTAGCCCGCGCCGGCATCCGAGTTGATGAAGATCCGGCTGAAGTTGGCGCTGACCGTCGAGAACGCGACCAGCGAGAACACGATCAGGCTGAACATCGCGATCGTCAGACCGGTGCGCCCGACGTTGGCGCCCGGATAGGCGATCGCCAGGCGAACGGCCGGCAGCCGCGACCCGAACAGCGACCCGATCCGGCTGGCCAGAGCGAGCAGGATGTCCAGGTTCTGGGTGATCAGCATCGTCGTCCCGGCGACCGAGAAGATGCCGATCAGGAAGAACATCTCGAAGTCGCCGCCGGTCGCGACCTCACCGAAGACCGCCCGGGACTGCTCCGCCGGCAGGAACCAGAGCAGCAGCAGGTACAGGCCGACCAGCGAGTAGGCGAGCCGGGACGGGACGCCGAACCAGCGGGCGAACGTCGCCAGGCCAAGCGGGACGAGGCTCATGCCGAAGTAGAACAGGAAGGTCCCGCTCTCCCCCAGGGAGACACCGCCCGCGATCAGCAGGACACCAACCAGGGTGATCAGGGACGCGGTGACCAGCGTCCGCTTGCGCCGCTTGGCCTCCTCACGATCCGGCAGGTCGCGGATGGCAGCGACGACGTTCAGGCGGCTGGCCCGGAACGAGGCGACGACGATCGCGAGGAAGGTCATGATCACGCCAAGGCAGTAGCCGACGACGATGCTGCGCCACGACACGAAGCCCTGGACGTCGAAGAAGTCGCCGACCGCGTCCTTGAGGATCTGCGCCAGCCCCAGGATCACCAGGGTCCCGGCCGCCGCTCCGACTAACCCGGAGAGCAGCGCGTAGCCCGACCCTTCGGCGATGAACTGCTGGATCAGGTGACGGCGCTGCTGGCCGACGGCGCGGGCCATGCCCATCTCGGCCCGGCGCTCGGCGGCGAGCATCGAGAAGATCAGGACGATCAGCAGCACGCCGACCGCGATCGAGAACAGCCCCAGCACCAGGAACAGACCGGTGAGCGAGGAGGAGATCAACGCGGACTGCTCACGCAGGTCCTGCTTGATCGGATTGACCGCGACCGGCTGCGTGGACAGGGCCGGCTCCAGTTCCGCCACGGCATCATCGGTCCGGCCGATCGAGTCATCGCCATTGCCGACATTGGAAACGGCGATGAAGGACAGGAGGCCTTCCATCCCCGTCGCGCGCTGCAGCTCGTCCAGCCGGACAACCATGCCGTTCTGGTTGCTGGTGTTCAGCACGCCGGAGAGCGGGCTGTTCTCGGCGACGGCCGCCACGGTCAGGGGAACGGGCTGGTTGGCGTAGTAGATGGTCAGCTGGTCCCCGGCGGCGGCATCGATCTCCTCCGACAGGCCTTCGCTGATGACGACCTGACCACTCGGCACCGCGGCCAGGTCGATCACCTCACCGCCGGGCGTCCGCAGCCCGCCGAACTGGTCGGCGCGAGTCGGGTCGATGCCAACGATCAGGTTCTCGGGTGTGGACAGCTGGCTGGCGTCGTTCACGACCGGGACCGGCAGGTACAGGGCCGGCATCACGCCATCGATGATCGACGACGTGGCAGCCACGGCGTCGACCGCGCCCAGGGCGTCGGCCGACAGGGTGGCGCTGGTATCGGTGATCGCGTCGCCGCCCGGGCTGACGGCCGGGTAGACCAGCTCGTCGACCTCGCCGAGTACGCCGTAGACGGACTGGCTGAGCGACCGGTCGATGGTGTCGCCCATCCCGAGGGCGGCGGTGGAAATCAGCGTCGAGAGCATCAGCCCGACGACGATCAGCGCCGTCTGGGCTTTGCGCCGCGGGATGTTTCGCATCCCGAGGCGGAACACGACGCGCTGGCGCAAGGCGATCCACGCGGTATAGGAGAGGCAGAGGACGAGCATGATGACGAAGGTCACCATGATCGCGTCCATGGAGATACCGAAGATCTCGTTCATCTGGGCACGATCCTCCCGGCGCCCCGCTCAGATGCGGGATGCCGTGGTAGTGGTGCGGCGGCCGGGTGAGGTCAGGACCGGGCGTAGAGCTCGCGGGTGAGCTGAGACGTCCGGCTGGGCATCTGGACGCTGTCCTCGGTGCCGTGAAGCGTGCCGAGCCCGTCGGTGCCAAACTCGCCGGAAGTCTTCTCCTCGCCGACGATCTCGCCGTCGCGCATCCGGACGATGCGGTCGCAGCCCGCGCCGACACCGGGGTCATGCGTGACGATCACCAGCGTCAGCCCCTGCTCCTTGTTGAGCGTTCGCATCAGATTGAGGATCTCGGTCGCGTTGGTGCTGTCCAGCGCGCCCGTCGGCTCGTCGGCCCAGACGATGGCGGGCTCGTTGACCAGCGACCGGGCGATCGTGACGCGCTGGCGCTGGCCACCGGACAGCTCGGCCGGCCGGTGTCCCGCCCACTTCGCGAGGCCCACCTGGCCGAGCGCGGCCTGGGCACGGCTGCGGGCTTCCTTCGGCTTGACCCCGCTGACCAGCAGCGGCAGCTCCACGTTCTCGACGGCGCTCAGGACCGGCAGCAGGTTGTAGACCTGAAAGATGAACCCCATCCGCTTGGCCCGCGACACCGTCCGCTGCCGGTCGCTCTGGGTGGCGAGGTCCACCCCCTCGAGCAGGACCTGCCCGGACGTGATGTCGTCCAGCCCGGAGAGGCAGTTGAGCAGGGTGGTCTTGCCGCAACCCGACGGCCCCATCACGGCGACCATTTCGCCCCGCTCGACCGCGAAGTCGACGCCCTTGAGCGCGGGGATGGTGGCGTGGCCGGTGGTGTACTCCTTGACGACCCTGGTCGCCTGGATCATGTACCGGCCGTCGCTCGCCGCCTGGTTCCCCGTGTCCATCTTCATGCCCGTTTCCGTCGTCATGCTCTCGCTCCCCCAGCCCGGCAGCACCGATCGGTCCGCCGGGTATTCGCAATCGCGCGCTCGCCGTCATGGTGCATCGTGATACCGGTCGTTCCGTGTCCCGGTGAACGCCCGGGAGACAGATGGTTGCCGGTCGGCCCGGACCTTGCGGGCGATGGTGCTCCTGCGGTCGGATTGCACACCCTCCCGCCGCGTCAGGGTCAAGTGACCGATTCGCAAGGACGATGGTTGCACGCGCTCGCGCCTCCGCTATCGCGGAACTATGGCCGAGTTGTTACGATCGGCACGAATCCCTCCGGCCATCGTGCGGACCTGACCCGCTGATCACCTGAACGGAGTGTCGACCCTGGGCATCCTTGGCGAAGTCTGGACCGCGATCGCGGACAACCCGGACCGATTCACCGGCGCCCTGGAGACGCACCTGCGCCTGTCCGGGTCCGCGCTGGTACTCGCGCTCCTGATCTTCGTGCCGCTCGGGGTCCTGGTTAACAAGACGCGCATCGTCGGCCCGGGGATCCTTGGCGTGGTCTCGGCCGCGCGGGTGGTGCCGTCGCTGGCCATCGTCTTCCTTGGCTACTCGGTCATCGGGACCGGCTACCAGACGGCGCTGATCGCGCTGGTCGTCCTGGCCGGGCCGCCGCTCGTCATCAACACCGACGCCGGGCTGCGAAGCGTCTCCGCCTCCGTCAGAGAGAACGCGAAGGGACTCGGGATGACCCCGGTCCAGGCATTCTTCCGGGTGGAGGTGCCCCTTGCGTTGCCGGTGATCATCGGTGGCGTCCGGGCGGCCGCTATCGAGATCATCGCGTCGGCGGCCGTGGCGGCGTTCATCGGCGTCCGGACCCTGGGGCTCTACCTGACCAGCGGGATCTCGACGCTCAACGACGTGGAGCTGCTCACCGGGGCGATCCCGATCGCAATCCTCGCCCTGCTGACCGAGGTGATCCTCGCCGGGTTCCAGCGTGCCGTTACGCCGCCGGAGCAGCCGGGCCGCTCCTCTCGAGCACGACGGCTCTGGCCGTTCCGTGCTGCCCCCGCTCCCGGTCGGTAGCGGAACGGGCCAACTCCCCGGTCTCCGGTTCCGTCCGGTCCGCCGGTGGCGATAGCCCGTCCCGTCTGCCTCAAGAGGGCAAGGATTGACCGGCATTCAACCTATGGTCTGTGGACCGGGGGATCCCGGCCGATTGGGGAACTGTTCTTGCGAACGAACCATTCGGCCTGCGACGGTCCCCCTTCGCTCTGTCCGGGTGTAGTCCCCCGGCCAGGATCCACCCTTGGATCGCCAATCACCCCAGGACGAAAGGTTTCCCTGTGATGAACCGCACTCCCCTTTCCCGTCGAACCATTCTCAAGGGAGCGGCTGCCGTTCCCGTTGCCGGGCTCGGACTCGCCGCACTCACCCGGCCGTCGGGAGCACAGGGCGAACCCGTCCGCGTCGGCTCCAAGGACTTCCCGGAGCAGTTCACGCTCGGCCACCTGATCGGCCAGGCCCTCGAGAACGGCGGCGTCGCCGTCAACCTCGACGCCATCAACCTGGGCGGCACGGGCATCGCCCACACCGCGCTCGTCGAGGGTGAGATCGACGTCTACCCGGAGTACTCGGGCACGGCGTACACCTTCGAAGGCATCTTCGCGATGGATTACGCTGAGGTCGCGGGTCAGCTCGCGGCGTCGCCCGAAGCCGCGACACCAGTCGCCGGTGAGGGATCCGCGTTCTCGGCCGCCGATCTCTACGTCTACGACGCGATCGTCGCCGGGTACGCCGAGCTCGGCCTGACGGCGCTCAACCAGACGCCCTTCAACAACAACCAGGCGATCGCCGTGACCCGCGCCTTCTCCGACGAGAACGGCATCACGACCATCAGCGAGCTGGCTGAGTGGGGCGCTGACAACGACATCACGATCTCCGCGCCGGTCGACTTCGAGGCGCCCGATCGCGGCGACGGGTTCGTCGCGCTGCAGGCGACCTACGGCGGCGGCTTCGAGAACGCCACCGTCAATGGCGTCGACCCGGGCCTGAAGTACGATGCGTTCCTTGCTGGCGAGGCGAACGTCGTCCTCGCCTTCGGGACCGACGCCGAGATCGCCCAGAACGACCTGGTCGTGCTGCAGGACGACCTGAGCCTGTTCCCGCCGGCCCACGCGGTCCCGGTGTTCCGCAACGAGGTCATCGAGGCCTACCCGAACATCCCGGAGCTGGTGAACCCGGTCATCGATCTGCTGACGACCGAGGCGATGATCTCGCTCAACGTCGCGGTGGTCGTCGATGGCGGGGAGCCGGCTGACGTCGCGCGGCAGTTCCTGACCGACAACGGCATCATCACGGGCTGATTCCAACCCTGATACGCTGCCGGGAGGGTGCTGGCCACGGCCGGTGCCCTCCCGGCGTTTTCGGGCGGATTGATCCAGACTCCCGGATGTGACCCGGTCCGCTCCTGGTCCCGGTGTCGACGGAGAGCGATGATGACAAGTGACAGTCGATCCGGCGACACGGGAAGCCGGATCACTTACGAGAACGTCTCCAAGCGGTACGCCGGGAACAGCGGCGCGGCGGCGGTCCACGACGTCTCACTGGAGATCACCCCCGGCGAGCTGGTCGTGATCCTCGGGCCGTCCGGCTGTGGCAAGACCACGCTGCTCAAGCTCACCAACCGCCTCTATGAGCCGACGGGCGGCACCATCCGGCTGGACGGTGACGACATCACGTCCCTCTCCCCGACCCGCCTCCGCCGCCGGATGGGCTACGTCATCCAGCAGACCGGTCTCTTCCCGCATCTTCGCATCGCCGACAACGTCGCCGTCGTCCCGAAGCTGCTCGGCTGGGACAAGGCGCGGATCGGCCGCCGGGTTGATGAGCTGCTGGAGCTGGTCGGCCTGCCGCCGGATGAGTACCGCCGTCGCTACCCGTCGCAACTCTCCGGCGGACAGCAACAGCGCGTCGGTCTGGCCCGGGCGCTCGCCGGGGAGCCGCGCACGCTGCTGATGGATGAACCGTTCGGCGCACTGGACGCCATTACCCGTACCCGCCTCCAGGACGAGCTGCGCCGCCTCCATCGCCAGATGGGGCAGACAATGGTCTTCGTGACGCACGACATCGAGGAGGCCCTGCGATTGGCTGACCGGATCATCGTCATGCGCGATGGCGCGGTCGTCCAGTACGACACGCCGCTGGCAGTGGTGACACGGCCGGCCGACGAGTTCGTCGCCCAGCTCGTCGGGTCCGGCAACGTGATGCGGCGCCTGGAACTTCTCCCGATTCGGGATGTGGTGCGACCGCTGGACGGCCGCGCTCCCCGAGCCGATGAGGCGACCATCCTGGCGAGCGGCACTGGCCGCGCCGCGCTGGACCGGTTGCTGGAGTCGTCCAGTGACCGGGTGATTGTGGTCGACGCCGACGCCCGCCCGATCGGCTGGGTCGACTTCGCCACCGTCCATGGCATCAGCCAGCCCGGGGCCGGTATTGCCAGCATGGGCATCGACGACACGATCGTCACGGACGCGGACGCCATTGTCGCTACCGGGTCCTCGAGATGAGCGGCCTGTCGCTCGACTACCTGTTCGAAAACCCTGGTCGGGTGCTTGAGCTGACGCTGGAGCACCTGCAACTGAGCGTCTACGCGCTGCTGCTCGGGCTGGTCATCGCGATCCCGCTCGGCGTACTGGGCGCCCGGTTTCCCGCTCTGGGCCTGCCGATCCTGAGCGTGCTTGGCGCCATCTACACGATCCCATCCCTGGCGTTCCTGGCCATCCTCATCCCCGTGGTGGGTCTGGGAACGAACAATGCCGTCATCGTCCTCGCCGCCTACTCGCTGACGTTCCTCGTCCGCAACATCATCACGGGGCTGCGTGGCGTCGATCCGGCCGTCATCGAGGCGGCGCGCGGGATGGGGCTCTCCGGCGCACAGGTGTTCACCCGGGTCACCCTGCCGCTCGCCCTGCCGGTGATCGTCGCCGGAGTCCGGACCGCGACGGTGGTGACGATCAGCACCGCGACGGTCGCCGGCTGGGTCGCGGCCGGTGGACTCGGCCGCCTCCTGTTCGACGGGGTCAAGCTCCGGCGACCGGAGCAGATTCTCGCCGGCGCGATCGCGATCACCCTCCTGGCTATCCTCGCCGACCTGCTGATCCGGTGGCTGTCGCGATACCTTGCCGCCAACCGCGCCCGGCGGGCGGCGACCGGTCGGACCTGAGCCCCGGACCGGGTCGGGGTCGTCCGGTCCGGTCCCGGACGGATATGCTGTCCCGGTCCGACCGTCCCTCGCCGAACCATCCCGGAGCGCGACCGCCGATGCACCGCCCCCTGCCCGATCGACCTGCCGCCCAGTGGATCGGTCGCCCCTTCCTCCTTCTGCTCGTCGCGGTGCTGGTTCTCCCGGTCGCGGTCTCCACGGCGCCCCGCGTCCCGGTCGCAGCGGAACGCATCGCGGTCGTCGCCCAGGAGGATTCGCCGTCCGGCGAGCCATCTCCCGCCCCGTCCGCGGAGCTGCCCCTGACCGACGCCCGGTCGACCTTTCTCCTGCTGGGTTACCCGGACCAGAAGATCACCGCCAGCCTCATGACGTCGGTTGTCGAGGTGCCACTCCGACCGTCGCAGACGCTCGGGACGGACAGTCACCTCGTCCTCCGATTCGAGGCGTCGTCGCTCCTTGATCACGAGGCATCCTCACTGACGGTTTCCGTCAATGGCCAGGTCCGGCGATCAACCACGCTGGAAGAAGCCAACGGTCAGGTCGCGGAACTCCTCGTGCCGCTGGAGGCGACCGACCGCCTGCCGCAAACCGCCAGCGTTGTCCTAACCATCGACACCCGGCTGGTGACCGCTGGCGCTGGCTGCCCGCCAGCGATCGATCCGGGTCGCTGGCTGGTCATCCGGTCCGACTCGTCGATCGAGTTCGATCGCACCAACCTGGACCAGAGTGCTGGCCTGGCGGATCTGCCCAGCCTGTTCATGCCGGCGACGCCCGATCCGGTCTCACGGGAGGGCGATATCTCTGCGCGGGCCGTGACCATCGTCGTCGGGCAAGGGGCGGCGCCGGAGGAATTCCAGGCGGCGGGGCACCTCGCGACGGCACTGGGACGGTGGTCAGCGGAGCGACAGGTCCCGACGACGATCCTGTTCGCCGACCAGATCCCGCCCGATCAGCCGGCCATCGTCGTATCAGCCGGGGTCCGCTTCGCCGGAAGCCTGACCTGGGGCGACGTCTCCTGGGATGGCACGACGTGGCGCACGCCAAACGGCGCCGTCCCGTCCGATCGTGGGTTGCTCGCGCTGCAGCGCTCGGTCGTCCCCCGTCTGCTCGTCTCGAGCGCAACGCCGGACGGCGTACTGGATGCGGCCGCCGCGCTGGTCCGGCCGGGCCGAGCCAACAACCTGGCAGGCTCGTGGGCGATCCTGACGGGACGCGAGGTGCTCACCCCGGAGCTCCGCAGTCCCAGCTGGGACGGGAACACCGCGACATTTGGTCAGCTCGGAGCCGGGACGTATTCCTTCTCGGGGACCGGCGCCCAGCAGATGTCCCTGACGTTCCCGAGGCCGGCCGGCTGGCTGCTGTCCGGTGGTTCTCACCTCATTCTGGACGTGTCGGTCTCGGGCAATATCTCGCCGGACTCCAGTCTGTCGCTGACGCTCAATGGTCACTGGATGGGCTCCATGCCGCTGCGGGCAGGCGGGCAGGATGCGGTAGTCGGTGGATCACCGGAGACCGCCCCTACCCGCCAGGCAGCCCGGTTCGAGGTGCCGGCGAGCCAGCTCGGGGCCGTGAGCGGCGCCGATCGCCGGTCTCTGTCGCTGGTGGCCGGCGTCAACCTCGGGGTAGGCGCGACCTGTGCCGGCCTGACGCCCCCGACCGTCACCATTTTGCCGGGATCGCGCTGGGTCCTGCCCCACGAAACGGAGCGCGTCCTTGAACTGGCCAGCTTCCCGGCCCCGCTGGCCGGCGACCCGCTGGCCCCGGTAACGCCGCTGATCGCGGTCGTCCCCGACTGGCCGACGACCGCCGAGATGCAGGTCGCGATGCGCACGCTCGCAGCTGTGGCCCGCTGGTCGGCCGGTGATGCGCGGTCGCTGCCCGTGCTGATACCGGTCTCCCGCCTGACCGAGACGGACCGGACGGCGACCAATCTGATCGTGATTGGCACGGCCACCCGCAACCCTGTAGCCGGGGACCTCGTACGCCGGTACGGAGGGCTGGTCAACGCCCCCGGCCAGACCAGCACGACCGGAAGCGTCCTGCCGGCGCTCGGCCAGGTCGCGCTGCTCCCCTCACCCTGGCGCTCGGGCGGTGCAACGCTGCTCCTGACCTCGACCACCGACGCTGGCGTGACCCAGACCGGCGGGGCCTTCGAGGACGTCGAGCGACTCAATCAGCTGTCCGGGGGTGTGGCAACCGTGACCGGCTCGTCCGAGGTCGAGTCGACGCAGGTCGCCCGGGCCCCGGCAATCATCGATGAAGGCCTGACCGAGCGATTCGGCTGGAATCGCTACGTGGTGCTCTTCACCATTGCCGGGATCATGGCCCTGATCTTTCTCGGTGCCTGGCTCGCGTCCACCCGATCAGTCGGCCAGGGACGGGATCGTCGGAACTGACTGCAGCGGGACGCTTCAGGCAGTAAGGGCCCGGTGCCTCCCGATTCCCATGGACGGTTTCGCTGATAATCCTCACGCTTTACGTTCACCCGTATACTCGATCCTGGCGCGCAGGCCCTCCGACTCGCGGTCCGGGCAGGCGGCCCCGAGCAGACCCGGACCCCCTCGCCGGATCGCTACCGGGACGATGCAGTTCCGCTCCAGTGGCTACGTACCGCAGCGCCGCATCCACCAACGTGGTGAGAGGGAAACCCCGTGGTTAATCGCACCCGCCGCCGCGGTTCCATCATTCCGACTCTGGTCTCACTGGCTTCGCTCGTCGTGACGGCGATCCTGGTCGTGACGATCGTGATCCTGCCCGCGCTCGGCGAGGAACCGGTTGATGCCGAGGGCACAGAGATCGCCGCCCCGGACGAGCAGGCCCGTCCCGATCCGACATCCCCGGCCGACGTAGCCCCGACCGTACCGGCCACCGACACGCCCGGTCCCACGCCGACGTCGACCGTCCGGGTCGTCAACATCGGTATCACCCAGCGCTACCCGACGGCGACCATCATGAGCACGCCGACCCGGACCGCGACCGCCCGCGCGACGGCGACTTCCACGGCATCGGCGACCATCAGTCCGACGTCGACCGCCACGCCACGCGCCACTCCCACGCGCGTCGGCCCGGGCCTCGCCGCGACGAAGACTCCACGTCCCCCCACGGCCGCACCTGTTCCGCCGACCGTGCGGCCAACCTCGGCGCCACCGACTGCACCACCGGCGCCGACCGCCACAGCGACCCGCCGGGCGACCGCGACTCCCACAACCCAGGCGACAGCCGCTGCGACGGCCACCCAGCCAATCACGCGCCTGCCGACCCGACAGGCGGCTGCCACCGCCACCGCGCCGCCGGCAACGCGGGTGGTTCCGACCGAGCCACCGACGAGGCTCCCACCACGGCGACCCACCACGGCGGCCCCGGTCGATCGCCAGCCGACACCCGACGCGACCGCTCCGGACCGCGCGACGAGCACCCCGCGCCGCCCGACCGCGACCCCGGTACCTGTTCGCGGCGACCGTCCCACGGCTGTGCCACCACAGGTGCAACCGGAACCGACACAGGTCCGACCAGCCCCGCCACCGCCAACGGTGCCCCCACCTCCACCGCCGACCGCGCCATCACCGCTGCCACCGACCCAGGCCGCGCCCGACCAGCCGGACCCGCAACCGACGCGCCGTCCCCGGACATGAGTGTCACTAAGGATGCCGGACCAAGGACGCACCAACGGGGAAGCCAGTCTCGGCCCGTTGTATGGCTCGCACGATCACTCACATGCCGGGTGGACGCGGCCAGGCCGTGATTGAGCCAGACCGAGCGACTCGTTGAACCATCCGAGTCCCGAACCTGGCTACGTCCGGTCGCTGATCTCAGGACCTGGGTTCGCGTCTCGCGCCTTGCCACGGGTGCGCTCGTCGCCCGGCTGGCGGGCAGGAGCGGCCTGGGGATTGTGCGACGGCATCCGGGCGTCGGGTTCAGGCGGAGTGAGTCGTCGATCACGCCGATAGAGCACGGTGACGATGACGGCCAGCACCGCGAAGGGCACCGAGAAGCAGAAGGTGAGCAGCAACAGGTCGAGCAGACTCACACCAAAGACCGACATCGAAACCCGTTTCACGAAGGCAGAAGGCGATAGGACGGCGCGAGACAGGCACGCTCACCGGCCCTGGTGTCGCTCCATTGCTGGTCGCCGGGGGGCAATCCCGGCCGGAGGGGCATCGTCCACCCGCCGGACCGGCTCGTAGGAACCAGTGGGCCGTCGAGCCGAGGAGGGCCGATCCGAACCCGGCGCTCTCCGCGCGGCGGGTAGTGGCCCGGTGCGGTCCCCGGTCTCGGAGCGGACTGCATTGGCCATCCGGGGTCTGGGAAGAGCATCCTGCCGGGGTTCCGGCCCGCGCTCCGGATCACGGCTCAGCCTTGCGTCCGGAAGCTCCCGTTCCGGACTGGCAACCCGGCGAGTCGCTCGCTCGCTCCGACGTCCACCCACCGCCCGCCGTTGGCCGCGCTCATCCGGGTCCCTCTGGCCCTCCGCTCGAGCCGTCCGTCCTGCCTGCTCGTCGTGTCGGCGGGCGTTGCCGGGCTGCGTTGACCCGAGGCGGGAACGTATTGCGCGCAACTGGCGGCGCTGGATCGCCCCCGTGGAGTCCTGGTAGCGGTACCAGCCCAGTAGACCCGCGGCGGCGAGCATTCCGCCGATGCCGACGATCAGCACGGTCGTGAGCGCAACACGGTCAGAGGCGCCCATCACGACCAGCACGCCGGTCGTCAGCAGGAGCACCACGCCGACGACGACGAGCATCCGGCCGCCAGCCCGGAGCAGCCGGACCAGGCGACGTCGGTCGCGGACCTCCAGCCATTCCTGATCGTCCGACGGAGCGGGGAGCCGCCACGGCACGAGCTCCACGCAGGCGCGCCCGGCTGCGATCAGGATCGCCCCAAGGATGCTGCCCAGGACGATGAAATCCACCCGCTTGCCTCCCGGCCACCCAAGGATCGCCCCGATGTGCGACCCGGTTCATGCTGCATTCATGTTGATGCTGGCCAGTGTATCTGAGGGCCGTGCTCCGGGCGACCACTGTCCGGCCTGGGCGGGGCGGATAGCCACGTATCCAACCGCAGGAAGGCCGTCCCGTACTCTCCGCCCATGCCCTCCGACGTCTTCGTTCGCGGTGGCCGTTCCACGCCGGGTATCCTGATCGGGTTTGCCGGCCCAGATCTGCCGGCATGATGGCAACCGGCGTCTGTATCGATATTTCCACGAGAGGACCTGCGCTCCATGCCTGCCGGTCGCACCATCTCCGACGACATCTTCCTGCTCGGTGGCCTGCTCGGGGACGCAATCCGGGCTCAGGCCGGCGAGGAGGCGTTCGCCTTCGAGGAGATGATCCGCGCCTTGGCCAAGGCGGCCCGAAACGGTGACGAGACGGCCGTCAGCCGGATGGAGACGGCGCTGCGTGAAGCGGATGTCGCCGATCTCCGGGTGCTGATCCGCGCGTTCACCTCGTATTTCCAGCTCGTGAACCTCGCCGAGGACAACGAGCGCATCCGCCGGCTCCAGGCACACGACTATACCCCCGGCGCCGCCCCTCGACGTGGCTCGCTTCGTTCGGTCGTCGCGGCGGTCGCTACCGGCTACGGCGCGGGAAACGGGCTGTCGGCGGAACAGATGCAGGCGCTCCTCGACGACGCCGAGGTCCGCCTCGTCCTCACGGCGCACCCGACCGAGTCACGTCGCCGGACCGTGATCGACAAGCTGGCCCGTCTGTTCGTCGCCCTCCGGTCGATGGACGAGCGACCGCCCTCGCCGGCCGCGATGGCGCAGACCCGCAGCCGGATCGCTGCCACCGTCGCCGAGCTCTGGAGCTCTGACGAGATCCGGGCCGTTTCGCCGAGCGTGCTCGATGAAGTCCGGGCCGGACTCGTTTACTTCGGCAGCACGCTCGTCAACGTCCTGCCGCAGATCTACCGGGACATCGAGGGAGCACTGGCCGAGGCCTATCCGGGCACAGAGATGCGCGTCCCACCGTTCCTCGGCTTCGGATCCTGGATGGGTGGCGACCGGGACGGCAACCCCAATGTGACGCCGGAGCGGACTCGCGAGGCGCTGGCCCTGATGCGCGAGACGGCGCTGCGGTTCCTGGAAGATCGGCTGACCGAGCTGGCTGGCCGGCTGTCGGTCTCGGAGTGGATCGCCGGACCCGCGCCGCGGCTCGACGACTACCTGGCCGTCTACCGGGCGTGGTTCCCGGAACTTGGCCGGGAGCTGGAGTCGCTCAACCGTGGCGAGCCGTACCGGCAACTCCTGACGCTGATGCGTGAGCGACTCCGGCTGACCCGGGCCCAGGGCATCGGGTACGGCGAGAGCCACGAAATTCTGCCCGGCGACCCGCGTGGAGACCGCATCCGCGTGCCGAACAGCAGCGCCGACGCGATGCCCTATCACGCCCCGGCGGAACTGCTGGCAGACCTGCAACTCATCCGCGCTTCGCTGGCCGACCAGGGCGAGACGCTGATCATTGACGGCGACCTGCGCGACACGATCCGGCAGGTCGAGATCTTCGGCTTCCATTTCGCGACCCTGGACATTCGCGATAACTCAAAGCGCCACCAGACCGCACTGACCGAGATCTTCGCCCTGACCGGCGTCGTCGCCGACTACGGTGCCCTGTCCGAGGACGAGCGGTTCGCCCTGCTGGCCCGCGAGATCGCGTCGCCCCGGCCTCTGATCCCGCTGGATCTCTCGCCGCTCGGAGACGTCGCCCGCGAGGTCATCGAGACGTTCCGGACGATCCGCGCCGCGCTGTCCGGCCAGGATGCCGGCGTGATCCGGACCTACATCATCTCCAACACCGAGGCGTCGAGCGACGTCCTCGAGGTACTGCTCCTGATGAAGGAGACCGGGCTGGCCGGTGCCGGCGGCGGGAACGCGGTCCTCCGGATCGCGCCACTTTTCGAGGCCGGCGAGACGCTCCGCGCAGCGCCAGAGACGATGCGCACGCTGCTGGACGAGCCGGTCTACCGGGCGGCACTCGCCTCGGTCGGGGACACGCAGGAGATCATGGTCGGCTACTCCGATTCCAACAAGGACGTCGGGTATTTCGGGTCGACGTGGGGCCTCTACGCCTCGCAGGAAGCCCTGGCCGAAATGATCCGCTCGTACGGCGTCGACCTGGTCTTCTTCCACGGTCGCGGCGGTTCGATCGGCCGTGGCGGCGGACCGACCAACACCGCGATCCTGGCGCTGCCGCCGGGCACCATCGGCGGCGGAATCAAGCTGACCGAGCAGGGCGAGGTGATCTCGGCTCGCTACTCCATCCCGGAGATCGCCCACCGGGAACTCGAACTGACCGGCGGCGCCGTCCTGCTTGCCACGATCGGCCTGCCGGACGCGCCGTCGGCGGACGAGATCGACCACTACCGCCCGGTGATGACGACGATCTCGGACGCATCGTCCACCGCGTACCGGGACCTCGTCTACGGAAGCGATGAGCTGGTCGAGTTCTTCGCGTCGGTCACACCGATCGACGAGATCGCCCTGCTCCAGCTCGGCTCGCGTCCCGCACGGCGGGTGCAATCGACCAGGATCGAGGATCTGCGAGCCATCCCCTGGGTGTTCGCCTGGACCCAGGCCCGAATCCTCCTGCCCGGCTGGTACGGACTCGGTTCCGGCCTGCAGGCAGCCATTGATAGTCACGGGCTCGAGGCGCTGCAGGCGATGGACAGCCGCTGGCTCTTCTTCCGGAACGCGCTCCGGAACGCCGAACTGGCCCTCGCCCGGGCGGACCGGACGATCGCCGAGCGCTACGTCGTCGCGGCGGGCCGCGACGCCGCGACCGATCCGGTCTGGAACCGGATCCGGGCCGAGTGGGACCTGACGGAACAGTCCCTGCTCGCTGTCACCAGGCAGCGGCGGCTCCTGGACCAAGACCCGGTCCTGCAGCGGTCCGTCGAGCGGCGCAATCCCTACGTCGACCCGCTCAGCTTCCTCCAGCTGGAGCTCCGTCGCCGTCTCCGGGAGGGCGGCGTGCCTCTTCAGGAGCGTGATGAGTCGCTGACAAAGGCCATGCTGCTCACGATCAACGGGATCGCCAGCGGCCTGAAGAACACGGGCTGACGAATTCCAACCTTGCGACACTGCGGTTCGAGGTCCCTTGAACGGATGCACCGACCGCAAGAAAACATGCGCAAACCTATGTTCTTTCGCGGGCCGGGTGGCGTATCCTAACGTCTGTTTGCACATCGTTCTCATCTGGTCCCGCGCCCGCTGGCCGCGACCACGGGAGATCCTAGGCTGAACGCGTACGGCGAGACGCCGGCCACCCCGCGGCTGGTCGCGATCGGATCCGACTTCCATAGCGCCACGCTGGACTTGCGTGAGCAGCTGTCGTTCCCGGCCGACCGGCTGGCGGATGGCCTGGCGCTGCTCGGCCGGCACGCCGCCGAGGGGATGATCCTCTCTACCTGCAACCGGGTCGAGGTCTACGCCGTCGTTTCCGGCCAGGATCCGCACGACGCCGTCAGTCGCCTGACCCGCTTCGTCGTCGAAGCGACAGGGGTCGGGCTGCGTGACGTCGAATCCGCTACCGTCGCGCTGACGGATGACGCCGCGGTCCGTCACCTGTTCCGGGTCGCCGCCGGGCTGGAGTCGATGGTCCTGGGTGAGCCCCAGATCCTCGGGCAGATCCGGGACGCGCTGGGCGCCGCCCGTTCGGCCGGAATCGTCGGCCCGTTCATCTCCCGGCTGGCAACCGACGCGCTCAAGGTCGGCAAGCAGGCACGAACGCACACGGACATTGCCCGCAACAAGACTTCCATTGCCCACGCTGCGGTCGCGCTGGCGGCCCGGGAATTTACGGCTGCCTGCCCCATCCTTGTCGCGCTGGACCGGATGGACCTGGAGCGGATGCCGTGTCCCGCTCCCGTCGCCCATGTCAACCCGCTGCGGGGTCGGACGGCCGTCGTCATCGGCGCCGGCCCGATGGGGACGCTGGCCGCCAAGCTACTTCGGACCGGCCAGGTCGGGCGCCTGCTGATCGCCAACCGGACTCGGTCCCGCGCCGAGACGCTGGCTGCCCAGACGGGCGGCGAAGCGATCGCGCTCGATCAGCTGCCGGACGTGCTCGCCATGGCCGACCTCGCCATCGCCGCGACCGCCGGCGACCGCCCGGTGATCACTCCGGCGACGATGAGCCAGGTTCGCCGAACGGGCGCGCCGCTGGTATTGATGGACGTCGGGTTGCCGCGGTGCGTCGACCCGGCCGTTGCTGACGACTCCCGGGTCCTGCTGCGTGATGTCGATGCCCTCGAAGAGATCGCCGCGGGCTACCGGTCCGGTCAGGCCGCGGAGATCATCCACGTCGAGCACCTGATCGCGGATGGCCTGCGGCAGTTCCGAGCCTGGCACGAGGGTCGGCAGGTCAGTCCGACCATCGCCGCGCTTCGGGAGCGGGCGGACGAGCTCCGCGAGATCGAGCTCTGCAAGGCATTTAGCCGTCTCGGCCACCTGTCAGACCGTGACCGCGAAGTCGTCGCGGCGCTGGCGGCCGGGCTGACCAACAAGCTCCTCCACACGCCGACCTCCAACCTGACCCGCGCGGACAGCGCGTCGCGGTTGGACGACGCCGCCGCGCTGGCCCGGCTGTTCGGTCTCGAAGCACCAGGGGTCATCCCGCCCGTGGCTCCGGTCCGGACCGAGTCCGACAATCCTGGTGCCTGCCCCATCCCGGTGCGAGCCTCCATCCCCGCCGACTAGGCGCGCCCGGCCCATCCACAGCTTGCGGGGGCACGGTCGCACCAGCACTACCGGAGACCTGCCATGACGACGGCCACCGCAACCCGTGACCTGCCTCGCTCCGCCGATGCGTTTGCTCGCGCCCGGGACGTAATTCCCGGCGGGGTGAACAGTCCCGTGCGAGCGTTCCGTGGCGTCGGTGGCACGCCGGTCTACTACGACCATGCCGCCGGGGCCTGCTTCACCGACCTCGACGGGAACGAGTATCTCGACTACGTCATGTCCTGGGGGCCGATGATCCTCGGACACGCGCATCCTGAGGTGACGGAGGCGGTGATCGCCGCCGTCCGACGGGGAACGTCGTTCGGGGCGCCGACCGAAGCGGAGACGGCGCTGGCCGAACGGATTGCCTCCCTCGTCCCCGGTGTAGAGCAGGTCCGGCTGGTGTCCTCCGGGACCGAGGCGACGATGAGCGCGCTCCGGCTCGCCCGCGCCGCGACCGGCCGGGACCGGATCGTGAAGTTCGCCGGCTGCTACCACGGGCACGCCGATCTGCTGCTCGTCCAGGCCGGGTCGGGCGTCGCCACGTTCGGCCTGCCCGACAGCCCGGGCGTCCCCGCCGCCGTCACGGCCGACACGCTGGTCGCGCCATACAACGACCTTGCCGCCGTCCGCGAGTTGTTCAACGCGGCCGCGGAGCGGATCGCGGCGATCATCGTCGAGCCGATCGCCGGCAACATGGGCATGGTCCTGCCGGAGCCTGGGTTCCTCCAGGGTCTTCGCGACATCACCCGCGAGCATGGCGCCCTGCTGATCTTCGACGAGGTGATGACCGGCTTCCGGGTCGCCCTTGGCGGTGCCTCAACGTGGTCGGGTGTCACGGCTGACATCGTCACGCTGGGCAAGGTCGTGGGCGGTGGCTTCCCGCTGGCGGCGTACGCCGGGCCGGAATCGATCATGCGGCACGTCGCGCCGGTCGGATCGATGTACCAGGGCGGAACGCTCTCCGGCAACCCGGTGGCGACGGCCGCCGGCAACGCGACGCTGGAGATGCTCACCCGGCCGGGCGTGTTCGACGGGATCGTCGCGACGACCGACCGGCTGATGGACGGGATCGAGACGGCCGCGCGGGAGACTGGCGTGGCGGTGACGACCGCCCGGGCCGGTGCCATGGGCGGCTGGTACATGCAGGCTGGCCCGGTCCGCAACTACGAGGACGCCAAGCGGAGCGACGCCGGAGCATACGCCCGGATCTTCCATCACCTGCTTGGTCAGGGCGTCTATGTCGCACCCTCCCAGTACGAGGTGCTCTTCCCCTCCCTCGCCCACTCCGATGCCGATATCGACCGGACGATCGCCGCGTTCTCGGCGGCGTTCCGGAACGAGGTGGACGGCGGACGCTAGGCGTCGCCGCAATCCGTGCGTCCGGACGGGCTCGCCCGTTGCGCCGCCCGGACGCCGGGCGATATAGTCCGTCGGTGTTGCGAGAACCTGTCGCCCTCAGAGGCCCTCAGCGGGAGAACAGTGCGTGGTCCAGATCGAGTCCAGCGCCTCGGTCGCGATGCCGGGGAGCAAGCAGCGGACCCGCACCAGTGTCGAGCCCGGCGCCAATGGCCGCGCCAGCGACGCGAGCGAAACGATGACCGGCACCCAATCCATCCCGGGCGTCTCCGATGGCCGCGACCCGATCCGATCGATCTCGGTCGTCATTCCCTGCCACAACGAGGAGGGCAACCTCCCGACCCTTCACGCCCGCCTGACTGACGTCCTGGAGCAGGTCAACCTCCCTTACGAGATCCTGATCGTCGACGATGGCTCCACTGACCGGACCTGGTCCGTCATCGGCCAGCTCAACCGGGCGGATCACCGCGTCATCGGGCTGCGCCACCGCCGCAACTTCGGTAAGGCCGAGGGCCTGGCCAACGCGTTCGCCGTGGCGCGAGGTGACGTGATCATCACGATGGACGGCGACCTGCAGGACGACCCGGACGAGCTGCCCAACTTCCTGGCGATGCTCGACGAGGGGTATGACCTGGTCTCGGGCTGGAAGCAGCGGCGGCAGGACCCGCTCGGCAAGACGTTCCCGAGCCGGATCTTCAACTGGACGGTTCGCCGAGCCAGCGGCGTCCAGCTCCACGACTTCAATTGTGGCTTCAAGGCCTACCGCAATGAAGTCGCCCGGAGCCTCCGGCTGTATGGCGAGCTCCACCGGTTTACTCCGGTCCTTGCCTCGGCGGACGGCTACCGGATCGGCGAGTTGCCCGTCAAGCACCACCCGAGGACATGGGGGCGCTCGAAGTACGGCTGGTCGCGGCTGGTCAAGGGTTTCCTCGATCTACTGACCGTGACGTTCCTGACGCAGTACCGCCAGCGCCCGATGCACCTGTTCGGCCTGCCGGGCCTGTCGGCGCTGGCGCTCGGCGTGCTGCTCGCATTCTGGTTGTCGGCGGACAAGCTGATCACCGGATCCTCGATCGGCAACCGCCCAGCGCTCCTGCTGGCCGTCCTGCTGATCGTGATCGGTACGCAGTTCTTCGCGCTCGGCCTGCTCGGTGAGTTCCTGACGCACGGGTCAAATGCACCGAGATCGGGGATCGCCCAGCAGATCCGAGCCTCGATCGGCCTCGACACGGCGCCTGACCTGGGAGACTCCATCAGCGAGGCTGATCCCTCCACCGCCACGTCGCCGAATACCGGAAGCGAGCGGGATGACATCCCCCGCCGTGCCTGATGGAGTCGCGGACGAAGTGACGGCGGGTGGAGCACCGGCGCTCCCTCCCGCCGTCAGGCGTCTGCTCGCCCCGCTGCTCCGCTTCCGCCGCATCGTCGGGAAGGTCCCGACGCCCCTGATCTTCCTCGGTGTTATCGTCGTCGCCCTCGCGGTGCTCTGGGCGCGCGGTTCGCTCGGTGAGATCGTCGAAACGGTGCGGACAGCCAACCGGTATCAGCTGGTTGGGGGCGCGGTGCTGTTCCTCGCCGGACTGGCCCTGAACTGCCTGCGCTGGCACATCCTGGTCATCCTGATCGCTGGCCGGTCCGACCTGCCCCGGGCCGCCGAAGCCTTCCTCACATCCGTCGCGTTGAACTACGTGTCGCCGGTCAGCGTCGCGATCCCGGCCCGGGCCGCGTTGACCAAGCGAGCGATCGGCCTGAGCTTCGGTCAGACGAGCACGGTCGCCGCATGGGAGCTGCTGGCCGACGTCCTCATCCTGGCCGCCGGCGCCACGCTCTGGCTTTTGCTCGCCCCCGCCTCATGGAGCGTTCTCGAAACCATTCCGACGACGCTGCTGTTCGCCCTTGGCGCGGTGATCGCGGTCGGGATCGCCGGGGTGGTGATCCTCGCCCTCCGCAGCCGCGTCGTCCGCGCCAAGGCTATCCGTGCCGCTGGAGACCTGTTCCTGGCGCCCAGGCGTCGTCCCGGCGTCTTTGCGGTCGCGATGGGCGTCACCCTGCTCTACTGGTTAACCCAGGGCGCGGTGTTGTGGGTGCTGCTCGACGCCCTCAATGCCGATCACCACATCCGGATGATCCTGGGGATGGCGACGCTTCCGTGGCTGGTCGGCATGGCCAGCATGGTCCCGGGCGGCACCGGAGTGCGGGAAGCGATGATGGTCGCCGTCGCGGGGGTCGAGGGCGCTGCGGCGGCACCGGCACTGGTCGCCGCTGTCAGCTACCGGATCTGCATGTTCCTCGCGATCCCTGTCCTGTACGGCGTGCTCCGGCTCTGGCTGCGCAACCGGCCCCGGCCGACAGAAGTTGCTCCGACCGAGGCGTGACCGGCTTCACGCCGTAGTTGCGGGCGATCTCGCTCCCCGGGCCGTCACTACATTGAACGCAGGCGCCGATCCCGTCCTGACGGTGGCCGGCATAAGAGCCTCCTGCACGTTAAGGCTGTGCTTGCCCGGCTCGTGCACTGGCTAACGCAGTGGACCAAAGTTACTGGGCCAGTCAACCTGTCGTTAATGGCTGTCAGAATCCGATCCGCTCCGGCGCCGCTGTGCGCCTTGCTGGAATTCCGTCCGTCGGTGGACGAGATGAGACAGACCCGCTGGAGGATTGCTCCAGCGGGTCTGTCTCATTTCTCTCAACCTGTAGGTGAAGTTCAGGCAGCCGGCGTCAGGTCAGTCGTGCAGACCAGATTGGGATCCTCGTCCGCCCCAGTGATACAGAGGCGGGCAGTGTTGGCGTTTGTACCCGCCGGAATACTGAATTGAAGCTCCCCGGTCGCGGGACCGGTCATCGTCAGCGGACCAATACCGCGGTAGGAACCATCCTCGGCCAGATTGACGACGTAGCCCTCGCGGACCGTGCTGTCGATCAGGTTGCTGACGTAAACAGTCGCCAGGTTGGCCGTGGTCGAAGGCTGGACGTACCCGCACGCGACGATCCCGGTCGAGGTGACGAGCGGGTTCCCCTCACCAGTGCAGTCGGCGGCGGTGTTGCCCAGGAGCTCGATGAAGTCTTGGTTGTTTGAATCGTCGGAGGGCAGCATCTGTGGGATGACGAACAGGGCGAGCAGCCCGAACGTGAGAAAGACCGGCACCGAGATCCCGAGCGCCCGGCCGATCGAGCGGCGCGGCTTGCGGACAGCGGTCGCAGCGGGTGGCGTGACGGCGGTGAAGGTCTGTGAATCCAGCCAGGTGCCTGAAGAAGGCAGGGTCACCTGCGGCTTGGCCTGAACCGGGCGGGCCCACTGGTACTCCTCAGCGTTCTCGGCGGTGACCGGCGCCGTGCTGTGGGCGATCCGGGCGAACAGCGCCGCCTTGACGTCCGGCGACGGCGCGGCCGTCGCGACCGAGAACGGCAGCATGGTCGCCGTGCGGCGCATGTCAGCCAGCTGGCGGGCACAGGTCGGGCAGTAGCTCGCGTGACGCTCGACGGCGACTCGCTCGTCGGCATCAAGCGCACCGAGGGCGTAGGCCGGGATCAGGTCGTCGACGTGCTCGTCCGGCGCCTGGCCGTGATCGGACGCCACCGGGAACGGCTGCGTGATCGGCGCGGCAAGGCGCCGGATCGGCCGGTTGGTTTCGCCGGCGACACCCGGCTCACTCGCGCTCGACATCCGGGTCACGCCCGCACCACGCGCCCGGAACTGCCGCACATTCTGCCCATCGAGATCACTCACGCCAGACCCACCTCACTGCCATCCAGCTGATCACGGAGCTTCAGCATACCGAGCCGCATCCTGGTCTTGATTGTTCCCAATGGTTCGCCGAGCGCCTCGGCGATCTCACGGTGGGTCATGCCACGAAAGTACGCCAGTTCGATCGCTTCTCGCTGCGCCGCCGGCAAGGTGTCCAGTGCCCGGGCGATACGGTCCCGCAAGGAGCGGAGCCAGACTTCGTCCTCGACACTCGGTCCGCCATCGGCAACTGCCGCCAGCACGACGTCCGGGTCATCGCTGTCCGAACGCTGGGGTCGACGCTTGCGCTTTCGCACCTCGTCAATCGCCATGTTGTGCGTGATGCTGAGCAGCCACGTCAGGAACGTCCCCTTGCTGGCCCGGAACGAGCCACCCTGTTGCCAGGCACGGAAGAACACTTCCTGGAGTACTTCCTCAGCGATCAGCTGATCGTTCACGATTCGCAGGGCAAAGGAGAAGACGACGCGTGAGTAACGGTCGTACAGGACTTCGAGCGCCTGCGGATCGCCCTGCGAGGCCAGACCGATCAGGTCCGCGTCGCTGAACTCCGCCCGGTTCCCGGCGTCATCCCTGGTTGCCTCTGGCACCATCACCGTCACTCGATCACGCCACACCGACGATCGGCACACCCGTTCGTGGTGTCACGCTGATCTACGCGCATGTCGACATTCCGGTTTCATCGGTCCGGGCCGTCGGCAGCGATACCGGCGCCAATCGCGCAAAACATCAAAGGAGCGAGACGTCCGGCGGCGAGAGATCCAGGCCGAAGGCGACCCGCGCATCCGCCACCACGCTGAAGGACCCGGTCACGACGACGACCGCGACCGGATCCAGGCGCAGTGCCTCCCGGATCCCTTCCGCCACCGCACCACCACCCGCCGTGACGACATTGATCCCCATCCCCCGCGCCGTGGCCGCGATAGTCGATACGGGAATGGACCGAGGGGACGCGGCCGCGACGGGCAGTACCAGGGCCGGCTCCAGGGCACTCAGGACCGCCCTGACATCCTTGTCGCTCGCTAGGCCAACGACCGCATGAACCGGCCGATCCGGGCCGAACTCCGAGATGACTGTCTCGCGGAGCGCGGCGGCGGCCAGCGGAGTGTGTGCCCCATCAAGCACGACGACGGCCAGCGGATCGTCCCTGGCGGCGAACCGTGACACGCGTGCCGCTTCGATGATCTCGAATCGACCAGGAAGGTGCGCTGCCTCGATCCCGGCGACGATCGCGTGGCGGTCGACGCGCAGTTCCGGGCGGGATCCGGCAAGTTCCCGGACGGCGGCCGTCGCCACCGCCGCGTTCAGCCGCTGGTGGGGGCCGGGCAAGCGCCGCGGTACCGGCGCAACAGTGATGTCGTCACTCCCGACCACAACCAGGGGACTGCTCATTTCCGCCGCCCGGCGTCGGATGACCGCCATTGCGTCCGGTGGCTGTGGAGCGACGACCACGGCCCGGCCCGGCTTGGTGATGCCAGCCTTCTCGCGGGCGATGTCGACGAGCGTCGGTCCCAGGATGGCGGTGTGCTCGAGATCCAACGTGGTGATCACGGAAACCGCCGGGTCGACGACGTTACTCGCGTCGAGTCGCCCGCCGATCCCGACCTCAACAACGACCGCCACGCAACCCGCTCGCCGGAACGCGACCAGCGCCACGGCCAGCAGCACCTCGTAGGCGTTGACGGTGCCCAGCGTCGGATCCTCCTGTTCCATGGCTTCGGCGGCGTCGAGCACTTCCGTCGCCACGTCGGCAAAGCACCCGTCCTCAATGTCGCGACCGTCGATCGCGATGCGTTCGGTGAAGCGATAGAGATGCGGCGACGTGGCGCGGCCAGTCCGGTGCCCGGCCGCCTTCAGGCAGGCAGCGATCATGGCGCTCGTCGAGCCCTTGCCCTTGCTGCCGGCGACGTGGACGACCGCATAGGCGTCCTGTGGGCGTCCCAGGCGCTCGAGAAGCGCCTGGGTCCGGCGCAGTCCCAGCTCGGCGGCTGCCTCCCCGGCCGACTGATCGGCGATCATCCCGGCGGCCATCGCAGAGCGCTCATTGATCCGGTCGCTGACGATATCAAAGTCGCCAGCCCGCATGGCGTCGTCTCCGGGGCGATCCATCAGTCCTCCAGAACGGTCTTCGTCGCCAGCTTCCTCGCTGGTTTCACGTACCATGTCACGACTGCCTGGAGGATAGCTGGCCCTTGCCGCATCCGTACGGTCGCCCGCTCCACAACGACCGCGTCCGAGGAGACTTCGTCCCAATGAGTACCACTTACCCACCGATACCCGAGACGCCACGAGACGACGTCCGCGAGACGATCCACGGCATCGAGATCAAGGACCCTTACCGCTGGTTGGAGGACGGGAACGACCCGCGCGTCCGGGACTGGGATGCCGCCCAGCAGGCCCGGACCGAAGCGATCCTCGCAGATGTCCCCGGGCGCGATCGCCTCGCGGAACGACTCGACGCGATCCTCTCGGTCCCCAGGGTCGTCGACATCCAGGTCGGTTCGTCAACCGGCGGAACCCGCTTCTTCTACCGGCGCCGCTCCGGAGCCATGGACCAGCCGGCGCTGTACTGGCGCGACGGGCCGGACGGCGACGAGCGGATCCTCGTCGATCTCAACGGCGGCACCGACGGCCTGACGGCGCTGGACTGGTGGTACCCCTCACCGGACGGTGGGCTGGTCGCCTACGGAACCTCGCGCGACGGCAACGAATGGAGCACGCTTCAGGTCATCGATGTCGCCACCGGCGAACTGCTCGCGGACCGGATCGAGCGGACGCGCTACAGCAGTGTCGCCTGGCTGCCCGACCGCAGCGGGTTCTTCTACACGCGCTACCCGGAGCCCGGCTCGGTTCCCGCCGGTGACGAGAACTACCACTCGCGCGTTTTCTTTCACCGCCTCGGCGACGATCCGATTGAGGATCCGCTGGTCTTCGGCGCCGGGATGCCCCGGGAAACGATGTTCTCGGTCCACCTTTCCAGCGAGGGTCGCTGGCTGATCGTCGTCGCTCGCGAGGGCTGGGTGCGCTCGACCATTCACGTCCGTGACCGCACCCTGGTCGACGGGCCGTGGGTGACGATCGTCGAGGGGCGGGACGCGCTGTTCGACAACGTCCGCGTGGCCGGCGACCGCATCTTCCTGCTGACCAACGAGGATGCCCCGAACTACAAGGTGATCGCCGGGGAGCTCCCCGAGATCCTCTCGACCGGTGGGCTCGGCGGCTGGGAGACGATCCTCCCGAACTCCGCTGACCGCGTCATCGATCACTTCACGTTCGCTGGCGGGCACCTGCTCTCCCATCAGAGCCACCGGGCCACCTCGGAGGTCTGGCGACACGCCATGGACGGTTCGGGCGCGACGCAGATCGAGCTCCCGGGCATCGGCACGGTCGGCGACCTCGACGGTGACCGGACCCAGCCGCTGGCGGGGCTGGTCTGGACGTCGTACGACTCGCCGTCCGCCGCCTACATCATCGATGTCGCGGCAGGGACCATCCGCCCACTCCATACGGACGTCGCGGCGGAGGGGATTGATCTGTCCGGGATCGCCGTCGAGCAGGTCGAGTACCAGTCGAAGGACGGGACGACCGTCACGATGTTCCTTGCCGGGCGGTCGGATGTCCTGGCCCGGCGCGACGGTGGCACGCCGACCATCCTTTATGGGTACGGTGGGTTCAACGTGGCGATCACCCCGGCCTTCTCGCCGGACGATGTGGCGTGGTTCGAGCTCGGCGGCCTGCTGGCGGTCGCCAACCTGCGCGGGGGTAGCGAGTACGGCGAGGCCTGGCACCGGGCCGGGATGCTCGACAACAAGCAGAACGTCTTCGATGACTTCATCGCGGCCGCTCGCTGGCTGATCGACCAGCGGATCACCAGGCCGGAACGGCTGGCCGTCCGCGGCGGCTCCAATGGCGGCCTCCTGACCGGCGCGTTCCTGACCCAGGCACCGGAGCTCTGCGCGGCGGTGAACTGCGGCGTGCCGCTGCTGGACATGGTGCGCTATCACCTGTTCAGCATCGCGCGGCTCTGGATCCCGGAGTACGGATCGGCCGACGACCCGGACGCCTTCCAGTGGATCCATTCCTGGTCGCCCTACCATCACGTCGAGCCGGGTCGCCGCTACCCCGCCGTCCTCTTCTCGACCGCCGACCAGGACACCCGTGTCGACCCGCTGCACGCGCGCAAGATGACGGCGCTGATGCAGGCAACGGCCGCCAACGGCAAGGACCTCGATACGCCGGTCCTGCTCCGGGTGGAGCTCAATGCCGGTCACGGGCAGGGCAAGCCACGCAGCAAGGTGATCGCCGAATCGCTGGACGAGATCGCGTTCACCGCCCGGCAACTCGGGGTTGACCTGACGTCGATCTGAGCACGCCGACAATCACTGCGTGCGGGAGCCTCTCTCCGTCGTGACGGAGAGGGGCTTCTCTGTCGTCGCCGTGCAGTGTTTCAACGACCGGTGCGTTAGTAGCCCAGCCACTCCCTGAGGATGCCGGCCCAGCCGCCCGATTCCGCCGGGCCGTCGACCAGGCCCAGCCCGTGTCGGCCAACCGGGAAGACATTGAGGCTGACCTCCACGCCGTTCCGGGCCAGCGCCTCGGCGAGCATGATCGCGTTGGCCACCGGGACCGGCTCGTCCTCGGCCGTGTGCCAGATGAACGTCCGGGGCGTGTCCGACGTGACCCGCCGCTCGACCGACCAGGCTCCGAGCTGCGCCGTCGTGGCGTCCGGCCCCAGCAGGTTGGTCGCTGATCCCCGGTGGGCGGCCGGGCCGTCGAGTGCGACGACCGGATAGCCCAGGATGGCGTGATCGACCCCGGCCGGGATGTCGTCGAGCTCGCCATCGGCGACGAGCCCGAGGTCGTTCCCCAGCGTGGCGAGCGTGCCGCAGAGGTGGCCACCCGCCGAGAACCCGATCGCCGCCACTTCCCTGACCGGGTGCCCGCCGACCCCGTCGCGCCGGAGCAGCCGGAGGGCGCGGACGGCATCCCGGAGCGGGCCCGGGTGCAGGTCGGACCCGACGCGATAGCGGACGACCGCGGCGGATATGCCGAGCGCATTCGCCCAGCGCGCCACAGGCTCACCCTCATGAGGGGCATGCCGAGCGTAGCCGCCGCCCGGGTATATGATCAGCAGCCGTCCGGCGCCATCTACGGGATAGAGGTCCATCGAGGGGCGCTCACCGGCTGCGACCGCGGCGACCTCGGGGTGATCGTCCGGCCACAGCGGGATGGTCGTCAGCGTCATGGGTTCGCCTCCACGATTGGTGTTCTCATGCCTCCCGGGCGACTGGACCTGCCACCCGATGGGACAGGGCGCGTCCGTCTGCGCTAGGCTGCCACGATCCGGTCACGTCCGCTGGCCACCAGTCCCTCATTGCCCGGGAAGGATCGTCATGTCACCCCAGCACGTTCGCGTCGTCATCACATCCGATCGCTTCTTCGGCACCGGTACCGAGCTGGAAGCGACCATCGCCCGCGATTTCCCCGGGCTCGCGGTCGAAGTCGAGACCCTGCTCGCCCCGGACGACGCGACGATGATCGAGGTGGCGCGGGATGCGGACGCGATCGTGACCTCGTCGGTCGACGCGGTTCCGCGGACGGTGATCGAGGCGCTGCCCCAGCTGAAGGTGATCGGTCGCTACGCTGTCGGCTACGACAATATCGACCTCGTTGCGGCACGGGACCATGGGATCGTCGTGACCCACTACCCGGGCTACTGCACCGACGAGGTAGCCGACCACGCGCTGTCGCTGATCCTCGCGCTCAATCGCCGCCTGTTCCCGTCCGACCGGCGCGTCCGGGAGGGGCACTGGGCCGGCCACAACCTGGAGACGGCCCACGTCGCCGGCGGTGAGATCCTGCCGATGCGGGAGCAGACGATCGGCGTGATCGGGATGGGCCGGATCGGCAGGGCGGTCGTAGCCCGGCTTCGCCCCTTCGGCCCGGAGATCCTGGTCGCCGATCCCGCTATGGACGGGGACGCCGTCCGCAACCTCGGCGCCGGGCTTGTCCCACTCGACGAGTTGCTGGGGCGTGCAGACATCGTCACGATCCATTGCCCGCTGAGCCCTGACACGCGGCATCTCATCAGCGGTGACCAGCTCGCGACGATGCGCCCGGGATCGGCCCTGGTCAACACCGCCCGCGGACCGATCGTCGATGGCGACGCCCTGTCCGAGGCCCTCCGCTCTGGCCACCTATCGGCCGCGGCGCTGGACGTCATGGAGCGCGAACCGCTCCAGCTCGGCGATCCGTTGCTCGACGTGCCGAACCTGATTCTCACCCCCCACTCTGCCTACTACTCTGAGCGGTCGATGGAAGCACTCCGCCGCGAGACCTACGTCGACGTGCTGACTGTCCTCGCTGGTGGGAGGGCCCGCACCCAGGTCCTGCCACCCCGGACATGACCAACCTGATCAGAACGTGATGGAGCAAACCTCGACCCGCGGACGTCTGAAGTACGAACCGACCAGTATCTCTCCCTAGCGTCGGTCGACTGCCTCGGTACCCACACCGGTGACCGGCAGGCGACGACTGGACCTGCGTGCCGAGCCATGACCAATGAGTGACAACGACGACCTCCAGGCCGGGTGGGCGCCCGGCTGCCCCGACGCGCAGACCCTGAACGACTACGCCGACGAGACCCTCGACGATGATCGCCGGCCGGTGATCGAAGCCCACATCGCGGATTGCATGGACTGCCGCGCATGGGTAAGCGACCTGTTCGCCGTCATGGCCCTGCTCGGTGATCCCAACGCCGATCCGGCACCACGTTCGTTCCGGCTTGGTCCCCAGTACCGACGGCCGATCGACGGCACGTCGAGGCAGGGCCGTTCCAACAATGGTCCGGCACGAAGGTAACGACACGCCTCTCCGATCCGGCTACGGAGCATCGAAGGACCGGTCGCCCGGAACCGGATGGCCGGCTCCCGCGTTTGAGAGGGGCAGAGGCGCCAATCCCGGGGCGTCGAGCGGACCGGAACGGTGATCGCTGATCCTGCCCATCCCGGTTCGCCCTGTCCCGGCTCGTCGCCACCCACAGCCAGCCCCCTCGGAGGACCCGCAAATGACCGACAGCATTGCCACCACGATCAACCACCGTCCGTCTCTCACGAGGCGGAGCCTCCTGCCCCTCGGCGGCCTCGCGCTGGCCGCGCCGCTGGTCGGCGCGCAGCGGGCCGGAGCCCAGACCCCGGCTCCGACCCCGGGCACCGAGCAATGGCCGCCGACCATCACCGTTACCGGCGAGGGCCGGGTCAACGTCACGCCAGACGTGGCCACCATCACCGTCGGGGTCAGCATCGTCAACGAGGATCTGGACGCTGCACAGCAGGAGGCGAGCAGCATCGCACAGGCCCTGATCGACACTGCCACCGCCAATGGCGTCGAGGAAGACGACATTCAGACCGAGTCCTTCGATATCTCGATCCGGGAGGAATACGATCGCAACGGCAACCCGACCGGCGAGCGGTCCTTCGAGGTCTCGAACATGATCAGCGTCCGGCTGCGCGACCTCGACGCGGCTGGCACGGTCCTTGGCGAGCTCGTTGCCGCAGGCGCAAACCGCGTCTACGGCATCTCCTTCTCTGTCGCCGATCCTGGCCCGGCTACGGCTGAGGCCCGGACTGCCGCCGCGACCGATGCGCGGGAGCGGGCCGAGGCATATGCGGCGGGACTCGGCGTGGAGATCACGGGAGTCCTGGCGGTCGAGGAGATGAGCGCCCCCCAGCCCATGGCCAGGGAAACCGAGTACGCGACGGCCGAGGATTCCGTGGGTGCCGCGCCGGCGGTACCGGTCGCGGCCGGGAGCACGGCCATCTCGGTGACGATCCAGGCCATGTTCGAGATCTCCGGCTGATCCGCAGACCTCTGCGGTCCGGAACCAGAAACGAGTGACCTGGCGTCCCGGGACGCCAGGTCACTCGTTTTTCCGGGGCATTCGTCGGAACGGACTTCAGCCAGAACTTCGGCATTGCCTGGAAGAAAAACCGGAACGATTTTGCCGGTCCTTTGCAGAAACGACCGCAATCTGTGCGAATCCACCACCTTTGACAAACTGGCCTTTGCAACAAGCCTCCCCTCTCCGTAGGCTCGAACCAGTGGTCCGGGCGCATTCCGGACCGGGAACCGGGACCTGCTCCGCGGCAGGTCGGTGGGACTCCAGGCGCGCCATCCGCTTCCCGCACGGATGGCCGGTTCTGCGCTATGACCGCGTCTCTCCCGGCAATAGCGGCCCTTCCACGGGAAGGAAAGGGCCGCCGGGACAGGCAATGCGGTGAGGTTCGCGGTTTGGGACCGTGGCTGGCGGTCCCGCCGGAGGTAGCTCAAGCATGGTTGGGGAACGGATGTCCGGTGCCGGGTCGGGGGACCAGCATCGAACTGCCGGATATGGGGGTCATAGGCCGTTCGGCGACGGACTGCCTACGAAACATGACAGATGTCTCACATCTGATTATGTCACTGAGGCACAGCCTCGAAGGCGACGTTCTCGCGGGTCCAGATCCATGCATACCCATCACCGTCTGCCTTCGCTCGTCGCGGTGACGCTGATCGTCCTGAGCATGTTCGCCGGGATAAGCCCGACACCTGCTCCGGTAGCCATCCAGGAAGCGGCGGCCCAGAGCGCTGCCCTCGCCTGGCCAGTCCCGGCCGGCGCATCCTGGACGATCGGCCAGGGTTACAACACACGGACGACCGACGGCGGCTCCCACTGGGCCTGCAACCCCTCCACGCTGAAGGACGCGCCCACCGGAACCCTCGCGTGTCGCGCGCACTATCAATATCAATACGCTCTCGACCTCGCCCGGTCTGACGGCAATACCGTCGGCCAGCCGGTACTTGCGCCGGCGGGCGGCACGATCACCTGGACCGAGGACGCCACCGGTGGCGGTGTCATCAACCTCGGCAACGGCTTCGCCTTCGGCTTCTTCCATCTCCGGCTGGATCCTGCAATCCGGGCCGGCGTCTCCGTCGTTCGCGGGCAACTGCTCGGCACCGTCGCGCCAGCCTACGAGGCCAACGCCGGCGCCTGGCCGCACCTCCACATCAATCTCTGGCAGTCGAGCGACGGCGGGAACTGGGACCGGAACAGCGTTCCGTTCTCGGGCGCCAACAGCATCGGCGGCATGTCGCTCGGCGACCTCGGTTCGACCACGTGGAACCAGCACCGCGGGATCACCTTCACCTCTACCAACAGCCAGGTCGGCGGCGGCGGCGGTGGCACACCCACCCCGACCGTTCCGGCCACCCCGATCCAGGTCAGCCCGGCCAACGGCGTGGCCGTGACACGGGTCGACCCGACCGTGACGATGGTCTGGCAGTCCGTCCCAGGCGCGACCGGCTACCAGGTCGTCATGGACGATGGCCGGATCACAAGCCCATGGATTGCCGGCACGACATGGACATCTCCGGTCCTCAGTGCCGGACAGCATGTCTGGCAGGTCCGGTCGCGGAACAACGCCGGCCAGAGTTCGCTCTCGGTCAAGTGGCTGCTGTTCATCAATACCAGCGGAGTCCCGACAGCGGTCCCGTCGGCGTCGGCCTCGTCCAACCCCGTCACCGGCTTCACCGTCTCCCCGTCCAGCGGGACGGCGACCACCAGCGTCGCAGTCCAGGCGGGCGGATTCCAGGCCGGGGAGAGCGTCCGGATTACACTGGATTCGGTCACCGGGACGACCCTTACCACCGTCACCGCAAACAGCGCCGGGAGCATCGCCACCACGGTGACTGTTGGCAGCGCCAGTCGCGGTACACACACCCTGATTGCCCGCGGCCTCACCAGTGGGCGCCAGCAGTCGAGCAGCTTCACCGTCAATCCGAGCGTCGCACGAAGCCCGATCTCCGGTGCACCTGGAACCAGCGTCGAGATCACGGCCCGGGGTTTCGCTCCCAGCGAGCGAGTCCGGGTGAACTGGCGCTCAGCGACCGGTCCGGTCCTTGGGGAGATGCAGGTCGCCTCGAACGGCACCGGTTCCCTCCGCATCCTGATCCCGGACTCCGCGACGGGATGGGTCGACTACACCGCCGTCGGGCTGACATCCGGCGCGCGGGCCTGGGGCAATTTCGGCGTCCAGCCGGGGATGACGCTCTCCGCCTCATCGGCGTCGCCGGGGCAGTCCATCGTCGCGACGGCACGTGGCTACGCTGCCGGCGAGAGTGTGACCTTCGCCTGGAACCGTGGTGCCGCCGGAACCGGTTCCACGCTCTGCACCATCGCGGCCGATGCCAACGGGATGGCTCGCTGCGCCTTCAACGTCCCGGCTGGGTCGGGCTCGTACCCGATCGCGGCAATCGGATCGAGTGGGACCACCGCATCAGCCTCGCTGACCGTTTCCGGCGGGTTGTCCGCGTCGGTGACCCCCACCTCCGGCATCGTCGGCGCAACGATCCAGATTAACGCCGGCGGCCTGTCGGCAAACGAGCAGGTCACCATCCGCTGGGACAGTGGCGCGGTCGCGGCGCGAACGACCTCCACCTCGTCCGGGACAGTCGCCTACCTGACGACAGTGCCATTCCTGTCGGCCGGTGCCCATACCGTGACCCTCCAGGGCCAGACCAGCGGACGCCAGGCATCAGCGCAGTTCACCGTCAGCTCCGCGGCGGCGATCTCGCCGAACAGCGGCCCGTCGGGCAGCCGCGTGGTCGTCACCGCTCAGGGGCTTACCGCCAACCAGGCCGCGACAGTGTGGTGGAATCGGAGCGGTTCGACAGGCGGAACCTCCGTCTGTACCGCGCAGACCACCGCGACCGGAACGATGACCTGCACCTTCACGACGCCCACCGCGCCGTCGAGTGGCAGCGTACCGATCCGGATCGTCGCTGGTTCCAGCGTCGTATCGGTGACGTTCACGGCGTCCGGTGGGACGGGCGGCGGCACACCCGTCGGCCCGCCGAACTCCGGCAATGGGACCTATGTCGTCAACGTGACCCGCGAGGGTCTCGTCGGCGGGACCACCTCCAGCGGGCACGTCATCCAGCCCTACGATCGCTTCGTCTCCTTGCCGGCCTGTACCGCGACCTCCTGCCCGTGGCTGACGCCGGGCGGCTACCATGAGATGTGGGGGACGCGAACCGAGTGCGGCGCGAGCTGCTACGTCCGGATCGTCAACCCGAGTAACGGGCGATGCATCGTGGCTCCGATCAAGGACACCGGGCCGTGGTTCACGCTCGATGACTGGTGGCAGCCCACCTCGCAGCGCTATCTGAACACGCTGTCCACGAACCCGAACGTCCTGCGGCAGGGCTACCCCGGCGCCCAGGCGGCACGGGATGGACTGGACGTCGGCTACGGCCGGGCGCCGTCCGGGATCGGCATCTCCAACAAGGGCTACGAGACCGGTAACAGCTCGGCCGTCGACATCGGCGACGGGTCGTGGGTGGACCTCGGATTCAGCATCCAGGGAGCATCGGCAGGCGGGGTGACCGTGACGATGCTCTGGCAGAGCGGCGAGAACCCGAACGCTGCCGCGCAGGCGTGTGGCCAGACCTCCGCCAACCCGCCGGCCGGAGCCAGCACTGGCCCGACCTCTCCTCGCCCGTCCGCATCGACGGCTCCGTCCGTTCGTCCGAGCGCGACGCCCTCGACCCCGACCACGGTCGCTACCGTCCGGATGACCCCCACCTCGTTCCAGGCTGGCACCAGTGTCTCGATGACGGTCAGCGGCTTCCAGGCCAACGAGATCGTCGCGCTGCGCGTCGGTCCCGGCAGCGGAACCCTTGTCGCCCGGTACTGGGTGGGATCGACAGGGACCCTGACCACCATCGCTCGGACGACGTCGTTCCCGACAGGCTCGCAGGTCGTCAGGGTTACCGGTGAAACCTCTGGCCGGAGCGCGACCGCAATCGTTACCGTCCAGGCGGCGGCGACACCTGCGCCGACGATCTCCGTCAGCCCATCGACGTACCAGAACGGTCAGAACATCACCGTGACCGGCTCCCGGTTCCTGGGTGGTGAGATCGTCGGTATCCGGCTGGGGTCGGCCAACGGAACGGTCATCGCCCGCTACCGGACGACCTCGGCCGGGGCTCTGACCGCCGTCCTCTCGACGCAGAGCTTCCCGGTCGGTACCCAGACACTCTTCGTGGTCGGTGAGACATCCCAGGCGAGTGCCCGGGCGACCATCACCGGAACCCGATCCGCGACCGCAGTAGTCAGCCAGTCCACCGTTCCAGCGGGCACCAGTGTGATGGTCAACGTGGCCGGGTTCGGGAGCAACGACGTCGTTGCCCTGAGATGGAACTCCGCAAGCGGCGCGGTGGCCGCGCGTTACTACCTGCCGGCGTCCGGGGAAGCCACCCTCCGCGTGCAGACGCCGTACAACGCCGCCGGAAGCTTGCAGGTCTTCCTGACCAGTGAGCGGAGCGGCGCCACGGCCCGGACGGTCGTCAACGTCCGGTCGAACGCCTCCATCGTTGCCCTCGCCAATAACTCCGCCGTGGGATCGATGACGCGTGTCGACGGCTCGGGCCTGCCGCCCGGGGCAACGGCAACGGTCTACTGGGACTCGACCACGGCGACCGGGTCGCCGATCTGCCGGGGGACCATCTCCTCCTCCGGCTCGTACGCCTGCTCATTCCCGATCCCGTCCGGGTTCAGCGCCAGCAGGTCATGGTACGTCACGGTTTCCGCTGGTGGTGTTACGACGTCGACCAGGCTGGCATTCGCCCAAGCCCAACCGAATCCGGTTGATACGGCACGGCCACCACGGGTGGTCAGCCTGTCGCTGCCCGAGTCCGAAACGCCCGGGCGACCGCCACGAGATGTCCAGGTGACAGTGGCTGACGTCGAGGAACCCGTCGTCGCCGGGACACCCGTCTCCATCGATCTGCCGTCCGCCTCGGCTTCCGCGTCGCCCCGGACCGCGACGGTCAGGCCAGCACGTCCGACCGGATCATCTAGCCCGATTGCGGTCGAGGTCAATCTGCCGAGGCCGGACCGAACAGCCACCTCGACGCCACAGGCGCCGCAGGTGAGCATCGCGCCGACGGCTACCCAGATCACTCCGGCGTCCCCGGTTGCGACTGATGACGCGAGCGCGTCCGACAAGGAGACGCTCGACGACGAACTGCCTACCGGTGAGCGGCCGCCTCGTGCGCCGACCGCCGGGGCGACCACGCCGGCGGGTTCGGATGCCGGGACGCCGGTCACGCCGACCGCCGAGGTCACGCCGACCCCGACCGTCGACGCTCCGATGACGCCGACGGTGGCCCCGTCGAGTGCGCCGTCGGCCGACGGACCCATCGAGCTCACGCCGGAGGTATCGCCCGCCGAGCCCATCCCATCAGAATCTGCCAGCGAGCCGACGGAGCCAGCTTCGACCGCACCATCCCCTCAGGCGTCCGTCGCGGCCTCGATTCGGCCGACGCCTGGATCTTCCTTCGAGGCTTCGGTGGAGCCATCCGCCGAACCATCCAACGAACCGTCGGTTGAGTCGTCCGTCCCCGCTTCGGCTGAGCCGAGCATCGAGCCGTCCGCCGGGATGAGTGACGAACCAACGGTCGAGCCGTCCACGGAGGCGATCGTCACGCCATCCGCAGAACCGACGACCGAGCCCACTATCGAGCCAACTGTTGAACCGACCCTCGAACCGACCCTCGAACCGACCCTCGAACCGACGGTCGAACCGACGGTCGAGCCGACCATCGAACCGACCGTGGTCGTGACGCCTGAGCCGGCCCCAGAGCCGATCTCCCAGGTCTTCACGCTCTACCCGATCGCGGACACCAGTGTCTCCGCTCTCACCCCGGACGCACCGCAGGCGCCCGAATCGGTCGGCACCCTGGCGTTCGGCGGACCCGACGGGGCCGCCACCTACATCACCTTCGACGCCTCTTCGGTGGCTGCTCCGGGCTCGGTCGTCTCGGCGACGCTGACCCTGACTGGTACCGGGAATGGCGCCAGCGGCGGCCAGGTCATGGCGCTTCCGTGGGTCGTCGCCGATGAGTACGGCATGACCTGGAACACACGGCCCGTTCCCGCCGCCGGTGCCGCCGACCTAGCCGGCAACGGGGCATGGATAGACTGGGTGTCGGCCGGCACTCCCGTGCAGGTCGACGTGACGGGGACGGTTTCCGCGTCCGGTCTGGTCACCTTCGTCCTCGTCGGTCTCCCCGACAGCGAGGGGGGTGTGGGCAGCCGCGAGAGCCTCTCGCCGCCGACCCTGACGATCGAGACCGTCACCTACCCAGCTGCCTGACCCGACGGACCAGGATCACTCGGCACGACAGGGGCACCACGCATCCGCGTGGTGCCCCTGTCGTTTTCCACCCGATTGTTGTCCGACCATTGATGATGGTGCGGTATCCTGACGATCAATGGTCCATGCCGCCGGTCGCCCATCGGGACGGGCGGTACCGGCATGGCGAGGTCGTTCACCCCGATGTCCGCTTCAGCCCCTGCGCCCAAGGGCGCGTCACCGTCTCACCGGAAACCCGGGACCCGCTCCGAAGAGACACGCGAGCGCGGCGGCTTCGTCGCGCTCAAGTCCATCAACTATCGCTGGTACTTCTCCGGGCAGGTCGCGTCGGTCATCGGCACGTGGATGCAGTCGCTGGCCCTCTCTTGGCTGGTGATCACCACCCTGGATGGGTCGCCATTTGACCTGGGTCTCGTCAACGCGCTGAACTTCGTCCCCGTCCTGGTCCTGAGCCTGTACGCCGGGGTCATCGCCGACCGCGTGAACAAGCTCAACCTCGTCAACGCGATGCAGGCCGTCAATCTCGTCCTCGCCGCCGCGCAGGCCGTCCTGATCGTGATCGACCGGGCAACCATCCCGCAGGTCTACGCGTTCGCGCTTCTCCTCGGAGCCAGTAACGCCTTCCAGCAGCCGGCCCGGCAGGCGATGACGTCAGAACTCGTCGAGCGGCGTCATCTGCTCAACGCGATCTCACTGAATTCAGCCCTGTTCAACATGGGACGCGTCGTCGGACCAAGCATCGCCGGCGTCCTGATTTGGCAGTTCGGACCCGCCATCTGCTTCGCCATCAATGCCGTTTGCTACGCCATCGGGATCGTGCTGTTCCGCAGGATCAACCTGCCCTACACGCCTCGGGCGGGTCGGGAGGACGGCTTCCAGCGGCTGCGGGAGGGCCTGGCGTTCGTCGGGCGGACCGAGTCGGTCCTGCTCCCCACGATCCTGATCGGGTTCGTCGCGACCTTCGCGATGAACTTCAACATCTGGATCCCCCTCCTGGCGACGGAGACCTTCGGGCTTGGCTCGTCCGGCTTCGGCATCCTGACAGCCGTGCTCGGCGTGGGGTCGCTGCTGGGTGCGCTGAGCCTTGCGTTCTCCCGGCGGAGCCTGACGCGGCGGCAGGTCTACCTGTCGGCCGTCGCGCTCGGCGGAGTCGAGGTGGCGCTGGCCGTGATGAGCGCGTCGGTGCTGCCACTCGCCCTGATCATCCCGGTGCTCATTGCTGCCGGGTACTTCATGAGCAGCACCTCGGCGGCGGCCAACACGATCGTCCAGTCCTCGACGCCGGACGCCCTTCGGGGCCGGGTGATGAGCGTCTATATGACGGTCTTCACCGGCACGATCCCGATCGGTTCCCTCATGACGGGCTGGCTGGCCGGCCACTTTTCCGCCCCGGCTGCGATCGGAATCGGTGGCGCGGTGGCCGGAGTATGCGCGGTCGTCATCTTGATCTGGCGCGAGGGACTGCTCGGACGGGGAGAGCCCGCGTCCGACGATGAGATACCCGACGAAGGCCCGACCTTCGCCAGCCGGCCGGACCGCGCGCCGACCAGGACAGGGCAGCGCTGACCGCTCCCGCGTGTCGCGACCTGTCCCATAATGCGGGGCGGTCGGAACGTTGTCTCCGGCCAATGTCCAGCCACCCCAAGCGTCAGGCTCTCCGTGGACCTCGGCACCTACAGCCTCATCATCTATGTCTCCATCGCCATCGCCGTCTACGTGCTGTACCGGGTCATCCAGCAGTGGCGAGTCCTCTGGGACGGGTCCTACACGCAGCAGGACCGGTTGCTCGTCAGCCAGGCGTCGGTGTTTCTCCTGCTGCCGGTCGCGGTCGCGCTCCACGAGCTGGGGCATGCCGTGGCGGTCTGGGCGTTCGGTGGCCGGGTGACCGACTTCGGCTTTTATGGCTTCGCCGGGTTCGTGTCCTACCGGGAACCCTTCAGCCTGACCCAGCACACCGTCGTCGCGGCGGCTGGGACCGTCGTCAACGTCGTGCTCTGCGCCGGGGCGGCGTCGGCGGCGCTGCTCCGCAAGCCGCCGTTCCGGGTACCGGTCAACGATTTGCTTAGCCAGTTCGCGCTGATCTCCGGCGTCAACGTCCTGATCCTCTACCCGCTGCTCGACTTCTCGTCGGGGTTGAACGGTGACTTCCGACAGATCTACGCCTTCGAGGCGCCGCTCGCCTCGGCCGTCTTCGCCGCGATCCATCTGGGCGCCCTCGCCGCAGGGATCTGGGCGATGCGCTCCCCGGTCGTGCGGGCACGGTGGGAGGCGCGGACGGGACGCCGCCCGGCAACCGGCCAGCGTACGGGCCGGCCGGTCGAGCTCCGGTTCGCCGATGCCCCACTCCCCTTCCCCGCCGGAAGCGCGCTCGGGATCGCCGGGGAACGCTTTCGCGACGCCGCCCAACGGATCAGCCCAGGTTGGCCGGCGCCCATCCAGCACAGCGTGATCGCGGTGCAAACCTCACAGGGGGCGCCACCGTCCGGCGTCGCCCTCCTGCTCCGCTGGCCGGGCACGCGGGACGGGCAACGCCGCCAGCTGATCGCGCAGTCCGGTGGCATGGGGGACCTCCGGCTGGTCGGGCAGGCCGGTGAGGCGGGAGGGACGGCCCGCAACCTGGCCAGCGAGCCGCTCCCGGAAGACGATCAGCTGGTCGTGCGGCTCCGGGTGGCGATGGAGCAGGTCGACGGCTGGGAGATCGCCGGGCGGGGCTGACCCGATCGGTCACCCCGGTCGGAATGTTGCGCTCAGGGGCATTTCCCGGTACAATCCAGCGTTGTCTGTGGGCACCGGTCGGTGCCTGCCTGTTTGATCGACGATTTCCGGTGTGCGGTTCCCTTGCCGATCGCTGTTCGCGTGACGCCGCCCCGGCCCGACAGCGAGGTGAGCACCGATGAGCCGCGTCTGCCAGCTCAGTGGCAAGAAGCCGATGTTCGGCAACAACGTCTCCTTCTCCAAGCGCCGGACCAACCGCCGCTGGGAGATCAACGTCCACGACAAGAACATCTACGTTCCGTCACTGGGCAAGAGCGTGAGGCTCCGCATCTCCACCCACGCGATGCGGACCATCGACAAGAAGGGTATCGAGGCGTACTGCCGCGATCAGGGCATCTCGATGGCCCAGCTCCAGAAGATGGCCAAGTAGCCAGCTTCGGAAACGAGCAGTTCGAAGGGGGAGCCGGATATCCGGCTCCCCCTTCGCGTACCCGGCCGCGACGCGCCATGCCGCGACAATGACTCGCGCCTGTCCGGGAAGCAGCCGGTGACCGGGCTTGACCTGGGGACGATAACGGTCGTCACGGCCCGGTCTTCACGGCGGCCGAGGCACGGCTACCAACCCGCACTGCCTCAGCGGGACCAGACGCCCGATCCGTCGCGGGATCCCGGGAGGGCGCTGGAGGAGCCGCTTCCGGCCCATCACCGGGATCCCAGCGGCGCCCGAACCAGCGGAACCCGACTGCCGCGACCAATCCGACCACGCCGAACGTGAGCCACGGGAGCGCCGAGAACCCTGTGCTCTCGCCCGCGTCGTACAGCTGGCCGCCAGCAAGGCTTCCTACCGCGCCGCCGATCGCGAGGGCGTAAGCGCCGATGGCGAAATAGGATCCCATCGCGGCAGGATCGACCAGCCGGGCCTGGACGGTCTGGATCATCGGCTGGGCCATCACGGCGCCGATCGCGTAGACGGCAGTACACAGGATCAGCGGGATCATCGACCCCACCAGCGCGACCGCACCGAGACCGAGCGCCATGACGGACATGCCGGCGACCAGGATCGACGTCGTCGCGAGGCGGCCGTCGAGGAAGCGCAGCAGCGGGTACTGGGTGGCGATCGTGACCAGCGAGTACGTCACCAGCACCATCGTGACGGCGGCGTCCGTCCCGCCGATCTCGCCGGCGATGAACGGCAGCGTCAGGCTGTACTGGACGGCGAGGAACCAGAAGCCCATCGCCAGGACGGTGTAGATCACGAAGCGGCGATCGCGCAGGGCGAGCAGCAACCCGTCGCCGAGGTGTGCGGGCCGTCGGGACGCGACCGAGAGCGGCGGCAGCATCGTGAAGGCCAGGACAGCCGCAACGACGAAGATGGCGCCCGCCGCAATGGACACGACCGCAAAGTCCAGCCTGATCAGCAGTCCTCCGACCGCGGGACCGACCGCCATGCCGATGTTCCCGACGATGCCGAGGTTACGGTAGAAGGCCGGCCGCTCCTCCGGGAGCGTGAGGGCCGCGCCGGCGGCCGACTTCGGCGCCTCGAAGAACGCGCCGCCCAGGGCCGCCAGCGCTGCCGACGCAAAGAGTTCCGGCGGCGTATGGGCAAAGGCCATCCAGAAGAACCCGACCGCCCGGACGAGCAACCCGAGGACGATGGGTAGCCGGGCGCCGAGACGGTCTGCGATCACACCGCCGACCAGCGACAATCCCTGCTGGATCAGCTGGCGGACGGCGAGTACAGCGGCGATCAGCGCGGCCGACCAGCCCAGGTTGTTGCCATAGTGCGCGGCGATCAGCGGGATCACCATGAAGAACCCGCCGTACATCAAGGCCGTGTTGATGTAGATCACGCGGATTCCCAGCCGGCGCTGGCGGTCGGTGATCGTGGACGCGGAGACCATCCCGGGCATCGGGGAGACTCGCTTTCGGCCCCCCGGATTTCGACCGGGACGGGTGCCGGCCACGAGAAGGTGGCCGGACAGATCAGTGCCTCCCCATCATCGCACCACCACCGGGGAATGGCACGCGCTCACGAGCACACTGGCCCCACACATGACGCTCAACTGCTGGCGATACCGGAATTGGACGTCGCCCAATCCCTGCCGGTGCCTCAATCCGGCTAGGAGCAGAGTTCGCTAGAACCGCGCCGACGCTCCTTGGGAGACCATCGAGCTCAGGTTCACGGAGGCGATGGCCGGCGACCGGACGAGTGCGTCGATGACCGAACGCATGTTTGGCTCGACGTGGTCACGGGCGGCCTGCTCGGCACCGGCGACGTCCCGGTCCCGGATGGCCTGAATAATTCGCGCGTGCTCGTCCGGCGTCGTCTGGACCCGCTCGAACTGGGTCGCGAGTTGCGGCAGGTAGAGCACCCGGGCCAGCTCATCGAGCAGCCCTGCCAGCGTTTCATGGAGCCGGTCGTTGTCACTGGCCGCGGCGACCCCGAGATGGAACGCCCGGTTGGCCCGTCGCTGCCCCGCTGGATCTGACCCTTCTTCTCCGGGCGCGCAGGCCGCGTTCAGCCGTTCCAGTTCCGCGATGAGCCCGTCATCGGAGCGGGCCGCGGCCAGTCCGGCCGACGCTGGCTCCAGGATCATCCGGAGCCCGAACAGATCGGCGACGCGTTTTAGGGTGACCGGCGCGACGACGTAGCCACGCCGCGGGACGACATCGACCAGCCGCTCCTGCATCAACCGGATCAGGGCTGCCCGGACGGCCGCCCGGCCGAGGCCGTAGTCGGCCGCGAGCCGCGCCTCGGTGATCGCCGCGCCGGGTACCAGCTCGCACTGGAGGATGGCGTCCCGGAGCGTGACGTGAGCCACGTTGCCCATCGACCGTTCCTCGATCGCGCCTGTCTCCGCCGTTGTCACCGGAGCCGCCTCCCGCATCGATTCGTTCCATTCATCATCGCGAGTGCAGTCTACCTGACGACTTCCGCCACTTTGTGCACTGGTGACATCTCACCAACCGCTGATTCTGCCACCAACATTGACACGTACCGGCACGATGATATCCTGACCGCCATCAGACAACCCGACGCCCTCAGTCCGGAGGAACCCTGCTTGGACATCCGGTCCTACATGTACCGCGTCCCGGAGACCGACCGATTCCTGACGGTCGACGAGCTCCATGCCGCGCTCGACCGTGTCGCGGAAGCTCACCCGGATATCACCTCCCTGCGCCGGGTCGGGACGTCGCGCCTGGGCGAACCGATCCGGATGCTGTCGATCGGATCCGGCAGCCAGAACGCGCTGTTGTTTGGCTGCCCGCACCCGAACGAGCCGATCGGCGCGATGATGCTCCACCACCTCGCCACGCTGCTGTGCGAGGACGAGGAACTGCGCAACCACCACGACTACACCTGGCACCTGATCCCGAGCGTCGATCCGGACGGGACCCGGCTGAACGAAGGCTGGTTCGCCGGACCGTTCACCCCACGGCACTACGCCCGCAACTTCTACCGCCCGGCAGGCCACGAGCAGGTCGAGTGGACGTTCCCGTTTGCCTACAAGCGGGCCTACTTCGACCAGCCGATCCCTGAAACCCAGATGCTCATGCGGGTGATCGACGAGCTCCAGCCGGAGCTGATGATCTCGCTGCACAACGCCGGTTTCGGGGGCGTCTACTACTACCTGTCGCACGGAGACGCCGACTACTTTTCCGTCCTCCACAAGCTGCCCGAGTGGGAATCGCTCCCGCTGCGGCTGGGAGAACCGGAAGCGCCGTACATCGAGGAGATCGCCCCGGCGATCTTCCCAATGCTGGACAGTCGCGCCGGCTACGACTACATCGAATCCAATGGTGGCGATCCGGCGGCCCGGCCACACGGCACGTCCTCGGCCCAGTACGCCGAGAAATACGGCACCTTCTACCTCGTCACCGAGATGGCGTACTTCGACGATCCGCAGGTCAACGACACCACCGTGACCGACCGCAACCGCCGCGATGCGATCCTGGCCGGCATCGACCTGTCGGAGGAGGGCGGCAACGCCCTCCGCCGCCACTACGAGGCGACGGCAAAGGACCTCCGGGGCGATTCCCCCTTCGAACATGCCGTCGCGTGGTGGATCAGCGCCATGGGCGAGAACCGTGACACCGAGCGGAACTGGGCACGAAGCAACCCCGAGACCGACCGACCGGCGACCGTGGCCGAACTGTTCTCCAGCGACCAGGAGGTGCAGTTCTACCGGCTGCTCAGCCAGGGGATGCTCGTCCGCATGCTGGAGGGTGAGCTGGCGATCGGCAACCGGACGCCGGCGATCCGGAACCACCATACCGAGGCGATCGCCAACTTCAACGCCTGGGCCGACCGCCTGGAGCAGATCCTGGACTACCGGGTCGTCCCGATCCGCAAGCTGATGAGCGTCCAGCTCGGCTCGATGCTGGCGACTGCCGACTACCTCGCCGCCCGACGTGGCGGCACCACCTGATGAACACCCATGGCCCCGGCGGGAGGTCCGCCGGTCAGACCGATTCGGAGAGGATCCGCACCATGTCGACCCGTGATCGCCTCGACCTCTCGTCCATGGACGCCGCCACCCGCGATCAGCTCGCTCGCCTTGCCGGCGCGAAGATGGACCGCCGCGCCATGCTGGCCGGATCGGCCGCGACCGGCGCCGCCGTCGCGCTGGGTGGCTCCTTCGCCCGCGTCCGCGCCCAGGACAGCACTCCGGCCGGTGGGACCGGCGAGAAGGGCGGTACCGGAACGCTCGTCATCTCGACCTCCGGCGACCCGCTCAGCTTCAACCCGAACTTCCAGGTCGACGATGCCGGCTACGCCGTCTGCTCCAACATCTACAACGGCCTGCTCTCGCTGGACGGCAATTACGGCATCATCCCGGAGCTGGCCCAGAGCTGGGAAGTTGCCGAGGACGGGCTTTCGATCACGTTCAACCTCGTCCAGAACGCGACCTGGCACGACGGCACGCCGTTCACGTCGGCCGACGTCAAGTACACGCTTGAGCAGATCGTCGCCAGCGAGAGTGCCCCGGCTGCCGCGCTGATCAGCGCGGTCGCCTCCGTCGACACGCCGGACGACCACACCGCGGTCGTCAACCTGTCGCAGCAGTCGTCGTCGGTCCTCGGCTTTCTCGCGTGGTACGGCATCTTCATCCTGCCGGCCCACATCTACGAGGGAACGGACTGGGCGACCAACGAGGCCAACAACAACCCGGTCGGCACCGGCCCCTTCCGGTTTGCCTCCTATTCTCCCGGCCAGTCCTACGAGATCGAGGCCAACCTGGAGTACTGGGGCGAGGGTCCTTACCTCGACCGGATCATCTGGCAGATCACCCCTGACGCCAATACCGCCTACCAGGCGCTGCTCAACGGCGAGATCGATGTCCAGTTCGCTCCGAGCATCCCGGTCAACGAGATCGCCAACGCGGAGAGCAACCCTGACCTGATCGTCGCCGCCAAGCAGTTCCCCAGCCCACTCTATATCGGGTTCAACTTCGCCCGTGAGCCGTGGACCAACCTCGACGTTCGCAAGGCCATCGCGATGGCGATCGACCGGCAGCAGATCGTGGACACGGCGTTCGGCGGCTACAGCTCGCCGGCGACGACCTATTACCCGCCCGCCATCGCCTGGGCGTCGAACCCGGACGCGACCGTCCAGCCGTACGACCCCGCGGCCGCGGCCGCGCTGCTCGACGGCGCCGGCTTCCCGCTCAACGGCGACAGCCGCTTCCCGCTGGTCCTGGTTCACTTCAACGACTCGCCCGAGTTCACCGACACCGCGACCGTGATCCAGGCGCAGCTGGCCGAGATCGGCATCGACGTCGAGCTGGTCGCCCTGGAGTTCGGCGCGTGGGCCGAGCGAATGAGCTCCGGCGACTTCGACATGGGGCTGCTTGGCGGCTTCCAGGGCCCGGATCCGGCCAACATGCGCGGTCGCTACGCGGTGCCAGGTGGCGTCAACTACTGGGGCTGGTCCAACGCGGAGTTCCTCCAGCTCCTGGAGGAGGGCGACATCGCGGTCGGCGAAGAGGCGAGGGCGCCGTTCTACTTCGATGCCCAGATGATCATGGCGACCGAGATCCCGACCATCCCGCTGACGACCTACACCGGCTACACGCCGTACAGCACGCGGGTCTCCGGTGTCTCGTTCGACCCGAACGACCCGGCCGGGCTCGAGCAGGGGCTCAACCGCTTCACGCTGACCCGGCTGGCCGAGTAGCCGCCGTCTGATCCCTCCCGGGCACCACGGGTTCAGACCCGTGGTGCCCGGCACTCTACCCAGGAGACCTGACCGACGTGGGGACGTACATCGGGCGCCAACTCCTGACGATCATCCCGACGATCCTGCTGTCGGTTGTCCTGAATTTTCTGCTGCTCAACCTCGCGCCCGGAGACCCGGCCCGGATCTATGCCGGGACCGAGACCGCATCAGAAGAGCAGATTGAGGCGATCCGCCGCGAGCTCGGGCTTGACGAGCCGTTGCCTGTCCAGTTCATCAGCTACGTTGGCCAGCTCGTCCAAGGCAACCTGGGTGAGTCGATTGCCTATCGTGGGCAGCCGGTCCTCGACCTGATCATGGACCGACTGCCGGCGACGCTCCTGCTGACCGGAACCAGCGCGGTTCTCGCGTTTGTCCTCGGCACCCTGCTCGGCGTGTTCTCCGCCAGGCGCACACCCGGTGTTGCCGACGTCACGCTCTCCTCGATCAGCTATGTGCTGTTCGCCGTCCCGTCGTTCTGGCTCGGACTGCTGCTGATCCTGCTGTTCTCATCGACCCTCGGCTGGCTGCCGACTTCCGGCATGGTCGATGTGCGAGCTGACTACGAGGGCTTCCGTCACTGGCTGGACGTTGCCGAGCACATGGTCCTGCCGACGCTGACGCTGACCCTGATCCAGATACCGATCTATTACCGCATTACCCGCGGCAGCGTGCTGGAGCAACGCCGCGAGGATTACATGACGACATTCCGGGCGACCGGGATGCCACCGGGCCGGACCTTCCGTCGCTACGCCCTCCGCAATGCGCTGCTCCCGACGGTGACCGTTTTCGGCCTGAACCTCGGGTTCGTCTTCACCGGAGCGGCGCTGGTCGAGATCGTCTTCTCGTGGCCGGGCATCGGCCGGCTGACGCTGGACGCCGTCTTCCGGCGGGACTTCCCGCTGCTACTCGGGATCTACCTGATCCTGGCCATCACGGTGTCACTGGCGATCCTCGTGACCGACATCATCTACGCCCTGCTCGACCCACGGATTCGGCTGCGATGACACCCACGACGTTTGCTCCCGACCCCGAGACGCCCGTCGCCTCTCCCGCCGGACCACTGGCACGGCGCCGCCGTGGTCGCGCCCTGCGGATCTTCTGGTCACAGTTCGTGGAGAGCATCTACGGGCCGATCGGACTGGTCCTGCTCTCGATCATCGTGCTGGCCGCGATCTTTGCCCCGTGGATCGCGCCGGTAGGGCCCTTCGCGCTGGAGGGATCGCGGTTCGAGCCGATCGGCTCGCCGGGCCACCCGCTAGGGACGGACAATTTGGGACGCGACGTCCTGGCTCAGGTCGTCTACGGTGCCAGACTCTCGCTGCTGGTCGGGTTTTCGGCCGCACTGATCGCCGGCGTGGTCGGGGTGCTGATCGGCGCCGTCTCCGGCTACCTCGGTGGCTGGCTGGATCTGCTGCTGAGCAGGATCACGGACATGTTCCTGATCCTGCCCGCCTTCTTCCTGATCATCGTGATCGTCGCGACGCTGGGCTCCAGCTTCGTCTACGTGATGATCATCATCGGCCTGACGTCGTGGCCCGCCAACGCCCGGCTGATGCGCGGGCAGGCCCTGGCGCTACGGGAGCGGACCTTCGTCCAGGCGCTGACGGCCCTGGGCGAGAGCCGGTCGCGGATTCTGTTTCGCCACATCATCCCGAACGGGATCCAGCCGATCATCGCCAACAGCTCGCTGCTGGTCGCCGGCGCGATCCTGACGGAGGCCGGGCTGAGCTTCCTCGGCCTCGGCGACCCCAACCAGGCATCGTGGGGCCGGATGATCAACGACGGGCGCTCGGCGCTGACGACGCAGTGGGGTCCGTCGGTGTTCGCTGGCGGTGCCATCGTCGTCACCGTGATCGCCTTCTATCTGATCGGCGACGGCATCGCCTATACGCTCAATCCCAAGGGACGGCGGGTACGCTCATGACGGTCCCAACCACGACAGAAGCCCCTGTGGCCAGCGGAGACAGACCGCTGCTCGCCCTACGCAACCTCACGATCGGCTACCAGACGCAGGGCGGAACGGTCAGTGCGGTGGAGGACGTCTCGCTGGAGATCCCGGCGGGGCGCTCGGTCGGCATCGTCGGCGAGAGCGGCTCCGGCAAATCGACCGTCGCGGCCGGCATCCTTCGCCTGCTGCCGACCAATGCCCGGGTCAGTGGTGAGGTGGACTTCGCCGGAACGAACCTGCTGACCGTGTCCGAAGGTGAACTCAATCGCCGGTGGCGGTGGCGGCAACTCAGCACCGTCGCCCAGCGGTCGATGTCGGCGCTCAGCCCGGTGCACCGGATCGGCGACCAGCTCAACGACGTGCTGCACCAGCACGAGCCACGGCTGGGGCGAGCCGGCCGGGAAGCGCGGATCGCGGATCTGCTCCGGGCGACCCATCTCCCCGAGCGCGTCCTGCGCGCCTACCCCTTCGAGCTGTCGGGCGGCATGATGCAGCGGACGATGATCGCGCTGGGGCTGCTCTGCCAGCCGCCGTTCCTGATCCTCGACGAGTCGACGACCGCACTGGACGTGATCACCCAGGGCCAGATCCTCCGTGAGGTCTCCCGGCTCCGTGAGCAGTTCGATCTGACGCTGATGGTCATCTCTCACGACGTCGGGGTGATCAACGCGACGGCCGACGCGGTGGCGGTGCTCTACGCCGGGCAGTTGATGGAGGTGGCCCCCCGGGAGCGATTCTTCTCGGCTCCGTCCCACCCGTACTCCCAGGCGCTCGTCGCGTCGGTGCCTCGTGTGCGTGGGCAGTCCGGACGACTGCGCGGGATCCCCGGCTCGCTGCCGGATCTTCGACACCCACCAACGGGTTGCCGGTTCGCGCCGCGCTGCCTCCATGCCCAACGCCAGTGCGACGACGGCGCGCCCCCGATGGTCCAGCTGGCCCCCGGCCATACCGTTCGCTGCGTGCTCTACCAGGACCAGCCTGAGGTGACGACCGCATGACGACCGACGCTGGTACCACCCTGACTGCACCCGCCGTCCCGTCGGCGGCGGAGCCCCTGCTCGTCGTCGACGACCTCGCCTGCCTGTTTCCGATCCGCCGGGGGATAACCGATCTGCTTCGTGGGCAGCATCACCACGTCCACGCGGTCGACACCGTCTCGTTCTCGCTCGACCGGGGCGAGGTCCTGGCGCTGGTCGGCGAGAGCGGCTGCGGCAAGTCGACGACCGGACGATTGCTCGTGCGGCTGGAGGAGCCTACCGGCGGCTCGATCCGGTTCGGCGGGCGCGACATCGTCAACCTGTCAGGGAAGGACCTCAAGGCGTTCCGCCGCCAGGCCCAGATCGTCTTCCAGAACCCGTTCGAGGCGTTCGACCCGCGGCTGACCCTCCGCCAGTCGCTGACCCAGGTCCTGGCGATCCACGAGATCGGCGACAAGTCCGATCGCGACGCCCGGGTGGTTGCGGCGATGGAGCAGGTGGGCCTCCGACCGGCCCAGGACTTCCTCGACCGCTTCCCGCACGAGCTGTCCGGCGGACAGCTGCAACGGGTGGTCACGGTCCGGGCGATGCTGCTGGAGCCGGAGCTGGTCGTCGCCGACGAGCCGGTCTCGATGCTGGACGTCTCGGTCCGGGCCGAGATCATGAATAACCTGCTGGACCTGCGGGACGAGCGCGGGCTGGCGATCGTCTTCATTACCCACGACATCGCCGTAGCGCGCTACATGGCGACCCGGGTGGCCGTGATGTACCTGGGGATGTTCGTCGAGATCGGCGACGCGGCCGACGTGATCGACCGGCCGAAGCACCCATACACCCGGGCATTGCTCTCTCACACGCTGCCGGCCGGAGACGAGGAGCCGATCGGCGACCCGGTCGAGATCAGCGGCGACCCACCCGCGGCCATCGACATCAAGCCGGGGTGCCGGTTCGCCGGTCGCTGTCCGTTCGTCTTCGATCGCTGTCGCCTCGAGACGCCACGCCTGCAGGTCGTCGAGGGCAGGCAGCGCGTCGCCTGTCATCTATACGACGAAGACGTGGCGGCGGAATAGCGGGCAACACCTCGTCCAGTCCCGCTGACGTCGCACGGATAGCTTCGTCGGGCAGGAAGCGGGGACTGGCTCATTGCCACTGGATGGCATTACGTCGACCCGGTGTGGCACCATCGGATTGGGGCAGCGCCGCGGCGCCGGTGATCGTGCCCTGGCCGGGACGTCGCTGCCCGGTCCGGCGGCCCAGGTGAGCCGCCTGTCCCTTGTCCGTCGCCGGGTTCACCCCGGTGATGGGCGACGTTTCCCGCCGGATGAGATGCAATGGATCGCGAGGGCGATCCCGGCGGGTGGTGCATGCAACTGTCCGGTCCCGCGCGTTGACCGCGGACCCGCACCCTATCACCCCACCCCGCGCCAGAGAGAGCATCGCCATGGCCACCCACGGCCCGTATGAGCTGGACGGCGCGAACGTGCCCGTCCTCAGCTGGCTGCCGCCGGACGAGATCGAGCCGGCCGCCCTGGACCAGATCCGCTCCGCCACCACGCACCCCGACGCCGCGATCCGCCTGGCCGTAATGCCCGACTGCCACGTCGGCTTCGGCGTGACGATCGGTTCCGTGCTGCCCACCGCCAACGCCGTCCTTCCTAACGCCGTTGGCGTCGACATCGGATGCGGCATGTCCGCGATCCCGACCGGCGTGATGCTGGACCGGGATCGCATGGACATGAAGTTCTGGCGGACGTGGAGTGGCAACGTGCAGCGCAACGTCCCCTCCGGATTCGACGCGCACAGGACACAGCAGAACCTCGGTGAGCTGGACCGGCCACTCCGGGCGCCGGGACTGTGGCAGACCCTGCGGGACAAGGCGGCCACTCAGCTAGGGACGCTCGGTGGCGGCAACCACTTCCTTGAAGCGCAGGAGGACGAGGACGGCCAGATCTGGCTGATGGTCCACTCCGGCAGCCGCCACACGGGCCTCCGTATCGCCCGGCACTACGAGACGCTCGCCGAAGAGATCGCCATCGCCCGCGGGATCGCCCAGCCGAAGGATCTCGCCGCACTGCCGACGGACGACCAGACCGGGCAGGACTATCTCCATGACATGACCTGGGCAACCGACTACGCCCTTGAGAGTCGTCGGCGGATGCTTCAGTCGTTGGTTTCGGCGTTCCAGGCGGAATTGGATCGACTGGGATATGACGCCCCGGAGCCTGCAGCCGAGGCGATGATCAACATCCACCACAACTTCGCCCGCGCGGAGCGTCACGATGGCCAGGACGTCATCGTGCATCGCAAGGGCGCTACGAGCGCCGCCGAGGACGAGATCGGCATCATCCCCGGCAGCATGGGAACGCCGAGCTACATCGTCCGCGGGCGCGGCAACCCTGACTCGCTAGCGTCGTGCTCGCATGGCGCCGGTCGGATCATGAGCCGGAAGGCGGCGCGGGAGCGGATCTCGCCGGCCGAGTTCGCCGCCTCACTGGCCGGCACCTATTCCAAGGCCAGCCCCGGCGTCCGCGACGAGGCGCCCGGTGTCTACAAGGACATTGCGGCCGTGATCGAACGCCAGCGGGACCTGGTCGAGGTCGTCCACACGCTGCGCCCCATCATCACCATCAAGGGCGATAGCCGGGCCCGCGACGACTAGCCCCGCCACCCGCGCGCATTCGTCACACCGGTGCCAGTCCAGACCAGCCCTCCAGCGCCAGTACCTAGTAGCGGGGCCGATCGGAATGGCCGGATAGGGTCGCGGCGACAACGAGGAGTCCGGGCGAGCGATCGCCCGGACTCCTCGTTGTTTCCCGGGGCTACCTCGCCGGGCGGCAGTCGGGAACTTCACACGACCGGTGACGGTCTGCGATGCTAGCGCGATCAGTTCGCCGAACATTCATCGCGTAGCCCCACCGGGCTTGCCGTCGACGTGCCCTCCGCGGGCCGAAGGGACTCCCGTGCAGACCGCATCGATCACCCCGGCCGACGTCCCGGCGCTCCAGGCCCGTGTGGTCCGCATCCTGATGCTGTCACAGGTCTTCGGGGGAGTTGGCCTCGGGGCCGGGATCGCGGTCGGAGCCCTCCTGGCGGAGGATCTGTTCTCGACCACGAGCCTGGCCGGCCTCCCCTCGGCCCTGTTCGCGCTCGGTGCGGCGGGCGGGTCGATGGCGGTCGGGCGGATCTCGGACCGGAGCGGACGCCGGGTCGGGCTCGGGGTCGGCTACGCGACCGCGGCCCTTGGTGCGTTCATCGTCGTCCTGTCGGCGGTGCTAACCAACCCGGTGCTGTTCGTCACCGGCATGGTGCTCTACGGCGTCGGCACGGCCACCAACCTCCAGGCCCGGTACGCTGGCGCCGACCTGGCCGACAGCACCAACCGGGGCCGTTCGGTGAGCCGGGTGCTAGTCGCGACGACGCTCGGCGCCGTGCTGGGACCGAACCTGATCGACGCGATGGGCGCGGTCGGCGAGGCCGTCGGCGTGCCGTCGCTGGCCGGACCGTTCCTGCTGGCCGGGACGGCGTTCGCGGCGGCCGGCGTGGTCCTGCAGATCCTGTTGCGGCCGGATCCACTGGTGGCGGCCAAGGCGCTGGCACTCAAGCCGGCGACCGGGACGACCGCAAGGCCGGTGTCAACGTCCCGGCCGAGCTGGTCCATGCGCCAGGGCACGCTGGCGTTCGGCGCGCTGACGATGGTCATCACCCAGATCGTCATGACGGGCATCATGACGATGACGCCGATCCATATGCGGGATCACGGTCACGGACTGGGCGAGACCGGCCTGGTGATCAGCATCCACATCGCCTGCATGTATCTCCCCTCCCCGATCTCCGGGTGGCTGGCCGACCGGTTCGGGGCGCCACGGACGGCGATGCTGTCCGGGACGGTACTGGTCCTGGCCGGGATTACCGCCGCGAGCGTCCCGGCCGATGGCCTGGTCGGCCTGATCGTCGCGCTCGCGCTGCTCGGCTTCGGCTGGAACCTCGGCCTGATCGCGGGCACGACGATCGTCACGGAGGCGACCCCGGTGACGGAGCGTGCCCGGACCCAGGGCACGGTCGATCTCCTGATCGGACTGGCCGGGTCCGCCGGCGGTATCTCGTCCGGCATCATGGTCAACGAGGCGGGTTACTCGACCCTGGCCCTCACCGGCGCGGTGATCGCGGTGGTCCTGGTTCCGATCATGTTCGGCAGCATCCGGGTGCGGCAATCGACGATGGCCGGCGCCTCCGGCGACTGACCGCAGAACATCGCCATCACCTGAGACCCAACGGGGCATCGTTGGCAGGGGGTCCCCATGGATCACGACCACGACGACGGCCCCCGTGCGAGTCGCGCGGGGGCCGTCGTCATTCAATCAGTGTTGCCAGGGTATTACGCGGTGACCAGCTGCTTCGCCTCACGACCGGCGATCATGTGCTTGGCCCAGTGGACGACCTCGTCGAGCATCCCGTTGGCGGCCTTGGCCTCGCCGTCGCTGAACCGGTACCGTCCCTGCTCATCGAGGTTCAGGTAGAAGTTGGGCAGGAGCACCTGCTCACGGACGTCGTACATCCGGAGCTCGCCGACGATGCCGCGGAGGTGCTCGACGGCGCGGGAGCCCCCCGCCGGGGAACCCCAGGACAGGAACCCGACCGGCTTGTAGTTCCACTGACCATAGGCGTAGTCGAGGGCGTTCTTGAGGACAGCCGACGTGCTGTGGTTGTACTCCGGCGTCGCCATGATGAACCCGTCGAAGCTGTCGACGATCTGGCCCCAGCGCTGGCCGTTCTCGTCCTGGACCGGCGCGTAGGCCGGCGAGACCGCCTCCTCGAACAAGGGCAGGTTGACGTCCTTGAGATCGACGATCTCGTACTCTACTCCCGCGTCACCGCGGGCCTGGGCGACGCCTAGCAGCCACTCGGCGGCCTGGATGCTGAAGCGATTCTGCCGGGTGCTGCCGACGATGATCCCGATACGTGTCACGGTACTCTCCTGATGCAAGAACGAACACTTAGTAAGTAACGAACCTATGGTACACCGTGTTCCTCGGTGATGCAAGAGGTTATGTACCTTCTGGCACCGGATCTGCACCCTTACTGGGAAGCGACTTTCGCCCGGCGGGTCGCACCGCCGGTGCCTCGCCACCAGAGGAGGAACTCCACGATGACCGAGCGTCCCAACCAGAACCCGAGCAGCCACGATCGCAGCTTCCGCCGTGATCCCAGCCGGGAGCAGCACACCCGCGACCTGGATCAGGCGGCGCGCACCAACCCGACCGGCCCCGAGCCGTATGACCCGACCTTCGACGAGCAGCTGGCACCGGAGATGGAGGGCTTCCCGCAGGCGACACACGTCGACAGCAGCACTCCAGCCAGCGACGACAAGGCGCTCCAGAACCGGCTCAACCAGTTCACGAACGACGAACTGTCCAGCCTGTCGGTGCTGGAGCGCGACACGCCGCTACAGCAGGGCAGTGTCTACCTGGACTTGAACGACCTCCAGCGCGGACCGTTCAAGGCGATCGGTGGCGACACGGCCGGCCATACGAACCGGTACATCGCCAAGAGCGAGACCGATTACGAGATGTGGAACCGGCTCGTCGGGCAGGACGAGACGACGCAGGTCCACACGCCCTAGTTCTCGGTTGACCACAGCCTCAGGACGAGAAACGGGCCCGGCGACATGCTCGCCGGGCCCGTTTCGTACCTTGATCGGTGGTCCGGAGTGGCTGGTCGACCCCCGTGGCGGACGAGCCGTAGCTGGCATCGCGATCGACGTTGGCGCGGACCGGGGCGGAACGGCGGTCGGCAGCTGGGTCGCGGGGGCGGTGTGGTCGCGGTCGGGGCGGGAGTCGTTGGTCGCGGCGTTGCGATCCGCGGCGTCGCGCCGGTCACCGTGTATGCCACCGTCCGGATGGTGACATTGCCCAGGGTGTCGCGACCCGGGATCGTCATGATGTGCTGTCCAGGCGAGGCACTGGAGCCGGTGACGGTGCACTGGAGCGGATCCGCGCCATTACCAGTCAGCAAGCCGATCGGAGCGTCCGGCACGGACGCCGTCGTGTAGACCGAGCGGCCCTGCGGACCGCCCGTCAGGTTGATCCCCGGGCCGGAGGTGTCCTGGACGGTAATCGGTCAATCCCGCCTCGCATGTCTAGCCGTCGTCACTTGCCCGGCCGTTGATTCATATATCGCTTGGGTTGGCGCCATACGCCTGTCGCGGCCAAGGCGGCCACCACCACGGCGCCGACTCGCTTCCATGTCTCCAACGTAGAATCCATCGAGCGTCTGGCCACGACGACGAGGACACCTGATGCCGAACACCGCAGCGCCCGGCACAACCGACTTGGATGAAACGGTCCCCGATTGGGTCGGCCCGGACGGTGAGGCGGTGGTCGAGCCGCCCGTCGATGAGCCGACCCGGCGGATCCCGATCCGGGCGGTGCGCGCCGCACTGACGATCGTCGTGGTCCTCGTCGTCGGCATCCTGCTGGTCCGGCAGGCCCAGGCGATCGACTGGGACGAGACGGCCCGGGAGCTCCGGGGAGCCAATCCGTGGTGGTTCATGGTCGCCCTCGCCGTGTTCCACCTCGGCTTCCTGCTGCGTTGCGGACGCTGGCAGGTGCTGCTCATCAGCGCCGAGCGCGGCGGCCAGAACGTCGGCGGTGCGCATCGTCCACCGCTCCACAGCATCGTCGGAATCATGTACCGCGCCTGGTTCGTCAACAGCGTCACGCCGGCGCGGGCCGGTGACGCCTACCGGGGCTACCTGCTCAAGCGGCGGTCCGGCGCCTCGTTCACAAGCACCGTCGGAACGATCGTCTCCGAGCGGATCATCGATGTGATGGTGCTCGCCTTCCTCCTGATCGCCTCGATCCTGCTCGCCTTCCACCAGCACCTGCCATCCGGGGTGCCGCAGCTGCTCGCGATCGCGGCGGTGCTCGCCGTCGGCGGACCGATCGGCCTGATCTTCCTGCCCCGGCTGGAACCGGTGATCCTTCGCCGGCTCCCGGCACGCCTGTCCGGGCGCGTCGGGACGATCACCGCTTCGATGATCGCGTCGGTCCGCCGGATGCCGCTGCTCATCCTGCTCTCGCTCGGTGGGTGGGCCGGTGAGACGCTGATGATCGTCTTTGTCGCCCGCGCGCTCGGTATCGACCTGCCCCTCACCCATGCCGCCACCGTCGCCCTCCTGACGGCGCTGCTGACCACGCTGCCGATCACACCGGGCGGGCTCGGCGTCGCAGACGCCGGCATGATCTTCTTGCTCGGGCTGGTCGATATCGATACGGGTCCCGCCGCCGCCATCGCGATCCTGGCCCGCGTGATCACCTTCGGTTCGGTCATCCTGATCGGAGGCGCCTGGACGGTCCGTGGGCTGCTCCGCGATCACATTCCGGCCCGGAAGATCCTCAGCCCGGCCGCCGACTGATCACCGATCCACGGCCATCTCGCAGACATGGAGAGGACGATGGGCGATACGGCTTGCCGGCGGATCATCATTGGCGCCTCTACCCAATCCTGGTCGGGATGGCGGCAGACGCAGCAGGATGAGCTCAACCTCGTTCGGACGGCCGACTGGCGACGGCTCACTCCGCCGGCGAGTCTTGCCGCGGTCCTGATGGAGCATGTCTGGGAACACCTCGAACTCGCCGAGGCGAAGGTCGCGGCGCGGAACTTGTTCGACGCGCTCACACCTGGTGGCTACGTCCGCTGCGCCGTCCCCGATGGGCTGTTCCCCGACGAGACGTATCAGCGCACGGTGCAGCTTGGCGGCCCTGGCCCGCCTGACCACCCGGCGGCCACCCATCGCTTGGTCTACACCTGGCGAACGCTCCCGCCGGTCTTGGAAGCGGCGTGGTTCGAAGTGTGCCTGCTGGAATGGTGGGGCGACGACGGCCGGTCCCACCCCGAGCCATGGGATGAGCAAGCCGGGTTCATCTACTGATCGGCCCGGTTCGACCACCGCAATACCGGCGGCGGCCTGGGCTTCACGTCGCTCATCGTCGACGCTGTTCGAATGCCTTTCCTGATCCGGCCGCGTTGACCGCCTCCCGGCCCCGTGCGACCATCGCGCCCTTCGAGCCACCCGCCTTCCGCGACCCAATGAGGTGACCGCGTGCCGATGCTGCCCTCCGAGCCGTACGATCACCTGGCCGACCGCCTTGGTTCGGCCGGAACTGACGTCGACGCCGTCATGGACGCGCTCCGTGCCCAGCGGATCGAAACGCCGTCGTGGGCCTATGGCAACTCGGGTACCCGCTTCAAGGTCTTCGGCCAGCCCGGCGCCCCGCGCACGCCCTTCGAGAAGTTCGAGGACGCCGCCCAGGTCCACCGACTCACCGGTGTCGCGCCGTCCGTCGCGATCCACATCCCGTGGGATACCGTCGAGGACTGGACCGCACTGGCTGACCACGCCGCCGGGCTCAGTCTCTCGGTCGGCGCGATCAATCCCAACCTGTTCCAGGACGACGACTACCGGCTCGGCTCGCTCTGCCACCCGGACCCGGCCATCCGCCAGCGGGCTACCGAGCATCTGCTCGAGTGCAACGCCATCGCCCGGGCGACCGGTTCGACGCTGATCTCGCTCTGGCTGGCCGACGGCACCAACTACCCGGGCCAGGACCGGATCGTCGAACGTCGTCACCGCCTGATCGACGCCCTGCGTGAGCCGTACGCCGACATGCGGGACGAGCTTCGTCTGCTGGTCGAATACAAGTTCTTCGAGCCGGCCTTCTATCACACGGACCTGGCCGACTGGGGCATGGCCCTCACGCTCTGCCAGAGGCTGGGGCCTCGCGCCGACGTGCTGGTCGACCTCGGTCACCACGCGCAAGGAACCAATGTCGAACACATCGTGGCGCTGCTGCTGGACGAGGACCGGCTCGGCGGCTTCCACTTCAACAGCCGCCGCTACGCCGACGACGATCTGATCGTTGGCAGCACCAACCCGTTCGAGCTGTTCCTGATCTATGACGAGCTGGTGGCGACGGGCGCCGACCGCTCCGGCCGGGTCGCCTACATGATCGACCAGAGCTTCAACGTCGAGGGCCGGATCGAGGGAATGCTCCAGAGCATCCTCAACCTCCAGGAAGCGTACGCCCGCGCCCTGCTTCTCGATCGCACCGCCCTCGCCGACGCCCAAGCCAATGGCGATGTCCTCGGTGCGCACCGGATCCTGCTCGATGCCTGGAACACGGATGTCCGTCCCCTGACCGCCCGCGCCCGGCTCGACCTCGGTGGCGAAGCGGACCCGATCGGCTCGCTCCGCGCCTCAGGCTACCTCGACCGCATCGCGGCCGACCGCGTGGGCGGCACGGCAATGAGCTGGACCTGACCCGGCACGCCGGGGGGCGGGCTTCCCGGCCTCCCGCCTCGCCCAGGAGCTATGTGATGACCACTCCCTTCGCCCACCCGATGATCGACAACTGGGACGAATCCCACGCAGCCGGTCTGGACGACCTCAGCCGGCTGGCCTGGCGCTCCAACCTCCTTGGCGCCGACCGTGCCATTGCCAACTTCGGCGGCGGCAACACCTCGTCGAAGATCGCCGAACAGGACCACCTTGGCCGCGAAACTAGCACCCTCTACGTCAAGGGTTCCGGCAGCGACCTTGCCACCATCCGCCCGGACCAGTTCGCCGGTTTCCGGCAGGCCGAACTGGAGCCTCTGATAGCTCGCGCCGCGATGGACGACGCCGCGATGGTCGCCTATCTCGCCCGGTGCCAGGTCGACCCGGCCATGCCGCGCGGCAGCATTGAGACACTGCTGCATGCCTTCATCCCGGCGCCCTGTGTGGACCACACCCACCCGGACGCGATCAACATGCTGGCCTGCGCCACCGACGGCGAGCGCCTCGTCCGGGAGTGCTTCGGGGACGACGCGCTCTGGATCCCATATATCCGGCCCGGTTTCGCCCTGGCAAAGCAGGTTGGCGAGGCGGTCCGGGCGAATCCGTCCACGACGATGGTCATCCTGGCCAAGCATGGTCTCGTGACCTGGGGCGACACGGACCGGGCGGTCCACGCCGCGACCCGCTCGGCGATCGACCGGGCGGCAGCCTTCGTCAACGAGCGCGCCGCCGGCACGCCAGCCTTCGGCGGGGAGGCGCGCCCGCCGCTGGACGGCGAAGCCCGCCTGGACCTGCTCGCGGCGGTCCTGCCGGTCCTTCGTGGCAATCTCTCCGCACCGGCCGAAGGGCCGGGTGCGCGCCTGGACGACGGCCGTCGCGACATCCACCACAAGATCCTGTCGACCGACATGACCTCCGACACGCTCGCGTTCGTCGCCAGCGTCCGGGGCCAGGAGCTGTCGCAGGTAGGCGCGGCCTGCCCGGACCACCTGATCCACACCAAGGTCCGGCCGCTCTGGGTGCCGTTCGATCCCGCGACGGACGACGCGGCGGCGCTCGCCGAGCGCATCCCCAGCGCCGTCCAGCGCTACCAAACCGACTACCTCGCCTATCACGCGGCCCACGACGACCCGGCCGGTCCGGAAGCGGCCGAGGTCAATGACCCCAATCCGCGGATCGTCCTTATTGAGGGCGTCGGACTGGTGGCCGCCGGGGCCACGCGGCGCGCCGCCGACCTGTCGCGCGACCTCTACCATCGCGCGATCCAGGTCATCCGCGGCGCCGACGCACTGGGCGGGTACACATCGCTGTCCGACGCCGAGAGCCACGCGGTGGAGTACTGGCCGCTGGAGCGCTACAAGCTCTCGCTGGCCCCGCCTCCTCCCGAACTCGCCGGGCAGGTCGTGCTGATCACCGGTGGCGCCGGCGGGATCGGGCGGGCAACCGGGCAGCGGCTGGCGAAGGATGGTGCCTGCATCGTCACGATGGACCTTGACGCCGATGGGGCCGGGGATGCCGTGGCGACCTACGGCCGGTCCGGGCTGGGCATCGCCGCCAACGTTACCGACGAGAATCAGGTCGCCGCCGCGTTCCGGGCCGCGGTGCTGGAGTTCGGCGGGATCGACCTCGTCATCTCGAACGCCGGCCTCGCCTCTTCCGCCCCGATCACCGAGACGTCCGTCGAGGAATGGGACCGCAACCACGACGTCCTCGCCCGGGGATACTTCCTCGTGTCCCGCGAGGCATTCCGGACCCTGCGGGCGCAGGCCATCGGCGGCGGCGTGGTCTTCATCGCGAGCAAGAACGCGGTCTACGCCGGGCGCAACGCGGCCGCCTACAGCGCTGCCAAGGCCGCCGAGCTGCATCTCGCTCGCTGCCTGGCCGAAGAGGGCGGACCGGACGGTATCCGGGTCAATATCGTCAACCCGGATGCCGTCCTCCGCGGAAGCCGGATCTGGCAGGGTCAGTGGAAGGCCGAGCGCGCCGCCGCCTACGGCATCGGCGAGGACGACCTCGATGCTCATTACCGTGCCCGGACGACGCTGGGAGTGAACATCTTCCCCGATGACATCGCCGAAGCCGTTGCGTTCTTCGCCAGCGACCGATCCGCCAAGACGACCGGCAACATGCTGAACGTCGATGGCGGCGTGGCAGCGGCCTATCCCCGGTAGGTTCCCGTCCGCTATCCGAACTGGACGAACAGCACGCCGATCAACAGCAGCGAGACCCCGACGACCCGCCGGATCGTCGCCCGGCGCCGCGGGAGCCGCAGCCAGCCGAAGTGGTCGATGGCCAGTGACGCGAGGTTCTGGCCGGAAACGACCAGGGCCGTCGTGATAGCTGCGCCGAACTCCGGCACGAGGAACACCGACGAGGCAACGTAGAACGCCCCACAGGCCCCTCCAAGCAGCGCCCACGGCGGGACGGTGCGAACCAGGTCCATGCGCGGCCGCTGATTGGCGAACATTGCGACGCACAGGATCAGGATCAGAGTCCCGGCCCCGAACGAGATCGCTGACGCCGTGAACGGGGCGTCCAGCTCGGTCCGGAGCCGGGCGTTGATCGCCGCCTGGGTTGGCATGGTTGCGCCGATCGTGAAGGCAAACAGCACCTCGACCAGACGTACCGCGGGGAACTGGCGGGACGGCTGAGTCGGTAGCCCCTCGTCCCTGGGTGCTGTCGTGGCCACGGTTCGCAGGGCCCGCTGGCTGCCCTGCCACGCGATCAATGTCGCTCCGACGATGACGACCACGGCCCCGGCCAGCCGAAGCAGCCCTGGGTCGCGTTGCGGCACACCAAGCCAGCCTTCCGCATCGAGCAGCAGCGACATCAGCATCTGACCTGCGATGTTTACCGCGACGGTCGTCGCGGCACCCAGACGGGGAACCAGCAGGATCGTCCCGACCACGCCGAAGACGCCCCAGGTCCCGCCGGTGAACGCCCACCACGGCACGTCCCCAAGCGTCTTGCCGCCCGGGACCCCTTCGCCGGTGACAAACATCAGCGCGACGAGGATGGCCAAGCCTGAAACGAACGAGATCAGGGCCGTCCCGACCGGCGCCCGGATCACGGTTCGCAACGTGTTGTTCAGCCCGCCCTGCACCGCCAGCAGGCAGCCTGCCGAGAGGGCCAGCACGAGCAGCGCCGAGTTCATCGGCGGGCGCCCGGCAGTCTGGTCGAACCCGCAACAACCCGGGAAACGAGAAGGGTCCGACAAGGGGACATGAATGGCACGGGGTGGGGCTCCGGACGCGAGGCGGGACGGGCAAACCGCATCATGATACCGCTGGGCTGTTCCAACCGTTCCGTCGGCTCCGGCCGTGATGGGTGGCACCAGCGGGACCCGGAGCGGTCCGCTGGCAACCGTCATGCAACAGCGAACACCAGATCGACCCGGTCCGGGCCGCTCACATCTGAGCCAACCCGGGCCAGCGAACGCCGGCAGCACGCTGCCGGAGAAGCGACAGGAGTCAACGGCGATGCCCCGGGTACGACCCAGCAAGAACCGCCAGCATGGCCACCGCGACCGGGATCACCGGTCCGACGCCCCCTCCAGCGAGGACCGTGACGACTCGACACCGGGACGGATGAGCAGCAGACCGGACGCGAAGACGGAGCAGGCCAGTGACCTGCCGGAAGGAGATCGGACGATGTCGACCGGACGACCCGGGAACGGCGATACCCCAGCCGAGCCGCGGGACATGAGGCCAGACAGCCTTGATCCGGACGTGTCCGGAGCCGCGGTTACCGGAGCGGATATCGACCCGAACCCGCCGCAGGAGACCAGGGGCGACGAAGTAGCCGCCAGCGAGGCGTCCAGCTTCAGCGTTGCCAGCGAGTCGATCTCAGGCGGGATCATTCGTGGCGACGGCACACCGGCCAGGCCCATCGTCGACCCGGCGTCCGGGAGCGATGCCGGGACGACTCCCACCCGCTCGTCCAGTGCGCAGCCTGCGCCCGACCGGCCCGCATCGACACCTGCCAGCCAGCCGGCTGCCGGTCGTCCGGTCATGGCACCGCGACCGGCTCCAGCCACCACGACTCCAGCGGCGACAGAAGCCACGAGCGTGATGGCGTCCGGGACGACGAACCCGGCACGCAGCGGAACGAGTCCTTCGCAGATGTCCACTTCCGTCCCACCAGCGGGCACGGGAGCTGGTACGGGCACGCCCTCGACAGCCGATGCGCAGGTTGACACCCCGGCCGATCACCTCCGCGTCGCCGCGGAGGCGCTGACCAACCAGATCGGCGTCCCGACCACCCTGACTACCAGCCATGACAAAGATGCCCGGATCGTCCCGGCGATCGGATCAGCCGAAAGCGGCCCAGGCACCGGGGAGTCTACCGGTGACGGATCCGCCACGACATCCGCGGGCACTGTATTCGGCGCCCTCATTGACGCCGCCGCCGACATCCGGAACAAGGTCGACTCGACCAACACCTCCAGCGCTGAGGCCGGAAGCGAAGCGAGTCCCTCCGGCGAAACGACCGGATCTGTGAAGGATTCGGCGCAGAAGGTGGCGTCCACCGTCACCGACACCGCCCGCAATGTGCTGCCCGGCGATGCCGGCGATCGCGCGAAGACCATTCTCTCGGCCGGCGGCACCCCCCGTCTCCAGCGACTGGTCGCCTGGATCATCCTCGTCGTAACGATAAGCGGGTTCGCTCGCTGGGCGGTCCGCCGGCTCGGTGGCCCAGACCTTTCCTGGCTTGGCCCGTCCCGGATCCGGCCAGCCGTCCTGGGGGTTGGTTTCGCCTCCCTGGCCGCCAGCCTCTACGTGGATGACGAAACAGACTGACCACCGGATTCCGGTGCGGATCTCCAGCGAGCGGGGCCCGGGTATGCATACCCGGGCCCCGCTCGTTCGTCGGACTCATACTTTGCCCGGCCTCGCAGCCGCACCCGTCCCCGGGCAGGCGAGCAGACGAATCAAGGGATCACGCTCCGGCCGTCTTGCCGGCCGCTTCCCTCGCGACGAACTCCAGGACGCCGGAGAAGGTCGGATACGAGTGGATCGTACCGCTGATCGCGGATACCGGCAGGTCATGCTGCATGGCGAGGACAATCTCGCTGAGCATCTCCCCGGCACGCGCCGAGAGGACGTGTCCACCGAGGATGCGGCCACTACCGCGCTCGACGACCAGCTTGACCAGCCCGTCCTGCTTGTTGGCCGCCAGTGGGCGGGTCTGCTCGGCAATCGGCATCTGCGCCGTGACGATGTCCAGGCCAGCGTCCATCGCCTCCGCCTCGGTCATGCCAACCCGGGCCAGCTCCGGCTCCGTGAACGTGACCCACGGGATAACCTGGCCTGAGACCCTCTTCGGCTCGCCGTCGCCCGCGATTTCCTTCCGGATGTTCCCGGCCAGGATCGACGCCTGGAACGACGCGACGTGGGTGAACCGGTGGGATGTCGCGCAGTCGCCGATTGCCCAGATATGCGGGACGTTGGTGCGGGCGAACGCGTCGACGGCGATCCCGGCCTGGTCGTCGTACTCCACGCCGGCCGAATCCAGCCCGAGGTCGACGTTGGGCTTGCGGCCCGCCGCCAGCAGGATCATGTCGGCCAGGGCGACCTCGGAGTTGTTGCCGTCCCTGTCCTCGCCCGTCAGGACCTGCTCCGATCCGCGCCACTCGATCCTGGTGACCTTCATCCCGCCAATGAACCGCACGCCGTCGCGCGCGAGGACGCTCTCCAGCGCGTCGGATAGCGAAGGCTCTTCCTTCGGCATCATCCGCTCGTCGGACCCGATAATCGTTACTTCGACTCCGAGGCGCTGGAACATCTGCCCGAATTCGGTGGAGATCGTCCCGCCGCCGATGATCGCCAATCGCCGGGGCAACGCGTCAATATCGACGATCTCGACGTTCGTCAGGACGTTCGCCTCGTCGAGCCCCTCGATCGGCGGACGAACCTCTTCCGCTCCCGTCGCGATCACGATTCGGTCAGCCGTGATCCGCTCGGCCGTGATCCGCTCGGCCCCTGCCCCTTCGTCACCGGAGAGCTCGACCGTGTGCGCGTCGATGAAGCGGGCCGTAGCCTTGAAGAGCGTGATGCCCTCGTCCCGGACGTTCTGGTCACCCTGCGCCGGGTCGCCCCCGCGGATCATCGCCTGGACGGCCCGGACCCGGGATCGGAGGGCATTCCAGTCGACGGAGGCCTGTGGGATGACCAATCCGAGCTCAGCCGCGTGCCGGGCACGGTGGAGCAGATGGGCAGACTCCAGCATCGTCTTGGTGGGATCACAGCCGGCGTTCAGGCAGGTCCCGCCGACCCGCCACTCCTCCGCCTGGGCAACGGAGTAACCGGCCTCGTTGAGCGAAGATGCCATGTGGGATCCGGCCGGTCCGGCACCGATAACGAGGACGTCGAAATGGTTGGGCATTCGCGCGAGTTCTCCGCTGGGTCCGGACTCGAGCCGAGCCGGGTTCCGGGACGGTCCGCCGGGACCGCCGTGTTCGCTGGTCGCCGGGAACGCACCCGCCATTACCGGCCCGTCCCGGCTGGTAACGCGCGCGACAGGCTTGGGTGAGACTGGAGCATCGGCGCAGATAGTGGTCACCCGACCGCTCGGTCGATCAACACCCCATCCAAGGATTTCTGCAGCCGCTGCCCAACTTCTCGACAGGCAATGGGAGGTGGAGCACCTGCGAGGGAAGCGACCGGGACCACGGTATCCCGGTGTCCTCCCCTCTGGACGGCATCACGGTCCGGCCCCCTCCCCGCTTGACGCCCGCATCCCGCCACCTTAGGCACCTCCCCGTTCCCGTATGGCTGCGGGGTGGTCAGGGAAAGGAGTCACCCGTTGCGGCGCGATCTGGTTGCCGACCTCCCACTCCCAAGTGGCTCGCGGGACGGCATTCCCGGCCGACGCGGATACTGGTCCGGCGTCTCCGCGGCCTTACGGGCAACGACCAGGCGTGTCTCGCTACCGGGGATGACTTCCGAGGAGAGGACCTCGACCCCGACCATCCCGGCCGCCCGCTTGCCGGACGCCAGTTCGTCGGCGATGTCCAGCCCCTTCGGGAACAGCCCCATCCCGTCACGGCGCAGCAGCGGTGCACTCATCTCGAACAGGGCTGCCAGCGAAGAGACACCGCGCGCCGTGCAGGCATCGAACGCCCCGCGGTACGCGGGCTGGTGCGCCAGCTCTTCGGCCCGGCCGTGGATGGCGACGACATCGACCAGACCCAGCTCGGCGATGACCGCCTGGAGAAACTGGACCTTCTTGCCCGTCGCCTCGATCAGGGTGATATCCAGGTCGGGCATCCCGATCTTGAGAGCCAGGCCGGGAAAACCGGCGCCCGTCCCGATATCGACGAGCCGGATCGGCTGGGATGGGCCATCGGGTCGCCCGCGGACCGGAGCGGGCCCGGCGAACTCCCGGATCGGACGGACCATCCGGAGCGCGTCGAGGAACAGGCGCCGATCGATCTCGTCGGGATCCGTCACCGCGGTCAGGTTGAACCGGCCGTTCCATTCGATCAGCAGCCGCCGGTAATCCGCGAACCGGGCTACCTGCTCTTCGTCGAGCGCGATGTAAGGGGTCGCCAGCTCAGCAAGGGTCCCGTCTGCCGTCGTCATGCCGCTCCGCTCATAGCCCCGGCGCTCAACCGCCAACCCTGCGCGCCAGGCCGGGATACCGGCGCCGGGCAATCGTACCCCGACGCCCCGATCGCGACACCGACCGCACTTCCCACGCGTTGGAGAGACGACACCGACGGCGGGGAACCGCCCTGCTTAGGCGGCGGGTTCTGTGTCCTGCCATGACGTTTGCACCGGCGACCGGCATCGCGCACACTCCGGGTGCCACAGCCGCCACCGTAACCAACCGCTCGTTGACCGCTTCCACGGGGAACCCCATGCCATCGATCATTCTGCCCCCTCGTAGCCCTTCAGTTCCCGTCGCCCCGGATCAGACAGGGCGCCTGTCACGCCGGTCCATCCTCGGAGGCGCCGCCGGCGCGGTCGCGTCGCTGGTCGCCGGCCGGTCGGCCCTAGGGCAGGATGCCCCCGAGGAAGTCGGCCTGCCGCCCCGCGATGGGGCGCCGGCAGGCGGAGGGTCCCGGCTGGGCGGATCGGGGACTGTCGGAGGGGCGGGCGCCGGTGGTGGCGAGATCGCGGCCCGGACTCCCGCTGCCCGGGACGAGGCGGCGAATGCGGCCGAGCCGGTGGTCGTCAACGGCCGCAGCTATACCGCATATATCGACGCCTTCCTCAAGCAGGGTCAGTGGGATCTCTACACCTGCGAGTTCGATGTCGCCCACAACATCATGAAGACGTTCGACGTCGAGACGACGCTCGATGAGATGGTCTCGATCGTTGGGTTCGACAACCCGTTCGAGCCCTATGCCGTCGACGGCCCGGACGGTCCCATCATCTACGGTGGTGACATCAAGAAGGCGTTCTGCGGCTACCTGGACTCCAACACCTTCTCAAAGTGTTCCGGGCAGGCGATGATCCCAGCCTTTGAGGCGTTCGGCTTCGCGCCGGTCGTCGCGAAGACCCGGGCCGACATCGAGAAGGGATTGTCGGCGGGACAATTGCTCTGGATGAAGACGACGGTCGACTTCACGGCCTGGATTCCGACCCGCTGGGTCACGCCGGACGGGACCAGCCATCCGACCGTCTACGACAACGACCATTGCGTTGGCGCGGTCGGGTACAACGACGAGGTCGTCGTCATCCACGATGCGCTAGGGCCCACGAACACCAACTGGGAGCGACCGTACGAGTACGAGGTCCCCTGGGACCTGTTCATGGACTGTTTCCGGTCCAGTGGTCACGACGGCCTGCTGGTCGGTCCGCCGACCGATGGCTGATCATCTCGACCCGGTCGCCCTGCTGGCCGAGCTTGGGATCGGAGACGTGACCACCGTGACACCGGTGACCGGTGGGATGAGCGGAGCATGGCTGTGGCGGGTCGGCCGTGGCTGGGCGCGGGACCTGCTGCTCCGCGCCCAGCCGGAGACGGACGACACGACGTTCCGACGGGAAGTCTCCGGCCAGCGTGCAGCTCATGGGGCCGGGATTCCGACCCCCGCGATCATCGCCGCGGCCCGCGTCGGCAACCCGTCCATCCCGGTCATAGTCATGGAATGGGCCTCCGGCCGGACCGCCCTCGACGTTATCGCAGGGCCTGTCGCAGGCGACGCCGTACCGTTGGCCGTCGCGCTGGGTGAGCAGAGCGGACGGCTCATGGCCCGGTTGCACGCGATCCCCGTTCCCGCTGACCTGGTCGAAGACGACCGCCTGGATTACTGGCTTCAGGGTCTGGATGACGGGCTCAGGCAACGCGTGGCCGGTCCGGGTTCCGCGAAGTGCGTTCTGCACTTCGATTTCCACCCGATGAATCTGCTGGTTGACGAGGGCGAGATCTCGACACTTCTCGACTGGACCAACGTCCTGGTCGGTGATCCACGACTGGACCTCGGTCGCAGTTATGCCTGCCTGCAACTCGGTGCGTCGATCCGGGCCGACCGGATCGACCGGGCACTGGTCGATGGGTTCTGGCGCGGCCTCGTCACTGGTTACGGTCTCCAGGCCATGACGCTCGATCAGCTCGCGCCGTTCCTCGCCGCGGGGCTCCACGCGATGATCGAGGATCGCCGGCGTCACCCAATGAACGAAGCGATGTTCGACGCCGTCACCGAGCTGGCCACCGAGCGGCAAGCGTGGATTGGTCTGGCCGAGCGGTCATTGACCTGATCCCGGCGCCTCAGGTCCCGGCGTGATCGAACACGCTGCCGTCCAACGAATCCGCCGGCTGAGGCGTGCCGCCCATGGCGGGAGGCTCCGATTCGGTGGACGGGGTCCCGTCGGGGGGCACGGATTCTGTACTATCGACGTCATGATGACAGAACGACCTGACGCCATCCGCCACGACGACAGGACAGACCGACCGGACGAGGTTGTCCCGGCTGACCTCGTCGTGCGTGATACGGGTCACAGCCGGCCTCTGGCGCTGCCAGCGCTTGCTCCCCCTGTTGTCGAACCGGTCTGCGGCCCTCCCGAGAACAAGCCGCCCGGTCATCTCTATTACCGTAAAGAGAAGCTTCGCGGGGCCTGCTGGGAGTACCGGATCGAAGGCGGATGGGTTCGCGCACCAGGGGCGAACGGCGACCGCGACGTTCTGAGGCATCGGTTCACGTTCTATCGGCCACGCGAGTTCGAGATTCCGACCCGGGCCGGCCCGGTCCGGATGTCGCGGTCGGGGGCGGAACAGTGGTTCTTCCCGGACCGCTGGTACTCGCTGCTCCGCTTCACCGATCCCGCTGACCGGACGATTGGCTATTACGTCAACTTCTCGCATCCGCTGCGGGAGATCAAGCCGGGCTACTACCACGACCTCGACCTCGAGCTGGACCTCTGGCTGGACACCAACGGAGGTGCCACCGAGCTCGACCGGCCGGAGTTCGACATGGAGGTCGCCCGCCAGCGGATACAGCGGGACTGGGCCCTCTGCGTCGAGGCGTCCTACCGCTATGTCGTCAGCGCCGCCCAGGCGGTGATCGCCGAGCAGGGCCCTGATCTCGATATCGGCCGGAACGCCGAGGGCGAGCATGGATTGCCGGCGTTCATTCTCCGGGCCTGACCGGGCACAATGATCCGCCCCCCTGACCAGATAGGGGGTTGCCGCCGACACACGCGAGGTGGCCATTTACCGAAAGACCTACGCGTCAGCAGGGCTCCCGGTCATGGTGCCGCGGGGAGAGGTGTCCATCACCGTCACACCTCGTCGGCTCGAATCCCCTTCGGGCGCGGACCCGGCGGCGGAAGAGCGACCGGCCGGCTGTCCGCCCGGGTCTTCGGCTGGTCCCGGTCCGGATGAGCTGGCTGGCGCGCCGCCGGCCGTTGGGGAGCCGGATCCCGCCGGGCCTGGTCCTGGCCGGGGGACGGGCGGGACTTCGGGACGTCGTCCGGCTGATAGGCGCTGGCGGGTCGTACGATCCCGATCGAGCGGTCGTACTGCTGCCGTCGCACCGGGTTGCCGAGGAGATCCCGGGCAGCCGTCAGCTCCCGCATCCGGTGCTGCGCCTCGGGTCCCTCGTTGCGGTCGGGGTGGGCCTTGAGGGCCAGCCGCTTGAAGGCCGCCTCGATCACGTCCTGGTCCGCCGACGGATCGACCTGGAGCACCTGGTAGGCCGTCCGGCGACCGTTGCCCCCGCCCTGTTGGGCGCCCATCTGCTGCTGGAACTGGGCCGCCATCCCGGCGGTAGTCTGGGCGTTCAATTCGCGGATCCTGGCCGCGAGCTGGCCCTGCGTCATCAAACGATCAGACAGGTCCGTCCCCCAGGATCGCGGGATGCCGAACCGGGCGCCGCAGGTCCGGCACTCCATCACGCGCTGCTGGTTGATATTGACCGGGGTCGGAATCATCGCCAATGTCAGGCGGCGACGAGCTTCGAGCACGGTGAACACCGACCGCTGCTCGCAGTCGTTGCACCGCTCGATCAGATACCCCAGGACATCCACGGAATCGGCGTAGCCGGGCAAGACCATACCGTACGGTTCCTCTCCGGCGCGGCGCTGCCCATCAACATCCGGGCAGCCACCCGCGCTTATTGAAGTATGGCACCACCCCGCCACCCGACGCGGGCGCTGATATGCTGCCGTGCGGCGAAGGGCGGTCCGGTACAGGACCGCGATGGTGGCGCGACGAGCCGGGATGAGAGGGAGACGAGCGATGGTGCTGACGGGACGATGGCGACCGCAGCGGAACTGGGGCTGCCGGATCCACGAGGGGTCGACCCAGGGCCTCCGGACGATCACGCTCGAGAACCGGTCGCTCCGGATCACGTTCCTGCTCGACCGGGGCGCGGACCTCGTCGAGCTGCTGTACAAGCCACAGGACCTCGATTTCGCCTGGCTGACGGCGGGCGGGGTCAAGGACCCGCGCGCGTGGGCCAACTCATCTCCCGACCTCTCGGCGACCTTCCACGACTACTACGCCGGCGGCTGGCAGGAGCCCTTCCCCAACATGGGCGTGCCGGCAACGGTTGGCGGTGCCCAGTTCGGGCAGCACGGCGAGGCGCCGACCCTGCCCTGGGACGTCACCATCGTCGAGGACAACCCGGAGGCCGTGGCGGTTCGCTTCTCGGTCCGGACCCCGAAGATGCCGTTCCTGCTAGAGCGGACCGTGTCGCTGCGGGGAGATGGCGCGACGTTCCGGTTCGACGGCCGGGCAGTCAACGAGAGCGACGTCGAGCTCCACGCGATGTGGGGGCACCATGTCACGTTCGGGCAGCCCTTCCTCCACCCCGGTGTCCGGATCACCCTGCCGGACGGCGTCCGGACCTTCGTTCACCCCGGCGAAAGCCGCAACGACGCCTGGTTGCCGGCGGGCACCGAGGGATCGTGGCCCCAGCTCCCGGCCAACCCCGGAGCCCCGGCTGATGCCGAGGGGATGGCGGATCTCTCGATCGTCCCGCCGCCCGGCTCACCGGGCGAGATGTGCTACCACACCGGCTTCGACGCCGATGCCTGGTACCGGGTCGAGAGCGATCGCCACGGCGCGGGCGCCGAGGTGCGCTGGGACGGCAGCACCATGCCGTATCTCTGGCACTGGCACGAGTACGGTGCCGGGGCTGGCTACTTCGCCTGGGGACGTCACTACAACATCGGGCTGGAGCCCGCGACGAGCTGGTCGCCCAGTGCCCTGCCGGGTGCGATCGACAATGGCACGGCCCTCACCCTGCCGCCCCGCGGTGAGCGGACGCACTGGCTGGAGTTCGAAGTCTACCCGGCCGGCGAGCGCTGACGTCAGCGCCGAGCGACCGCGCCGACCGTGGATTCCCGGGGCACGAGCGTACAGGGAATCCGGAACGGCCCGGCCCGGTGTTCGCCGCCGATCATGGCAAGCAGGTTCTCGGCGGCGAGCCGACCGACAGTCTCCATGTTCAGGTCGACGGACGTGATCGGCGGATGGCTGTAGGCCGACATCCCCGGGTAGTTGTCGAAGCCGACCACCGCGACGTCTCCGGGGATGCCGTACCCGTCTGTCCGCAGCGCATCGACGACCCCGCGAGCGATGTGGTCGCTGCCGCAGAATACGCCGTCGATGCCGGGGTCGTCGGCCAATAACCGGCGGATCGTGTGATAGCCATAGTCCTCCGACCAGTCGCCGTAGGTAATGCGGGATGGGCGGACGGTGAGCCCATGCTCACGCAGCACGGCGATCGCCTCGCCCGTCCGAAGGCCGGTCGCCACCCAGTCCTCGAACCCGCCGATGATCGCGATTTCCCGTCGTCCCATCCCGACGAGGTGTTCGACACCCTCCCGTGCGCCCTGGGCGTCGTCCGGGATGATCGAGAACGCCGACGGGTCCGTCACCTGGGCGTTGGCGTAGACGATCGGTACGTGGAACTTGCCGACGTCAATCGGCGGACCCGGGTCGATCCGGACCCGGCCGAAGATCAGACCGTCAATCTGCTTGGCGAGCAAAGCCTTGATGACCCGGTCCTCCTGCGCAGGCACCCCGGTCAGCCGGGCGATGTAGGTGAGGTATCCCGCGCCATCCAGCACGGATTCCAGTCCCGACAGGATCGGCATGGTGAACCGGCCGTCCAGGTCCCGGGTGACGAAGCCGACGGTATAGGTCCGGCCACGCTGGAGACTGAGCATCAGGTCATTGCGGCGGAAGTCGAGCTCGTCCGCCGCCCGGCGGACTCGCTCGGTCGTCTCGGGTCGCAGGCGGGCCGCGCCGCTGAGGGCCTTCGAGGCGGTCCCGGGGGATACCCCCGCCAGTTCCGCGACGTCGCGGATGGTCGGGCGACGGAGCGGTCGCCGCACGTCGGTTTCTCCGGTCCCGCCCATTCCCTGACTCCCACGTTCATCTGTGACACGGCTCGTGCCCGGGAGGACCAGCCGCCGGGTGGCCCTCGTCGAGTCCGCGTCGGCCGAATGCGTCAACGGCTCTTGACATCGCGTGACGACGATGGATAGCATACCGCCAGGATGGAAACATAGTTGCCGGAACCGGCCCAAGGGTGGGTCGGCACCGGGGATGGCCCCCACGACGACCCCGTCGGGACTACCTCCCCGCGCCCGGCCCGTCCGATCCCGTCAGCGGATCGCTGACGACCGCGGCTCAGAAGCCGACGACAAGGAGCACGCCGATGCGTTCCGACGAGCCTTCGACCTCGACCGTGCGATTCTCCCGGCGGACAGCCGGGATGGCGTCGATCGCCGCTAGCCTGGCCCTCGCCGGCCTTGGCCGTTCGCCGCGCCCGGCCGGTGCCCAGGACGTGACGATCCGCTACCAGCACTGGGGTAGCCTGGCCGAGAAGGACGCGATTACCGCCGTCTGCGAGGCCTACATGGAGGCCAACCCAACCATCCGGATCGACCAGCAGCACATCGCCGACACCGACGACGCCTACAACACCCGCCTCAACACCCAGGTCGCGGCCGGAGAGCTGCCTGACGTCTTCCAGATCAACGAGGCCCGGGCGATGGAGTGGAGCGAGCAGGGCATCGCCCTCGACCTCAGCCCCTACGCCGATCAGTACGCCGGCGTGATCCCGCAGGCCAAGTTCTTCTCCGCCCCTGGCAAGCTCGTCGGCCCGATGACCGGCGTCGAGACCAGCCTGATCTTCGCCAACCGCGACATGTTCGAGCAGGACGGCGTCGCCCTGCCCCCGACCACCGCCGATACCGCGTGGAACTGGGACCAGTTCGTCGAGACGGCCAAGGCCATGACCAAGGACCGCTCCGGCCGGACGGCAGCCGACCCCGAGTTCGACCCCGAGTCGATCCAGCAGTACGGCATCACGTTCCCGACCTGGTGGCTGAGCTGGTACCCGCTGATCCGCAGCGCCGGTGCTGACCTCACCGACGAAGCCGGTATGACGTACACGCTGAACAGCCCGGAGGCGATCGACGTCTTCCAGAAGATGCAGGACCTCGTCTTCGTCCACCACGTCGCCCCGACGCCGACCGCGTCCGAGGGACTGCCCGCCTCGGCCCAGCAGCTCCTCACCCGTCGCGTCGCGATGACGATCGATGGCCAGTGGTCCCTGCTGGACATGAACGAGGCGGAGGTCCCGCTGGCGATCGGCGTATTGCCATCGCTCGGCACGCCGACCACGGTGATCGTCGGCGCGACGACCGTGATCAACGCCCAGACCCAGATCGTCGACCAGGCGCTGGCGTTCCACACCTTCCTGAACAAGACCGACCAGATCATGTCGCTCATGACGTCCGGGCTCTGGATGCCGAACGAGACGGCGTACTACACCGACGATGCCCTGATCGCGTCATGGATCGACAACGACAGCCACCCGCCCGAATACCGGACGGCCGCCGTCGACTATGTCTTCAACAACTCGGTCCCCGGGCCAATCACCATCAAGGGCTTCCCGGCGATCCAGTCCCGGCTCAACGCGGCGCTGGACCAGGTCTGGGACGGGAGCCGACCGGCCGCCGACGTCCTCAACGAGATCGCCCCGGAGATCCAGGGGATGCTGACCGGCCGCTACCCGAGCGAGTAAGGCCATCCCGGGGCGGGCAGGAGGGACGTCGGCGACGTCCCTCCTGCCCGCCCCTTCGACCGGAACCTGCCAGACCGGAGGGTCGTGACGGTGCGGACCCAGGGAATCACGACGCCGCGAGCCCGCTCCGGCATGGAGCGGATGGAGCAACGCTGGGGGCTGCTGCTCGGCCTGCCGGCGATGCTCGGCTTCATCATCTTCACCATCGGGCCGATGGTCGCGTCCGGCTGGATCAGCCTGACGGACTGGAACATCTACGGCGACGCCTCGTTCGTCGGCCTCGACAACTACCGCGAGATGCTGACCGAGGACCCGCTGTTCTTCAAATCGCTCTGGGTCACGCTCTACTACACGTTTGCCAGCGTCCCGCTGCTGCTCCTCGTCGCCTTCGCGGCGGCGCTGCTGCTCAACGCCGACGTCCGCGGCAAGGCGATCTTCCGGACCATCTTCTACCTGCCCGTTCTGGTGCCGCTGATCGCCAACACCATCCTCTGGACATGGTTGTTCAACCCGGATTTCGGGCTGTTCAACACCAGCCTGGAGCAGCTCGGCCTGCCAACGTCGATGTGGCTCTATGACGAGCGGACCGTCATCCCATCCCTGATCCTGATGGCGGTCTGGGGCTTCGGCAACGCGACGGTGATCTTTCTCGCCGGGCTGCAGGGCGTCCCCGCGCATCTCTACGAGGCGGTCGAGGTCGATGGCGGCGGGCTCCTCGACAAGCTGCGCCACGTCACCATCCCGATGATGACGCCGACCATCTTCTTCAACCTCGTCTTGGGCATGATTGGGTCGTTCCAGGCCTTCGCCGAGGCCTACGCGATGACCAATGGCGGACCGAACAACGCCAGCCTGTTCTATGTCTTCTATCTCTACCGCACGGCGTTCACGGAGAGCCGGATGGGCTACGCCTCGGCCCTGTCGTGGGTACTGTTCCTCGTGATCCTGCTGTTCACCGTCCTGATCTTCCGGAGTGCCCGCTCGTGGGTCTACTACGAAGGGAACAACGCCTCATGACCTCCTTGAGGACAGGCGGCGGGATCGTCGTCCCGCTGGGGCGGTCAGGTCGGCACCGCGTCCGGCGGCTGGCCGGGCGGATCTCGATCTACCTGCTGCTGATCATCGGATCGGTCGTGACGCTGCTGCCGTTCGCCTGGCTGATCCGCTCGTCGCTGATGGGTCCGGCCCAGATCTTCAGCTTCCCGATCGAGTGGATTCCTGACCCGGTCCGGTGGGACAACTACCCGGAAGCCCTGACTGCTGTCCCCTTCGACCGCTACTTCCTCAACACCATGCGGATCGAGGTCCTGGTCATCCTCGGGACGCTGATCACGTCCACGATGTCGGCGTTCGCCTTTGCCCGGCTGCGCTGGCGGGGCCGGAACCTGGTCTTCGGCATCCTGCTGTCCGGCCTGATGCTGCCCTACGCCGCCACCCTGATCCCGACGTTCATCCTCTGGCAGAAGCTGGGCGGACTGGGCACCATCGCGCCCTTGGTCGTGCCGGCCTGGTTCGGCGGTGGCATCTTCAACATCTTCCTGCTGCGCCAGTTCTTTATGACGATCCCGCGCGACCTGGACGAGGCGGCCTATCTCGATGGCGCGACGCCCTTCGGGGTGCTGGTGAAAATCATCCTGCCGCTGTCCAAGCCGGCGCTAATCGTGGTTACCATCTTCACGTTCATCTCGGTCTGGAACGATTTCCTCGGCCCGCTGATCTACCTCGGCAACGAGAGCCAGTACACGCTGGCGATCGGACTGCGATCGTTCAGCTCTGCCTACACCGCCCAGTGGGACCAGTTGATGGCGGCCTCGACGGCCGTGGTCCTGCCGATCGTCGTGCTGTTCTTTCTCGCCCAGCGCTACTTCGTCGAAGGCATCACGCTGACCGGAATCAAGGGCTGACGGACCGGCTGATGCGTGTCATGGCCGGGACCGGTACGGTGCCGCGGCCATGACGCCACGCACCTCGCGTCGCCCCTCCTGCCCGGGTCGATCTCGTCACCACCAGGCGGCCGCGACGCCGCGCCATGGAAGGACACAGGACAACGATGACCCCGACCCGCCCCCGATCCACCACGCCGATCGTCGATACCAGCCATAGCCCTGGCGCCGCGCTCCGGCCGGTGGCCGTCTCGGCCGTGGAGATTACCGGCGGGCTGCTGGCCGAGCGCCGGGATGTCAACCGCGCCGTCTCGATCCCCACCCAGTACGAGCAGATCGAGCGCACCCACCGACTCGACAACTTCCGCCGCGCCGCCGGCAAGATCGACGGCGACTACGTCGGCATGTATTTCAACGACAGCGACCTCTACAAGTGGATGGAGGCGGCTGCGTGGTCACTCGCCACGCACCCGGACCCGGAACTCGAGGCGCTGCTCGATACCGCAATCCGGGAGATCGCTGAGTCCCAGCGCCCGGATGGATATGTCAACAGCTACTTCGCCGTCGACCGGGCCGACGAGCGGTGGACCAACCCGGATCTCCACGAGACCTACTGCGCCGGCCACATGTTCCAGGCGGCAGTGGCCCATTACCGCGCCACCGGCAAGACGACCTTTCTCGACGTCGCCCGCCGCTTCGCCGATCACCTCTGCGATACGTTTGGTCCGGAGGAGGAGGGCAAGCGCTTCTGGGCCGACGGCCACGAGGAGGTCGAGCTGGCCCTGATCGAGCTGGGCCGCACCACCGGTGAGCAGCGCTACATCGACCAGGCCCGCTACTTCATCGACGCGCGGGGCCACCAGCGCCTGCCGAAGCCGTACGGCGGCCGCCCCCGCGAGTACCACCAGGATCACGCGTCGATCCGCGAGGTGTCAGAGGTCGTCGGGCACGCGGTGCGGCAGGTGTACTACACGGCCGGTGCGACCGACCTGGCGCTGGAGGACCCGGGGGCGAACCTCGACGACGCGCTGGGACGGCTCTGGAACAACATGACCCGGCGCAAGATGTACGTCACGGGCGGGCTCGGCGCCCGCTGGGAGGGCGAGGCGTTCGGCCCCGACTTCGAGCTTCCCAACGAGACGGCCTACAGCGAGACCTGTGCGGCGATCGGCGGCGCGATGTGGGGCTGGCGGATGTTCCTCCGAACCGGCGACCCCGCCTTCGTCGACGTGATCGAGCGTGCGCTCTACAACAACGTCCTCGCCGGCCTGTCCCGGGACGGCAGCCACTACTTCTACCAGAACCCACTGCAGGACGACGGCGACCACCGGCGATCGGAGTGGTTCGGGACGGCCTGCTGCCCACCCAACGTCGCACGGACGCTCGCCCAGTTGCCGGGCTACCTCTACGCGACCGACGACGCTGGCGGGATCTACGTCACGATCTACTCCGACAACGACGCCACGATCACCCGACCCGGCGGTGATGTGCAGCTCACCCAGCGCACGAGCTACCCGTGGGACGGCACCGTGACGATCACGGTCGGCACCGCCGGCAGCTTCGGGCTACATCTGCGGATCCCGGATTGGATGACGGAAACGGCGACCGTCACGGTCAACGGCGAGCCGGTCAACGTAGATGTCAAGCCGGGGTCCTTCGCCCACGTCGAGCGAGAGTGGCAGGCGGGGGACATCGTCGTCCTGACGCTGCCGATGCCCGTGCGCACGGTCGCCGCCGATCCGCGTGTCACCGAACTGCTCGGCCGGGTGGCGATCCAGCGGGGTCCACTCGTCTACTGCGTGGAGGCTACCGACAACGACGGACGGGATGTCCGAACGGCGATCGTCGACCCGGCGGCTCCCCTCGAGGCGACGTGGCAGCCGGACCTTCTCGGCGGCATCACCACCTTGAAGGTTCCCGCCCTGTTCGCCGGGGCCGAGTCCGGCTGGGAGGGCAGTCTCTACGCCCCCACGGAACGGGCTTCGGGGGTCGGCGATGAGCGGGTCACCCTGACCGCGATCCCCTACTTCGCCTGGGCCAATCGCGAGTCCGGACCGATGGCGGTCTGGCTGCGGGCGAGTTCCGGCCGCTGACCGTAGACTGTCGCGCAGCAACGCCGCAAGACCCCACCCGAAGAGAGGGAGTTCCAGCAAGCATGAGTCAGCCGCACGATCACCCCCGCCCGCAGCTCGTCCGCGCCGGATTCCAGCGCCTGGATGGTCAGTGGGACTTCTCCTACGACGATGACGATACCGGAGTCGAGGCGCGCTGGTTCCAGCCCGGCGGCGGCACGTTCGACCGGACGATCACCGTGCCGTTCCCGCCCGAGTCGCCGATGAGCGGCATTGGTGACCCGTCCGGCCACCCGTACCTCTGGTATCGCCGGACCTTCACCGCCTCCGCGGGCGACGGCCAGCGCGTGCTGCTCCACTTCGGCGCCGTCGACTACGACGCCACCGTCTGGGTGAACGGGCAGCTCGTCGCCCGGCACACCGGCGGCCACGTTCCCTTCCACGCCGACATCACCGGCGCCCTAGACGGTGGCGGCGAGCAGATCGTCGTGGTCCGGGCCGAGGACCAGCCTGACGACGTCAGCCAGCCCCGGGGCAAGCAGGTCTGGGGCGGTCCGCCCCGCAGCATCCTCTACCAGCGCACGTCGGGCATCTGGCAGAGCGTCTGGATCGAGACGGTCTCCGCCAATCACGTCGCCCAGCTGCGGTGGGTGGCCGACATCGAGGCCGGGGCGCTCAAGCTTCGCGCGACCATCGCCGGGCCGAAGCGGGACGGACTGCGCCTGCGAGTCGCGCTGTCGTTTGAGGGCAAGGGGCTGACCGACGACACCTTCAGCGTCGCGGACGGGCTGGTCGAGCGAGCGATCACGATCCCGGCTCCGTTCAGCGCCCACCACCGCAACGCCCTGCTCTGGTCGCCGGACCACCCCAACCTGATCGACGCCGAGCTGACGCTCCTCGACGGCGAGTCGGCGATCGACGAGGTCACGTCCTACGCCGGATTGCGCTCCGTTGGCTTCCGCAACGGCAAGTTCCTGCTCAATGACCGCCCGTACTACCTGCGGATGGCACTGGAGCAGGGGTACTGGCCGGACAGCCACCTGACCGCGCCGTCCGACGACGCGCTGCGGGAAGAGGTCGAGATCGCGAAGAAGCTCGGCTTCAACGCGCTCCGGGTCCACCAGAAGGTCGAAGACCCGCGCTTCCTGTACTGGTGCGACCGGCTCGGGCTGATGACGTGGGGCGAGATGCCCAGCGCCTACGCCTTCAACGAGACGGCTGTCACCCGGTTCACCGCCGAGTGGACCGAGGCGATCCAGCGGGACGTCAGCCACCCGTGCGTCGTCGCCTGGGTACCGACCAACGAGAGCTGGGGCGTTCCCGACCTCGAGGTTGACGCCCGCCAGCGAGCCTACACGCGGATGCTGGCCGACCTGGCCCGGACGCTGGACGGGACCCGCCCCGTTATCTCCAACGATGGCTGGGAGCACACGGCCAGCGACATCCTCGCGATCCACGACTACGCCGACCAAGCGGAAGTGCTGCGCAAGCGGTGGAAGACACCGGAAGCGACGGCCGATACCATCGCCCACATCACGCCCGGCAACCGCCGGATCCTGGTCGAGAGCTCGCTGGCACCCGGCGCCCCGGTGATGCTCACCGAGGTCGGCGGGATCGGCTATCCCTTGGTCGAGGGCGAGCGCTGGCACTTCTGGTCGGCTGGCAGTACCGAGGAACTGGAAGCCAAGTACGCCGAGATCATCGGCGCCATCCTGGAGTCCGAGACCGTCGTCGGCTTCTGCTACACGCAGTTGACCGACACAATGCAGGAAAAGAACGGGCTGGTCGACGAGCACCGCCAGCCCAAGCTCCCCTTCGAGGTCTTCCACCGGATCACCACCGGCCCGTCGAACTCGCTCTAGGACCGCAAGTCAGCGCTGCCATCCCCGGACCTCGCGGACGTATCCGGTCTTCGGATACGCCGCGAGGTCGCGCTGCGCGCTCGAGGGGAACTCGAACAACCCGATGGTTACGGCCTGTGGGTAGCCGATGACCTGATCCGTGCGAAAGACCAGCGTGTCATCGACGTAGATGCGAACCCCGCTAGCGTCCCACTCCGCCGCGTAGACGTGCCAAGCGGTCGCGTCGATCGGCAACGGCAGGCGCGACATCTCCTCCCGCAAGCGAGGGTCGTGGTGCGCCTTGATGCCGGTACTCAGTGAGATCCCATCGGCTGTGATCGCGTCGCCGAACAGCTCGGCGATGCAGATCTCGCCCGAGTCGTCGGGCGAATCGTCCTCGACACCGACCAGCCAGACAGCAAGCATCGTCGTCGGGTCAGGCACCAACCGCATCGTCGCTTCGACGATCCCGGCGGTGGGCGTGAACAGGTGCCTGGTCGCCTGCGGCGTCCGGACGACCAGGCCTTCGCGGTAGCGGTGCTGGCCCATCGCCGAGCCGACCGGACCGGCGAAGACCCCTGACTGGAAGCAGGAGCAGCGCAGCTCGCCGTCCTCCGGCCGCCAGGCCGGCTGGTCAACATCGATACGCAGCCGCAGCCCGTCCGGGCCCATGTCATAGCGTGCCGCTGACCGGTCCGGTGTGGTCCAGTGCGGCAGGTAGTGGTCAATCCACCGATCCGGCGCCGGTCTGACGAACGTCTCCGCGAAGACCTCCGTCAGACCGGACCGATCCAGCTTGCTGGGGAGTTCCCGGCTGGGTTCTCTGACCACACTCCCTCCTCACGCGAACCCGTCCTCGGGTGACTTGGGAGCCAGTGTCAGGGAGAATGCGGACGATCCGGTGCCCAGTTCCGAGCGGTTTCCACCCGCTGAACTGGGCCAGGCTCCGGTCAGCTTCGGCCGCGGGGATGGATCAGCGGCTCGAGGTGCTGCCAGCCGCGGACCAGCCCGTCGTCGTACTTCTCGCCGGGTGAAAACTGCCCGAAGACGTCGTCCTCGTGCTCGATCGCGACGCCGCCGTCGTAGCCGATCTCGACCAACCCACCGATGAACTCGGCCCAGTTGATCTCGCCATAGCCGGGAATCCGGAACCGGAAGGCGTTGCCGTTGGCGCCGATCCGGTAGCGCAGTTCCGGCAGGTTCTCGACGTCCTTGGCGTGGACGTGGTGCACACGGTCCTTGAACTCGTGCAGCGCCCGCATGTGATCGATGCCCTGCCAGGCAAGGTGCGATGGGTCGAACTCGATCCCGAGCGCCGGCGACGGCACCGCCGAGAACCACGCGTCCCATGTATGGGGCGAGCCACCCATGTTGTGCGGGCGGAAGGGCAGGTGGCCGCCGTAGCCCATCCAGTTCTCGAACGCGATCTTCATCCCGCGCCGCTCGGCCTCGTCGGCGACCGGACCGAATCGGTCGGCGAACATCTGGACGTTCTCGTCCCAGTTCCGGTCGGGGTCGAACCCGCTCATCGCCGCAATGACCCGGACGCCAAGCGTCTCGGCGGCATCGAAGACGTGCCGGAATGCCGCGAGGATCGGGGCGGGCTCGAGGGTGCCGCCGGCGAGCCCGTAGTGCGCCAGCGCGGTGATCGTGACGCCGTGCTTCGCCGCGTCGGCCTTCGCCTTCGCGACGCGGTCGGCGTCCAGCGGGCCGTCGGCAGCGCGACCGAACGCACTGGTGTTGATCTCGATGCCGTCGAAGCCGATCCGTGCCGCCTTGGCGATGTCATCGGCGGAGGCGGTCAGGAAGCCGAGTTGCATGATTCCCTCTTCCGCACGGCCGGATCAGTCCATCCCACCCGACTCGTGTCACGAATAGCTCCCGGTCCGCACGATGCTGACCGGGAGGAAACGGGGCCAGGGCTAGACACGATCCACGGGCGGAGTGCCCTGCGGGTAGCGGTCGCCGACCGGCTGGAACAGCTCCAGCTCGTTGCCCTCGGGGTCCCGGAAGAAGGCGATCCAGGCGACGGTCTCGCCCGCCTCATTGGAGATGGCCTTTGGGGCGACATGGAAGGCTATGCCGGACTGTTCGAGGGCCGCCGCGTGCTCGACGACATCGTCGACCTGGATGGCGATATGGGCAAAGGCGCCGACGGCCTGCTCCGGCTCGGCCTCGATCAACTCGATCGTCGTATCGCCGAACGACAGGAACACGATATTGGTGTGGTCGAAGGCGCCGACCTCAGCCAGCCCGAGCGTGTTCCGGTAGAACCCGCGCAGTGCCGTGAAGTCCTTCGCCTTGAGCGCGATGTGGTGCGTGCCGGTGATGGCCATGGTCGGGTGCTCCCCTGCTGTCTGCGACAATGCCGGACGGCCATGCCGTCGTGGCAGGCCACCGCGCGACGACGCGCAATCCTACCCGAGACGCCTGACGCGGGGGACCCGATGATCGTTGACCTTGCCCACACCGCCTTTGACTGCCATGACGTGGACGCCAGCCTGGCTTTCTACGAGCAGCTCGGCATCCGCGAATCGTTCCGGCTGTTCCGCGAGGACGGCTCCCTGATGCTGGTCTACCTGCATCTCGGCGGCGACCGCTTCATCGAGCTGTTCCCGAACGGCCCGGAGCCCGGCACGGCGACGAAGGGGTCCTTCGCCCACTTCTGCCTGATGTCCGACGATCTCAAGGGCGACGTCGAGCGGCTGCGCGCAGCCGGAGTCCGGATCGTCGTCGAGCCGAGCCTCGGCATCGACCACAACTGGCAGGCGTGGATCGCGGACCCGGATGGCAACCGGATCGAGCTGATGCAGATCGGCCCGGACAGCCCGCAGGCTCACGTTGCTCGCGGCGAGGCGATCCCGGTCAGCGACCGGATCGGCGTCCCGCCCGGCAGCGCCTGAATCGTGTCGGCTGCCTGGAACACGAAGACGGGCGGGGTCTCAGGACCCCGCCCGTCTTCATTTCAGTCGATCAGAGCCGGTCGGGCCGTGGCCCGCCGGGCCCGGGCGACTAGTTCTCGCGGCGGGCGAGAACGGTGCGGCCGGCGACCGCGGCCACGACCACCGCGGCAGCGGCGGCGAGGACCGTGAACAGGCCGGTCATGCCGGTGCTGGTCGAGGAGCCGGTGCCGGTGCTCGGCAGCGTGGTGTCACCACCGACGGCCGGGGTGGCCTGGCTGATCACGGTCGTGCCAGCGCCGGTCTCCGGAAGCGCGGTGTCGCCACCGATGGCCGGAGTCGCCTGACCGATGACCGAGGTGCCGGTGCCGGTCTCCGGGAGAGCCGTGTCACCGCCGACGGCCGGGGTGGCCTGGCCGATGACCGACGTGCCGGTGCCGGTCTCCGGGAGGGCAGTGTCGCCACCGACGCCCGGCGTAGAAGCGGCCGGAGTGGACTGGGCGCCAGCCGTGGCGGCCATCGAGAACGCGAGGACGAGCGCCAGAGCGCCGACGAAGCCGAAGGCCGCCAGGCGGCGCGTGATAGACCGAAGCGTCATGCCGTTTCTTCCCCCTACATCCCGAGTACAGCCAGTTCCCGGTGCACCATTCGGCATCCGGGGATCGCAACCGCTTTCACGACGACGGGCTACGGTGGTGATTCGGACTCGGGCCCCGTCACGCCGTACTCGTCGCCAGCCGAAGGTCACGCCAACACGCGTCAGGCGAACCCCTGATTCACCGGACGTGCATCCGTGCGCTCGGACCCAGGCGCATGGCCGGAGTCGCCAACCCTCGCCACGCGGGTGTAAAGGCAGATGGTAGCCCACACACCACGAAACTGCATGGGCTGCCGGCCACAACTATGCCTGGCCAATCGGGACGAGCGGTACAGTTTTGGGGTGATTGCAGAGGAACGGTGGACGACCTCAGGTGAAGCGCGGTCCTGCAAATCAGCTTCCGGCCGGTCGCTGCGGCCCGCCGACGACGGCCCCGGAAGCGACTTGCGCTCCATTGACCGGTGTGTGACAACACGTCGGGCCCGAGCAAAGGCGGCGGACCTGTCCGCCCCAGATGTCTGTTGTGCCGTTGACTGGCCACGATCGCATCCGCTGGAGGATTACCAATGCGCCGCGCTGTCTCGACCTGGTCCCTGCATCGCACCCTCGGCCGCCGCGTGGCACCGGACTCCGCCGCCAGCGGGGGGCCGTTCATGGAAACGACCGCTACCGCCGACGCGATGACGCTCCTCGAGCTCCCCGCCGAGCTCGCCCGGCGTGGCTACGACGCCGTCCAGATCTGCCATTTTCACCTGCCGTCCCGCGACCCGGCCTACCTGGCCGAACTGCGGGATGCCATCGAGTCGGCCGGGATCGAGCTGGAGAGTCTCCTGATCGATGATGGCGACCTGACCGACCCGTCCCATGGCGACGCGATGGAAGCGTGGATCAGTGGCTGGTTGGGGACCGGCGTCGCCCTCGGCGCGACTCGCGCCCGCGTCGTGGCCGGACTCGCCTCCCCGACGCCGGAGACGCTGCAGACCGCGGCCACCCGGTTGCGCCGCCTCGCCGAAGCTCACCCCGATATCCGCGTCGTCACCGAGAACTGGAAGGGGCTGCTGCCCGACGGCGCGACGATGCGGCAACTCCTGGAGCTGACTGGTGATCAGGTCGGACTGCTGATCGACCTGGGCAACTGGGCCCGGCCGGAGAAGTACGACGAGTTGCCGAAGATCGCGGCGCTGGCCGAGTCCTGTCACGCCAAGTGCCACACCACGGGTTCGGAGCTGGACGCAGACGACTACCGGCGAACGCTCACCATCCTGAAGGACGCCGGCTACGACGGACCGATGTCCCTGATCTACGATGGCGCGGACGATGACGAGTGGACGATGCTCGATCGCGAGTGGGAGATCGTCCGCTCCGTCTTCGCCTGAAAGCGCAGCACGGCCCGGTTGCCAGCCAGACCATACCGACCAGGAAAACGAAAGCCGCCCGTCGATTCGTCGACGGGCGGCTACTGTCTGATGCTGAGGTGGACGGGCCCTAACGGCGCTCGCCCCACTGGTTCTGCGCCTTGTCGCCAACCTGGCGCCCGGTTCCGTCCCCCGTCGTCGCGCTCTTGTCCGTCCCGGCAAACCGGCGAGCGAGATCGTCAGCGGTCTTGGCGGCCTTCTGCGCTCGTGGATCGTTGGCAAACTTCGATTTGCCGAGGTGTCGCTGTGCCGCGTCAGGACCCTGTTTGCGGACCTGCTTGAGCACTTCTTCGCTGGCCCGCCGAGCCATCTGACTCTTTGAACTTCCGCCGCGACCGTACGAGCCGGAACGGGACGAGCTGTTGCCCGCGAGCATGCCACTGATCATCCGGAAAATCTTGTTGAGCATCTGTTTCTCCTTGGTCAGGTCCGGGAGCTGGCCCCACGACCGACGAGCCGTCGGTCGTTCTGTTACCAGTTGCTGAAGCAGGATGTCTGCCAGTCCCCGAATCAATGATCCCCGTGGAGTGCGTCGTGCGTGTCACGGCGTGGTTACAGGCCCCGCCGGCACCGGGCCGCTTGCAGGCACTGGTATACTGTAAGTCGCGTTCCCGGCGGTTCGCATACCGACCGGGACTTGGCGTGCGTCGCCACGAACGGCGCCCCACGCCCGATCGCTCCCGTTTCGGTCGCATCATGAACCCTCACCCAGCAACTGGAGGTTGCCCTTGGCGAAGCCATCCAACACCCGTGGTCCCAACCGTGGTCCCAACCGTGGTCCGCTCCCCGCTGGCGCCCCGCCGCCCCAGGAAGGCCCACGTCGCCAGGATCCGGACGCCATTACTGCCGACGGTCGCGTCGCCGAGGCACTGCCGAACGCGATGTTCCGGGTCGAGCTCGAAAACGGCCACAGCGTTCTCAGCCACCTCGCCGGCAAGATGCGCAAGAATTACATCCGCGTGCTGCCCGGTGACCGTGTCATCGTCGAGCTCTCCGCCTACGACCTGACCCGCGGCCGGATCACCTACCGGTACCGGTAAGCCCGGCGGCAGCAGCCGACCGGACCACAGGGCGCCTCCTGTCCTCCCCGGCTGCCGCCTGTCGATGGCTGCGGGCCATGCCCGAGTCCCACTGCGCTCGTCTGATCGCGTCACTGTCGTCCTGTTGCAAAACCACGTCGTCTCCCCTAGTGACCGCCATCGGCGGCCACGTCCTCCCGCGGGTCGTCCCCACCGCCTGCCAGCGACGCCGGCCCGGACGGGCCACCGCTGGCGCCCATCAGCCGATAGCCAATGACCGCCGATACCTCCGGACTCCGGGCCGTCCCGTCTCCCGACGAGCTCGCCTATCAGCGTCTGCTCGTGGTGATCGAGGCGACCCGCCAGCAGGCCGTCGAGCTCCGGGCGGACCTTGAGCAACTGCGCGACGACCTGGGTCGGTTCGAGGCGACCTATCACGCCCGGGTCGGTCACCTCCTCGTCGATCTCAACCGGCTCCAGCTGGAATGCGACGAATACCGGCAGCGCATCGCGATCCGGCAGGCGTCCTGGCGCACGGACGACGCGACGATCGAGTCGGATATCGAGCGGATGTTCCGCGGCCGTCGTCAGGACGTCGAGGATGAGCGCGCTGAAGCCGACGCCTGGCAGCGTCTCGCCGATTCGCAGCCCGACGAGCGGCTGGACGCCGCCTCGGCCGATGAACTGCGGCGGGTCTACCGGGAACTGGCCCGTCGTCACCACCCCGACCTCGCGCAGGATCCTGCCGAGCGTGAGCGGCGCGAACGCCAGATGACGCGGGTCAATGCGGCCTACCGTGATCGCGACCTCGGTGCCCTGCAGGAAATGATGACGCTCGCCCCGGAACCCGGCGAAACCCAAGCCGACCGCACGCCAGCCGAGCGTCTGGCATGGGCGACCGGCGAGTTGCGGCGTCTCGACGACGTCGTGGCCAAGGCCCGCGCAGACCTGGGCCTGGCCCGGAGCAGCGCCACGCACGCCCTCTGGCTCCGCGCCCGGAGCGACGCCGGGTTGCTGGACGACATCGCCCGCGAGATCCAGTCACGGATCGACGAGGCGCGAGCTGTCCTGGATGACCTCAGGCGACAGTCCGCCGCAGCAAGCACCAAGGACGAATAGACTTCCCGTATGTCTTCCCCGAACCATCCACCCGACGATGAGTCATCCGCGATCAGGGCGGCGTCCGCGGCCATGGTGCCGAGCGGAGCGGCGCGGGTTGTCCCCTTTGATCCGAACCGGAGCGACCGCTTGGTCCGACAGGGGCTGGACTTCGTCCTGCTCCGCGACGCCGGCGTGTTCGGTACCTCGGCAGGCGTTCCGGACATGGACGCGCCGGGCGCTGCCCTGCCGTCCCATACCGTCACACTCCTGATCCAGGAACTGGCGGCGGCGATGGTTCCAAGTGTCGCCGCGCTCGTCGGGGACGCGGAGACGCTGGCCGGCAAGCAGCAGGCGCTGGCACTGGCTTGCCTCTACGCCTGCGGGCGGACGACGCTGGAACTGGACAGCCCGGCCCGGACACAGCTCGGGCTGCTCGCGGATGTCGTCTCGGATGAGCATCGGTTCCCGTGGTGGCGGGCGCTACCGTTACAGGTCGCCCTCAACGTCACCGGCGAAGGCAACGGCGGCTTCCGGACCCTCTACGGCAACCTCGCCCATCCCAACGAGCGGGTCCGGGCGCACATGCTGCCCATCGCCTGGATCGCCCGTCGCCGGCTGGACGCCGCCACGCTCGCGAGTGCCGTCCTTCCCAATGTGGCGGCGACCGACCACTGGGCGACGTCGCTGGCCGTCCTCCGGGGGTGCTGCCCGACAGCGGCCCGCTTCCGGGAGCTGATCCAGGCCGGACCGGTCCCCGCCGATGGCGCGGACCAGTACCGCGATCGGCTCGCAGCCGCAACGACCGCCGATACGGAAGCTGCCCGGTACATTGCCGCGCCGGGCGATCTGTTCCGGATCGAGCAGACGGTCCGTGACGAGGTCGTCCGCGTCGCTACCACCCCGCGGGAACTGACCCTCGACCTTGAGCCATGAGGTCGTGCTCCGCCGGCACCGCGGCAGTCCCCGGTTCCATCCGTTGCGTATGATTGACCGCGACAGACCGTCCCTGACAGTCCGGCCACGTCCCGGACAGGAGGAGCATCGCATGTCCCATCCCGGCCAGCCCCCGATCCCTGATGTCCCGGAAGTCGACATCGACGATGCCGAGCGCCTGATCAGCGGCGGAGCGATCGCCCTCGATGTCCGCGAGCCGCAGGAATTCGCCCAGGGCGTGATCCCCGGCGCGATTCTGATCCCGCGCGGCGACCTGCCCGAGCGCATCCGGGGCGAGATCCCCGACACGTCGGCGCAGATCGTGGCCTACTGTGCCGGCGGTGTTCGCTCGGCCTACGCCGCCGAGACGCTGGCCGGGCTGGGCTACACCCGCGTCGTATCCATGGCTGGCGGGATGAACGAGTGGGCCGAAGCCGGCAAACCGGTTGCCACGGCCGGCCAGTAGGCTGCCCAGTCGGACGGTTCGGTCTCATCCCTTATCCTTGCCGCAACCAGACTGCAAACCAAGCATCTTGTACCCACGCTCCGGTAGCCACCGGTCAGCAGAGAGGAAGCCGCCCATGTCGGCTCGCTACCAGGAACTCCTTACCCAGGCCCGCTCCGCCATCCGCGAGGTCGACGCCACCGAGGCAAGCCAGCTCCTCGCCCAGGGGGCGGTCGCCGTCGATGTCCGCGAGCAGGACGAAGTCGACCAGGGCGTCGTCCCCGGATCGATCCATATTCCGCGCGGCTTCCTCGAGATGCGCGTCGAGGATGCGGTCCCGGATCGCGACCGGCCGGTGGTCGTCTACTGCGCAGGCGGCGTCCGATCGGCGTTCGCCGCCAAGGCGATGGCCGAATTGGGGTACACCGACGTCGTCTCGCTGACCGGCGGGTTCAATGGGTGGAAGGGCGACGGCCAGCCCTGGCACGTCCCGCAGTCCCTCACCCCCGATCAGCGCCGTCGCTACAGCCGCCACCTGCTGATCCCCGAGGTCGGAGAGCAGGGTCAGCAGAAGCTGATCGACGCGAAAGTGCTGCTCGTCGGCGCGGGTGGTCTCGGGTCGCCGGCCGCGCTCTATCTCGCCGCGGCGGGCGTCGGGACGATCGGCATCATTGACGCCGATATCGTCGACGACAGCAATCTCCAGCGGCAGGTCGCCCACAACCTCGACCGGGTTGGCATGCCCAAGGTCGAGAGCGCCAGGATCGCGATGGAAGGGCTCAACCCCGACATCAATGTCGAGACCTACCAGGTCCGGCTGACCAAGGAGAACGCGCTCGAGATCTTCGCCAGGTACGACATCGTGGTCGACGGGGCCGACAACTTCGCCACCCGCTACCTGATCAACGATGTCTGCGTCGTGCTGGGCAAGCCGAATGTCCACGGCAGTGTCTTCCGGTTCGAGGGACAGGCCAGCGTCTTCCTGCCCCACGAGGGGCCGTGCTACCGCTGCCTGTTCCCGGACCCGCCGCCGCCCGAGCTGGCGCCGAGTTGCGCCGAGGCCGGCGTTCTCGGCGTGCTGCCCGGGACCATCGGCCTGGTGCAGGCGACGGAGGCCGTCAAGCTGATCCTCGGCGTCGGAGAGCCGCTGGTCGGCCGGCTGCTGCTCTACGACGCCCTGGCGACGGAATTCCGCGAGTTGCGGCTGAAGCGCAATACCTCCTGCCCCGTCTGCGGCGACGGCGCGCACCCCGACATTAGTCAGATTGAGTACACCGACGTCGCCTGCGCGGTGCCTTTCCTCGCCTCCGCCGCCGACTGACGCCGGGACGAATTGACGACAATCAGAAACGGCCCCGGCGATCGATCGCCGGGGCCGTTTTCGCTTGCCACGGTGGGGTGTCAGTCCAACGAACTGAGAGCGGTGTTGCCTGCCTGATCCGACGCGGTCGCACTGGCGCCCGTCGGAGTCTGCGTCCCTGAGGCACGGAGCGGCGAGAACGTGCCGTCCGAAAGGGTCGCGGTCCCGTCCTCGGTCCAGATGCCGAACTGACCGGTCGTCCGGGCTCCGGACATCGTCGCGATCACGACCTCGCATGCAACGGACAACTCGATGTATGGGCCGGACAGAACGAGCCGGAACGGCAGTGGCGTGTCCCGGCTGACCGGCTGGCGCAGCATCCCCCGCTGATAGTCCACGTACTGGAAGCCGCGCTGGCCGGTCCACTGGTTTGTCGTCAACTCCAGCTTCTGCAGCGTGACCCCACGCTCGCCCCGCCGGAACTCGATCGTGTACCCCTCGCCGGTCGCGCCGTCCTGCCGGAAGCGGAGACCGCCGGATGACGCGTCGAGCGCCAGGGTCCCTTCGACCAGCAGGTCCCCGTGGTCGTCGTCGGTCAGCCAGTCGGCCACTCGCCCGGCGTCGGTCGTGACGGCCCAGTCCGAGCCATCGATCGTCTCCAGTTGGATTGGTTCAGTGGTGCGGTAATCATCGAACGCGGCCGATGGGGCACAGGCCAGTGAACCGTCCCCCCGCCGCCGGAGGACCAGCGGCGCCGGGACGAACTTGCCAGCGTCGTTGCGCTGCGTGGCCCAGTCGATGCGGGTCGGACCGTGGTGGCCGAGCGCGCGGTGCCAGCACAGGTAGAGGTCCTGCCCGCGCCAGTGGACGACGCGGCCGGCGTAGTGCCCCTGCGGCGCCAGGATGCCACCCTCGGCCGGGACGCGGAACGGGCCGTCCGGCGACTCGCTCTGCCAGTAGCGCTGGGTGCCGTCCTCCATGATCCCGGCCGTCAGGTACCAGGTCCCGCCGATCGTGAACAACTGCGGGCACTCCAGGTCCCAGTAGCGGTCCGGCGCGATGAGCGGACCGCGGTGCTCCCAGTTGAGCAGGTCGTCTGAGACGAGCAGCGCCGCCGCTCCCCGCCGCATGACCGCGCCGTCCCGGACGCGGGCGCAGACGACCATGTACCAGCGATCACCGACCCGGACCGGCTTGGGGTCACGAAACGAGACCGCGCCGGACTCGTCCAGCGTCGATTCGTACCAGCGCGGATCGGATTCGGCGACGGCCGTATTGCCCGTCTTCTCGAACCGGATCAGATCCGACGATGTGGCGTGCGCCACCCGCTGGACCAGTCCATCCTCGGCCCGGGCCAGCGCGGTGTAGAGCATCACGTACGGCGCACCGTTGGCGGCGGTCCCCTCGGCCCGGGTGACGCTCATCGTCCAGATCATGTCGTCGTCGACGTCGCCGGGCGCCCCCGTCCAGAGCGCCGGCGGCAGTTGGGTCCAGCTCAACCCATCGCACGAGACGGCATGCTGGACGACGTCGTGATTGGGCAGCGTCAGGTGGTAGAGATGCAGGTCGTCGCCCTCGGCGAACACCTCGATGTCTCCGACCTCCGAGTAGCCAAACCCGCGTGGCGTGTACATGGGCAATCCTCCGTTGGTTGTGGGCAGGTCAGGCAGTCGCCGCGGCGAGCGCCCGGTCGAGGTCGGCGATCAGGTCGTCGGCGTGCTCGATCCCCAGTGACAGACGGACCAGCCCGTCGCCAATGCCGAGTGTGTGACGCTGCTCGGCGGTGAAGGCGCGGTGCGACGACATCGCCGGATACAGCACCAGGCTCCAGACGTCGCCCAGCGTCGTCGCCGGGACGACGACCGACAGCGCGTCCATGAACCGGTGCACCTCCCGCTCACCGGCGCCGCGGATGTCGAACGAGAGCATCGTCCCGCGCTCCTCTCCCTCGAACTGGCGCGCCGCGGCTCCGAGGTCTGCGAGCCCGGGGTAGTTCACCCGCTCGATGGCCGGATGACCAGCCAGCCACTCGGCGACCCGGGCGGCGTTGTGACACTGCTGCCTCAGCCGGAGCGAGAGCGTCTTGGTCCCCCGGTTGGTCAGCCAGGCCGAGAACGGGTCCATCAGCGACCCGACCAGCTTGTTGAGTTCACGCAGCTCCCAGACCCGCATCGCATCTGAAACGACGATCCCGCCGGTGGTGTCGCCATGGCCGGAGAGATACTTGGTCGTCGAGTGGATCACGACGTGGGCACCGTGCCGGAGCGGATTGACCAGCACCGGTGAGGCGAAGGTGCTGTCGACCAGCAGTCGGGCCCGGTACTGCCGAGCCAGCCCGGCCAGCCCCGGAATATCAGCGACGCGCATCAGCGGGTTGGAGATCGTCTCGACCAGCAGCACCCGGGGCGTGTGCTCAGCCAGCGCCCGCTCGGTCGCGGCCAGGTCACAGGTATCGACGTAGACGGTCCGGACACCAAACGCGCCGAAGACCGTTTCCAGCAGCTGGAACGTCGCGCCGTAGAGGTCGCGGGAGGCGACGATCCGGTCACCGGCGCGGACCTCCCCGAGCAGCGCCAGGTGAATGGCCGCCATCCCGGAGCCGGTCGCGACGGCCGCCTCGCCGCCCTCCAGCTCGGCGACCAGCGACTCCAGCGCGGCGACGGTCGGGTTGCCGTAGCGTGTGTAGACGAAGCCGGGCCGCTCGTCGGCGAAGACGGCCTCGGCGTCGGCGGCCGACGGCTGGGCGAACGCGCTCGTCGCGTAGATCGGGGCAACGGTCGGGACGTAGTCCGGCGGCGCCGTCCGCTCGCCGGCGTGGACCGCAATGGTCTCGATCCGTTTCGGCTCGTTGGCGTCCGCATTGCCACTCCCCGTCATCACCGCTCCCCTGTTCCCATCTTCATCGGCAGACCGTTGATCATCCCTCATGATTGGACCAGCACCTGCCCCTGCGCCACCAGCGCCCGCTGGAGTTCGGGGACCGCGACGTGGTGGACCGCCACGTCGTCACGGATGGCCAGCGCGGCGGCGTGCCCGGCGGCGTGGCCGAGCAGCATGTACTGCGGTTCCATCCGGATGGATGAGAACGCGACATGCGACGCCGACAGGCAGACCGGTACGAGCAGATTGTCACATTCCCCGAAGCGGGGCAGCAGCGCCCGGTACGGCACCTGGTACGGCTCGACGGGCACCGACAGATACCCCTCGTTGTAGGTCTCGGCGTCCATCCGCTCAGGCCGTGGCACGGGCCAGGCCACCCGCTGGACCTCGCGGATGTCGATCGCGTACGACCCCATCCCGACGGCGTCGTACTGCGGACGCGACCGGTCGAGGTCGTGCTGCGTCAGGTGATATTCCCCGACCAGGCGTCGCCCCTCGCGCACGTAAAGCTGGTGCGGCCAGTGCTCGGTGTCGACGAACTCGTCGACGCAGAGGCCCCAGCGTGCCATCTCCTCCCGGATCGGGGCCGGGATACCGGGATCGTTGCCAAGGAAGTACAGCAGGCCCTGCGTGTACGACAGGTGATGAAGCCGGATGCGCTCCCGCTCGGGCCGGTCCGCCTCGGGGTATCGCCAGGCTGATCCATCGAGCAGGTTGGTCGAGATCGGACCGATCGAATTGGCGTCGACCTTGCCGTTCGGGATCCGGCTGCGCAGGTTGATGATCCGGTCCAGGGGCGGAACCGGGTCGCTCGCGGCGAGGTAGCGGCGGATCAACTCGTACCGAGCCGGGTCGTAGTCATCCGGCCGTGAGATCGGCATCCGGTTGTCCGGACGATCGGTCAGGCAGAGGCGGTAGCAGAACGACTGGACCGCCCCGTCCCCGGCGCCCTCCGGCACCATCGGCCGGTCATGGACCAGGGGCAGCAGTGGCCCGGCGTTGCCCGAGACATGCGGCGAGACCGGCACGGCGAACTGGTGCGGGTCCGGCCGGATCGGCTGGCGCCCGGCCCACGACTCGCCGTGGAGACTGCGGGACTCTCGCCCGACGCGGTAGCTGACGCCGGCAAGGGCGAGCAGGTCCCCCTCGTACGACGCGTCGACGAAGACGCGGCCATGCAAGACCATTCCGTCGTCGGCAATGATCCCGGTGATGCGCTGACCGTCGCGCATGACCGCGTCGATGGCGGCCCCGTGAACAACCGTTACCCCGGCCTCTGCCAGCCAGTCCCGGAAGATGCGCTCGGCGACGTGTGGCTCGGGGCCGACGTGGTCCCAGAGATCGACCCCATAGTGCCGGGCGACCGCGGCGTAAAAGGCGCCGGACAGTCCCCCGACGACGCCCGCATCACCGACGTCCGTCCAGCCCAGCCCGCCGGAGACCATCCCGCCGACGTGGCGACCGGGCTCGACGACAGCGACCCGGACACCGGCCCGGGCCGCGGCGACGGCGGCGGTCACTCCGGCGGCCGTCGCCCCATAGACCACGACGTCGAACGGACCGTCGTCCCGGCCGTGGGCGACCCCGGGGCCGGTCACGCCACGAGCTCGATCCGCGCCTCGCTCACCGCCCCATCGACGATCCTGAACGCGCGCAGATCGGGTCGTTCCGGGTCGTCGAGCGAGACGATCAGGTACCAGGCCTCCGGCCAGAACGCGAGGTCGATGTCCGTCACGCTCGGGCGGGCGGGGCCGGTCGGGTGCGAGTGGTAGATCGCGACGATATCCCGCCCCGTGTCGTCCAGCTCTCGGGTAACCCGGAACAGGTCGTTGGCGTCGATCTCGTAGAAGTCCAGTCCCGGCGCCGCGTTGGTCAGGCGAAGCAACTCGACGCCCGGTGTGGAGAGATCCAGGTCGCCCGGCTGACCGGCCAGCAGCCCGCAGCACTCCCGCGGCGCGTCATCCCGGGCATGGGCGACGATCGCGTCCCGGAATTTGGCAGGAATCCGTAGATCGCCCGCACCGGGATACGCCCGGTCGGGCGACCCATCCGGGACATGCGCGCCCGGGTCGGTCGTCACCGCCGGCCGCCGGCCATCGCCGGGATGATCGTCACCTCGTCGCCACCCTTGACCGGGGTGTCCTCGCCCTGCAGGTCGCGGGCATTGGAGCCGTTGACGAAGACGTTGACGAAGCGCCGGATACGGCCGTCGTCCTCGACGATCCGTCCGGCGAGATCCGGGTGCTGGCGGCCGAGATCGGCCAGTGCCTCAGCCAGCGTGCTCCCTCCGACGCTCACCTTTCCGGAGCCGCCGCTGAACCGCCGCAGCGGCGTCGGGATCGCCACACTGATCGTCCCACCGTCCGTCATCTGTTGCCCTCTCTCTCATGCTCGAAATGTCGTCTGCGCTCACCCTGGTGGTGCCACCAAGCGGCGCCAATGCTACTCGACCACTTCCATCCGGGTCGCGACGGCGTTACCCCTCCGCGTAGAGCTCGAGCAGATGTCCCTCAGGATCCCGGAAGAACATCGCACGGTGGCCCCACGATGGGAGCTCTATCGGCCCCCGCTCGATCGCGACACCGTGCGCGAGCAGCTCCTGATGACAATGATCGAGCCGGGATGGCGGCACCCGAAAGGCGATCTGCGCCATGGCATCGGAAGAGATTTCCTCGTCCGTGGACCGGCGACGCAACGCGAGGATGGACGAGCCGACCCGGAAGTTGACCCAGCCCGGGCGCCGCTCGACGATCGCCAGGCCGATAACATCGGTGTAGAAGGACACGCTCCCCTCGAGGGCACGACAGGGGAGGACGACGTAATCCAGGTTGGTGGCATCCCTGATCGCCACCGTTTATCCCATCTCCTGCCAGGACGGCAGGCCGTCACCACGGCGCCTCGCGTGGCTGTGACCGGTCGGTTGTCGCGACCAGGATGTCGATCAGCCGGCGCTCCAGCTCGACCCGAATGGGCGCTGACTCCGGCTCGTCCCAGAGGTTGACCAGTTCGTCCGGGTCGGCGTCGAGGTCGTACAGCTCTCCCTCACGGGGGCGATCGGTCGCCGGTGGTCCGTGCAGGACGATCAGCTTGTACCGGTCGGTTCGCAGCATCGTGACGAGGACCGGTGGGTCGTATGGGTGGCCGCTATTCAGGTACTGGCAGATCGCCCAGCCACGGTCGCGGGCATCGTCATCGCCACGGGCCAATGGCAGGAGGTCATCCCCCTGGAAGGTCCGGGGCGGATTGATCCCGGCCAGTCGCAGGATCGTCGGCGCGAGATCAATCCACTGGACGAGTTCCGATCGGCGCTCCCCAGATGGGAGCCGTCCTGGCCAGCGGATGATCAGCGGGACCCGGACCGCCCCTTCGTACATGAACGGCCCCTTGAGCAGCAGACCGTGGTCGCCCAGCATCTCCCCGTGATCGCTGGTGAAGATGACGACCGTGTCGTCCCGCAGGCCGAGGGCGTCGAGCCGGTCGAGAATCCTCCTGACCTCATCGTCGATGAACGTCACCATCGCGTAATACGCCCGGACGATCTCCTGAATTTCGTCCGAGGTGTACGCGGCGAAGCCGGGGGCGTGGCCGGCGTAGCTCTCCCGCGAGGCCTCCCGCTGGATGGACGGCTTGGTATCCGGTCCCATCGCGTCGACCAGAGGTCGGAGCAACGTCGCCGGATCGTAGCGATCGAGGTAGTCCGGCGGGGCGACGAACGGGTGATGCGGGTCGTAGAAGTTCACCTGGAGGAAGAACGGCTTGGCCGGGTCGCGACCCTCACCGAGGAAGGCGATCGCTTCCTCGGCTGTCCAGCGCGTACTGTGGGCCTCGGTGGGCATGTCGTCGAAGGTGACGGAACCGTCTCCCTCCCCTGTCCGGGCGGCGACGGCACGCCGGTAGAGGTCCGGGTGCTCGCGCTCCAGCCAGTGGTGGTAGGCGTTGTCCGGTGAGCCGTGCGACGGGTCGTGGGACCAGCGATAGACACGGAAGCCATCGTCGTAGCGCGGCTCCGTCCGTCCCTCGAAGGCGGCGGCGAGATGCATCTTGCCGATCAGGCCGCAGTCGTAACCCGCGTCAGCGAGGTCGCGGGTGAACAGTCGCGCCTGGTCGGGCAATGGCACGCCGTTGGCCCAGAGTCCATGGTTCTGGACGTACTGCCCCGTCAGCAGGCTGGCCCGGGACGGCGCGCAGACCGGGCTCTGGACGTAGCACCGCTCGAATCTCATCCCGTCGCTGGCGAGCCCATCGATGGTCGGCGTTTCGATGGCGTCGTTGCCGTAGCAGCCCAGCGCGTCGTAGCGCTGCTGGTCCGTGCAGATGAGCAGGATGTTGGGTCGGTCGGAAGGCATCGTCGTCTCCGCTCCGGTTCACCACGCGATCACGATGGTTGGGCATCGTAGCGTGGCTGACAGCCTGACGGGATACGCCAGGGGCCGGTCGCAGACGGATGACAGAGAACGACATCGACCGGACAAGGAGGAGGGCCGCCTCAATGGTGCTCGCCCTGTACCCCCGAAAACGAGAGGCACCCCCGCCGGTCTGGCGGGAGTGTCTCTCGTCGAAGGTCAGTCGTCATCATGTGATGGCGGGCGCTGACTCCGAAGGTCAGGCGACCTAACCGGAGCCGAACGCATGGACGAGCTGGATCAGGCGGTGCCGACCAGGTCACGGCGGCGGTTGTGGCCGAGCATGCCACCGAGAGCCGCGGCGATCAGCGGCAGGATCAGTCCGGCCAGAGTGCCCCAGGCACTGTCCTGAACCGTGTCGAAGGCGGCCTGCGGATCAACCTGAGAAGCCTGCTGCTGGGCCGCAGCGGCCGGGTCCGTGGTGCTGACGCCCTGCTGCTGGGCGATGTTGGTCAGGTCACCGATGTTGGAGCCAAGCGTGCCGATGAGGGAACTGACGCCCGTGCCGGTCAGGTAGAGCACGATCGCGAGGATCGTGACGCCGACCATCAAGCCGTTGATCATGCCGGAGCCGGTGCCGCCGACGGCAGCGGTCTTGGCAGCGACGTACCCGCCGACGAAGAAGGCGATGATCGCGCTGATAGCACCCCAGATCGCGGCGACCGTTCCGAGGGATTCACCGACTTCACGCGGCTCGAGGGCGGTGGAACCGATCGCGAGACCGAGGACTGTCAGGATCAACAGGGTAGCGATCGCGGTGAGGACGCCAGCGATGATCGGGCCCCACTGGACCCGGTTCTTGGCGGCGATGGTGTCGGTTTCAACGTGGTCGCCGTGAACGCCGGTCGAGACCCGCGGCGCACCGACGATGTGGTCAGCGGCCGAGGTGGTGTACTGATCAGACATGCATTTTCCTTCTGAAGCGTGTCGAACATCGACAGGAAACCCGGTGATGGATCCGGCCGCCAGTTGGCGCCTGATCCATCACCGGACGCGACGGCGGGATTACGGCCGGCGCGTACCCGTGGTGCCGAGATCGGTGTCGTCGACGACCTCGACATCCTCGCGCCGGACCGTGTCGCTGACGGTACGTGTCTCCTGGACCGCTTCCTTGGAGATCTGGACCTCCTCGACCACGCGCGCACGCTTCTCCACGTCGACTTCCTCGCCGTAGACGGGAACATCGATCGTCGCCCCGTCACGGGAGAGATCAGCGGAGGTAGCGTCCCGGTTGACGTGGACGCGCTCGACGCGGACGCGCTCTTCCGTCACCGGAACCTCGAGGGTCTCCTGGCGCTCGGTAACACTGGTCTCGACGTGGACCTGCCCGCGCTCGACGCCACGGGTCCGGGCAGCCAGTTCCTCCTCGACGACGGGAACCGCGATGGTGTCCTCGAGATGCTCGTGGGACGCACCGCGGTTGACGTGCTCGATCGGCGCCTCGTCGCGAGCCACGACCTCACCACCGCGCGGCGCGGTCGCAAAGGTATCGGCGTCGAGATCCGTCGCACCGAGGGTCTGGCTGCCCGTGTAGGCGGCCGACTCTCCGGTAGCGGTCCCGGTCGTCCCGGACCACTCCTCACTCTTGGCGGCATCGGCCGTCACGTTGAGGTCGATGCGGTCGGAGGTGTGGCCGGCGATGGCGGTGAAGGGGATGTAGTGATCCTTGGGGAAGAAAAACCCCTTGCGGATGACGAGGTACTCTCCCTCGATCGTATCGACGCTACCCACCTTCTCGCCGTCCGAACCGTACACATCGGTTCCCGGCTCGACGATCCAATCCTGATTTCCGCTGGTCATTGCTTACCTCTTTCCTGGCCGCAGGGCGAATTCCCTTTGGCATTGGCGCTAGCCCTCGATCATGGAGGGCCGGAATGGCACAGGTCAGGGCCAGGCAAAGGGTGTGCCAAGGGTTGCTATTTTGGATTATTTATCAGTCTCATCAATTAGGCAGTGAGGATCTTCAACAGGGGTCGATGGCATGGCGTAAACGGGTCACCGGGCGGCCTGGCAAGAGAGTCCCGACCTGACTCCTGGCGACCAGCATGTCCCCCAATTAAGCGCACGTCGGTGAAGCGCCATTGGCTCGCCGGTACCGGTTGTTCCAACCACGGGGCACGTGCGGGATGTGTTGTAGCAGCAGGTAACAGTGGGTGAAGGACTCAGCCGTTGCGGCACGACTGGCCGATCGACCTACCACTTAACGACGACTTTTCCCCAAGGACGACCGGGACTTTTTCCAGAACCATCCGCCGGATGCTGGCCCGGCCCTGCGAGAAACAGAAGGCGTCAGCATGCCGGTATCGAGATCTGCACGGGAACAGGATGTCAGCGGGGTAGCGGGATATACGGCAGGTCGTACCCGAAGTACGCCGGGCCAACCAGCAACAGCCCCATATCGGTCCGCCAGAGCGGGTGACAGGGAATCCCGAGAACGACGACACGGAAGCCGTAACGGAGTTGCTCGGTCGTGATCGGCTGACCGGTCTCGGCATCAAGCATGGTGATCAGGTCTGGCGTTGTCACGAGCACGTCGTCGCCGGTCCGAGCTACGAGAAACTCGTTCTGGAAATCGACTTCCAGCGTCTTCCCGGTGTTGGGGCCAGAACCTTCGACCCTTGCCGTTCCACGGGTAAAGCCACCAACGGTACGCCGCTCGATATCACCGACCTTCCCGGTCCAGATCGGCTGTCCGCCGGTCACGGCGCAGACGGCATCGATCGGGCTGCCATGCGCTGCGTGAGCCTCACGGATGGCCCGGCCGATTCGCCCGATCAGCGAGAGTGTTCCGGGGATGCAGGCCCGCTTGAGCTCGGCGCCGGTCATCGGAAAGATCGCCATCAGCGCCGCTGCGCCCATCTGAACGGTCGCCGTCCGGGCAAACGTTTCCGCCCACTGATTGGAGATCGTGTTGAGGATCAGGCTGTTGCCCTTCTCGTCCGACAGCCCCATTGGCGAACCAGACAGCCCGGCGAGGGTCTGGGTGACCATCTGCAATTCCGGGAAGGCGCGGCCCATCCCGTCGCCGTCCACCATCGGCAGCCCGAGCTCGGCCGCGACGGTAAACGGCATCGTTGAATTCATCCCGCCGATTTCGATCGGCATCGTCGCGTCGATCTTCCGCCCGAGGTAGCTCTCCAGCGCCCGAAAAGCCGCGACCGCCTCCGTTCCCGATGGCAGCTTCTCCAGCATCACCGTCGGCGCGCCGATCATCGCGCTCGGTACGACGAGCCAGTCGTCGGGGATGTCCTCGAATTCGTAGACTCGCACGGCTGCCCGGCCGGTCATCGCATTCCGCGCCATCAGCTTGCCGATATACGGGTCGCCACCACCGCCCGTCCCCAGGACGGCAGCTCCCGTTGCCAGGTCGTCGAGATCGTCGATCGTCACGTCGTACATCCGGGGACCCCGTGTCGGTTCACGCCCCATCCCATGAGACCTGAAACGATAAGCCGGCCAGAAGCGAGGCCGGGACAGATCAGCCGGCCGACGCGACCAGGTGCAGGTCGCCAACGGCCTTGACGCGAATCCGGGTGGCGTTGCCCGGCAGATAAGCCAGCGGGACATCCTCGACGTCGACGATGGTGATCGTCGAAGGGTTAGCCCCGGCCGCCTCGGCCCGGCCCGCGGCCTCACGCTTGGCATCGTCCATCGCGCCGTCGCGGGTCATCCCCTCGAGGTTGTAGATCCGGTCAACTTCACCACTGATCTGGGCAATCGCGGCACCGACGGCATTGGCCGCCTCGAAGTGCTCGGGCTTGACCATCTCTGACGCTCCCTCGACCGGGCGGGAGATCAGCACCGACCCGCCGCCGACAACGATCACCGGGACGCCCTCGGCTGACGTCTTCATCCTGTCGACGGCTTCGGCGACGATCTCCTGGATCCGGTCGAGGAGGCGGGAAACCTGGCGCTCATCGAGATGGGCGACCTTCGACCGATCTCCCATCTCGACGACGCCGCTTGCGACAGCGATGTCCGATGTCGTCAATGTGTCGCCGCCAAAGACCAGCGCCTGCTCGGTCAGCCGGTAACCAACGCTCTGCGGGCCGACCGACATCGTGTCGAGATCGACGAGCGACCCGCCACCCAGCCCGATCGAGTAGACGTCCGGCATCCGGAAGTTGGTCCTGACCCCACCAACCTCAACCGCGACCGACGCCTCCCGCGGGAACCCGTGAGTCAGCACGCCGACGTCAGACGTCGTCCCACCGATGTCGACGACGATGGCGTCCTGCAGGCCGGAGAGGAACGCGGCGCCACGCATCGAGTTGGTCGGGCCGGACGCGATCGTCAGGACCGGGTAGCGACGGGCGAAACCGGCCGCCATCAAGGTGCCGTCGTTCTGGGTGAGGTACAGCGGTGCCGTGATGCCCAGATCACTGATCGCGCGCTCGAACGCGTCGACCGTCCGCTCGGCCAGTGCACGGAGGCATGAGTTCAAGATGGCGGCGTTCTCACGCTCCAGGAGGCCGATTCGCCCGATCTCGCTGGATTTCGTGATTGTCGCTCCGGGCAGTTCCTCGGCAACGACGTTGGCGACCTCATCCTCCATCGCAGTGTTTACGGGAGAGAACACGCCACTGATCGCGACGGCGGTAATCCCTTTCGCGCCGATGTCGCGGGCGGCGGACCGCACCTCGTCGAGGTCCAGCGGCGAGATCTGTCGGCCGTCGAACTCGTAGCCGCCGTGGCAGAGGTAGTTGTGCCGCCCAATGGTCGCCACAAGATCCTGCGGCCAGTCAATCAATGGCGGCAACGCGGTCGTTGCAGGCAGCCCGAGCCGGATGGTCGCAGTCGGAGTCAGGTGGCGCCGTTCGATGATGGCGTTGGTGAAGTGCGTTGTCCCGATCATGACCGAGGCGATGTCGCCCGTTTTCGTCGCGGACTGGTCAAGCACGCTCCGGATGGCCGTCGTGATACCACCCGTGATGTCTTCGGTCGTCGGCGTCTTAAGCTTCGCGACGACGCGTGCACCGTCCATCAGCACGGCGTCCGTATTCGTCCCGCCGACGTCTACCCCAACCCGCAGGCTCATTACGATCTCCTCGTCGTCCGTGTCGGTATCGCGTCGGTTGGACGGGCTCAGCGGCTCCACCCCTCCGCACATGGCGGACGATGGGCAAACTGACTGGTCCCATGCAGGCGCCGGATACTAGCACGACGAGGGGGACGATCCGGCGCGTCCTGACAATCGGGACCGGTGGAGTTGTTCCATCCGCCCAGATCGACCGTGACAGCACATCTGGTCGGGGCGGTGTACGATCCGCGCCAGCATCGACAGTCCGCGGCGCCCATCGACCGGAGCAATCCGGACTGCGCCATCACGCCCTGACCTGGAGAACGATCATGACGACCGGATCGCCGCTGACCGAGGTGACCTCGGAGTTGCTCAACCCGATCGCGATTGGGGCTGGCATTCTCGGGACCGGCGGCGGTGGCAACCCCTATCTCGGCCGGATCTCGACGCAGCTGATCATGGGCGAGACCGGATCCGTCCCTGTCGTCCCGATGCACGACCTGCCCGACGACGCACTGGTCGTCTCGGCCGGCGGCATGGGTTCGCCGACGATCGGGATCGAGCGCGTCGGGACCGGTCTGGAGGGCTTGCGCGCATTGCGGGCACTGGAGCGACACCTTGGGCGAAGGGCCACTCATATCACCCCCGGCGAGATCGGCGGGTCGAACTGCATCGCGCCGATCCGGGTCGCGTTCCAGGCCGGGCTCCCGGTCGTCGACTGCGATGCCATGGGCCGGGCGTTCCCGGAGCTTGGGATGGATACGTTCGCGATCTACGGCATTCGTCCTACTCCGGCCGCCTTGTCCGACCATCACGGCCATACCGTCATCTTTGACGACCTTGCCGATCCGGACACGTTGGAGCGATACGCCCGCGCGGTAACCATCCAGATGGGCGGCGCGGCTGGTTATTCATTCCCGCCGATGACCGGGGCGGAGGTCAAGCGCTGCGGGATCGCCGGGACGATGACGCTGGCACTGCGGATCGGGGAAGCAGTCATCGCTGCCCGCCGTGCCCACACCGACCCGATCGACGCCACCCTCGGCGTCACCGGCGGCTTGCGCTTGTTCACGGGCAAGATCACCGACGTCGATCGGCGACTCGTAGGCGGGTTCGCCCGCGGGTCGCTCACGCTCGACGGTGCTGCGGGAGACACTGGCCGGACGCTCGGGATCAGCTTCCAGAACGAGAACCTTATCGCGACCGACGAGACCGGCCGGGTGATCTGCTCGGTCCCCGACCTGATCTGTATCGTCGACACCGAAAGCGGCGAGCCGATCACCACGGAGATCCTGCGCTACGGCTTGCGCGTTACCGTCCTTGGTATCCCGGCGCCGGAACTGATCAAAACGCCGAAGGCACTTCAGGCGGTCGGTCCCGCCGCGTTCGGTTACCCCGACGTGGAGTACGTCCCGATGGCCGGTGTCTACGGCCAGCCCGGCGCCTGAACGCGCTCATCCTGGCTACCGCCGATCCCGTGACCACCGACTCACTCCCACGGTCCTTCAGTGGGAACGCACCAATCGACTTGGCTAGGCCGACGCGAACCGTCCTTATGCCAAATAACCAACAGCGCGCCGGGCCGAACGGGGGCCTGGCGGTTTCCGGACACCTGAATCGGTATACTTCCGGTTCAAGTCGGTTTAGCGTGCGTCTTCGCCGGAACATGTCCGCTTCGCGGGCCTGGCGCCGGTCGAGCCCCTGTACATTCGACAGGGGATCGACCGGCGCCAGTGCGCCGGAACGGCCTGTGACCGGCGATCGGGGACTCCGGTCAGCGTGGCCAGGAGCATGATGTCCCAGAGAGGATGACGGGGATGCAGCAGGATCGGTTGACCGCCACACTTACCACGATGATGGCCCGGTTGAGCGATGCGTCGCTCAGCCGTCGCGACGCCCTCCGGATCGCCGGGACCACCGCGGCGGCCGTTGGACTGACTGGCGCCTTGCCAAACTCGGCGATCCGAGCGTCGGCACAGGCCGCGAGCAATACGCTCGTCTATGGTTCCGGCCAGGACATGAGCAACCTTGACCCGCACACCGGGCATGACTATTCGATCGCCTGGGGGCAGAAGGCGCTCTACGATTCCCTGCTCCGCTACGAGGGCAACCCCGGCACCCTTCAGCCGCTCGTCGCCTCCCAGGTTACGGGCGACGCGGAAGGACGAGTCTGGACCATCACGCTGAACCCGGCCGCGACCTTCGCCGGAGGGGCTCCCGTCGACGCGACCGCCGTTCAGTGGAACTTCAACCGGCTGCTGGAGAAGAACCTGGGCGCGGCCTACATGTTCACGCCGATCATGGACGCCAGTTCCACCACCGTCACCGACCCACAGACGCTGACCGTGGCGCTGACAACGCCGTTCGGACCGTTCGACCTGATCCTGCCGTGGGTGTTCCTGGCCGACCCCGCGGTCGTCGAGGCCAACGCCGGCGACGATGGCGGCGAGAGTTGGTTGCTCGGTAACAGCGCTGGGGGTGGACCGTACAGCCTGTCCCGCCTGGAGGCGAACAACCTCTACCAGTTCGATTACCGCTCGGATTACTGGTATTCGCACCCGACCGTTACGACGCCGATTCAGACCTTCATCTGGCGCATCATCCGCGAGTCCTCGACCAAGCGCATCGCGATGGAAGCGGGTGAGATCCAGTGGGGCGACACGCTCTCCACAGAGGACATCAAGGCGCTGGCGGCCGATCCGCGCTTCGTCGTCAATGAGGTGCCCTCGCTTGCCCCCTTCTCGATCAAGCTCAACAATCAGGTCGGACCGACTGCCGACGTCAATGTCCGCAAGGCGCTTGCAGCGATGTTCGACTTTGATTCGGCCATCGCACTGACGGAGGGACGTGGTGCCCTCCTCAGCGGACCCCTTGCGTCCAACCTGACGCCATGGTTCGACGAAAGCCTCGTGCCGATCCGTTACGACATGGAGGCTGCCCGGAGCTACCTGGCCCAGAGTGCCTACCCGGACGGCGGCTTCCAGCTGGAATACGCCTACGTCACCGGGATCGCGATCGAGGAGCAATTCGGCCTGCTGCTGCTAGACGCCGCCTCGCAGCTCAACATCGCGATCAATATCGTGCCGCTGGTCTGGCCGGACATTGTCGCCCGTGTGGCGAACCCGGAGACCACGCCCGCGATGACCGCGATCTACTCCGGGACCGACTATGTCGACCCGGACAACTTCCTGTTCGCGTCGTACCACTCCAGCCAGGCGGGGTCCTGGTCGGCAGCGGCGCACTACAGCAACCCGGAAGTGGACCAGATGCTGATCGATGCGCGAAGCAGCACCGACCCCGAGCAGCGGCGGTCGCTCTACAACCAGATTCAGCAGCGGCTGGTCGCCGACCAGGTCGAACTCTGGGTCTACTCGGAGATCGCGAACGCGGCCTACGACGCGTCCCTGACCGGCGACGTGGTCCAGTCGGTCATGGGCGGCGACCTTCGCGGTGTCCAGTACGCGGCCCAGTAGGCGCCGTCGGGAGCGGGTCCGGCCATCGCGCCGGACCCGCTCTCTGAGAGTGATCCCGATGAATCTGTTCCAGTTCACGCTGCGGCGTCTGCTGATGATGATCCCGGTCCTGTTCGGGGTTTCGGTTCTGACGTTCGTCCTGTCGCGAGTCGTCCCCGGCGACCCGGCCCGGCTTGCCGCCGGACCGCAGGCGACCGAATCGACCTACCTCCAGATTCGGGAAGAATTCGGACTCGATGATCCGCTGCCCTTCCAGTACTGGACCTACATCCGGAACCTTTTCGCTGGGGACTGGGGCACCTCGATCACAACGCGACGTCCGGTCCTCGACGACCTCACCGTTTTCTGGCCGGCGACGCTAGAACTGGTCCTCGTCGCGATGACGATCGCCGTCGCGGTGGGGCTCCCGCTGGGAATCATCGCCGCGGTCAGAGCCGATTCCATCGCCGACCAGGCCAGCCGGCTGATCTCCATGCTCGGTGTCGCGGTACCGGCATTCTGGCTCGCGCTGCTGATGCAACTGTTCTTCGGGCTGGAGTTGGGCTGGTTTCCGATCAGTGGTCGCCTGTCGGCCCTGACCTCCCCACCCGACAGCATCACCCGCCTCTACCTCGTCGACTCATTGCTGACCGGGCAGTGGTCGACGTTCCGCGAGGCCGTCAGTCACATCGTGCTGCCTGCCCTGACCTTGAGCCTGGCGTCCATTGCCACTATCGCCCGGTTCACCCGGGCCAGCCTGCTCGAGACGCTCGGGCAGGATTACGTCCGGACTGCCCGCGCCAAGGGGCTGTCCGAGCGCCGGGTCATCACCCGCCACGCGCTCCGGAATGCCTTTATCCCGACACTGACGATGATCGGCCTGTCGTTCGGCTGGTCGATGGGAGGGTCGGTGCTGGTCGAGACGATCTTCGACTGGCCGGGCATCGGGCTCTACGCGACGAACGCGGCCCTGACACTGGACTTCCTCCCGATCCTCGGGATCGCGTTGCTCTACGGCCTCGTCTTCAGCCTGATCAACATTGCCGTCGACATCACTTACGGCTTCCTCGACCCGCGAGCAAACACCACCTGACGACCACACACCAGTGCTCCGCCACCACCACCGTCTGACCGGGGAATCGCCCATGACCGTCGCCGACCTGACCACCGCTCCGTCCAGTCTCGCCGGGGGGCGGGGCCGGTTCCGGATCAACGAACAGACCCGGCGCTCCCTGCGCCGCTTCCGGCAGAGTCCACTGTCGGTCGCCGGTGCGGTCATCGTCGTGGCGCTGATCCTGGTCGCCGGGCTCGGGCCGTTTCTCGTCCCGTTCCCGCAGGACGCCCGCGGAGCGGTCCATGTTGCCGATCGGCTCAATCCGCCGTCGGCTGCCAACTGGTTCGGGACCGATCAGATGGGCCGCGACGTGTTCAGTCGCGTCATCATCGGGGCGCGGGTCTCGCTGCTGGCCGGCGTGACGGTGATCACGCTGGCCCTCGTGCTGGGGACCGTGCTCGGCGCGATCGCCGGCTTCTTCCGGGGCTGGATCAGCGACGTGATCATGCGCGTCACCGACGTCTTTCTGACCATCCCGGACCTGATCCTGGCTATGGCCTTCGCCGCCGCGCTTGGTCCCGGCCTGCTGAACGTGATGATCGCCGTCTCGCTCGTCTGGTGGCCAGGCTACTGCCGGCTGGTCCGGGCCAGCGTCATCACCTTGCGTGACGCCCAGTTTTCCGAGGCGGCCACCGCGCTTGGCGCCAGCCGGATGCGGGTGCTGTTCCGCCACGTCATGCCCAACGCCTTCCCGGCCATCCTGGTCAAGGCCTCGATGGACATCGGCTTCGCCGTCCTTACCACCGCCGCGCTTGGCTTCATCGGGCTCGGCACGCAGCCGCCAACGCCGGACTGGGGGCAGATGATCTCTGACGGCCGGTCGTATGTCCGGGACGCCTGGTGGTTCTCGACGTTCCCGGGCATCGCCATCCTGCTGACCGTCCTCGCGACCAATCTGATGGGCGATGGACTTCGGGATGCCTTCGACCCACGTCATCGCGGCCGCGCCTGATCGCGTCCTTGCACCCCGATACCTTGAGGTTGACCTACTTCCGTGCCTCTTACCGAATCAGGACTCGCGGGTACGCAAGCCGCCAGTCTGTGGATTACGGATAGGTCGGGTTGATCCCTTTTCGAAGGATCGAGCCCGGCTGCCCCTGCAAGGACATCACCCGTGTCATCAGTACGGAACGCCTCTGTCCGTCGACCCTTGAAGGGGTCTCTGTCCCGGTCACCACCATAATCAGAACGGTCCTACACGGGTGACCACTATCCCCTCATTAAGCAAGCCCACTTGCTCCGCCCTAAGGAGTGCAGCCGGCAGCGACGGTCGCGCTGGCTCCGGCGCCCGCCGCGATCCGGTTGAACCGGTATTCAGCTGATGAGCCGGCCGTTTACACGGCCCTAACCTGCCTTAGCAGGGACTTCGCAATCTCCGACGTTGTGCCGACTAGCATGCTTCAGTCGATACAACGCATCGAGTTAAGCGCGCCGTCCGGACAGGGCGTCGCGCGGTCGTGGAGACTGCATGGGCCGGTTCGTCTTGCAGCGGCTGATTCGGAGCATCATCACGCTCTGGGTCGTCGTCACCGTGGTCTTCGTCGTCCTCAATCTCTCGGGCAACCTCGCCGCAACGATGCTCGGGCCGGACGCGTCGCCCGAAGCCGTGGCGGCCTTCCGTGCCGAGAACGGGCTCGACGACCCGCTCCCGGTCCGCTACGCCCGATACCTCGGGCAGCTGGCGCAGGGCGACTTCGGCGACTCGCTCCAGAACGGTCGTCCGGCCATGGAAGAACTGACGAGCCGGGTCGGCGCCACCCTGGAGCTTGGCGGGGCCGCGGTCCTGATCGCCATCCTGATCGGCATCCCCGCTGGCGTGCTGGCGGCGCTCCGCCGCAACTCCGTCTGGGACCGGGGGACGATGCTGCTGGCCTTCGTCGGCCAGTCCGCCCCGAACTTTTTCGTCGGGATCATGCTGATCCTGCTCCTCAGCCTCCAGCTCAACTGGCTGCCATCGTCGGGACGAGGTGACTGGCAGCAACTCATCATGCCCGCCGTCACGCTGGCGACAGGCCTGCTCGCCGCCCTCGCCCGCATGTCCCGGTCGTCAATGCTCGAGGTGATGTCCTCCGACTTCGTCCGGACCGCCCGCGCCAAGGGGCTCAGCGAGCGGAGGGTCGTCGTCGGCCACCTGCTCCGCAACGCCGGGATCCCGGTCGTCACCATCATCGGCCTGTCGATCGGCGGGCTGATTGGCGGTGCCGCGATCACCGAAACGGTCTTCGCCTGGCCCGGCGTCGGACGGCTGATGGTCGAAGCCATCTCGATGCGCGACTACCCCGTGGTTCTCCTGATCGTGATGGCCGTCGCCACCACCGTCATCCTCCTGAACCTGATCGTCGATATCACCTACCGCCTGCTCGACCCGCGTATCCACGCGACAGGAGGGACGGCCCGGTGACCGGAACGACATTGACCTCTGTCGCGGCCGGCACCCGGAGCCCGGCGAGTCCGACCGCCAACCGCGCTCGCCGGCGGATCCTGATGCCGCCGCCGATCGTCGCCGTGTTCATCGTCGTTCTCGTCGTCGTGGTCGTCTCGGCCGCTCTCGCGCCGCTGGTCGCACCCCATGACCCCACCCGGAACGACCTGATCGCCCGGCTCCAGCCACCGGCGTGGCTTGAAGGTGGCTCCACCGAGCACCTGCTTGGCACCGACCAGCTCGGCCGCGATGTCCTGACGCGACTGATCTATGGCGCGCGTGTCTCGTTGATCATCGCCGTTCTCGGCACGCTGTTCGGCGCGGTCCTTGGGGTGACCTGTGGTCTGGCCGCCGGGCTGGTCCGCGGCCGGCTGGACGAGCTGATGATGTTCCTGGTCGACGCCTGGCTGGCACTGCCCTTCCTGGTCATCGCGCTCGTCCTGGTCGCGCTGCTGGGGACCAGCCTGCCGGTCCTCGTCCTGCTCGCGGCCCTCTCCGGCTGGGCCGGGTTCACCCGGATCAGCCGCGGGCTCGGCCTGCAGATCCGCGAGGAGCAGTACGTCCTCGCCGCCCGCGCGATCGGCGTCTCGCAGGTCCGGCTGCTCATCCGCCATTCCCTCCCCAACGTCATCGCCCCCCTGATCGTCCTGACGACCACCGAGCTGACCGGGATCATCCTGCTCGAAGCGTCGCTCTCGTATCTCGGCTTCGGTATCCAGCCGCCGCTGGCGGCCTGGGGGCTCATGGTCAACGAGGGCCGGGAATACCTGAACACCTCCTGGTGGCTCGGCGTGTTCCCCGGCGCGCTGATCATGCTGGTCGCCATCTCGGTCAGCCTGGTCGGCGACTGGCTCCGTGACGTCCTCGACCCGACGACGCGGACCTGACCTCCCCTTGCCCACTCCCAGAGCCATTCCGACCATCCGAACGTCCGAGAGGAGGTCAGTCCGACCGAACCTGCCCGTCACGACGCCCCATCACTCCGCCGATGTCCCGATCTGACAGGAGACTCCAATGACTGACGACGTCACCCGCACGCCGATCACGCCCGCCACCCATCGCCTGGACCGCCGCACCCTCGTCCGGGTCGGCGCCGGAGCCGGAGCCGCCGCCATCGCGCTGCGGACGGCGATCGCCGCTGCCCAGGGCACGCCGGAGTCCACGCCGGTCGCTCCGGCCGCCACGCCGGAGGGCAACTACGCACCGAAGACCGGCATCGAGCGCGAGGAGATGATCATCGGCGTCCAGTCGCTCCCAGACACCCTGGACCCGGCCGTGGAACTGAGCAACGTCGGCTCCCGCCTCAACTGGACTCCGTACGACACGTTGATCCGCCGCGACTTCCTCAACGGCGACGTCTATGTCCCGCACCTCGCCACTGCCTGGGAGCAGGTCTCAGAGACGGAGCTGCGGGTCACGCTCCGCGAGGGTGTCACCTTCCATGACGGATCGCCGCTGACGGTCGATGACGTGGTGTTCTCGTTCCAGCGGCTGTTCGACGCCGAGGCCAGCGGCGACGCCGATCTCGTCGAGGCCGGGACCTATTTCAGCAGCGTCGCCGCCGTCACCAGGGTGGACGACACGACCGTCTCCTTCACCACCCACGCCCCGGACCCGCTGCTCGTCAACCGGCTGGCCTCCTGGGCGTCATGGATCGTTCCGCAGACGTACATCACGACGGTCGGCGTCGAGGAATTCCGGCGCACGGGCATGGGCACCGGTCCGTTCCGCTTCGCCTCCTTCACGCCGGACGACGAGGCGGTCCTCGAGCGTTACGACGGCTACTGGGGCGAGATGCCGCCGGTCCGCCGGATCGTGTTCCGGGTCATCCCCGAGGTCGCCGCCCGGGTCACCGCTCTCGTCAACGGCGAAGTCCAGCTGATCACCAACGTCCCGCCCGACCAGGTCGCCGGATTCGAGGGCCAGGAAGGCGTGGAGGTCCGCGAGGTCGTCCTCTCCAACACGCACGTCCTCGTCTACAACACCAACAACCCGCTGCTGGCCGACCGCAATCTCCGCCAGGCGATGAACCTGGCGATCGACCGCCAGCTGATCATCGACGCGATCTGGGGTGGCCGGGCCCGGGCCAAGCGTGGCCACCAGTTCCCCGAGTTCGGTCCCCTCTACAACGAGGAGCGTCCGCTCACGCCCTTTGACCCGGATCGGGCGCGCGAGCTGCTGGCCGCCTCCAGCTACGACGGCGCGACGATCCCGTATCAGCTGCGCGGCGGGTACTACACCAACGGCGAGCAGGTCGCCCAGGTCATCGCCCAGATGTGGCAGGACGTCGGTATCAACTGCGAAGTCGTGGTCAGCGATACCGGCGTCGACGGCCCGGAGCGCGTGGTCCACACCTGGTCCAACTCGTCCATCCTGGCCGACCCGGACGGGGCGATCTGGCGCGGCTGGGGCCGATCGTCCGGTGTCCAGGAGAAGTGGTGGAACGCCCCCGAGGAGTTCAACACGCTCGGCGAGGAGGCCCGGACCACGCTGGACGTCGACACCCGCTACGCCAACTACCAGCGCATGCTCGACCTCTGGGAGGAGGACGCGCCCGGCACCGTCCTCTACGACCCGGCCGAGTTCTACGCCGTCAGTACCTCAGTAAACTGGACGCCGTACCCGCTCTACAACATGGATCTGCGCGCCTACAACCTGTCGTTCAACGACTAGGCGCCGCAGTCCGGCTTTGCCTGATATGACCTGGCATGGGGGCCGTGGACCAGACCGGTCGCGACCCCCGTAACCATCCACCTACGCCTACCGAGGAGCGACGATGACCTCTCCCGTGTCCGGCCCCAGTGGTCGCCGCGTCCTGATCGTCGGCGCCGACGGCCTCCGGCCGGACCTGCTCGACCCGGAACGGATGCCGAACGTCGCCGGGCTGATCCGCGACGGGGTCCGGTTCACCGACCACCACGCAGCCTACCCGTCCCATACCCGCGTCAACATGAGTACGCTCGCGACGGGGAGCGCTCCCGGCCGACATGGCATCGTCGCCAACACCATGCTGGTGCCCGGAGCGACCGAGGACCACATCATCGACACGTCGAACTACCAGCATCTCGACGCGCTTGGCGCCGCACCGGGCGCGAGTGCGCTGCTGGTCCGGTCGCTGAGCGACGTGCTGGTCGACGCCGGGCGCCGGGTTGCCGTCGCGGGGACGGGATCCAGCGGGTCGAACGTGCTCTTGACCCTCAACGACCGGGGCAGGATCGTCAACACCAACAGCGCCTACGGCATCGCCGATCTCTACGACCTGCGTGAGAAGCTCGGCGACATCCCGGAACGTGCCACGCCGGCCCTCGCGTCCAACGACTACGCGACCAGCGCCGTCACGGACCTGTACCTCGACGATCCGCGCAACGCGGTCATCGTCCTGTGGCTGGCCGAGCCGGACAGCAGCCTCCACAAGTTCGGGCTGGGCTCCCCGGAGTCGGAACAGGCGATGGCGAGCGTCGACCGGTGCCTCGGCCGCATCCTCGAGGCGATGGACCGGCGGGGTATCCGCGACCAATTCGACGTGCTGTTCCTGTCCGACCACGGTCACTCGACGGTCCGGTCGCACGCCACGCTGCGCGAGTACGTCGGCAAGGCCCGCGCCGACCTCGGCAGCCACCTGCCCGACGTCGCGACCGCCAGCGACTACATCTACGCCCGACCCGGGACGTCCGAGCCCCCGGCAGCGGAACTGGCCCCGCTGGTCGAGTGGCTGTACGCCCAGCCGTGGGTCGACATCGTCCTGGCGGGCCGCGACGAGGATGCCGCCATCCTGCCCGGCACCATCCCGCTGTCGGAGCTCTGGGGCGGAGCCACCAACGGTCGGCGTCCACTGCTCGCTGTCTCGCCCGTGTGGGACCACAGTGCCAATGAGTTCGGTGTCCCGGGCAGCGTCTCCACCCTGACCACCCAGTCAGCCCTGCGCTCGTCCCACGGGTCGCTGTCACCCTACGACATGCACGCCGTGATGATCGCGTCGGGTCCGTCGTTCCGATCCGGCGTCGCGACCCACCTGCCAACGGGCGCGACGGACGTGCTGCCGACGATCCTGTCGCTGCTCGATCTGCCCGTCCCCCATACCACGTCCGGGCGGGTCCTCCGCGAAGCGATCGCCACTCCGTGCGACGATCCCGGCTCTCACCCGGAGACGACCCTGTCCACCAGCTCCGTTGGCGGCCGGCATCGCCAGATCCGGCTGGACCACGTCGGCACGACCACCTACGTACACGGCTCCGTCACTCCCTCGCACTGAGCCAGAGCTGGACGATTCTTTTATGGTCATGAGTACACGCTGTCGTGTCCTCATGATCGTGGCTGCCATTGCCCGGCCTTGCGACATGGATTTCTGGAGGGGTGTCAATTCCGGGCGTGATCGCGCGTCATCATGTCAGGGCACCGGCGACAGGTGTCACCCGACCGATGACCCGGGGGACGACCTCCGGCAGAGTTCCAGCGCGATGCCTCGATACATGCTGCAGTTGCGGGCCGACCCGACGAACTGGTCCGGTCTGTCGCCCGAAGCGATGGAGCCGATCATGGCCCGTTACATGTCGTGGCACCACGACTTGCGGGCCGAGGGGCGGACGATGATCGTCGAGGAGCTCTCGGAAGCGAACAGTGTCGAAGTGTCCTTACCGGATCCGGACGCTCCCGTGGCGGAACAGCCCTACGCGAACACGGCGGACAGCGTCAGCGGGTTCTGGCTGATCTCGGCTGCCGACCGCGATGATGCCATCCGGGTCGCGCGCGACTGCCCGGGTCTGCTGCATGGCGGTCGGATCGAGATCATCGAGGCCGTCGATCACGGAGTCTGACCGTCGTTCACCATCTGCTTCGGAAATCGATTGACTGAGGGAGTCTGACCACCATGGCACGATTCACCCTGCTGCTCCGTGGCAACCCGGCCGACTGGACGTCGCTGTCCCCTGACGACATGCAGCGCATCATGGAGCGTTACATGACCTGGGATAACGAGCTTCGCTCCCACGGCATCGAGGTCTCCAGCGAGCAACTGGACGAGACCTCCAGCGTCCAGCTGACCTCCGCCGACCACGACAGTCCCGTGATCGACGGGCCGTACACCGAGACCCGCGAGAGCATCGGCGGCCTCTACATCATCTCCGCCGCCGACCGGGACGAAGCCATCCAGATCGCCCGGGACTGCCCGGTCTTCCTCCACGGAGGGACGGTCGAGATCGTCCGGGTCGTCGAAGACAGCGAGTACGGCGAGTGACACGGGACGCGACCGGGTTTCTTCCAGACTCCGAACCTCCCGGGCCGGCAAGCGCCCATCATGTCGCCGAGCACCTGTTCCGACACGAAGTGGCGGCGATCGTCGCCCGACTGGTTCGCTGGTTGGGACCCACCCAACTCGACCTCGCCGAGGAGGCGGTCCAGGACGCGCTGCTCCAGGCGATGCGCACCTGGCCGGGCGCCGGCGTGCCCGCCAATCCGCCCGGCTGGCTTCACCGGGCCGCCCGGAACCGGGCCATCGACCTGATCCGACGACGGGCGCAGGACTTGCCTCCATCACTGGCGCGGGAGGAGATGCTGGCCAGGGTCCCCGTTCCGAGGACGTTTGGTCCCAAGGACCCGGCACTGACTTTCGACTCGGACGAGACGGCCGGCGAGGATCGGCTCTGGATCCTCCTGCTCTGCTGCCATCCGGCGCTGTCCCGCCCGGCGCAGATGGCGATCGCGCTGCGTCTCGGCGCAGGACTCGGGGCCCGCGAGATCGCCCGAGCGTTCCGTGAGCCGGTCCCAACCATCCAGCAACGCCTGGTCCGGGCCCGGAAGCGACTGGCGCAGGAACGGCTGGACCTCCATGTGCCGGCGGACGAGCTCGCCGCGCGGCTGGACGCGGTCCGGGCGGTGCTCTTCGCGCTCTACTCCGAGGGTTACCTGGCGACCACGGGAGAACTGACCCGCGACGACCTGATCGCCGAATCCATCCGGCTGACGAGCCTGCTGGCGGACCACCCACTGGGCGATACGCCAGCCACGCACGCGCTCCTGGCGATGATGCTCCTGCAGACGGCCCGGCTGCCTGCACGGGTTTCCGGTACGTCGGCCCTAGTTCCGCTAGGCGAGCAGGACCGCTCGCGCTGGGATTTCGATCTTGTCCGGATGGGATATGTCTCGCTCAGGCGGGCGGCAACCGGTGATGTCGTCAGCGACTATCACCTCCTGGCCGACATCGCCGCCTGCCATACGCCGCCCGACCCCACCGCTCCGACCAACTGGGCGCGCATCCTCCAGTGCTATGACGCGCTGCTCGCCAGGAAGCCGTCGGCCATCGTTGCGCTCAACCGCATCGTTGCCCTTGCTGAGGTCGAAGGGACCGACGCGGCCTTGCGAGCGCTCGAGACGCTCCGGCGATCCGGTGCCCTCCGCGATTACCACCTGTTCCACGCCACCGACGCCGAGCTCCTACGCCGAGCCGGTCGACATGCCGCCGCGGCCGCCGCGCGGGGTCGCGCGGCGGACCTGACGAGCAATCCCGCCGAGCGAGCGTTCATCACGTCGCGCCGGGCCGCACTGTGTCAGTCCGTCGAAGAGCCGGGAGCGGGTGCCGCGACCGAGCCGAGCGGTGCAGGCACACCCTCACTGGTGACGTAGAGACGTTCTCCGTCGGCCGAGAACGTGACCGCCTCTCCCTGGCGCATCACCGGGAGACTGAGCCGATCCGGCTCGCTCGCCATCGCGTCGGGAATCGACTGGCCGGGCTGGACCCACCAGACCCACCCGGCGACATAGGTGCGAACGACGATGCGGTCAGCCTCCGGTGAGATCGCGCCGCCGGTCGCCAACCGCGTCAGGCCGATGGCCCCTGGCACGTCGATCTCCTGGACCCGTTCGAGGACCCTGGTCCCGGCCCCGCCGGAAAGATCGGCACGGTAGAGGGGAACCCGGTCCGACATGGCTTTCTCGATCACCCAGGCTACGCCGTCCCGCGGGTCGATGAACAGCGTCTCGGCGTCTCTCGGCCCGTCGTCATAGGTAAGCCGGAAGGTCTCGACCGGTACCGAGAGCACTACCGGATCACCGGGCACGACCGCCGACAGATCCGGCTCATCGACACGGTGGACCTGGACGAACTCACGGACCGCGAAGTTGTCGCCGATGTCACCGAGGTACAGGGCCGCGAACGGATCGCCCGCAGCGTCGGGGCCTACTGCCAGATCTTCCCAGTCGTACCAGTCGATCCCCTCGAGGTATAGCCTGGCCACCGGGGAACCGTCGGTCGTGAACGCGAAAAGGGCGGTTTCCGGGCCGGAGTCGTTGTGGCTCCAGAGGATGCCCGGATTGCGATGGCTGGCCGCGAGCCCGGACGACTCGCTCAGCTCCGCCACGTCGATGCTGACGCCCGCGGATCGGACCAGCAGGTGCCCACCGCCGCCGAGCGTCCCGGCAAGCAGGATCACCACGAGCAGGATGCGCAACCAGCGACGCCGGAAAGCACGTTCGTCGATCGGGGTGATAGCGGACTCCGTTCGCATGACGGGTTCAGTCGCCGGTCAGTACGGGTCGTAAACGGGGGACGCTAGAACAGCGATGCGATCGCGTCCGCCGGCTCCTTGCGCAGGCCGAGGTAGATCGGCGTGTCGACGCTGGTGTACTTCCGGACCTCGGCAGCTCGCAGGCGCTGGACCATCTTGACTAGGACAGCGGGATCGTCGTCCTCGAGCGCGACGATGAACTCCTGGTCGGCGATCCCGAACGAGTTGACGGTGTTGGTCAACACCGACGGATACTCCCGCCCCATCCGGCCGTGATCGATCATCAGGTCGCGGCGCTCCTCGTATGGGAGCAGATACCAGTCCGGCGTCTTGATGAACGGGTAGACGCTAAGGTAGCGCTTCGGCGCCAGCCCCTGCAGGAAGGCAGGGCCGTGGGTGGGGTCGTACTGGGAATTGCTGGCGGTTCCCATGTAGACGCGCCGGACCTCCATCGCCCGGCCGAGCGCCGTCCGGTCGAGTGTGACCGCGAGGTCATGGAGATCGGCGGCGTCCTTCGCCACCACCCAGAGGATCAGATCGACCTCCGGTGACAGGCCGGCCGTGTTGTAGGCAGCCCGCAGCTCGACCGCCGGAGCGGCCGCGGCCAGCGCGGCGACGTACTCGTCCTGCGCGCCGGCCGGCGGGGCATCCCAGAAGGCAGCCGCCCGCCGACGGCTGTACAACCAGAACGCGGTAAAGCGAGCTTCGGTAGCGGGAACGGCGGGGGTGGTCACCTGTTGTCCTCCAGGGATGATCCGGGGGAGCGCTGCCGCTCACGCCCGGCGACGAGAGAGTTCCATCACGCATGATGCGTCGCGCCGGTCCCCGGTGCCACCGGGCGATCGCGCCGCGACGCACGACCGCCCATGTTGTCGTCCTCTACCTCGGTAGATCTCGTATCGTTGACTGCCAGACACTATCCGTGCCCAGATGTTGTCGTAGCGCCGTTCGTCGGCGACTGCCCGGTATACTCAAGGTATGAATCTAAGCCGACAGACCGCCCTCCTGTGGTCCGATCGCTACCTCGACCACGAGACAGGGAACCACCCGGAGCACCGTGGGCGGCTCCAGGCGATCGGCCGCGCGCTGCGACAGGCCGATCAGCTCGCCGGCCGGCCGGAGATCCCGTTCGTGCCCGCCTCCACCGCGGCGATCACCCGGGTCCATGATGCGCGTTATGTCGATGCACTGGAGCGGTTCGCGCGGGACGGCGGCGGGATGATTGACGGGGACACGATCGTCAGCCCGGCGTCGTGGGACGTTGCGACGCTGGGCGCGGGTGCCGCCATCGCCCTCGTGGACGCGGCTCTCGACGGAGGGGCAAACCGCGGGTTCTCGCTGAGTCGCCCGCCCGGCCACCACGCCACGCCATCTCGCGGGATGGGCTTCTGCCTGCTGAACAACGTCGCCATCGCGGCAGCTCATGCCCTGGCGCGGGACGTCCCACGCGTGGCAATCGTCGACTGGGATGTCCATCACGGGAACGGCACGCAGGACACCTTCTATGAAGATGACCGGGTGTTCTTCTGTTCCATCCATCAGTGGCCGCTGTACCCGATGAGCGGCCGCGCCGAGGAACGTGGGCGGGGCGACGGCTACGGCACGACGCTGAATCTGCCGCAACCTCCGGGCCGGACAGACGACGACTACCTCGCTCTCTTCGATCGACGGGTCGCGCCGGCCGTTCGTGGCTTCGACCCCGACCTTATCCTGCTCTCGGCCGGATTCGACGCCCATGGGGCCGATCCGCTCGGCGGGATGGACCTCACCGCGGCCGGCTTCGGTGAGCTCGCCCGGCGTCTCGCTCTCGTCGCAGATGACCACTGTGACGGGCGTCTCGTTGCCGTGCTGGAGGGTGGGTACGATCCGCCAGCGACGGCGGCCAGCGTCGTGGCGACGCTGGCCGCGCTTGACGGGGAATCTGCACCGGTCGGACTCGATCTTCCCCGGAAATAAACCACTGATCGCCGGTACCCTGACGGGATCGATTTCCCAACGCTTACTCCCGCTTCGGTGTCCGGGCGTGCCCCGTCGCGGTATGGTTCCCCGGCCACGAAACTACTGATTCTTCCCCTGATCCGTCTTCCCGGCGGCCCCGTCCGCCACGCCGCGAGGTTGTCCCATGTCCTCCCGCCCCCCCCAGATCCCGAACCCGGGCCTTTACCGGCAGGACGACGAGCGCCGGCGCGACGAGGCGCGGGTCACGTCGATGCAGAACCAGATCGACGAGCTCCGCCAGGCCATGCGCGAGGTCCTGAGCCGCCAGCTGCGTGGTGAGGATCAGCTCAAGAACTACGAGGGAGCTGGTGCCCAGAACCGGCTGACCCTCGAGCAGATCCGGCAGGAGTCCGCGCAAACCGCGCAGGCCCGTGCCCTGGACGAGAACCGGACTCGCCAGCAGCTTCTCGAGCTCGAGACCCGCCTGGAGGACGCCATCCGGCCGATCCGGACGGTCCAGGCCCACGTCAACGAGTTGCTGGAGGAGTCGCGCAAGAAGGTCGACGACACCGGTATCCATCAGAAGCGGTACGACGAGCTCGCCGCGGCAATCGAGTCGCTGGCCGCGCAGACGGACCGAACCAACGTGGTCACCTACCAGGTCCGGGACACGCTCGATGGCACCCGCACCGAGATCGACCAGCTCCGCCGGGACATCATCCGTGCCGAGGATGCGGCGAAGATCGTCGACCAGGACGCCCGTCGCCGCATCGCCGAGGTGGCTCAGGTCTCGGACGGGTTCAGCGGCCGGATCGACGAGCTCCGCGCCGATCTCGCCCACGTCTACGATCTCCTCGACGAGACGCGACGCGGATTGGTTCATATCGATCCGACCTTCGAGGAGCTCCGGGCGGTCAACGTCGTCATCCGCCAGGAGCACCAGCGCTTCCAGGGCCAGATCGTCGAGCGGGTCGACCAGATCGTTGACCGGATCGAGGACATCCGGCAGGACGCCGACGTCCAGTACGCTGATGTCCGGACCTCAATCGACCAGCGGGCCGAGCGCCTGACCGAGCGGATCGACCAGACCAACGACCTGCTCCGGGACCTCGGCTTTCGGGTGAGCTCGCTCAACGCCGAGCTGGACGGCCTCCGCCAGGTAGACGCCCAGGTCCGTCGCGATCTCTGGTACCTGCACGAGCAGCGCGTTCGTCTCCGCCTGGAGCAGGTCCAGCAGGAGCTGGACATCGTGACGCACCAGCGCCGGGACGCCGAAAGCATTACTGGTGAGGCGCGCCATGACGGGTCGGGCAACGACGGGTCGACTGGACGGCCCCGGCGGCGGATCCTCCCCAACCCCGGCATCCGACCCGAGCCGGACGATCGCCCAATAGCGCTTCCGGACGAACCGGTCAGCGAAGCAGAACCAGGATCAGCGGCGACGGATGTTGTCGTCCCTAGCGACAACACGGACAAGTAACCTGATCGGACAATCGTGCGATTTTAGATTTATCCGCTGAAGCGTCGTCGCAGGCCGCGCCGCGCTCCCGATCGAACCACCGGGATTCCCCGAATCGGGACGCCAGTTTTGCGCGGAAGCCGTGAAACGGCGCGAAAAACCGGGCAGGACGGCTTGACACCCTCCCGGCGCTTTCGTACCCTCCGAGAGACCCGAATGGAACGGCCAGTGTCACCCGTGGCTGGGAACACTGGAAAACCCGTCAGAGATGGTCAGGCCGACTGTCGACAGTGCATCGGGAACTCCCGTTCTCACTGTCCTCAATCGCTCACGGGCGCAGGTGGCTAGCTGCGAGCCGGGAGGTCGCCAAACCAAGTCAGCGGCAGGCGGAGGGTTCTCCGGTGCCGCGTGCAGCCATGCGCTGCGACGAGGGTGCGACGGCCATTACGATTTGGCACCTGATGCTTGGACGACCGGGCGGTCGTCTGCAGATCTACCAGGTGCCTCGAAGGGAACCTGTCGACGCGGCTGCTTCGCAAGCGAAGCGCGAGCCGCACCTGACTGGCTGGTCAGTGACAGGTGACCGACGCAGGGGGAAATGGCTTGGCCACCTTGAGTCGCCTCGGGCAGCGCGTGCTGGCCCTGGCTTTGGTCTGTGCGATGAGCCTGACCATGTTGGCGCCGACTGCTGGCGCAAACGCCAATCCGGATCAGACCGGGCTGTACATTGGCGCTCAGGCGACCATCGCCTACACGGGTGGAGCTGGTGTGCTCCTCCGCACAACTCCGGGCTACGACGGCGCTGTCGTGACCTCGCTCGGAGAGGGAACTACCGTCACCGTCACCGAAGGACCTGTCACTGATACCGCCGGCCAGTCGTGGTACGGCGTCCTGGCCACCAACGCCGGATACGTGCCCGCATTCACGCTGGCCGCCGTGGGCAGTGCCCCGGCAATCAGCGCACCGGTTGGTGGCGAGACGGCTCCGACCGCGACTCCCGAGCCGGTGGCAAACGGAATCGATCCGGTGACGGCAGCTCAATCAGTGCCCGACACGGCGATGACGCTGCTCCCCGGTACCGCCATGATCACGGCGACCAACGGGGATGGCGCCCGGTGCCGCGCGACGGCTGATTACTCCGGCGAGATCCTTGAGGTCATCACCGAGGGTACGGTCGTCGTCATTGCCGGTCCGCTCGAAGCCAGCGCCTGGCAGCCGGTCATTTGCGCGACCGATCGCTATGGCTACGTCCACACGGACTTCGTCACCTACGCCCCTGGCGAGGAGCCCCTCGGCGAGACCGGGACTGCTCTGCCGGTCGTGGAGACGCCGGTCACCGAGACGCCGGTCACCGCGACCGTTGTCCCGACCGAGGCCGTGGCCACCGAGGCCGTGGCCACCGAGGCCCCGGTCACCGCGACTGTTGTCCCGACTGAGGTTGTTGCAACGGAGGTTGTCGCAACCGAGCCGGTTGCCACCGAAACCGATGCGGTCGGCGGTGACACCGTCTCGACCATGTCGCTCGACGTCAGCGTCCAGAGCTTCGGTACCGGGGTCGTGACCGGCACCGGCGGCCAGGGCGTCCGGTGCCGCGCGGCCGCTTCGACCACTTCGGCCACGATCACGGTCCTGGCTGAAGGCACGTCCGTCACGACCCGGGGCGCTGCGCAGGGCGGATGGATGCCGGTTACCTGCGGTGGCCAGAATGGCTTCGCCTACGCCAGCTTCATCTCCAGTGGTGGTGGCGGCTCGACGCCGGACACCGGCTCCGGCTCGGCGCCGACCGGCCCGAGCACGGGCATGGCCCGCATCACCGGCACCGGTGGTGGTGGCCTCAACTGCCGCGCGACCGCTTCCTACAGTGGTTCCGTGATCGCGGTCCTCGGTGAGGGCAGCTCGGTCACGCTCCGTGGTGCGGCTTCGGGCGAGTGGCAGCCGGTCACCTGCGGTGGCATGGGCGGCTACGTGCACGTCAACTTCATCAGCACCGGTGGTGGTACCTCCAACCCGGTCGTCACCCCGCCCGCCTCCAATGGCGGCACCACCAACCCCGGTGGCTCCGTCACCGGCAGCGCGACGATCACCGGGACCGGCGGCGCCGGCCTGATTTGCCGCAGCGCTGCCTCGTCCAGTGGCAGCGTCCTGATGGTGATGCCGGAGGGCAGCACGGTCAGCCTCAACGGTTCGGCCCAGGGCGTCTGGCAGCCGGTTCGCTGCGGCTCCCAGAATGGCTTCGCCCATAGCGGCTATCTCGGCACTGGCGGCGGCGGTTCCACGCCGAGCGTCGCGCCGAGCACGGCTCCGACGGCGAATCCGGTCCCGTCCACAGGCAGCAACCTCGTCGGTGGCAACGCCCGCGTCACCTCCGCGCTGAACCTGCGCTACTCTGCCTCGTACAGCTCCGGCGTCTCGGCGGTCGCGCCGGCCGGCACGGTCGTGGTCGTCACGTCTGGACCGAGCAACGGCTTCTACCGCGTCGACTGGGACGGGCTCGGCGGCTACATGCACGGCGACTACCTGGTCAAGACCAACGAAGTCGCCACTGACCGTGGTGGTTCCGCGCCGGCGCCGTCGGTCACACCCGCTCCGTCGCAGCCGTCGACCGGCAACCCGGGGAGTGGGTCCGGCAGCTCGCTCGTGAACTACGCGATGCAGTACCTCGGTTACCCCTACGTCTGGGCGGGTGCCGGTCCGTACGGCTTCGACTGCTCGGGCTTCACGATGTACGTCGTCCAGAACGTGATGGGCAAGAACATCACGCACGACATGGCCATCCAGATCTCGATGGGCTCCCCTGTCGCGCGGAGCAACCTCCAGCCGGGCGACCTGATCTTCTTCCAGAACACCTTCAAGTGGGGGCTCTCCCACGTCGGCATCTATATCGGCAATGGACAGTTCATCCATGCCGAGAACGAGCAGACTGGTGTCCGGATCAGCGACCTGAACTCGCAGTACTACAGCAGTCGCTGGTACGGGGCAGTTCGCTACTAGGTCGGCACGCAGGACCACCGGCCCGATGAGGGGCCGGATCGGGCGAAGGGCCGGGAAGCCCTTCGCCCGGTACAAACGGGCGGCCGTCACGCGCACTCCGGGAAGGGAGCGCACGACGGTCCTGGGGAAGTCCGAACGAGGACGACCGGGTACAAACCCGGTCGTCCTCATTCTTTTGTCGGGAGTCGTGCATGCCCAGGTTCCGTCCCGTCCGCTCGGCCCTGTGGCAGGACCCCGTCTACACCCGCGTCTGGACCGGACACACCATCGCCCAGTCGGGCACGGCGATCGGCGAGTTCGTCCTGCCACTGCTCGCCGCCCGGACACTCGGCGCCTCACCGTTGCAGGTCGGTCTGCTCCTTGCCTCGCAGTCGCTGCCGCTTCTGACGCTCGGGCTGTTCGTCGGTGTGCTGGTCGACCGGCGGCCGCGGTTGCCGCTGATGATCGGTTCGGACATCGCCCGCGCCGGCCTGCTTGCCCTGATCCCGCTCACCTGGTGGGCAGGGGTACTGTCGTTCGAGTTGCTCGTCGCAATCGTGATGCTGACCGGCCTCTGCACGGTCCTGTTCGATGTGTCAGCGCAGGCGCTCGTCAACACGATGCTGCCGCGCCAGCTGCTCGTCCTCGGCAACGCCCGGATCCTGTCCAGCTACGCGTTCTCGGAGATCCTCGGCCCGACGGTCGCCGGACTCCTGCTCCGGGTGATCTCCGCGCCGGCGGCGTTCCTGATCAACGCGCTTACGTATGCGCTGGCAGCCGTCGCCCTCCTCGGCGCTCGCGGGCAGGAACGGTTCACCGGGTCCGGATCCGCCCGGTTGACTCCGGCCGTGCCAGGCGCAGAGGCTGACCGGGGCCAGGGCCGCTTCCGGGCGATCCTGGCCGATACCCGTGCCGGCATAACGTTCGTCTTTAGGACCCCGACGCTGCGCACCCTGACCACCGGTGTCGCCGTCTGGAACCTCGGCTCGAACATGGCTCGCGGCATGCTGCTGCTCTTTCTCGTCGATGAGTTGCGCCTGACCCCGGCCATCGCCGGCGTGGTTGTCACCGTTGGCGGGATCGGATCGCTGGCGGCGACGATCTGGCCGGAGGTCTTCACCCGCCGGTTCGGGTTCGGTCGCGGGATCCTGGTCGCGGTACTCGTCAGTGTTCCCGGGCTGGTCATGGTCGGGATGGCTGGCGGACCGGGGTGGCTGACGATGAGCATGCTGCTGGTGGGATTCGTCGTCTACGAGCTGGGCAGCGCGTTCGCGGACATCAACCAGTTCGCGATCCGCAACGCCGTCACGCCCGATCAGTTCCGCGGTCGTGTGGCGTCAGCCGCACGTGTCATCCTTCGGAGTACCGTTCCGGTCGGGTTTCTCATGGGCGGACTGATCGCGGACGTCGTCGGTCTCCGGGCCGCCATCGCCGTCGGCGTTATCGGCCCACTTGCCTTCGGGCTGATACTGGTCCGGTCGCGCATCATGACGATCCGTGACCTTGGTCCCGTTGGGCCGGGGTTCGACGAGATTTCACCACCGACCACGGTGACGGCCTCCGCGGTCGCACCGGCGCCAGCTGCTAGCAGGGATCAGTAAGTACGTGTTTCGATGCAAGGTCTGCGGCTGGCTTCACCTCGGGACAACTCCACCGGACAGCTGTCCCGCCTGCGGCTCACTGTCGGACCGGTTCCGACCGGTCCAGTCCGGTCTCGGTTCGTCGACGGACGACGACCGGCCAGGGATCGGTGACGACCGCTCGGGCCAAACCCGGGTGGATCCGGACGCGACTCGCCGGCTGCGGCTGCTGGCGGTCGTCACATCGACGGTCGTCAGCCCGTTCGCCCGCCTCGACGGGCCGCGACTCCAGGTCGTGACCGGTGACGACAGCTGGTTCGACGACAACATCCCCTGCATGCGGGCCTGCCCGGTCAATACCGATGTCGCCAGCTACATCGCACACCTCGCCGACGCGGACGCCGGGTCGGCGCTGACGATCAACACCGGGCAGAACCTGTTCGCGGGTACGCTTGGCAGGACGTGCTCCCGTCCCTGCGAGGATGCCTGTCGTCGCGCGATCGTCGACGAGCCGATCCGCATCCGGGCGCTCAAGCGTGCCGCGTCCGACGCCGCCCAGACGGTCGAGGCCGCACCGTATCCCCCACTTCAACGGGATCCTCAACAGGTAGCGATCATCGGAGCAGGTGTCGCGGGGCTGACGGTGGCCCATGACCTCCGGAGGGCCGGCATCTCGGTGACGCTCCTGGACCGGGACCGTGCACCGGGCGGCCTGATGCACAGCGGAGTCCCCGCCTGGCGTCTGCCCCGCGATGTCGTCGCCACGGATCTCCAGCGAACGCTCCCCGCCGACGTGGTCACGTTCATGCCGGAAACGCCCGTCGATACGCCGGATGAGCTGGACAGGCTGGCAAGGCAGTACGACGCCGTCGTGATCGCCACAGGCGCGCAGGTACCTCGTCCGTTGCCACCCTTTGAAGGCCCAGACGAAGCTGCCCTTTCCAGTCCGCCCATCATCGACGGCCTGTCCTGGCTGGCAGACGTTGCCCGGAACGCGGACGTGTCGTCCGGTCCAACGGTCGTCATCGGGGGGAGCTACACGGCGGTCGACTGCGCAAGGACCGCGCGGCGGCTGTCAGGTGCTCCGGTCACGATCGTCACCCGCTCAGCCGACGTTCCCTCGAGTGGCCGGGCTGACCTCGTCGAGGAGTTCCGCGAGGCCGAGGCCGAGGGCGTAACGGTTCTCCGGCCGGCAACCCTCTCCGGCTTTACCCCGGATGGGGGGACCGCGATCATCCTGGTCGGAGGGCAACCGGATCAGGTCCGACTACCGGTCGCTACCGTCATCGTGGCGATCGGCCAGTGGCCCGACCTGTCGCCGTTCGGTGGGCCGACCGGGGCGGCGGCCGACTGGATCTACCCTGCCGGGCAGGTGCGGGACCGCCCAGGCGTCTGGGTCGCAGGCGACGTCGCGACCGGGCCAACGACGTTCATCGACGCCATCGCCGACGCCCGTCGGGTCGCTGGAAACATCCTCGCCACCTTAGACGTCCGTGGGCATGCCGATCCGGCGGTCCGCGCCCCTGTGCCGGAAGCGTCCTGGACGGCCGAGACACTGCAGCGCCGCCTCGAGGGCGATCCGTATCTGACGACGGCGCCTCAGTCCGCTGCGGCCGTTGCTCTCGATCAGCGTGGCCTGGGGTCAGGCGAACCGACCATCGAGATCGATGCCGGATTGATAGGAGATGCGCCCCTACTGGAAGCGACACGATGTCTCCAGTGCCAGGCCAACATCATGATCGACGGTGATCGCTGCATTGTGTGCAACGGCTGTGTCGATGCCTGCCCCTACGATTGCATCGAGATCGTCGCCCTGGACCGACTCGCCAGCGTGGACGGCATCGCCGCGGACACCGGTGGCGAGACGATGCGCAGGACCGCCGCGCTTGTCATCGATGAAGACAGCTGCGTGCGTTGTGGTCTCTGCGTCGACTGGTGCCCGACAGCCTGTATCACGATGCCAACCCACCGGACGGGGATTGCGGGCAACGTCGACGCCGATCTGCGGGCGTTGCTGACGGCCCGGGATGACGCCGTCGAGCAGCACGCAACAAGGACGGGCGCCCTTGCCTGAAAACCAGGGGCGCCCGTCCGTCTCGGTCACTTATTGGGTGATGGTGCTTCGGGTGCTTTACCGAACCCGTATGGTGAGCATGCTCACAAGTGCAGCGGGTGAACCCATTCGATCGACCTGAAGATCAACCCGGTGCCAGTCCCGTGGGTTCAGTCGTCCTCACGCCCTGCGAAGCTCAGGGCGTGACCTGTCAACCTGCCAGATCCTCAGCCAGACGTGCAAGTCGCGTTGGTTGCGCATGCTGTCGTCTCCCGATCCCGCCTATGTCCCGTCCCCGTTTCGGGAAGTCCGGACTTCGGGGCGTTCCCCGATCAGCGGTGATACATGGATCTTAGCCCCGTTATAATCCGATGTCAAGCCTGATACCGCCAAATCGATGATCGATGTGGTGCCATCATTACTTTCGGCCAGATCACGAGAGCTGCCGCCTGGCCCTGCCAGAGTTCGACCTTTGGCTCGTTCCCCAGCCACTGCCGGGCAGGCGCGGCGAAATCCTTGCGATCAGGCAAGCGACGGGCTGGATGATCCGAGCCGTCAACGAGAAACGGAACTCGACGCCTCTGCGTCAAAGATTGCGTCGTTGACGGACACTGAGTACGGCGGATCAGAACGAGTGGTGGCCCGGCCCGCGGCTTCTCTCCCGCAGGAACCACCTGAAGGCTAACATGGGGAACGAGCGATCACGATGAGCGTCGCAGCGACCAGCACCACCGTGCGATCCCATGTCCATGCCATCCAGGAGTCCGGGATTCTGACGACACCACTGGTCGGACGCGAGCGCGAACTGCGGGAGGCGCGGGCGCTCATCGAGGGCACTGGCGTCCGCCTGCTCACCATGACCGGCCCCGGAGGCGCGGGCAAGACACGTCTGGCACTGCAGCTAGCCGCCGACGTGACCAACTCGTTCCCGGCCGGCGTCGTGTCGCTGGCCCTTTCGTCGATCCAGCAGCCGGGCCTGGTTGTCGCCGCCATCGTTGAAGCGGTCGCTCCGGACGGTCCCGAACTCGCGTCGGCTCCGGCGACCTCCGTCGGAACCTGGCTCAGCGGCCGACGGGGCCTGGTCGTGCTCGACAACGCCGAGCACCTCATCGCCGCCGGACCGGATATCGCCAGCCTGATCGCGGCCTGCCCCGGCCTGACCATCCTCGTGACCAGTCGGGAGCGCCTGCGCGTTACCGGCGAGCGCGTCTATCCCGTCCCGCCGCTCGACGTGCCGGATGCCGCCAGCGTCGACGTGTCCCTGGTGGCCGACAATCCGGCGGTTCAGCTGTTCGTCGCCCGGGCCCGGGCGGTAACCCCCCGCTTCCGTCTGACAGCTTCCAACGCCGGGGCGATCGCCGAGATCTGTCGTCGTCTGGACGGGTTGCCGCTGGCGCTTGAACTCGCGGCGGCGCGCTCGGACATCCTGTCGCCGGCTGCCCTGCTGAACCGGCTGGAGCGCCGCCTGTCATTGCTGACGGGCGGAGGCCGGGACCTGCCGGAACGGTTGCGGACGATGCGGGACGCCATCTCCTGGAGCCACGATCTGCTCGCGCCGGACGAACAGGTCCTGTTCCGGCGCCTAGCGGTCTTCTCCGGCGGCTTCTCGCTGGAAGCCGCCGAGGCAGTCTGCGCCGAACCTCCACTGGACACCGATTCCGTCCTCGATGGCATCGTCTCGCTGGTCGAGAAGAGCCTGATCCACCCCTATGATGGTCCCCGGGACGAGCGCCGCTTCCGCATGCTGGAAACCGTCCGTGAGTACGCCACCGAACGGCTCGAGGACGCCGGCGAACATGGCAGGACGCTCAGCCGGCTGACGGCATGGGTCGCCGGGCTGGCCGAGGCGGCACACACCGGGCTCCGCGAAGGCGAGCAACAGGCCGACTGGCTGGCCCTGCTCGATTCCGAGTCCGGGAACATCCGGGTCGCGATGTCGGCAGCTCTGGGAGCGCCCTCCGCCGATGCCGGCCCGGCCGGGTCAGCCGTGGTCGACCCGATCCTCGCCGTCCGGCTGGCCGGGTACATGTGGCGGTACTGGATGCTCCGTGGGCGCCAGCGGGAGGGCCACGACTGGCTGGTTCGCGCCCTGGCCATGCCCGACCTCGACCGCGCTCCGAGTGACGACCGCGCCCGGGCGTTCCTGATTCTTGGCAACTTCGAACGGGCCCTTGGCAACATCGCCGCCGCGCGCGACGCCTACGAGCGTGCCCGGGTCCTCTGGGCCGAGGACGGCGATACCGAAGGCGTCGCCGACGCCATGACGAATCTCGCGCTTCTCGCATCCACACGCGGTGACTACGGCCAGGCCCGTCTGCTGCTCGAGCAGACTTTGACCCTGCGCGAGCAGAGTCCGTTGCCCTACTCGATCGCCCTGACGACCGGCATCCTCGCGGAAACCGTGCTGTTCGAGGGCGACCTCGACCTCGCGGAATCGCTCGCCCACGAGGCGATCCGAATTCGCGAGTCGATCGGTGACCAGGCCGGTCTCGCCACCACGCGGACACTACTGGCCGAGGTTGATCTCCGCCGAGGTGACATCATCCGGGCACGCGCCGGCGCCACCGAGGCCCTTCTCGTCGCGCGCCGGACGGAGGACCGGGAGACGATCGCCTATTGCCTGCGCCTCGCCGGGCTGATCGCCGCGGTGGCAGATCCACCCGGGCACCCCGGGGAAGCGGCCAGGCTGCTGCAAGAGGCACTCGTCCTCCGCCTCGATCAGGACGACCTCGTCGGCACGGTCGAGTCGATCCTGGACGCGGCCTGGCTGCTGGCGCGGTCGGCGACGGAGGGGGTGAACCTGCCCCGCGAGACCGGGACAGCCATCGCCGGATTCCTCCGGACCGTTGACGACTATCACGCCCGGGTCGGGATCATCGCGCCGCCCGCCGACCGCGAGCGGCTGGCCGAGGCTCGCGCCCGCGCGACACGACTGACCTGGGGAGGCGCACGCGGGATCACCTCCCGCAGCCCCTTGTCGATCGACGCGGCAGGGCGTGGAGCGCTCTCGTTGCTCGCCGCACTTCGTCCCGCCCCGGACAGTGTTCGCTCCGGTGAACCCGACGAGCAGCCCGAGGCAAGGTCCGGGACGGGCACCTCAGCGGCGACCGCTGAGGACAGGCCGGAGCCCTCCGACGTTCCAGCAAAATCCCGGCGCCCCTCGAAGCAGGAACAGATCGCCGGGCTCCGCCTGACGCGCCGGGAGATGGATGTCCTGCGGCTGATCGCAGCCGGACGACTGGACCGCGAGATCGCCGAGGAGCTGTTCATCAGCCACCGGACGGTGACGACTCATGTCACCTCGATCCTCGCAAAGATGGCGGTATCATCGAGGACGGCAGCCGCCGCCACTGCCGTCCGCCTCGGCATCGTCTGACGTTGGCAACCCGAGTGGCACCTGACCGCACGTTGTGCATGATTGATCACCGGCGGCACGGGAATGGCACGTCGTCATCCCGTAAGCAGCCACCATTTCTCTATCTGACAGGTAGAACGAGGGACTGGTCATGGCGCAACGACAGGTTTGGAAACCCCATTTCAACTGGTTGGCGGCGGGTGCCATCGGACTGGTCTCATTCGGCTTCGGACTCTACCTGCTGATCGACTCGGACAACGCCACCCAACTGATCGGCGCGATCATCGGCTTCGCCCTCCTGTTCGTCAGCCTGGTCCACCTGCTCCAGGGATTGCGTCGCGAAACCAAAGAGCTTGTTGCCCGCCTTGCCCTGCTCAGCGGCGGTGTCGGTGCGACGGTCGGCACAATCGTCACACTCGATCTGGCATATGACTATCTCGCCGAATCGGCCGCTCGCCTGATCCTCGCCGGGGGTTTGATCGTCTATGGCGTCCTTGGCCTGGCCGGCATCGCAGTCGACCGGAAGAGCGAGGGACTAGTCCGTACCCTCCTGGCATCGGTCGTCGCGCTCGCGTTCGCCGCGTTGCTGATCTACAACAGCCAGTCAGACGAACTGGAGTCACGGTGGTTCGCCGCGGCGCTGATCATCCTGGGCCTGATTCTCCTCGGACTGGCCGCCCTGAATCACCATCAACGCGCCGCAGCACTCCAGCAGCGTGAAACCACGGCAGATTCGGATGGGAGCAAGAAGAACCGTCGCCCCGTTTCTCCTGAGACATCATCGTCATCGGAACAGCCCCACCCCACCACGACGGGTCCGTCAGGTGTCGGACCCGAGCAATCGGCGCGGACCTCGACCGGTCGTGCAGGAGCTACTGGGACAGACAACGGCGACAGCCCGAGCGCCCCGATCATCGCCGGACCACCTCGCATGGCGACGACCGAAGAACCGGCCGGCGGCACGTTCGCCACGAGGTCGGACTCGGCGGACGACATGAACTTCGACCCGTTTACCGGCGAGCGAATCCGGCGCCCGGACGATCCCACCCTTACCGGCGACGTAGGTCCGGACGGAACCTCGTCTTCTACGACACCACCGGGACGTGGCCCATTCAGTCCCCAGCGCCCGTAGTTGACACTCCCCGCGTAGTCACTGACGCCCCCGCGCGCTTGATCCGGCCTGCGCGTACCATGGAACGAGACGAACAGAAGCACGGTGCCATGCCGCTGGTGCGGAACGGCCACGAAGGGAAGCAGGGCAGCGATGGGGCTGGAGATCTTCGAGCGCGGGACATTGCCACCATGGGCGCTGGTTCGGCAGCGTCTCGACGGGGACAAAGTGCCCGCCGGTGGGGAAGCTGATGCGGTCGCCGCTGCCATGTCTGCTCCGGGCACCGGCGACCGCATCTCCGCAGGCCAGCGCGTAGCGATCACCGCTGGCAGCCGGGGGATCGACCGGATCGCCGAGGTCCTTGCGGCCGTCGTCGCCGAGGTCCGGGCGCGGGGCGGAGAGCCGTTCATCATCCCGGCGATGGGTAGCCATGCCGGGGCGACGGCGGAAAGCCAGGTCGACCTGCTCCACCACTACGGCGTGACCGAGGAGGCGATGGGCTGCCCCATTCGGAGCAGCATGGATGTCGTCGAACTGGGGACTATCGAGGACGACCTGCCGGTCTTCTTCGACCGGATTGCCTTTGAGGAAGCCGACGTCGTGATCCCGGTCGGCAGAGTCAAGGCCCATACCGACTTCCGCGGCCCGATCGAGTCCGGGCTCTGCAAGATGATGGCGATCGGGCTGGGCAAGCAGCGCGGCGCCGACACGCTTCACGGGCGCTCGTTCGCCGCGTTCCGGCACCTGATCCCGGCTGCCGCGACGTTCATGATGGCCAAGGTCAACATCCCGTTCGGGGTCGCGCTGATCGAGAACGGCTACAGCAAGCTGGCGATCGTCGAGGCGGTCCCGTCCGACCGGATCCTCGAGCGCGAGCCAGAGTTGCTGGAGATCGCCAACGCCCGGATGGCCCGCCTCGCGGGCAACCGGATCGATGTCCTGCTGCTGGATGCGATCGGCAAGAACATCTCCGGAGCCGGCGCCGACCCGAACATCACCTGCCGCGACGCCACCGGCCTGCTCTCTACGCCCGACAAGCCGCTCCGCCCCGAGATCCAGCGGATCATCGTGCGCGACCTGACGCCCGAGACCGAGGGCAACGCCGCCGGGCTGGGCTACCTCGACTTCGTGCTCCAGCGCGCGGCGGACAAGGTGGACCGGGTCAAGACCTACATGAACCAGGTTACATCCAAGATGCCTTCTGGCGGACGCCTGCCGATCGTGACCGACAACGACCGGCAGGCCATCTTCCTGGCAATCGCCTCGGCAATCAACACGCCGGTTGACCGGGCGAGGATCGCTCGGATTCCCAACACCAAGGACCTTGAGATGATGTGGGTCTCGGAGCCGCTGCTCGCCGACCTGACCGCCATCGGCGCCGTCGACCTCGTCCTGGGCCTTCGGCCGATCAGCTTCGACTCCGACGGGATGCTCGACACCTCACAGGGGTATGACGCCTGACACGGATGCCACGGCTCGTATCCGTGGCATCCCCGGAGAGATCTGACCGTAGAGGTGCCAGATCGGGCTGCTAGACTGGCAAGGTCGCGCTGGCTCGGGCCTGGCCCGTCATGAGGTGTTCATGTGGCGGGTACACGATGACGCCAGACACGGATAGGACACGTGTGATGTGGTGGCTGCTCCAACCCCGGGGGAGACAGGACGGGACACGACTCGGCCCGCTGGCGATCCTCACCCTGGCGCTGACCATCGTGGCAGCTCTGGGAACGCTGGCCGTCGCGCCGCCTGCCTCGGCGTCGCACGTGCCGATGGCGCATGATCAGGGACAGACGTCCCTTCCGTCGGCCCGCCCGTCGCGGCCGCCGATCAACCCCGTCGGAGACGACAACGTCGTCGTTCCCGGGGAGCCCGCTACCAGCAGCCTGCCGGCGTCCGGCGTTGGCTCGACCCAGCCGATCGACGCACTCCGTAACTGGACGATGGTCGCGGTCGCGCTGCTGGCGCTTAATGCGGTTGTGCTGGCCGGATTCGCGGTCCGGTCACTCCTGCGTCAGCGCGTAGCCTGAAGCCGCCGCCGGATCGCCTCGGCAGCGAACGGCATGGGTCGTAGCACGAGCTACAAGTCGTGCCGTTCGCTTTTCTGGTCGGAAAAACGACGGGAGCCGCAGTGGCTGGCTGCGGCTCCCGTCATCTCGTCTCTGCTCGTCCGGCCGTGATCGACCCCTGCTGACTGGACACGAGTCGAGCCGGACGGAACCAGGCGCCGGGGGTCGCCGCCTGACTGGCTTAGGTATCGACGTGCTGCGATGGTACCCCCGCTAACTTGAGGCGGCTATACGTAGTTCTACCTACTTTCGGCGCCAGCGCGGAGGACCGGTCCCTTCAGGATGCTCCGCCGCTGACGCTCACCTCGACGGTCCCGGCTCATCGTCCTGGTCAGTTGCCCTGACACCGTCCGTGATCGCGTCGCGCAGTGATCGCATCCGGTCGTCCGGGAGAGTGGCAGGGTCGTCGATCTGCAGCGCGAACGAACGCATCGGCAGCGAGGGATCGTCACGCAGGTACTCGCGGGACTGGAGGTAGGTCTCCAGCCGGTCCGCCTGCTTGACCAGCCGGGCGGCCGGGGTCCGCTGCTCCTCGTACTCCCACCATGCATCGTGAAGTGTCTCTCTGATGTCAGGCGGGAGCCCGGCGAGAAGCTGATCGATGGCGGCGACTTCGGCGGCGCGCTTGACCGCGGCCCGTTCCGGGTTCCGCTCCTGGCGCTGATCGAGGAATGTGCGACGAGCGGCAGGGTCGTCCCCGGCCGGGATGTCTTCCGACCGGTAGGGCGTCGGATCGCCAGCGATCGCCTCGGGGAGATCGTGGGCGAGGGCGAGGAGCAGCACACGGCCCGGGTCGGCGATCGCCCCGTGGTTCTCCATCCGGTCTTCGCCCGGTAGCTGGGCGACCGCCCAGGCCAGCAGCGCGACCCGGAAGGCGTGATCGGCGACGGACTCCGTCGCGGCCGGCGCGACACCGCGGTCGAGCCAGCCGGTCCGCGGCGTCTGTTTCAGCCTGCCGACCGTCGACAGCATCTTCGCCAAGGCGGCCCAGTCCACCGGTGTTTCCTCTCCCGCCTCGCGTCCGTCCGTCACGAGCCCGCCGCCTCTCTATCCCGATCGGGTAGCATCTTCCAATCAGATCAGGTCGACCTGTCAACCTGACCCATCTTCGGCGCCACCCGGCGCCAGCGCCACCCGGGAGCACGACCAGCCCATGACCACCCCCACCCCCTCAGGCATCGTCGACATCCATGACATCTGGGCCGATGCCCTGACCGGCTATTCCGCCGAGGTCAAGGCCGGCGATACGGTCATGGTCACCGGCGGGGTCGCCGCCATGCCGCTGTTCCAGGCGCTCCACCGCTCCATCGTCCGGCGAGGCGCCCATCCGGTCATCGTCCCGCAGCTGCCCGGCCTCGCCACCGACCTGCTGACGAACGGCAACGACGATCAGCTCACCTTCCTCACGCCCATCGAGCGGTTCGAGCGGCTGGAAGCCGACGTCAACATCCGGATCCTGGCCGACACCAATACCCGCGCGATGACCGGGGTCGATCCGGCCCGCCAGTCGCTCTGGACCAGCGCCCGCCGGGAGCTGTTCACCACCTACATGCAGCGGGCCAGCGAGGGCTCGCTCAACTGGACGTTGACCCTCTACCCGACCGATGCCTATGCGCAGGACGCCGGCATGTCGCTGGAGGACTTCCGCGCCTTCGTCTACCGCGCCTGCAAGCTGGACCAGCCGGACCCCAGCGCCGCCTGGCGGGCGGTCTTCGACGAGCAGCAGCGCCTCTGCGACTTCCTCGACAGCAAGTCCGAGATCCGGGTGACCGGTGTTGACACGGATCTGACGCTCAGCACGGCCGGGCGGAAGTGGATCAACTCCGACGCCCAGCGCAACTTCCCCGGCTCCGAGATCTTCACGGGTCCTGTCGAGGACAGCGCCAACGGCCATGTCCGCTTCGCCTTCCCGGCGGTACTGGCCGGACGGGAGGTCCGGGATATCCGGCTGACCTTCGAGAACGGCAAGGTCGTCGAAGCGACCGCCGCCGAGAACGAGGAGTACCTGATCCGCCAGCTGGACACCGACCCAGGCGCCCGCTTCCTCGGCGAGTTCGCGATCGGCACCAACTACGGCATCGACCGCTTCACCAAGAACATCCTGTTCGACGAGAAGATCGGCGGGACGTTCCACATGGCCGTCGGCAGCGGCTACCCCGACACCGGTTCGACCAACCGCTCCGCCATCCACTGGGACATGATCGGTGACATGGCCGAGGGCGAGATGACGGCGGACGGCGAGGTCTTCTACCGCAACGGCGAGTTCACCATCTAGTCCCAACCTCTTCCCTGCCCATCCCGGAGGACCCACGTATGACCGTCGCGGACACCCTGACCATGGAACCGGCCAGCGGCCCGATCGACGCGACGGTCGTCGTGCCCGGCTCCAAGAGCATCACGAACCGCGCCCTGCCGATCGCCGCTCTCGCCGACGGCACCTCAGTGCTGACCGGCGCGCTGGACAGCGACGACACCCGGTACATGGCCGAGGCCATTCGCGCGCTCGGGCTTGGCGTCGAGCACGACGACGCGGCCCGGTCATTCAGGGTGACCGGTGGCGGCGGCACTTTCCCGGCGACCGAGGCCGATCTGTTCCTCGGCAATTCCGGCACGTCGATGCGCTTTCTCGCCGCAGCCGTCGCGCTGGGGCACGGCCGCTACCGGCTGGACGGCATCCCCCGGATGCGTCAGCGCCCCATCGACCCGCTGGTTGAGGCACTGGCCGACCTCGGGGTTCGGGCCCGGTCCGAAAACGAGGACGGCTGCCCTCCGATCATTATCCAGGCCGACGGGTTGCAGGGTGGTCGGATCTCGATGCCTGGTGACAAGAGCAGCCAGTACTTCTCCGCCCTCCTGATGGCGGCGCCGTACGCCCGCGAGGACGTCGTCATCACGGTCGAGGGGGACCTCGTCTCCAAGCCGTACATGACGATTACCGCCGCCGTCATGCGTGCCTTCGGCGTCGAGACCGAGATCGATGACGTCGACTGGCGAACGTTCCGCGTGCCAGCGGGGCAGCGCTACGTCGCCCGCGAGTACGCCATCGAGCCGGATGCCTCCAACGCCTCGTACTTCTTTGCCGCCGCCGCCGTGACCGGCGGGACCGTCCGGGTACCGGGGCTGGGAAGCGGCAGCACCCAGGGCGATCTCGGGTTCGTCCGGGTCCTGGAGGCGATGGGCGCGACGGTGACGATCGCGGCGGATTACACCGAAGTCACCGGTCCCCCGGTTGGCCAGCTCCGGGGAGTCGACCTCGACCTGAACGCCATCTCGGACACGGCGCAGACCCTGGCCGCGATCGCGCCCTTCGCCGACGGACCGGTTACCTTCCGTGGCGTCGCCCACATGCGGCTCAAGGAGACCGACCGGGTCAGCGCGCTCGCCAACGAGCTGCGCAAGCTCGGCCAGGACGTGGATGAGCGGCCGGACGGACTCCGGATCGTCCCCGCCCCGATCCGTCCGGCCACGATCGACACCTACGACGACCACCGGATGGCGATGAGCTTCGCCATCACCGGTCTCGGCTCTCCCGGGGTGACCATCGCCGATCCGGGGTGTGTCCGGAAAACCTTCCCAGACTTCTTCGACCGGCTGACCGCAGCCCGGCGTGGAGAAGACGTCGCCGCGAGATAGCTCGCCGGATCCAGTTTTCCCCTGACACAACCATGCTCCCGGTGCCATGCACTACACTCGCGCATCCTGTCGCCCGTGTCATCACAGTGCGGCAGTGTGCGGCTGTCCGCCATCGGACCAATGCGCCACCTGAAGCCCGGAGAAAGCCCGTTGCGCCTGCGTCGCCTCTTCCCCGTCCTCCGGGTCGTCCTGCCCGCCCTGGCGCTGTTCGCCATCGCGATGAGCCACAACCTGACCCATGTCGAGACGACCCCGTTCCACCGGGACGAATCCCGCTGGGTCGGCCGGGCCTACTTCCTTGAGCACGCCGTCACCGATCCCCTCGGCGAGACCTGGGAAGACAGCGAGCTGACGCGCAACCAGCCCCCGCTTGGCTCCTACCTGATGGGCCTCGGCCTGATGCTGCAAGGTATCGACACCGACACCACCCGGAACAACCGGCTCTACGACTTCGACCATGATTTCGAATGGAACGTCCTGCGCGGCCGGCAGCCGACCGCCGAGGCGATGGAGGCCGGCCGGCGGACCAACGCCGTGGTCGGGGCGATCCTCGCCGTGACCGTCTTCCTGATCGGTTGGCAACTCGCCGGGGTGATCGCCGGCGCGGTGGCTGGCCTGATGCTCGTCTTTCACCCGCTGGCGACTCACATGTCGTCGTGGGCCGGGTCGGACGCCCTACTGGCGCTCACCGTCGCCCTGGCCGGCCTGACCGCGATCCGGCTGGTCGACCGTCCCGGCTGGGGCAAGACGCTCCTGCTCGGCGCGCTGCTCGGGCTGGGTGCCGCCACCAAGATCAGCCCCCTGCTCGTCGCCGCCGGGGTCGGAGCGGTCGGCGCGGCGCTGCTCATCGCCGGACAGCCGTGGACCCGTGGCGCGTCGGGGTCGCGCCAGCAGACGCTGGGCTGGATGTTCATGACGACCCCGTTCGTCGCGTTCGCGACCCTGGTCGCCGTTTACCCGTACCTCTGGGCGTCACCCATTGCCCGCCTCCAGCTCATGCTCTCGTTCCGGGAGAACGAGATGGACAACCAGGGCGATATCCCGGCCCAGGGAACGCCCGGCTGGACATCGATCGCGGTCGACGGCGGGCTGCCCGACGCCATCTCGCGCACACGGTTCTGGCTCGGCGAGGCGCTGACGACCGGGAACGTCCTCGACGACTGGATCTCGGACCGGACCGGCTGGGGGATCAACCTCGCCCCGATGGACCTGGTGCTCGGCGTCGTCGGGATCGGCCTGCTGACGATGCTCGTCCTGCTCAACGGGCCGGTTTCCCGGGGCGGCGCGGCGCTGCTGATCCTGCTCGGCCAGGCCGCCGTGATCTGGGTGGGGATGCGGGCGGACTTCGATCGCTACCAGTTGCCCATCCTCGTCACGCTCCTGGCCGGCGTCGCCGTCTCGGTCGGGCTGGCCATCAGCGGTCTCGAGGCCATCGTCACGCGGGCCCGGCACCGGCGGACCCGTCCGGCCGCACCGGCGCGGCAACTGGCGCTGCCGATCCCGTGGCGCCGCGGCGCCCGGCCTTGACCCAACCGGGGCCAGCCTGCCTCCACGCCCATAAGAAAGCGCCGCCATGACGGTCCACCGGAGCTCCGGGTTGATGGACTATCATTCGGACACCCTTACCGTGTCGCTGGCTAGATGGGCCGGCCGGCTACCCCATGAGCAGATCCGGCCGGAGTGGCTATCCATCCGGCATAACTGCCCGCCCCGAGGACGCTCCGGATGCGCTGGTTGCACGCCTTGACCGCCTGGTATCGCGTTCCGACACGCGATCTCCTGATCGGCGCCGCCCTGTTCGGCCTCGCCCTCTGGGTTGGTCTCGGCCATGTCGCGACGACGCAATTCCATCGCGACGAAGCCCGCTGGGTGGGCCGGGCCTACTTCATCGAAGAGCTGTTCAACCCCGGCTCCGAGACCTGGGCCGATGCCGAGCTGACCCGGAACCAGCCACCACTGGCGTCGTACCTGATGGGCGTCGGGCTCGTGGTGCAGGGCCGCGATCCGAACACGACACCCCGCAATCTTCTCTATGACTTCGGTCGATCGGAGCGCTGGAACCAGCTTCGCGGCCGCATCCCAGCGACCGAGGACATCTCCGCCGGGCGCCGCACCGATTCCTTCGTCGGTGCCGCGCTGATCCTCCTCGTCTACACCGTCGCCCGACGGCTGACCAACCGCGTCGGCGGTACCATCGCCGCGCTGGCGCTGATCCCCAACCCGCTCTATATCTACCTCTCCTCGCTCGCCAACTCGGACATGCTGCTCACGGTCTGTGTCGTCGCGGCCGCGGCGGCGGGCCTCGCGCTCGCCCGGAGACCGACCTGGTGGCGTGCCGTCCTGCTCGGGGTGATGCTCGGACTCGGGACATCGACCAAACTCAGCCCGATGCTCGTCGCGGTGGTCGTCGCCGCCTATGGTGTCCTGCTGCTCGTCGCCAACCAGCCCTGGCGGCGACGCGACGATGAGGACCGCATCCGGCTCGGGATGGGCCTGATGCTGATGACCGTCCCGTTCACCGCCTTCGCGACCTTCGTCCTCTCCTATCCCTACCTCTGGGCCGACCCGATCCGCCGCATCATCTATATGTTCGAGTTCCGCTCCAGCGAGATGGAGAACCAGGGCGAACTCTGGCAGGACCGGCAGGTCGCCGGGACGTTCGACGCCATCGAACGGTTACGCCAGCGCATGGCCGAGCAGTTCTCGGTCAGTTCCTGGCTATCCGGCGAGGTGCGGGAGCGGATCGGCTGGGGCTGGACCCTGCCGGACGCCGATCTCCTGCTGGGCGCGGCCGGGTTCGGGCTGCTGTTCCTGCTCGCCGCCCACTATGGGCTCCGGAGCCCGCACGCCCTGGTCATCCTGCTACTGGGGAGCCAGGTCGCGGTGACCATCGCCGGCCTGCAGGCCGACTTCGAGCGCTATTACCTTCCCATCCTCGCGACGTTCGCCATCGCGTTTGGCGTACTGATCGGCCAGCTCTGGGACTGGCGCCAGCCGGTATTCGGGTTTGCCCGGCACCGTCTCCGTCGCCGTTCCGGGCAAGTCTCACAGGTTACCGACGGCGCCCTGACACCCGTGAGCGGCGGGCTGCTCAGCCGCTACCGCCAGCGCGTCCGTCCCGGCGGTCACGGCGTCCCCTCGGCCCCGTCCTCGGTCACCCTGACGGCTGCTAGGACCACCCCCGACCGGCCCCCGGCTGCCGCTCCGGCGACCACGGCCTTCCGGACCCTCGTCGTGAGCGTCGTCCTGGCCGTCACGGCGGTCGTCGCCCAGATGGTGGCCGTCACCCGGAGCCGCCAGTGACCTCCACACGCACCACCGGATGAATCCTGACCCCGCAGCCGCGCCGTCAGCCGACCGAATCACGCCATCCGTCGCGACCATGCGCATCTCCGGCGGGATCGGGATGCTGCTTGCCCTCACGACCCTGCTCGTCCTCCGGACGGCAACCGGGCTCCTGTCACTCCTGGACGCTCTGGCCGAGGTCTCACTCGAGATCATGCCGATGGGCGTGTTCTCCGCCCTGCTTGGACTGTTCCAGTCCAACGCCAAGGCGGCACTCCTCGGTGGACTGATCTTCGCCCTGACGATACTGGGCGGGCTGACCGGCCCCCTGCTTCGACCGACCACCGGACGGCATTGGCTGAGCCTGACGCGGGCGGTCCGGACGACGACGCTCGTCTCGGCCGTGGGGATTGGGTTCCTCTACTGGGCCGTCGCGCTGCGTGATTCGGCCGGGTTCACGAACCGGGACCTCGTCGTCGCGATGCTCTGTATCGTGGCCGGCGGTATCGTCTACGGCTTCGGAACGCCCCTGATTGGCCGGCTGCTATCCACGCCCGCCCGGTCAGCGAGCGGTGAGCCGCGAAGAATCGGTCGCCGCCAGGCGGCGGGGGCGATCGCCGGCGTGCTGGCCCTGATTCCCCTCTCGCTCCTCGGACGGGAGGTCGAACGGACCCGCCGTGGCGGCCTGATCAACGAGCGCCGCGGCGACGGCATCTCCAGCCCGATCACGTCGAATGCGGACTTCTACACGATCAGCAGCAACTTCCTCGACCCGACCGGCGACGGCGGACCGGACTGGCGACTGACCGTCGACGGGATGGTCGACCGGCCGCTCTCGCTGCAACTGGCCGATCTGCAAACGCTAGCCGACCCGGCGGCGGCCGTGACGCTCAACTGCATCTCCAACGAGATTGGCGGGCCACTGATCGGGACCGCCATGTGGGACGCCGCTCCGCTGGCCCGGGTGCTGGCGGAAGCGTCGCCACAGCCCGGCGTGGTCGACGTCGTCTTCCACGGGCGGGATGGCTACACCGACAGCATCCCGCTGGCGACCGCGCTGGCGCCGGCGGCCCGCCTCGCCTGGACCATGAACGGCGAACCCCTGCCGTCCCGGCACGGAGCTCCCCTCCGGGCGCTAGTACCCGGCATCTACGGCATTAAGAGCGTCAAGTGGCTGGAGCGGATCGAGCTCGTCGCCCAAGACCACCAGGGGTACTGGCAACAGCGCGACTGGACTGACGATGGGACGATCAAGCCGATCAGCCGGTTCGACGTGCCGATCGACCGCGGCATGCGGTCGGCCGGCCCGATCGAGATCGGCGGGATCGCCTGGGCCGGCCTGCCCGGCGTTGCCCGCGTCGAGGTCAGTACCGACGATGGCGAGACCTGGCTGCCGGCGGAGATCACCGCCCGCCCGGGCGACTACTCCTGGGTGGTCTGGCGACTGAACTGGACGGCGACGCCCGGGACGTATGACCTGGTCGTCCCGCTGATTGACGGGACGGGAACCATTCAGCCGGACGACGGCGACTCACCGCTCCCCGACGGCGCGTCCGGCTGGCACCGGATCACGGTTGGCGTGATCTAGACCAGGCGGCTCGACTCTCAGGCGCCGCCGCTTCCCGGCTCGGGCGTGCCCTCCACCGTCGTGGGGTCAAGGTCGTCGATCCCCTCCGACTCCTGCAGAACGGTGTATCCCTCCGGCACCTGCTCCAGGCCCGGCAGCAGGTCCAACACCTCGCCCTCCGCCGGATCAGCCTCGAACCACGGCTCCGCGACGGCCAGAAGGGCTTCCGGCAGGGTGGCCGGATCGACCAGTAGGGCGTTCTCCTGCAGCGGAACCGGCAGGATGCTCCACTGGTGAACAGCCGTGTCGTCCAGCACGAACAGGATCGCGATCCCGGCCGAACCCGTCTCGTCCGGCTGGTAGTACATCACCGCCTCGTCGCCGATCTCGACATCGGTCCGGTCGATGGTCCCCAGCGTCGAGGCGACCGCCTCCGGAGTGGCATCGGCGGCCTCGGCAAACCCACTCGCCCGGTCGGTGATCAGCCGGAACGAATCCGTGGCCTGTTCCGGGGTATCGAAGACCAGCACCGTGAACTGGTAGACCAGCCGCGTCGAGTCGGTGTCGTCCCATAGGGTTCGCGAGGCCGCATCGACGACCCCGATGTCGGCCGCTGTCTGACCCGTGCCGGGTGTGGCCGGGGGTGTCGCTTCCTGCGCCGCCGCGGCCCGCCCGATTGCCGTGATTCCTGCTCCGGCAATCAGCCCGGCTGCCAGCACCTGTCGGCGCGTCGTTCGCCCGCTCGTCATCCGCTCACCCTTTCACGGCAGCACCCCGCGGCGCCCGCTCTGATGAGGATAGCCGAGCCCGCGCGGGGCGACAGACAAACCCGGCCCGTCGCCACCACAAACTGGCACCGCCGGACGCGCATCGACCGGGATTGCCCGTCAGGGGCGATCCCGGTCGATGCCTTGACCGCTCCGCTGGCGCTCTACTCCTCGGCCGCCGCCTCGATCTCGTCCAGCCCCTCGGCGCGCTCCGTCTCGGCGTACCCTGCGGGCAGGTCATCGACGGTTGGCAGGCGATCGATCAGGTCGCCGTCATCCGGCATGCCACCATCGAACCAGTCCGTCCCGAACTCGACAAGGAAGTTGATCGCGTCGTTGGCGCCGACCGGCTCGGCCGTCGCCTCGCCTCCCATCAGGGCCGACAGGTCGAAGATGATCCCAGACCAGGCCTGGACGGTCTCACCGTCGCGGACCATCAGGATGCCGAAGCTGAATCCGGCCGCGTCCTCACCGACATAGTCGATGCGCCAGGCCTTCCGCTCGTCGCCCAGGTCATCGAGTCCGTCCAGCTCGTCGCCGCCCATCTCGACCAACTCGACGACAACGCCATCCTCGGACTCTTCCGCCGCAGCCTCTGCCATCGCCGTCTCGAACTGCTCGACGTAGGCCGCATAACCCTCTTCAGCCGCCTCGTCGTCCTCGAAGCTGAACATCCCGAACGTCAGGATCGGGGCCAGCGGATCGTCCTCGTTCTCACTCATGTACGTGATTGAGGCCCCGTCCGTCGCACCCTCGGGGACCCCGGTCAGCGGATCGTCCTGGGCCGACACAGTGGCGGTCCCGGCAACCGCGACCACCAGGGCCAGCACGGCCATCACCCATCCAAGTCGACGCACCAAGCTGCTCATCTCACCCTCTTATCGCTCATGGCGCCGGTCAACCCGGCTTCACCTGTAGTCCGGGAAAGCCCTTCGCACCCCGATCAAGCAGACGCCCGGATAGTCCTACCGGTTCCCGGACAGCGTCGGAAGAAAACAGGACGACCCGGCCCTCGCCTGGTGGCGAGGGCCGGGTCGGTCAGACCGATCGGGATCCGGTAGCAGGTCGAACCTGCCACCGGTAGCCGGGACTAGATGCCCGCGCCGGAACCGATCTCCTCGATCTCGTCGAGCCCCTCGGCCCGCTGGACCTCCTCGTAGCCATCCGGCAACGCGTCGAGGCCCGGCAGCTGATCGATCAGCGCGCCATCCCTGGACTGATCTCCGTCGAACCAGTCCGGCGCGATGGCCAGAAGCGCGTCGAGCGAAGCGTTCGGGTCGACCGACGCGGCCGTGGCTTCGCTCTCACCGGTCAGGCCGGACAGATCGAAGACGAGCGCGGTCCACACGTGCAGGGCGTCACCTTCCCGGACGAGCAGGACACCGAAGCCGAAGCCGGCCAGGGCGTCACCGGTAGCCTCAACGCGGAACGCGGCACGCTGGTCACCCAGGTCGTCCAGGCCCTCGGCCTCGTCGCCCGTGACCTCGACCACGGTGACTTCCGCGGCCGCGTCCGTCGCCAGGCTGGCCTCGAACTCCTCGATGTAGGTGTCGAACGCGGACTCGGCCGCGGCGTCATCCTCAAAGCTGAAGACCGTGAAGGCGTAGACCGGCGCCTGTGAATCTTCGTCGTCGGACGGCATGTAGGAGACCAGCGCGCCGTCCGTCGCCCCCTCCGGAATCGCGGCCATGTCCGCATCCTGGGCCGCCGTACTCAGTGGAGTCCCGGCCGCAAGGAGGAGCACCATCACCGCCGCGAGCCAGCCGAACCGCCGCATCAGCATCGTTGTCATCAGTTCTCCTTCGTGCCAACTGGCACGTCATGCCCGCCGGCCAGCCCGGTGAGCGACGCGACCAAACCGGTCACGCGTCGGCCACCGTACCGCGTTCCTCATGTGCGTAAAGCACGAAGACAGGACAGGAACGTCACGATCGTGTCGCGGCCCACCAGGGCGAAAACCCGGACGGCCGATGGCAAGGTGCCATCGGCCGTCTGTTCCGATCAGTTCACCGACCGGACCGCCAGTGGAACAGACCTAACCGTTCAGCGACTCGGACCGACTGTTCTCGGTGTAGCCAGCCGGGACGTCTTCATCAGTCGGCAGCAGGTCGCCAAGGGCCGCACCTTCGGGAGCACCCTCACCCAGGACGGAGCTTGCGATGTCGACCAGGACATCGACCGGATCGCCGCCCGCGCCGGGCGTGGCAGCCAGGTCCGGGGGCGCGTCAGCTTCCGGGGTGGAAAGGCCCAGAGCGTCGAGGTCAGCACCGACGAAGGCCCAATAGTGGATGTAAACACCATCGAGAATAACGATGTATGTGACGTTCACCCCTTCGGCGATCTCGAGATCATAGGCGCTGGCCCGGTCGCCGATCTCGTCGAGGCCCTCGACGTCAGTCAGCTCGGTCGGCTCCGCCGCCGCACCGGTATCGCCGAGCGAGGCGCTCGCCACTTCAAGAACAGCGTCGAGGCCTGCTTCAGCGGCCGCCTCATCCTCGAACTGGAACACCGAGAAGATCAGTTGAGAGAGGCTGTCTTCAGTCGCATAGGTGGCCTGAGCACCATCGACGAGCCCCTCGGGAGGGGCCGTAGTGTCCTGGGCGAAGGCAGTAGCGACTGATGAGAGACCAAGAGCCATAGCAACGGCGATTGCCAGAACCCGCACGGCAGCAGTTGAACGTCCGAACATGGAACCTCCCGGGCGTTGGCGCCCTGGTAGAACTGCCCCCGGATCGGGGCACGCGGGCACAATGCAAGATCACAACCACCTGGTCGCAGACCGGGCAAAGTGACGGCCCGGACAGTCCTGTCCGGGCCGTCACTTTGCCTCAGGAATACCAGTACCCGCCGGCCTTGGTCAGGAGACGACGTTTGATGGTCGCTGCCCCCTCAGGACGGCAAGGACGCCTTTGGCCGCCAGCGTGGCCATCGCATCGCGGGCGCCGACGGTCGCCGAACCGATGTGCGGCACGACGACCGCTCGCGGCTCACGAAGCAGCGGGAGGTCCGGATCGGGCGGCTCCGGATCGGTCACGTCCAGCCCGGCCCCGGCAATCCGCCCCTCCGCCAGCGCGGCCGCCAAGGCGAGCTGGTCAACGACCGGACCGCGGGCCGTATTGACCAGGATGGCGGTCGGCTTCATCCGCGCCAGCTCGTCCGCACCAATGAGATGGCGGGTCTCCGGCGTCAGGGGACAGTGGATCGAGATCACGTCGCTTTCCCGGATCAGGCGGTCAAGCTCGACCGACTCCATCCCCAGCGCCCGGGCGTCGTCGGACAGGCGGCCGGATGCCGACCACCCGAGCAGCCGCATCCCGAACCCGGTCCCCCGGCGGGCGACCTCGGTGCCGATCCGTCCTGGCCCGATGATGCCCAGCGTCCGGCCATACATCTCCTGCCCGAGCAGGAGCTGCGGCCCCCACGTCACCCATCGCCCCGCCCGGACGAAATCAACGCTCTCGACGATCCGCCGGGCTGTCGCCAGGATCAGGGCGAAGGCACAGTCGGCGGTCGCGTGGGTCAGGACATCCGGCGTGTTGCAGACGGTCACGCCGCGCTCACGGGCGGCGCTCACATCGATGTTGTCGTACCCGACCGCGTAGTTGGCGACCACCCTGAGCTGGGGCTCGCGGTCCAGCAGCGATCCGTCGATCCGGTCGGACAGCAGCGTGATCGCTCCATCGCACCCGTGCAGCAGGCCGGCCAGCTCATCGCGGTTGGGCGGCAACTCTCCCGGCCAGACCCGGACCTCGCCCACCTCTGGCGCCTGCCGGAGCAGATTGACTCCGGCCGCCGGGATGTCGCGGCAGACCGCGATCACCCAGCCCTGATCGGACCCCGGAGTCATCGACTCTCCCCCGTGGCGGTGGCCCCGGCAGCGCCGCCTCGGGAATTAAGCCCGGGCAGGTGACCGACCGCTCCGGTGGCGTCAACGTCCTTGATGTACGTCGGGTGCAGTTCGACTGGCGTCCCGCTACCGCGGCTGCGGAGTCGGATGTTCAGCAGTTCGACGATGACGGCGAACGCCATGGCGCCGTAGATGTAGCCCTTGTCGATGTGGCCACCCAAGCCTTCGGCCGTCAGGACGAAACCGATGAGGATCAGGAACGACAGTGCGAGCATCTTGACCGTCGGGTGGCGGTTGACGAAGTCACTGATGAATCCAGCCGAGGCGATCATCACGCCGATGGCGATGATCACGGCGAGGACCATGACGATGATCTCGTCCGCCATGCCGACCGCCGTGATGACGGAGTCGAGGGAGAAGACCAGGTCCAGCAGGAGGATCTGGACGATGATCGACGCAAACGAAGCTGTCCCGGCGACCGCCGCGTTCGTCGTGTGCGCTCCGGAGCCCTCGAGTTTCTCGTGGATCTCGAAGGTCGCCTTGCCGATCAGGAACAGACCACCGCCCAGCAGGATGAGATCCCGGCCGGAGAACCCGTGCCCGAAGACGGAGAACAGATCGTCTTCCAGCCCGATGATCCAGCTGATCGAGAGCAGCAGGATGATCCGCATCACCAGCGCCAAGCCCAACCCGAGGTTGCGGGCGAACTTCTGCCGCTCCTTGGGCAGCTTGGCCACCAGGATCGAGATGAAGATGACGTTGTCGATCCCGAGAACGATCTCGAGCAACGTCAGCGTGGCAAGGGCGATCAGGGCCTCAGTAGTGAAGAGGGCCTCGAACATGGGGCGTATGGACTCCGTTGGCACCGGCACTTACGGGACACGCATCCCGCTCGGCAACACGCCGGCCCGTCGGGCTTGATACTACCCGGTTGCCACGGACCATGACGGGTTCCCGACCCAATCACCCATCCGAAATAGCGAAATTGGTCAGCGTCGCGGGATGTGACAGACGACCACTGGGTTGGAGCGAGCCGACCTACCCCGGGAATCCCGGTCAACTGCCAGCCGAATGGTTTGACAATGATTCCTGAAACCCCTACCCTGACGGTATTCCGACCATCACCGTCGGCTTTGATCGGCCCGATCCTTAGCCCGACGATGTCGTCAAGCTCACGACAACGACCGGACCTTCCCTCATTTGAAGTCGGACCGGCCGGGCTGGTAGAATTGACATTGGCAACGAGACTCATTCGCGATAGCTTCCAGCGAGCGTGGATGCGTCCGCGACCAGACAGGTGACAGGTTCATGAGCGCGACGACGAGGAACAGCACGATAGCGGCGACGACCGCCGGCAAGGCTTACCGCAACACCACCCAGCGTGCGGACATCCTCGCCGTGGTCCAGGGAGCCGAGCGCCACCTGACCGCGGGAGAGATCTTCGAGCGGGTCCGCCGGCGCAATCCGAAGATCGCCTACGGGACGGTCTACCGCTCGCTGCACGTTCTCGTCGAGCAGAACCTGATCCAGGAGCTCACGTTCGCCGATCAGGCGAGTCGCTTCGATGCGCGGACCGAGCGACACGACCACGTTCAGTGCCTCGCCTGCGGGGTGATCGACGACGTCGACGTGCCGGTCGCGATCCTGGCCGAGCACGTCGCCGGCGAGCAGTCCGGCTATCACATCACCGGACATCACACGGTGTTCACCGGCACCTGTCCGGACTGCCGAGCCGCCAGCCGACTGGACGGCGACGCCTGATCCCCTCTTCCGTCATCACGTTCCCGATCCACATTCGACCGAGCGCCGGCCGTGCCGGCCCACGACCCCAGGAGGCCCCTTTCCCATGGCTGACGCTTCGACCAACGGGACCCCGATGTTCGTCATCGAGAACCTGCACGCCAGCATCGAGGACAAGGAGATCCTCAAGGGCGTGAACCTCACGGTGAACGAGGGCGAGATCCACGCCATCATGGGCCCGAACGGATCCGGCAAGAGCACGCTCGCCAACATCGTCGCCGGCCACCCCGCCTACGAGGTCACTGACGGCGCCATCTACTACAAGGGTGAGAACATCCTGGAGTGGGACGCCGACGAGCGAGCCCAGAAGGGTCTGTTCCTCGCCTTCCAGTACCCGACCGTCATCCCCGGCGTGTCCATGGCCAACTTCCTCCGGATGGCGGTGACCAACACCCGGAAGGCCCGGGCCGAGGCCATCGAGGCCGCCGGCGGCACCGTTGCCCCCTTCACTCCACGCGAGTTCCGCCGGCTGATGCGGGAGAAGATGGCGCTCCTCAAGATGGACGACGCCTTCGCCACCCGCTACCTGAACGAGGGCTTCTCCGGCGGCGAGAAGAAGCGCGCCGAGATCCTGCAGATGGCGCTGCTGGAGCCGAGCCTGGCGATCCTCGACGAGACCGACTCCGGCCTCGACATCGACGCGCTGCGGGTCGTCTCCGAGGGCGTGAACACGCTCCACAACGACAAGATGGGGATGGTCCTCATCACCCACTACCAGCGGCTGCTCGACTACATCAAGCCGGACTTCGTCCACATCATGGTCAAGGGCCAGGTCGTTCGCAGCGGTGGTCCGGAGCTGGCCCACGAGCTCGAGGCTGGCGGCTACGAGACCATCCTGGCCGAGCTGGCTGCCAAGTCCTAAACCACGCCTCTTCTTCCCTTTCCAATACACCGGCCACCCGGTACTGCCCTGACGAAGGGCAACACCACCGGGTCGTCCGAAGGAGCACCACCCATGGTTGCTGTCGAGAAGCCCCAGGTCGATATCGGTGAGTACAAGTTCGGATTCCACGACACCGAGGAGCCGGTCTTCAAGAGCGGGCGTGGTCTGAACCGCGAGGGTGTCGAGGCCATCTCGAAGATGAAGGGCGAGCCCGAGTGGATGCTCGAGTACCGCCTCAAGGCGTACGACCACTTCCTCAAGCGGCCGATGCCGCAGTGGGGCGGCGACCTCGATCAGATCGACTTCGATAGCATCTTCTATTACATCCGCCCGGCCGAGAAGCAGGGCAAGAGCTGGGACGAAGTTCCGGCGTACATCAAGGACACCTTCGAGAAGCTGGGTATCCCGGAGGCCGAGCGGAAGTTCCTCGCTGGCGTCGGCGCCCAGTACGAGTCCGAGGTGATCTACCACTCGCTGCGTGAGGATCTCGAGAAGCAGGGCGTCCTGTTCCTCGATATGGACTCCGCCGTCCGCGACCACCCGGACATCGTCAAGCAGTACTTCGGCACGGTGATCCCGGCCAACGACAACAAGTTCGCCGCACTCAACTCGGCGGTCTGGTCGGGTGGCTCGTTCATCTACGTCCCGGAAGGCGTCCGGATCGAAGTGCCGCTCCAGGCATACTTCCGGATCAACGCCGAGAACATGGGCCAGTTCGAGCGGACGCTGATCATCGCGGCGCCGGGCTCCTACGTGCACTACGTCGAGGGCTGCACCGCCCCGACCTACAGCACTGACAGCCTCCACTCCGCGGTGGTCGAGATCATCGTGCAGGAGGGCGCCCGCGTCCGCTACACGACGATCCAGAACTGGTCGAAAAACGTCTTCAATTTGGTCACCAAGCGCGCCGTCGCCTACAAGAACGCGACGATGGAGTGGGTCGACGGCAACCTCGGCTCCAAGCTGACCATGAAGTACCCGGCGGTCTGGCTGATGGAAGAGGGCGCCCGCGGTGAGATCCTCTCCGTCGCCTTCTCCAGCGACGGCCAGCACCAGGACGCCGGCGGCAAGGTCGTCCACGTCGCCCCGAACACGTCGTCCCAGATCATCTCCAAGTCCATCTCCAAGGGCAACGGGCGCAGCTCGTACCGCGGGCTGGTCAAGGTCCACAAGGGCGCCGAGAACGTGAAGAGCAACGTCGTCTGTGACGCGCTGCTGCTGAACGAGGAGAGCCGGACCGACACCTACCCGTACATGGAGATCGAGGAGGAGCGGGTATCCATCGGCCACGAGGCAACCGTCTCGAAGGTCGCTGAGGACCAGATCTTCTACCTCCAGAGCCGCGGCCTCTCCGAGGACGAGGCGATGAGCATGATCGTCAACGGGTTCATCGAGCCGATCGCCAAGGAACTCCCGCTGGAGTACGCGGTCGAGCTCAACCGGCTGATCCAGCTGGAGATGGAAGGGTCCGTCGGGTAGTCATTGCCCCGGGCGACACCTGACGGTGTCGCCCCCCGACGGATGGACGCAGGGCCACTCGTCCACCCACGTGGTGGACTCCGGTGGCCCTGTCCCCTGCCTTGACCCGGCAGAGAGGAGCGCACACGATGACGACGCAGGCCCCCGCCCAGCTGGCGGGCTTTACGCGCGAAACGCTCGAGGCGTTGATCGCGACCCGGGACGAGCCGCAGTGGGTGTCCGACGCCCGCCGCGCCGCCTGGGAAACTTACGAAGCGACCCCGATGCCGACCCGCGCCGATGAGCAGTGGCGCCGGACCGACCTCCGCAGCCTGAAGCTGGCCCAGCTGTCGACCTTTACCGGCATCGATCAGCCAGCGCTGACGGACGCCAGCCAGCTCGGGACGCTCGATGACACCGGTGGCGCGACGCTCGATATCGGCGGCGCCCGGGCCGGGATGACGGTGCAGCGCGACGCGGCAACAATTTTCGCCGAGTTTGCGCCGGAGATCGCCGGGCAGGGAGTGGTCTTCACCGACCTCGCCACGGCGTTCCGCGAGCACGCCGATCTCATCCGCCCGCACTTCATGACGACGGCCGTCCCGGCGACGACGGGCAAGTTCGAAGCACTCCACGCCGCCTTCTGGCAGGGTGGGTCGTTCCTGTACGTGCCGAAGGGCGTTTCTGTGGGCCTGCCGTTCCGCCAGCTGGTCCTTGCGGGCCAGGCCGGTGCGGCCGTGTTCAATCACACGCTGGTGGTGGTCGAAGAGGGCGCCGAGGCGTTCATGGTCGACGATTACCACTCCAGTGGCACCGACGGGCAGACGTTCGCGAGCAACGTCGTCGAGCTGATCCTCGGGACCAACGCCCAGCTTCGCTACGTCCAGGTTCAGGACTGGGGCCGCAACATTCACTCCATGCTGAATGAGCGCGCGCTGCTGGCCGACCGGGCCGAGCTGAAGTCGCTCCACGTCACGCTGGGTGGCAAGTGGGCCCGCCACTCGATCGGGTCCCGTCTCCAGGGCCGCGACACCCTGGCCGAGATGCTGGGCATCTCGTTCGCCGACGGCGATCAGTTCTTCGATCACCACACCTGGCAGGAGCACGAGTCGCCGTACGCGAGCTCCGACCTGGAGTTCAAGACGGCGCTCAAGGACAGCGCGCGAACCGTGTACTCGGGTCTGATCCGGGTCCACGAGGGCGCCCAGAAGACGGACGCCTACCAGCAGAACCGCAACCTGATCCTGAGTCGGCAGGCGCGGGCGGACACGATCCCAAACCTCGAGATCGCCGCCAACGACGTCCGCTGCACCCACGGGGCGACGGTCTCGCAGGTCGAGGAGGAGCACCTCTTCTACCTCCAGGCCCGCGGTATTCCCCGGACCGAGGCCCAGAAGCTGATCGTCGAGGGCTTCTTCCGCCCGGTGATCGACCGCATCCCGGTCGAGGAGATCCAGGACTTCCTCCAGAACGCCATCGCCCGGAAGGTCGGCTACTAGCGACCGGTCGCGGCATGGATTTAGTGAAGAGCGGGCGGCCGATGATGGGCCGTCCGCTCTTCGTCTACCCCCGGAGCGTTCCGCCGTCGTTCAAGGAGGACGAGTGATCGACCCGAATGAGCAGCGCACGCTGGAGGCGGCGCTGGACCTGGCCTCGCGGCTGGAGGGCAACCCGGCCCACACCGTCGCCGCGGCGGCCATGGACACGACGGGTCGCGTTCACACCAGCGTCAATGCCTTGCATATCACCGGCGGACCGTGTGCGGAACTGGCTGTCATTGCCGCGGCAGCAGCCGCCGGTGCCGGGCCGCTGGTCACGATGGTCGCGGCCGGGGATTAGGGTCGCGGGGTGGTCGCGCCATGCGGGCGCTGCCGGCAGGTCCTCCTCGACCTGCACCCGGACTGCCATGTCGTCGTTCCTACTCCTGAGGCGCTCGACGCCGTGCCGGTCAGGGTTCTGCTTCCCTTCGGCTTTCGTCACCCCGACTCAGCTCCCGCTCGCTTCATCCGCTTCAACCCTCGCTATTACGATGCGATCGCTACGGGACGCAAGACGGCGACGATTCGCCACGACGATCCCGTCGTCGTCGGCCCCGCGATCCTCGTCTTCGAGGATCCCAGTGGCTACCGGCGCCTCCACGCGGTGGTGGACCGGGTCGAGTCCCGCCGGCTGGACCAGTTGACCGACGAGGAGGCAGCCTTGAAAGGGGTAGCGTCGGTCGCCTCCCTGCGGCAGGGCCTCCGGTCGCATTACCCGGACCTAGCCGAGACCGCGACAGTCGACTTCGTCCGCCTCCACCTCGCTGAAACCGGGTAACGACGGGACGTCCCGGTGTAGCCGGCCCGTACACCGTCCGCCATGCCGAAATCCGGGGACTTCTCGGTGCGTTCATCGTCGAGCCGAAGGATCCGTCGACCCGGCCACCGTTCAACCGCGAGTTCACGGTGATCTTCAACGACGGGCCGATCGGTGGGTACAGCCTCAACGGCAAGAGCTTCCCCCCACCCAGCCGTTCGTCTTCAGGAAGGGCGAGCGCGTCCTGTTCCGGTGGATGAACGAGGGGCTGATTATCCGCCCGGCCCACCTGCACGGCATGCCCATGACGGTGATAGCCAACGACGGGTACCTGCCGCCGCACCCGTACATGTGCGACACGCTGAACGTCGCGCCGGGCCAGCGATTCGAGACGATCACCGAGGCGACTGAGGTCGGCGCCGGGGCCCCCACTGCCACGTCCTCAGCCACATCGAGAGCGACCACGGCATGTTCGGTATGGTCTCGTTGTTCAGCGTCGAGGACGACGAGGGAGCGGCTACTCCGGCGGCTATCCCGGCGGCTACTCCGTTTGCCTGACTTCTCCTGACCTACGACAATATTTCGGGCCAGCCCGGCACGCCAACACAGCGTGTCATCGGACGGGCCCAGGGCGATCAAATCCTTCGCGACGCACCAGCTCCTGTTCATCCTGACACCGACTGACACGTTGACGCCTTACCCTCTGGGCCGAATGATCCGCGAAACGATCCACCCAGGGAGACAGCGTGCATGGCGCATGAGTATTACGATACGTTCATCCTCGCGGCCGAGGACTGCCCAGCTACGTCGAGCGAGGCGCCATCCGGACGCGGCGGCAAGGAGACCACCGCGACCATCCAGTACGGGATGCTCGCCGGCCGGCCCTACGAGTTGACGATGAGCGACGTCCTGTTCGGCACCTGGCGCCGGCAAAACCCGGATGCCGAGGGCGAGGACGACGTCCTCCGCGTCGAGTACTTCGCCGTCCCTCGGGCCTGCATGCGGGCTTCGCCACTGGGCAAGCGCCACGGCTGGGGGCTGCACTTCGACGGTGAGGGACGGGTCGCCCTGCACGCCCGCGACAGCGAGCTTTACCGCGCCGCCGAATCGGGTGAGCTGGCAGGGACGAAGGTCACCCGGGCGATGAGGTCGAAGCGCGCCTGAGTCACCGCATCCCGTGGCGGGCCCAGTAATGCCACGTCTTGGCGACAGACGTCACGACGTTCTTAATCTCGCCCGTGAGCGTGAACGCCGGACCCGCCGGGACGAGGAGCAGGTCGCCCTCGGCGCGGGCATCGACGTTCTCGGCAAGGATGGCCCGCGCCATCCAGGCGGCCGCGGCGGCATCCGGGCACCGCAGCCCCAACCAGCCCGGTTCGACATCCTCGACGACCGGCCAGGACGTGGTCTGGGAAAGCCCTCGGGTCAACTCCTCCCGGACCCGGGCGGCGCTGTCCGGGTCGGCGATTGCGGCGGCGGAGAGCCCCTCCGAGGCGAGCAGATCGCCCCGGTGCGGCGGCCCGTCGGTCAGCCCGAGGTCGCAGAAGTCCTCCCAGATCTCGCCCCACGCGACCCGGCCGTCCGGTCCGTAGACGAGGTCCGCCGACCCCATCGGCGCCCGTCGGTCAGCTGGTTGTTCCTGCGCTGCGTCTCGGATGTTTCCGTTCGACCCGTACGGTCGATCGGGCCGGAGGTTCATCGGGGACGCCGGGTCCACCTGGCCCGTTGCCGACCCCTTGTGCCGCGCCATGATCTCGCGCCAGAGGCCCATCCCCCCGGCACCGGGCCTGACCGTCCCGCTCGTCGTCATCCCGCCTCCGTCATCGCGTCGCGTCCGTCGGCGCAAGCGTACCAACCGGAGCCGTCTCTGCCGTCGGGACCGGGCCGAGCTCGCGGAATCCCGGGATGAGCAGGGTCGCGATCCCGACCGCCTGCCCGATGACCGCGACGGCCAGCACGCCAGCCCAGATCCCGAAGACGTCGATCAGCGGGCCGACGCCGAGGTAGCCGATCGGCTGCGTGACCATCGCGATCGTCGAGTACGTTGCGAACACCCGGCCGCGGATGGCAGGCGTGCTGCGCTCGACCCGGATCGTGACCATCATCGGATTGAGTGCCCCGCCGAGCAGCGCCGTCACACCGGACACGACGGCCAGCAGCACGACGCCCGGCTCCAGCAGCAGCACCCAAGGCGTCAGCGGCGCGGTGAGGAACGCCGTGATCCAGACCACCCGTCGCGACAGCCGACCGGCCAGCACACCCCACAGCGTCGAGCCCGCCAGCAGCCCGACCCCCACCGCGGACAGGATCGCGCCGAACGCCGTCGGGCTCCGCAGCACGCCCTCGGCGTAGACCGGAAAGATCACGCCGAACAGTCCGGCGCTGACCATGTTCGAGAGCGACAGGATCACCGCCATCGGCCAGAGCACCCGGTCCCGCCGGATGAACGCGAAGCCTTCGCGCACATCGGCCAGGACCCCGGAGCTCGCCGAGCCGACGCGGCGGGCGAAGGCGGTCCGGGGAACCCAGATCGCCAGCACGATCGCCCCGGCGACCGACGCGCCGGCGTCCAGCCAGAGCACGTGGTACGAGCCGATGGTCGCGACGAGCAGTCCGGCCAGCGGCGGCCCGACCAGCAACGACAGGTTTTGCGTCGACTCGAAGGCGGCGTTGATGCGCTCCAGCGGCTGCCGGGCCAGCGAGGCCAGCTCCGGGACCATCGACCGGCCGGCGGTGATGGCGGGGATCTCCAGCGTGGAGCCGATGAAGACGGCGACGAGGAGCTGCCAGAACTGGAGTCCGACGGTGACGTGGAGCAGCGGGATGATGACGATGCCGGCGGCGCTGACCACGTTCGCCGCGATCGCGATCTGCCGGGCGCCGAACCGGTCGATCATCACCCCGCCGAGCAGTCCGGCGATGGCTGCCGGGACGACCCCGACGGCCGCCACGATCCCCGCCAGCGAGGCACTGCCGGTCGTTGTCAGGACCAGCCACGGCACGGCCAGCAGCGAAAGCTGCCGTCCGACCAGTGTCATGAGCCACGCGACGATCAGCGCGGAGAGCGGGCCGTTCTTTCGCGGCTGATTGCCGGCTTGATGCTGACTCATGAGGTCGGATCCTCGGTGCCCGCTGATCCGGCTGGTTCGGGGGGCACGATCGGATAGAATCCGGCGACCCATTCATAGAGCCGCCTCGGCTCACCGGGATCGTCCGTGGCCGCGTCCTGCTCGACCGATCGCAGTTCCTCGTCCCAGCCCACCCCCTGCTGGCCGCCGGTCAACTCCACCTGCCGGTCGGCCATCGCGCGCCACAATCGGTCGACCGCCGCGGCGAAGTCGCCGACCTCGCGGTCGCTGAGCCGGTACCAGTTGCGGCCGATTGCCATGCGCCGAGGAGCGATGTTCGACCCGCCGCCGTCGTCCAGGTCGATCAGGCCCGAGGTGACGGAGCGCCGGATCTCACTAGCGACCTCGTCGAAGATCACCGAGAGCAGGACGTCCAGCGGCTGGCGATCGCCACCGGCTCCGGTGAGCAGCGCCCGGTCGATCGTCAGACGGTAGGCGGTCACCCGGTAGCGCTTCTCGGGGATGCCGGAGACGACGTTGGTCTCGGCAACGGTGACCAGGCCCGCTCCCTCCAGCAGCCGGACGTGATAGTAGAGCCGGGTCCGGGCGACGCCGAGCTCCTCCGCCAGCTCGGTGACCGTCATCGGCGCCCGGCGGAGCGCCTCCAGCAGCCGCAGCCGCAGCGGGTCAGCGACGATCCGGAGCACGTCCGGGTCGTCAAGGATCCGGATGTCTTCGCCGCCCATGGTCCCTCCCGGCGTGGATGATTGGATGTCGTTCACGGACCGTATCACGTTCATGACTCCGTGAATACCCCCCTCTTCATCGCCCGTACCGACCGCCAGACGCGGCGCGGGGAATCGTCAGGTCATGAATCGCCGATGCGGTCCCGTCTGCTACCCTTGCGGTACCGCCGCACCTCAACGACGGCGCCGGCTTCCGGTCACCATCTGCCGTGGCCTCCGGCGCCCGCGACGGTCCTGCCCAATTCAGCGTGGCCGCTCCCGATGGCCATCGCTTCAGTTCCTTGGGCCGGTATCAAGACCGGGAGCAACCGGCGCGCGGCAGATCGCGCCCATGGAAGGCACCGCCCGCCCGGGTGGTGACGAGGTGACCGATTATGTCCTGCTGCCGCGACCAGTTCCCCGCGCCAAAGGTGGCGCCACTGTCCGACCTCCGTGCCGCCGGCCCCTCCGCCGGTCCCGCCACCGTGACATCCCCGTCGCCCGGCGCCGCGCCCTCGGATATCACTGCCGACCTCGGCACCCGGATCCGCCGGGACTTCCCGATCCTCAACCAGTTGCCACCGCCCGGCCGACCGGCCCTCGCCTTCCTGGACACGGCCGCGTCGTCCCAGAAGCCGGACGTCGTCATCGACGCCGTGTCGCACTACCACCGGACGACCAACGCCAACATCCACCGCGGCGTCTATGCGCTGTCCGAGCACGCCACCGCCCAGTACGAAGCGGCGCGGGCGACGATCGCCGCCTTCATCGGTGCCGCTGATCCCCGCGAGGTCGTCTTCACCCGGAACACGACCGAGAGCATCAACCTCGTCGCCAACGCCTGGGGCCGGAAGAACCTGCGTCCCGGCGATCTCGTCGTGCTGACGGTCATGGAGCACCACAGTAACCTGGTGCCGTGGCAGTTGATCGCCGAGCAGACCGGCGCCGAGCTCGCCTTCGTCCCGATGCTGCCGGGGACCGGTGGCCGGCTGGACCTTGACGCATTCGATGCGCTCCTGGCTCGCAGTCCGAAGCTTGTCGCGTTCTCGCACGTCTCCAACGCGCTCGGGACCATCCACCCGGCGGCCGAGATTACCCGGCGGGCCAAGGCGGCGGGCGCGACTGTGCTGATCGACGGCGCCCAGAGCGTGCCGCACCTGCCCGTGAACGTCGCCGAGCTGGGCTGCGACTTCCTCGCCTTCTCCGGGCACAAGCTGTTCGGGCCGACCGGGATCGGCGTGCTCTGGGGCCGGCGCGAGATCCTCGACGCGATGCCGCCGTTCCTCGGGGGCGGCAGCATGATCCGCCGGGTCGAGCTCACCGGTAGCACCTGGGCCGACGTCCCGGCCCGGTTCGAGGCCGGCACCCCCGCCATCGCCGAGGCGATCGGGCTGGGCGTCGCGGTGGAGTACGTCTCGGGCATCGGGCTGGACGCGATCCGCCAGCACGAGCACGACCTGCTGGTCTACGCGCTGGCACGGCTGGCCGAGGTGCCGCACGTCACCGTGTTCGGTCCGGCCAACCCGGACGAGCAGGCCGGCGTGATCTCGTTCGTCGTCGACGACGTCCACCCGCACGACGTGGCGGCGATCCTCGACGAGGGCGGCGTCGCCGTGCGGGCCGGGCACCACTGCTGCCAGCCGCTGATGCGCGAGCTGGACCTGATCGCGACGACCCGCGCCTCCTTCGGCCCGTACACGACGACCGCCGACATCGACGCCCTCGTCGCCGGACTGCACCGGGTGAACGCGATCTTCAACCCAATCTGATCATCCCCTCTCCGGCCTCTTCATTGACCTCTCCCCGGTCCCCTCCCTGTCGCAGTAAAGAGGGGACCGGGGAGAGAGGTCGTCTCCGTCCACTCGCGGTACGCTATGTCGAGTACGACTCGCCATTCCCAAACCGAGAGAACCGGAAGCCCCATGACCGACAGCCTGTACCGCGAGATCATCCTCGACCACTACCGCAACCCCCACCACAAGGGCCGCCTCGACCCGGCCGATGTCTCCCACGAGGAGATGAACCCGCTCTGCGGCGACGAGATCCGGATCGACCTGCGGATCACGGACGAGGTCATCTCCGACATCGCGTTCGACGGCCGCGGCTGCGCCGTCTCCCAGGCATCAGCCTCGATCCTGACCGACATGGTCATCGGCCGGCCGGTCGCCGAGGTGCTCGCCATCCGCCGCGACGACCTGATCGAGGAGATCGGCATCCCGGTCAGTCCCGCCCGGATGAAGTGCGCGATGCTCGGCCTCAAGACGCTCAAGGTCGGCCTGCTGGGCCACGCCGTCGACGACGAGCAGCTGTGACCGTCGCCGAACTGTGGCGCTACCCCGTCAAATCGATGGGCGGCGAGCGCTTGGAGAGCATCCATTTCACGGCGACCGGCGGAGAGGGTGACCGCGGCCTCGCCCTGATCGACCGCACCAGCGGACGCATCGGGAGCGCCAAGCTCCCGCGCCGCTGGGGAACACTCCTCGGCTGCTCGGCACGCCGCCTACCGGACGGCCGGGTCGCGGTCACGCTGCCCGGCGGCGAGGTCGTCACCGGGCCCGGGCCTGAGCTGGACCGGGCGATCGCTGCCCTGATCGGCGCGGACGTCACGATCGGGGCCGCAGTCCCGGACGACGCGACGATCGACCGCTACTGGCCCGACATCGACGGCCTCGCGATGCGCGACACCGAGACCAGCGGCCCGATCGCCGGTGCGGCGCCGGGGACCTTCTTCGACCATGCGCCCGTCCATCTCGTCACGACCAGTGCCCTTGCCTCGGTCGGCGCATGCGATGGGACGGCGGCCGACCCGCGCCGCTTCCGCCCCAATCTCGTGATCGACAGCGGATCCGAAGCGGACGCGTTCCCGGAGAATGCCTGGGTCGGCCGCACGCTTGCGATCGGTGAGGCCGAGCTGACCATCATCGCCCGGTCGCCGCGCTGCGTCGTCACCACACTCGCCCAGCCCGGCGTCCCGGCCGATCTCGGCTTGCTGCGCGCCGTCGCCCGGGACAACACCGTCCCGTTCGCCGAGCCGGGTAGCACCCGGATGCCCTGCCTCGGCGTCTACGCCACCGTCACGCGGCCCGGCACGGTTCACGCCGGCGATGCCGTCCGGATCCTCGAGTCCCCCGTCCAGCGCTGATCACCCCTCCCGGAGGTCCCCCTGATGTCAGAACCCGCCTTCCACGCCGTCGCGAAGACGTCCGACCTCGCCCCCGGCGAGATGACCTACGTCGACGTCGCCGGCACCCCCGTCTGCCTGATCAATCTCGACGGCGAGTTCTTCGCCATCAACGACACCTGCACCCACGCCGACGCCTCGCTCTCCGATGGCAGCATCGACGGCGACATCCTCGAGTGCCCGCTCCACGGCGGCTGCTTCGATATCCGGACCGGCGCGGCGGCCGCGATGCCCGTCGTCACCCCGGTCGAGGCCTACCAGGTCAGGGTGACCGGCGACGCGGTCGAAGTCGCGCTCGTCGAGCGGTAGCGACGTCGACCAGAAGCAGGTGCCGGGTGGCGCCGGGCTGACTACAATGCGGGCGGCTCCCTGCAAGCCGTCGGACATCGGTCCCATCGCGCCCACCCGGCGCGCCGCCAGAGGTCGCCCGTGGAAGCGCTCGCCATCATCCTCGCCCTGATCCTCATCGCCCTGATCGGTGGCGCCGCCTTCGTCTTCCGCGAGGCCGGGCAACAGCTCGTCTCCGGCGACCACCGCCGCCGCATCGACGCCCGCGAGGCCGAAGCGCGTGAGCGGGCCGACGCCCTGCGGGAGATCCACGACGATTACCGCCGCCAGCTCGGCGCGCTGCAGGAGCGGCGCCTGGAGCTGGAAGCAGCGTTCGCGGATATCCGCGCCAACGACCAGATGACCCGGCGCGATCACGACCAGCTCATCGAGCGGCTGCGCCGGACCGAGCAGCAGCTGGAGGCGCGAGCCGAGTCGCTCCGGGAACGCGAGGAAGCGGCCGCCGAGTCGGCCCGCGCGGCCGAGCCCCAGTCGGCGACGCCGGTCGCCCTTCCCGCCGGGACGATCGAGGAAGCGCCGGAGCTGATGGTCCGGCGCGCCGAGATCACTGCCGAGCTCTACGACCGGCTAGCCCGGGTCGAGTTCTCGATCGTCTCCCTGACCAACCCGATCCTGCTGCCCGGCGAGTCCTTCCGCGTGCCGACCGACCTGACGCCGGAGCTGCTCCGCTGGGAGAACTGGCGGGAAGTCGGCGAGACAGCCTTCCAGCTGGGCGAGTACTTCAACCAGCACCGCATCCACCTGGACCAGACGACGGCCCGCGCGGTGGAAGCGTGCATCGCGACGATCCGGACCACGCTGACCCAGGACATCTACCCGGTCCTGTCCGAGACCGCCGATGCCGACCAGCAGCGGCGCATCCGGGAATCGCTGGAAACGCTCGGGATCATCCCGCGTCTTCGCCGCTACATGGAAGCGCAGTACCGTTCCCTCGTCGGCATCGCCGACCCGGACGAGGACACTCCCACCCCCCCCTCCCCGGACGATCGCTAGGGACGCCCGCGGGTCGGGGCATGATCCTGCCGCCCGGCGTCACGCGCTCAGCCAGGAAAGCCAGCCAGCGCAGCGATGACCTCATCGTCCGTGGTTGGCCGGAAATCGACGTAGTGCATCCCGACGGCCGAGAAGCGCTCCGGCGTCATGGGACAGACCACCCGATCGGCGATCCTCTCCAGCTCCCTTTGGGTCGCTGCGGCGCCGACCGGCACGGCGGCGATGATCGACCGCGGCCCGTGGGTTCGCGTGGTCTCGATGGCCGCTCGCATCGTCGCGCCGGTCGCCAGCCCGTCGTCGACGATTACGACGGTCCGGTCGCGCAATTCCGGCTCAGGGCGCCCGGCGCGGTAGCGTCGCTCCCGGTCAGCCAGCACGGCCCCTTCCCGCTCGACGGCGGCCCGGATGGCGTCATCCGGAATGCCCAGCTCCCGGACGATGTCCTCGTTGAGGACCATCCCGCCGCCGGACGCGATGGCGCCCATCGCCAGCTCCTCGTGGCGCGGCACGCCGAGTTTCCGGACGAGCAGGACATCGAGTGGCGCCCGCAGCGCCGCAGCGACTTCAGCCGCGACGGGCACGCCACCCCGTGGCAGTCCGAGGACGATCAGGTCCGGTTGCTCGCGCAGGTCGGCCAGGCTGGCACCCAGTGCACGCCCGGCGTCGCGGCGATCCTGGTAGGGCATGTCAGCAAGGCCTTCCTGCTGGCACTTACGGAAACGGTCGTTCAGAGCGCGGATGGGTAGGTCTCCGGCGGCTCGCCGCTGTCCCAGCCAGCCGTCCGCTCGAGCGGCGTGAGCGCCGTCGTGCGGTCGATGTGGATCATGGCGTCGAACTGCCGGGCCAGATCCGCCCGGTAGTAGTGGCTCCAGCGCTCGGTGTCGGGACGGTAGATCACGCCGATTGCCCGTTGCAGACGTGGCTCACCAAGTGCTGGCGGCAACTCACCCCGCAAGGTGAGCAGGAACCGGTCGACTCCCGTCTCCTCAGTTACCCGGTGAAACAGCGACTCCCATGAGCCGGACAGCCCGGGCCGGACGTTCCACCGACTGACCGGATCGCCCCAGTCCCTCGCCGCCGAAACCGTACCCGAATGGGTGCTGAAGCCGATCAGAACGGTCTCGTCCGGCGCCCACTCCCGAACCAGTTGGCCGAGGTTGAGCTCCCCGCGCTGGCTCATCTCCGTCGCGCGGGCGTCGCCGAGATGGGAATTATGGGCCCAGACGACGATCCGGCTCCCGGGTGCGTCCCCGTCGAGAAAGCCGGCTAGCTCCCGGAGTGTCTCGCCCATGTGGCGATCGCGCAGGTTCCACGACTCGTCCCGGCCTCGGAACATCGATCGGTAATAGGCTTCGGCGTTGCGGGCCAGCCGTGCGTTCTGCTCAGCATGGAAGTGCTCGTCCGCCGACCCGGCGCTCCCGGCCCGGACCAGCTCGGCCGACCGCTCCCGCAGCTCGGTCAACTGCGCGACGACAGCGTCCTCGCAGGGCTCGGCCTCGCCGAAGCTGGCCGCGTACCCGTACTGCTGCCCGTCCTGGCTGTAGTGGTCGAAGCACCCGTACCGTCCCCGGGCACGGTCCGCCGCTCCCGGATCCACCCGTTCGAGGTACGTGACGACTTCGGCCATGGAAGAGCTCAGGCTGTACAGGTCGAGCCCATAGAAGCCCACGTGGCCGAATTCCCCAGTGGTCCGGTTGTGCTCCCGGAGCCAGTCGACGAAGCCCACCACGACCGTGTTCCGCCACATCCACTGAGGGAACCGCCGGAAGCCGGACAGTGCCTCGTCAGCCGACTGGTCGGTACCGTCGCCCCGGACAAAGCGGTTGACCCGGTAGGCGTCGGGCCAGTCGGCTTCGACCGCCACCGCGCGAAAGCCCTTCTCGGTGATCAGGCGGCGGGTGAGCTCGGCCCGGTCGCGGTAGAACTCCTCTGTGCCGTGGGACGCCTCACCGATCAGCACGAAGCGGGCATCGCCGACAACGTCCATGATTGCGTCGCCCCCCACGTCCCAGGGCTGGGCAATGCTGGCGATCTCCGGGACTTCGTTGGCGAAGGCAGCGCGGTCCCCCAGCATTCTCCTGACATGATCGACCACCGCTCACCTCCCTGTTGTCCGTCGCTGATCTGGGCGCAACGCCGGGCACCGGCGCGGCTCGGGTCAGTCCACCCGGCGTCGTACTGCTCGGCCCGTGGCCGGGCTGCGGCCTCCCGGGGTCGCTATGGATGCAGCGGAACCGCCGGGATGGAGAGCCGGCATCCGCTTCTGTCCATCCACTGCATCATCCGATCTCGACATGATTCGGGCACGCAGATGCCGTACCAGCCGGGCGTGGTCGCCGACGCTGCCCCAGCAGGCCGGTCCTCACGCCGTGACCGGGAAGTGACAAAGGAGCAGCCCCGGCCATCCCGGCCGGGGCTGCGGTCGAATGTCTCCTGTTGATGATGGGGAGGAGCGTGGCTACCCGAGCGTGACCGTCGCCCGGACCGTCCCGGCCCGTGGCGTCGCGGCGGTGAGCGGCAGTTCCGTCCCGGCCGGCGCCGCGACGGTCCACTCGACTAGCTTGCGCGAGAGGTTCGGGTACTCGCTGCGCTGGGCGAAGGCGGCGTGCTGGCTGCTCCGCCCGGCGAGATGCCCGATCTCCTGCTCGACCCGCCCGCTGGCGGAGCCGACCTTCGCGCCGGCCGGCAGGTCCAGCGTCACCTTGACCGGGCGTGGCTGGCCCGTCGCGCGCGCCGTCTCCGACCCGTAGGTCGGCAGGAACCCGCTGTTGCCGACGACCGCCCAGACCCGGTAGACGCCATCGCCCAGCTGCTCGGCGCCGCTGTCGACGAACCGGAGCTGCGGCGCCGTGCCCATCGCCCGGATCGTGAACGGGACGTTGCGGTTGATCTCCCCTTCGAGGAAGGGGCCCTGGGGGTTCTGGACGCCGAACTTGAAGTCCCAGCCACCCAGCTCGACCGGCCCGAGCTGCGGGTGGTCGAACGCGCGCCAGGGAGAGAAGCCGCGCCCGCCGGCCTGCCGGTCGATCAGGTGGAGCATCTTCAGGTCGTCGTCCTCGGTCCGCTCCTTGGGCCACTTGATGAAGTCGGTGACATCGCAGCCGGCCTCCATCGGCAGGCTCCAGAGCTCCGTCGCGAACGAGAACACGCCGACGTAGTCGAACATCCAGTCCTGGAACGACCCGTAAATCGGCTTCTTCTTGTCGTAGGCGAAGTCGTGGTAGATCGAGACGCACTTGTAGCCCGTCTCCTCCTCGCCCATCTTCCCGATCGCCTTGTATGCCTCGAGGTCGGCCTCGGGCAGCTCATCGTCCGGCCGCAGCGCAGAGGCCCGCAGGATCACCCGGGACTGGGTGTGGTAGTGCTGGGAGCCGTGGATGTTGGGATGGCCGAGGATGAAGTCGGCGACGGCCCGCGTCTCCGGCTCGGACAGCGGGTACGGACCGGCGCCCTTCTGCGTCCACTCCGGCTTCCAGTCGCGCGGCATGTTCCGGTTGAGGTCCAGCCCCCACTCCGGCGGCGCTACCCGGACGGCCCCGCCGTCCCAGTTGTCGATGGTCCCCTCGGGATGGACGAAGTAGTAGTCGCCACCCGTCTCGTCTGGTCCGCGGGCGACCATCACTCGGTCGTCCTTCGCGGAGGCCTTCCACGGCCCGTCCGGGTCCTTGACGCGCATGTAGGCGATCACGCCGTCACCGTCGACGTCCGAGACCCGGATACCGTCGACGATCTCGTCGGAGCGGTCAGGCCAGGTCCGGATGGAGGAGCGCATCCGGTCGGCCGTCGTCAGGTAGACCTCGCTCGCGTCGATCATGATGCGCGGGATGACGTAGACGGTCGTCTCGTCGATCAGCCGGGTGATCTTCTCGTCGGCGCCGTAGCGCGTCAGCAGGTGGTGGATGGTAGCCAGCGCGACCGACGACCCGGTGACCTCGCCGGCGTGGATGTTGGCGTCGACGTAGTAGGCCGGCTTCTCCGTGTCCGGGCCGGTCGCGCGGTTGGTGATCGTCACAACCCAGATCTCGCGCCCCTCGCCAGTCTGCCCGATCGAGCCGAGCGTCGCGATTTGCGGGTGGGCGTCCACCCAGCCGTGGACGAGGTCCGTCATCTCGGCGTAACGGTAGTAGCGGTCGGTCCGCCACTCTGCCGTCTCCGCCAGGTAGTGCAGGGACACGTAATCAACCGCCGCGCCGGTACCGCTCGTCTTGCCGCTGTCCGTCATCGTCTCTCCCCGTGGGCTCTGCGATCCAACGTGCCCGGCAGGCTACCACGGGCCCGCAGCGGGCGGACCCGACCGGAGTTCGGCAACCGGACCGCGGGGAGAGGACCACCATGAGGATCACTTGATGGCCCGGGATCGAACGACGGTTCGCGCTCGGCGGGATAGCGGAATACGACGCCGCGCTTCATACCGTCCTCGAAAGAGCACCTCCAATCGCACGGGCGGAGCCATCAGTGCCTGAGCCGGGACAGACCCGGAGCCCATAATCCCCGTCCGGGCACCCGGATCGTGACTTCTGTGCATATTCATCGGCTTCCGCTATCATCCACCCAGCAGCCTTCAGGGCAGGGTGAGGGGTACGCCCCAATTCCCGATCGGCGGTACAGCCCGCGAGCGCAGTTCACTGTGCAGATCCGGTGAGATTCCGGGGCCGACGGTATAGTCCGGATGGGAGAAGGCGCGACAAGCGAAGCCGTGCGCGAGCCATGCCATTTCCGGCATGGGTTTTGGCGCATGGTTCTCGTCGCGCACCCATCACCGCCCGGGGTTATCGCCCCGGGTTTTTCTGTTCCCGGGGCCGGTCTACGGCGATGTGAGCCCCGCAATGAACCCTTCCTGCTCAGACGAATCCTTCATGACCGAAGCGATCAGGCTGGCCCGCGGCGCGCGTGGCCGAACGGCACCCAACCCCGCCGTCGGGGCGGTCGTGGTGCGTGATGGCCAGATCGTCGGGAGGGGGTGGACCAGCCCGGCCGGTGGTCCGCATGCGGAGATCCACGCGCTCCGCGAGGCCGGTGATTCCGCCCGGGACGCAACGCTCTACGTCACCCTGGAACCGTGTTGCCACTACGGCCGAACGCCACCGTGCACAGACGCGATCGTCTCCGCCGGTATCCGCCGCAGCGTCATCGCCATGGGAGACCCCTACCCCGAGGTGAACGGTTCCGGTATCGCGGCACTGCGGGCCGCAGGAGTCTCGGTCGAGGTCGGGACGGGATCCACCGAGGCGAGCGAGACGGTCGCCGGCTTCATGCGACGGATCCGGACCGGTCGTCCCCTCGTTCATGCCAAGTACGCCATGACCGTGGACGGCCGCATCGCGACCCGGACCGGCCATAGCCGCTGGGTCACCGGGGCGGCTGCGCGGCAGGTCGTCCACGAACTCCGGGACCAGGTCGACGCCATCGCCGTTGGCGCGGGTACGGTCATCGCCGACGACCCGTCCCTCACGACCCGCCTTCCGGCGAACCTCGCGGGTTGGGGCGGCCCCCACCATCCCACGCGGATCCTCGTCGACGGCCGGGGATCGGTCCCGATTACGTCGCGAATCCTCGACCCAAGTCTGCCCGGTACGACCATCGTAGCGACGACCGCGTCAGCCCCCAGCGCATGGCGGCGGGCGATCGGCGACCGCGGGCACGACTGCCTGGTCATCGGCAGCGGCCCAACGTTCCCGCTCACCGAACTCCTGTCAGCACTCGGGGACCGGGGAATCAATCACCTGCTGGTCGAGGGGGGCAGCCGGCTACTGGGCGGTCTGTTCGACGAGAACCTCGTCGACCGGATCTCGGCGTTCGTGGCGCCGGTGCTCGTCGGTGGCACCTCGGCGCCCGGACCGTCAGGTGGAAACGGCGTAGCCACGATGCGTGATGCCCTCCGGCTGGATCGACTCCGGGTCGGCCGCCTGGGTGACGACGTCCTGATCGAGGGCGACATCGCCGCAGCGACTGACGGGAGAGGAGACGCGACATGTTCGGCGGGATAGTCGAGGAGATCGGCGTTGTGGAGCGCATCAACCAGGGAGCAGGCGCGTCCCTGGTGATCCGGTGCGAAGCCGTCCTCAACGGCACCCGCATCGGGGACAGCATCGCCACCGACGGGGTCTGTCTGACGGTCACCGCGTTCGGGAACCAGTCGTTCCGGGCGGATGTCCAGCCGGTAACCCTGCGACGGAGCACCCTCGGCGCACTCCGGGTGGGGGACCGGGTCAACCTCGAGCGATCTCTGGCCGTGGGCGACCGCATCGGCGGGCACTACGTCCAGGGTCACGTCGACGGTGTCGGAACCATCCGCAGCGCAACCGGCGAGGGGTCGTCGGTAGTCACCCGCATCGATGCCCCTGCAGACATCCAGCGCTACGTCGTGGAGCGTGGCTACGTGGCTGTCGACGGCGCCAGCCTGACGGTCGCCGCGATCCACCCGGACGGCTTCGAGGTGTCCCTCGTCTATCACACGCAGCAGACGATCACCCTGCCGGGCAAACGACCCGGACACCGCGTGAATATCGAGGTGGATGTGATGGGCAAGTACGTCGAGCGGCTCACCCAGCGGTCAACGGAGCAGGGACTCACCACTGATGTGCTGCGACGAGCCGGATTCATCTGACCTGTCAACAGGAAAGGAGCGTTCAGGATGATACGGCGAACGGTCGAGCAGGCGCTCGATGATCTCCGTGCCGGCCGCCCCCTCATCGTCGTCGACGATGAGGGGCGCGAGAACGAGGGCGACATCGTCATGGCCGCCCAGTTCGTCGATCCGGAGATGGTCAACTTCATGGCTCGCCACGGTCGCGGGCTGATCTGCGTCGCGATGACCGGGAGCAGGCTCGATGAGCTCGAGCTTCCGCTGATGGTGTCGACCGACGAGAACTCCTCCGGATATGGCACCGCCTTCACCGTCTCGGCCGAGGCAGCGACGGGCGTGACGACGGGCATCTCGGCACAGGACCGCGCACGGACGATCCGCCTGCTTGCCGATCCGTCCACCGTTGCCAACGACCTTTCCCGGCCCGGCCACATCTTCCCGCTCCGGTCGCGGGAGGGAGGTGTTCTGGTCCGGGCAGGCCACACCGAAGCGTCGGTCGATCTGGCAGGGCTCGCCGGACTGGAGCCGGTCGCCGTGATCTGCGAGGTAATGGCCGAGGACGGGTCGATGGCCCGGGGACCGGAACTGGAACGGTTCGCGACCCGGCACCGGATCGGGATCGTGACCATCGCCGACCTCATCGCGTACCGTCGCCAGGAGGAGACACTCGTCCGCCGCGGGGTGTCGACCCGACTGCCTACTCCCTATGGTGAGTTCACCGTCACGGTCTTCGAGAACGACCTGTACCCCCATCCCGACCTCGCGCTGACGATGGGGGACGTAGCTGATGGCGAGCCCGTCCTGGTCCGGGTTCACTCCGAGTGCCTTACCGGCGATGTCTTCGGCTCCGGCCGGTGCGACTGCGGCGATCAGCTTCAGCGAGCGCTAACCCTGATCGGGACCGAGGGCCGGGGTGTCCTCCTCTACGTCCGGCAGGAAGGGCGGGGCATCGGACTGCACAACAAGCTCCGCGCCTATCAACTGCAGGACCAGGGACTCGACACGGTTGAAGCCAACGAGCAACTCGGTTTCCCGGCTGATCTGCGGACCTACGGCCTCGGAGCCCAGGCGCTCCGGAGCCTCGGCGTTCGCCGGGTGCGGCTCCTGACGAACAATCCCCGGAAGGTCGTGGGATTGAGCGGACATGGTCTGGAGATCGTCGAGCGGGTTCCCCTGGTCGTTCCCGCCGGGGTGGACAACCGCCGCTACCTGAGCACCAAGCGGGAACGGCTGGGACATCTCCTCATCGCCGACCCATCCGACCCAGCGGCCCCGATCGGCTGAGTGACACCCGGCCTGCCTACCCTTCGACCATCTGTGGCGCCGCCACAGCTCCACCCAAAGGAATGACACCCATGCATCACGATGTCAGCGTCTTCGAAGGAATGCTCACTGCCCGCGGTCTCCGCTTCGGAATCGTCGTCAGCCGGACCAACGAATTCATCGGGGGCAAGCTGCTCGACGGCGCGATGGACACACTGCTCCGGCACGAAACGGATCCAACCGGCATCAAGGTCGCGTGGTGCCCTGGAGCCTTCGAGATCCCGTTGGTCGCCCGGGCGCTCGCGCGAAGCGGTGCGGTCGATGCCGTGGTCTGTCTCGGCGCGGTGATCCGGGGAGCAACGTCGCATTACGAGTACGTCTCGTCCGAGGTTTCCAAGGGCATCGCCAACGTGTCGATGGAAACCGACGTCCCGGTGCTCTTCGGCGTCCTGACGACCGACACCATCGAGCAAGCCATCGAACGGGCCGGGACCAAGGCCGGTAACAAGGGGGACGAAGCCGCCATGGCGGCGATCGAGATGGCCAATCTGCTCGCTTCGCTACGGACCAACCACGCCAGCGCGTCCTGATCCCCTACTCCGGCTTGCTCACGTCGAACGTCAGGAATCGATCAGGGCGAACGGTGAACAGCACCAGTCGCTGGTACGGATTGGCCAGTTCGGTGTCGACGAACCTGGCCGCACCCCGGGCGGGCAGATAGCGCCCGACGATCGCCAGCATCTGGTCACGGCCCGGCAAGCGCGTCACGTCGACTACCGTCCCCTCGACCGTGACGTACCGGTACGGGTACTCCGGCTTCTGGACGTTGAGCGCCACCTGCCCGGCCGCCTCGACCAGCCGCGTCTTGCGGGCGATCCGGCCATGCGTCTGGGTGTAAAAGATCAGGTTGCCGCCGGGCTCTTATCCGTAGAACAGCGGCACGGTGTGCGGGGGGCGCCCGTCGTCGGCCGCCACGCTCAACACGCCGATCCGGGGCTCCATCAGGAACGCGTCACGCTCGTCGTCGGTCATGTGCTGCGGCATCGTCGGCCCCTCCTCCTGCATGGTCACATGCAGGGAACAGACCAACTCACCAAGACGAACGGCCCCGGCGGGAAGTCCCGCCGGGGCCGCTGATCTTTCGGGCAATCCGGCGCTAGGCGCGGGCCGGGATCGCCTCGCCGAAGAACCTCGTACCCGGCTTGGCGTGCTCGCGGGCGACGTCCTCGTTGAGCGTCAGGCCGTGGCCCGGCGCCTCGGTCAGATGGATGAACCCGTCCTTGATCGGCGGATCACCGTCAACCAGCGATCCCCACCACGGGACGTCGTTGGCGTGGAACTCCATGACCAGGAAGTTGCTCATCGCCGCGCAGACGTGCGCCGCGGCGACCGTGCCGATCGGAGACGAGACGTTATGCGGGGCGATGGGGATGAAGTACTGGTCGGCGTGGTCGGCGACCTTCTTGGCCTCCAGCAGCCCGCCCATCTTCGGGATGTCCGGCGCGATGATCCGGACCGCCTGCTGCTCGATCAGCGGGCGGTACTGGTTCTTCCGGTACAGGTTCTCGCCGGTGCAGATCGGCGTCTTGGTGTTGCGCTGCACCTCGGCGTGCGCCTCGATGTTCTCGGGCGGAACCGGATCCTCCAGCCAGAGCAGGTCGAACCGCTCCAGCTCGCGGGCCAGCTTGATCGCGTCCCCGACGTTGAACTTCCAGTGGAGGTCCATCGCCAGCATGATCTCGGTGCCGGTAACTTCCTTGACGGCCGCCACGCACGCGACCATCCACTCCCGCTCCTGCGAGGAGATGGTCCGGTTGTACGGCTCCATCCAGTGCATCCGCTGGGCCATCAGCCCCTCGGAGATGTCGTGCTTGTCCTTGAACGGGTTGTAGACGTCCAGGTCGAACTTCATCGCCGTGAAGCCCTGCGCCTTGACCTCCCGCGCCTTCTCGGCCCAGCTCTCCGGCGTCTCGTCGTCACCGGCATGACAGTCGGCGTAGATTCGGATCTTCTCGCGGAACCGGCCGCCGAAAAGTGTGGAGATCGGCGTGTCCAGCGAGCGGGCGACGAGATCCCAGAGGGCGATCTCGATGCCGCTGATCGCGGTCACCGTCGCGCCGCCCTGCGAGCCGGCGCCGGACATCCGCCGGACCAGTCCCTCGACGATCTTGCCGATGTTGCGCGGGTCCTCGCCGATCAGCATCGGCACACACTTCTCGACTAGTTCCTGGACGCCAGCGCCCCAGTAGGCCTCGCCCAGCCCGGTGACGCCCGCATCCGTGTGGATGCGCACGAGCACCCAGTCGTAATTGCCTTCGACGACCGCCGTCTCCACCGACGTGATCTTCACGCTCTGTCTCCCCGCACCGGAGTGCGGTAAGTCCCGGGCCATGGGGCACATCGCCATGGCAGGGACACGCGTGGCGGAGTACCTCCCCCGCCGTGACGGCGATGGTGCCGGACACCGGGACAGGCCTTGTCCCTCGCCTGATGACCACCACCGACGTAGACGCAGACCATAGCACCGTTTCCTGGTTCGCGAAACCATCCTTCAACGGGCCTTCAGTAAGCGTCACTACGCAGGCGCGATCCCACCTGCCGAAGTAATCCACCAGGCAGACCTCTGAGAGATCATCCCGCGCACCCTGGCCCCGATCGCCAAGAAGGAGATTCACCCCGTGAGTACCACGAGCAGATCCGAGGCTGCGCGGTTGATGACCGGGCGCTGCTCGGAGCGATACCCGGCGCGGCGCCCTGCGAGGCGGTGACGTTTACCGGATACTGCGTCCATGCAGACTCCATCAACGGGAGCCGCGGTCGCTCCGTTCACCGTCCGTCCCCGCCTTGACCGCAAGCCATGGGGCGGGAACCGACTGGCCGACTTCGGCCACAGGCTCGCCGACGACGGTGAGACCGGCGGTGAGCCGCTCGGGGAGGTCCTGGTTACCGCCGGCGAGTCGGTCATCACGTCGGGACCGCACGCCGGGACGGCGCTCGGTGAGCTGGTCCGCTCCGATCCGGATGGCGTCGCCGGACCTGCCGGACTCCGGGCGACCGGCGGTCGTCCCCTCTTCCCCCTGCTAATCAAGCTGATCGATGCCGGCCAGCACCTCTCGATCCAGGTGCATCCGGGCGATGAGCAGGCCGCGGCGACCGATGAGCTGGGCAAGACCGAGGCGTGGCATGTGCTGGAAGCTGCGGGCGACGGGACGCTGTTCCTCGGCCTGGAGGACGTCGACGTCGACGGGTTCTTCCGGGATTGCGTGACAGGCGACGGGTCGTCTTCCGGTCGGCTCATTCGTCACCGGGCCGTCCCAGGCCAGTCGGTCACCATCCCGGCCGGGACGGTCCACGCGCTGGGAGCCGGCGTGGTCGTCTACGAGGTCCAGCAACCGTCGGAGATCACCTACCGGCTCGACGACTGGGGCCGCGTCGGACCGGACGGCCAGCCCCGCCCGCGTCACCTCGAAGCCGGTCGCCACGCCACCCGCCCGGAACTCCGGCCGGTCCCCGGTCCGGGCACACCGGTCGACGATCCTGATGGCGGCCGCAAGTTGCTGGCCGAGACGCGCTACTTCGCACTGGAGCGCCTCGCCCCATCCACCGGCCAGTCGATGATTGCCGCAGCGACCGATTCGGCGCAGGTCCTGACCGTCATCGCCGGGACCGCGCGGATCGCCGAGCTCTCCATCGGCCTGGGCGAATCCGTCGTCGTACCGGCCGCCTCTGGTTCGATAGACGTTACTGGAGATGACGCGGTCGTTCTCCGCGCCTGGGTACCCGGCACCTGACTGGGTGTCCGGCGGGATCCAACTCGACGTGGTCGGGTTCCGATTGAATGCGAAGCGCGCAACCGGAGATCGCTCCGGTTGCGCGCTTCACCTGGATGACCTGTACCGCGGGCGGATACCGATCGAGTCCCTACCCGGCTAGCGCCGTGACGATGGCGTCAACGTCGTAGGTCACCAGGTCGATGTAGGTCCCGGCTTCGCTATCCGGATCGCCGAGCGCGTCGGTGTAGAGCGGCGGTCCGATCTCCACCCCTGTCTCGGACGCGATCTGCTCCAGCAACCCTGGATCAGACACATTCTCCGGGAAGATGGCGGCCACACCTGATGCCTCGATGGCGTCGATCAGGGCGGCGATATCGGCGGCCGCGGGATCAGCCGACTCCGTCGTGACGGAGCCGAGGGCCGTGCCGATGATCTCGAAGCCGTAGCGGTCGGCGAAGTAGCGGAAGGTGTCGTGGCTGGTGACCAGTCGCCGCGATTCCACCGGCAGTGACTGCGTCCGCTCGACGACATACGCGTCGAGGGCCGCGAGTTCGCCGTCGTAAGCGGTGGCGTTGGCCTCAAAGACGGAGGCCCGCTCCGGCGAAGCACTGACCAGCGCGTCGCGGATGGCCACGACCATCAGCTGGGCGTTGGCCACGTCGAACCAGACGTGCGGATCGAACTCGCCGTGGTCATGCTCATCCGTGGCCCCGGGAGTTCCCTCACCAGCGTGCTCGTCCTCGTGAGCGCCTCCTTCTTCGTGGGACTCCCCGTCGGCCGGCAGCGGCGTGACAGCGGACGTCACCACGACCCGCGTCGCCGTCGAGCCGGACGCCTCGTAGACGTCGTCCAGCCAGGGCTCCAGACCCAGGCCGTTCTCGAAGACGAGATCAGCGGACGCCAGGGCATCCGCGTCGGCGGGGGTCGGCTCGAAGGTGTGGCTGTCACCACCCATGGGGACGAGGAGGGTGATCTCCACGTCCTCGCCGCCGACGTTGCCAATCATGTCGCCGATGATCGAGTTGGTCGCGACGACCCGCAGTGGCTCGGTCTGAGCTGCGGTCGGCCGGCCCAAACCGGCAACCAGCGCCACCATGACCGCGAAGACTCCGACCAGCCGCCACGCTCCCCCGAGCGCCGCATGGTTTGTGAAGGTCATGTCTTCTCTCCTCCCGGAACCGTGGCGGGGACGGACCAACCGGCCCCGCATGGACGTCGGAGGAGGATAGCGTGTGTGAGACGACGTATCAAGGACGGGTAGCCAGGTCAGGTCGCCGGGAGGCCCTCGGTGTCATCCCCGGCCGGGATGACGACATCGTCCGCGCCCGACACACTCGCGGGCTGATAGACGCGGACATCGCGTGCCCGGTTGTCCAGCAGGAGATCGCCCACCGCAGCACTGCGGCCAGTGGCGCTGACGAGGATGAAGACATCGTCCGGGGCGAGCTCGCCGAAGCCGAGGTCGGCGGCGATACCGGCCCGCCGGAACTGGTCGTCAACCGGTCCACGTTCCGGGTCGAGGACGCGGGCGGTGTGGCCCATGCCGCGCCCATGGAGCGCGGCGAGCCCGGCGGGCAGGTGCTCACGGCGAAAGCGGGCCACGACCGTCTCGGCCGAAGCGATCTGGTCCGGTCGCAGCCAGCCGGGCGATTGGGTCATGCCGGTCGTGCGGGAACGGGTGCGACCACGGGCGGTACCGCGGTATGGACGCTGGGCGGGCATTGGAGCGACTTTCCCCGGGCTGGGTCGGCGGGTGGGACTGTGACGTTATGGCAAGGGTACACCAGACGATCGCGGGCGCGGATTCCCACCATGCCTCGCTGCTGGTTAGTCGGGTCCTGATGCGCAGGGCCTTCGCTGCCCGGCTACAGATTCCCTCCCCAGGATCAGGCAGTTGACAGGGGCCGATCGTCGCCCTCCGTCGATCGCGGGAACGCCCGTGGTCGCAGGATGGCCACCGCCAACGCGAGCAGGACCGGCACCGCTCCCAGCCAGCCGAGGGCGGGAACGTCGAATCTCGTCAGGATCAGCCCGCCAAGCAGTGACCCGAACGTGATCCCGAAGTTGCTCGCCGTGTTGATCCAGGCGCCGGCCAGCTCAGGCGTGATCGCGTTGGTCCGGACCGTCAGGCTCTGGAACATGGACGGGAGCGGGCCAAGGGCGGTGTTCCAGACCACCGCGACGATGACCACCAGCGGGAGCCATGGCGCCGCGAAGCCGAGGGCGATCATGCTCAGCGAGATCACCGCGAGGATCGTCACGGCGGCCTGGCCGGGTCGACGGTCCAGCAGCGGGGCGGCTCGCCAGGTCCCGAGCAGGCCGGATACCCCGAACAGGAGCAGCAGCGGAGCAAACGCGGCCGGCCCTGCGCCCGCGTACCCGAGCAGCACGGTGACGTAGGTATAGAGGGTGAAGTAGCCGACGTAGGCCAGCGCGTCGCTCCCGATCACCGCCGCGGCGTCGCGACGCCGCCCGGTCACGCCGCCCGGCGACGCGGTCCCTGTCGAAATCGCCGGCAACACCAGCATGATCAGGACGGCGGTCGCGAGCATCAGGACGACGAGGGTGGCGAAGGCCATCCGCCAGCCCATCGCATTCCCGATCGCGGTCGTGAGCGGAGAGCCGAAGACCAGCGCGACGGTGATGCCGGCCGATACCAGCGCCAGCGCTCGTCCGGTCCGGGACGGCGGCACGAGCCGGGCGGCGTAGCCGATACAGATCGAGAAGAAGACGGCGTGGGACAGCCCACCGACGGTCCGGGCGAGAGCCAGCACCTCGAACGTCGGTGCCACCGCGCAGAGCAGGTTGCTGAGCGCGTAACCAGCCATGGTCCACAGGAGCAGCCGCCTGGCGGGGACGCGGTGCATCGCGGCGGTGAGCGGTACGGCGAGCAGCATGACCATCGCCGCATAGGCGCTGACGAGCAGCCCGGTCGTGGCCTCGCTCGTCCCGAACGAGTCCGCGATCGCCGGCAGCAGCCCGACGGGCAGCACTTCCGTCGTGACCGCTCCGAACGACGCCAGCGTGAGTACCAGCAAGCCGCTACGCGCCGACCCGACGTCTCCGGTCGTCGTTGGCCCAACCATCGGATTCGTCATGGATGTCCCGGGGACACGCATCCCCCGGAACGACTTCCGTGACGCCAGGACTCGACGATGCCCGCAGAACAACCATGCTCGACCATGCGCATCAGAGGATGATGACGCCGGCGACGGTGAAGTAGATGAACAGCCCGGTGGCGTCGATCAGCGACGTGATCAGCGGCGCCGAGACGACAGCCGGGTCCACCTTGAGCCGGGTCAGGACGAGCGGCAGGACGGCCGCCACCGTCGCGGCCCAGGTCGAGAGCAGCAGGACGGAGAGCGCGAGCGTCCACCCGAGGTCGGCCGGGTCGACGCTACCGGTCCCGCCTTGGAACAGCGCCCGGCCAAACATCAGCGCGCCCATGGCGCCGCCGAGCATCAGCCCGGTACCCAGCTCCTTGCCGACGACGCGGAGGATGTTGCCCAGCCCGATCTCGCCGACCGCGATCGCGCGGATCACCGTCGAGACGGTCTGCGAGCCGACATTGCCGCCCGTACCAATCAGGATCGTAGTGAAGACGGCCAGGATCGACGCCGCCTGGATCTCTCCCTGGAAATGCTCCAGCACGGCGACCGAGAAGAACTGGGCGATGAACAGCACGACCAGCCAGATGATCCGCGAGCGGAACAGGGACAGCGGCGAGGCCCGCAGGTACGGCGCGTTGAGGGGTGACGCACCACCGAGCCGGGCGAAGTCCTCGGTCGCCTCTTCCTCAAAGACGTCCAACACGTCGTCGGCGGTGATGATCCCGAGCAGCCGGTTGGAGTCGTCGACCACCGGGATGGCGATCAGGTCGTGCTCGGTCAGCAGGCGAGCGGCGATCTCCTGGTCGGCCAGCACGGGCACGGTGACCGGGGAGGCGTACATCAGGTCGCGGACCCGGGTATCGGGCGCGGTGAGCACGAGCGAGTGGAGCGAGAGCACCCCGAGCAGGGTCGTGTCGGGCTCGCAGACGTAGACGTAGTTGACCGTCTCGGCCTCGGTGGCGACGCGGCGCAACGCGACGACGGCCTGGTCGGCGCGTAGGTCGGGCGCGACCGCGACATAGGCCGGGGTCATGAGGCCGCCAGCGGAGTCGGCCGGGTACTCCATGAGGTCGCGGAGCTCGGCGGCCTCGTCGGGCTCCATCTCGACGAGCAGGCCCTCGACCATATCCGGCCGGAACTCGGCCAGGATGTCGGTGGCGTCGTCGGGGTCGATCTCCTCCAGGATGTCGGCCACCTGGGCCGTGGTCATTCGGGAGAGGATCCGGGCGGCGTCACGCTCGTCGAGGCGGGCGAACAGCTCGGCCAGCACCTCGTCGCCGAGGATGGCGAACAGGCGCGTGAGTTCCCCCGGGGTCAGGTCCTCGAGGAGGGCGAGCGCGTCGGCTTCCAGCATGATGCGGGCAAGCGCCTGGGCCCGGCCCGCGTCGCCATCGGCGACCGACCCACGGATGTCGTCGAGCAGGCTGGTGCCGGACTCGACGGTCGACTGTTGCATGAATATTCCCTGGACTGTGGAGACCGATCAGCCGGAGGTCAGCACGAAGCCGCCGGACGACCAGGAGGTCGCCGGGCGGCCCGCATGGTACCCAAAGGCTGAACCGGAACGACTACCGGTGGCTGCGGTCCAGGGCGGTGCGAAGGAAGCGGCGCATGTGGAGAAGCGTGCGCCGGTCGCCGGCGGCGGTCTCGGAGAGACGATCAGGCGTGTGAGACGCGCGGACCGGTGCCGTAATGACGCGGCGCGGTGGCGCGACGCTGCGGATCACCGGGCCATTCTCGTCGGCCGTGATCATGTAGCGGCGGGTGCCATGTGCGCGAGCGTCGCGGACGGAGTCGCGGGAGAAGTCCCGTGGCGTGGTGGACATGTCGTGTCGCCTCCGGACGGACGGGGATGTCCGTCGTTTGCCCCGGCCAGACCGGGGCGGGCGCACACGAGGGTGGCACGTCGGCGGTCAGACCGGGATGCGTTCGCAATCGGTTGAGCTCGTACTGCCAGCGTCCAAGAGTCTTCCTCTGAATGAGGCCAGCCGCGAACCGGCACCGGTGTTCGGTCTGCCGTGGGTGTTCGCGGACACGGTGAGGCGCACACGGGGTGCGCATCCCTGCAATTGTAGACCCGGCATGTACGGGCGTCAACGATCCTCCGCGGGGTCAGATGGCAGCGAAGCGCCCATCGCGCAGCACGGGAACGGCCGGACTGGCGTCCATCTCGAGCGCGAGCCGGAGATCGTCCGGGTAGCCACGCTCGCGGAGTTCCCGACCGGAATCGCCATCCTGAATCAGGGTTGCGAGGTGCTCTCGGGCGGCGCGGAACGTCGCGATCGCGAGCCACGCGTCGGGCGACGTGTCGCCGCCGATCGCCTCCAGGATCGCCCCGGCGCCGAGCAGGTCCTCCCCGGCCGGGCGCAGTTGTCCGTCCGGCCACAGCTCACCGGCGGCGATCACCGCGATCGTCCGGCCAACCCCCGCCGCCGTGATCCCGACAGCGCTGCGGTTCCGGAGACATCCGGCGATCACGGTCCCGGCGTGGTCCGCCGCCCGGCTCGCGAGCGTCGAACCATTGGGCGACGGGAGCACCAGGCGTGTGCCCGCGGGAATCCCGGTCAGACTAGCCGGGGAAAGCGTATAGGGCTGGTCGGGGGTTTCGCTGCCCCGCCGGGCGGCGAGGATCGCGCCGGTCCGGGTGGCATGGACCCGGGCAGCGTCTTCGTCCCGGTCCCAGGGGATGATCTCCGCGCCACGCTCCGTCGCGATGTCGATGCAGGTCGAGAACGACAGCACGTCGACGATCACCACGACGTCCGAGTGCGCCGCGAGGTGGTCGACGGCGCCCCTGCCCCAGCCGAACCGCACCCGGTACGCGAGCTGACCGGTCATCCTCTGCGCCTCCATCCGTATGCGTGGCGCCCACCAGACCGGCCGCCGCAAGGCCCCGGCGTGCGGAAATACGTCCCCGGAATGCGTACACTGGCCTCGCTTTCCGGGACGCACCGATCCGTGCGACCGCGTCCGTCATCCTATAAGAGGAACGCCCGATGCCGCTCTCCGAACTCCAGCAGGTCCGCCTCGACAAGGCGCGGCATCTCCGCGACCAGGGCATCGATCCCTACCCCACCACCGCCGAGCGGACGCATACCGCGGCGGAAGCCCTCGCCGCCTTCACCGCCGCGGAGTCGGCCGAGCCAACCGGCCTGGACGAGGACGGCACGCTCCCCATCGACCTCACGCTCGTCGGCCGCGTCGTCGCCCAGCGCCAGATGGGCAAGAGCCTGTTCATGCCGGTCGAGGACGGCTCCGGCCGGCTCCAGCTCTACCTGCGCAAGCAGGACCTGGCCGAGGGCCTGTTCGACGACGTCGTCCGCCTCTACGACCTCGGCGACTTCGTCCAGGCCAGCGGCCGGCTGTTCCGGACCCGGACCGGCGAGGTCTCGCTCCGCGTCTCCGAGATCCGGATGCTGTCCAAGGCGCTCAACGCCCCGCCCGAGAAGTATCACGGCCTGACCGACATCGAGACCCGCTACCGTCGCCGATACGCCGACCTGATCTCCAACGAGGAGGTCCGAAAGGTCTTCGTCGCCCGGGCCAGGATCGTCTCGGCGATCCGTCGCGAGCTGGACGCTCGTGGTTATCTCGAGGTCGAGACGCCGACCCTGCAGCCGCTCTACGGCGGCGCGGCGGCGCGCCCATTCACGACCCTGCACAACGCGCTGGACCAGACCTTCTACCTGCGGATCGCGGACGAGCTCTACCTCAAGCGGCTGATCGTTGGCGGGTACGAGCGCGTCTACGAGATCTGCAAGGATTTCCGCAACGAGGGCATCGACCGCTTCCACTCGCCTGAGTTCACCATGATCGAGTTCTATGAAGCCTACGCCGACTACACCGACATGATGGGTGTGGTGGAGTCGCTGATCGTCGCGGCCTGCGTCGCGGTCCACGGCGAGCCCCGCTTCCCATGGCAGGGGCAGACGATCGACCTGTCCGCCCCCTGGCCGCGCAAGACCCTGCGCCAGGCGATCATCGACGGCTGCGGCGTGGACTACGCGCAGTACCCGGAGCAGGCCGACCTGCTCGCCGCGGCTCGCGCCGCCGGGGCCGATGTCCCGACAGACACGGTCTGGCCCAAGATCGTTGACGAACTTCTCAAGCAGTTCGTCCGGCCGCACATCGTCCAGCCGGTGATCCTCCACGATTACCCCGTCTCGCTGTCGCCGCTGGCCAAGCGCCGGCCGGACGACCCGACCCACGCCGAGCGGTTCCAACCGTTCTTCTGCGGCGGCGAGGTCGGCAACGCCTTCACCGAGCTCAACGACCCGATGGACCAGCTGGCCCGGTTCCGGGCGCAGGAGGCCGACAAGGCGGCGGGCGACGAAGAGACGATGCCCATCGACGCGGACTACGTCAACGCGCTGATGTACGGCATGCCGCCGACTGGTGGCGTCGGGATCGGCATCGACCGGCTGACGATGCTGCTGACCGACCAGGACACGCTCCGCGACGTCGTCCTGTTCCCGGCGATGCGCAACCTGCCACCCGAGCAGGACCCGGCCGCCCGGACGATCGAGGGCCTGGACCCCGTCGCGCAGGGGATCATCCCGCCGATCGGCTGAGCCGGCACATCACGGTACGACGCGATGGACCCCGGAGACGTCTCCGGGGTCCATCGCGTTTTCCGTCCAGCTCCGGGTATCCACCTGGCATCCCGTGGTGCCCTACACTGCCGCCACTAAGACTGTCCGCCGAAACGAACCGGGAGCCTGGATGATGACGATGCCGTCAGATGATCTTCGCGACGAGGCGCTCCGCTCCTACTGGCACAGCACCGCCGAGCTGATCGTGCCGGATGACCCCATGCCGGCCGAGGCACCGGTCGTCGTGATCGGCGGCGGGCTGCTCGGGTGCTGGACGGCCTACTGGCTGGCACGGTCGGGCCTCTCCGTGACGCTCCTGGAGCGGACCGCCATCGGCTGGGGCGCGACCGGGCGCAACGGCGGGTTCCTCGGCTCAGGGACGGCCCTCGGCTACGGTGATGCGATCGAGCGTTACGGCCATGACCACGCCCGGACACTCTGGCAACTGACACTCGATGGCCAGGCGCTGGCGAAGCAGGTGATCGCCGAAGAGGAGATCGACTGCGATCACCGCGCGCCCGGCATCATCAGCCTGGCGCTGGGCGAGGATCGTCTGGCCGAGCAAACCGTCGATATCGCCGCGATGAACGCCGACGGCTTCGCCGGCGACATGATCGACCGCGCCACCATCCAGTCGGTGATCGCCACGCCACTGGCCGACGACATCGCCGGCGGAGCATATTTCTCCCGTGATGGTGGCCAGCTCCACTCGCTCCGCTACCTAGGCGGACTGGCCCGGGCTGCCCGCCGCCACGGCGCCCGGCTCTGCCGCGCCGGGGTCACGGCCCTTACCCCAAGTGGTGATGGCACCGATGTCGAGACTGACGCGGGGACCATCCGGGCCGGACGCGTCGTCGTCTGCCTCAACGCCTGGAGCGACACGCTGGTCCCCGAGCTCGCCGGGCTGGTGGTGCCGGTCCGCGGCCAGATCCTCTGCTACAAGCCGATCGCTCCCGTCTTCAGCACCGGGCTGGCCGCGAGCGTCACGCCGACGGGTGAGTACTGGCAGCAGACGCCGGACGGCACGATCGTGATCGGTGGCTGCCGCGCCAGTGCGCCGGGTGGCGATGTCGGTGTCCGCGAAATCATCCCAACGCCGGACGTCACCGCCGCGATCGAGTCGGTCCTCCCGCGGCTCTTCCCGGAACTGGCCAGCCAGCTGACCGTCCAGCGCCGTTGGGCCGGCCCCATGGCCTTCACCTCGGACTACCTGCCAGTCGCTGACGCAGCCCCTGGCCTGCCCGGCGTCTGGGCGACGGGCGGCTTCTGCGGACACGGGATGCCGTACGGTCCGAGAGTCGGTCAGCTGCTTGCCGAAGCGGCCGCGACCGGTCAGACGCCAGACGCGCTCGTTCCGCTGGCCCTGACCCGGCCGACCCTCGCACCTCTTGCCGTCACGGCCTGATCGAGCCGCCGGGGGCGGGTGAAACGTTGCCCGCAGGCGGGACGTCACTACAAGGGGGACGGGCTATAGTTGGCCCAGCCCCCGCGCAGGCGTCCCCTCACGCCACCCGCCCGACCATCTCCGCCCTCGCCCTTCCCGGAGGCTCGATCGTGCCGACTCATCCTCACCTGCTCAATTCGCTCGTCCAGCGCCGCACCGACCGGCGGTCCATGATCCGGGCTGGCCTCATCGCCGGGGCCATGGCCGCGGTACCGGGGACGTTCGTTGCCCGGCCGGCGCACGCCCAGTCCGGCGATGCCGCCTGGTCGGAGCGGACGGAGCACACCGTCTCCGGCGTCTTCCTCCAGTGGTGGGTCGAGAACAACCGCTGGGCCAAGATCGACCAGCCGGTCACGGAAGCCGTCGAGGACGACGGGACGTGGACGCAGTACTTCGAGTTCGGCGTGCTCGAGACCGATGACCCGGACGAGGGCGACGTGACGCTGCTCGACACTGGCAGCATCCTGTTCGAGCTGGATCCGGTCGCCCCACCGGACGAAGGCATCATCTCCCGGCCGCTGGACCTGATCGCCGACACGTGGCGCTACAACGGTGCGACGACGCGGTTCGGCGAGCCGATCTCCGATCCGGTGATCGCCGACGACCAGGTGGTCCAGTGGTACGAGCGCGGCGCCGTCGCCATCGCGACCGGCGGCGTCGAGTCGATGGCCCGCGTCGTCCCGGTCGGCGAAGCGCTGGCCCGTGTCCGGGACATCGACACGGACGGGGTGGACCAGGACGGACTCGACGTGCTCGCGCCGGTCTTCGAGGGAGATGGCCAGTTCGTCTTCGCGGACCAGGGCTTCAACCCGACCGGCCTCTACCTGCCCGAACTCGGGGTCGACGCCTTCGTCGAGCCGATCGGAATCGTCGGTGGGGTGATGCAGACGCCGGTGGAGCCGATGAACGTCGGCTGGTATCAGGACCACGCCCGCCCGGGCGATCAGAACACGATCGTCATGTCGGGTCACGTCGACTGGTACACGATCGGTCCGGCGGTGTTCTACACCCTGCCGTCGGCCCAGCCTGGCATGGTGTTCTACGTCATGGCCGGCGACGGTGCCGCGGCAACGTACGAGTGCATGGACAGCTACCCGCTGAGCGCCGGGGCGTCGGCCGACAACCTGCTCCGGGGTACCGCCGTCGACAGCCTGACCCTGATCACCTGCACCGGCAACTTCGCCGACGGCCACTACGACCAGCGCCAGATCGTCTACGCCGAGCGGATATGAGTGGGACTGTCCGTCTCCTGCTGCGACGCTGCGGCGGGCAGACGGACGGTGAACGTCGCACCCTGTCCCTCGACACTCTCGAGGTGGATCGTCCCGCCGTGAGCCGCGACGATCGTCGATGCGATCGCCAGGCCGAGGCCGGAGCCACCGCTGTGGCGTCCACGCGAGGTGTCGGCCCGATAGAACCGGTCGAAGACGTGGGGCAGATCCGCCGCCGAGATGCCATCGCCCGTGTCGGCTACGGTCAGCGTCGCCGTACCGTCAGCCTGGTCGACGGTTGCCCTGATCGCGGCGTCGGGCGGCGTATGGCGGAGAGCGTTGTCGAGCAGGATCCAGCTCAACTGGGCGAGTTCATCGCGGTTGCCTTGGACCGTCACGGGAGCCGCGACTTCCAGGGTGAGACGCTGACCGGTCGCGGTTCCCTGGGCGCTGCGGACCGTTTCCGCGGCGATCTCATCCAGCCGGATCGCGGTGTGAGTGGTCGCCTGCCCGGTTGCCGTCCCGCTATCGGTATCGGCATCGCTGCGCGCCAAGAACAACAGGTCATCGAGCAGCCGCGACATGCGGGCGGCCTCGCGGTCGAGATCCTCGAACCCCTCTCCCATCGCCTCGCGGCCGGCCGCTCCACCGGCCGCACCCTCTGGCAGCGCTGCCAGCACCCGCTGGAGCTGAAGCCGGAGAACGTCGAGATTTCCCCGGATCGCCGCCAGCGGGGTCCGCAGTTCATGGGAGGCGTCGGCGACGAACCGCTGGCGTCGCTCGAACTCGGACTGGACCCGGTCCAGCATCCGGTTGAATGTCCGCGTCAGCCGGGCGACCTCATCGTTGCCGTCCGGCTGCGACAAGCGCGCGGCGAGCGACTCCGCGGTCCGGGGACTCTCGGCGATGGTCGACGCCGTTGCGGTCACCGAGTCGATCGGGCGCAGCGACCGTCCGGCGATCACCCAACCGACCTGGAGCGCGAGCAGGACCCCAAGCGCCCCCAGCGCGAGGAGCAGATTCCGGAGCGTCTTCAGCGCCTCTTTGACGGGTTGGAGTGACTGCGCCACGACGAGCGTGTCGTAAGTCACTCCAGTGGAGACGTTCTTCAGTGGGTTCAGCGGGATGGCGAGGACACGGAACGTATCACCGCAGGCGTCCTGCGTGGAAAGGCGTCCGATGTTTGAAGCTTCCGGTGCGGCGTATGGGACGACACAAGTGAACGGTGTTACCGCCTGGACATCCACATCGCCTGACAACTGAACGACCAAAGAGCGGTACTCGTCGCCCGACTGTGCACCGGTCCCGGGGGCGTTGATCTCCCCACGCTCGAACAGACGCGCGGTATCGCGCGACTCGCGCTCGAGCGCTTCCGGGTTTCCGTACGTCTGGGCACCGGCCCGCAATTGGTCGTCGAGGTCAGCGTGCAGCCAGGAACTCATCAGCGTCCAGGCGCCGAGTCCCGCGGCCAGCAGCACGACGATCATCAGGGAGCCGTACCAGGCGGTCAGGCGGAACCGGATGCTGTGCGTGAGATCGGCGAGGCGCCGCATGGTCGCGCCCCTACCCCTGCGCCCGCAGCACGTAGCCGACGCCTCGGACGGTCTGGATCAGCCGCGGCTCGCCCTCAGCTTCGAGGTGGCGGCGCAGGTTGCCGACGAAGACTTCAAGCACGTTGCTGTCGCCGTAGAAGTCGGCCCCCCAGACCCGCTCCATGATCCGGCTCCGGGTCAGGACCTGGTTGGGGTGGTCCAGCAGCAGGGCCAGCAGGTTGAACTCCCGGGGTGTCAGCTCGATCGATCGTTCACCCCGGCGTACCGCTCTGGACGACGGGTCGAGATGAAGGTCGGCGTACGACAGCCCGGCCGGGACGGCGTCCTTCTGCTCCGTCGCTCGCCTGAGCAGCGCCCGGACACGGGCAACCAACTCCTCGAACGCAAACGGCTTGACCAGGTAATCGTCGGCACCGGCCTCCAGTCCGCCGACCCGGTCGGTAACCGCGTCGCGGGCCGTCAGCAGGATCACGGGCAGGCGGGGCAGGCGCTCGTCGCGCTCGGCTGCCCGGAGCCGCCGCAGGATCTCCAGCCCGTCGACGTGGGGCAGCATCAGGTCAAGGACCAGCAGGTCCGGCCGCTCGTCCAGCAGGGTCGCCAGGGCCGCCCGCCCGTCGGTCGCGAGCCGCACGGCGAAGCCCTCGAAGGTCAGACCGCGCCGGACGAACCCGGCGATCCCGGGCTCGTCCTCGACGACGAGGATCGCCGCCCCATCGAATCGTTCCGCCTCCGTCCCGGCCATCAATCCGACCTCATCACTTCGCGCCTCGAACGCCGACGCCATGTCGCTGCTCCGATCTCTGACTGTAACACCTGTCCGTCGGCGGCCAATCGCATGAAAGGACGGCGGCGGCGACCAGGGGGAGTGGTCACCGCCGCCGTGTTGGGAGGGGATGGGAGCCGGGAGCATGTGGCCGAACGGGGAGGAGTCATCGACCGGCCACCGGGAAGGTCAGGATCAGGCGGCATCGGCTGGGCGCTCGCCCAGGGTGACGCTGACGGTCTGGTCCTCGCCGTCACGGACGATGGTGAGCTCCACCGAGTCGCCGGGATCGGACTGAAACAGTTCGTTGAGGAAGGGGTGGTCGAAGTCGAGATCGGTGCCGTCGATCGCGGTGATCAGGTCGCCGGGCTGGAGCGCGTCGGCTGCCGGGCCGCTGTCATCGACTGCTACGACGCCCTGCTGGCCGTCCTGCGTGGTCTGGGTCTGGATGCCGAGGTAGGGCCGATCGAAGGTGCCATCGGCGATGATCTGCTCGATCAGCGGCCGGACGGAATCAATCGAGAGGGCGAAGCCGATGCCCGACGCCTGCCCCGTCTGGGTGTCACGCAGCGTGGCGACGTTGATGCCGATCACGTTGCCATCCAGGTCCAAGAGCGGCCCACCGGAGTTGCCGGGATAGATCGCGGCGTCGTGCTGGATCAGGTCGGCCAAGTCGTAGACGCCGGCCGAGGACGGCAGCGAGCGACCGGTCGCCCCGACGATGCCGTCGGAAACGGTGTTGGTCAGTTCGCCATAGGGGCTACCGATGGCGACGACCGCCTCACCGGCTGCGACGTCGGCGGAAGAGCCGATGCTAGCGACGGCAGGGAGCGTCTGCCCGTCGGCCAGGTCCAGCTGCAGGACCGCGACATCAGCGTAGACATCCCGGCCGATCAGGGTCGCCTCGGCGGTCGTGCCGTCGTAGAACGAGACGGTGAAGGACGAGCCGCCTTCGACGACGTGGGCATTGGTAATGACGTGGCCGTCCGCGTCCCAGATGAAGCCGGAGCCGGTCCCGAGCGCGATTGGCTCGCCGCTGCCGGGTTCGACCGGTCGCTGCCCGAACTGGCCGGTCGTCGTCGCCTGGTCGGTGTAGGTGATCACAGTGACGACGGCCGGGTTGGCGAGTTCGGCCACCTGCTCGACCGTCAGGGCACCGGCTTCGGTAGCCGGATCGGAACCGCTTCCCGCGGCGGGCGTCGACTGAGCGCTCTGGAGCAGGGTGCTCGCGGTGGAGGCGGCCGTGTCCAGCACCCCGCTGCCCACGAGCATCAGCGAGAGCAGCAGCCCGAGGATCGCACCGACCGGGAGGAATGAGCGAGGGGCGCGAGTCGATCGGTCAGCGGGCACATTTCGCCAGCCGATAGGCGGAGAGACCGGCGTCCGGTCGCCTGGCCGATCGGGTTCACTGGGGGTCGCGTCGTTCATGGGGAATCTCCTCGGGACGGCGCACGGCGCTGGTCCCGCGTCCTTGTCTGTCTCATGGTGGCCGGGTCGCCCCGGTGGCCATGAGACAAGGATGATCCCCAAGCGTGAACGTCCGCTGAACGCAACCTGAACGTTGTCTGAAGACCCGTTGGCTGGTGAGCAGGCCGACACCAACCGCTACATGACGCCCCGTCGAGTCGCGGACTACACGATCCTGGCGGACGGTTCCCGGCGAGGGCCGCGACGGGCGGCCACCTCGAGGATCGCGGTGGCCAGCCGCTGTCCCGCCTCGTAGGCCTCGGCCGGCGCAAGGGCCGGAAACGACAGGCGCAGCGCCGACCGCCCACCGCCATCGACATGAAAAACCTCGCCGGGGACGAACGTCACGCCGTGACTAGTCGCGGCGGCCAGTACGTCGCGGGTCCGGAGGCCCCCCGTCAGCTCCACCCAGAGCGAAAATCCCCCGGACGGCATCCGCCAGACGGCGTGAGGCATCGCGGCAGAGAGCCCGGCGATCAGCGCGTCGCGCCGCTCACGGTAGGCAGGGCGGACCGACCGCAGGTGGTCGTCGAGCAACCCCTGGGCGAGATACTGCGCGACGGCCGACTGGACGACGGCGTTGCTGTCCAGGTCGACCAGGGCCTTCTCTCGCCGCAGCCGCTCGATCAGGGCCGGCGCCCCGGCTACCCACCCCACCCGGAAGCCGGGAAAGAGCACCTTCGAGAAGGTCGACAGGTAGGCCACCCCCCCTCCGCTCCCGGCCGTTTCGAACAGCGTCGCCTGGCGCTCACCCTCGTACCGGAGCTCACCGTACGGGTCGTCCTCGATCGCCGGGACGCCGTGCCGGGCCGCCACAGCCAGTACTTGCCGCCGGCGCTCGTCGGACAGGCTGGCGCCGGTCGGGTTCTGGTACGTTGGCAGCAGGTAGATCAGCCGGACCGGGCGGCGGGCGAGCAGCGCCTCCAGCCGGGCTGGATCGACGCCGTCACGGTCGCGCGGGATCGGGACCAGGTGGGCATCGGCCGCCCGGAACACGCCGATCGCCCCAACGTAGGTCGGCGCCTCGACCAGCACCGTGTCCCCCGGCACGACCAGCGCCCGGGCCAGCAGGTAGAGTCCCTGCTGCGAACCGGCACAGACGAGGACGTTGTCAGCGCCCACGTCGGCCCCACGGTCGCGCATCCGGGCGGCGATCTGCTCCCGCAGTGCGGGGAGACCTTCGGGAGGCGCGTACTGGAGCAGCGCTTCGCCGCTGTCGCGCAACGCGTCACCGAGCAGCGAGCGGAACTCGGCGATCGGGTATCCCTCGGAGGCCGGGACGGCCGAGGCGAGCGAGAGCATGCCGGGCCGGTGGGCGTCCGCCGCCACATCGTCGAGCGTGGCGTCGTCGTCGGGCTGGGCCGTGACGACCTCTTCCCACGGGAAACGCCGCCGGATGACCGGGACAGCGCCACCCTGATCCGTCGTGATCCCGAGATCACCGGTGATGACGGTACCGCGGCCCACCCGAGCGGCAACGCGACCGTCGGCGGCCAACTCCCGGTAGGCGGCGACCACGGTCGTCCGGTCCACGCCCAACTGGGCGGCCAGGGACCGCTCTGGGGGCAGGCGCATGCCGTCGCGGAGATGTCCCGTCCGGATCATCTGGTCGATCGCCGTCTCGATCTGGCGATAGACCGGGGAGTCGCTGTCCCGGTCGAGCGCGATGTCGATCGCGGCAACCGGAGGGCGACGACGCACGTCGCCTCCAGCGGGCATCATCCCGTCATGCTTCTTGCTCATCCCGGTGCCCCGCCGCATCGCCATCCCCGGATCCTCTCCAGCTGCGTGGGTATCCTACCCGCCGTCGCTACCGTCCCGATCGAGCAGGAGCCCCCATGCCCAGTGTTCTCGCCATCGACCTCGGCACATCGTCCGTCAAGGTCGTGGTCGTCAGCGACGACGGGCGGGTCACGGGACGCGGCTTCGCCTCGTACCCCACCCAGCGCCCCTCCCCCGGCGCAGCGGAACAGGACCCGAACCAATGGTGGGACGCGACCGTGGCCGCCGCCCGTACCGCCATCGCGGCCTCGAAGGTCGATCCAGGCACCATCACGGCGATCGGTCTAACCGGCCAGATGCATGGCACCGTCCTCACCGACGCCGCTGGGAGGCCCGTTCGCCCGGCGATCATCTGGTCCGACGCACGAGGGTCGGACGCCGCATCCAGGATCGAGGACACGATCGGCCGCGAGGCAATCGCCGCGACGACCGGCGGTCCGCTCGCGAGCGGATTCCAGGGCGTCACGCTCCGGTGGCTGGCAGACCAGGCCTCGGAAGACCTCGCCCGTGCCCGGCATGTCCTGCTGCCCAAGGACTGGCTCCGGCTCCGGATGACCGGGACCGTCGCGACCGACCCGAGCGACGCCGGAGCGACCGGCCTGTTCGACATCCGGCGCGACGAGTGGTCGGCGGACCTGATCGCCGCCACTGGCGCCGATCCGCGGACACTGCCCGCCGTGCGCGCATCGTCGGATCCAGCCGGCGAGTTGGCGGCGGACGTGGCCCTCGCGCTTGGCCTCCCCGCCGGTCTGCCTGTCGTCGCGGGGGCTGGAGATGCCCCGGCCGCCGCGCTGGGTGCGGGCGTTACGACGCCGGGGCAACTGCTGGTCACGCTCAGTACCGGCACCCAGGCCTACCTGCCGGTTGCCTCCCCGGACGACGGCTCCGGTGGACAGATTGTCCGGACGGCACTCCGGGCCGGTCCGGGTGGCTGGGCACGAATGGCCGCGACCCTGAATACCGGATCCGCCCTGCGCTGGGCGACGACGGCGCTGGGATTCCCGGACGAGCGTGCCCTGCTCCGGGCGGCGTGGGACGCACCGGCCGGGGCGAACGGCGTGCTGTTCCTGCCCCACCTCGGAGGTGAGCGGGCGCCGTGGTACGACGCCGGGGCACGGGGAGCGTTCATCGGGCTCGCCAGCGATCATGGACAGACAGACCTTGCCCGCGCCGTGCTGGAGGGGGTCACGCTGGCTGGTGCCCTCGCCTGGGACACCATCGACCGGACCGGCCTGCCCGAGCCAGCCGAGCTGACCCTCGCCGGCGGCGGTGCGGCAGACCCGGACTGGTGCCAGCTGGTCGCCGACGTCTACGGGCTGCCCGTCCAGCCGTCGACCGACCCCGACCAGTCCGTCCGGGGCGCCGCCATCCTGGCACTCGCGATGTCCGGGAACGCGGACCCAGCAACCATCACGGCCGATCTGTCGCCGTCCCCGGGTTCGCGGCTCATCCCGAACCCCCGTCGCCACGGACTGTACCGGGAACGGTTGGCCGTTCTCGCCGACGCCTACCTGGCGCTGCGCGATGTCACCGGGCGACTGCGCCGATCCGGCGGTGTCGAGGAGTAGTCGTCGCCAACCTTTGGGTCGAATCTGCAACCGATCAACGTGTTGGATGAGACCGCTGGCGGGTCACCCAACCCATGGTGGTTCGCCCCAGATCAGCTCAGCTCGTGGCGGGCCTGGGCCTTGAGCTCATCGACCACCTTGCGGACGTCCTGCGCCCGGGACCGGTCGATGACCAGCAGCGCGTCCTCCGTGTCAACGACGACGACGTTGTCCATCCCGATCAGCGCCACGATCCGGCCCGTCTCGCTCCAGACGACGCTGTCCCGCGTCTCCAGCTGGAGGAAGTCGCCCCGGACGCTGTTGCCCAGGCCGTCATGCTCGATCAGCTCGCCCAGCCCGTGCCAGTCACCGACGTCGGACCAGCCGAACTCGGCCGGGACGACGGCAACCTGCCCGTCGGCGGCGGCGGGCTCCATGATGCCCTCATCGATGTTGATGGACTGGATCCCAGCCCAGACATCGGCCATCACCGGCTCGCGGTCCGGCGTCTCCCAGGCGGCGGCAATCCGCTGGACGGCAGCGGACAACGTTGGCTGGTAGCGCTCGAGATTCGCCATCAGCGTTCCGGCCGCGAAGATGAACATGCTGGCGTTCCAGAGATACCGCCCGGTGGCGAGGTACTCGGCCGCCCGCTCGACATCCGGCTTCTCGTGGAACCGGGCCGCGGCGTAGGCGACGGACCCCGGGCCGGGCTCCGGGGCACGCCCGTCATGGGCGATGACATCGTCGGTACGCTCGATATAGCCGTACCCGGTTTCCGGGCGAGTTGGCTCGATCCCGATCGTGACCAGATGGCCTGCCCGGGCCGCCAGCGACGCGGTCCCGACTGCGTGGAGCAATGACGCCGGGTCGGCGACGTCATGGTCGGCGGCGAACGCGCCCACGATCGCGTCCGGGTCCTGCCGCGCGATCAGCGCCGTCGCCAGCGCGATCGCGGCCAGCGACCCGCGCGGGGCCGGCTCGACGATCAGCTGCCCCTCCGGAACGGACGGGAGCTGGCGGGCGATCGACGCGGCGTGCGCCGGGCCACAGACGACCATCGTCCGCGTCGGGTCGGCCAGCGGCGACAGACGATCGGCGGTCTGCTGGAGCAGCGACCGGTTGCCGAGCAGCGGCAGGAGGAACTTTGGCCGCTGCGCGCGGCTGAGCGGCCAGAGCCGCGTTCCAGATCCCCCGGCCGGAATCACCGCCCAGAATGAATCGCGCCGGCGGCGCATGCGTGGAGGCGCGACCGGGCGAACCTGGCTGCTCGGGGTGTCCATTGATTCGGTGGTCCTGTTACCTGCTTGCGTCATCGCCGTACCTCCGCGCCCGCCGCCCTCACGACCGTACGGACGTCGGCCGGTCGGGCGGCGTCCACGACCTCATCAATGGCCATCTTCGCATTTCCCAGGACCTTAACCTGGTACCCGTCGATCTCCCCCTCCCAGAGCAGCTCACGGCAGGTCCGGCGGCGCAGGTTCTTCCAGAGCAGCGCGTTGGCGTAAATCTCCTCGTCCGGCGAGAAGAACGTGAAGATGTTGCGCGACCCGACCAGGATCATCTTCTCCTTGGCCCGGCTCATCGCGACGGTGAGGCGCTTCGGGTCGAACAGGAATCCGGCCCGGGTGGCGAGGTAACCGGGATCACTCTGGGTCGCCGCGAAGACCATCGCGGTACGCTCGCCGCCCTGGAACTTCTCGACCGTATCGACCGCGGTTCGCTCCTCGTCGCCGTCCATGAACGTCAGCTCGGGGACGGCCTGCTGGAAGGCGGTCCGCTGGGCACGGTGCGGGACGACCACGCCCAGTCCCTCCGCGGCGTCGGCACCGGGTAGCGTCGCCAGCGTCGCGAGGACCGGTGCCATCAGCCGAACCTCGAAGTCGTTCCGGGTCTGGCTGGTACCTTCTCCATGCTCAACGACGACCAGCGGGTAGGCCGGGTCCAGCACCGCCGAGACGAAGGCGTCCGTCGCGCCGGAAGGCTGGAGCGTTTTCTTCTTGTTGGAGTGATAGTCGATCCCGTCGTGCCGGTAGACCTCCTGCTTCAGGAAGCTCGCCATGTCGGCATGAAGCCGGAAGCTCTCCTCGAAGCGGATCGTCCGCGGCGGGTGCTCCCGGAACCGGAGCGTATCGAACAGCGACTTGTAGGCCGCATACTGCTGGAACGTCCGGCGCCGCTCCCCCTCCCAGTCATGCTTGACGATCGGGGCCATCTGGCGGTGATCGCCCACGACGACGACCTGCCCACCCGGCGCCAGCAGCCGAGCCGCCATGATCGCCTCGGGCAGGTTCATCTGCGACGCCTCATCCAGCACCAGGCAATGGAACGGGCGCTCGCGGTACTGAACTTTCCTGCCCTTCTGGTCCTGGTCGATTGCCCGAATCGCGCCGGGAACGCCGGTCATGATCAGGTGCGGGTCCTGCGTGATCCCCTTGAGGCTGATGCGGTCGCCGGGACCGGCTTCTTTTGCCTTGTCCTTGCGCCAGATCGGGGTGATGCCCTCCGGGACGGGACCGCGGGGCTCCGTCCGCAGGATCGGCACGTCGAGCAGGCGGGCGTCGAAGAACCGCCGGAACAACTCGGGATGGTCGCCGTGCCACCGGGCCAGGTCGCGCTGGGCCTTGAGGATGCCGTCGCGGATGACATCCGTCGCCGAGTGCGTCTTGCAACCGGCCGCGACGCGGTAGTCGAGTCCGGCGGCCATCGCTCCCTGGAGCCGGGAGAAGATGGCGAACGACGTCGTGTAGCTCTTGCCCGTCCCCGGTGGCCCCTGAACGAGGACCACCGGTTCCTCGCCGCCATGACCGATGAAGTCGTGCTTGCCGGGCTCGAAGCCATGCAGAATCCCGGCTTCATGCAACGCGACCAGCCCGTCAAGGAAGCGACGCTGGCCCTCCCGCGCCATCTCGGGCCAGGCCGGACCGGCAGGCGTGTCGGCGACGAGGTAGTCAAACAGGGTGTTGGGGCGACCATCCGCGACCTGGGTGATCGTCTGGTGCAGTCCCAGGCCGTTGTAGTCATCCGGGTTAGGATCGACGGTGTAGGTCTCCCCGTCGCGCGGGACATCCCGGCGCGGGCCAAAGCTGTACCCGTTTCCGCTCGTCCCGCCGCGCTGGTCCATCAGGGTCAGATCCAGCCAGGCCCGACCATCGTCGGTCGACCTGGCATCGATGATCTCGACCCGCGGCGCGTAGAGCAGCTGCCTGGCGGTCGGGGTGAACCGGTTCCGCTGCCCCTCCGGCAGCCGCTCGTCGACCGTCGTCCGCGGCGACAGGACGGCCCACTCGTCGGCCTTGAGCTCCGACATGGCCAGGGTCTCGGCGACCGCCGTCGCGTCCGGCGAGCCTTCGAGGGCGATCCGGAAGCGCAGCGGGTGCTCGGCCAGCGACCATTGCAACGCGGCCCGTTCCTCCTTCGTCAGCTCGTCTCCGGCGGCACGGCGGCGCGCTGCCTCGTCGAACCGCTCCCGCGCGACCCGCAGCGCCTCGCGCGTCTCCGCCGGTTGATCGGCATCGTGGAAGCTGGCGACCCACGCCTGCCCCATTGCCATCCGCCGCTCGGGCTCCTGCTGCCGGACCCGGCGCCAGGCACTTATCTCGACGTGGCGCTCGATCTGGAGGAACTCCAGCAGCGCGTCGGCCAGGGTGTGGGCGCGGTTCTCGTAGGTGGCCAGGTCGGGCAGGTCGAACGACGACTTGCCGGCATCCTCGTTGGGGCGCAGCTTGCCGGAGACGAAGCGGATCGCGTCGAGGCGCCGCTCGACGAACGCGAGGAACTCCTCCCGCGACGGCGCGAGGTACGGCTCGGCGGTGTCCCGGTTTCCCGACGGGGAGCGCTCCAGCCGTCCCCAGAGACCGTAGGCATACTCCAAGGGGATCGACGAGCGGAACCGCGCCCGCCGCGTGTACCAGTTGCCCGGTCCATCGCCATCGGCATCCAGCCGCCCGGTGAAGTCGAACATCCGCTCACGGAACAACTCCCGGAACGGGCGCGGATCGTCCCAGTCGAACCCGTAGTACTGTGCGGTCCGGATCAGTGACTGGGCGATCAGCGGGAGGTTCTGCCGGGTGCGGATCTCCTCATCCAGCTCCGTGACCAGCGGCGAGTCATAGGCGGCAGGCTGGGTGACGAAGTCGTAGAGCGCGGTGGTACCGAAGACGCCTTCCAGGTGGCGCCCGAACCCGTCGAGCAGGGCGGAGACATCGGCGCCACTGTGGAAGACGAGGTGGATCGGCGCCCGGCGAGTGCCCGTCTCGGGGTCCGGCGCGGCCGTCGTCACCACCGCTTCGAGGAGACGTTTCGCCCACCGGCCGATCATCTCGCGTTCGGTCAGCGGGTCGTCCGGCGGGCCGTCCGTCATCTCGACGATCGAGGTCTCGCGAGCAGGCTGCCCGTTCTCGCAGGCCACGACGCGGGCGGCGAGCAGGTAGAGGCGGCCGTTGAGGTAGTCGACATGCGGGTCGACGTAGATCCAGACAAGATTGGGATGGCGATCAAGGGAGACGGCCGGAAGGGATCCCTTGCCAGCGCCCGGGATGGAACCCGTGGGCCCGAAGTCGTCGCCCTGCCCCTTGCGGTACTTCTGCGCGCGGGCGATCAACTCGTCCAGGCGCGGCCCGACCGGAGGCCGGGTCGCCAGCGCCCGGACCGTCGCCTCGTGCTCCGGCTGGGGAACCATCCGCATCGACGGCCCGTACGCCCCGTCCGGTCGCGGGACCAGTCGCTTGAGATCGGCCAGCTCCCGGGTCGTTGTGATCCCGGCGGCGAGCAACTGCGCCTTCTCCACCCCGGTCAGGAACGGGACCAATGACAGGTCATCGTGCTCTGCCGCCCACTTCATGCAGAACTCGTTGATGCGGCAGCCGTCGCACAGTGGCGTCAGATGGAACGGGACGTCCGGGAACGGTTGCTCTGCGATCCGCGCGGCGTCCGACTCCTGTCCAAGCACCAAATCGTCGACGGTGTCGGAAAGCGCGACCGTGTCATCGACCAGGGACAGGCAGGCTACATCCGTCCCGAACTCGGCCTGTGCCGTTAGTCGGTCGTTAGCCACCTGCCCGGCGAGTTCGGGATCGAGCGCCAGGCGGTCAGGCGCGGATGGACGGTACAGGATGCCGTGGCGGAGCGGCTCATGCCGGACGTCGTCGCCTGCGAGGATGTCCTCGATCATCCGGGCATAGAAGGCAACCTGGAGCCGGTGCTGCAGGTGGGGTCTCGTCGACGACTTGATGTCGGCGACCAGGATCGAGAGCGAGCCCGACGTGTCGCGCTTGAGCACGATGAGGTCGGCGTCGCCGGAGAGGTCCCAGCTCCCCAGCACAGCCCGGAGCCGGACCTGAAACAGTACCCGGGTCAAGCCGGAGGCCAGCCGGCGCGCCTCCCGGAGCAGGACGGCGTTGTCGCTCTCCCGCTGACGCGTATCCCCCTGCCCCAGCCGGAGGGTGCTGAACCGGCTGGTGATAGCATCTTCGACCCGGCGCTCGTAGGACATGCCGGTCGAGCCGAGCAGTGGGGTCAGGCCCGCCTCGGTCACGCCGTACTGCCGGATCGGGTCCGGTCCCGGCGACCGACGCAGCATCGCCAGGCGCAGATACCGCTGACAGCTGCCCTGCTGGATGAACATCGAGACGTCGGTCGGAGTCAGACGGCGGGGCGTGCCATCAGCCGGGAGTGCCAGTCGCAAGGAGGTCGTCCGATCCACTCGTCGCTGAGGTGCACGTTCCGTCGAATGGTACGCATGGGTACGGGCCTGTGTCGTCCCGGGCGGATGTTCCGGGACCAATTGGCCAGTCGGACATGGCCTGCAACGAGCACCCGAGGACGGGGCCGGGCAAGGAGGGACCAGAACAACGCCCTTAAGGTGGTGCATGCCGACGGGTGAAGATCTCGACGGCTGAATGGAGATAAAGGCCACCCCGTCCCGATGATCATCGGGACGGGGTTCTCTGTTGTCAGAGTCGTCGCGACCAAGTCGGCGTCAGTCGCCGTCGGCCCGCATCGGGACCTGCTCGACCGTGGACGTCGGCGCATCGGCCGGCGTCTCGCTGGCGGCGGGGCGGATGAATCGGCCCCGCCGCGGCTCACCGTCGCTGTCCGGCCGATGAGCACTCCCACCGACGACGGTCAGTCGACCGGACTCGGAGACGGATTCGGGCCCGACCCGGCGGCGGGCGACCAGCTCACCAATCGTCCGGGAGCCGCCAGCGGTCGCGGCGACCGGGCGGAACTGCTCGTCATTGCGCTCGTCGCGGTCGCGGCGACCGGGAAGCGCAAGCGAGCCACCGCGGTTTGGCCGGACCCAGCGAGCAGCGGGAGCCTCGACCGGTGCCGTCGTGGTCCGGCCGGTCTGCTCGGTCCCGCAGTACGGGCACATCGACCAGCGCAGGTCCACCAGCCGCTCACAGCTGACGCAGTTGTCGCGAAGCTGGGTATGGCAGTGCGGGCAGAGGACGAAGTCCTCGGAAACGTAGTGGTGACAGGACGGGCAAAGTGGCAGCTCCTCGAGGTCCTGAAGGAGGTACTCCTCTTCCAGCGACTTCTGGAAGGCGGCGTCCAGCGTGTCCTTGGGCCGGAGCACGAGGTAGAGCGGGATCCCGATGAACGGGAACAGCACGACCAGCAGCGTCGAGAAGATCTGCGTGACGACGCTGCGGCTGCGCATCTCGATGTCGCGGTACGCCCAGACGATGCTGACGAACCAGAGCACCGCCAGGTAGGCCCCGATCAGCGCGACGATAATCTGTGCGCTTCGTGCGAGCACTTCCTCGATGGGCATACCAGACTCTCTCCGCTTTCCGTGCCGGCCCGGGCGACCTGCCCGTCCGGTCTGTGTGGTTCGGGCCGGCCGTGTGGCTGAACCGTTGATGTCAGGTCAATGATGGATGAACCCGTCGCCGGGTGTCAGGCAATTCGCTCATAGCGGGCCAGGTCGAAGACCAGCAGCGACGTCCCGCCGGCCGCCACCGGAAGCGGCTCCTCGGCCCACGTATCGACCGGCTCGGTGACCGGCGTCGACGTGTTGACGAGGCGAACGCCTGACTGGCAGGCGCTCCGGATCAGCGTAATCGCATTCGCCAGGTAGGTCGCCTGGACACCGACGAAGACGGATCCGTTGCGCTCGCCGAGGGCGGAACCATGGCTGTCGACGAGGGTCGCATGAAAACCATGGGCGATGAGTGCGCCAAGCACCCGGTCGATGTCATGGCCCCGGACGACCGCGACAAGCAGTTTCATCGCATCATCCGGGCCCGGCACCGACATGCTCACCCCATCCCGACGGCCAGGCGCTCGCCCGGTCGTCTCGCATCTGGTGTCGTACCCCACACCGAACGTACAGTTTCGCTGATCTCCCCCGCCACGGCAACCGGATCGCGATCCGCGTCGATTACCCGCCAGGTGGCAGGCTCATCCGCGGCCAGGGACAGATAGGTCGAACGGACCCGCTCGTGGAATGCCACCGTTTCGTGGTCCATCCGGTTGGGCGTCTCCCCGGCGCTGTCCGCAAACCGCCGCGCCAGCCCGTCGACGACGGGCAGGTCCAGCAGCAGCGTGAGATCCGGGGTCAGCCCGCCGGTAGCCAGTCGCTGGGCGGCGGCGAGTGCGTCGAGATCGACCCCTCGCCCGCCCCCCTGGTAAGCCATCGTCGAGCCGGTGAACCGATCGCAGAGCACGACCCTGCCCGCGTCGATCGCCGGTCGGATCACCTTGCTGACATGTTCGGCCCGTGCCGCCGTGAACAGCAGCGCCTCGGCTTCCGGTGTCATGGGACCATCGCCCGTGCCACCGTGGTCGAGGACCAGCGAGCGGATCCGCTCAGCCAGATGCGTCCCCCCGGGCTCGCGCGTGAGGACGACATCATGACCATCCGTCCGCAGGGAATCGGCCAGCAGCCGCGCTTGCGTGGTCTTGCCAGCCCCCTCCGGGCCTTCCAGGACGATGAACCAGCCGCGCATCCTGCTCCTGACGTCGTTCGGGACCAATTGCCACTCGGCCGGGCACAGCCGGCACGGCGCCATGGAGATCTACGCCGGCCCCGTCACCACGGGTTCTCCACATGATGACGTACGGCACGGGTCCGGGTGGACAATCATCCCACCCGGACCCGTATTCGCCGACCTGAAACCTTACTGGGTGCCGAGCCGGTAGAGCTCGACGTGGCGATAGGGCTCACGCCCCCGGCTACGGCTGCCGAGGTTGTACCGGTCGGCCAACTGGTGCTGCAGGCGCCGGATGTAGGCACCCTGTGGTGCCAGCGAGATCGGTGGCGACCCGCCCATGATGTGGGCGATCGCGTCTTCCGCCTCCACCATCGCCTGGGTGACGACGTCGTCGCTGGCCTTGGGTGCCGGACCGGCATCCGCGGCGAGCATCGCGGGCAGATCGTCGTCGCCCTCCCATTCCGAGCCGTCCGGGGCGTCGACATGGTCGGTGACCGACGAGATCCGTCCGGCCGGGACGGGCGTGCGGCGCGAGGAGGCGAAGGGGAACAGCCCCGCAAGGACGTTCTCCATCTGCGTCTCGGTGTTGGACCGCATGACGTAGACGGGCGTCCCGCGGTTCTCGGCCTCGCGCAGCGACTGCGGCTTGCGCCGGTAGTAGTTCTTCAGCGTGACGACCATGTCCGATTCCCGCAGGTCGCGGACGATCGTCGCCGGAACGCCGAGCTGGTTGATCGCCGACTCCAGCCGGTTGCGGCTGATCCCGAACGGGTAAAGCCGGAGCGGCTTGGCCTCCGTCCCCCGACCCCGCGGGAAGTTCGGGGCCGTGACGGGCGTGGGATCGAACCCCTCGGGACCGTCTCCGGTCTCGGCCTCGTCGAACACGGGCTCAGCGGCGGTCCCGGACGCGGGCCCACGGCTGGTGGGAAGGGTGATCGGCGCCGGAGCCGCGGTCGCAGCCGGGCGAACCTCGCCGGCTGACCGGCCGCCGCGCGGCTGGCGGGAGGTCAGGTCGACGATCCCGCTGTTGGCGGGGGCAGCACCACGGCGGTTGTTCCCGAACTGGTTGCCGGTCGAGGGCCGCTCCTGCGGGCGGGACGGATCGCGCCGCGTCTCGCCGCCCTTGGTGATCTCCAGCTCCCCCTGCTCGTTGCGTCGGCGCTCCTCGGCCCTGGGCGCCACACCCCGGAGGATGCCGTCGACCGTGCTGGCGACGTCGCGATGGACGGCGACCTCGTCCCGGCTGATCAGCTCGACCATGATCCCGAAGGTCGGCGGCCCCTTGCGCTCCAGGATCGACTTCTGGGTGCCGCGGCGGCGGGCTTCCTCGTCCGATAGCGTCACCGACTGGATGCCGCCGATCAGGTCGGACAGCGTCGGGTTGAGCATCAGGTTCTCGAGCGAGTTGCCGTGGGCCGTGCCGATCAGCTGGACACCGCGCTCAGCGATGGTCCGGGCAGCGCCGGCCTCGAGCTCCGTCCCGATCTCGTCGATGACGATGACCTCTGGCATGTGGTTCTCGACGGCCTCGATCATCACGCCGTGCTGCTGGTTGGGCGTCGGGACCTGCATCCGGCGCGCCCGGCCGATGGCGGGGTGCGGGATGTCTCCGTCGCCGGCGATCTCGTTCGAGGTGTCGACGATCACGACGCGCTTGCGGTACTCGTCGGCCAGGACCCGGGCCGTCTCCCGCAGCATGGTCGTCTTGCCGACGCCCGGCCGGCCGAGCAGGAGCACGCTCTCGCCGGACTCGATCAGGTCGCTGATGATCTGGATTGTCCCGAACACCGCCCGGCCGATGCGGCAGGTCAGTCCAACGATGTCGCCCTTGCGATTCCGGATAGCGGAAATGCGGTGCAGAGTCCGCTCGATCCCGGCCCTGTTGTCCTCGCCGAACTGCCCGATATGCCCGGCGACGAGTGCCAGGTCCTCGCGCGTCACGTCGCGGTCAGTCAGCAGGAGCTCACCGTGCTGGAAGCGCGCCTCGGGGCGCCGCCCAAGGTCAAGAACGAGCTCGACCAGGCCGCCCAGTTCGTGGTCCGGATCCAGGTTACGAACCGGATCGGCGATGTCCGGTGGTAGCGCGTCGAGGAGGTCATCGAGGTTATCGGTGACGGCGACCTCGGCCGCGTCGATCGGTGGGGTGAGAGGGGCGTCCGTTTCATCCTTTGCCCGGTCGGTCTGCGCCCCGTCCGGGACCATGGAGACCGGCTGGGAGGACGAGGGGTAATAGGTCTGCGGCATGCTGCTCACTTCACGACACCTCTACGCCTGTGATCGACCGGTGCGGACCAGTCGCAGCTGCGCGGGGGAGACGCGAACTCCTTTGGTGGACAGGCAGGATCGAGATCCGTTCCCGGGGCCGGCCTGACACGGCGACGGGAGCAGGACGCGCGGACGACCAGGTGACGGGCCAGGGCAAGAAGCCCGGGCCGCACCGCGACGCTCAGGTCACGGTGTCATCCTGTGGCCGCGGCTGGAGAAAGGTCGGAACACGATGTGGCACCCCCTCCCGGACTTCGACAAAGGCCGGCGCCACCTCGAAGACGGGTAGCCGGACATTGGCGGTCGTGTACTTGATCATCAGGTCCTGCTCGTGCAGCGCGATCAGCCCGCGGTCGACGAACGCGGACGCGATCTCCTGGTGATACCCGCGTGCGGTGGCGTAGATCCGTCCGGCGGGTCGCCCGCTGAGGACAGCCGCAACGCCGTCGATCAGGTCATGGATCAGCTCGCGGCGCTCAGGCAGCGTGATCAGTTCCACGCAATACCCACTGGACCGGCTCACAATCCGGGCCATGCCTACGATATGGTGCCCCTCCTCCACGACGAGGCCGTCCACCGTCACACTCGAGCCAGCCACCGGCATGTCCCAGCGGTGGCTGGTGAAGGCCTCCGCGTACTGGACCTGCCGGGGGACGGCCGCGCTGTAGAGCTGGTGGATGGCCCAAGTGTCGGCCGGCTGCTGGCTCCGGACGTGGCGCGGCATCCGGCGGGGCGAGATCCCGTCCGCGACGAAGACGTACTCCGTCGCGTAGGGCGAGAACCCGACGGTTCGCAGGCCATTCGCGGCGAACGCACCGTGCGGGACGCGAGCGTAGAGCCGCTTGACGCCATTCAGGCCGGCAAGCGTGATGCCCTCCCGGAGCAGTTCCTCGATCACCGGGACGGAATCGTAGATACCGATCGCCGCGCCGATCGCCTCCAGCCGCCAGCGCCCGTCCGGCCGCTGAGGCTGGAACAGGGCGTAACCGACAGGCCGGTCGGGTGTGCGCGCGACGAGCACCCGGCGTCGCGAGCGTGGCCACCGCAGGCGAGCTCGCAGGGCTGTCCGGAAGGGACTGAACGGGGCGAGCAGGGAGTCCGGCTGGTTGAGCAGCTCGATCCCAGGGAGACGATACAGATCAGGGAGGTCGCGAAGCGTGGGCAGACCGACCTCGACCTGGAGTGAGCGCCGCTCCGAGGGGAAGACTACGGGCGATCCGGGCCCGCCCTGTCCTATCGCCGGATCCTGCGTCATCCGGTCGTCACTTGAGGATGGGGTGCGGAGACGGCGATCGTCACGCTCCTTCATGCTTCAGGAGTGTAGACCTCGTCGGTCGCGGGAACAATGGTTTTGGTGTTCGTACAGGTCGGTTCAGATGAAATCCCCGTTAATCCGTCGTCGGACTGCGGACATCCTTCCACCCCTCCGGTTTCGCGCCGGGACCGTTCGGGTTTCCGCGCCGCGCCACTACAGCGGTCGACGGCCGCGGAGCGCCCGGCCCAGCGTGACTTCGTCGGCGTACTCCAGGTCGCCGCCGACGGGGAGCCCGCTGGCGGGCCGAGACACGACGATCTCCATCGGCGACAGCAGCCGGTGAAGGTAGGTGGCGGTCGCGTCACCAGGCAGGTCGAGGTTGGTCGCGAGGATCACTTCCGCCGGACGATCGCGCTCGACCCGCTCGACGAGTTCACGGATCCGCAGCTTATCGGGCCCGACTCCCTCGACCGGCGAGATGGCTCCGTGCAGCACGTGGTACCGGCCGTGGAACTGCCCGGTCCGCTCCAGCGCGACCACGTCCAGCGGCTCCTGGACCACGCAGATCGTGCTGTCCCGGCTCTCATCGGAGCAGATGCCGCAGGGGCTCTGCTCGGTAACGTTGAAGCAGACCTGGCAGAGCTGGATCCGCTCCTTGACCTCGATGATCGCCTCGGCCAGCGCCATGGCGTCGTCGCGGCTGGTCCGGAGCAGGTGGTAGGCGAGCCGGGATGCCGTCTTGGGGCCGATCCCCGGCAGCCGCGCCAGCGAGTCGATCAGGCGCGAGACGGGCTGGGCGGTGACGGGACCGCCGCGTTGGGTCGACACCTGACGGGTCCTCCTGCTGCGCAGACGCGACGCGGGAAATCCGCGCCGTAACGCCGTTTTCGGGCCCCTTATTATACCAAACGGCGCACTCCCGGTCGACATTCTGTCAAGCACCGGGCGGGATTCAGGTCCGATACCGAGGTGGAAGATTACGGTGCCGGGGCCTTCACGGCGAAAGCGGCCCCGGGACGCCCTCATCCCATGTGACGATGGTCGGACCCGGCGTGAGCGATCACAGGGAGGTTCTCAATGAGTCAGCCCGAGCTTCTGAGCCATCGCCAGCTCAACCGCGCGCTCCTCGCCCGGCAGTTTCTGCTTGAGCGCGTGGATATGTCGAGCGCGGCGATGATCGCCCATCTCGTTGGGATGCAAGCCCAGGTACCGGACGCGCCGTACATCGGCCTCTGGTCCCGGCTGCGTGCCTATCAGGCCGACGACATGGCTACTCGCGTCGCTGCTCGCGATCATGTCCGGCTCACGACCATGCGTGGAACCATCCACCTGGTGTCGGCCAAGGATGCGCTTGTCATCCGGCCCCTCATCGCGCCGGTCATCACCCGCGCCGGCGCGATCGCACGGTTCCGATCACTGCTTGGCGACCGTGACCTCGGCGCCTTCTTCGCTGATGCCACCGCCGTGCTGATGACTGAACCCATGGGCCGGACGGCGGCCGGGCGGGCCCTCGCCTCCCGGTGGCCAGGAATCGATGAGGACGCCCTCGGCCATGCCGCGACCGCGCTTCTGCCAACGATCCAGGCGCCCCCGCGCGGTGTCTGGAGAAGCCGGGGGCCGGTGGCGTGGGAACCGATCGAACAGGCGCTGGGGCAGCCAACTATCCCGCCGATCCCGCTCCCTGACCTGGTCCGGCGCTACCTTGCGGCATTCGGCCCGGCTTCCATGGCGGACTTCGGCAAGTGGAGCGGGTTGACCACGCTGCGCGAGGCCTTCGAGGGACTGCGACCGGACCTCGTCACGTACCGGGGACCAGACGGCCGCGAGCTTTTCGACATCCCGGGTGGCCCGATCCCGGATCCGGCGACGCCTGCTCCTCCCCGGTTCCTCCCCGAGTACGACAACGTGATCCTGTCCCACGCCGACCGGAGCCGGATCATGTACCAGCGGGAGTTGCCCGCATTGCCGGCCGGGTTCGGCGGCGCCACCGGGACACTCCTGGTGGACGGGATGCTGGCCGCCACGTGGAGGATCACCACGACCAGGACCAGCGCAGCGCTCGCCGTCACGCCGTTTCAGCCGATCGACGCCACCCACCATGATGCGATCACCGCGGAGGGCGAAGGGCTGCTCGGCTTCATTCATCCGGCGCTCCCGGATCGCTCGGTCGTCTTCAACGAGCCGCGTGAGCAACGCGATCCTCGCGTCAGACGCGATGCCCGCTGAGGAGCAACCCGACAGGTTGACAGGAGCGCGTGACCCCGTCGCGGTGAAGACCTCGTCGTCCTCACCGCAATGGCGCCTGACCGCTATTCCGCGCTTTCGTCCGTCAGGAACACCGTCCGGCCACGGATGCCGTCGGCCGGTCCGATGATGCCCTGGTCCTCCATCTCCTGGATCATCCGGGCGGCGCGGTTGTAGCCGATCCGCAGGCGGCGCTGGAGCATGGAGGCGGAGGCCGTCCCCTGCTTCCGGACGATCTCGATGGCCTGATCCCAGAGCGGGTCTTCCTCGTCGAGGTCACCGCTGCCACCGGCGCCACTGTCCTCGCTCGCTGTCGGGAGATTGATCCACTCCTCGGCGTACTCCGGTACCGGCACGACCCGCTGCCAGTGCTCGACCAGCCGGGGCACGTCCTCGTCAGCGACGAAGGCGCCCTGGATGCGCTGCGGCTTGGCGGCGTCCGGCGGCAGGAACAGCATGTCACCCTTGCCCAGCAATCGCTCGGCGCCAGGCACGTCGAGGATCACGCGGCTGTCCGTCCCGGACGAGACCATGAACGCGATCCGGGCCGGAACATTGGCCTTGATGATGCCCGTCAGCACGTCGACCGACGGCCGCTGGGTGGCGATGATCAGGTGGATACCCGTGGCGCGGGCCATCTGCGTCAGCCGCTGCAGCAGCGACTCCACCTCGACCGGCGTCGTCATCATCAGGTCGGCGAGCTCGTCGATGATCACGACGAGGTACGGCAGCCGCTCGGCCCCCGGCTCGTCGGCCGTCTTCAGCCGGTACCCGTCCAGGTTGCGGACGCCCAGCTGCGAGAACATCGCGTAGCGCCGCTCCATCTCGCGCAGCACCAGACGCAGCGTCGGGACGACCTTCGGCATCTCGGTGACCACCGGCGCCTGCAGGTGCGGCACGCCGTTGTAGCCCGAGAGCTCGACCATCTTCGGGTCGATCATCAGCAGCTTGACCTCGTCCGGCCGCCGCGTCAGCAGGAAGGTCGAGATGATCCCGTTGATACAGACCGACTTGCCGGCGCCGGTCGCGCCGGCGATCAGCAGGTGCGGCATCTTCGTCAGGTCGCCGACGATGTACTTGCCGTTGACGTCCAGGCCCAGCGGGATCGGCAGCTTCTGCTTGCCCTTGCGGAACGCCGACGACTCCAGCGTCTCGCGCAGGCCGACCGTCATGATCTGGGCGTTAGGCACTTCGATCCCGACCCGGGCGAACCCTGGCACCGGCGCCTCGATCCGGAGACTCGGCGCGGCCAGCGCCAGCGCGAGGTCGTTCTGTAGTTCGGTGATACGGCGGACCTTGACCCCCTCGCCAGGCTCCAGCGCGAACTGGGTGACGGCCGGGCCGGTGTTGATCTCCCGCACCCAAGCCTGAACCCGGAAACTGGCGAGCTTTTCCTGGATCAGCCGGGCCTTGGCGGCAAGATCCTCCTCATTGGGCTTGTGGGTCTCGTAATAGGGCAATTGCTCGATAGGAGGCAGTGGCATGGGCTCGCCCCGCAGCGCCCGGCTTGGTGCCGGGATCGGCGAAACGGGAAGCTGTGCCGGTGCCGCCTGTGGACCCTGCCGAACTGGCACCCTGATCGTCGGCTCTGGAGTGGGCATGGACGGTTCGGCGGCCGCGGTGGTGGTCGCCCGGCGTGACGACGTACGTGCCGCCGGAGCAACCGGGGCCGGCTCGGGCTCGGGCTGCATCCGTGGCTCGGGCTCGTTGGCCCGGGACGCCGCAGCCTCGATCGGCTCGTCAGCGAACGGGGTGTCGTCGTCGAACTCGTCAGCTATCTCTGGCGCCAGAATCGACTCATTAGGCTCGACCTCGGGCATCGGCACTGCTGTCCGGGCAGCAGGCCGGGTACGCGTCACGACAGCCGGAGCGGCCAACGTACCTGACGTGGCCGGAGGGGACGGAGCGACCGTCGCAAAGGGAGCGGACGGACGGGTCGATGTGGATCGGCCAGCAGACGACCGCGGCTCCGGGGACGGACGCTCCGGGACCGTGATCGGGATCGACCAGGCCGGAACCGCCCCGGTCGATGCGCCGGTGTCACCGCGTCCCGCGACCGGCGTGCTTCCCGTCACGCGGACAGGAGCGACCGGCGTCCGCTGGGCCGCCTCGCTCTGGCGCCGGCGGGAGGGCCGCGGCGGCGTGAGGACCTCGAGTTCGTGATCGACGTCGCCCACCGCCCGGACCGGACCATCCAGGGCGTTCGGACCCTGATCGACGGTTACCCCGCTACGACGGAACCGACCGCTGGCGACATCCGTCCGGCTCGGCAGACCGGGCATCCTGCCGTCCATGCCGATGCGGGCATCCTCGTCGTCGCCGTCATCCGGCCAGTGGTCGAAATCGTCGTCCGCGACAACACGAGGTCGGCGCTCGGGGATCAGCGAGCGGACCTCGGCGTAGAACCGACTCGGCGACATCTGCGCCAGCAACAGCACGGCGACCGTACCCAAGAGGTAAAGCGTGATCCCGGCCGCGATCTCCCCGAGCGTGTCCATGGCGACGGTGGCGACGCCAAGGCCGAAGTTCCCGGCCGGGTGGAATCCGCCCCGGCCCACCCCTAGCTCCAGCAGGCCCAGGACGGCGACGGCAAGGCAGAACCCGCCGATGACGTGATGCGGGCGGAGGATCGGCTCACCCGTGTCCCGGAGGACCCGCCACGCCACCATGACGAGAAAGACCGGCACCAGCCAGCCGCCAACCACCCCATACGCGGCGACGACGACATCCCGCCAGAACACCAGGAGGCGACCGTCTTCATCGCCCCGCGCCAGTGCCCAGCCGGTCAGCCCCGCCATGAAAACGAGGAACACGCCGAGCAGTTCCCGCTGGAACCGGTCAACCAGTTCGAACTGCGGGATGCGATCAGGAAGCGAGCGAAGCGCGCCGAGTAACCGGGTACCGAAGCGGACCCGGTCCTCTCGGACGAGTGTCGGGGCGGTGGCGGACGAGCGCTTGCGGCTCCGGGCGGTGGCGGCCAACGGGTGCGACAACCCCTTCCGCGCCCACAGACCGGCCAGCCAGAGGCAGGCAGGATCGGGGGACGGGAACTGTTGCCGGACCGGCGGGAACGGTCAGCGGGCGTCGTGGCGGGAGGACATGTACGGACACAGTATACCCGTCCGGCCGAATGGCGCATTCCGGGCAACAGGCGCCGTCCTCCCCTCCCCTACCCCGTGACATCGTCTCCCACTTTACGAGCGGCGCTCCGGACGTCGAGCCGCTGGAGGTAGCAGGAAGCAAACGCGGCACCGTGTGCATTCCAGTGGGCAGGCGCTGGCCCATCCGGTGGATCGCTCCCACGTCGGATGAGGGCCGGTACGCCGCTGGCGAGACCCACCGTGATCGTCGGCATGATCGGGTGGCAGTCCCCTCCTCCCGTCTCCAACCACGGTCTGCTCGTCGGGACTGTTATGTCAGCTTCCAGCTTCCGCCCGGCGATGTTGCCGCATTCGCGCCATAACGCCGTTACATCTGCCGACGAGGATGACGGTACGGGATCTGCGCGATCCGCCATACACCTGTTCGCACTCCGGCATCCCAATCAGGAGGACCAGTTTCATGTTCGACCGCATCAAGGACCTCATCAGCGACCCCGGTTCGATCGGCGACAAGCTCGGCGAGCTCGGGGACCAGTTCGGCATCGGTCAGGACGTCCAGGACCAGTTGGCCCAGTTCGGCGGGCTTGGCGCGATCCAGGACCAGCTCGGGGGGATCAACTTCCCGATCGGACAGGACGACCTCGCCAACATCCTGGAGCAGCGCGGGGTACCGGGCGGGATCACGGATCAACTCCACAATCTCGACATCGGCCAGTTCAACAGCCCCGGCGAAGTGCTGAACGTGATCCGCGGTTTCGCACAGTAGCCACGATCATGAGGCGGCTCGCCTGCTGGCATACGGTCTGCTTCCGTCCCGGCGTGCACCAAGGCACATCAATCAGAGCGCAGAGGAGCACCACATGGATAGCATCAAGAACATGGCTGGCGGCGGTGGCATCGGGGAAATGCTGAAGGGCATCAACTTCCCGATCAACAAGAACGACCTCGTCAGCCAGCTCGAGCAGAAGGGTGTCCCCAGCCAGGTCACCGACCGGCTCAAGGGTGACAGCACCGACCAGTACCAGAGCGAAGATGACGTGAAATCGAAGATCGGCGGACTGATGTAGTTCGGGGCCACTCCCCGGAGCAGGTCCCGTCCGTTGACACGATCCGCGAGCGATGCCCCTGGATTTCCCGTCCCGGGGCATCATCGCATTTGCAGTCCGTGAGCGAAGCTGAGCCAATGTTCACCGGATCGACCGGTGAGGCGTAGCCCAGAGGATCGGTGCGTGGTCGCGCACCGATCCTCTCGTTTTTCCCCGTGGTCCCGGAACCGGTCGACCAGCCGTGGCGTCTCTCAGCACAGGACCACACGGGTCGCGCCTTGCCCACGTCGACCGATCGGAGAGCACATGTCCACCCTTAGCCCCACGACGTTGACTATCGAGGAACTGGAGATCCCGCGCTCGACCACTGACCCGCACTTCGCGGCCTTCGACGCGATGGTCGCCCTGCGAAACGAGATCGAGACGGCAACCATCGGGACGGACGTGCTGAACATCTCGACGGCCGACATCCTGCCGACCTACCTCGACGCGGACCACTCCCCGCGCCGGGTCTTCGTCGCGCGAATCGGCGACCAGATTGTCGGGCGATCGCTCGTCGAGTGGTCAACCGAGGAAGGCGCCACGGCGGCCTGGCCGACCGTCGAGGTGCTGCCAGCGTTCCGCAACCGCGGGATCGGGACGGAGATGCTGCGCCACATCGAGGCCCAGGCCCAGCTGGTCGGGGCCAGGACACTCCAGCACAGCTCCATCCATACCCCGCTCGAGGGCGGCGAGCGGATCCTGTCGCCGACCGGTCACGGTGACGTCCCGGCCGCCGACCCGGGCGTCCGCTTTCTGGTCCGGGCCGGTTATGCCCTGGAGCAGGTTTTCCGGATCAGCATCCTCGACCTGCCCATCCGGGAGGACGACCTCACGTCCCGCGAGCATGCAGCCGTTGCGGCGGCCGGACCGGATTACCGCGTCCACCGCTGGACCGGACGAACCCCGGAACGCTGGCTGGACGATATGGCGATCCTGCGAAACCGGATGAGCGTGGACGCGCCGTCCGCCGGCCTGGAGATCACCGAAGAGACGTGGGACGCTGAGCGGGTCTGGGCCAGTGAGGAGCACGGCGAGGTGAGCGACCGGCTGGTGCTGACCGCCGCCGTCGAGCACATCCCGAGCGGACGGCTGGCGGGGTTCAGCCAGATCCACGTGCCGTCCGAGCGCACCCGCCCGGCGTCGCAGGAGGACACGCTCGTGATCCGGGAGCACCGCGGCCACCGTCTCGGGATGCTGCTCAAGGTGACCAACCTGCGATTCCTCATCGAGACAAACCCCGACTCGCCGATGGTCACGACGTTCAATGCGGCGGAGAACCGGCACATGCTGGCCGTGAACGAGGCCCTTGGCTTCCGGACGGCGGGCTACGAAGGGATGTGGAAGAAGGTCGTCAACTCCTGACCTCGCGGAGCGCGGGTTGTCGCGATCCCTGTGCTACGCTGGTCGCCTCTGGGCCGCTCCATCGATTCGCCCGAAATCGATCCGACACGCCGTGGACTGCTCCGCGGTGTATCCAGGAGTGCGCCATGTCACCAGCTACCGGGACTGATATCCGTCTCGAAGAGCTTCGCCTCCCCGCGACCGCGACGCGGGATGACCCTGACTGGCCCGCCTTCGTCGAGATGATTGGCATCCGGAACCAGGTCGTCGCCGATGCCATCGGCACGGACCGACTCGCCTGGACCCCGGAAAGCATCCTGCCCCAGTTCCAGGATCACACCTGGAGCCCGAGCCGCTCATTCGTGCTCCGGGTCGATGGCATCGCGGTCGGGAGGGGCTCGCTCGGCTGGTCGACCGAGGGCGGATCGCCTCTCGCCTTTCCGACCGTCGAGGTCCTTCCAGCTTATCGACGTGCCAGTTACGGCAGCATGCTTGCCGACCACATCGAGAAGCTCGCGGCTGAGATGGACCGGACCCTCCTCCGCACGTGGGTCGGTCACCCCGAGCGAGGCAACGGCGAACGGATCGAGTCGCCCGCCGGTGCCGGGTCGATCCCGGCGGACGATCCCGGCGTGCTCTTCCTGCTCCGTCGCGAGTACCAGCTCGGTCAGGTCGGCCGGACCAGCGTCCTCGATCTGCCCGTCGATCCCGACGTCCTTTCCCGGTTGCGAACGACCGCCGAGGCGGCATCAGCGGATTACCGTCTGGTCACCTGGATCGGGTCCGCGCCGGACGACCGGGTCGACGATCTCTGCCTGCTCCGGACCCGGATGAGCACCGACGCGCCCAACGGGGCGATGCTCATCGAGGAAGAGACCTGGACGCCTGAGCGGCTCCGGAAGCGGGAGCGACAGGTCGAGGATGGCGGGCAGACGATCCTGACCGCGGCAGCGGAGCACAGGGCAACTGGCCGGCTGGTCGGGTACACCAACCTGTACGTCCCCAGCGACTTTGCGCAACCGGTCGATCAAGGCACGACGCTGGTCCTGTCCGAGCATCGTGGCCACCGGCTCGGCGTGCTGATCAAGGTCGCCAACATCGAACAGCTCAGGCAGTTCGGCCCTGACGCCACCATGATCGTCACAGGCAACGCCGAGGAGAACCGCTACATGTTGTCCACCAACGAGGCGCTTGGCTTTCGACCGCTCCTCGCCGAGGGCGTCTGGGAGAAGCATCTCGAATCGTGATCCCTGCCCTCAGGGTTTCCCCTCCAATACATGAGTATCCAGGAGACTGCCATGTCTACCCTTACCGAGCGCGACGTCCGAATCGAAGAACTGACCTACCCCACCGCGGCAACCAATGACGACCCACATTGGGCTAACTTCGCCGAGATGGTCGCGATCCGCAACGAGATCGCCAAGCACGTCTTCGGATCCAGTCTCTTCGCGCGGTCGCCGGAATCCGCGCTGCCGGGATACCTCGACCCGTACAACCCCAGCCGGGCGTTCCTGCTCCGAGTGGACGGCGCCGCGGCAGGCCGGGCCGTGCTGAGCTGGACGACGGAAGAGGGCTCAACGCTCGCCTTCCCCAACGTCGAAGTTCTCCCCGCCTACCGGGGCCGGGGCTACGGCACGATGCTGGCCGACCGGATCGAGGCGCTCGCCGCCGAGCTGGGCCGGACGACGCTCCAGACCTGGCCCGATCACACCAACGCCGAAGGAGAGCGGATCGAGCCCCCGACCGGGTTCGGCTCTGTCTCCACCGGCGACCCCGGGGTCCGGTTTCTCCGTCGCCGCGGGTACTCCCTGGAGCAGGTCGAGCGCATCAGCGTGCTGGACCTGCCCGTCGATCAGACGACCCTGGAAACGATGCGGGCGAAGGCCGAGGCCGCATCGACCGACTACCGCGTGCTCTCCTGGATCGGCCCGGCGCCGGAGGACCGCCTCGAGGATCTCTGCTGGCTCCGGAACCGGATGAGCGTCGATATCCCGGCGGGCGCGATGGAGGTCGAGGAGGAGACCTGGACGGCGGAGCGGATCCGCAACGAGGAGCAACGAGCCGCCGATGCCGGCCAGTCCATCCTGACCGTCGCCGCCGAGCACATCCCGACCGGCAAGCTGGTGGGCTACTCGGTCCTCTGGGTGCATGACGACCGGTCCCGCGCCGTCGACCAGGACGCGACGCTGGTCGTGTCGGAGCACCGGGGGCACAAGCTCGGCCAGTTGCTCAAGGTCGCCAATATCGAGCAACTGGCGCGATTCAGCCCGGAGTCGCCGATGATCATCACCGGCAACGCCGAGGAGAACCGCTACATGCTGGCGACCAACGAGGCCGTCGGCTTCCGGGCGATCGTCGCGTGCGGTGCCTGGGAGAAGAAGCTGTCCAGCTGACGCCGGTCATAACCATCAGCTCCCTGTCGACGCCAGGACGAGTCTCCGCGTCGCCCGCTCGCATAAGAACCCGGACGCCCCGGCCACCATGGCCGGGGCGTCCGGGCTCCGGTGGTGATCCCCGATGCCGGTGCCTACGGCGTCGGCATGCCGCCGGTGACGCTGAGGGTCGCGCCGGTGGTGTAGGTGGCATCGTCGGACGCGAGGTAGACGTACGCGCCAGCCAGTTCGGCTGGCTGGCCCGCCCGGCCCAGTGCCATCTGCGACCCGAAATCGGGGATCGCCTCGGGCGGCTGACCGCCGGTCACCTGCAGGGGTGTCCAGAACGGTCCCGGTGCGACGACATTGACCCGGATGCCCTTGGGCCCCAGCTGCCCGGCCAGCGCCTTGGCGAACGCGTTGTTGCTGGCCTTGGTCGTCGCGTTGTCCAGGAGATGGCTGCTCGGCTGATACGCCTGGACAGACGAGGTGTTGATGATCGAGCTGCCCGGCTTCATGTGCGGCACAGCGGCCTTGATCAGCCAGAACATCGCGTAGACGTTGGTCTTGAAGGTCGCGTCGAACTGATCCGTCGTCAGGTCAGCGATGTCCTGGACGGCGGTCTGCTTGCCCGTGACGCTGACGAAGATATCCAGGCCGCCGAGTTGGGCGACGGTGTCCGCGACGAGCCGCTCGCAATACGACTCGTCCTGAGATCACCCAGCAGCGCGACCGCCTTCCGGCCCGCCTCCTCGATCAGCGTGACGACCTCGTCGGCGTCAGCCTGCTCCTCCGGCAGGTATGCCAGCGCGACGTCGGCTCCCTCCCGGGCGAACGCGATGGCGACCGCCCGGCCGATCCCGCTGTCGGCGCCGGTGATCAGCGCGCGGCGACCGGCCAGCTTGCCGGAGCCCTTGTAGCTCAGCTCACCATGGTCCGGCGTCGGGGTCATCCTGGTCGCCAGCCCGGGCGCCGGCTGCTGCTGCTCCGGCATTGGCGGCTTCAGGCAGATCGAGGTCGGGTCCTGGAGGGTTGCCTGGTCAGACATGGTTTCTCTTTCGTGGCGCGGATCGCTGCTATGGCATGTCGGTTCGGCACCCTGTCGGCAACCGGATAGTGCGCCTTACCATGATCATTGCCACATCGGGGTCGCTTCCCGTGCGGACATCGTCGTCCGATCGGATGCCTCACCCCGCAACAGGGATGGGATACGCTGTCAGCGACGATCAGGAGGGTCGCCCATGCGCCAGAGCGACACCGATGTCCACAGGCAATGGTACGAATCGGATGGCACCGCGCCGTTCCGTCCTGACCGGCGACCCTATCTCCCGCCTTCCCGGACCGCATGGGACGAGCAGCACGCGACCCCTGCCTGGGTGGCGCCCGGAGGTGACCCGACCCTAGCGCCGTACCGGTTCGACGTCGAACCCAGCCGTCCTCGTTACCTGGCGGGTCGCCTGGTCGTGAAGCTCGGAGCCGGTGGCTGGATCGTGACCTTCGTACTGGCCGCAGCCGCGTCAGGAATCATGGATGCTCCGCTGAGCGGGCTGTGGGTGGTGCTCATCCCGCTGCTCTTCGTCACCCTGATCGTGATGACGTTCGCCGGCGTCCTGATGTCCATCGCGATGATCATCGCCATCCTCATGGATTTCGGCGTCAGCGTCCGGCGCCGGTTCGACGCGGGGCCGGACGAAGCAGAGGCGGGCCGGCGGTCGCGCGCGTTCGGCCCCGACTCGTCGCGACGCGAGACGGACACCTGGCAGGGATAACGGCAGCCCGGCGAGCCTGATTGGTTCCGGTGCCGGAAGGTTGACCCGCCGCAGATGGAAGTCATCGCGGCTTACTGACCGTGTCGAATAGCTGGTCGTCTCCCCTACCTGATCATCACCCGGATCCCTTGCGCCACTCCTGTTGCGCCACCGCTGCCGGAATGACGACGCACCCGCCGGGATGGCGGGTGCGTCTCTGACAACCTCTGTCCGGATCGAAAGCGGGAACTAATCCGCCGGGACCGCTTCCGGGACCGGAGACGGCGTGTGGGTGCCGGTGTACTTGCAGTTCGGGCACTTGACCTGCCCGTTGCGGCCAGCTTCCACCAGGTACGAGCCGCACTCCGGGCAATTGGCATTGACCGGCTTGTTCCAGGCGACGAAGTCGCATGCCGGGTAGCGCTCGCAGCCGTAGAACGTCCGACCCTTCTTGGAGCGCCGCTCGACGACCTCGCCCTCATGACACGTCGGGCACTCGATGCCCGTCCGGGTCAGGAGCGGCTTGGCGTTGCGGCATTCCGGGAAGCCGGTGCAGGCCAGGAACTTCCCGAACCGGCCCAGCTTGATCACCATCGGACGACCACAGAGGTCGCAGACCTCATCGGTCGGCTCGTCGCGGATCTGGACCCGCTCCATCGTCTGCTCGGCCTTCTCGAGATCCTTGGTGAACGGTTCGTAGAAGGCATGCATCGTCGGCACCCAGGCGCGCTCGCCGGTGGCGATCTCGTCCAGGTCCTCTTCCAGCCGGGCGGTGAAGCCGGGGTCGAAGATGCCGCCGAAGTGCTCGACGAGCTGGTCGTTGACGATGAACCCGAGTTCGGTCGGGATCAGGCGGCGCTCCTCGGTGGCGACGTAATTCCGCGCCTTGATGGTCTCGACGGTCGGCGCGTAGGTGCTCGGCCGGCCAATGCCGAGCTCCTCCAGCACCTTGATCAGCGTCGCCTCGGTGTAGCGCGGCGGCGGCTGGGTGAAGTGCTGGTCCGGGTTGAGCTTGCGGAGATCGAGATCCTCGCCCTCGGACAGCTGCGGCAGCGCACCCTTGTCCAGCTCATCGGTGTCGCCGTCGTCGCGGCCAGCCTGGTAGACGGCCATGAAGCCGGGGAACTTCACGACGGAGCCGGTCGCCCGGAAGGTGTACGGCGGCTTGCCGGAGGCGACCTGATCGGCCGGGCCGGCCGCGATGTCGACGCCCGTGTTGTCGAGCAACGCCGGCCGCATCTGGCTGGCGATGAACCGCTGCCAGATCAACTGGTAGAGCCGGAACTGCTGCGAGGACAGGTGCCCCTTCATCTGCTCCGGGGTGCGGCTCGGTGCCGTCGGCCGAACGGCCTCGTGGGCCTCCTGCGCACCCTTGCTCTTCTTGACGTACATCGGCGGCTTCTCGGGGACGTAGTCCGCGCCGAAGCGCTCGGTGATCGTCTCCCGCGCCATCTGCTGGGCAACGCCAGCGACGTTGGTCGAGTCGGTACGCATGTAGGTGATCAAACCGACGGTGCCCTCGGCCCCTACATCGATCCCCTCGTACAGCTCCTGAGCCAACTGCATCGTCCGGCGCGGCGCGTAGCCGAGCTTGCGGGACGACTCCTGCTGGAGCGTACTCGTGGTGAACGGTGCCTGCGGCCGCCGCTGCGATTCTCGCCGGGTAACCGTCTGGACGCGGTAGCTGGCGCCCTCCAGTCCCTGCACGACGGCCATCGTGTCGGTCTCGTTGGACAGCTCGGCCTTCTTGTCGCCGATCCGGCTGAGGGCGGCCGTGAACAGGTCGCTCTTCTTCGGCTCTCCGGAGACGCGCTTGCTCAGGTCGGCGTCCAGCGTCCAGTACTCGACCGGCTGGAAGGCGGTAATCTCCCGCTCGCGCTCGACCACGATCCGCAGCGCGGCAGACTGGACCCGGCCGGCACTCAGGCCGCGCTTGACCTTCTTCCACAGCAGCGGCGATACGCCATACCCGACCAGACGATCGAGGATGCGGCGGGCCTGCTGGGCGTCGACGAGCTGCATGTCGATGTCGCGCGGCTCGTCCATGGCGGCACGGACCGCAGCCGGGGTGATCTCGTGGAAGACCACCCGGTGGATCTGCTTGCCGAGGAAATCTGCGTCGGTCGCCTTCATCAGATGCCACGCGATCGCCTCGCCCTCGCGGTCCGGGTCGGTCGCGAGGTAAATCTCCCGGGCCTTGGCGACGCTCTCCTTGAGCTCCTTGACGACCTTGTTCTTGTCGCGGGGGATCAGGTACTTCGGCGCGAAGTCGTTCTCGACCTCGACGCCAAGCGTGCTCTTCGGCAGGTCGCGGATGTGGCCGTTGGACGCCTTGACCGTGTACCCCGCGCCCAGGTACTTGCTGATGGACCGGGCCTTGGTCGGCGATTCGACGATGACCAGCTTGCCGCGACCCGCGCCGGTCGGGGACGCGGAGCGGGACGACGTGGAACGAGTCGACGTCGACTTCGTGGTCCGGGACGTAGACGACTTTGATGCGGTCGACTTCGATGCCGCCGACTTCGACGTCGAGCTCTTCGACGTCGAGGCCTTGCGGGTAGTGCTCTTGGTGCCGGTCGACGAGCGGGTCGAGCGGGCAGGTTTGGCCGGCGTGCTTTCGACCGCGTCGACCGGATCGATCGTGTCAGTCATGAGGATCCTGTTCGTGAGCGCGAGCATGAGTCAGCGCGAGGGCGATGGGAGGGAGGGCGCTCGCTGGTGCGGCAGGCATGATTCGATGGAAGGACCAGCGGTGTCCGACGGTGAAGTGGGTGATGGGAATTGTGAACCGTTGTTCTACCTTAGTCATGCCGCCGGAAGGGTGTCAAGCAACCAGCGAGTCGGATGCCCGATCGCCACCTGTCCATCCGGCCAGTTGGACGGGAAGCATAGACAGCACTGTCAAGCGACGGGCCACCGCTGACGACGATCGCCGGCCGGGTTCTATCCCGGCCGGCGATGGACCACGATCGCTGGAGTGTCCTGGTCCGGTGCGGTCTGCCGACCGCAGCCCTCGTTGATCCCTAGCCCGGCTGGGACAGGCCGATCACGTTGCCGTCCGGGTCCTTCACGCTGGCGATCAGCGACCCGCCACCGACATCGGTGACGGGCTCGTGCTCTTCCGCTCCGGCGGCGATCAGTTCCGCTACCCGTGCCCGGATATCCTCGACCTCCCAGTAGCCGACGGACCCCGTGAACCCTCGCTGATGACCATTCGGATCCAGGCCGAGCCGGGTCTCTCCGAGATCGAACTGCACGTAGGACTCGGAGTCATGCGTTGGAGTGGACCCCGTCAACGCGCTGAACAGGGCCTTGGCGCGCGCGAGATCGCGGACGGGATAGATGAATGTCTGCACACTGATGGCCATGGCCGGCTCCTCTACAGGTATCACAACGACTGTCACAACGACCGTGTCCCGGCCGTCACAGACATGACGGATCCCGACAGGAGAATGTGACCGATGACCGACCGGCAGTGGCTGACCGAACGATTTGAACGCGACCGCGACCATCTCCGGGCGGTCGCCTACCGGCTGCTCGGATCGCGGGCCGAGGCCGAGGACGCGGTCCAGGAGACGTGGCTCCGCCTCGACCGGACGGATACGACCGGCGTCGACAACCTGACCGGCTGGCTGACCACGGTCGTTGGCCGGGTCTCGCTCGACATGCTCCGGTCCCGGACGGTCCGGCGCGAGCAGTCCGCGGACCAACCGGGAGCGGATGTCCTCGCTGACACGCGCGAGCCTGGCCCCGAGCACCAGGTCGAGATGGCCGACACGATCGGGGCGGCGCTGCTCGTCGTCCTCAATGCTCTGTCCCCGGCCGAGCGGCTGGCGTTCGTACTCCACGACCTGTTCGGCGTCCCCTTCGACGAGATCGCCGTGATCATCGACCGGACGCCGGACGCATCCCGCCAGCTTGCGAGCCGGGCCCGGCGAAAGGTCCGGGGCGGCGGACAGACTGGCCAGCCTGACACCGTCCAGCAGCGTGAGATCGTGAACGCCTTTCTCCGGGCGTCAAGGGCGGGCGACTTCGACGCCCTGCTCGAGATCCTCGACCCGGACATCGCCGTGCGGGCAGATGCCACGGCGGTAGCCTACGGCGCGGAACCCGAACTCCACGGCGCGACCGCGGTGCTCAGGACGTTCCTTGGACGCGCCGCCGCGGCCCGGTTGGCATTCGTTGACGGTGTGCCGCAGGCCGCTTGGGTTGCCGGTACCGAGCTCCGGGCCATCATCAGCTTCACCGTGGCCGACGACCGGATCTCGGCGATCGAGCTGATCTGTGACCGAGACCGGCTCGACCAGCTGGACGTCGAGCTCATGCCCAGGGTTCTCCCTCCACGCCCGTCAGTCGACGACATCGACCGAACGTGATCACCGGATTGCGCAATCGGGAAGAACTTGGAGGGCACGTCCTGTCCCGTTTGGACGCTACGATGTACGTACATCCGCTTCGCTGAGCATCCTGGAGGATCAATGCCTGCCAGCAGTCCCCATCCCGCCGACAGCCATGACGTGATCCGGGTCCGCGGCGCCCGCGAAAACAACCTCCGCGGCGTCGACCTCGACCTGCCCAAGCGCCGCCTGACGGTCTTCACCGGCGTTTCCGGCTCCGGCAAGTCGTCGCTGGTCTTCGGCACCATCGCCGCCGAGAGCCAGCGCCTGATCAACGAGACCTACCCCGCCTTCATCCAGGGGTTCATGTCCAGCCTCGGCCGTCCCGACGTCGACTCGCTGGAGAACCTGTCCGCCGCGATCATCGTCGACCAGGAGCGGATGGGCGCCAACATCCGCTCGACCGTCGGCACCGCGACCGACGCCAACGCGATGCTGCGCCGGCTGTTCGCCCGGCTGGGCCAGCCCAACCTCGGCTCGCCCAACGCGTTCTCGTTCAACATCCCCTCGGTCAAGGCCAGCGGTGCGATTACGGTCGACAAGGGCAACGCCAAGGCCAGGGTCGTCTCGTTCGAGAGCATCGGTGGGATGTGCCCGCGCTGTGAGGGCGTGGGCAAGATCAACGACATCGATCTGACCCAGCTCTACGACGACAGCAAATCCATCTCCGGCGGCGCGATCACCGTCCCCGGTTACAGCACGGACTCGGCATGGACGGTCCAGATCCTGGTCGAGTCCGCGCTGGTCGACCCGGACAAGCGCATCCGTGACTTCACCGACAGGGAGCGGCACGCCTTCCTCTATCAGGAGCCGACCAAGGTCAAGGTCAACGGCATCAACCTGACCTGGGAGGGGCTGGTCCCCAAGATCCAGAAGTCGATGCTGTCCAAGGACCGTGAGGCGATGCAGCCGCACATCCGGGCCTTCGTCGACCGCGCCGTGACGTTCACGGCCTGCCCGGACTGCGGCGGGACCCGGCTGAACGAGTCGGCGCGCTCGTCGAAGATTGGCGGGCTGAGCATCGCTGACGTTTGCCGGATGCAGATCACCGACGTCGCGGCCTGGCTGCGTGGGATCCACGACCCGCAGACCGCGCCGCTGGTGGCCGGCCTCCAGCAGCTCCTCGACGCGTTCGCCGGGATCGGCCTGGGGTACCTGTCGCTGGACCGGGAGTCCGGCACGCTGTCCGGGGGTGAGTCGCAGCGTGTCCGGCTGGTGCGTCACCTGTCGTCGGCGCTGACCGACGTGACTTACGTGTTCGACGAGCCGACGGTTGGCCTCCACCCGCACGACATCCACCGGATGAACGAGCTGCTGCTCTCGCTGCGGGACAAGGGCAACACCGTCCTCGTCGTCGAGCACAAGCCGGAGACGATCGCGATCGCCGACCACGTCGTCGACCTCGGGCCGGGCGCGGGCTCAGGTGGCGGCACGGTGACCTTCACCGGCACGGTCGACGAGCTGCGCCGCTCCGACACGCTGACGGGCCGCCACCTCGACCACCGGGTCACGCTCAAGGACTCGTTTCGTGCGGCGAGCGGCCAGATGGAGATCCGCGGCGCCAACCGGCACAACCTGCAGGACGTCGACGTGGACGTCCCGCTCGGCGTGCTAACGGTCGTGACCGGTGTGGCAGGCTCGGGCAAGAGCTCGCTGATCCACGGCTACCTGTCGAAGCGCGAGGGCGTGGTCGTCGCGGACCAGTCCCCGATCCGGGGTTCGCGCCGCAGCAATCCCGGCACCTACACCGGCGTGCTCGATCCCATCCGGCAGGAATTCGCCAAGGCCAACAAGGTCAAGCCGGCCCTGTTCAGTGCCAACTCGGCCGGCGCCTGCCCGGAGTGCAAGGGGCTCGGGACGATCTACGTCGACCTCGGCATGATGTCGGGCGTGACGACGGTCTGCGAGGCATGCGAGGGCAAGCGCTTCACGCCCGAGGTGCTGGAGTACCAGTTGCGCGGCAGGAACATCTCCGAAGTCCTCGACATGCCGATCGCCGAGGCACGGGAGTTCTTCCCGAAGGGTCCGGCCGGCGTGATCCTGTCGCGCCTGGTCGACGTTGGGCTGGGTTACATCGGGCTGGGTCAGCCGCTGAACACGCTGTCTGGTGGCGAGCGCCAGCGTCTGAAGCTGGCGATCCACATGGCCGAGAAGAGCTCGATCTACATCCTGGACGAGCCGACGACCGGCCTCCACCTGGCCGATGTGGACACACTGCTGGCGCTGCTCGATCGGCTGGTCGACGACGGCAACACGGTGATCGTGATCGAGCACCACCAAGCGGTGATGGCCCATGCCGACTGGATCATCGACCTCGGCCCGGGTGCCGGGCACGATGGCGGCCGGGTGGTGTTCGAGGGGACGCCGCGGGAGCTGATCGATGGGGCGGAGACGCTGACCGCCAAGCATCTGCGGGAGTATGTCGGGGCGGATGCACTCGTGCCGGCGTAGATTCGATGGTCCCAGGACCATCTCGGCTACCACCCTCCGGCGTACACCTGCCCGCCCGTATTCCGCACCCGCCCATCCAGCTCCAGCATCATCAGCTGCGTCGCCACCTGGAACACCGGCTGTCCCAGCGTCACCGCGATCTCGTCGATATGCATGGGCCCGGCACGGAGCGCGTCCAGCACGGTTCGCTCGGCGTCGCCCAGCGGGAGGGCCGGCTGGATTGCGACGGGTGCGTGGCGGCCAGCGAGGTTGAGATCGGCCAGGATGTCGTCGGCGGACCTGACCGGGCGGGCGCCGTCCCGGAGCAGCGCGTTGCAGCCAGCGCTCATCTCCGAGCGGACATCTCCGGGGACGACGAACACCTCGCGCCCGTGATCCAGCGCGAACGAGACAGTGATCAGCGCGCCACTGCGCTCCGGTGCCTCGATCACCACCGTCCCGAGTGACAGGCCGCTGATGATCCGGTTGCGCGCCGGGAAGTTGGCCGCTTCCGGCTTGCGGTCCGGCGCGTATTCGGAAACGACGGCGCCGCTCCCGGCCATCTCGTCAGCCATCCGGACGTGCGCAGCCGGGTACGGCACGTTGACGCCGCAGCCCTTGACGCCGACGGTCCGACCGCCGGCGTCCAGCGCGGCGCGATGGGCGACGCCATCGATGCCCAGCGCCAGGCCGGAGACGACCGTCACCCCCGCCTCAGCCAGCCCTGCGGCGATCCGGGCGGTGACGTCGCGACCGTAGGCCGTCATCCGGCGGGTCCCGACGATCGCAACGGCGTGGCGGTCGGCGGCGAGCAGGTCGCCACGGAGGTAGAGGATGGGCGGCGGGGCCGGGATTTCGGTCAGCCGCTCGGGGTAATCCGGATCGGTGCGGATCACGACCCGGATGCCGGTCTCGTCCAGCCGCTCGATGGTCCGGTGGACCTGGCCCTCACGGCTGACGCGCGTCAGCCGCCCCAGCGTCCGCTCGTCGAGCATTGTCCGGAGCCGTTCGGGCGGCGCTGCCCAGGCTTCGGCCAGTGTGCCGAATACGTCGAGCAGACGCTCGGTCCGGACCGGACCGACACCCGAGACGAGATTGAACCCGATCCAGGCAGCCCGCTCGGCGTCCACCGATGCGGTCGTACGCTGCTCGACGTCACTGACCGCCATGCCCTCTTCCCTCGCCCCGACTTCGGCACCGTCTGCCACTCTTTGACCGTTCCACGCAGGTCCGCCGATTCCGACATCCGGTCGCCCGCACCACTATCCCCTGCCCCGTGACCTCCGACCGGAGCGCGGCACACAGGCGTCGGCTCAGGATCCGGTCCTGCTCCCGGGCAACTGGTAGAACTCCAGAATCGTCCCGTCGTCGTTGGTGATGTAGGCCAGCCGGGTGCCGGTCATCGGCCCCTCCGGCCACGTCTCGATCGTACCGAGCAGCTTCCACCCATTCGCCCCGGAGCGCTCGACCACCGCCTCCATGTCGTCCACCTCGAAGGCGAAGTGCGCCGAGCCGACATCGCACGGACGCGGGCGCATCACGGCACGGTCATCCGGCGACAGCCACTACACCAACTCGAAGGTCACGCCGACGCCCGTCACCATCGCGATACGGGCGCGCCCTTCCGGTACCGCCGTGATCCGGTTCTGGATCGCGCCTCCGACCTCGTCCGTGCCGCCCAGCTCGAAGCCGAGCACCTCCGTCCAGAACCGCACTGACTGATCGAGGTCGCTGACCGTGAGTCCGATGTGAGCGAACGAGCGAGCCGCAACGGCCATATGGGTTCCTCCCGATGCATGGGAACTGGACCGGGTCGCAGGCGGGCTGCGTTCGTCCCCCGATGCGAATCAGTCGCCTGGGCCAGACTGGTTGGGGAGCGCCCAACCCGGCGGGCGGCCCTACTATAAAGAAGGGCAGGATCCGTCGCGCGTCGTACCGGCCGAGTCACGGCACACGGTCCCCGAGGGCCTCCGGTCCGCCAGTTCACCAGCGACCGGCGGACCCGGGATGCGACCGACCGGTACCCCGTAGCGGACCGGCCCGGTCGGCTGGATAATGGCGTGTGTCTTCGACAGCGGGCGGACGCACGCCCGGCCCATCGCCGCGCCGGCAACCGATGCCGGGAGCGGCCCAGCGCGAGGCGTCAGCGTGGCGATCACCAACAAACTCAAGGAAACGATCCTCAACGGCGGGACGGCGATCGGGTGCTTCACCACGATGCCAACCCCGGAAATCGTCGAACTGCTGGCGATCGGAGGGATGGATTTCGTCCTCTTCGACGCGGAGCACAGCCAGCTCAACCCGGCCCTGTGCTACCCGCTCCAGCTCGCCGCGGAGAAGCACGGACTCCCTACCCTCGCCCGGGTCGGCGAGAACGACCGCCAGACCCACATCAAGTACCTGGAGCTGGGCATCGGCGGCGTGCTCGTCCCGCAGACCAACACGCTGGAGGACGCCCGCAAGGCCGTCGAAGGCATGCGCTACGGCCCACGCGGCACTCGCGGGTACGCACCGTCCCGGCTGATCGACTGGGCCCAGCGGGGCACCCAGCCGGACCTGATGCAGGAGGCCAGTGAGTACGTCTTCACGATGGTCCAGTTCGAGCACATCGACGCGATGGCGGACCTGGAGCAGGTGCTCGCGTTGCCGGAGCTGGACCTCCTGTTCGTCGGCCCCAACGACCTCGCCCAGTCGATGGGCTACCCCGGGCAGCCCAACCACCCCGAGGTGCAGGACGTGATCGAACAGGTCATCCGGATCGCGCAAGACGCCGGGATGCCCCTCGGGACGGTGTCGCCGGACGCCGCGGCGACCAACCGGCAGCTGGAGCGGGGCTTCCAGCTCGTCGCGACGAATGTGGTCTCGCTGTTCACGTCGGGTATGCAGCACTACTTCGCGGGTGTCACGAGCCGGGGCGGACAGACGGACGCATAGGGCGAGCCGGGGCGGATCCCGGCCGAGTCGGTGCGGACAGGTCGCCTGCAGTGCGATAAGCACAAGTTGGGACCGTCGCGGCAATCACGATCCGCCGGGATTCGTTGCGACTCGTTCCCGGGCTATGCTATCGTCCATAAACATGGCGCATTTCTCAATGAACGGGGCGTTCGCGTACGGTAAGCGCTGGCATCTGCCAGCGCACGTTCCGGTCGGCGCAGGATACGGAGACAGGGAATGGTGACGTCGACCCAACAGCGCGCCCACTCAAAACCCGATAACCGGGAAGGGACGACGCCGCTCCTCGAGGTCAAGGGGCTGCGGACCCAGTTCAAGACGCAGGACGGGATCGTCCGGGCCGTCGATGACGTCAGCTTCTACGTCATGCCGGGCGAGACGCTCTGCATCGTCGGCGAATCCGGCTCGGGCAAGAGCATCACGGGGCTGTCGATCATGCGGCTGATCCCGCAGCCGCCCGGCAAGATCGCCTCCGGGGAAGTCATCTTCAACGGGCGTGACGTCCTCAAGCTGACGGACGAGGAAGTCCGGAAGATCCGCGGTAACGAGATCGCGATGATCTTCCAGGATCCGATGACCTCGCTCAACCCGGTCCTCACGATTAACCGGCAAATCAGCGAGTCGCTGATCCTGCACATGAACATGAACAAGGAACAGGCCAAGAACCGGGCGATTGAGTTGCTCCGGATGGTTGGTATCCCTAACCCGGAAGACCGGATCAACCAGTACCCGCATCAGTTCTCGGGCGGTATGCGTCAGCGCGTCATGATCGCCATGGCGCTGTCCTGCAACCCGAAGCTGCTGATCGCCGACGAGCCGACCACCGCGCTCGACGTGACGATCCAGGCGCAGATCCTCGACCTGATGCGCACGCTTCAGAACGAGACTGGCTCGGGCGTGATCCTGATCACCCACTCGATGGGCGTCGTGGCCGGCATGGCCGACCGCGTCCAGGTCCAGTACGCCGGCCACATCGTCGAGACGGGGACGACCGAGGAGATCTTCGCCGATCCCCGCCACCCGTACACGATCGGTCTGATGAAATCCATGCCTCGGCTCGACGCGACGCAGAAGGAAAAGCTTGTCCCGATCCGGGGCATGCCGCCTGATCTCATCGACCTGCCGGACATGTGCCCGTTCGTCCCGCGATGCCAGTACGCGCGCGAGAAGTGCGAGCAGAAGAACCCGCCGCTGATCCAGATCGGCGACACCGGCCACAAGAGCGCCTGCTGGTTCTGGGAAGAGGTCAGCAAGGACAAGACGGACAACGAGCCAGCCCTCGCCCGGAAGGACGCCTGATCGATGGTCGCTTCACCCGTTACGCCGCCGACCGCCACGTCGGATACCGGCAAGAAGCTGGGCGATACGCTCCTTGAGGTCAACAACCTCAAGATGCACTTCCCCCTGACCCGGGGAATCATCTTCCAGCGCCAGGTCGGGGCGGTGAAGGCCGTCGACGGCGTGACCTTCTCCGTTCGCCAGGGCGAGACGCTCGGGCTGGTCGGCGAGTCCGGCTGCGGCAAGTCCACGACGGGCCGCGCCGTCCTCCAGCTCTACAAGCCGACCGAGGGCTCGGTCAACTTCAAGGGCCAGGACCTGACCAAGCTGGATGGGGGCAACATGCGCCGCATGCGCCGCCATCTCCAGATGATCTTCCAGGACCCGTACGCCTCGCTCAACCCGCGTATGACGGTCGGCAACATCATCTCCGAGCCGATGCAGATCCACGGCATCGGGGACAAGAAGGACCGCAACGGCCGGGTGCAGGAGCTGCTACAGACCGTCGGTCTCAACCCGTACTTCGCCAACCGCTACCCGCACGAGTTCTCCGGCGGCCAGCGGCAGCGCATCGGTATCGCCCGATCGCTGGCCGCCAACCCGGACTTCATCGTCGCGGACGAGCCGGTCTCGGCACTGGACGTCTCGATCCAGGCGCAGATCGTCAACCTGCTCGAGGAGCTCCAGGAGCGCCTCGGCCTGACGTACCTGTTCATCGCCCACGACCTGTCGGTGGTCAAGCACATCTCCGACCGCGTGGCGGTGATGTACCTGGGCAAGATGGTCGAGCTCGCCGACCGGAACGCCCTCTACGACGATCCGCTCCACCCGTACACCAAGGCTCTCCTCTCCGCCGTGCCCATCCCGGACCCGGTCATCGAGAAGCGCCGCGAGCGGATCATCCTCACGGGTGACGTCCCCTCGCCCATCAACCCGCCGTCGGGCTGCAACTTCCACACGCGCTGCCCGTACGCGATGCCGGTCTGCAAGGAGGTCACCCCGATCTTCGCCGACCAGGGTGGTGGCCACTTCGTCGCCTGCCACCTCTACCCGAACTCCGGCGCCGACCAGTACAAGGACGGTAACGTCTTCAACGCCGCCGACTAGGGTCAGCTCGATCAGTTTCAAGCGGAACGGCCCCGACGCATGACGTCCGGGGCCGTTCCGCGTTTTCGGAACTGGTCCCATCCGTGCGATATTCGCAAGCATGTCGTGATGGAGCAGAGACGGAACATGAAAAGCGGGTGAACGTGCCTTCCTTGGGACCACAGGAACTCATCATCGTCCTGTTCTATCTCGTGCTCTCGGCCATTCCACTGGCCGTCGCCATCGTCATCGCGCTGCTGGTCGCGCGGTTCCTCTTCGGATTCGACGTGGCCGGACGGTTCGGTTCGCGAGCCCGCCGGAGCAGACCGTCGATCCCAACTCGACGCCCCGGTAGTCCCGGGCCGAGACGGGTGACCGTCAATCGGCGCGACCGTCAGCCGCGTGTCTGAGAGCCATCGTGTTCGGTGATGGCCCCCGCACCACGAGCACTGAGAGGGTAACGATGCCGTTCTCCGACCCGGGATTCGTCGTCGTCCTCGTGTACTGGACCCTTTCGCTCATGGTGAGGACCGCGCTGGTCGTCATCGTCGTCGTACTGACCCTCCGGTGGGTCTTTGGCATCGATCTCCGCAAGGTGATGCTCTCGCGAGCCCATACCGACGACCGTACCAATCCTCGGCGCGTGACGGTCAACCGGCGCGACCGCCCACTGCGGCTCTGATCCAGCGGCAACTTCCCTTCAACAGAGGGACAGCTCACCCTCATCGCGGATCGGACTACGCTGAACCATGCTCGAGACGACCTGGGACGGCCTGCCCGTCTCTCCAACCCCACCCGTCGGCGCCACAATCCTGGCCTACCGCCGCCTCGACAAGGGGCCGGTGGAGTTGCTGATCCTGCACCGGCGTGCTGTCCCGACCGATGGCGGTGACTGGGCATGGGGTCCACCGTCCGGTGCCCGGTTCCCCGGCGAGGACATCGCCGTCACGGCCGCGCGTGAGCTGAACGAGGAGACGGGAATCACCGGTCAACCGACCCTGGTCACGGGTGCGCCGGCCGAGTGGTACACGTACGCCATCGAGGCCCCGGCCGATCAGGTGATCGTCCTCTCCGACGAGCACGACCGCCATGAGTGGGTCGATCCCGCCGAAGCCGTCCGTCGGGTCGCGCCGGAGACCGTCAGCGCGCAGCTTCGGCTGGCGCTCGCCGCGATCCGGCTGGCGTAGTGGTCCGCCCCCGGAAGGCATCGCCCCGGATCACGGCGTCGGCGCCGCCGTGGCAGACCGTCCGGATCGACTCAGGTCCATGTCGCGGATCGCGGGGTTGAGCCACATGCTCAGGGTGATTGCCAGGTAACACACGCCGATCCCGCCGGCCAGTGGTCGCGGCCCGAACGACTCGGTCAGCACCCCGCCCAGCAACTGACCGAGCGGAATCGCCGCCCACGATGCCGCTACCATCGCCCCAAAGACGCGACCACGCAGGTGCTCCGGGACGACCTCCTGCCGGATGGTCATCAGGATGGGGTTGATCGGGCCCACCGCGCACCCCATCAGGAACATCGCCAGCAGGACGACCGGGAGTGGCGGTCCAAGCGAGAGGACCAGGTACGGGAAACCAACGAGACTGTAGGCCAGCAGGAAGGTGTTCCGGCGAGGTAGCCGCGGGCCGATCACCGCGAAGACCAGCGACGACAGGACCGCCCCTCCGCCGAGCAGACTGAGCATCAGGCCAAGCGCGGTCGCGTCGCCGTAGCGCTCGCGGACGAGGGCCGGCAGCAGGACGGACCCGAGCGGCGCGTCCAGCAGGTTGAGCGCCATCACCATGGTGACGATCACCCGGGCGAGCGGGTTCGAGGCGATGAACCGGAACCCTTCGACCAGGCCCGACCATGGTCGGGTCCTGACAGCCTGCCCGCCGGGATCCGGGGTCGGAACGGAACGCGTGATCCTGGGGATCTGTGTCGCGACGATCAGCGCCGAGACGATGAACGTGCCGCCGTTAACCCACAGCACCTGCCCGGCACCGATCAGGGTAACGAGTACGCCGGCGATCGCCGGCCCGATGAAGATCGCCAGTCGCGGCACGAGCTGGTAGATCGAGTTGACCCGCTCCGGCGCCATCCCGGCCATCGTGGTCAGGTTCGGGACCATGCTGTCCCGCGCCGTCGCGCCGGGTCCGTCGAAGAACGCGCCGAGGGCGACGAACAGGAGCAGCAGGCGGAAGTCCAGCCCGATGGTGACGTACAGCAGCGGGATGGCCGCCACCGCCGATCCGCTCACCACGTCCGCGCCAATCGCCGCGGGACGGAATCCGTAGCGATCCACGACCGGCCCACCGAGCACCGCACCCGCCACGCGGGCCGCAGCCGTCGTAGCTGCGACCACACCGGTCTGGGTGATGCTTCCGGTCGTCTCGAGGACGAACCAGGGGATCGCCACGGCGCTGACGCCTTCGCCGATCTGCGATATGGCGTTGGCGCCCATCAGCGCGACCAGGGGACGCCGGGTCGGACGGGTCACCGGTCCGACTCCAACTGACCAGCCGCGTCCGGCTCTGCCGCGTTCGATTGCACCGAGTCAGGTCCGGTCACGCCAGGGAGACCGTCGAGGGCCGAACGGAACAGCAGCGACGCGAAGGTGAAGAGCTCACCGTCAGGATCGTCGTCCACTGCGCCGTTGGGGCCACCCCAGTATTCGGCGATCAGCGCATTCAGCCGGAGCCGGAACTCCTCACGCCGTTCCGGGGCCAGGCGGAGCCGCCGGATCTCCCAGTTGGTCAACTCGTCAGGCCAGCGGGCCTCACTGTGCCCCAGGTCCTGCAGAACAGCTCCCAGGACCGCGGAGGACACGGCAGTTGCCTCACCCGGACCGGGCCGCAACCCGAACAGCAGCGACGTCGCCCGGTAATACTTCTCGACGTTTCCTCCTCGGACACGCTCGGACACCAGACGGATCAGACCGACATCAAGCAGGAAGCGAACGTGATAAAGGACACGCGCCTGTGGAGCCCCGAGAGCTGCGGCGAGCTGCTGGTTGGTCGCTTCGCGCTCATTCAGGACCCTGAGGATCCGGTTCCGGAGGGGATCCGTGAAGGCTTTGAGCTGCTGCGGATCAGAGACAATCTGGAACGCGACTGGTTCGAACGAATCACTCATGTCGGCCCTGCTTCCACTATCCGGTTAGCATCTACTAACCGGTTGGCAGAACCAACGTATCATGCCGTGTGTCGGTGTCAACCGGCAGTGCTCAGTGGAAGCCGACGGCGAAGGAGCCCTCCCGGATCAAACGCGAAGGGCGTGCTCGCCCAGGCTCAGTCATCGTCCGACGTCGTGGCCGCGAGCCCTTCCGTACAGAACAGGACGACCGTGAGCCCGGTTCGGGGACTGTGGGTCATCGTCTCGACCAAGGCGGGGTTCCCGAGGAGTTCGCGGACGCCGGCGAGCGATGCGGCACCGCTCGGCCCGGCCGCGACGCCGGCCGTGGCCAGGTCCCGCATCGCCACCCGTGCAGCGTCGTCAGTGACGGCAACCGCGGCGTCCAGCCCATCGCGAACGACCGGCCAGGCCAGGCTCGAGGGCGTTCCACAGTTCAGGCCGTTCATGACCGTGCCCGGCGTCGGGACGGTCGTCGCCTGCCCGGCGCGGACGGACGCGAGCACGCAGGCGGCAGTCACTGGCTCAACGGCGAGCACGGCGGTCCGGGTGCCGTGCGGTGCCCGTCGGTAGTGCGTGACCGCCGCCTGCAGCAATGACCCGACGCCGGTCGGGATGGCGACGATGTCCGCCATCGCTCCGGCCGCCGCGAGGCGGTCGTCGACCTCCCGGAGCAGCGTCGCGTACCCCTCGACGATCCAGGCGGGGATCCGCTCGTAGCCCGGCCAGGCGGTGTCCTGCACCAGCAGGCGATCCTCCCGCTCTCGCGCTATCTCCGCGGCGTGCGCGACGGCGTCGTCGTAGGTCGCGTCCAGCTCGATCACCGCGGCGCCTTCGCTACGGATCGCGGCGACCGTCACGGCGGGCAGCCCGGCCGGCACGACGACGGTGGAGGGCAACCCGACCAGCGCCGCCATTCTCGCCAGCGCCCGGCCATGGTTGCCGTCGGTCGCGGTCACGAGCGTGACTGGAGGCTGGGTACCGGCCGCGGTCTGGATGGTCTCCAGCGTCAGCTCACCCTTCAGCCCGTACCGGTCTCCCAACGCCCGCACGACCGCCCACGACACCCCGAGGACCTTGAACGCGGGCAGACCAAAGCGGGCCGACTCGTCCTTGGCGAACACCCTGGCGACACCCAGTCCCGCCGCCATGGCAGGCAGGTCGACCAGCCCCGTGGGACGGTACCCGCCCATTCCGCGATGGAAGGTGGTGACCACGTCCGGTGCCGGTCTGTGGATCCACGACGACGCATCGGGATTGACCCATGCACGTTCATTGGCCGCCGAATATCGTGTGGTCACCATCCCGCTCCCCATTCCTGGTACCTCCGGACACCGATCGTCCCGGGCATACTGCCACCGACGACGTGCCGATCGCCCGGATGCCAGGAAGGAACGATTCTGATGTCCAACACAGCGTCTGACATGCTCGATCCTGTTGCCCTCACGGCCGACCTGGTCCGGATCCCGTCCGTCAATCCGGCGCTTGTCCCGGGCGGTACCGGCGAGACCGCGATCGCCGATTTCTGTGCCGAATGGTTCACCGCGCACGGCTTCGACGCTCACCGCCTCGAAGCCTCGCCCGGTCGTCCCTCGGTCGTCGGCATCCGGCGCGGGACGGGTGGCGGGCGGTCGCTGATGCTTAATGGCCACTACGACACCGTCACGCTGGCCGGGTATGACGGTGACCCACTGGACCCGATCGTCCGTGACGGGCGACTCCACGGTCGGGGATCGTTCGACATGAAGAGCGGGGTCGCGGCGATGATGGTCGCCGCGGCCCGGGCCACGGCCACGCCCCTCCGCGGGGATGTGCTGGTCTGCTGCGTGGCGGACGAGGAGCACGCGAGTCTCGGCACGGCGGAAGTCCTGTCACGGTTCAGGGCCGATGGCGGGATCGTGACCGAGCCGATGCTGCTCGAGCCGGCCCTGTTCCACAAGGGATTCGTCTGGTTCGACGTGACGATCCACGGACGGGCCGCGCATGGGTCCCGGCCGGAACTCGGGATTGACGCGATCGCGAAGGCGGGGCATTTCCTCGTCGAGATCGACCGCCTGGCCGACACGCTGGGCGCCGGCACGGGTCACCACCAGCTCGGACCGGGATCGATCCACGCGTCGGTGATCACCGGCGGTGAGGAGGCCTCCAGCTACCCGGCCGGCTGCCGGATCACCGTCGAGCGCCGGACGATCCCCGGTGAGACCGAAGCCGTCGTCCGGGAGGAACTGGTCGCGATCCTCGACCGGCTCGTCGCCACCGTTCCGGACTTCCGCTACGGCATCGCCACCATACTGGTCCGCGAGCCGTTCGCCGCGGACCCGGACAGCGAGATAGTCCGCAGCGTCATCGACCATGCAACCCGGGTCCTCGGGCACGCCCCGGCGACCCGGGCGGAGCCGTTCTGGACCGACGCCTCCCTGATGGACCAGGCAGGCATCCCGTGCCTGCTCTACGGCGCGGACGGGGCAGGTGCCCACTCTGCCACCGAATGGGTGGACACTGCCTCTATCGAGACCCTGACCGAGGTACTGACCGGCGTCATCAGCGAGTTCTGCGGCTAGCGTTTGCGTTCCCATGACCGAGTAGACTTCGGCCAGTCGACCGATCGTCCGAGACAGGCCACCAGCATGCTCCCCGGTTTCCAGACCATCCAGCTCAACGAGCCCAACGTGATCGTGATCACGTTCCTGTCGTTCGTCGTCGCGGTGACCATCCACGAGTTCATGCACGCGTGGTCGGCCAATCGGCTGGGCGACCCGACCGCGCGGAACCTGGGCCGGATCACGCTCAACCCGATGGAGCATTTCGACCCGTTCGGTCTGCTCGGGCTGGCGCTGATCTCGATCGGCGTGCCATTCATCGGCTGGGGCAAGCCGGTGCCAGTCAATACGAACCTGCTCGGGCGTGATGTCCGCACCCGGCAGCGCAAGATGGCGATCATCGCGCTGGCCGGTCCGGTCTCGAATGTCGCGCAGGCCGTCGTCGCCGGCCTTATCTACACCGTGCTCCGGCAGGGTGGCGCACTCAACCCGGACGTGGCGCTGGTCTTCGAGCGCTTCATCTTCGTCAACGCCCTGCTTGCCGCGTTCAACATGATCCCGATCCCGCCGCTGGACGGCTCCCGCATCCTGCTGGCGCTGGTCCCGTCGTTCTGGACGCCCGTCCTGGCGCCGATCGAGCGATACGGGTTCGTCGCGCTGATCCTGCTGATCTTCCTCGGCGGTGGAGCGATCGTCTCGGGGATCACCGGGCCGGTCTACGACCTGGTGATCCGCCTGTCCAATCTCGCCTGACATGGCGACCTACGGCCCGACCAGCCTCCGGGGAGCCACCCACCGCATCCACCAGGGGCTGTCGGCCATCGCCGCTGCCGTACGCCCGGACCGGGCGGCTATTGACAGTCACCTCGCGGACGAATGGCTTTCCCCGGCCCTCCGAGACCTATTCGACAGGATGTCGCCCCACGACCGCGCCCACGCCCTCCGGGTCGCCGGCCATGTCCTTAGCGACGGTGGACCGGCGCCCTCCTCCGACCTCATGGTCGCGTCCCTGCTCCACGACGTCGGGAAGGGGGGAACGCCGGACGTCCCTGGTCGCGTCCGGTTGCCGGACCGGACCGCGAAGGTGCTCCTTGCCCGGCTCGCCCCGCGTGCACTCGACGCGTTGACGCGCCACCCCACTCTGCCGGGTCTGTATCTCGCCGTCCATCACCCACGACTCGGCGCGCACCTGGTCCGGGCGGCCGGCGGCACTGATCGGACCTGCTGGCTGGTCGCCGCCCACGAGGACGGCCCAGCGGACAACCAGGACCTCCGGCGCCTGATGGCCGCGGACGCGCGTTCCCACTGAGGCTCGTCGGCTGGTCCTGGTACCCACGAGTGACGGAGCGAAGCCGGCCGGGTCGGGATCAGTTCCTCAAGCAGGCACCTGTTCGGGTCAGCCTGCCGCGATCGCTGAGGACAGCGACGGGGCAAAATTCCGGGAGCCTGATCCCCTACCCTGCCGCGTCCGGGTCGGCTGCCGGCTCCTGACCGGCGACCGGCCTCGCCGCCTCGGCCAGCGCCTCGCGCGCGTCCTGCCCGTCGACGGCGCCGAGGGGTGGCAGGTCGGCGACGGAGCGCAGGCCAAAATGGCGCAAAAAGGCGGCGGTGGTCCCGTACTGGACCGGGTTGCCGGGCGCCGACAATCGCCCAACCTGCTCGACCAGTCCGCGCCCGTGCAGGGTCGCCAGCACACCCGACGAATCGACCCCACGGACGGCGTCGATCTCCGCCCGGGTCACCGGCTGCTGATAAGCGACGATCGCCAGCGTCTCCAGCGCGGCCGTCGACAGTCGCGTCTCCCGGTCCAGCTTCAGGAACCGCCGGACGTGGGGGGCGAAGCGCGGCGAACTGGCCAGCTGCACCGTGCCGGCATGGCGCTGCACGATCACCCCGGCGCCGTCGTCGGCGAATCGCTCGGCCAGGTCGGCCAGTGCCCGCTCGACCTCGCCCTCTGGCACTCCGGCGCCACGGGCGAGCTCGCCGACCGGTGTCGGGCCGGGCGCTACGAGCAGCATCGCTTCGAGCAATGCCGGTAGTTCAGCAGATGGGACCGCGGGCAATGGCAGCTCGGCCGGCGTCGGAGCGGGAACCGGGGCAGCCGCCGAAGCGGTCGCTTCACTGCTCGGCGCGGTATCTCCGGCTACCGGACCGGTCAAGCCGGCCTCCTCGGTGTGCGTCATACGGCCATCATTCCGGACCCGACGCCTAGCCGAACGCCCTGGCCCGCCGGATCGGGATGCTCGTCCCCTCTTGGAGGCTCGAAGTCAGCGGTGACGTCGCCAGCCAGTCCCGCCATGTACTCGCCGCCGGGCGCCGCGATTGCCCGGAGCGTGATCTCGCCGAACAGCTCGGGCTGCTCAGCGTCGGCCATTCCCCGCCGGACCAGGACCAGCCCTGCCAGGAACGCGGTCTGGACCTCGACACGGCTCTGGCACTCGGCGGCGACATCGGAGAAGCGCACAGTCCCACGGCTCGCCAGCCTCCGGGCAACGGTGGAGACCATCTCCCGGAGTGACACGACCCGCCCGGCCGCGTAGACACGGGGCGGCTGAGCGATCTGACTGAGACGTCGCCGGAGGACCCGGACCAGCGTGGCCGGAGGGTGATCGGCGAGCCGGACCGGGACAGCCTCGACGCCATTTGCCGACCGTCCCGCGGCATGGAAGGCGGAATGGTCGACGACATCCCGGCCGGCGAGGTGGCCAGCGGCGTCCTTGTATGCCCGGTAGCGGAGAAGCTGCCGGACGAGGTCCCCCGAATCCGTCTCCTCTTCCGCGACGGGGGGACGCGGCAGGAGCGACCGGGACTTAAGCAGCGCCAGCCGGGTCCCGACCGTCGCGAAGTCGGCGATGAGCGCAGGCGGGGCCGCCTCATCGAGGCCCCGCATCGCGTCGAGGAACTGCTCCGTCACCTGGACCAGGGACAAATCAGCTATCGGCAACTGCTCCCGCTCGATCAGACGCAGGAGAACATCCAGCGGCCCCTCGAAGCTAGGCAGCCGGAGTTGATAGTCAGTGAGTTGCACACCGGCCGAACGGTCGGCCGGGATCCCGGGCTTAACTGCGGTCGTCACGAGGGCAGTCTACGCCAACCGCCGCCGCCGGAACTGGCGGCAACGGCAGGCGACCGCCCCGACCCGGACGACCAATCAGATCAATGGCTTGTGTCGGTCACCGCTTCATCAAACGACCCGGGCACGTCTTCATCCACTTCCCGGCGACAGACGGCGGTGTCTTCAACGCCAACCCCGAGTGTGTAGCTCAGGTGACCGCCCAGCCAACCCGAGAACGCGGTGATTCCCAGCCCTGCCGCGGCCGTCGCGACTCCGGCAGTACGCTTGCCCCGGCTGCGAAGCACCCAGGACGCGATGTAGACCGATGTGGCGGCTGTGTTCAGCGACGCGTGGATTACTCCGATCCGGCGAGGGCGGTGCCGGTCGGCGACCGTATCCCACTGCGCGGCACCGGTCAGGGCAGCACTCCCCGCCGCCACGACGCCGGCCCGCAGGCACAGATCGGCCGCCCGGTTCTCGTCGAGCAGGTCGAAGACGGACGTCAGGGTCCAGGCGCCGATGGGTAGCGTCACGAGGATCGGATGGATCGGATGGCCGAGCCAGGTGCTGTTGACAGCCTCCCGCAGGGTAGCGGGAGCTGACCGGCCGACGACCGGATCGAGCGCGGCCCGGTACTTCGCCGCGATCGGATCGAGCCCGCTGGCGCGATCGGCGAACCGGTCAGCGGCGTCGGAAAGCGCGGTGCCGATGCGGCGCTGGACTGAGGATTCCGGGGATGAACTTGATACTGATGCGGACACGCCGCCTCCTTCCGGGAACTATCCGTCGATAGTCCAGGGAAAGCGGATCGCGTGCCACGCGTCATGGATGGGACGTCCAGGTGCCTGGGACGCCGATGTCTCAGGCACGATGGCCGGAAGATCAGGCCGGGACGGCGATCGACGGCGCGGGAACCGGGAAGCCCCAGAGTGCGGCGACCTGCCCGAGATCCGGAGCGAGCCGGACGGTGCTCTCGAATACCGGCAGCGCGTGCTCGTCGCGGCGGCGATGGTAGGTCGCCATCGCGTCCGCCTCATCCGTCTCGCCGGACAGCCAGGCGATCACCGACTCGGCCAGGAAGGTGGCGTGCATCCCGGCCAGGTCCATCCCCTGCCCGCTCCACGGATCCTGGTAGATCCCGGCGTCGCCGACCAGAGCCCAGCCGGGGCCGGCCGGTACCCGCACGTAGTTGCGCTGCGGGCCGTAGCCGCGAACCGGCGTCACTGGCGTGGCCGCCTCGAACCGCGGCGCGATCGCGGTGTGTTCGTGGATCGCCTCGCGGAAGTGCCGCTCCGGGTCCGTCCGCAGCCAATGGAATCGGTCCAGTCCGACTGACACGGCGACGCAGGTCACTCCGCCGTCGCTCGGCAACCCGTAGGCCATCTCGCCGTGGCAGAGTGAGAACTCGGCCCCGTAATCTGCCCCCGGTGCGACCCGGTCGTAGCCCGTCACGTCGCAGTAGTAGATCGCCCGGACAGCATCGGCCTCCCGCTGCACCTCCGGGCGGACGAACTTGGCTACGGTGGAATGCCGACCGTCCGCGCCGACGATCAGACGGGCCGCGACCTGTCGAGTCTGGCCGTCCGGCCCACGCACCTCGACGCCGGTGACGCGGCCGCCCGCGTCGCTGAACACGGAGCGGACACTGGTCGCCTGCACGACATCAACCGTCGGACATGCTGCTGCCCGCTCGACCAGCAGATTATCGAGCGTGAACCGGCGGACCGACATGCAGAAGCCGAGTCGGCCCGGATGCGGTGGGCGCGGATTGGCCTGCGGGACACCGTCCGAGTAGTTGTAATTCCGCAGCAGGCGAGGCGTTCCAGCCATCTCGACCGCCTCGAGCACGTCGAGTCGGTCAAGGACGGAGATCAGGCCGGCGCCCCGGAACAGGTGCGTCGAGAGCGTGTCGGACGGGAAGGTCCCGGCATCGGCCAGCAGAACCCGGTACCCGGCCTGCCCAAGAAGCGTAGCAGTGATGCTGCCTGCTACCCGAGCGCCAACGACGATCACATCATAGGAAGATTGCATCGTGACCTGCCCCGGCCCGGCCTCGGTGGCCGGACTCCCCATCGCGCCGTCCAGCACCCGACGACACCGTCTGACTCGGACAACCTCGACCGGCTGGAACCGGTAGCGAACCACGCATCCGATCATCGAGCGGCATGACCTTCAGGCCAGCTCTCATTTCCTATGTCGAGTTGCGCGAATGATAGCAGGACGTGCATTAGCACACAACGAAGCGCGACGATTGTTCTGATTCGGACCGCTCCAGGGCGGCTCGAGCCGGGATGCGGTTACGGACGCGCTCCGCCCAGGGCCCGAGTCCGGTTGACCACCGAGACGATGACGTCGATCGCGTCTTCGATCTGCTCGGGCGAGTTGCCGCGGCCGGTCGTCAGTCGGACGCTGGCCCGCGTCGCCGCCTCATCGAGCCCCATCGCTTCGAGCACGTGACTCGGCTCGTTCCGGCCGACCGTGCAGGCCGACCCGGCGGAGGCCGCGACCCCTTCCATATCGAGCGCGAGCAGGACCGTCTCCCCCTGGACGCCAGGCAGGACGATGTTGAGGTTGTTCGGCAGGCGATCGGCTCCGGTCGGCGGGCCATTGAGCCGTACATCCGGCAATCGGTCCTGCAGGCCAGCCAGCAATCGGTCCCGCAGCCCGGCGCAATGGCGGGCGTATGCCGGGCGGAAGCGTTCGGCCCGCTCCAGCGCCGCCGCCATCCCGACGATCCCGGCGACGTTCTCCGTCCCGCCGCGCCGGCCGCTCTCCTGGCCGCCACCACGCTGTTGCCAGGCAAGATCGGTCCCGTTCCGCACGTAGAGCAGCCCGACCCCCTTGGGGCCATAGAACTTGTGGGCGGACAGCGTCATCAGGTCGACGCTTAGCGCATCCACGTCGAGGGCAAGGCTGCCAGCGGCCTGTGTCGCATCGGAATGCAGCACCACGTCACGCTCGGCGCAGATTGCCGCGATAGCAGGCAGATCCTGGATCGTCCCGACCTCATTGTTGGCCAGCATGACCGAGACCAGGCACGTCTCCGGCTGGATCGCAGCGGCGATCACTGCGGGATCGACGCGCCCTTCGGCATCGCACGGAACGATCGTCAGGCCGAAGCCGATGCGCTCGAGCCACCGGGCGGATTCGAGGACCGCGGAATGTTCGATGGCAGTCGTGACGATATGGGGCCATGGGCCGGCCGGGTCGCGCAGGCGGGCCGCCCAGGCAACACCCGACAGCACGAGGTTGACGCTCTCGGTCGCTCCCCCAAGGAAGATGAGTTCGCCCGCGTCACATCCCAGGATCCCGGCGATCGTCGACCGGGCTCCGTCCAGCGCTGCGTGGCTGGCCTGTCCGAGCGAATAGACGCTGGACGGGTTGCCATACTCCGACGCGAGGAAGGGCGACATGACCCGGAGAACATCCGGGTCAAGCGGAGTCGTGGCGGCATGATCAAGGTAGATGGTGTCCGTCAGGTTTACGTCAGACACGGGGGTTCTCGGTGCAACGCAGGCAGGACGGGCGATACCATCGCCGTCCAGGGAAAGAAATCAGCCAACAATGCTCAGGCGACGACCTGCGGCTGGGCTGTCGGCTTCTCGGACTGGGGCTGGGCCTTGTCCTCGCGGACGAGATCGGCCAGGGTGATGGAGTCGAGCGCACCAGCGATGGAGTCACGGACCCGAACCCAGACCGGGCGGGTCTCGCAATTGGGGATCAGCGGGCAGGTCTGCTCGGACTCGTCCTCGGAGACGCAGTCCATCGGCGCGACTGGCCCCTCCATCACCCGGTAAATCTCGCCGACGACGATATCCCCGGGAGCTCGGGACAGCACGTACCCACCCTGAGCGCCGCGCTTGCTCTCGACGAGGCCGGCACGCCGCAGCGGGGCGATCAGCTGTTCCAGATATGGCGCCGGGACGTTGGAGTCCCGGGCGATCACCGTCAACGCCACCGGCTTGCTGCCATAGTGATGCGCCAGCGCGACCATTGCCCGGACCCCATATTCGCCACGTGTGGAAACCTTCATGGGGACCTCCGACCGTAGGATGAAGTGACCATGATACTACCGTTTGGAAAGCGATACGTCAATCGATGATACGGCATATCAGGCCGCAGGGTGCAGGCCACGACGTTCGGTCGAACGGACGTCGGCGTCCGCGGGCAGGCAGGTCGCTGATTTCGCTCATCGCGTCTCCCCTCGAAGTCCCTGCCGGACCCGGCCAAGCAGGGCAGCGCCGAAGTCCCGGGGATCCCAGGCGTTTCCCGAGAGACGCCGCCGAATGTGGACGAAACGGTCCGCCGTGAAGATGCCGCGGTAGAGGCCGGCTTCGGTGACGGGAATGGCCCATCGGTTGGTCTCGTGCATCCATTGCTCGACGTCATGGAGCGAGTCGTCAACGTCGGCGGCGACGATATCCGTGTCCATAATGTCGGCAACGGTGCGCTGCCCCGCCCCGCCATGGAGAGCATGGAGTAGCTGATGGCGCCAGACCATCCCGATGACCCGCCCATTCTGCGTCACGACGCAGTCGCGCGGTCCACCGCGCAGGGCAAACGTCAGCGGGCGATTCGGCGCGAGACCACCGGAGTCCCACAGGGCGTAGGGCCCGACCCGGTACCGGCGCAACGCCTGCTCGACCTGAACATCGCGCCATTCCGCCTGTGCCGCGATCGCGACGAAGATTCCGACCGGGATCAGCACCCAGAGCTGCCAGACGATGGCGGCCACGATGATCGCGACCCCAAGCGCCTGGCCGGTGACGACGGCGATTCGGGTTCCCTGCTCGCGACCAAACCGGCCGGCCAATAGCGCGCGGAAGATCCGGCCGCCATCCATCGGGAACGCTGGTAACAGATTGAACACGAGCAGGAGGACGTTCAACAGGAGGAACGAGACGAGAAGGGCGATCGGACCGGTCCCGGTGAACGCGTTGGTCAGCAGCTCGCCGAGCGAGCTGTAGCCGGCGACGAACCCCAGCACGACCAGCAACGGGACGAGCGCGACAGCGATCGCGAGATTGACCAGCGGACCAGCGAGGGCAACGAGCGTCTCGACCGGCGACTGCTGGGGCAACCGTTCGATCCGGACCACGCCACCGATCGGGGACAACGAAATGTCACTGACGGTCAGCCCGAAGTGCCGTGCCATCACGGCATGGCCGATCTCGTGGAGGATCACCGACACGAACAGCAGCAGGACCAGGACGGTCGCGAGGGCGAAGCCCTGGCCGCCACGATCGACGAGGAGCCCCTGCTGGAGGATGAGGACAGCCGCCAAGACACCAACGGCCGGGTGAATGCTGACCGGGATCCCCAGAATGTGACCGGCCGGCAAACTGCGCATCGTGCTTGGTGTCCGGAGTGATGAGACGGCACAGACCAAAAGGATGAGGTTGCCGCGAGTTGCTCCAACGCGGGAGGGGCAGGATAACCGCCGTCAGCATAGACGACCTGCCACGCTGTGATCCGCCACCTTCGCTGCCGACCCTGCCAGATGGGGCGCACGTACAGCGCGAGCGAATGGAAACCTTCGTGATTGCGGCATTTTCGATCCGGACGACGTCAATACAGCAATAATCTTGCCAGCGTTTGACACCGCCCCTATACTGCCGAACAGTGAACCCGCCGCGTGTGCGGCTGCACGTTCCGGCCCCCGCACTCCGGTGTCACCAGGGTGAGGGGCCGGCATTCAGGAACGGGAGACCCTTACCAACCTCAGCGATCCTCGGCGCTCCTGACCGTCACGGTGACCACGCTGTCAACCGTTTCGACGTTGGACCGTCCAGCACATGGAACGCTGCCCGCACATCACTGACCCGCGCACGATCGCACCACCGGACGCCTGACCGAGAAACCGACGACGCAACCTGGACAGGGGCGAGCCACGACGATGATGCACAGCGGATACGATCTCGGTCAGGACATGCGGCCATGGGTTTCGCCCAGCCTCATCGAAGCCAACTACATTCTGAGCCTCAGCCGGCAGGAGCTGGAAGAGGTCATCTCGGCCGAGATGGACGCCAACCCGGCCCTGGACGTCGATGATCGTCCGGCCTGCGCGATGTGTGGCGGCGTGCTGGAAGGCACTTTCTGCCCCAGCTGCCTGATCAGCCAGCAGTCGATGAACACCAACGAGGAGTCGTGGGAAGACTTCCCGGAGCAGGCCAACGAGGCCGCGGCGACGCGCGAGGACAGCGACGACTTCGACCCGATGACGCTCGTCGCCTCCGACGACGACCTTCACGCCCAGATTCTCGCTGATGCCCGGACTGTCCTGGAACCGCACGAGTACCCGGTCGCCGAGTACCTGGTCGACGGCCTCGACGAGCGCGGCTTCCTGACGACGGATCTCGTCGAGCTGTCCGAACTGATCCAGTGGGACCTTGAGGCGATCCTCGCAGTCCTCGAGGTCATCCAGGATGTCGCGCCGGTCGGTGTCGGTGCCCGCGACCTGCGCGAATGCCTGCTGCTCCAGACGCGCTTCCTGGCCAACAGCGACCAGACCGTTCCGCCCCAGGTCGACCGGATCATCGACACCCACCTGACCGAGTTTGGTGCCCACAAGTACGGCCAGATCGCCAAGGATCTCCAGCTGACGACCGACGAGGTCGAGGAAGCGCGCGAATTCATCCGCTCCTACCTCAACCCGTTCCCGCTCCAGGCCCAGAGCGCGAAGTCGTGGCGCAGCCCCAACCAGGCGACGTACGTCTCCCCCGACGTGATCATCTCCATCCGCGACGGAGACCTTTTCTGCGAGGTGGTCGACGCCAAGCACTTCCACCTGCGGATCAGCCCGATGTACGACTCGCTGTCGGCTGATCTGGGCCGCCGCAACGGTCGCAAGGGCGCCGACGGCAACCTGAGGGCTTCCCTGAAGAAGCACCAGCGTGGCGAGAGCCTGGTCGAGAATGTCGCCGCCAGCACCGCCGGCGAGGATGGTGTCGCGCCCGCCGCCGTTGGGACCGCGACCCTGCCGCCCTCCGAACCTGCACCCGCTCCGGCCGGCAACGGTCTCAACGACGACGATCGCAATCATGTCCGCCAGTACAGCAGCCGGGCCCGGCTGTTCATCTCCAACATCCAGCAGCGCCGCGAGACCCTCCTGAAGATCAGCCTCTGCCTCTGCGAGCTGCAGGAGAACTTCCTCCGCGGGGGTGTGCGCGAACTCCGGCCACTGACGCGGGCGATCGTCGCCCAGCAGGTCGGCGTCCACGAGTCGACCGTGTCCCGCGCTACGGCGAACAAGTACGTCATGCTGCCGTCGCGCAAGGTCATCCCGTTCAGCGACTTCTTCACGCCGTCGCTCAGCACCAAGGACGTGATCAAGGAACTGATCGAGCGGGAGACGAAGAACGGCCAGCCCCTGACCGATCGCCGGATCTGCGACCTGCTGCTCCAGCAGGGCATCCGCATCGCCCGCCGGACGGTCGCCAAGTACCGTGCCGAGCTCCGCATCCTCCCCTCGACGATGCGCTAGTCCTGATCGAACCCGTGACGCGAACGGAGCCCGGCCGGAGACAACTCCGGCCGGGCTCCTGCTGTTTCCTGTGCGCCCACCCGGTCGGGACTCAGTTGAAGATCGCGACCAGCAACCAGACCGTCAACACGGTCAGGATCACGGCAAGCAGGATCGTCCCGACGACCAGGATCAGCGCCGTCCGCCGTGGGTCGTGCACCGCGGCGCTGACCGCGCGCGCCTGCCGTGATCCGAGGCGCAGCCGGCTCATCAGGGTCGACTCGATCAACGGCCGGGGGATCGAGCGCAGGAACAGGAGCAGCGCCGCGACGGTAATGCCGCCGTCGTCGATCCGCCCGGCCAAGGGCACGAAATCCGGGACCACGTCGATGGGAAACAGCACATAGAGGACCGGCAACCCGACCGTCGCGAGCTTCTTCCAGAGTGGGACGTTTCGGTCGCGGAACAGCCCCCAGACCAGCGGGAGGAACATGGTCAGGGTTCGACCGAGCCCCGCCGTCGCCACCGGCCCGCCACCATCGGTTGCCGTGACCGTCCGGTTGCGATCACCCATGGGCGAATCTCCGCTGGAACGATTGGGCCAGGACGAATCCGGGGGCGATAGCCACTGGCCATCGCCCCCGGACATCAGGGTATTCATCCGTTGCGGGGCGAGACGCTAGCGGCGCGCTCGCCGCTGCTCACGCTGGGGCGGCACCATCGGCTCGGTGTCGTCGTAATCATCGTGCTCGTCGTAGCGGGGCACGGGTCGCTCGCCGCTGATCATCGACCGGATGATCGCCTCGACCTTGACCTGCTCGTTGGCATACTCGGGCTCGGAGATCAGCAGCCGGCTGCGGCGGGTCTGGCCGGTCAGCATCGGCTGCAACCCGTCCTCCTCGACGCGCCAGAGGATGAAGGACAGCTCCTCGCCGAACTCACCAGCGGCGTCCATGGACAGGTGGTAGCCGGCCCGGGTGAACTCGTAGACGTCCTGCTTCTGGTCGAGGGCGAGGTCGCGCCACTCCTGAGCGATATCGGCCAACGCTGTTCTCCTCATCCCGCGGGGCGTCGGTCGTCGCCGGCAGGGGCCCGGTCGGGTCGTATCCCCGCGCCCGCCAGCGGCGCAGGATTTCGTCACGGAACAGTATGCAATGAAATCGCGTGAAGGTCGGTCAACGGGCATGGGACAACCCTGCACGGCGGTGCGACAATGCCCGACTGAATGTTCGACTCCTGTTCGCATTTGCGCGGACGGCCGGGAACGGGAGGGGTTCACGCCGTGGCCATTGCCCTGCTCACGCCAGCAAGCTCCACCCCCCGCGGCGACGACACGGCCTCGGATCGCCAACGGCGGATCCAGCGGTCCATCGACGTCATGCGACAGCCAGGCAGTGATCGACTCTCGCTCGATGAGCTGGCCGAGACGGCCTACTACAGTCGATTCCACTTTGTCCGGAGCTTCCGGCAGGTCACCGGCTCGACACCCGCCGCCTTCCAGGCCGCGATCCGCTTCGCCCGCGCCGGCGAGCTGTTGCTGACCACCGAGGCGAGCGTGACGGAGATCTGCGGTGAGGTCGGATACACCAGCCTCGGCACATTCAGCGATCGCTACCGCGAGATGGTCGGCGTCAGCCCGGCAACCTACCGCGAGCTGCCCCACCGCATCGCCGAGATCCCCCGGACTGCCTTGCGGCAGGACATCTCCAGCCTGGACCGCGGCGGGTGCCGGATCCAGGTCCTGATCCCTGAGCGGGTCGCCGGGATGAGAGCGATCTACATCGGGTTGTACCCGGTCGGCCAGCCGGTCGGAGTTCCGGTGGCCGGCACGATGACGGGCGGGCCGGGGACGGTGACGCTGGGTGGGTTTCCCCCCGGTACCTACCATGTCCTGTCTGCCGCGATCCCGGCCCCCATCGACGGCCACAACCATCTGCTGCTGTCGCCCGACGTGCTGGTCGGCGGGAATTCCACGCCGATCCGCATCGCGGCCGGGGAGCGCCCGACGGTCGCGCTGCCGTACCGCGCGCTCCGGCCGACTGACCCGCCGATCCTGACCGCCCTACCTGCCTTGATCATCGATCTGACGATCGGCGGGCTGGATCTTCGTCCGGCCAGACTCTGACGGCGGCTCCCGGTGACAGCTCCGCGCAATATGGGAGAAGCCGGGGCGTACGTATAGGACATATGATCGCATCACGACGGGCGGAGCCGGTGCGGGCCGGCTCCCCCGTTGGACACCCTTTCAGGAGGCCGACCGATGTTGACGCACCTCTACAACTGCCTCGTCGCCGTGACTGACTATGACCGTGCTCTCGCCTTCTACACGGACACGCTCGGCTGGGAAAAGCGGGACGACATGCCGATGGGCGAGGAGCGATGGCTGACGGTCGCCATCCCCGGCACCCAGACGGCACTGGCGCTGGGCCGCGGCGACATGGCCGGCGCCCTGACGCCGGGCGGCAACACGGGGATCACGGTCGTCACGGACGACATCGACGGCGATGTGGAGCGGATGACTGCCGCGGGTGTCCAGTTCACCGGGCCAATCGAAACCATGCCGTGGGGCGACCGGGCGGCGTTCTTCCAGGATCCCGACGGCAACGTCTTCTTCCTGATCCACGGATCCGCCCCGGCCTGACTGCGCGCGGCTCCCGGGCGCCCCGTCGCCGCTCAGCCGGCCGGGAGCCCCTTCATCTCCGTCGACACCTGCGTACGGGAGAACCATCATGGCACTGACCCGGATCCACAACGCCGAGATCCTCGTTTCCGACCAGGACCGTGCCCTTGCCTTCTACACCGACCTGCTCGGCTGGGAGAAGCGCGACGACAACAGCTTCGGTCCGGACTATCGCTGGCTGACCGTCGGCGCGCCGGGCGATCCAGTCTCGATCGCGCTGAGCCGGCCGCAGCCTGACGGCGGCACGCCGGGCGGTCCGACGGGGATCTCGATCCAGTCCGACAACATCGACGCTGACTACGCCCGCTTGTCCGCGGCTGGCGTCCACTTCACCCAGCCGCCGACTGAGGAGCCGTGGGGTGATAAGGCCACATGGTTCGACGACCCGGACGGTAACCGCTTCTACCTGATCCAGGTCGCTTCCAGTTGACCCACCTCCACGTCACGGTGTGACCCCTTCCCCATTCCGAGGGGCCCACCGCTTCCCGTCGCAGCCGCCCCCCTGCTCTCCTCGCCCGGACCCAGGTGTCAGGCGGAGCCGGCCAGCAGGTAGTGCCCACCAGACTCCGCCGATCCGTCCCTGACCTCGCCGCGCTCCAGGGCATCAAGGTGACTGGCCGCCGCGGTGAGCAGATCGTGGACCACCCGATGGCCATCGGCGCGGCTCGCGTGGATGCCAGACAGCCGGAGTAACGTACCCGCCTCGAGCACGCTGAGCAGCGTCGGGTCGAGGTCCGGGTCGTTGCGGAAAGCCCGGTCGAGGAACGCGCGCCGAATCCGGACCAGTTCGTCTCCGGCACTTCCAGCCTGCGATCGGAGCAGGACGAGGTGGCCGGCAACGTTGGCGATGTCGATGGCCGGCTCCGACATCGCCGCGTCATCGAGATCCAGGACCGCGAGGTCGTTACCGGCGACCAGGAACTGGTCGTGGTAGGCATCCCGATGGATCGGCAGGTCCCGCCAGGGCAGCCGGGTCAGATCAATCCGGTTCAGTCGACCGAGGATGTCGGCGGCGAGCGGGACAAGCTCCGGATGAATCGCGGCCGCCTCCTCGGTCCGTCGCGGCAGCGGGCGGAACTCGGCGAGTTGATCGTGCCGGCGGCCCAGCTCGCGAGCCGAGCGATGGAACGCCGACAGCGCGTCGGCCACCTGGCGGACGAGATAGACGTCACCCGCCAGCAGGCGCTGGGTAACCGGCTCTCCGACGACCGCGTGCTGCACGAGCAGGTTCAGGTCGGGGAGCCACCCGGCCGGACCGGGCACACTGACATCCGGACCGAACGAAGGTTCCGCGGCGATCCGGCAGAGGACGTCGTGCACCTTCGGCGCACGCTTCGACGCGAACACCTTTCCGTAGAGCCGCAACCCCTGACCACCATCGGTCCCGACCACGTCGTAGCGCAGGATGGCACGCCGGCCGGGCTTGTGCCGTTCCAGCGTGACCGCGACGACGCGCACTCCCGGCCGGCCGAGAAGCAACCGGAACCTGCTAATCATGGCCGGTCCGTCCGTGAGTTCACCTAGCTGGGGAAGTGCCGGGTCCAGCGGGAGGGTGTTGTCTGACGCGGTTGCGGCCGGCATCGCCGCGACCAACGGGTCTCGCCAACCAGGACCGGAGGTCATCCGGTTGCTGGCGGCAACGGGACCAGTACGACGCGGAGCATGGACAGCGCTGGCCAGCCGCGTCGCCGCGGCCAGCCGCTCGGTGGCAAGCCCGACGATGCGCCGGACCCCATCCGGCCAACCCGGCTCCAGCCGACGGAATGGCCCCGGCGCGAGGCGAACCAGCGCCGCAGCCTCGGCGAGCGCGAGCTCGCGCCCGGAGAAGCCCGTCGTCTGGAGCGTAGCCTCCGTGAACCAATCGATTGCCGTATCCAACGGCTCACCCCGTGATGCTCCCACTCGAAGATGCGCGACCATGTTGCCCCGGTCCATCACTGGATGAGCGTGGCGGAGCTCGTCGAGGTCGATCAGTTCAACGCCACTGTCGCCGACGAGGAGTTGGTCGTCATAGAAGTCGCCATGCGATGTCGCGAGCGCCGGTGGCAGAGCAGCCAGCCCGGCACCGAGTCCGGCGACCAGCCGATCGAGCTCAGCCCCGAGGTCCGGCACGACCGACCGCAGCAGGTTCGCCTGCCGGGCCAGCTCGTCCGCCTCATCGCCTGGCCGCCAGATCCGGAGCCCCTCCAGCGGCGCCGCCTGGAGACCCCGGAGCGCGGCGGCCGCCGGCTCCATCCAGTCCGCGTAGCCGGTGTCCGCCCGCAGGTCGGAGAGCGTCCGCCCCGGGACGGTCGCGTGACCGACGGCGCCGATGCCGGGCAACCCACACAGAACGGACGGCGTCGGGACACCGGCGGACCGAAGGCGATCGGTCTGCGCGCGGAGGTCGGCCACTCCGTCCTGCAGGCTGACCTTGAGCCAGACGACCTCTACCGGCGCCTTTTGAGGCGACACGCGGAGCAGCGCCTTTCGGCCCGGCTTGTGGCGGACGAGTTCGGGGTCACCGACAACCTCGGTCCGTCCCCAGTCTCCACCAAGGCGCCGGAACTGCCTCGCCAGGCGGTCGGGACAGGCGGCGTCGATCAGGCCAGGCAGATCCCTGTCGACGGGCCAGGCTGGACCAGTGTCGCGAGGTCCGGCAGTTAGACCGGACCGAGCGCACCGCCAGGCAGCCCGGACTCGGCTGCGATCCGCACTAGGCGGGCGAGGCTGTCGCTGCTGGCTCACCGGGCACCGCGACCGTCGGCATAGATGCGCGCGTGAACGGGAGCACCGACCGCGGCACCGGACGGCATGGCGGAGGTGGCGTCATACCGGACAGGCAGGCTCGTACCGGGCGTAGGCAGGGCGGAACCCGGTCAGGATCCAGCCGCCTCCGCGGGCGGAAAGGGCGTCGCGATTCGGGCCGCCATCGTGTCACCATCGAGTGGCGTCGGGACAGCCGGCAGTGCGGGGTCGGTGAGGGGTAGCAGAATGAGTCGTCATGGTGCGATTCCCCTCTCACGCCCAGTCGACCGCGGCGGATTCGGAACGGGACATAGCGGGGATCGCCGCCGGTATTGACACGGACGAGCCGCCGGGAGCGGCGACCGGCAGGCGGGTGACCGCGCCGAACCGCCTGTCGACCGGTGGCGCGGCCGGGTCGTCGGACAGCGCTTCGAGGAAGCCGGACAGCCCGGTCATCGGGAGGGCTGCCATCTGGTCCCGCCGGTAGAGCAGCGACCGGATCGCGGCGCGCATCGCGTCGGCGGACAGGTCGTACGGGTTGAGCATGGCGACGGCGCCCCGCTCGCTCAGGAGGTTGGCGCGGATGAGCTGTTCCCGCCGCGGGTGGACCCGCGGCACGATCAGGGCGGGCACGCGGGCCGAGAGGATCTCGCCGACCGAGTTGTAGCCACCCATCGAAACCACCGCGTCGGCGGCCTCGAACAACCCCATCATGTCGTCGGACGAGTCCAGCAGTTGGACGCCCGGGATCCCGCTGGCGGCCTGGCGCATCGCGAGCCGATCGGCCTCGGACATCAGCGGGCCGCCGACCAGCACGGTGTCGTAGGTGCCGCTCGCGAACCGGGCAGCGCCCACGGCGGCATCGACACCGCGTGGCCGTCCTTGCCTCCACCCGCCGTGACGACCACCATCCGGTCGGACACCAGCGGCAGACGGGCACGGACACTGGCCCGGTCGTCGCGGGACGGCTGGCGGCGCAGGTAGCCGACGAAGCGGGTCCGGTTGGCGGCGCGGGCGGACATCCCGTAGGCGCGGCTGATGTCGTTCATCGACGCCATGCCGTAGACGATGATCTGGTCGTAGACCTCGTCCAGGAGCTGGGACGTCCCGTCCTTCTCCCAGGTCCGGCGGATTGCGGCCGGATCGTCGATGACGTCGCGCAGGCCCAGCACGAGACGGGTATCCGGGAAGGACTGCTTGAAATGGCAGAGCGTGGCCAGTGCCTCACCGTTGTACCCGCCCGGCGCATGGTCGATGACGAGGTAGTCGGGCCGGAAGCGATGGGCGGCACTGAGGAGGATGTCGCTGCGCATGTCGCGGACCGCGGCGAGGGTGCACGACAGGCTATGGGGCTCGTACGCCCCGCGGTCGTCCTTGGTCACCGAGGGAAGCTTGATGCAGTCGGTGTTGTGCGGCAGCTGGAACCCGTGGGCGACCGGGGAGCCGGTGACGATGAGCTGGGAGACGCCTGGGACGTGCTCATGCAGGTGCCCGGCGAGGGTCAGCGTGCGGCGGATATGGCCCAGCCCGAACGTGTCGTGGCAGTAGTAGAGGACCCGCGCCCCGCTCTGGATCGGTGTCGCCGAACCCGGCAATGTCCCCATCATGTTCAACCCCGTCGATGCGTGTGATGAATCGGCGGTGCCGGCGGAACGAGGTGATCGTCCAGCCGGACTCCGCTCTTCTCTGCTGCAGTAGAGTCGGGTCGGGTCGCGGTGATACAGGTTTGACCACAATCGGGGAAACGTCCGTATCGTCCACGTCGTTGCGAGCACGGGGCCTTCATCTGAGGTGGCACGAACCGGAGCGTCCCGGATAGGCCGCGTCGTCGTGTGTGACGCAGTGCGTGCTGGTGCTCCGCGGCAGGGAATCCGTCTGCTAGGCTGCCGCGCAGCCCGACCCGTCGATTGCCGCCACCAGGAGCCCGCCGATGACCGCTGACCAGGCCAGCCGCTCCCCCGCTCCCGCCTCCATCCCGCCCGCCGTCGCCATTCCGGGCGAAGACTTCGAGGCGGCGATGACCCGCCTGACCGCCGGGCTGTCCGGCCCGGTCGGCGTCGCCATCCGCGACCTGACGGGTGAGCGAACGCTCGAATGGAACGCCGACGAGCCGTTCCCGACGGCCTCGACCCTCAAGGTGCCGCTGCTCTACGAGACCTACCGGCAGGCCGAGGCGGGCCGGATCGACCTGGCCGAACGCCTGACCCTGCGCCACGACGACCGCGTCCCCGGCTCGGGCGTGCTCCAGCACCTCGACGACGGGATTGGCCCGACGGTCCGCGACTTGGCGGAACTGATGATCATCGTCTCGGACAACTGGGCGACGGACATCCTGTTCGAGCGGCTGGGGCGGGACCGGATCGCGGCGATGCTGGCCGAGGCCGGGATGACCGGTACCTACCTGCCGATGACGATCCGCGAGCTGTTCATCTCCCTGGTCGGTGGCGACCCGGCCGACCCGGCCCTGACCTACGACGAGCTCCGCCGGCGTTTGAAGGACAACGAGCCCACCGCTGACAGCGCCGGCGTGGCGCTGGACAGCCGGAACGACATCTCGACCCCGGCCGACATGGTGCGCCTGCTGGCCCACATCAGTGAAGGCACCGGCATCTCGGCAGCGAGCCGGGACGCGATCTTGGCGACCCTGCGCCACCAGAACTTCACGTCGATCATCCCGTTCCGGCTGCCGACTGACCGGAAGATCGAGGTGGCGCACAAGACCGGCAGCCTCAAGGGCGTGCGGAACGACGTCGGCATCGTGACGGCGCCGGGGGTGAGCTACGCCATCGCGCTGATGAGCCGGGGGCAGGACGACATCCCGGAGGTCTACGACCGTCTGTCGCGCATCTCCCGCTGGGCCTGGGACACGCTCTCGGTCGAGGCATCCTGACCGATCCGGTCCCTTCCCGGTGGGAACGTCCCGGCGGCCGGGAACGTCGGTCAGGCACGGCGCCGAACGGATCGGCGCGATGCCACAGGGGATTCCGCGGGACGATGTCATTCTGGGCAGTACTGACGATCGTCGTGTCTGCGGCAGGTGGCGGCTGGTTGATCGTGGCCGGGCTTAGGCTGATCGGCGAGTACCGGGCGAGCCGGACCTGGCGAGTCGTCCAGGGCGAGGTGTCCGATTTCGGGATTCAGTCCTGGACCCCGGGATCCTTCCCGGCGAGGACCGGGTACGGCCTCGTCGTCCGGTACGACTACTGGGTCGACGGCCACCACCACGTCGGCTACCGTCACCACTTCACCATCTGGCGCCTTGGCGGTGGGTACACCCGGGATATCGCCGACGACATGATCGCGCCGTACCGGACGAACCGGGATGTCCAGGTCTACGTGGACCCGGACCGGCCCTGGCGCGCCGTGCTGGATCGCCGTCTGGATCACGCCGCGGTCGGCGTCTGTCTGACCTGCGGGCCGCTGTTCGTCCTCACGGCAATCACGCTGATCCTTGATCTGGTTGGCGTGGTCAGCATCTGAATCCCGCCAGCCGTTGCCGGGGTGTCATCGATGGACGGACTGGTGTACACTGTGCCGCGACGCGCCCGTAGCTCAGCGGATAGAGCGCTTGCCTCCGGAGCAAGAGGCCAGAGGTTCGAGTCCTCTCGGGCGTACCACAAGAGACCGCTTCCTGGAGCGGCAGTTGATCAAAGAGCGGCCACCCAGAATTGGGTGGCCGCTCTTTTTATTCTGGCTCTTGTCACGCAAGCTGATCCCCACCTGAATGCCCTTTATGCAGCCGCGTCTATCGGGGCGCCGTCGCCGCAGATGCGTACTGTCAGGGGTATCGGGCCGAAGGGTAACTACCTTCTCCCTTGATCATCACTTGGCCGCCGCACTCTCCGATCCGGCCCTGCCGATCTCGATCGCTCCCGAGCCGCAGCGCTCGTCTCCCGGTGCCTGCTGACAGGAGGTGCCATAGACGCCCCCAATTCCGCTCTCGAGGCTACAGCCAGGGCTGGTTATCTGCGTGTCGCCGAGCCGTCGGGCGGCACCGGGGCGAAGGCGCCGTGAGGACCGGAACGGCGTGGAGCGGCAAGGGCACCAGCCCCATACGAGTGCCGACTCCTCCGGGTGTGCCTCTGAACCAGGGACAGCCCGGGAGTTGCCTCCCGGGCTGTCCGATTGTCGTTCCGTCCATGGAGTCGGGCTGATCACCAGCCAGCTGGCTGAGCGTGGCTTTGGCCCAGCAAGCCCAATCGAACCGTCATGGGATTGGGCAGATCGGAAAGCGGCAGGGCGGGTTCGATGGTGAAGGTCCGGAACCGCCGACCGGGAATCCCAGCGAAGTGATCGTCATCCGGACGCCCGTCGCTGGCGCCATCAGGCTACTTCCGTAGCGGAAGGGCGTGACAACTTCAGTGACCGCGTGCGTCGTATCACGGTACGTCAGCGTCGTCTCCGGCGACCCATCGGTCAACGTCTGGCCATCCGCACTTACTTCCAGATGCGTATGGACCGTCAGCGTTCCGGAATACGTCCCATCCTGGTCAGTCACTGTATGAACAACGGTCGCATGTGCGGTGCGATCACCAGTGATCGCCCAAACGCCGATTCCGGCGCCGAGGACCGAAGGGCTGCCTGCGCCAGCGCTGGCGATTGGTGCGCCCGCGACGACCGTAAGGTCCGGAGCGAAGGTGTAGGTCGAGGCGCCAAGCACAGTCATCGTCATCCAGGTCCCTACCAATGGATGATGCTCCAGTGGCGCTGACGTCCGATCGGACGTCGCAGTGGATCCTGATGCAACGAGGCGGACGGCGCCGATGAGACCGCCTACCGTGGCGAGGACCAAGAGCAGGACTCTGACACTACGCATGGGGTTCCCTTCCTTATGTCCGCCTTCATCGGCGGCGATCCGGGGTGCTTCCCCCTAGAGCAACCATGCGCTTCGCGAGGTCCTGTCACCACACACACCACCCTCACGTTGCTCACACACCTGATTGGCGAGACATGTATGTAGGCCAGGCGACAACCGGGTATATCCTGAGGTATGGAACAGAGTGGTACGAAGGGGACCACCATGGACAGCCCCACTGAACATGAAGGTAAGGTGAACTCTTCCCGCTTCGGCTCCTGGCTCCGGCGGGCTCGTCTACGTGCTGGGCTTACACAGCAGGAGCTGGCCGAGCGTGCCGGGCTGTCCACGAACGCGATCAGCGCGCTGGAGCGCGGCGACCGCCGCCATCCCTATCCGGCGACCGTCCGAGCGATCGCCGCTGCCCTCGGACTTTCTGCGTCCGAGCAGGTCGCAATGGCGGCCACGCTTTCCACATCCGCCACCTCTTCCGATGAGACCGCCGTTTGCGCCAGTCTCACGACTCCCCTGTCATCCCTGATTGGCCGGGATGAAGAGGTCATGTCGCTCCGCGACCTTCTAAGTCGGCCTGATGTGCGGCTCGTGACGCTGACCGGATCAGGGGGGATCGGCAAGTCGCGCCTGGCACTCGCCGCCGCCAGGGTCAGTGCCCCCGACTTCGCGGACGGCGCCCTGTTCGTCGCGCTTGCTCCCGTCCGGGACCCGGCGCTCGTCCTTCCTGCCATCGCCCGGGTGCTCGGGATCCAGGAGAGCAAGCAGGATCCCCTGATCGATCAGGTGATCCTGGCTCTGCAGCCGAGACATCTGCTCCTCGTGATCGACAACATGGAGCAGGTGATCGATGCAGCCCCGCTGCTGGCGGAGCTTCTGGCAGCGTGTCCACATCTGACCATCCTCGCGACGCGCCGGAGGGTGCTTCGGCTCTCCGGGGAGCGCGACGTCCCAGTCCCGGCCCTGGAGGTACCCAGAGCCGGGGACAAGCTGGCCCTGGATGCCCTTGGGCTTGTCCCATCCGTGCATCTCTTTGTGGAGCGTGCGCGGGGACTTGTCCCGGACTTTGAGCTCAGTGGCAGCAATGCCGGCACGATCGCCGCCATCTGTCGCCGACTGCAGGGCGTCCCGCTAGCGATCGAGTTGGCAGCGGCGCGGTCCAATCTGCTCTCTCCCGCCCAGTTGTTGACTCGGCTGGAACAACCACTGAACCTGCTTACGGTGGCCGCACGGGATACTCCGGCCCGACACCACACGATGCGCGACGTGATCGCCTGGAGCTACGACCTGCTCAGCGCAGAAGATCGGGCCCTTTTCCGACGACTCTCCGTACTCGTGGGCAGCTTCTCCCTGGAAGCCGCCGAAACGATCGGTGCAGCGGGAGGAGAGCCAGTCCCTGATGTCCTCGCAGGTCTCGGCACGCTCGTCGATGCCAGCTTGATCAAGCGGATCGAAGCCCGTAGTGGCGCACGAATGGAGATGCTCCAGATCGTCCGTGAGTACGGGCTGGAGCGCCTGGTCGAGAGCGGGGAGGAAGTCGCGGTCCGAAGGCCACATGCCAGCTACGTCCTTGACCAGGCCAGGCAGGCCGATCAGGGATGGACGGGTGAGGAGGGAGGGGTCTGGCTCGCCCGCCTGTCGAACGACCTGGACAACACACGAGCTGCCCTCGACTGGCTCTGGTCGAGCGACCAGTACGCAAGCGGACTGGAGCTCGGTTCGGCGATGTTCAGGTTCTGGGAACGGACCTTTCTCTGGCGTGAAGGACGCGACTGGCTGGAGCGGTTCCTGGAACACGAGGAAACAGCGTCGCCGGATGTCCGGATGAACGCACTCCACGGGGCCGGATGGCTCACGCTACGTCTCGGTGACTTCGACCGGGCTAGGGCCCTCGCCCATGAGAGCCTGGCGGTCGGTCGGGAGCATGGTCTAGGGCTTGGTCCGGAGGCATTGTTCTTCCTCCTCGCCGGGGCGGTGGCTGATGAGCGAGGTGATCATCACACCGCCGAAGCGCATTTCAAGGACATGCTCAGGACGACCCGCGAACTGGGACTCACCTGTGCCACCTGCGCGGCCTTGAGCAACCTTGGAACGAATGCTGAACGGGTCGGAGACTTCGCGTCGGCGCGTACCTGGTATCAGCAAGCCGTAGCATTCCAGCGCGAACACCATCTTTGGCTCCCCTTCGACGCTGTCCTGCCATCGCTTGCGTTAGTCCACATGCAGTTAGGGGAACGTAATGAGGCAGCCCGATGTCTCACGGAATATCTGGAGCTGATTTGTCACCTTGATGTCGACCCTGCCGGGGATGTGCTGGTCTTCCTTGCCATCGCCTTTGAGCAATGGCTGCTCGCCGCACAGTTGATTGGATTCGCGATAGAACACGCTGCCGCTCAGCAGCGTGATCCGTTCTGGGTGACTGCCGACAGTGACACAGTTGACCGGGAGCTTCTGCGCGTGAAAGACCAGCTCGGCGATAGCGAGTTCGCTGTGGCGGTTGAGAAGGGTCGTCGACTGACGAGGCAGCAGGTCATAGAAACCGCCAGGCTCCTCGTGCATGACACCCACCTGGAGCAGCTAGACACGGAACCCGACTTTCGGCCAAGCTTCTAGGCAATGAACGGGACGCGCAGCCATGGTTCGACGCTCGGGGCCTGACCAGAAACGACGAACGATCGGGATAGAAGCCGGCAGAGCCCATTGGTCCGCCACAATGGCGCCAGACACTGGATGGGCTCCGAAGCGAACCTTTCCATTAAGTCAGGTCATGTGGCTCGTGCCCCCAGATCGCCAGGCAACCGAAAGGTACTTCCGGAGCAACAGGCCGGAGGTTCGTGTCCTCTCAGGCGTACCAATCCACAAAAGGCCAGGCTCGATTAGCCTGGCCTTTTATGCTTTTCCTCTAGATTGTCGGAGCCGTCTCCAACCTCGGCGTTGTCGGCTTCCTGCCCAGTGGCTGGCCGGGAAGCGACTCTCAACCTGTGCGGAAGGAATCCGGGCGGACGACAGCGGGACCGTACCTGGGTTCGTGCGTCTGCCGAACCGCGTCGCGCCGGTGACCCTCCTGAACGCTAACGGCTCGCAGGATGCCGGGAGCCGTTCGCTTTTGATTCCGCCCGGCGGCAGTCAGATCTGGCTGCCCATCCTCGGCACTGAGCGCCTGTCAGTGATAGCGAGCAGGCCCTTGACGCAGTCGGGAGCGCCGTGGGGCTCGGGAAGCTGGCCGCTGAAACATGCCTTAGCGCCTCGGCGTGGCGGAAGCGGTCAGGGCGTTGTTCACGGACCACAACACGCGCCAGGAAGCCGATGCCTTGGCTGGTTCATCGAATGCCTGGTTGCCGGCTGAATCAACGCACGGTCCCGACGCTCTGCCCCGGCTGCAGGCGCGAACAGCGAGCGCCGGGACCGATATGAATCATGCCACCGGCTCAGTCCCCAGCTTCCCGGCTGAGGACGCCCATGGTCCGACTGTCCTCCGTGTCTGCTCGCTCGTTACGACGAGCGTTTCCCCAGCGAGCAATTACCCGGAGGGTTCGCCCCGGGTCATTGTGGTTGTCGCCATCCGGATGGCGAAATGATCCGAGTCCGTCTCTGGCATGCACAGTGCACCTCTACCGCTTCAGGATCGCGGACGAGTCGAGACTCGCCCACACCTCAAGAGGGACACGTTCGACACCACCGTCGCCTGCCTGCTGCGAGACTGCGGGCAAACGGAGACCCGATGCAACTCAAGCCGATCAGCGAGCAGGTTGTCGTGATTCTCGGTGCGTCGAGCGGGATCGGGCGTGTGACCGCCCTGCTTCTCGCGGAGCGGGGAGCCAAGGTCGTCGTCGCGGCGCGCAGTGAGCCCGGGCTCGCATCGCTCGTCGATGAGATCGTGAGCTCAGGTGGCCAGGCTGCCTACGTCGTATGTGATGTCGCGGACTTCGCCCAGGTGGAGGGCGTCGCGGCGTTCGCCGTGAGCACCTTCGGCCGCATTGATACCTGGGTCAACGTCGCCGCGGTCGCCGTCTACGCCAGCTTCGAGGAGACGTCGATCGAGGAGTTCCGGCGGGTCATGGACGTCAACTTCATGGGCCAGGTTCATGGTGCGAAAGCGGCGCTCCCCCACCTGCGCCGCGAAGGGCGCGGCGCCATCATCGCTATCGCGTCCGTCGAGAGCATCGTCTCCCTGCCGTTGCACAGCTCCTACGCGGCATCAAAGCATGCGGTCGAGGGCGTATTCGACGCGCTCCGGCGGGAGTTGCTTGCAGAGGGGGCGCCGATTTCCATCACCAGCGTGAAGCCGGCCACGATCAACACGCCATTCTTCAACAACGCCCGGAACAAGATGGATGTGAAGCCGCAAGGTCCGCCGCCGTTCTACCAGCCGGGCGTCGTAGCGGAATGCGTGCTCTATGCGGCGGAACACCCGGTCCGTGATCTGTTCGCCGGAGGGGCCGGCAAGATGATGGTGATGAACCAGATGCTCGCACCGCGCCTCTTCGACATTGTGCTGGCGCGGGTCGGTATCCCACTGCAACGCCGCGACGAACCGGCGACGGATGGCGAGGGCAATCTCTACGCACCCCGCACGGACGATAACCGGCCCGAGGGTGACTTCAGCAAGCACGCCCTACGCTTCAGCCCCTACACCTGGGCGGAAACACACCCAAAGGGGAGGATGGCGGCCACGGCCGGAATGGTCGCCGGGACCGGTTTGCTGCTCGCACGGAACCGGCGCCGAGCGACGAGATGACCCTCCGTGCGGGCCGCGCCGTCCTGGTTGCAGCATGCCCCGGTCCATACGACTGGTCGGCGTAGGCAGTTCATCGCCGTACCTGCCGTTGGTGGCATTCAAGACTCAGTGGGGTTGAAGACGACCATGCGCGGCCCGGCGCCCATCTTTACCCGTTTTGCGGCGGGGACGACATGGTCTGCTGGGCACGTCGTTCCCGCCGTCCTCGCGATACTGCTCGCCGTGAAATGGATGGTCCCAGGTTCACTCGCCGAGAGGCCCCGTCGTCCGTGTGGCGCCTGGTCCTGGCTGCACTCCCTGACATGACCAGCGGTGCCCGGGACGACGAGCCGTCGAACGCCAGTGGGCGGGACAAGGAGATGCTAGTACCGAGCGAGGCCCAATGCACCGATCAGCACGCGTCGGTGTCATCGTGATCCGGCGCGCAGCTACCCTGACGGCCTCACAACTCCTCCGGGCTCCTTCAAGCGAGCGGTCGACACGCTCGCACCTCGCTACGAACTACCACAACGAGTCTGAATCTGATGCGACGGCGTTACCGGCTGAACGACAACAGATCCAGATCCCCTCCCTCCGCTGCAATGACTTCTATGAGGCCCTACACGCTCGGAGCGCGGTCGTATCCGGGAGCGAGGAGGACGTCCGAGCAGCAGCCATCGTGAGGCGGGGTGGCCACCGTCGGGACACACGACGAGCGGCGGGACATCATCCCCAACCGCCCCGGGATCCAGATCGCCCATTCAGAGTAGTCGTGACGAGAACGGGAGCGGGCTGTGTCATTGCAAACGGGGGAGACAGAGCACTCCCCTGGGTCAGAAGTGAAGCGCGGCGCCCCGTCCGGAGGCATCCTGCACTCCCTGCGGGTTCATGCCGCATTCAGACTCCTCATGCTTGGCACGCTTGCGGCCGACTCGGCCTTCTGGATGTACCAGGTTTCGGTAGGGTGGCTCGCCTTTCAGATGACAGACTCTGCCGCGTTCGTGGGGGTGGCCGGGTTCGCTGGCGGCATCCCGCTGCTCCTTGTCTCCCTGCCCGCCGGGGTGATCATCGATCGCTTCGACAAGCGGAAAATCCTCCTCGCGGCGCAGATCGGCGTGATGCTGGTTGCCGCCACCTTCGCCGTTCTTGTTGGCACCGGTTCGATCGGGCGGGTGCAGATGTTGGCGCTCGTGGCCACCTACGGAACGCTCATGGCGTTCGTCTTCTCAACCCGGACGACGATGGTTCCGTCCCTCGTTGACCGCCACAATCTTCCGAACGCGGTGGCGCTGAACTCGGCGGCCCACAACTCCACTCGTGTCATTGGACCATCGCTCGCCGGCATCCTGATCGGCGTTCTCGGGGTCGCGGAAACCTTTGCCGTCGCCGCCACGCTGCAGGCCCTGGCGCTCCTCGCCACGATGCGGCTCCCGCGGCTGGCACGAGAAGCAACCACCGGCGGCGGAGCCCTGTGGTCGGGTCTCACAGTCGGGTTCCGGGTCGTCGCGAAGCAACGGTATCTCACCGCCCTGATCGTGCTGGCGCTGGCGCCTGCGGTTCTCGTCATGCCGTACATCAACCTCATGCCGGTCTTCGCTCGTGAGGTGCTCGACCTCGGCTCGTCAGGCCTCGGTATCCTCCTGGCCAGCACAGGCCTGGGTACGGTGGCCGGTTCGCTCGCGCTTGCTCGCATCGGGCCCGGACTGACTGGGTCCCGAAACCAGATCTTCACCGCCCTCATCTTCGCCGCCTGTATCCTCGCCTTCGCGGCATCCCCGGCAGTGGCGGTCGCCGTGCCATTGCTGTTCATGGCCGGCGCGGTCAGCTCATCGTTTTTCGCGATGAACCAGACAGCCCTGCAACTGAGCGTGGAGGACGAGGTTCGCGGACGGGTTCTTTCCATCTATCAACTGACGTGGGGGGCGTTGCCATTCGGGCAGCTCCTGGTCGGCATCCTTGCTGGTCGGCTTGGACCGCCGATGGCGCTAGGCATCTCCTGTCTGCTGGCGATGATCAGTATCCTGGCGATCTCCTACCGGTTTCCCTCTCTATGGGTAAGGTCGATGCGGCAACGGGAGCCTGCCGGGTCCATCGACCCTGTTGGAGCTGGGCCAGGTAGCGGGGGCGACGTGCGACCGAAGCAGGAGAGTCCGGTGCTGGACGATCTCGACGCGGACCGTGTGGCGTCCAGCGCGTGAGGTACCCCTTGTGGACCGGGATCCTCTCTGGCCCGGTCCCGGGGGACGGGATAGCAGCAGCGAGCGGCGACCAATGAGCGCATCGCCTGGGCGCGCAATGGGCATGGTGGTCGTGGCGATATCCGTTGGCTTGCCACGATACGCCGAACCTTGCGTCGTCGCAGCTTTCGGACAGATCGTTCAGTCCCACTCGTCGCACCGGGGAAACGCGTCGAAAGAAGCTCCGCTTCAGCGGCGGTGAGGCTCGTGACGGCGTCGCCCTCAGGGCGCTCCGACCGAATGCCACCGCGATCGTCGGCCTCCGCCTTGCCGAGCGTCGCCCGCCGGCGCAGACGTCACCGTTCGCCCTCGTCGCAGCGGTCGTCGCCGGGACGATCATTGGTCCGATTCCCGATGTGACCACGACGCGTTGCCTGGCCGGTGCGACGGTCCCACCGATTCTGGTCGGGCGTTTCCTTAGGTGGCGATTCGGGCGTCCGGACGTATCGCCCAATAGTCGCAGGCCCCCAGTCCATCAAGCCGACGGTACGCGCCGTCCTTCCGGGTCGCCGGACACCTCGTCGCTGGGGGTCCAGAGCACGCCCACCTCGATGCCCTCGTCAGATGTCAGCGGCGTCTCCCGGATGAGGAACGCGAGCAGCGCCATAGCGATCATCAGCGGCACGACCAGCAGGAAGATCGGCGTCAACGCCTCGTTGTAGGACACCGTGACGGCGTCCCGGGCCGGGCCGGCGAACGTCCGCACCAACTGTGGCGTCAGCGAGCTCACCTCCTCCGTGCCCGCATCACCCGGCAGGCGGTTCCGCAGTTCGGCCGTCAGTCGGCCGGTGAAGAACGCCCCCACCGCCGCCGCCCCGAACGACGCGCCGATCTCCCGGAAGAAGTTGTTGGCGGCCGTCGCCGTGCCGACCTCCCGGACCGGGAACGCCGACTGGGCAACCAGGACGACGTTCTGGGCACCGAACCCCACACCGGCGCCGAGCAGGAACAGGTAGATGGTCGCCAGCCACGTCGGCGTCGAGACGGTGAGCGTGGACAGGAGCAGCAGCGCGACGGCCGTGAGCGCCGGGCTCGTGAACAGCATCCACTTGTAGCGGCCCGTCCGGCTGACCAGCACGCCCGTGGGCATGATGGTCAGCATCAGGCCGATGACCAGGGGGATGATCAGCAGGCCCGCCTCGGTCGCGTCGTAGCCCCGGGCCATCTGCAGATAGGTCGGGAAGTACCCCATCACGCCGAACATCGCGACGGTCAGGGCGAGGCCGATGACGGTCGCCACGACGAAGTTGCGGCTCCGGAACAGGGAGAGCGGGAGGATCGGGTTGGCGGCCCGGCGCTCCACCGCGATGAAGGCTCCAAGCGCGACGACGGCCAGGGCGCTCAGGCCGAGGATCTGGAGCGATCCCCAGTCGTGGGTACGGCCACCGGTCGCCGTGATCACGACCACCGCGGTGACCGCGACGGAGAGCGCGACGAACCCCGCCGTGTCGAAGGTGAAGCGGGCCGGACGACGCGTCCGGGGCAGAAAGCGCCAGGCAGCGACCATCGCCAGCAGGCCGAGCGGCACATTGATCCAGAATGCCCAGCGCCAGCCGATCCCCTCCGTCAACCAGCCGCCGATCAGTGGCCCGGCCACGGCCGAGACAACCGCGATCCCGCCGATGGCGCTCATGTACGTGCTCCGCTCCCGCAGCGGGACGAGGTCGGCGACGATCGCCTGCGCCAGGATGATCAGCCCACCGCCGCCCAGCCCCTGGATAGCGCGAGCGGTGATCAGGGTCGGCATCGCGTCGGCAAGCCCACCGAGCACCGAGCCACCGATGAACAACGCCAGTGCGCCGAGAAAGAGCAGTCGCCGCCCGATCAGATCCCCGACCTTGCCGTAAACGGGCATCACGATCGTCGCGGCAAGGATGTAGGCCGTCGGCACCCAGAGCATCTGCTCCAGCCCCTGGAGCTCCCCGACGATCGTCGGCAGCGCGGCGCTGAAGATGATCTGGTCCAGGCTCGCAAGGAGCATGGCCACCAGCAGACTGACGTAGACAAGGGCAAAGTGGCGGGACTTGGCGACGGGAGTCAGGTGATCAGCGTCAGGGGTCACGTCCGTGTTCGAGGTCACGGGTGGGGCCCTCGTGGTTTTCAGGGGTCGTCGAAGCAGCGGGCGGATCCACGATCTCGCCCACACGCCGCCTCGGCTCCGTCGCGTCGTGGTCAGTCGGTGACGGGTGGGCGATCGCCGGAATCGAGCCCTTCGCGCCGGCGCAGCCGCACGACGACGTCGTGCAGCGGCACCTGCCGACCGTCCGGCACGGCAACGACCCGAGTCGCTTCGTCGGCCGTGACGACTTCCCAGGCAATGGGATCAAATCGCGCCGAGATGGCCGCCGCGGTGGACGTCGCCTTCTCGGGCGGCCCGTCGTGCCCGTGCCCTTCGCCGTGGGTATGGCTGTGAGTGTGATGGTGGTGATGGAGATGACCGACGATCAGCAGGGTGCCGCCGGGCGCGACCCAGGAGGCGAGGTGCTCGTAGAAGTCGAGTTGGGGCATCGTCGGATGGGCGTAGTGCGTGGTCACGAGGTCGAAGGTGCGTCCCGGCACCCAGCGCTCCAGGTCCGCCTCCACCCACTCCACCCGCCTGTTGACCTCGGTGGGGTGCGTCGCTTCGGCATGCGCTCGTGCCTGCGCCAGGACCGTGGTGGAGATGTCCGTCGCGGTCACCCGCCAGCCACTGGCGGCGAGCCACATGGCCTCGGCACCGGCCCCGCTGCCGGCATCGAGCGCGGTGCCCGGGGTCAGGTCACGGGTCTCGCGTGTCAGGTAGGGATTGACGGGGTGCTGGTAGGCCGGCGCCGCTGCTCCGCCATGCTCGGCGCCATGCCCGACGCTCTTCCCCGGTCCGGGCCGGGAGGCCGACCGGGCCTGCCAGTGCTGTTCCCAGTACGCCTTGTCGAAGGTCTGCGCCGGCGCGTGGTCGGCGGGCCGAGTGGCTGGGGTAATCCGAGCATCGCCCGCCTCGCGATCAGCAACCTCCCGATCGGCGACGGCCCGGTCCGCGTCGGCCATGACCAGCATCGCGCTGATGTGCTGGGCCGCGAGCGCCCCGGCGGCCGCGGCGGCGCCGACCTGCGCCGACAGGTTCGACGCGTTGCCAGCGGCCCAGACGCCGGGCACCGACGTCACGCCGAAGGAGTCCGCCTCGATGCAGGCACCGGCCGGGTGCTCGGCGAGCTGGATACCGATCCCGGCGAACAGCTCGGCACGGGCGACCATGCGCGGCGCCACGACGACGACGTCGACCTCGACGCGTGCCGGGTCATCGGCCAGGCGAACTCCGGCGATCCGGTCCTCGACGACCTCAACGGCCACGACTTCCCCGGGGACGACCCTGATGCCCAGCGCGTCGAATCGCGCCCGGTCGCTGGCCTCCAGCACATGGTCCTGCTCGAAGAAGGTGACGTGATCGGTGAGCTGCCGGAACACCAGGGCCTGGTGGACCGACATGGGCCCGGACGCGATCACGCCGATCCGCCGGTCGCGCATCTCCCAGCCGTGACAGTAGGGACAGTGCAGCACGTCCCGCCCCCACCGCTCACGTACGCCCGATATATCGGGCAGTTCGTCGACCAGACCCGTCGCGATCAGCAGACGGCGTCCGTGGAGGACCTGGCCGTCACGGAGGGTGACCGTGAACGCGTCCATCGTGCCCGAAACCTGAACGACCTCCCCATTCACGATCGTGGCGCCGTAGCTCTGAGCTTCCCTCCGTCCTCGCGACATAAACTCCGACGGGCTCATCCCCTCCCGGGCCAGCAATCCATGCACACCGTCTGCGGGAGCGTTTCGCGGCGACCCGGCGTCGACCACGACGACGCTGCGGCGCACCCGGGCAAGCACCCGGGCAAGCATCAGGGCTGCGCTCAGCCCCGCGGCACCGCCCCCGATGACAATGACATCGACTGCCGTCTTGGCGGCGGATTCATCGATAGACATAACGGTAGTTCCTTTCAGCGGACACACCGAACCCTCCTCTCGCTGAGGCCGGTCGGTGCGCTATCCGGTTGCCGATGGGGATGAGAGGGAGCGGGCGGACTAGCCGGTTGGCACGTCCGTCAGGCCCGGCGGCCGGGCATCCGGTCTGACCCGGCGATGGACATCCCGCGACAGGTCGGCCAGGGTGTAATCCCCGAGCCGTCGCATCAGGAGCGCATGCGCCTCCGCGTGGTAGCTGTCGAGCGCGTCGTTGACCACCGCCTGGATCTGGCAGCCGTGGCTCCCGATCTCGGGATCGGTGATCAACTCGCCGGGATCAGCCAACACCTCGTAGATCCGCCGCAACGTGACGTCGCCCGGTGGCTGCGCCAGTGTCCAGCCACCGCCGTGCCCTTTGGTGGACGCGACGATGCCCGCCTCGCGGAGACCGGCCATCGCCCGACGAACCACGACGGGATTCGTCTGGAGATGCGTGGCCATGGCTTCCGAAGTCGTCGGGCGCGTGCCCGCCTCGGTCAGGTGAGCAAGGACATGCAGGGCAACGGAGAACTTCCCATCTCGTCTCATGTAACAATATTAGTTACATGAGACGCCGGTGTCAAGAAGTCGTCGGGGTACGTCGCGTTGTCCCGCCCAATAGTTGGTCCCCGCGACCCTTCGATGACACAGGCGCCTGACCTCCGTCCAGTGGCAACAACACCGGATCCCGCCTCCAATCGACCACGCCTGGCAGCAAGGCCAACACGCCACCGATGACCCATGCCTCATCGAATCCCTGATCCCTCGGTGACCGTGGCGTCGCCAGCAGATATCTCCCCAGCACCGAGGAGGGCGACGAGAATTGCTACGCCAATGGCGGATGCCACCTGTCGCCCGGTATTGATCACGCCGGTGGCGGCAGATGATTGCGGCATTGGCACGGCGGTGGTTCCACTCGCGATCATGGTGGAGAACGCCAATCCGTTCCCGATGCCGCCACGTTGCGCACCGATCCCCTGCTCAATCAGGTCTGGGGGCGAGGCCTTGACCTCACCAGCCAGCCAACGCTCTCCCACATCCTCTTCGACCTGCGCGGCAAACTGCCTAAAGACCTCGAACAGTCTGCCGCCATCGCCCGGCACCAGGACGGCGGAAACGACGCTACCGGGGCGTTACAGGCGCAGGGGTATGCAACTACCGAGTCCTTGACCGCCCTCTACAATCTCTCCGAGGAGGCAAGGACCGCCAGCACGGAAGACCAGCTGGTTGCGGCCTATGCCTCCTTGACGGTGCCTGACACCTCGTAGGGCCACTCAGTACCGTTGCAAGAGGTCAAGATACTTCCGGTCAAGCTTATGCCCGAACCAGTTCTCGTAGTCGACGTCGTCACGGTTTGAGTCGATGATCCCGAACTGTCCGCGTATATTCCACAACGCCCAGCCTATGTTGTGCTGCTTGAGAATATCGAGGACATCGGCAAACCAGGCCAATGCCACATTGTGCGGGGTGTACTGGTGGGAGCCGCCTTCGCCACAGTGGACCCCGACGCCGGACGCGGCCAGGTCGATCCAGGGTTGGTAGAACTCCTCAAGCCGGCTGCGAGTCCATTCGCCGCCGGGGTGATCCACAGATTGCGGCCAGGTTGGCGTGGGCCAGGTGTCACTGTCCGGCACCCAGCTGGCCTTATAGTGCGAAACTCCAGCTGGAGCGTAGGCGCGGCATCCTTGGGCGATACCGAGATCTGCGAGCTCTGGCAATGGTTCAGTGCCTACACGAGTGCCATCGGCGATCACGAGACGCTCAGGATCACTTGCGTGGATTCGCCCGGTTACCTCGCGCACAATCCTGGTGTAAATGTCCTTCGTGCCGATCTCGGCCGGGACTTTTGGTTCGTTGAGCAGGTTGAAGCTGAGTCGCGAAGACGGGATGCCACGAAATCGCTTTGCGAACGTCTCCCAATGGAAGCCAAAGGCTTCTACCGCCTCGCGGTCCGTCCAGAGACTGTATCTTTCGCCTGGTTGCGGGTTGATGCAATAACCTGGTGCGGCGTGCATGTTCAGCGACACGTGGAGCCCGTACTGTTCACCGAGCCGCACCGCTCGGTCGACTTTCTCCAACATCCCCTCGTCAAGGACGTAGAGGTCGTCACCAGGCGTCCAGAGCTTGTAGTCCATCGGGATGCGGACGAAGTCGAAGCCCCAGTCAGATATCCACCGGAAGTCGTCTTCCTGAAAATTACCGCTACGCCGTTCTGCGGGGCCTTGCCGGGAGAATAGTTCGACGAGGTTGAATCCGCGCCAACGAGGAAGGACGGTCTGGGTGTTTTGCTTGGACATTGCTGAGAGGTCCTTTGACTTTGCGCTTGCCAGACGGTAGGGCACTTTAGCGGACTCCATCAAGATGCACAATTACTTGGCGGTCTACGATAGCCCGGAGGAGTCACTTTGCTGCGAGTCACAAGATTTCGTTGCGCTACAGACGACGTTCGATGGCGGTGGCATGGCTAGCCAACCCCTCCGTCTGCGCCAGCGTGATCGTTTCCTCGCCTAGTTTGCTCACTGTCTGATTGTTCGCACCAAAGATCGAGATGACCCATTGTAAGTCGGTGCGGTTGACCGGAGACGAGTATTGAGCCGTGCCACCAGTTGGCATCACGTGGCTGGGTTCCGCCAAATAATTGCTCAGAGCTTCAGGGCTAGATCCGCCCATCAGGAGAGGGATGCGTCAGTTGTGATGTATGCGCGTGACTATCTCTAGGGTGCCAAAGACATCGTTTCCACAGCTATGATCACTCCTCCGGTACTGCTCGTCTTCCGACGGGGGACACTCGCACCTCAGCATCGTACCCGTGGAGCACACCTCGGACAGTGCCGTACGCACACCCTACCCGACCGGCCACTTGCTTGATCGTGAGTCCACTCTCATCGAACTGGACGATCTGTTTGGCTGCTCTTGGAGTGATTACAAACTGGGTCCGGATGGTTACGCCCGCATGCTTCAGAAGGCTGCAAAGCCCATCCCTTGAGATGTCACACTCGTGGCTCAGCGCCGCTGCCGACTCGCCTGCCTCGTACCGGAACATGATCGCCTCGCGCACCTCAGGAGTGAGCCGCCGCCGAAGGCTCCTCGCCATCGGTTTCGGTGGATTGATGTCAGTCCCTGGCTCGACCAGTCGCGCATCCTGGGCAAGTCTGGTCAGGCCATCGGCACCAGGCGATACCAGTCCGGTGCCTCAATTAATCGAGTGTCCGTCTACAGCATGTACCAGTTGGAAGGGCCCACCAGACCCCGATCGCGGCACCGCACCGGTGAGGCGCCAACAGGATGAGGAAACCGTCCGTCCGGCCCCGGAATGGCGGCCAGGGCCGACGCTCTGCCTCGACCTCGCGGGGACAGCAAAACACCCCGGGTTTGTTCAACCCGGGGTGTTTTGCTGTCAGGAGGTGCAGAGGAACGGGGTGTTCACCGCGGGCGGTTAGGCCGGCGCAGGGGTCGGCGTAACCTCGACGGTTTCCGGATCGGGGGTCGTCGTGACCTCAACCGGAGCCTGGGTCGGAGTCTCGGTCGGCTGGGCCGGGGTCGGGGTCGGCGGGACCGGGGTCTCGGTCGGCGGAGCCGGGGTCTCGGTCGGAGCCGGGGTTGGCGGCTCGGTCGCCGGGAACGTGCCCATGGCCGCGGCCGGGGTCGGCTGGGCCTCCGGGGTTCCGGCCGTCGTGCCACCGGACAGGGCCAGCAGGTCAGACATCAGGTACGCGGTGGACGCGAGCGTCCCCTCGTTGCCAACCAGCGTCGCGACGCCAGCGTAGCCAGCGTTGTTGATCGGGCGGAGGGCAACAGCGAGGTTGTTGCCAACGAGCGGGCCAGCTACTTCGCCACAGGCGAGGTAGGTGGTGTACTCCTCAGGACTCTTGTGGACGATGATGACGTAGGCCTCACCGGAAGCCAGCGTCTCGGACAGGTTGAACGGGACCTCTTCCGCGGCCGCCTGGAGCAGCGGCGGGGCCGTCAGGATGCCCTGCGACTGGATGACCTCGCCGTTCTCGTCGGTGGGCTCGCCGAACGAGCCAAGGCTCGCGATCTCCTGAACGACGGGATCCTGGCACGACCCCTGGTGGATCGCCGCCGTCATGTTGACTGCCGTGCTGATGGGCGCCGGCGAGGCGGCCGGCGTGGCGTCCTGGGCGAGTGCCCCAAAGCTGGCCCCCGCAAGAGCGGCGACTGCGAGTGATGACGCAACCGCAGCCGACAAGGTTCGCTGTAGCAAGTTCATGGATTTCCTTTCACAAGGTTGGTCGCTGGCCCCTACACTTCCGCACGAAGCATGGAAGCACAACCTATTCCACCAAGCGCATAGTTACCCATGCCAATCATCCAGACATCTAGCGAGGTGCCCGCACGGTCCGGAAGTTCTTTCTGGATCAGCCAGTTTGCCAGCCCTCGACCCGGACCAACGGCGAAGCCCGTTATCCATGATCCGGGTCCCAGGTCCATCGCAGAGCAGGACCCCGCCGGATGACTGGGTCTCCCGCGCGAACCGACTGCTCCGGGACTGGACATCCCCAGGGAATGGTCCACTGTCGGATTCCGTAGACGCCCAGTTGGCGTCCGCACGAGACAGCAGCACACTGTCCTCCCCGATGAGCGCGGACTAGTTGGTCCTTCTCCACCGTCCTCGTTGCTTCTTCGCCCCGCAGGGCAGCCGCCGACGTGCTGGCGAACCGTGAGGCAAGCTGCATGGCGATCAAGTCCGCCATCCGCGGATTTAGCGGTCGGCGTCACCGTGACTGGCATGACTCCCCCACTCACATCGGGATGAGCGCCACGGACGGTTAACTCAACGACCGACACACAGGCTTCGTTGGGATTCCCGGAGCATTCCGGTGCCCATTGATGAGCGAGTCCGGCGGCGGGACCGTAGTTGACCGGGGCAGCTCCATCACCGGGTTTCACGGCAACATCGCGGTAGGAGGTCCCCACTGGTGCCCTGCGCTATCCCACGGACCGTTCCTGGGCCACCGGCAAAGTTGTCCCGCGGGTCGACGGATCACTGCCGGCTCCGATCGGCTGTCCTGTCCACGCAGCGGCTCGCTCGATCCGCTGAACATCATCCCGGACGGAGAGCTCGGCCCGGCAGTTCTCGACGACGTGGCGGGCATGGTTCGCCAGCGCCTCGTGGCAGCGGGCCGGCACCATCTCCGCTATCTGCCCAAGTGTGCCAACCAGGTGTGCCGAGATCGTCGCGTCCCGGGCGCCATATAGCCGGATCTGGGTAAACGCGGTGTCGAGCAGCTGAGCAAACGACGGTGCGTCAAGCACCACGCGGATGTCACCGTCCCCGCCTACACGCACCGGCGACGGGCGTTCCCGCTGTCCGATGGCAACCAGCGCCTCGCTCAGCCGGTCAATGCACAGTGCAGCGGTAGTGGGATCGTTGATCCCAGGCGACAGGGCCTTGACGGCTATGGCGGCGACCTGCCGGATGCCGAGCTCGACGTCGGACTGCAGGGTCCGCTCGGACCCGATGACAAACGCGGTCTGCACCTTGTCCTCGATCCTGGCGTCCACCTTCGCAGCCGGCCACACGGAAGCGAGGACCGATCCGCGCAGGATGAATGCACCCGGTAGGTGCTCGACTCGCACCGTCAGCGTGTGCTCCTCGGAGAGATCGAAGAGGGTGTCACCATCGATCGCCTGGAAATACCCGCTCTGCGTCGCGCGGACGACTGCCGCTGGCGATTCCGGCATCAGCCGCGGAGGTTCCCGCAGCGGCTCCCCGATATCGTCGGGATAGAGGCGCTCAATCAGGGCCAGCGTATCGTTGGATGCCCGCTCGATGATGCTCGACGCCTGCATGGAGCGCGCGGCGTGATGAATGAAGTAGATCAGCAGGGCGACACTGATCATCGCCATGACGATCGCCCCGGTCGTCGCGATGACCGGAATGAACCCCGGCTGGTCATCAAGGGGAGAGAGAACGGCCCGGAGAACGAGCAAGGAGTAGGTGAACGACGCGATGAAGAAGCCGAGAACGAGCTGGTTGCCCCGGTCCGCGCGGAAGCTTCTGAGGACCAGGGGCGAGAACTGGCTGGACGCTAGCTGAATGGCCACGACCATGATCGAGAAGACAACGCCAGTGACCGTGATCGTCGTGCTCGCGATGGCGGAGAGGACGGAGCGCGTCCCCTCGGGGCCGCCACCAAGCATCCACCAGGGAACATCGTCGCGCTGATCGAAGCGGAAGCGGTGATCGAGCTGCACGGCCAGGATGGCCAACAGGGCGGCGACCAGGGTACAGAGCGTGGATACGAACCAGAGGCTCTCCCGCAGGACGAGCCACCACGAAGTTGAACGGGCGCGCACGGTTGCAATCTCCTGATACGCCACATCGCGTGGTCACCTACTGACATGCGACTGGATCCGGGGGCTGAGCGCGTCACCCGTCGTCCCACACACGGATCGTCCAACCGGCTCGTCAGGCCAGCGCGATCTTCCTCCTCCGTTTCAGGTGACGAGCCTCTGACCGGGAGCCGCTCTCAGCAAGACATCGGGGGATCAGCTTGATGCGCCCCCTGGGCAGGGCACCTCCTGCACGTCACAGCGTGGCTCCCATCTACCTACTGCGGAGCATGAAAGACGCATTCAATCATCAATCATTTTGATAGTACATACTGACGATGATACTGGTCATGCACCAGGAGGAGGCGTCGGAATCATCCTGTCCCTCAAAGCGCGGCGGACTGTCGCTCCACCTGAATGCCTTGTCTCGCTCTTTGAGGTCGAGAGCCGGCCAACCTCGCTCCTCGTGCTGGTCACTCCAGGGCCCGGTCGGCGCGGGCACACTCCTTGTGACAGGGTCCGTCAAGGACGCATAGCGCTCATGAGCATTTCCCGGTCGTCGCGGGACCTTCGCGACAGAGTAGGATCGTTGTTGCCCGCGCTACCAGTCATGACGTACGACACATCGCCGTGGTGAGCCCAGCGGTCACGCCATGCCAACAGTCTGACGACCATGCGGCCTATCCTCGGCTGACCGGGGAATCCGTCGCCTGACCGGCTTCGAGGGAACCTGTGGTAGACCAACGCCTCAACGACACTGGCCGGGCAATCGAATACCAGCAGCGAGAGTGGACGACCCAGCGTATCGCCTGGGTCATCATGACCATGACGGTCGTGGCGGCATTCCTTGGATTGCTGGGAGACACCGGTCCCCTGGCCGTAGCGAACGCCACTGCTCCTGACGGGTCGCTCCAGGCCAGGTACACCCGGTTTGCGCACCACCATGGCCCCGGGACGCTTACCGTCGAGGTCGCTCCCGCGTCCGTCGTCGAAGGGGAGGTGCGGCTCCTGTTCGAAGGCGACTTCGTGCGCGACCTCGGAGTGGAATCGGTCGTGCCCGAGCCAGACCGTGTCGAGCTCGTCCCCGACGGGGTGGTCTATGTCTTCGTGGCGGAGGAGCCATCCTCGCCACTCGTGGTCCACTTCTCCTACGAACACGACGGCTACTGGTTCCAGAGCGGCCAGTTCGGTATCGAGGGGGCGGAACCTGTCGTCCTCTCCCTGTTCGTCTTTCCCTAACAGGTTCCGTCGAGGGCTGGACGTAACGAGCGGAGGAGGCCGGCATGGACGAGGTTTTACGGGCGGTCGCGGTCTACGCCTTCCTGATGCTCATCTTTCGGTTCTCCGGCAAGCGCTCGCTGTCGGAGACCACCCCGTTCGACCTGGTGTTGCTCCTGATCTTCAGCGAGGCGCTGCAGTCCGCCCTCATCGATGAGGATAACTCGCTCACTTCTGCGCTGATCGTCATCGTCACCCTGGTGATCCTGAACATCGGCATGTCCATCCTCAAGCAGCACTCGCCCCGGCTGGAAGTGCTGCTGGAGGGTGTCCCCATCATCGTCGTCGAGGACGGAAAGCCGCTCTACGACCGGATGCGCCGGGCGCGTATCGATGAGGGCGACATCCTGGCGGCGGCACGCCAGTCACAGGGAATAAACCAGATGGACCAGATCCGGTTCGCCGTCCTCGAGCGGTCCGGTGCGATCTCGATCATGCCGAAGGAAGCCACTGCCTGACGGCTGATCCGCTTCCGCACCGAGCACCAGGGAAGGGCACCGGAGAATGTCCCATCTTTTCAGCGGCGGCGAGGAACTTGGCTGGGTCGCGCTCAAGGCGTTCCTCCTGTACGCCACCGCGATCATCGGCTTCCGCCTTGGCGAGCGTCGCACGCTGGCGCAGATGTCGCCGTTCGACTTCGTCGCAGCAGTCGCTGTCGGGGCGATCATCGGTCGTGTCCCCAATGCGAGTACGACGAGTTACCTGGCTGGTGCGACGACCCTCGTCACCGTCCTGCTCGTGCATCGACTGATCATGCGTCTACGCTACTCGCCGGGCTTCTCGCGTCTCGTCGAGCATTCCCCCTGCGTCCTCGTCTCCGAAGGGACGGTCCTCCCGGCGGAACTCCGTCGCATCGGATTGACCGACGCGGACCTCGCGGCGCAGCTCCGCCAGCACGGGATCGGCGACATGAAAGACGTGCGCTTTGTCATTGCCGAACCGCGTGGCCAGCTCTCGATTATTCCCTGGGCGAACAACGACGGACCGGCGCCTTCCTTGGTGCAGGAGGTCCTGCGACAGCCAGCCACCCGTGGGTGAGCGGGTCAAACCCTCCTGCCTCATAGCCTGGTGGACAGTCGACACCGGGCGGATCAGGTCGCCACTGGAGGTGCATCACTCCAGGTGCGGTGCAGCCGGCATCGAGAACGTCACGATCAGGCCGCCGCCATCACGAGGGGTGATCGTGAGAGCACCACGGTGGACTTCCGCGATGCGGGCAACGAGCGCCAGCCCCAGGCCATACCCCTTCGCCGTGCGATCGGACTGGCGGATCCGGCCGCTGCCCCGGAGAAACGGTTCGGTCAGTTGCGCGGCGATCTCATCCGTGTAGACGGCGCCCGTGTTCTCGACCCGGAGCGAGACGCGACCGTGTGCCGCGTCATGCCGGGTGGTGATCCAGACTATCCCGGACGTGGTGAGGTTGTGCCGGATGGCGTTCTGGATCAGGTTCGAGGCCAGTTGAGCCAGGAGGTCCGGATCCCCAGTCGTCGGAGCCGACCCAAGGTGGACGTCGAGGGCGACACCCAGCGCGTCCGCCTCGGCCGTGTTGTCGGCTAGGACCTCGCGCACGACCGTCGCGAGGTCCACTGGTTCCGAGATCGCGGTGATGGCGTTGGCATCTGCCAGCCGCAGCAGCGCCTCGGTGAGCCCAATGGCGCGGGCGTTGGTGATCGTGAGCCGGTCGATCAGCGTCGGGTAGTCCTGCCCCGCCGGGTTGTGGCGAGCGACATCGAGCAGGGTTGCCGTCACCGTGAGAGGTGTGCGGAGTTCGTGGGACGCGTTGGCCGCGAAGCGCTCCTGGGACGCGAACGCACCATCGAGGCGGTCAAGCATGTGATCGAAGGTATCCGCAAGCTGGCGGAACTCGTCGCTACGGCCGGTGAGATGGATCCGGTGCCCGAGATCCCCGGCCGCCGCCGCCTTCGCCGCGTCGCTGATCCGCTGCAGGGGTCGCAGGATCCACCCCGCGAGGACCCATCCCCCACTCACCCCGATCACGGCCAGCGCGGCGAGGACCGAACCCGAGACCCCGACGACCGCCTCGAGGATCTCACTGCGCGTCGCCACGCTCGTACCGAGCTGGCCGGGAACCGCCAGCGGATACTCGGGGACATAGCGCAGGACGACGTAGACGCCGAGCAACGCGATGCCACCAGCGACGGTCAGGAATGCCCCATAGCTCAGGGCGAGCCGCAGACGGGCACTCGCCCCGCGCCGGAGACCGACGGCACCGATCGCCGCCAGGACGATGAGGGTCGAGACGGCCACGCGACCGACCTGGACAACGACTTCGCGTCGTGAACCGACGCCGGCGCCTGAATCCCGCAGAGCCTCCACTCTCGAGGGAAGCTCGGGCACATACCGCAGGACGGCGAAGGCCGCGAGCAGGGCGATACCCCCGGCCAAGGCAAGCAGGGCCGCGCAGCTCCCGAACCGCCCCAGGTGGACGCCCCTCTCCGGGTGGTTCACGCGCCGACGCGGACGGGGTCGAGGCGATACCCGACGCCCGGTACCGTACTGATCAGGTTCGGCTCACCGAGCGCCTTGCGGAGCGTCGAGATGGTCACGCGGGGGGCACTCGTGAGGACATCGACTTCCTCGTTCCATGCCTTCTCCAGCAACGTTTCTGCGCTGACGACTCCCCCATCCGCACGCATCAGCACCTCCAGCACGGCGAATTGCTTTCGCGTGAGTTTCACGTAGCGTCCGTCGCGATAGACTTCTCGCCGGAACGGGTCGAGACGTAGGTCGGCGAACTGGAGGACGGGCTGGACCGTTGCCACAGGACGCCTGGCCAGGGCCCGGAGCCGGACGATCAGTTCCTCGAGCGCGAATGGCTTGGTGACATAGTCGTCGGCACCGAGGCCGAACCCCTTAAGTTTGTCCGTCAGCCGTGTCGCGGCGGTCAGCATCAGGATCCGGACACCCGGATGATCGCGGGCCACGATGCGGCAGACCTCATCGCCAGGCACCCCGGGGATGTCACGGTCCAGGACGACGACGTCGTAGTCATTGCTCACCAGCCGATCCAGGGCCTGGTCTCCATCCAACGCGATATCGGCAGCGATTGCCTCGTGACGAAGCCCGGCTTGCAAGGCCTCGGCGAGAAACGGTTCGTCCTCGACGATCAGGACACGCATCCCCGTACTCCCAGCTTACGTTGCGAAAACGTTACGGGAATTCCAGACGCCCCTGAAACCCCTGTGTCCCTAAGGTGACAACCATACGGCAGGCGCTCGGACCTGTTGTCGAGAGCCCCCTACCGGACGACCCGCCGTTTGGGGCTCGCACCTCATCACGATCGCGGTCGCACGGCTTCCAGGCCGCGAGTGTCACGGCGCGACCCGACGGACCGACATCTGACGCAGGCACCGACGCCTAAGGAGTACCACCCAATGCGAACGTTCCATGAAGCGATTTCCTCGGCGCACAGGATTCATCGTCGCCGCCTCATCGGCGGCGCGGCCACCGGCTTGTTGCTCGCGGCCCTGCCCCTGGGTCGGCTGGCGCACCCGGGTGACGCGGCCAACCAGGGACCGTCGACGGTCGCCGGCCAGCAACAGCCGGACGAGGTAGCGCTGGCCGAGCGATGGGTGGTGCCAGACGACCTGCCGTTGCCACCGGATGTCACCGCCGCGTCTCTGTTCGTCGGGGCCATCGAGTCCGGGCGGGTCCTGCTCGCCCGGAATGCGACGATCGGGCGAGCGCCGGCCAGCACCATCAAGATCGCGATCGCGCTCACGGTCGTCGATGTCCTGAGTGATCCCGACCAGTCCGTCGTCGTCGAGCCCGAGGACGAGGTCGATCGCTGGGTCTACTCGAATGCCCAGCTCGAGGCCGGCGACCGGATCACAATCCGTGACCTGCTGTACGGCCTGCTCCTGCCGTCCGGGAACGACGCGGCACGGACGCTGGCCCGCGTCGGTGGACTGACACTCGACCCGGACAGCGATGACCCGACCGCGACATTCCTCGATACGGTCAATGGCAAAGTCGCCAGCCTCGGTGCGACTGCCACCACGGTCCTCCATCCGGCCGGGGTGGACACCGACGGCCAGGTGACGACCGCCCGCGATCTCGCCCTGCTGATGGCAGCGCTGCTCGACGACGAACTGCTGGCCTCGATCGTCGGCACCTACGACTACGAGATGAACGTGGCAGGACCGGCCGCGCGCACGGTCCTGCTCACCAACACCAATCAGCTGCTGGGCAGCGCGGGGATCCTTGGTGGCAAGACGGGGACGACCGAAGCTGCGGGTGCCTGCCTCGTGACGGCCGTCCTGTCCGCCAGTGGTGAGCGCGTGATAACCGTGGTGATGGGCTGCGACCAGGAGGTCGACGCGGACGGCCTGCTCGTCGCAGACCATCGCTACGACGACACCCGGGCCCTGATCCAGGCAACCGTCGCCCCGGAGCCACTGTCATCGATGGCGCCACCACCGATCGTTGACCCGGTCCCCGCCTGACGATCAGACAAACGGGTGCGTTGCTCGCCCTGTCAGGCCCACGAGCAGCCCGGAATCATCCCTCGGACCCATATGAAGCACGAAGCCGCAGGTGAGCGTCTGGTCGCTCACCTGCGGCTTCGTGCTTCCGGCGCGTGTCAGGCAACCGTGCCGGCGAGATCCCGGCATGACCGGTCCTTACGCGAGCGTGCGCTAAGCGGCCCAGGACAGATACCAGGCCGTCTCATACTCCACGGTCGGCAGCTCGGTCGTGTTGCTACCGTCCGCGTCCGTCACGAAGATCCGGGCCCACACCCCATCTTCGCTGACGAAGGCGATGCGTTCCCCGTCCGGGGACCAGACCGGGTTGCTGTCATCGCCGATCTGGGGAAGGCGGGTCGTCGTTCCGGTGTCGACGTCGTGGATCTCCACGTAGCGCCCGCCGGGGTCGCCGACCTGGTAGACGATGCTGGTCCCATCCCGGGTGATGCTCGGGATGTCCTCACTCACACCGGTGGCGGTGATGGGGCGCGGCGAACCGTCGTCGAGGACGATGTCCGTCTGGCCGCTGGTCCGGACGGTGTACGCCATCGCGCCCGAGTCGGCGGCGACGCTCGCGACGCCCGACCATGGCTCGGTGTATCCCGTCGCCGCTCCGCCATCGACCGGCTGTCGGATCAGCCAGGCGACCCCGGCGGCGTTGTCCGCGACGGTCACGATCAGGTCATTCCCGTCGGGGAGCCAGGTGGTGTAGAACAGCTGGCCAGACCCGGTCCACTGCGTCACCTGGCGCTGATCGCTGCCGTCGCGGTTCATGACCCAGACCTGCTGGCTCCCGGACTGGCCAGACATGAACACCAGCTGCGTCCCGTCCGGCGACCAGGCGGGAGCGATCTCGTCACTGGGCGACGACGTGAGTTGCGTGGATTCGCCGGTGTCGATATCCAGACTGTAGATGTCCCATTGCCCACCGACGCGCGCCGCATAGGCCAGCGTACCGCCCAAACCATCGTCTGAAGCGGGCTGGTCGCTCTCCTCGGCCGCGACGGTCGGCTCGGCGGTCGGCAGGGTGAACGTGTCGGTATTGCCGTCGCCCTCAGGCTCCTCGGTCGCGGTTGGCTCCACCGTGGCGACCGTGAAGACGACCGACCGCGGGGTTGGAGTGGGTTCTGCCTGGCTGAAACTCCGGGCGTTGGCGGCGCCAGCCGGCGCACCTCCGACGTCACGTGACGTCGAATGAGCGTCCGCGAGCGCCGTACCCGCGACCGCTCCGGCGACCAGGACCATCACGAGCAGAGCACTGAGGCAAGCGGGGAGCGCGCGCATGGGTCTACCACCTCGGGATGATCCGGCGTCCAGGACGAATGACGATGCTGACCTTCCTCATGCATGAGGGATGCCGGACCGGACGCACCCGTGCTCAACCCTGGTCGGCCGCTGCACCTGCCGAAGTCCAGAGATCCCGCATGAAACGGACAGTTTCCGGGAAGGCGACCGCCGGGTCACCCTCGATCCGCGCACCGGCCGGTGAGTAGCACTCGATACTGATATACCCGCCGTAGCCCATCTGTCGCAGCGCGGCGAACGACGGACCGAACGGGATCATTCCCGCGCCCGGCTGGAGCCGGTTGTTGTCGGCGATGTGGACGTGGCCCAGCGACGAGCCCGCTTCGACGAGTGGCGCGACGAAGTCCCGCTCCTCGATGTTCATATGGAAGAAGTCCGCGAGGGCCAGCACGCGTGGCGACCCGATCCGTCGCGACAGCTCCGCGGCCTGCCCGACCGTGTTGAGGAAAGACGCCTCGAATCGGCAGAGCGGCTCCAGGAACACGGCTGCATTCCCGGCTGGCAGCGTCGCGACCCACTCGCCGAACGACGCGACGGTCAGGTCGGCCAGCCGGGCGAACTCGGCCTCCTGCTCGGCCAGCGACGGGAAGCCACGCGCCGGCCGGAGCGGCACGGAGACCACCCCGGTCGCCCCCAGTTCATCCGCCTGGGCGAGCAGCGTAGCCAGTGCCGCAAGACGGCGAGCCCGCTCCTCCGCGTCCGGCTGGATCGGGTCGTGGATGCTGTGGGTGCAGATCGCGGCAACCGGCAGCCCGGACGACGCCGACGCCTGGCGCACATCGTCGAGCCGCTCGCCGAGGTCGAACGATGGTCCGACAGCGACCTCGACGGCATCAAAGCCCCACTCGGCGGCGTTCTGGAATTGCTCAGCGAGATCCCGCCCGGGCAACAGCGCGGTCTGGACGGCGAGACGGGCGGACGTCGACATGGTTACCAGGCTCCCTTCGGCCGGTCGCTCGTAGCAGCGACGCCGGTACATGGTCGGATGACGAGGACCGCGGCAGCGTATCACCGACGGCATCTGGCCCGAATGACCCTTCCCTCGCCAACCCCTGGCTACATCACGACCGAACAGGGGTCGATTACTCCGAAGTCAGGATGCCCTGACCGTTCCCGGACCGTGCCGGCAGGCAGGACACTTGTCCGGGACGTACCGGGCACGCGCTCCGCCCTCGCGCAAGACGGTACGCCGGAAGGCACTCCGTCTCCGCAGGACGCGCTGGCGAGCATCGGCAAGGATCCACGGATGATCGTCCGTGGCACGACGCCGTTCGAACCCCCGTTCGAACTGATCGACGGCATCCTCACGCCCAATGAGGTGGTCTTCATCCGCTCCAACGGCCCGCTGACCATCGAGGCGGATCCGTCGATCTGGACAGTGCCGTAAATGTCATCTGTCCGGGCGCCGATTCCCGGAGATGACGCGCGGACTGCCGCTCGAGAATGCGTTGAACCCGAACGTCCTGGTCGCGCTGCAGATGAATGGGACGGACATCCTCAACCCGCACGGTGGCCCGTTGCGGCTGGTCGTACCCGGCTGGGGCGGGATCACCTCGATCAAGTGGCTGGCCAGCCAGACCGTGATCGATCAGGCCTTCGACGGTACGTGCAACACCGAATCCTACGCCCGGACCGATGAGACCGAGCTCGTCCTCGAGCCGGTCTGGCAGATGCCGGTCAAGTCGGTGATCACCAATATCCTTCCGGAAAGCGAGCCGACGGCAGGCCCGCAGACCATCGCCGGCTATGCCTGGTCGGGCTACGGCATGGTCAAGGTGATCTAGGTCAGCACCGACGGCGGCGAGAACTGGGATTCGGCCACCATTACCATGGAAGCGGGCCACCTGTCCTGGGTCCGGTTCGACTTCGAATGGGGAGCGTCCGCCGGCGAGACGACGCTGATGAGCCGGGCGACGGACGAGCGCGGCCTCAACCAGCCGGTCGAGGTGCCCTGGAACGCGACGGACTACCAGATGAACGCGATTTACCCGGTTCCGGTCACCGTCACCTAGCGCGCTAGACGACTATTGGCTCATGGTGAGCGATATTCGAACCAGCACCATCAAACAGGACACGGCGGGAGGGTCGGATCGTGGCAACGCATAACCGCGTGGTGATCGAGACCGGAACGAAGAAGGTGTTCGCCTCGGCGATCGACTGGCCCGGCTGGAGCAGGTCTGGCAGAACCGAGGACGATGCGCTCGCGACGCTCGCCCACTACGCCGACCGCTACCGGGTCGTTGCCGATCTCGCCCATACCCGTGGCGTCGTCGCGGCTGCCGGTGACCTCCAGGTGGTTGAGCACGTCCAGGGCGGCGGTGCCACCGACTTCGGCATCCCCGATCGGCCAGCGGAGATCGAGCGAGAACCGATGTCCGAGAGCGAGTGCGACCGGCAGACCCGGCTCCTTGCAGCCTGCTGGGAGACGTTCGACCGGGTCGCGGCGTCAGTCTCCGCTGAGCTCCGGAAGGGCCCGCGTGGCGGCGGGCGCGACCGCGACGCCATCATCAGTCACGTCCGGGAGTCCGAGCGCAGCTACGCCCGGGCGCTCGGGCTCAGGGTCGCGGCTGACGCCCTGGGCGACCCGAACGGGCTGGCCGCTCACCGCGATGCCGTCCGCGCAGCCATGGCCGGATTGAACCGGTCCGGGGAGGTCCCGGGCGCGTGGCCGGTCCGCTACGTCATCCGGCGGATGAGTTGGCACCTGCTCGACCACGCCTGGGAGATGGAGGACAAGGACCTGTCCGATGGATGATCGCCGGAGGATTGCAGTTGATGTCGCCGTGGCCCGTCTGTATCGCACCGGGCGGCAATCGCCGTCTTATCAGCGCAGGACCGACAGCGCCGCTGGCAGGATCAGGCGCTCCCATTCCACGTACGCCGCCGCGCTCGGATGCAGCCCATCAGCCGCCACCCATTCCGGCCCGACCGTCTCGCGGCTGAGCGGGAAGATGTCGACCAGTGGTACATCGCGGCGGGCGGTGTGGGTCGCCGTAATCACGTTGAACCCGGCCAGTCCCCCGGTGATGTCGCGGCCGTAGCTGTAGTCGCCGCCGGACGGGGTCACCGAGAAGTCCGGGATGGTCACGACGACCAGCCGGCCGGGGTCGGGCAGCCCGGCCTGGACGTGATCGAGGATCGTGATCAGGTTGGCCTCGAACTCCACCGGCGTCACCGCCCTGACCCAGTCGTTGACGCCGATCAGTAGTGTCGCGAACGTCGGCTGGCTCTCGTCGAAGACCGGCAGCTCCCGCTCGATCAACCGCTCCGTCGTCCAGCCGGTCCGGGACGGGTTGGCGACCAGCTCGATGTCGATCCCCGCCTCACGGAGATGGGTGGTCAGCAGGTTGGGCCACCGCTCCCCTTCCTCGACGCCCTCGCCGATGGTGTACGAGTCGCCGAGCGCGACATAGCGCTCGATGGGGGTCGGGGTCGCCATTGGCTGACTCTTCCTTTTCGCGGCTCGCGCGCCAGCGGGACCCGGCAACCGGCTCACGACCGGGGTTCCTGCAGGCTGCTGAACGGCAGGTGGGTGCGGCCGGTCGAGCTGCCGCCGTCGACGGACAACACCGCGCCGGAGATCCACTCCGCCGCCGGCGAGCATAGGTACAGCACGGCCTTGGCGATGTCGTCCGGTTGCCCGACGCGTCCCCACGGGATCGACGCCAGCAGCGCGTCCCGGTACTCCTCGGTGATCGGTGACATCGCGTCGCTCAGCTCGATCAGCCCCGGCGAGACGCAGTTCACGTTGATGTGATGCTCGCCCAGCTCCATCGCAAGCACCTTCGTGAACATCACAACGGCCGCCTTGGACGCACAGTAGTGACTGGCGCCGCGCCGGCCGCTGTTGTAGGCGCCGGACGCGATCGTGACGATCTTGCCCCGCGTGCCGTTGGCGACCATGCTCCGGCCGGCAGCCTGACAGGCAAGGAATACGCCCCGGACGTTCGTCTCCATCACACGATCGAACTCGGCCGGGTCCATGTCCAGCACGGCGGTGTTCGGGTAGACGCCGGCGTTGGCGACCATCACCGTCGCCGGACCGAACGCCGCCTCGCCGTCGCGGACGAAGGCCGCGACCTGCTCCGGGTCCCGGACGTCGACCGGCAGAAAACGGGTCCGGTCGTCGCCGAGCGTCGCCCGGGCCGTGTCCAGCGTCTCCTGGCGGATGTCCCCGATCACAACACTCGCTCCGGTCGCGTGGAACAGCCGCGCGATCCCGAAGCCGATGCCCGTTGCACCGCCGGTCACGAACACCACGTCGCCCGTGCAATCCACCGTGACTGTCGTCATTCCGTCGCCTCTCCCCTGTCAGTGAATCGTAGTCAGGTCCTCAGACTGCCGTCGGATCGGCGGCCCGGATCGCCGCGGCCAGCTCGCGGATCGTCGTCCAGTCGTGCGGCCGCTGCCGGGTCTCGACCGCGTGGATGCCGTCAAGCAACAGCGCGCACGCCGGCGTCGGGACCCCGAACTGCCGGCCCCGCTCGACGACCGGACCGACCTGGAAGTCCACCTCGGTTCGCCGCCGCTTGTATTTGATGTCGCGGTGGATGCCCATGTGCCGCTTGATCAGGGTCCGGTACTCCTCGCCCCAGCGGTCGAACAGCGCATCCGTCGCGGCGATCCGGTCCGGGTTGTCCCGGGCAAACCAGCGGGAGTCGAAGCCGTGCGTCTCCTCGGGCCGGATCCCCTGCGCCCGGGCGACATCCATCACCTCGGCGACGACGGCACGGATGGCGACGCGGGCGTCCGGGTCCATGACAACCTCGTCGATCGGAGCATCGACCGACGACACGACGAACGCCAGCGCCGCGTAGCCAAGCTTGCCCCAGAGGTAGCCATCGAGGTTGTCGGTCACCACCGTCTCGGTCACCGCGGACAGCGTCGCGGCGACCTGGTCGATCCGGTTGGTGCGCTGCCCGTCCAGCTCCGAGACGTATGTCCGGAGCTGGTTGGCGAGGACGACGCGCCCCGGCTCGACGAGGTCGGCGCCGAAGTGGATGAAGGCGCCGATGGTGCGCTCCGGCCCGACGACCCCGGCGATGACCGGTTCGTTCAGGCCGTTCTGGAACGAGACGATGAAGCCATCCGGCGCGAGATGCGGGTGGATCATGCTGGCCGCCGCCTCCGTGTCCATCGCCTTGACCGAGAGGACGACCATCCTGAGCGGCCCCCGCTCCGCGACATGAGCCGGCAGATCGTCGGCCGTGATCGCCGGCACCCGCTCGGTGTAGTCCACCAGGCCACTGATCCGGTAGCCGTCGCGATTGATCGTCGCGACGTGCTCCGGGTCGCGATCGACGAGCGTCACGTCGTGGCCAGCGCGATGGAGCCGAACACCCGTGGTCCCGCCGATCGCTCCGGCTCCGATTACCGTCACCCGCACGCCCGTCTCCTCCCGCTTGGTCTGCTTGCGGCCGCCATCATACGGGCCAGGACGGCCTCGCGGGGTACGACCGGTGCTATCGTAACGACAGGTGCGACCGGAGAGGGAGCCAGAGGGACATGGATGTCCTCGCGCAGCTACACGACGCGATAGACAGGGCGGAGCGACGGCTGACCGATCGGGTCGCATCGGGGGGGCCGGGCGCGATCCTCGCCCTGCTCCGGGTTCGCGACCAGCTCCCGCGACCACGTTCCCCAGAGCCGGACCCAATCACCGGGACCCGCCTCGTGGACGCCGGCGGCAACCTGGCCCTCAGCCTGGCCCTGCTCGCACATTCCGAGGACTCCGCCGGCGACGAACCGCCCTCTGGCTGGGCCCATGAGACGCTCGCCGCGTGCGACGCGATCGCGCTGGCCCAGGTCGTCCGCGACCACGTCGAGGCCGGCCAGATGCGACTTACCTTAGGACCAGATGGATCCCTCGTCGCCTCGCCAGCGACCCGGCGAGGCCCCGCTGCCTGGCGCGAGCGCGCGGACTTCGATGACTGGGCCGCCCGGATGCCCCGTCCGGATCCTGCCCATCCCGACCCTTGCACCATCATCAGGTCGATGGGTCATCAACCCGGCTACCCGCCGACGACGTCCCTCGGCGTCCGGACCTACGGCGACTACCTCGCCGTCCTGGCCGAGCTGATCGCGCTCGTCTCGGGTCCCCGCAATTCTCCGCTGGTGATGGACGAGTGGGAACTGGCGGCCGCCATCGCCGAGTCGACGGACCGTGACACCGACGTCGTCCTGGATCTGCTCGACCCGTTCACCCTCTCCGTGGACAACGCCCGCTGGCACGCCGCCGTGCCGGGAATCGCCGCCGCGCCGCTCGTCCGGCTGGGCGCGGACCGGGTCGCCCTGTCCCGTGCCGGCCTGACGTCGGAGCCTCTGCTGTTCCTCGCCCGGGAGCTGCGCCGCCGTGATCCGGAGACCGTCAACAACGCTGCGGTCGGGCGCGAGGACGTGTTCCGGCGCGACCTCTACGCCCTGTTCCCCGACCGCCGCTTCGTGACCAGCGAGACCCGACTCCGGGTACGGAAGCCGGGTGGCGAGTTGCGCACGGACATCGACGCCGCGATCTTCGACCGAAAGACCGGCACGCTCGCCCTGTTCGAGCTGAAATCGCAGGACCCATTTGCCCGCTCCACCGCCGAGCGAACCCGGCAGCGTGACTACGTCCTCGCGGCCAACCGGCAGCTGTCAGGCACGCTCACCTGGATCCAGCGGCACGGCGGCGGGGACATCCTCCACCGGATGGACGCCCGGACCGCGAAGACGTTCCAGGTCCAGCGGGTCCTGCCGTTCGTCCTCGGCCGCTACCTCGTCCACTTCGACGACGGCCCGGACCCGGACAAGCGGGCAGCGTGGGGGACGTGGCCGCACGTGCTCCGCCTCGTCAACCCGAAGGACGCCAACCCGCTGCTGTCGCTCTCGGAACGGCTGCGAAAGGACGCCGCCGTCTCGCCAATACCGGAGGACACGCCCCCTCGCGACCTGACGATCGGGGACCTGCGCCTGACGGTCCACCCGGCGCCCCACCATCGACCGTAGGGCGTAGTATCCCGGCTGTTCCCGCTTGCTGATCGGGATGACCGCTGACAATGCAGATCGGCTTCAGCCTGCTGTATCAGGCTTCACAGCGGCCCGCACCTGCGTCGCCCGCCAGGCCGCGAATGTGATCAGCAGCACCAGGGCGATTGCGGCCGTGATGGCGGTCGGCCGGGACTCGTCGAATTGCCCGACGACGATCGCGACGAGCGCCCAGCCAAACGCCAGCACATTGGCTATCCAGAGCTGCGGCACGCCGTTGGAGCCGATCATGGTCATCGACGACGCGATCTTGAGCCCGGTGACGAGTAACAGCACCCCGAGCTGGGCGTTCGCGGACGTGGTCGCCCCGACGACATCGAACGCAACAAGCGTCGAGAGCAATCCGACCAGGGTCGCCGCCGTGATCCAGCCGAGGAACAAGCCGGAGAGCGGCGCCAGTACCCACCGCTCCACGGTCGTCAGTTCCTCCCGGGCGAAGGCCAGGATCCCGAACGCGCCGGCACCACAGACCAGCCCGATCACGATGATCACCTGTGCCGGGATGAACCACTCCTCCGGGAACACCCATTCCCAGAGGGCGTTGGCCATGAATGCCCCGGCCAGCCAGCGGTCGGTCCGGCGAGCGGCGACGGAGTGAGTCGCGCCCGGCCAGAGCCGCCAGGCGGCCCAGCCAATGGCGAGGACGAAGATCGGCGTCCAGATCGAGAAGGCGTAGCCGGCCGGCGTAATCCGGTGGGCGTTGGCGTCCGCCACCTGCCCGATCCGCTCGACGCCCAGTAGCGGAACCAGGACTTGGGCCAGCGCGCCGACCAGCAGCAACATCGCGGCCGGCGTCCACCGCCGCTCATTGCGGACCGCGTCCGGACACACTCGTTCTCCGATCGCCGTCATGTCGCTCGTCTCCCGGTTGTGATCGTCATATCATCTGTCGCCCGGGCATCACGCCGGCGCCCCCCAATCGGGACGCCGCATTCTCTGTACCATTCGTTACATGAAATACGGCCATGTATGCCCACCGGGAGGGTCTAGACGATGCCGAGACCACCGGGAGCACGGGACGCCGCCTACGAGGAACGCCGGACGGAACTCCTCCGCCGGCTCCGCGAGCGGCTGGACCAGCGCGCGGCCGGTCACGCATCGCTGCGGGACCTGGCGACGGCGGCCGGGGTGAGTGTCTCGACGCTGGGACACTACTTCGGCCGCCGCGACGACGTCATCCGGGCCGTGCTGGACGACGATCATCGTTCGGGCGAGTGGTACCTCGGCTGGATGATGCGGGCAGAAGGACCGTTCGAGGCGTCGGTCACGGCGGCCGTCGTGGCGCTGACGGCCGGGCTGGCCCATGGCGAACTCAGCCAGCGGTTCGCGACCGGGCTGACGGAGAGCCTGCGCCACCCGACGCTCGGGCCCGTCTTTCTCGACCGCTGGCTGGAGCCAATGGTCAAGGCCGTCGAGGCACGGCTTGGCGCCCATGTCGCCCAGGGCGAGATGCGGGCAGCCGGCCCGGACGACGTGCGGGTCGCGGCACTGGCGCTGGTCTCCCCCCTGCTGCTGGCCGCGATGCACCAGCGCGCCCTCGGCGGGGACGGTACCCGCCCGCTGGACCTCGACGCCTTCGCCACGGCGCACGCGGCCGCCTTCATCCGCGCCTGGTCAACCAGGCCGGCAGGCTGACCCGCCCCCTCTGGCCGGGATCACGGTCCCGGGTCCCGAACATGACAGCGCAGCCTCGGTGCTGACATTGCCTCGTCACTCGTCCCCGTCCGCCGCTGAGGGACGAGGTCAATCCGCCGCACCGCGCACCCTGGTAATGAGACAAGCGGTTTTCGCCGGCTTGCCCGTCGCCCCTGGTCGGAGCCCGGAAACCAACGGGCTCCGGTCGCTCGAACCGTCCTATCCCTTCCGGATCAGCCCCGGAGCTTCACCGGCCGGATACTGGCGGAAGTCCGGCAGTTCACGTAGCCCCATCTCCGAGCCACCCGGGTTGTAGATGGCGATGAGTCGCAGTGGCTGCCAGCTGGTGTTCAGCGTGGAGTGAAACACGCCCTGCGGCACGTAGATGCAGTCGCCGGCACGGACAGAGAATGGCTCGCCATCGTCCACCATCTGCTTGCCCTCCCCGGACAGGACGTAGAGGATCTCCTCCGCGTCGGGGTGGTTGTGCCGGTCGTGGCCGAGGCCGGGCATCAGCACAACCTCCCCGAGCGTCATCACCGCGCCGTCCGTGTGGTGTGGCGAGACGAACCACTTGATCTGGCCCCAGTCGAACGTGTCGGTCGGCAGGCTGTTCGGGTCGATCCGCGTCATCGTCAGGCTCCTGTCGCTCGTGCCAGGACATCAATCGTCCTGCGCTGGTCATGTTGGAAGGTGGGTGTGGAGCGGCCGGTCAGCCCCGGGCGTCGGCCTTCGCCTGGACGTCGAGCACCGCCTGCCATGGTCCGACGGTGTCCCAGACGGCCATCGACGTGTCCGATGTGTCGGCGATCAGGACGATCGCGAACGTCAGGACGGTACAGCCCTCGTGGATATGACCACCCATCGCGACCTTCTCGTCCGAGAACGTCATGTGGGCGTGAACCCGGCCATCGAGGATCGCCCCGGTGACGGTCAGGATGTCGAACGGCCCGTCGCCACGGACGTAGCCGTTCTCCGGGGGCAGTTCGGCCGTCGTGACGACGTGGTAGTGGTAGGCGCTCAGCGACCCGACGCCACAGACGATCGCGCCATTGCGGATCCCCTCGCGGTCGGCGGCGGCCTGGAGTGTCTCCAGCAGGTCCTCTCCGGGGTCGGCCCGGACGTAGAGCAGGCGGCTCAGGCTGGCGGTCTCGGTGTGCATCCCCGTTCCTCCGGGTCGGTCGGCACAGGGACCACGTGGTCCCGGCGCTGGCTCGTGTCGACGTCCCGGCAGCCTACCAGCCTGGCGCGTAGGATGGTCCCCGCCCGGAACGGCCTCCGGGCGACGGCACCGTGACGATCGGCACTGCGAGGAGGCAGCGGGTGGGTGAACGACTGGCGGGCAAGGTGGCCCTGGTGACCGGTGGCGGTGGTGGCGTCGGGGAGGCGACGGCGAAGCTGTTCTGGGAGGAAGGCGCGCGGGTGATGCTCGTCGATCTCGACGGCGACGCGGCCCGGAACGTCGCCAGGACCGTCGACCCGGCGAGCGAGCGGATGGGCGTAGTCACCGCGGATCTGACGAAGGAGTCAGAGGCGGAGCGCGCGGTGCGCGAGACGATCGACCGGTTCGGCAAGCTGGATGTGCTGGCCAACATCGCCGCCGTGCGCGTCAGCGGGCCGATCACCGAAGCGACCGTCGAGTCGTGGGAGTTCGTCATCTCGGTCAACCTGCTGGCCGTGGCCTACACCAGCAAGTTCGCCGCGCGGGAGATGATTCGGAACGGAGGCGGCAGCATCGTCAACGTGTCGTCCGCCAATGCGACGGTCGGACGGCCGGGGATGGCGCAGTACGACGCGACCAAGGCGGGCGTGCTGGCCCTGACCCGGTCGATGGCCTGCGACCATGCCGGAGACGGCATCCGGGTCAACGCGATCTCGCCAGGCCCGACCCTCACCCAGTACCACGTCCGGAACCGGGTCAAGCGGACCGGCGAGTCCCTGGCCGAAGCTGAGGCCGCGATGCGGGAGGCGGGCACCCCGCACACGCTGCTTGGCCGGCAGGCGGAGCCGATCGAGCAGGCCTACGCGCTGCTGTTCCTGGCCTGCGACGAGTCGTCGTATGTCACCGGCGCGGACTTCAACATCGACGGCGGGATCATGGGGCTACGCGACTAGGCCGCTATCTCCGAATCGGAGATGGCGGCCCAGGTCGATCCGGCAAGTTCACGTGGCGCGGGTGATCAGGCGGATTCGTAGGGTGAACCGGCTGCTTCTTCGGCTGGACCCTGCCGGCGAACGGCCATGCTGACGACGTGTCCGCCCTCGATCTCGAGCTGGGGACCATCGTGGTCGCCGATCCAGCAGAGCGAGCCGGGCTCCCAGATGGTGTCCGGGATCGCCGGCAACTCGTGCCAGATATCGACTCAGTCGTTGTTGTTTGCTTGATTGTCCAGAGCGCCTTCCTCCGGTCGCGTGGTGCCATCGGCACTCGCAATGAGCAAAGGAGGGGCCGCAACACTGGCAGACTGGATGCTTGGACTATGGGTCAGGGCTTCCAGGACGAAGCGGTAGGTAGCATCAATCTGGGTCCCCATCACCCGCTCCGCCTGAGCCCCGTCACGATCTTCCAGCGCCTGAACCAACGCGAGGTGCTCGTCGCGCGCATCCACGTTGCGGTCCACCAAAGCGTGAGTGAGGTGATTGATCCGCTCCACGCGGTCGAGCAGGTTCGAAATCAGATCGGCCAGCAGCACGTTTCCGGACGCTCGCCCGATTGTCACGTGGAATTCCGTGTTCGCCGCGAGGAACTTGGCCGAGCTGGAAACGTCACCGCGGTCGTAGTGGCTCTCGCTCAGCGTCCGGAGTCGGGCGATGTCGCTGGCAGCTATCAGGTCGGCTGCCCGACGAGCGGCGACCGGTTCGAGCAGCATTCGGACTTCGAATAGTTCCCGGGCCTCACGCAATGTGATCGGTGGAATGACGTAACGCTGCCTGGAAATCGTTTGTACGAGCTGTTCCTGGTACAGCCGCTTCAGAGCCGTCCGGACCGCCCCACGTCCAGTCCCAAACCGCTCGGCGAGTTGCTCCTCGGTGACCTGCTGTCCGGGCGGGATCGCACAGGTAATGATCCCGCGCTTGATTGCTTGGTACGCCGCTTCAGTCTGCAACTGGCCCAGCGTCGTCATCTGTTGCGACTCCCCCCATCCTCGGCCCCCGCTATCCCAAGAACCCGTCGTGAACGGCGCCGGTCTGGACCTGCCCCAGCCAGATCGCTTTACCGTCGCATGCCCCCTTGTCCTGCTCAGCGCCACCCAGAACGCTGATCAGTTGTCGTTTGGTCACTTGGTTCATCTGTGCCGAAAATTCTGGTCAAATCGACCACAGAGCTACCTCATACAGCGGTTTCAGGCAACCACAACGTTGACCATGGTATACCAGAGTGCTACAACCGAAGTCACTCAAAGCGCTTTCCGGCTCAGCGGCACGAGGAATAAGCCGTGTCTGCGCCGGGACAATTGCTCACACTCCGGTTCTCGTGCCCGGTCTAACCTCGTCACCCTCCAATCCGGGAGAAGCCTGTGCAGCGCTACATCCTCAAGAGGCTTTCCCTGGCGATACCGACGATCCTTGGCGCGGTGACCCTGGTTTTCTTCGCGATGCAGCTGGCTCCCGGAGACCCGGCCTCCCTGTTCATCCCGCCGGATCTCCCGCCAGCTGACAGTGCCGCGCTCGAGCAACGAATCAATGAGAAGTACGGGTTCAATGACCCGCTTCCGGCTCAGTACGTCCGCTATCTCACCAATCTCGCGACGCTCGATCTTGGTGAATCGCTGCGCCAGAGGACGCTGGTCGGTGACGACCTGATGGACCGCCTCCCCTACACGCTCCGCCTCGGAGTCCTGGCGCTTCTCGTGTCGGCAATCATCGGGATCGCCATCGGCGTCGCCTCGGCCGTCTTCCGCGGGACCTGGATCGACAACATACTCATGTTCATCGCCCTGCTTGGCGTCTCGATCCCATCCTATTGGCTGGCCTTCTCGCTGATCCTCCTGCTTTCGATCCAGGTCAACTGGTTGCCGCCGTCTGGCCCCGCCGAGGATCCCTATAGCTGGGATGGCGTAAAGCACCTGATCATGCCGGTGACGGTCCTGGCGCTCGGCAGCGCCGGCGCGCTCGCCCGCTACACCCGAGCGAGCATGCTCGACGTGATCAATCGCGACTTCGTTCGGACCGCTCGCGCCAAGGGGCTCCGGGAGCGGTCGGTCCTGATGCGTCATGCCTTCCGCAACGCCCTCGTTCCGGTCGTCACAATCCTCGGACTGAACTTCGGCTTCGTACTCAGTGGCGCGGTCATCGTCGAGACGGTATTTGCGCTGCCCGGAATTGGGCGCTACCTCGTCGACGGGGTCAATGGCCGGGACTTTCCGGTCGTCCAGGCGACCGTCCTCCTGATCGCGACCGGCTTCGTCTTCGGCAATCTGCTTACGGACATCCTGCTTGCCTACCTCGATCCCCGGATTCGCTTCGAGTGAAGAGTGGCCTGACCGGCAGGTTCGGGCGAACACCAAGGGAGTCTGCGATGAAGGCCGCGACGTCAACTCGAAGGACGGCAGGAGCGACTGTCAGTGGAGCCCCCTCGGACGAACCGGCACTGGTTGCCCTTGGACGAAAATCGGCGACCCGCACCCAGTGGCAGCGCGTCGTTCACGAGGTTGTCACCAACCGCTTGGCACTGGCCGGGGCGATCATCCTGATCGCCGCGGCGACAGTCGCGATCCTTGCGCCGCTTCTCGCGACCCATGATCCCCGGGATCAGAGCCTTCTCAACCGCCTCTCACCGCCATCGTCGGAGTACCGTCTCGGGACTGACGAGCTGGGCCGCGACGAGTTCTCTCGGCTGGTCTGGGGGGCACGCAACTCACTGTTCATCGGATTTGCCGGGACCGCAGGAGGGTTGCTCCTCGGGACGGTTATCGGACTGGCAGCCGGGTTCTTCGGCGGGTGGCTGGACACGATCATCATGCGCCTCATCGACGTCATGTATGCCTTTCCTGGCATCCTGCTCGCCATCCTGATCGTAGCGATCGTCGGCCCCAGCATCACCAACCTGATCGTTGTCCTCGCCATCTGGGGAACGCCAACACTGTCCAGAATCGTCCGCTCGTCGGTCCTGATGCTGAAGTCCGAGGAGTTCATTCACGCCGCCACTGCACTCGGGGCGACCCGGACGCGGATCATGGCCCGCCACCTTCTGCCTAACTGCGTCGGTCCGATCATCGTGTACGCCACCCTGGGACTCGCCGACGCCCTTCTGACCACCGCCGGCCTCGGCTTCCTTGGCCTTGGGGTCCAGGCGCCCGCACCGGAGTGGGGCACGATGTTGAGCGTCGGGCGCAACTACCTGCGCGAAGCCCCCCACCTGATGGTGTTCCCCGGCCTCCTGATCCTGCTGACCGTGATTTCGCTGAACCTGATCGGTGACGCCCTCCGCGACGCCCTCGATCCCCGAACTCGTTAGCCCATCGTTATCGCCCGGCCCGCCAGACCGGCGGCGACTCGGGTCAAACCCTTCCCGGTTCCTGGATCGTGACCACCTGAAAGGAGTCGATCGTAGCGGGGTGATCCCACGTCTGCCGCGTCAGCTGTCCCGACCCACCAACCCCCACCAACCACGAGGAGCACCCGGATGACCGATTTCTCAAGCGGCGCGTCCCTTGCCCAGACGCCACTTCATCGTCGCGAGCTGATGCGGTTGATCACTGGTGGTGCTGCGCTGGCTGGCGCCATCGCAATCAGCCCTTCAGTCCTGGCCCGCCAGGGCACGCCGGGCGGCACTGTGACGATCGTTACTGCCGCCAACCCTGCTTCCTGGGATCTCACCAACGCGACTTGGCCCACCTGGGAAGGCGTCAACTTCCTGTACGACCGGTTGCTATCGTTCGACGACACCGAGACCCTGCAACCCGCCCTTGCGACCGCCTGGGAGGTCTCGGCGGACGGGCTTCAGTACAAGCTGACCCTGCGCGAGGGTGTCACGTTCCACGACGGTACACCGTTCAACGCCGAGGCCGTCCGTTTCAACGTCCAGCGCCACATCGACAAGCCCGACTCGACCTACTACACGGTCTATGAACCGGTCGAGCGTGTCGATGTAGTCGACGATCTCACTGCCGTGATCGTTCTTCGGGAGGTTCGGCCCAACTTCGCTTATGAGGGCCTGGCCGACTGGGGCGCCATGCAGGTCAGCCCAACCGCGTACACCGCACTCGGTGACCGCTTCGGTGAAGGGCCGGTCGGCACAGGGCCCTTCAAGTTCGGCTCCTACGAGGCCGGCGCATCAATCACCTATACCCGCAATGAGGCTTACTGGGGTGGTGCGCCGATGCTAGATAGCGTCCGAGTCCGGATTATTCCGGAGTCGGCCGTCGCGTTGGTCGAGATGGAGGCCGGAACGGTCGACGCAGTCCTGGTTGAGCCCAAGGATGTCCAGGCGATGACCGACCTCGGTCTGGTCATCGAGCAGCAGGTCTCGCCGGGCGCCGAACTGATGAGTATCAACCTGTCTCAGTCTCCAACCGACGAGTTGCTGGTCCGCCAGGCGCTCGCCTTGGCGATTGACCGGGACGCGATCATCGAATCGGTCCTGTTTGGTTTCGCAGAGAAGTCCAACGGCGGCGTGACCAGCGCCTCGCCCTTCTACAACGCCGACATCCCGCTAATCGAGTACGACCCAGAACGGGCGGGCGAGCTCCTGGATCAGGCCGGCTGGGTAATGGGCGACGGAGGTATCCGTCAGCGCGACGGCCAGCCCCTGAAACTGAACCTGCTCTCTACCGATTTCGCGGACTGGGGACTGTTCAACCAGATCTTCCAGGAGCAGCTCCGGCAGGTCGGCATCGATATCGAGATCACCTCCCTTGAATGGAACGCGATGCTGGACCAGTGGCGGCAGAACCAGGGCAACTGGAACATCTCCTACCACCAGCAGGGATCGACTATGGCGTCGACTAGCCCGATCCAGGCCTCGTGGGCACCGACGGACTACTGGAACATCAACCAAATCGACGACGCCACGGCGACGGACCTGGTCCCAGTTCGTGACGAGCTTCAGGCCCTCTCCGACGAATTCCAGACGGCGAGTGACCCGGCCCGTCGCCTGGAAATCGCAAAGCGCGCCCAGACGCTCTACTACGAGCATCAGCTGGTCGCATGGATGTGGCACCGGTCAACCGTCCACGCCATCCAGCCTCGACTCCAAGGGTACCGTCTGACCTACGCCGGCCGAATTGTCGAGCTCGACAAGGCATACGTCAGCTGACCGAATGTCGGCGTGGCTCATCCTTTGAGCCACGCTTACATCCGGAGGGATGCCGGGCGAACTCCGGCCGGTCCCGACCAATACCATTGCCAACCAGGAGGTCTTCCGCCCGTGTCCCTTCCCAGTGGAGAAGCCGCCGAATCGTCCCGGTCGATCTCAGTCGAGCGCTATGCCCGGGCCGAACGCTACCTTCCGTGGAATGCGGCACGGCTGCTGTCCGCGACGAGCGTCGAACCCCATTGGATCGGCGACGGGGATACGTTCTGGTACCGGGCCGACACCTCGGACGGTTCCCGCTATTGCCTGGTCGACCCGGTCTCCGGGTCGGTCACACCGGTATTCGATCATGACCTCTTGGCCGCCACCCTCAGCCGTACGGTTGGAACGGCTTTTGACCCGGCCAACCTCGAGCTCGACGAACTGACGGTTGCAGGTGACGGGCAAATCACCGTCTCGTCGCGTGGTGGACGTTGGGTTTGCGATCTCGCGGCCGGTGACTGCACTGCTGAAGACGTCCAGGATGTAGCACCCTCTGATGTCGTCCGCTCACCAGATGGCCAGTGGGACGCCTTTGTACGGGCCCACGACCTCTGGCTGCGACAGGTGTCCGACGGGACCGAGACACGACTGACCAACGACGGCGACGCAGGCTACGGCTATGGCATGCCCCTCAGCTCGCCATTGGCGACTGCAGGCCTGGCCGACCCCGAGGGCCCGGTCGTCCACTGGTCACCAGATAGCAGCCGCTTCCTGAGCTGCCGAATCGACGAGCGCCCAGCAAAGCATCTCCACCTGGTCCAGTCTGTCTCCGGTGCTGGCGGCGAGCGTCCACTCCTGCACACCTACGCTTACCCCTTACCGGGGGACGCTGACACGGAACTGCCGCTGGCCGAGGGCTGGCTGTTCCAGATTTCCACCGAGAACCCGGGGGCCGATCGGGTTCAGGTCCAGATGGACCCGCTCCCGATGATGTACTACGGCGCCCCGTTCCAGGACAGCATGCGCTGGTGGTCGCCGGACGGCGCCCGGCTCTTCCTTTTGACCCGGGCACGCGGTGGGCGGTCATATACGCTCCATGCGATCGAGGCGGCAACCGGGGCGCACCGCGAGGTCCTCACGGAGCGCACCGGGCAGGGCATCGACCCGTTCCTGTATTGGGCGGATATCACTATCCGTCCGCTGGGCGACGGTGCTGAGATCCTCTGGTACGCCAGCCGCGACGGCTCGGGGCACCTCTACCTCTACGACGGCACCACCGGGCAGCTGATCCGACAGCTGACCTCGGGGCCGTTCAATGTCTCCAGCCTGGCGCATGTCCACGAGACCGAACGGTGGGTCGCCTTCACGGCGATCGGGCGGGAGCCGGACCGTGACCCGTACCACAATCAACTCTATCGGATCAGCCTGGACGGCGGCGTGATTCAACTCCTGACACCTGACGACGGCGATCACACCGTTCGCTTCTCGCCGTCCGGCGAGTTCTTCCTCGACACGTTCTCGTCGACCGCCGTCCCACCCAGAACCCAGATCCGTTCGTCGACGGGCGCGTTGGTCGCTGATCTCGGTGCTGCCGACATCACATCCCTGCTCGCGACAGGCTGGAGAATGCCGGAGCGATTCAGGGCAAAGGCTCGGGACGGCCGCACGGACGTCTATGGCGTCGTCTTGCGGCCATCGGACCTCGATCCGGACGCGTCCTATCCGGTGATCGACTATATCTACGCTGGCCCACAGACCAACGTCGCGCCTACTACCTTTACCGATGCGACTCCATTCACTGACGACTTTCGAAACGGTCGCGGGTCCGGCTTCTGGCAGGCGCAAGCGATTGCTGAGCTCGGCTTCGTCGTCGTCATGGTCGACGGCCTAGGGATGCCTGGTCGCTCACGCGCCTACCATGACGTCTCGTACCGCGACCTCGGTGACGGTGGACTCCCTGACCACATCGCCGCAATCCGACAGCTGGCCGACCGCTACCCCTACATCGACCTCTCGAGAGCAGGAATCTACGGGCACTCGGCGGGAGGATATGCCTCGGCCCACGCGATTCTGGCGTACCCCGAGTTCTACAAGGTCTGCGTGTCCTCGGCCGGCAACCACGACCACCGCCTCGACAAGGCATCGTGGGTCGAGCGGTACATGGGTCCGGAGATCGGCGAGCACTATGAGGCCCAAGCCAACCGGACGCTGGCAAAGTACCTGACTGGCAAGTTGCTCCTGGTCCACGGCGAGATGGACGAGAATGTCCATCCTGCTTCAACCCTGGCACTGGTCGATGCGCTGATCCGGGCCAACAAGGACTTCGACTTGTTGATCATCCCTAACCGTCCACACCGACTGGATGACGACCCCTATTTCCTCCGTCGCCGGTGGGACTACTTCGTTCGCCACCTGCTCGACATGGCTCCACCGCCGGGCTACCGCATTGACGCGCCGCCCGGCAACGCCGAGAAGAGGACTTCCTGATGTTGATCATTCCCAAACGCGAGTCCGGTCAGACAACCATCGCCGCCGTCGCCATGCACTGTTCGCATGAAGTCAACCGCAACCTGCAGAAATACGAGGGGTTCATCGCTGAAGCAGCTGAGCGAGGTGTGCAGTACCTCGTCTTCCCTGAGGTGTCGGTTCAGGGCTATCTGCTCGGAGGCCGTGCCCTTGGCACACCTGAGATGCGGGAGCAGATCGACTATTTTCGAGCAACGGCGGAGCCGATCCCTGGCCCGACAACCCAGCGTCTACACACACTCGCCAAACGACACGGCATGTTGATCCAGGCCGGCATGGCAGAGCGCACCATGGATGGCGCGGTGATCTACAACAGCGCAGTCCTGATTGGACCCGATGGACTAATCGGGGTATTCCGCAAGTTCCACAACCAGTTTGAGTGGCCGATCTTCAATCCGGGCGATCACATGCCGGTGTTTGACACGCCGATCGGGCGACTCGGCATGTTCATCTGCTACGACCTCGCCTTTCCGGAAATCAGCCGACTATTCGCGCTCCAAGGGGCGACGATCGCCGCTCTGACGACGGCCTGGCCAATGCAGGGTGATGACTGGAGCACCGACTACTATGGCTACACCTACGATCTGTTCAGCCGTTCGACCGCGCTTGCGAACCAGATCTGGCTGATCTCATCGAATCAGGTCATGCGCCCGGACACCCCCGGCGCTGCCAACTACTACGGCCATAGTCGCATCGTCGGCCCCGACGGCCGGATCGTGGCTGACACCGGCTACGCCGAAGGACTGGCCATCGCGACGGTCGATCTCGACGGAGCTGTGGAACAAGCCCGAACCCGCGACTTCTTCGGTTTGAATCTCATCCAGGATCGCCGCCCTGCCCATTACGGCTTGGTTGCGGACGGCGACGCGCCATTCCGATCCTCCAACAGACTCCCCTCGGTTGCAGTCGGAGCGACCGAACAGATCATGGTACCTAGCCTGAATATCACCCCTGAGTCGGACCCGGTCCCGTCCCGGAACGGTGTTCCAACCGCCGTGTAACCAATGTCACCTGGCCTGACACACATGCAGACGCTCCGGACACGATTGTGTCCGGAGCGTCTGCATGCCTAGGCATGAAGTCAGTCATCAGGTAGAAGTAATCGACGTTTTGGTGAGTGGACCGTCAGCCGTGCCCTGCCGGCGAACGGCCATGCTGACGACGTGTCCGCCCTCGATCTCGAGCTGGGGACCGTCGTGGTCGCCGATCCAGCAGAGCGAGCCGGGCTCCCAGATGGTGTCCGGGATCGCCGGCAACTCGTGGGTGCGAATCGAGGCGCGGGCTCCGTGGTCAAAGACGATGGTGACCTCGTAGACGTCTGAAGCGGACATGGCGGGCCTCCAGCACGGTTCAACGCTCCCCATTGAGCGAGATAAATACTAAATCAATTTCAATGCCATTGTTACCGGGCCATAACTGGCCCAGCACCGGCCGTCCCGCGCCCGGACCTGCGGAGCCGCGCGGTACGCCGCTGCTGTCGTGACTTAATCGGTACTGGCGACCCGGGACCGGGCCAGCCGCTCGTTGAGCGCGTCCCAGGTCGCGGCGATACGCTCGGTCATCACGTGGACGAAATCGCCGGGCGCGGCCAGGTCGATGGCGACGTTGGCGGCGGCGATGTCGCCATCGATCATGGTGATCCGGTCCGCCGGCATCCCTGCCCGGAGCGCCGCGTCGCGGAGCAGGCCGGCAACCTGACCGGCGGGCCGCTCACGCAGCGTCGAACCATCACGGATGACGAGCCGGTCGAAGATCCCCGCCGCGAGCTCGCCGAACGCGGTGATATCGACATCGCGCCGATCACCGGGCGAGGTGATGACGCCGACACTGTGCGGGGCCCCGGTCCGACGAACGAACTCACCCACGCCGCTCAGGGCCTCGACGTTGTGCCCGTAGTCGATGAGCACCTCCCGTCCCTCGATCGTCAGCAAGTTGAACCGCCCCGGTGTCTGCCCATAGCCGTTGCCGAAGGTCATGAGCGCGTCCCGGATCGTCGCGATCGGCACCTCGCGGGCGATTGCCGCGGCGACGGCCGCCATGGCGTTGGCGATATTGACCCGGATCCAGCCACCCATCGTCGCCGGGATATCCCCGGCCCGCAGGATCGGTGTCCGGTGTCCGCGCCCGACCAGCAGGATCACCTCGTCGCCACCAATCACCCCAAGGACGATAGCCCGTCCATGCTCATTGAGGTGATTCCGCACGACGGTGCTGTGCTCGTCCAGGCTGAAGAGGATCACTTCGCCCCGGGCCCCGGCGGCCATCGCCGCCGTCCAGGGGTTGTCGGCGTTGAGAACGCTGGCGCCGTCGCGAAAGACCGCGGAGGGCAGGACCGCCTTCACCCGGGCCAGCTGGTCGAGCGTATCGATCCCACCCAGACCAAGGTGATCACTCGCCACGTTGGTCACGACCGCCACGTCGCAGCGGTCGAACCCCAGTCCGGACCGGAGCATCCCGCCGCGAGCGGTCTCGAGCACGGCGCAGTCCACCCGGGGATGGCGAAGGACGAGCCGGGCGCTCGATGGCCCCGCCATATCACCGGATTCGATCAGGTCGCCGTCGATCTCGATGCCGTCGGTCGTCGTCAGCCCCACGGTGTGGCCGGCTGCCCGCATGATGTGGGCAATCATCCGGGTCGTCGTGGTCTTGCCATTGGTCCCGGTCACGGCCAGGATCGGGACGCGGGCGGGCTGGCCCTCCGCGAACAGCATGTCGACAACGGCCTGACCGACCGGTCGCGGCGTGCCTTCCGTCGGATGGGTGTGCATCCGGAAGCCGGGCCCGGCGTTGACTTCCACGATCCCTCCACCCACTTCGCGGTGGGAACGGGCGATGTCCGGGATGACGAAGTCGATACCCGCCACGTCCAGCCCGACCGCCAGCGCGGCATCGGATGCGGCCCGGGCGTTGTCCGGGTGGATCTCGTCCGTCCGGTCGATGGCGGTCCCACCGGTACTCATGTTGGCCGTCCGCTTGAGCGGGACGGCCCGGCCCGGTTCTGGGACGGAGGACAGGGCCATCCCCTGGGACACGAGCAACTCTCGCGTCGCCTGATCGACCACGATCCGGGTCAGGGTCTTCTCATGACCGACGCCGCGACGCGGGTCCGCATTGGCCAGCTCGATCAGCTCGGCGACCGTCCGCTCCCCATCGCCAACGACGTGGGCAGGTACGCGCTCGGCCACGGCGACGACCTTCCCGCCGACGACGACGATGCGGTAGTCGCGGCCGGTGACGAATACCTCGACCAGGACGTCCCGGGTCCGGCTCTCCCCTGCGGCCACGGGATATGCCTGCCGGACCGCCTCCTCATCCCGCAGGTCCAGGCAGACTCCCCGGCCGTGGTTGCCGTCCAGCGGCTTGAGGACGACGGGGTACCCGATCCGGCTCGCCTGCCGGACCGCCTCGTCGACATCCCGCACCGCAACGCCATACGGTGCCGGGATCCCGATGCCGCGCAGCACCCCGATCGTCAGGTCCTTGTCGCGTGCGACCTTGGCCGCGAGGTCCGAGGTCCCGGACGTCAGCGTCGTCCAGATGCGCCGCTGGTACCGCCCGTGACCAAGCTGGACGAGCGATCGGTCGGGATCGAGCCGCATCGCGGGGATACCACGCCGCGCGGCGGCCTGGACGATCGCCCGTGTCGAGGGTCCGTACCCCAGGCGCTCGGCCAGACCGGTCACCTGCGCCTCGAGTTCCCGTGGGAAGTCGAAGTCCGGCTCCGCGCCGGCGATGAGGTGGTTGAGCGTCCGCACCGCCAGCTGGCCGGCGGCCACGCCGACGTCCTCCTGCTCGTACCCGAACAGCACGTCGAATCGCTGGTTATCCGGGGACGGGAGCGTCTGACCGGGATCGATGTCCGCGCCAGCCAGACGCTGGGCCGTCACCGCGACCCGCCGCACCAGGTCAGCGACGCTGACACCGTCCTCCTGGTCCGGGGCGTGAACGGGTGACCGGAGATCACCGACCTCTTGCCCGACCAGCTCCGGCACCAGGTCGTGGACGCGCCCGGCCAGCGCTGATCCGGCGCTGGTGCCGGCATCAATGCCGGCTCCGATGGTCCCGCCAAACCTCAATACCATCCGGATGACTGGCAGACTGGCCCAGACACTCGGGCCACGGAGGATCGACGTACCCTCGATCTCGATCAATGGGGATTCCTTCGCCGATGAAGCTTGACCTTCGAAGCAGACGCCCGGTAAAGCGGCCGGGAAACCCGCGAGGAAGTCTATTCAACTGCAATGCCACGCTTTTTGATGAATTCTCTCGATATTTTATCGTGTTCACCTTATTTCTCTCGCAGTCCGCTTCCCCGAGTCCGCTACGTGGCAGTCAGTGGCCACGTGGACGCCGGATCAGCTCTGGACACTGTTCAAGGCAACCCCATCGCAGCCTGCAAACGGATCCCGGGTTCATTGGATGAGCACACTGTCGCGCGATGACGGGCGGGATGAGACCATGACCGAATCATTTTCCGGACCCCGCAGTCAAAGCAGCCTGGAGGCCGAAGACCCATGACCGAGACGACCCATTCCCTGACACAGGCCGTGCTGGACGCTCCAGCCTGGCGCAACATCGGTCCGCATCGCGGTGGACGCGTGGTGGCCGTCGCCGGCGATGTCAGCACCCGAGGCCAGTTCTACTTCGGCGCCTGCGCGGGCGGCGTCTGGAAGACGAGCGACAGCGGGATCACCTGGCGTAATGTCTCCGACGGCTTCTTCGGCACGGCGGCGATCGGCGCCCTTGCGGTCTCCGAATCCGACCCCAACGTCATCTACGCCGGCACGGGCGAGACCTCGATCCGCAACCAAGTCTCCCATGGAGACGGTGTCTACAAGTCGGTCGACGGCGGCCGGACCTGGCGAAACATGGGGCTGCGCGACACTCGCCACATCGGCAAGATCCAGATCCACCCGAAGGATCCGGACACCGTCTACGTCGCGGCGCTCGGACATGCCTTCGGGTCGAACGAGGAGCGCGGCGTGTTCCGCTCCCGGGACGGCGGCGAGACGTGGGACCGTGTCTTCCACCGCAGCGACATCTCGGGGACACACGACCTCGCGATGGATCTCAATAACCCGCGCATCCTCTACGCGCCGTCATGGCAGGTCCGCCGCTACCCGCACGCACTCGTCTCCGGTGGCGAGGAGTGCGGGCTGCACCGCTCGTTCGATGGCGGCGACACCTGGGAGGAGATCAGCCGCCGGCCTGGGCTGCCGACCGGTCTGCTTGGCAAGATCGGGGTCGCCACCTCCCGGGCGAAGCCGGGCCGGGTCTGGGCGCTGATCGAGGCCGAAGATGGCGCCCTGTTCCGCTCCGAGGACTACGGCGAGACGTGGACCCGGCTCTCTGAGGAGGCGTTGCTTCGGACCCGGCCCTGGTACTACATGCACGTCACGGCCGATCCGGTCGACGCCGATACCGTCTACATCCAGAACTACGGGATCTGGAAGTCGACCGACGGCGGGGCGACGGTCGCCCAATTGCCGACGATGCACGGAGACGAGCACGCGCTCTGGATCCACCCCCACGACAACCGGACGATGATCAAGGGCGACGACGGCGGCGGGTGCGTCTCCCACAACGCCGGCGTAACGTGGTCGACGATCTTCAACCAGCCGACCGCCCAGATTTACCATGTCATCACCGACGACGCGGCGCCGCACTACCGGGTCTATGGCTCGCAGCAGGACAACACCGCGATCACGCTGCCGAGCGCCACCGACGAGGTCGGGATCGACGAGCGGACCTGGTACGCACCGGGTGGCGGCGAGAGCGGCTACATCGGGATCAAGCCGGACGAGCCGTGGCATGTCGTCGCGTCCGGCCCGGTCGGCCGCCGGGCCTACAACGACATCATGACCCACTACGACCGCCGGACCGGACAGGCCCGCAACATCACCGTCTGGCCGGAACTCTACGGATGGGGAGCGGGGGCAGACGCCTACCGGTTCCGGTTCCAGTGGACCTTCCCGATCCAGTTCTCACCGCACTGGCCGCACCCGCTCTACGTCGCGTCCAACCACATCCACCGCTCCGACGATCTCGGCTCCTCCTTCACCGTGATCTCGCCGGACCTGACCCGGAACGACCCGGACAAGCTCCGGGCGTCCGGCGGGCCGATCACCCGTGACAACACCGGTGCCGAGATGTACTGCACCATCTACGCGCTGGCCGAGTCCCCGCTGCGACAGGGGCTGTTCTGGGCCGGGAGCGACGACGGGCTGGTCCACCTCTCACAGGACAGCGGCGACACGTGGCGGGACATCACCCCGCCAGGACTGCCGGAATGGGCGCTGATCTCGATCATCGAGGCGTCGCCCCACCACGAAGGCACCGCCTACCTGGCGGCCACGCGCTACCGGCTGGACGACACGACGCCCTACCTGTTCCGGACGGACGACTACGGCCAGACCTGGACCACCATCACGACCGGCATCCCCGACAACGAGTTCACCCGGGTGATCCGCGCCGATCCATCCCGGCCGGGGCTGCTGTTCGCCGGCACCGAGACCGGGCTCTACGTCTCCACGGACGACGGCGGTTCGTGGCGCCGGATGGGCGGCGGGCTGCCGGTCGTCCCGGTCTACGACCTTGCCATCAAGGGAGACGAACTCGTCGTCGCGACCCATGGCCGTTCGTTCTGGATCCTCGACGACCTGACGCCGCTTCGCGAGCTGGCGACCAGCGAGGGGGACAGCACGGACGGCCGGCTGTTCCCGCCCCGGTCGCGGTTCCGGGTCCGTCGTGCCGAGATCGACCCGACCAGCGCCACGCCGGGCCACACCAACTACGCCAACGCCGATACGTCGCCCGTCCTCTGGGACACCGTCACCGGCCCGGACGGCGAGCCGGCGGTCCGCCTGCTGACGGCCGGCACCAACCCGCCCTGCGGTACGGTCATCACCTACCTGCTCCCGGACGAACCGGTGTCTGACCTCGCGATCTCGTTCCACGGTGCTGACGGCACCGAACTCTGCCGCTTCACGCACGGCGCCGAGTCCGGGCCGAAGGTGCCGGCCCGGGCCGGCATCAATCGCTTCCGCTGGGATCTGCGGACGCCGGGCGCGACCAGCCTAGACGGCGTTTCGCTCTCGACCTGGGAACGCCCGAACGGCCCGATGATCGTCCCGGGGGATTACGAGGTCCGGCTGACCGTCAATGGCCAGACCGTGTCGCAGCCGCTCACGATCCTGCCGGACCCGCGCAACACCGCGCCGGCCGAGGACCTCGCCGCCCAGCGGGAGATGCTCCAGGCGGTGATCGATGCCCTGTCCCGCACCAACGACACGATCATCGCGGTCGAGCGGGTGCGGGAGCAGGCGATCGGCTGGACCAAACGGTCGTCCGATCCGGCGATCAAGAAAGCGGCCCAGGCGGTGATCGACGCCCTCGACCCGATCCGGCCGCGGTTGATCGACGTCAACATCCATCAGTCGCAGCTCTGGCCGAGCGGCCTGCACGAGAAGCTCAACGCGATGTTCGAGTCAGTCGACAGCGCTGACTTCGCGCCGCCAGCGCAGGCCCGTGAGGCATTCGCCAAACTGACCACCGACCTCGACGAGGCCGTCGCCGCGGTTGAAGCGGTGATGAGCGGGGAAGTAGCGCGACTGAACGACACGCTGCGGGAGAGCGGTGCCGCGTACGTGGCCTAGGCGGTTTCGGGCGTTACCTCTCCCACGGGCGAGGCGTCATGGAGTGTCAGAACGTTCCACGAACATGTCTCGGTGTCCGTCTCACACTCCGGTTGCGACAGGTGGCTTTCAAAGTGCCCGTGAATGGATCAGCGCCGGGCGGTCTCCCGCCCGGCGCTGATCCTGCCAGTGACCTTCTTCCAGCCGGCGGAATCGTCAGGTGGCAGTCGAATCGGTGTCGCGGACGTAGCGGCCCTGGTCCGGCATCGCGTCGCCGAAGTTGGCCGCCAGCGCCTCCAGCCCGTCCTGGAGGGGGGCGCCACTCATCGCCGGCCCGTGGCCCGTCACCGCGGTGATCGGCCGGAGGGCGGCCAGCGCCTCGACCGACTGCCGGGCCGAGACCCAGTCCGGCGTGAAGTAGGCCGGCGGCCGGTGGACCTCGGCCTTGTCCCGGACGACATCGTAAGCCGACTCCTCATGAGTCGTCACGAAGGCGTCCCCGGCGATCAGCGTCCCGTCGCCGTCGCGGACCAGCGAGACGTGCCCGTCCGTGTGGCCGGGGGTGTGGATCCAGCGCCAGCCCGGCATGCCGGGGACCGAGAAATCGTCCGGCAGCGCCCGCACCCGGTCACCGAGGTCGATCGAGGAGGCCGGAAAGGCGAACGACAACAGGGACATCACGCCACCGCCGACGGTCGGGTCCGGCGGCGGATATCCGGCCCGGCCGGTGAGGTGCGGGATCTCGTTGACATGGGCGTAGACGGAAACCGGCCAGCGCTCCAGCAGATCCTGCAGGGCACCGCGGTGGTCGAAGTGGCCGTGCGTCAGGATGATCGCCTCGGGCGGGTTGTCCGCCCCGAATCGGTCCTCTGCGGCGTCGACGATCGTCCCGGTGCTGCCTGGCAGCCCCGCATCGACCAGCACCCAGTTGTCCGGTGTTCCCTGGAGGTAGGCGTTGGCGATCAGGTAACGGACACGAACCAGATCCGGCAGGACCTCCTCGACCGAGCTGGTGATGGCCATGGGGTGTCTCCTTTCGGAGCAGCCGGATACGTCGGCCCTCCGGCGCCCGTGCTGCGATGATCCTCACGGCGCAACGTGCGTACCCGCACTACCAGCCCGGCAGTGTTCGTGCTATGGATTCGGCATCATGGGTCACGCATGTGACGCCTGGCTGACCAGCTGATCATCAGCATCGAAAGGACGCTCCCTTGACGACTCCCGACAGCGGGAACCGGCAGATCCGGCTCGGCATCATTGGTACCGGACTGGCCGTCGAGAAGCTGCACTGGCCGGCCCTGAAGCAGATGCCGGATCGCTACCGTGTCACCGCGTTCTCCAACCACACCCGGCCCAAGGCCGAGCACTTCGCCAGCTACAGCGGCACGTCGATGGACCTGTTCGTCCCGGAGTGGCAGGACCTGCTGGAACGGGACGACGTCGACGCCGTCCTGATCTCGCTGCCGATCCCGATGAACCTGCCCGTTACGCGGGCAGCGCTGGAAGCGGGCAAGGACGTGATCTGCGAGAAGCCGGCGGGCAAGGATGCCGACGAAGGCCGCGCCTTCGTCGAGCTCGGCCGCCAGTTCCCGGACCGCACGGTGCTGATTGCCGAGAACGCCTTCTACCGCGACGACCTCCGCGTCGCACGGGCGCTGCTCGACGCGGGCACGATCGGCCGGGTCCACCTGATGTCGTGGCGCCAGGTCAACCAGCTGATCCCGCGGGAGGGGCAGTTCTCCAGCACGCCGTGGCGCTGGGACCCCGGGTACGAAGGCGGTCCCCATCTCGACGCCGGCGTCCATCACACCGCTCAGATCCGCCTGCTCTGTGGCGACGCCACGCGGCTGTCGGCGGAGACGCAGGACGCCAACACCACCCACGGCGGCCCGTCGGACCTGATCGTCAATCTCCGCTTCGTCTCCGGGACGATCGGCTCCTATGCCGCGACCAACCCCGAGATCCCGGTCCCGACGGACGGGAGCGACATGACGCTGTACGGCACCGACGGCGTGATGACGACCGGCTACCGCGGGACGAAGATCCATCGCCCCGACGGTACGGTGGAGTCGTACAAGGTCGAGGGGTCCGACGGCGGCTACTACAACGAGTTCGTCGACTTCCACGAGGCGGCGACCGGCGGCCCGTCGCTGCTCGCCAACATCGACCAGAGCTGGCGCAACATGGAGATCATCCTGCTGGCGCTGGAATCGGCCCGCGATGGGCGGGTCATCGAGCTGCCATCGGACCCGGGCGGGCTGTCCGCCAACGCTGTCCCGCTCTGGCGTCCGGCCGGTGACCTCGATGACCTGCTCGACGGGCTGCCCGGCACGCTGACGCGGAAGACGGAGCGGGCGGAGAAGTAACCGCCGCCCCGACCACACCCTCCTCAAGCGGGACGGCCCCGGCGCTGCGTCGCCGGGGCCGTCCCGTCTTCCCGCTCAGCCGCGGTGGAGCCGGTCGTAGAGACCGGCGATCTCGTCGGGTTCCAGGCTCGTGGCCACGCGCTGGACGGTGATCGGCGCGTCCCGGACCGTCGCGATCCCGGCGATGGCGGCCGCGACGCGCTCGGCAGTCTCATCATTGACCGTGCGGACGGTGCGGATCGCGTCCAGCCAGGCAGCAGTGACGCGCCACGCGGTCGTCTCGCCCCGGAGCAGCGCCCCAACGCCGGTGACGACGAACGGGTCGTCACTCGTGGCGGTCTCCGCGAGGACGAACCGGGCGGTTTCTGGACGGAACCCGACGAACACGGGCCCGGTCGGAGGCTGTCCCGGCACACGGTAGTGCGGGTTGAACAGCCGGGCCAACAGCCCTAGCCGTTGCTGCCCGTCGACGATCTCATCGACGGGCATGGCCCGGCGCCCACCGGCTGCCGGGTCGCCCCCCTCGCGCCGCCGGACGACGATCGGGCTGATCGGCAGTCCGGCGTAGATGCCGTCGAGCAGGTCCGGCAGGCGGGTCGGCGACCAGCGCTGGCGCCGGGTCTCTTCCGGCCACTGGAGGCGCCCGGCGAACAGGTCGTCGATCAGCCGGTGCAGCGGGACGGTGACCGGGTCGGGCAGATCCACCCGCCGCCCAACCTCGGGCGCGACGACCAGCCGCGGCAGCGGCGATTCGTCCGGATCGTCATCACCCGGTGACTCATTGACCTCAACCCCCCTGTCGTTGGACACGTTCGCCGTGTCACCGGGAATGGTCGAAGCGATGGCGTCGATCGGGCCGGCGTCTGCCAGAACCGTCTCGTTGTCCGGGCGGAGAACATCGGGCTGGCTCGGCAGGTCGTCCCGGGTGACCAGGCGATACCGACCATCCCGGAGCGCCAGGACGAACGGCGTCGTGTGCAGTCGCCGGGCGATCCCATCCGACCCACCCGCGATGTCCGTCAGATCGGCCAGCTCGGCGATCGTCAGGACCGGTCCATTGGCCCGGAAAGCCGCGAGCAGTGCCCGGTCGCCGGCGTCGAGGTCGACCTCCGGGTCCAGGTGCCGTGCCGACCAGACGGGCCGGTTCGCCGCCAGCCCGAGAACGGGATGGGACATCGCCGTGGCATGCACCGCCCGCTGGTCGCGAGGGTACCCGAGGTCCGGATCCCGGGCGAGTTGCCAGAGCGCCATCCCGACCTTGACCCGCGGGACGGCGCAGACCAGCCGGTCCAGGCGCGATTCGACGGAGTCCTCCCCAGCGATGGCTATGGTCTGGCGGTCCGATCCGGAACCGTCGTGGTCGCCGGCGTCCTCGGAGGAGGTGGCCTCCGGCACCACGGAGAGGACCGTGTCCACCACATCGTCTTCCAGCCCGGTGGGGTTCGCCAGGGAGGTGTCGTCTGGCGCCGTCCGCCCGATTACAACCGTATCCAGGCCAGGTTCAGGGAAATCGTTCGCCTCGTTCGCGGCAGGTCCCGGGCCTTTGGTCACTGCCTCCAACCCTTCGTCAAGGTCAGCGAGGGTGTCAGTCGCTGAGATCAGCCGGTAGCGGTTATGGGCCAGGCGCACGATGAGCGGCGATTGGCCGAGCCGCACGGCCAGGGTGATTCGGGTGAATCCCGCCGCCTCCATGAGCGGGCTCAACCCGGTGAACGAGAGTTCCGGCCCATGCTTCCGGAACGAGTCGACCAGGAGACGTTCCGTCTGGCTGAGCGCCTGCTCCGGATCGATGGGCACGACGGACGTGAGCCGCCCGTCGGCCGAGACGCGCAGGTCCGGGTGGGCTTCGGCGAAGCGGGCCAGCGCACGAGCCGTGACGGGGTAACCACGCCGCTCATCCCGAACCAGTTGATGCGCGGCCACGGCGATGTCCAGGCCGGGCGCGACGCAGAGCAGTTTGGCCAACCGGTTCCAGAGGGGATTTCGGCTCTCCCATCGGGTGGGTACAAGGTAAACACCTGCGGTAACCCGGACGTCGTCCAGCTCGCGCGCGATGTTGGCGATCTCGGCGCTGGAAGCGTCGATCCCCTGCTCCCCAAGGGCCGCCACGACTTCCGAGGTCACGGCCATCCCCTGATTCGAGATCAGCTTCCGAATCGTCGAACGGACTTGCCCAAACCGGTCCAGCTCCGTGCTGTCCCCCTCGCCATGGGCGACGAGGAACTCCACCCCATGGCGCTCGATCAGCTCCAGGGCGCCTCCCCTCCCGACCGTCTCAGCGGCTGCCACCAGGGACGCAACGTCGAAGGGCCGCCCCTCGTTGAGATCGTCCGAGGCCAGCCGGCGAGCGGCCACGTCGCACCGGACGGGGACGAGATCAAGCAGGACCTGGACACATCGATCCAGGGCCGGGGCCCAGATGTACCCTTCGCCGAGTCGCTGCTGGACCCGCGTCTGGACCTGGCGCACGCGCTCCCGGCTGACTCCAGCCTGATCGGCCGCCTGTTGCAGGGTCAGCGGCTCCAAGCCGGACCAGCCCAGCCTGCTGGCAATCGGTTCTGCCCACTGTGGGGCGACCATCGGCGCGATGATGCCCTGGAGCTCCTCATCCAGCGGAACCGTGACCAGCCATTCGGCGTACTCGACCAGCCGATCGAGGAGATTCAGCGTCGCCTCGGGGACGATCGGGAAGTCCGTAGCCCTAGCCATCGCCTCCACCAGCAGAGGGACGCGATGGAAGGCAGGCGGCAGCGAGTGGATCAGCCATCGGAACCGGGGATCGTGCAGCCGCGCCTGATCCATCCCCGGAAGCGCCGCCAGACGAAGCAGCGCTTCCGCCACATGGCTGGAGCTCTCGTGGGGCGTATCGACATCCGGCATCATGGGCTGCTCGACCACGTCGCTGTCCGGCTCTGGATCTCTGCCTTCTACGGCATCGGCGCCGTAAGGGATCGGCTCCGGCAGATTCGCAGGGTCATCCGTGTCATTCAGTTCCGGCTCATCCGGGATTGCAGGGATCGGCTCCGGGTAGGCGCTGTTCCAGGTCCCGACCAGGGTCGGCGTCCCCCTCGGATCGAGCGTCCCGCGCCCGTTGTCGGCATTGATCACGCGGACGATGGTCACCGTGCCACCCGGCACCTGGATTCCCCAGCCACTGTTCCCGGCGATGATGCTGCCGACCAGCGTCATCGTCGATCCCGGTCCGGCCGCGATCCCGTGACCACGGTTGTTTCGGACCCAGACCGGATCGTCGAAGTTGCCCCAGAGCACGCTGTCGCGCCCGGTCCGGATGCCGTCGCCGCCGCACCGTTCCACCCGGGTCCCTTCCAGCTGAAGGATCGCCCGGTCGCCGGCGGTGATACCTCGTCCCCCACCCGTCTCAATGGTCGAATCGACCGCCCGCAGCGCCGCGTCGTCGTCCAGGACCAACCCCGCCCCGATCGCCGACTCGATGGCCGTATGGGCCAGCCGGACCGATGCATTCGGTCGCGCCACGACGATCGCCCGACCCGGCGCCCTGACCGTGCAATGGGTGAGCCCGAGCACCGGCCGCGCGGTCGTCGCCCCGGCGATCGCCGGCATGAGGTCGATACCGTCCCCACCCTCCGGCCAGAGTGTCAGCCCTTCCAGTTCGGCACCGCACCCATACAGCACGATCGCCGGACCGATGGTTGGCGCGATGACCGCTTCGCCATCCTCGGCGATCAGCGTCAGGGAGTGGCGAAGCACGAGCTGCTCCGGGTGCACGCCGGCCGGGACCCGGATGCGGTCGCCGGGCCGGGATGCGTTGATCAGGGCCTGCAGACTCTCACGACCGGGCCGGGTAGTCGTCTTCGACCCGGCAGTCGAGCGACGCCGCAGCCCATCGGCGGGATGCCGGGATGGTGAACCGGTCTTCTCAACGGCGGACGCCTGCGTATCGACCTCGTCCGAGGCGATGATCCTGACCGGTGGCAGGTTCAACGCGGCCAGGCGCCCGCTCATCCCGGCACACTGGTGCTCGGCGTCGAGACCGCGGTCGTCGAACCGGTACCAGCGGGGCGGCGTGTCCTGCATCGTCCGCGTCAGGTAGGTCGCCCCGCCGCAGACGGGGCACGCCTGCGCGGTCACTTCCGGCCAGAGCAGCCGGCGGCTGCCGCCGGCCAACCGCGTCACGCCAACGTTGCCTGTCGTCTCCATACCCCTGCCCCCTTACCGAAACTCTCCGTTGAGTTCCCGTTCCGGCGCAGGATAGTCTGTCCGACACGCCCGCCGTGCCCCCCGGGCTCCCTACAGCTGCCAGCGGGCGAGGTCGTGATATACCCCGTCGCGGAGCTCCATGTAGGCCACGGTATCGATCGTCCATCGCCCACCGTCCGGGAGCGGCACGCCCTCCGCCAGCAACCAGTCCGTCTGGCGGTGGCGGCCGTAGCGCACGACGGTAACGTGCCAGTCCCAGTCGTGGTCCTTGGTCAACGCCAGATATGTCCCGTCGTAGAGCCGGACGCGGGCATCGTCGAGCGCCGTCGTCTCCTCGACCGGCAGGTACAGAGTCCGGTCCTTGTTGGCAAAGTGCCGGACCGCCCTGAGCCGGACGGACACCGGGGCCGGCAGCGCGTGCCGGACTTGCCGCTCAAGCAGTTCCGGCTCCACCGTCGGTGCCCAGTAGCAGAGCGTGGCGTGCGGAGGCAGCCGGCGAGCCTGCGCGGGGTCATGCTCCTCGCGCCATCGCTGGACGGCCTCGCCGATCTCACCCGTGACGACGGCGGCGACAATCCGGCGACCGGCTGGGGACGTGGTGGAAGCATCGGCCGGACTCGTCATCGTCGTGGTCCCTTCGGGTGGAATGCGTATCCGTCGAGCGGTCAGACCGGGAGCGCGGGCAGGGCCGTGGCCGGCGGCACGAAGGCGAAGGCGTCGCGGCCGCCCAGCCAGGTCCGCTCGACGTGCGGCCAGCCGCTGGCGTCACGCCGGACCAGCGCCAGGTCAGCCAGTTGACCCGGCGCGATCTCTCCCCGGTCGCTCATCCCGACCGCCCGGGCCGCGTTGCGGGTCAGCATCGCGATCGCCGCCGGGAGGTCGCACAGCCTCTCGTCGACCAGCCGGAAGGCGGCGGGCACGAGGCTCGGCGCGTGATAGTCAGCACAGATCACGTCGGCCAGGCCAGCCCCGACGAGATCCGTCGCCGACAGGTTGCCGCTCTGCGAGCCACCACGGACGATGTTCGGCGCACCGACGACGATCGTCATGCCCAGGTCCCGCAACCGGCGGGCCGCCTTCATCGTGGTAGGGAACTCCGCCACCGTCGCACCGATCGCGTGCTGGGCGTCGACCTTGGCGACCGTGTCGTCGTCGTGGGTCGAGATCACGAGGGGCAGCTCGGCGCGGACCGCCGCGACGTCGGTGTAGAAGGGCGGAATCGCATCGCCCCGCGCCCGGCCTTCCTCCAGCCGCCGCAGGTACGTCTCCGGGTCTGACATCTGCCCCGTGCCGGTCGCCGCGCCCGCCATGGAGAGCAGCCGCTCGACATCGTGGTACTGCCCCTGCCCCGGCGTGTGATCGTTGAGGGAGACGTACGGCAGCGCGACCCGCCGCAACGTCCGTAGCGCCAGCTCCAGCACGCCCGGCGTCCAGACATCCAGACGGTGGAGAATTTGGTGCCGGACGGCCCGATCCGTCGCGCCGTCGAGGGTGGCGAGGTAGTCGGCGGCCCGGACGGCATCCGCGACCGTTCGACCCTTCCGGACTTCTTCCATGAACACGAGGGCGTGAAACCCGGTCGTCACCCCGGCGGCGGCCAGCCGCCGCTCCATGTTCGCCAGCGCGAACGGCAGTGGCATCATCGCACTGGCCCGGGGATGAATCTCGAACTCCAGCGCATCGTTATGGAGATCCACCACGCCAGGAATCAGGTACCCACCCGCCGCGTCGACGATCCCGGGACCCGTGGTACGCGATGGTCCGTCTACTACCTCGACGATCCGCTCCCCGGCGATGCGGACGGCGGCCCGATCGACCACGCGGTCTGGCAGGACCACGACCGCGTTGGTGATGATCCGTTCCGTCGTCACGCCACTCCCCGCCGGTCTAGTTCTCAGCCGGTCCGGTCCGGTCAGACCCGGCCCGTGCGCGGCCGCGCGCCACACGGTACACCGGAATCTCAGCGGCCGGAAGCAGGCGATCCGGGAGGTGCCGCACCCGTCGATCGTTCGCCCCGGGTGATGCCGGACAGGTCAGCCCCGGTAAGCGTGATGCCGCGCGACGGATCGACGATCGCGTAGCCTCCGTTGCCGCTGATCCGGGCGCCACGAAGATCACCCTTGGCGTCGGCACCGACGACCACCCCTGTGCCGATATTGTCGAGGATGGTCGAGGGTCGAGCGTCGCCCCAGATCGCCGCGCGAGCGCCCAGCCGGATCCCGGCGCGCGCACAATGGGTAATCGTCACGCCGTCCAGTCCGAGCCGGACCCCATCGCCGCCATGGATCCCATCGTCCCCTCGGCTCTCGACCACAACGTCTGCCAGCCGCGCGGTTCCGTTGTCCGGGAGTGAGATGGCCGGGCCGCCATTCGCCGAGAGCTGGCCACCGATCACGTCCAGCCGGACCCGCGCCGTCCCCATCACCACCCCGGCTCGGCCGCCGTCGACCGTGCACGCCTCCAGCCGCACCACTGGTTCGGACGGGGACGGACCAGTCCGGCGCACGTCGGTCGACTGAATCACCACGGCGTCGCCGTTCCTGCTGACGAGTTCCAGCCCGTCGAGGGTCGCTCCGCAGCCATGGACACGGACCGCCGGGCCGACGGTCGACCAGATCCGGACCGGCCCGTCGTCCGGGCGGAGGGTGATCCCGGCGTGCACTTCCAGGGTGCCCCGGTAGTCGCCCGATTCGATCAGGACGGTCTGCCCGGGCCTGGCGATCCCGACCAGGCGGTTCAGTCGATTGATATCACCAACCCGCAGCGACCCGTCCCGTAGCTCGTCGACGACGATCGTGGCCGGCGGTGGCATGTCGAAGGACCGGTTGGTCGGCGTGCGGCCAACCGTGAAATCGATCGGTGCTGCCGCGACTGGATCAGGCGGGACTTGCGCGGGGCCTGGCTCGGCGGGGACCGAACCGATATCAGTTGAAGGAGCCGGTGCCGGAACTCCCCCGGCTGCGGCTCGTTCCACGCGGGCGGACGGCGGCGGCGGAGCGAGTGGGAGTTGGCCGGGGCGTGGGCCGACCGGCCGGCGATCGCGCCGCACGACCCCGTGGCCCTCAGCCGCGGCCAGCTCGTGCCAGTCCCGGCCGGCGACCGGAGCAGCTCGTTCACCAGGATGTGAGGCGGCCACCGGGCACCCCTTCGCGGATCGACGCCGACAGACGGACCTGAGCCAGCCATGACGGCCAGCTGTCCGGCCGGTTCACATCATACGCACCGATTCCGGTCTTCAGGCCAGTATCCGACGCGACCGTACCACCGCACCCGAAAACCGAAACACGACCGCCGAAGCGATCGTGTTCTCCGTGCCACTCGGTTCCATCGGTCAAGGTCAGGGGGGGTCAACTCTTGGCCGACGAGGCCCCGCCATGGCGTGCCGTGTCGTCCGGGTCATCGAGCAGACCGGCATCGACCGCGGCTTTCTGGGCTGGCGGTGTCGCACGTTCGTCATTATCGGACGAGACAAGCCCGAGATCCGCAGCCGCGCCCTGGGCCGGAGCGTCGTCGTCGCCCGCCTGATAGTTGTTCATCACGCCCGCGCGGTGCGGGCCCTGCGAGCGCTCACGCTGGCGCAGCCGCAGCTCGCCCTCCGCCTCGGACAACCGATCAGCCCGGCGAGAGACCCGCGCCTGGGCCTTGGCCAGCTTCTCGACCGCCTCGGACAATCGCTGCCGGGCCCGCTCGACCTTGTCTGCCGCGAGTTGCTCCCGCTCGACCAGGTGGCGCTCGGCCTCGGCCTCCTTGCGGATTGCCTTGCGGACCTCCTTGGACGCCTCTGCCTTCGCCGACGCTCCATGCTTCACCCGCTCCTTCCGGTCACCTTTGCGGCTATCGGCGGCGCGGTCATCGGTCGAATGGGAGCGTCTGGTCATCGCTGATGTCCTGTCGAGGGCACGGGTCTACGGAAAGCGTGGCGGACGGCGGGAACTGCAGGCTCAGGGCCGAGGCACCGACGGGACACACCCGGCACACCCGGACCGGCGCTGCCTGCCGGTCACAAACCGAGGGCAATGGTAGCACGGGTTTCCGACGCTTACGTTTCGTGATCCGGCCGGCGACAGACCATGGCGATCAGGCCAGGATCACTGGATCCTATGGGTCGGGTACGATGCCAATCAGACGATGTCCCGGCCAGCCGCGTCTGTCCGGTAGCATGACGTTCCCGGTCCCCACTTCCCGGATCATTCCCGATCACGTTGCTGGATATGACAGGAGCCACTGATGGATCACCGCGCTGGTTCGTCCCCGGAGTCGGCCGCTTCCACGCCGGACGTGGTTGCGGCTCTCGACCTTGGGTCCAATACGATCAAGATGACGCTTGGACGGCTCGACGAGGCGGGCGAGCTGGTCGAGTTCGGCTGGGCCAGCGAGACCGTGCGATTGGGAGCCGGCGTCACCACGACCGGGCGGCTCGCGGACGACCGCGTGGCCGCGGCACTCGCCGCCCTGCAGCGCTTCGCGGATGCGGCCCGGGCCAATGGAGCGTCCCAGCTGATCGGCGTCGCCACTGAGGCGACTCGCTCTGCAAGTAACGGCGCCACCTTCCTCGAATCGGTCCGCGCCATCGGCTGGGAGATCCGCGCCATCAGCGGTGACGAGGAAGCCGCGCTGACCTTCCGTGGTCTCACCCGATCCATCGACCCGACCGGGAACGTCGTCGTCGCCGACATCGGCGGTGGCAGCACCGAGATCATCGTCGCGATGGACGGCACGGTCGGATTCAGCGCCTCGTACGCCGTCGGTTCCGGCGGGCTGACCGATCGCCACGTCTCGGCTGACCCGCCGACCTCGGCCGAGCTGGTCGCCTGCCGGGCGTCGGCGGCGGAGACCCTGGCGGCGGCGAAGCTGCCTGCCGGGACGGGAACGCGACTGATCGCCGTCGGCGGGACCGGTGAGTACCTGGCTCGCCTCGCTGGCCCCGTGGATCTGACCCGGGAGGAGATCGACCGGACGCTGGCGACCCTGACCGGCATCTCCTCCAGCGACCTCGCCACGCGACTTTCGATCCCGCCGCTTCGGGCACGGGTCCTGCCCGCCGGGATCGCCGTCGTGAGGGCGATCGCCGACCGACTGCCCGGCGCGACGATCTCGGTCGCCCCCAGCGGCATCCGGACGGGACTGCTGCTCGATGCGCTGGACCGCGCGCCCCGTTCCGGCGCACACTGACCGACGCACCGCGGCCAATCGTGGGCGGGAGGTTGACATGGCACGGACGAAAGACCCGGAACTGCAGGCGACGGACGACTTCGGTCCGGCCATGGCGGGATTGATCGCCCCGCGCTGGGAGCGAGTCTGGGCGGCGCTGGACCGGATCGGCAAGGGCGACGACGCCGAGGCGATCCACGATGTCCGCGTGGCGTCCCGCCGACTGCGCGCCGCGATGGAGGTCGCCGCCGACTGCTTCCCGGCGCAGTGGTACGCCTCCCTCCACCGCACCGCCAAGGACATCACCGCTGCGCTTGGTGCCGTCCGCGACCGGGATGTCCTCCTCATCGCCCTCAACGAGCAGCGGGCGGCGGCCGACCCGAATGACATCCCGGCGCTGGACGCCCTGATCGCGCAGGTCGAGAGCGAGCGCCGTGTTGCCCGCCGCGAGATGCGTGAGTTCCTCGCCGTTCTGGAGAGTAGCGGCGCCCGCGCCGAATCGCGCCGTCGCTTCGCCAGCGCCGCCAGCAAGGGAGCCCGCTGATGAGCCGCGCCTGGCCTGTCCCTGACCTCCAGCCGGACCGTCCCTTGGGTGAGTCGGCCCGGCGGATCCTCGCCGTCCGCGTGGCCGAGGTCTACGCGTATCGCCCGATCATCCATCGCCCGGAGGCGATCGAGGAGACGCACAACCTGCGGATCTCGCTCAAGCGCCTTCGGTACACCCTGGAACTGTTCGCCGGGGTGCTGGGCGCCGCCGCGGACCGGGAGATCGACCGGGTCCGGGAGCTCCAGGAGATCCTTGGTGACCTCCACGACATCGATGTCCGCCGGAACCTGATCGCGCTGGCCGCGTCCTCGGCTGACCCAAACTCCGCCGCAACGCCAAGTGCCACCGAGACGGCTGACTCGGTCCGGACGGGACTGAATCGGCTGATCGAGCGCGAGCAGGCCCAGCGGGACGCCGTCCATCGCCGGTTCGTCGAACGCTGGACGAGTCTCCAGCAGGCGGGGATGCGCGCGGATCTGGTCCGGCTGTCCCACCTGGGTTCCCAGGCGGGTCGCCATCCGGGTCACTCCGGCGGCTGACCGGACTCTGGCTGGCCGAGGAACCTAGGCGCTGGCCCCGGGTGCCGTGGCGCGCGGGAGGTCGCGTCCGGCCGCCGCCTCCGGGGTGTAGCGGGTCGGATGCCGCAGGGCCGAGAGCGTGAAGAACAGCGCCGCCGCGACGATCATCGACAGGCCGGCGAACAGATAGACCATATCCAGCCGCCCGGTCTGATCAGCGATCCAGCTTCCCCCCAGCGCACCCACCGGGATCACGGCCCAGGTCACGACCTGTGACGACGCGCTGACACGCCCCATCATCCGGGGCGGGGTGATCTGCTGCTGCAGGCTTCGCAGGCAGATGTTGAACAGGATCGTCATCCCGAGCGCAAGCCCCCAGAACGGCAGCGCTACCCAGACCGACGAGGTCAGGGAGAGTGCAACGACCAGCAGGCCGGCCGCGACCATCGACGCGATCGTCACCACCGAGAACGAGAACCGGTCACGCAGTGCCTCGGCGGAGAGCGCCAGAATGATCGCGCCGCCGGCCCCGGCCGCGGTCAGCAGCCCGAGGTGGAACTCCCCCGCGTCCAGCCAGTTCGTGCCGAAGGCGATCAGCTGGGCCGGGATCACGGTCGTCGTCAGGTTGATCACCGCGGCAAGCGCCAGCGTCGCCCGCATCAGCGGATTGCTGAGGATGAACCGGAGCCCTTCGCGGATGTCGGTGAGCAGCGTCTGGACCGGCACCGGCTCGTCGTCCGGCGGCGCGTTGAACGAGCGGCGAATGGCCAGCAGGGCCGCGGCCGAAACGATGAATGAGATCGCGTCGATCAGGAGGATGAGCTCCAGCCTGACGCCTAGCCAGACAAGCAGACCGACGATCGGGGCACCGACGACGGACGTGATCTGGAAACTCGCCCGGAGGCGCCCATTCGCGGCAACCAACCGGTTGCGATCGACCAGGCTGTAGACGGCGGCGAACTGACCCGTGTCGAAGACGAGGTTGAGGGTGGATGAAAGAAAGAGGAAGACGAAGATCAACTCAACCGGCAACAGTCCGGACAGGCCGAGGATCGGGATCGGGATCAGCAGCAGGCCGTTGAGCACGTCCGAGACGACCATCAGCTTCTTGCGGTCGAGCCGGTCCACCCAGGCGCCGACCGGCAGGCCGAAGAGCAGGTACGGGATGACCCTGATCGCGAAGGCCAGGCCCAGACCCAACTCGGACCCGGTGATCTGATAGATCAGCAGGGGAAGGGCGAAATCGGTGATCCCGTTGCCCAGGCTCGAGACGAACTGCCCGGTGAAGAACAGCCGGAAGTCACGCGTGAAAAGCGGGGTCGAATCCGGTACTGCCGTCTCAGTCGCGCTCACGGAGCCCCCTTGGACACAACGACCCGGACCAGAAGCAGGCGGGAGATGAGACAATGTCGCACGCAGGACTACCGATCAACCGCACTATAAACCACGGTCCGGGAGAAGGTTGCCCTGGCTAGGTATTCCTCGACGTCCCGGATCGCCACGCCTTCTGACCTTGGTAATGATGCCTGCTCCCCGGCATGGTGACCCTGCCCGTATGATCTCCGGCACCGACCCCGGACGATCGACATGTGCCCAGCCCAGTCGAGGAGACCTACGCCGATGACTACTTCCCGTCCGTCCGCCGCTTCCGCCCCCCGCCCGGACGTCGACGCGGCGCTCTCCGCCCGGATCTTCGCCGCCGTCGACGACCTGCGGGACGACCTGATCGCGTCGCTCCAGGAACTGGTCCGCACCCGGAGCCTTACCGGCGACGAGGGCGGTGTCCAGGTCGTCGCCGCCCGGCAGATGGCCGACTCGGGCCTGCTCGTTGACACCTGGGAGCCCGATCTCGCGACGATGGCGCCGCACCTCGACGCCGTGGGGCTTCCCCCGTCGGGGGACTGGGCCGGGCGCCCCAACGTCGTCGGGACCTGGAAGGGTAACGGCGGCGACGATGCCCGCTCGCTGATCCTCAATGCCCATATCGACACCGTCGAACCCGGCGACCCGGCGCGGTGGACGCACGGCCCCTTCTCGGGCGACGTAGCCGATGGGCAGATCTGGGGTCGCGGCAGCCTCGACATGAAGGGCGGGCTCTCGACCAACATCATCGCGCTCCGGGCCATCCGGGCTGCTGGTCTGCGCCCGCGCGGAGACGTCCACGTCGAATCCGTCATCGCGGAAGAGGATGGTGGGGCGGGCACGGTCGCCGCGCTGCTCCGACCGTACCGGGCAGACGGGGCGATCATCACCGAGCCGACGGTCATGCGACTGGTCGCGGCGACAGGTGGCTCGTTCGTCTTCCGGATTACCATCGCCGGACTGTCGGCTCATGCCGCCAAGCGGGATGAGGGCGTCAGCGCCATCGAGGCGTTCAGCTATCTCCACGCCGGCCTGCTCGAGTTCGAGGCCCGTCGCAACGCCGCCATCACCCACCCCCTCTATCAGAACATCGAGAACAAGGTCCCCCTGAATATCGGGACCATCCGGGGCGGATCGTGGCCGTCGTCCGTACCGGAATGGGTGGTCGCCGAAGGACGGGGCGGACTCGTCCCGGGTGAGACACTGGAGGACGCCCAGCGGGAGTTCACCGACGAGATCCGCCGGATCAGCGACGGCCACCCCTGGCTGCGCGATCACCAGCCGGTCGTTGAGTGGATCACCGGCCAGTTCACCGCCGGCGAGATCCAGTTGCACGACCCGCTGGTCGGCGTGGTCGACGCCGCCCATCACTCGGTGACCGGGTCGCCCGTCACGATCGAAGGGGTTACCTACGGCACCGACGCCCGGCACTTCCTCCAGATCGCCGACATGCCGTGCGTGGTCTACGGGGCGGGCGACGTTGCCCTCGCTCACCAGACCGACGAGCGGATGGATATCGAGTCGCTGGTGCTCGCGACCCGCACGATCGCGCTGGCCGTCGCGCTGTGGTGCGGGGTCGACGAGGCCTGACGTCCCATCCGGCAGCGACCGACGAACGGCGACCGCGCTCCAGGGCACGGTCGCCGTTCGCCGTTTTTTCGTGGTCGATGCCCATGTATCCCGCGATACCGATGGGCTCGTCACACCTCCTTGACCTCCGGACTGATCCAGTTCCGGTCCGCACTCGTAGTAAAGCGAGACATCGGGATCGGACCGATCGTGGTAACGAGCGCATCGAGAATGTGACGCGGTCGACCGGCCCTGGGCGGGTCGGGGCGCGAACGCGCCACATGGCTGCCGCACCTGTTCCCCGGACCCGGACCCGGACCGGACATCACCGGCCGGCGGTCCGCTCGCTACCGACGGCCATCAACGGCGAGCCCCTCAGACCTTCGATCGCGTCGGGCCCGTCTCATGGAGTTAGCTAACATGACCAGTTATGGAGCGTTGTCGGACCGGCCGCGAACGGAGAACTCCCACGGTCATCCGGTCGCCGCCTCCTCGAGTGCCCACCCGGGCGGCCGGGCCGCACGCTCACCAGAGAGCGGGGACAACGCCGGCCGCGCCTGGCCCGCGTCGTCACCCCTGCCTGGACGGACCACAACCAGTCGCCCGTCGACGGAGACGTTCGGCGCCGGCGAGACCGTCTTCTCGCCGGAGAGCGGGGTCGGGCTGGTCTACATCATCCGGGCCGGCTGTATCCGGCTGTTCAAGACGCTTCCGGACGGCCGATCGATCAACGTCGGACTTCTCGGGCCGAACACCGTCTTCGTTCAGGAAGATACGACCGATGGCCTCGCATCGGGGACGACCGCCGAGGCCCTCGTCCCGTCCAGCCTGACGATCCTCGCCGCCGAGGATCTCGCCACGCTCATCTCTGACTCACCGGACCTGGCCACGGCCGTCGTGGCCGGTATGACCCGGCGCCTCACCGACCTTCAGACGCTGGTCGAGCATCTCCTGGTCCGCGACACCTCGGTCCGGCTGTCGGTGACGCTGATGAGCCTGGCGAGCAAGTTCGGCCGACCGGTCGCCGACGATCCGGACATGGTCGAGATCACGCTCCCGCTGACCCACCAGGCACTGGCGAACATGATCGGCTCCAACCGGGTAACCGTGACGCGCAAATTGCTCGAGTTCCAGCGCGATGGCGTGGCACGATCGTTGGGAAGGAACGCCCTGGCGGTCGATCTCGACCGCCTGCAACAGTACGCCGCCGGGGACTCCTCCCAGGACGATGCGGACCATGTGCCGGCGTCCACGTACCGGGACGCTGCCGGGAGATGAGCTGACGATGACCGCCCGTCAACCAGAGGAAACGACCTCCAGCGATGAGGCCGGGGTCAGCCGTACCGGTCCCATCCTGATCACGGGAGGGACCGGCTTCGTCGGCAGCAATCTGCGGGTGGCGCTGCGTGGTCGCCCCATCCGGCTCCTCGTCCGTGATGCGGCTCGTTTGGCTCACCTCCGGCGACCGGACGTCGAGATCGTCGAGAGCGATATCACCCGGCCGGACACGCTGGCCGGCGCACTGGCCGGTTGCTCGGCGGTCATCCACCTCGTCGGCATCATCGAGGAAGCCGGGAGCAGTTTCGACGAGGTGATCCGGCAGGGCACGGTCAACATGCTGGCCGCGACGAGCGGAGCCGGTATCCTACGGTTTGTCCACATGAGTGCCCTCGGCGCCCGCGAGGATCCCACGCTTCCCTACATGACGGCCAAGTGGCAGGCCGAAGCGGCGGTGCGCGAGAGCGGGCTCGACTGGACAATCCTCCGCCCCTCCGTGATCTTCGGCCCCGGCGACGGCTTCATCAACCCGCTGGCCGGGCTGGTTCGTGCGCCGATCACCCCGGTCGCCGGAAACGGTCGAGCGCGCTTCATGCCGATCGCGGTCGAAGAGGTGGCGGAGATCTTCGCCAGGGTCGTCGGGGATCGGACCACCTTCGGCCAGACCTACGAACTGGGCGGTGGCGCGGAATACACCCTCGCCGGGATGCTGGATGCCATCTCGTCGGAGCTCGACAAGCGTCACCCGCGGATCAATGTCCCGGTCCCGCTGATCATGCTGGCGGTCCGGCTTTCGTCGCCGCTTCCGAAAGCCCTCCGTCCGCCCGTCACCCTCGACCAGCTCAAGATGCTGAAGATCGACAACGTTACGGGGGACAACGCCGCCCCCCGGCTCCTTGGCCGTGCTCCCAAAGCGCTCGCCGACGGCCTTGGCTATCTCCAGCCCGGCGCGACCAATCGGCCACCGAACTGAGCGACTGGCCGGGCGACACCTGATCCGATTCGGAAGCGACGGTATCATTCCGACGGATCGGGCTGCCCCGCCGGCCCATGCGCCTTCCGGGAACCGTCAGGACGGAGTCAACCGTGCCCTACCTGCACTACATCTCGACCATCAGCATCGCGGCGGGCCTGCTCGCGGTCGGAATCTCGGCGTTCGGCCTGGTGCCGGGGATCTGGCTGATCGGTGGCGTCGCACTGGTCCTGGCCGGGCTGGTCAAGGCGATCGTCTTCGCCATCTGGAACGGGACGCTGGCCTGACCACTCCTGACGCGGCAACGGTGGGATGAGGCCCCACCCCATGACCGGTGGACCAGCGGCGTGGGCATGCGACACTGGCCATCGAACGAATGCAACGGCCGGACGGCTCCCTGCTGCCTGGCCCAGAGAGAGGCAGCGCCGGCATGACCCGACCGCCCAGTGACGAGCAGAAGTACGCACGCCCACCGCGGCCCCGGCAGGTTCTTGGCGGCAACGAGGTCGATGCTCCAGCCCACCCGCTCGATCTCGGGCCCAGCGACGGGTTGATCAACCGGACCCAGCTGCTCTACCTGGTCGTTCTCGCGGCGCTGGTCGTGATCGCGGCGGCGCTCTATTTCCTGGCTGGTCCTGGCGTGGCCTCACCTGTCCTGTTCGTCCTCGCGCTGGCCCTGTTCCTCGGCTGGATAATCTTCTGAGCCGGCCGCCGGATGCAGCGCGGCCGGGACGGGGCCGCTGGCCCTGTCCCATTCGTTCATAGCGGAGCCCTTACATGTCTGATGACGAGAGCGGGCGCCCGCAACTCCGGCTGATCAGCGGGCAGGCGCCCCACAACGACACTCCGTCCGAGCCGGCGGAGCGTGACGTGCCGCCGGTTCCCGCGCCACACGTCGCCCCAAACCCCTACCCACCTGGAACCTGGGCCATGCTGCACGACCAGACCGGCAGGGTCGTGATGATGACCGGGCACGGTGGTGGTCTCGACGTGGCGATCGCAACCGGCCTGGCTGATGCCGGAGCGCGGCTGGCCGTGGCTGACCGGGATCCCGACCGGGCCAGGCTGATTGCCCGCGCCGCCTCGCGTTCGGCTTCCGAGGGGAGCGTCGCGCTTGGACTGGACCCGGCCCGTCCGGAACAGGTCCGGCGCGGGATCGGCGCGGTCGAGCAGCTTACCGGCCGGCTCGACGGCCTGGTCGTGATCGTCGAGCAGGGTCGGACCGCGGCATCGACTGAAGGCGAACGGGGCATCACTCTGGGCGAGATGATCCACCTGGTCCGGGCGACGGAGCGCCGGATGGCGGTCCTCGGCGGAGGGCGCATCGTCGTCATCGCCGGTGGTGCCCCGCGCGATCCGGCCGTCGCCGCGATTACGATCGGTGCGGTGGCAGAGTTCGTCCGCTCACTGGCGACCGGCCCGGCAGCGGGCATCGTCTCGATCAACGCGCTGATCGTTGAGCAGCCCGGCGTGGCGCCGGTCGTGCCGCCCGTATCCGATCCCCGGCCAACTGGTCCAGCTGGACCGTTGCCATCGGTTGAACCGGTGACCGGTGATCCCGGCCCCGCGACGGTCGCTACCCTTGCCGCCGATGGGCCTGATCCGAATGATCAGCCGGCTGTCCTGCCGTTCCGCCTTTCCGGCCGGCCGCCCGAAGCCTCGGACGACGCAGCACTGGCCCCGCCTGCCATGCCGGAGGACGACCTCGCGGCCGTCGTCGCGGCGACGGCACTGTTCCTCTCGCCGGCAGGCGCGGCGATCACCGGTCAGGTGCTGCGAGTGACGATCCCGCCCCGGAGCTGAGCCGAACTGGCTCCTCCCACCTGTCACCCGTCCCCGGCGGTCTCGCCCGGCTCCATGTCATACGTCACCCATCGGGTCCGGGTGGCAACGCGGTCGTAGACGGCCCGGGCGCGATAGTTGTCCTCGGCCGTGATCCACCGGACCACCGACCAGCCTCGCTCCCGCGCGATGTCCCGCAGTCCGGCGAGCAGCTGCTGGACCGCCCCGCTCCCGCGAGCCGCTGGACTGACGAAGAGGTCGTCCAGGAAGCATCCGGTCGCGGCGGCGAGCGGCCGGGCGAAGGGCCGGTAGTGCGCCAGCCCGATGGGACGATCATCCGGTCCGACCGCGACGAGCGCATTGACCTCGTGGTCGGCGTCCATGATCCAGCCCCAGACCAGGTCGCGGTCCTGCGCCGTCACCTGGTAGAAGACACCATAGGCGGCATAGAGCGCATCCCATTCAGCGTGGTCGCTGGCGACGGCAGGACGAACCCGGATGGTCGTTGTCGGTTCAGCGTTCATGGTTCCTCCCCAGCGCTCGGCATCGACGGCGGGCCTGTGGTCAGGCGCCGAGGCGAGACGGGCATTGTCTCCGATTTGATCGAGCGGGAATCAGCCGTCCCTTCAGCCGAAAAATGACGTTACCGATCGCGTTTGCCGAGCGATCCTGGTTCGTTGTCGTACGAGACAACGAACCAGGATCGCTTCGATTTGCTTCCTTCCCCGCAGGTCCCGAAACGAAAAGAGGCGGCGGTACGTCGTGTTCTGTAAGCCCCGGCCATGGCACCAGCAATCGGCCGTTTTGTCCGCAGGATCCCTGTGCTGCGTCCCTTACATTGCGGGATTTAGCAGGACCGGGTCTCGGTGGAGTGCTAGTATCCTTCCGACACCCCCGACGATTGACCGAGTGAATCCCGACATGCCTTCTCCGAACGAGCCCCATCCGGAAACGTCCCGCGGCCGACGCGTAATGGCCCTCGCCATCGTGTCGGTCTTCGTGACCCTGATTTTGGGGAGCGGTGAACCGGTCCGGGCGTTCGCTTTGCCATCCGCCGGACATCACTGCCCAACTGTCCGGCTCATCCAATCATCTGTCACCGCCGTAGCGCAGCCCGCCGGCACGCAGCCACGAACGCACTCCACGACCGGCTCAGTCTTCGGCGACACCTGTCAGCACCACGACGCGACGCCGTCCATCTCGAATCCGTCCATCCTCGGGGCAACGACCACCACGAGCCCCACGCCCATCCGGGCCACCTCGATCGGCGACGCCACGAGCCATTCCCCCGAACCCCCTCCACCCAGAGCCTGACAGGCCGACCTGACGACTCCGCTGGCGTGTACGGGAAAACACGCCGGTGTCGTCGATCAGCCTGTGTTGTCGCTCCATCGCGCCAGACGGCGCCAAACCACGGTCCACGACAGACGGACCCGTGAATCTCATATCTGGGTAGGGGAAATCCATGAACGATATGCGCCATAGTGACCGTCGAATCGCGGTCAGCCAGACCGGCCTGCTTGGCCGCGTCGCCCTGCTGCTCGTCCTGACACTCGTTGCCATCATCCCGGCCAGCCTGACCGCGGCCCCACGGGCGGTGACCGCCCAGCAGGTCACGACCTCCGAGTGGTCGCCTCCGCGGACCGTCTACATCCCGGCGACCGGACAGCACATCGACGGCTGGTTTCTTGATCTCTGGCGGGAGAATGGCGGTGCATCCGTCTTCGGCAACCCGGTGACGCCGGAGTTCACCCGGGACGATGGCGCCGTCGTCCAGTACTACGAGTTCGCCCGCTTCGAGTTCTGGCCCGAGGGCAACGCGGACGGTGAGCAACTGGTATTCGGTGAGATCGGAACGGACCTGCGGCCCGCCGTCGTGCCGCGCATCTCGATCGGCGGGCCGGATGGCCGTGCCGCCGAGATGGCCCGGATCGCCCGGGCCTGGGAGCCGCTGGACGAGGACGAGGTCCGCGAAGAGTCGGACACCTACCGCTACATCGAGGAGACCGGTCACAGCATCTACGACGGGTTCCTTCGATTCTGGGAGAGCTCGGGCCTCCAGTGGTACCTCGGCAACCCGATCACCGAGGAGTACGTCATCGATGACGTCCACTACCAGGTGTTCGAGCGCGGGCAGCTGACGTGGGAAGCGGGCGGGGACATCGAGCTGGCTCCGGTCGGCAAGCGGCTGGCGAGCCAGAAGCGCCTGTCCCAGGAGCCGGTCGCCCAGGAGGGCGCCCCGATCTATGACGAGTCGCTGTTCATCCCGCCACCCCCGCCCGTCCCACAGGGCCTCTCCGAGCGGGCCGTCGCCAATGACGCTCCCGCCAACGGTGAGCGATGGATCGACATCGACCTGACCAACCAGTATCTTCGGGCCTACCAGGGCGATGTGGTCGTGCTGGAGCATGCGATCAGCTCCGGCACCCCGGGCTTCGAGACGCCGACCGGGACCCACTACATCAACCGCATGCTGGAGTCCGACGACATGCGCGGCACGGCATCCAACGAGACATGGTTCGTGCCGGACGTGCCCCATGCGATGTACTTCACCAACGAAGGGCACGCGATCCACGGGACCTACTGGCACAGCAACTTCGGGACGCCGATGTCCCACGGCTGCATCAATCTGCCGGAGTGGGCCGCCGAGGAAATCTTCAACTGGATCCCCGTCGGCGCCCGGGTCGTGATCCACTACTAGGACACACGGGACGTTCGCGAGCAACGAAACGGGCCGGGGAGTGATCCCCGGCCCGTTTCCGTTCGTCCCATAGCGGCGATTGATCAGTCGTTCTCGAGCAGCTCGATGATCGTCCCGAGCGGGCCCATCGCGTCGACGTAGGCGTAGCGGCCGCCGGTGTACTCGCCCTTCTGGACGAGGGAAACGCCCTGCCCCTCGAGGTACGCCAGCTTCTCGCCCATGCCCTCGATCTGGAAGGCGATGTGGTGCAGGCTGTCGCCCCGCTTCTCCAGCTCCTCCCGCCAGGTACTGGCTTCTCCGGTCGGCTCGATCAGCTCGACCTGGACCTGCCCCATCCGGAAGAACGCCAGCTTCGCCCTCGCCTGCGACGGCTCACCGCGGAACTCCGTCCGGGCCTTCTCGTAGGTGTCGGTCACGATGATCTGCGGCTCGGGCAGGCCGAGGATGCGCGACCAGTCCCGCGCACGTGCTTCGATGTCACGGACGACGAGGCCGATCTGGGTGATGGTGGTCGTGCCCAGGGCAGGAGTCGGGGTATCGGTCACAGGGAGTTGCTCCTTCAGAAGGTGGTTCCGGGACCAGCGCCCCGGGACCACAGAGATGATGTCCGGGTCGAGACGGCCCGGGAACCGGTCCTGGCCGTCTCGACGACACGACGCCACGGCCACTCTGATCAGCCGCTGATCGTGCGGAACGTGACGCCTTCGGCCTGCGCGACGCCCTTGATGTGGTCGGCGGCGGCGCGGTACTCCGCCTCGCCCGGCAGGTGCTCGATGATCAGCGGCAGGTCGGCGTCCAGCGTGTTCAGCTCATGGAGCAGGGTTACGTAGTCCAGGTCGCCCAGCCCGGGACGGACCTCGTGGAGCTGGACCAGTGCCTCGCTCCTGAGCGTGATGTCCTTGGCGTGGGCGCTGACCATGTGCGGGCCCAGCTGCCGGACGCTATCCCGGATCAGGGCGCCGGTGTCGGCCCAGCGCCGGACGGTGGAGACGAAGTTGACCGGGTCGAAGTGGACGCCGAACCCGGGCCGGTCGATCGCCTCGATCAGCCGCAGGTAGGTGTCCGGGCCGTCCGGGAACGCCCAGGGCATCCCCTCCAGTGCGTACCGGGTCCGGGTCGGGTTGACGGCGTCGATGATTTCGCGGGCGCTGTCGACGACGAGGGCGAAGGTGTCGTCTGTCAGGTTGTCCGGGTGGGGTGCCGCCCAGCCCTCCGCCCGCGACCCGGAGACGTTGACACAGCAGCGCGCGCCAACCTCTTCGGCTAAGGCCAACTGCGCCTGGACCCCGGCGATCCCGGCCCGCCGCGTCGCCTCGTCCGGGGAGATCGGGTTGTTGTGCCAGGCGCCGACCTCGCCGATGACGAGCCCAGCCGAGTCGGCCGCGTCCCGGAACCGCCGGATGTCATCCGCTGCGGCGTCGTGCTTGAGCGGGAACACGGCGGCACCGTAGCCCCACGCGCGATGGGCCGCCACCCAGGCGTCCGCATCTCCCTTGTCGTACCAGACCGGTCCACCGAGTCGCATGCGCTTCTCCTGCTCGCGCCGTCGGGGCGCTCCCTGGGCCGCGCACTCCCGCGACCGCACGGGCCGGCCCCGGAGGCGGGACCGGCCATCAGTGTCAGTTCCGCCGATCAGGCGCCGACACTCGTGTTCCCCGGCTCGACGACGGGATCGTCAGCGATGGCCGGCCGGAGGTCGATCTCCTTGCCGGTCTCGGCCGAGCGGTAGATCCCGTCCAGCACCCGGAGGATGTCCAGGCCGTGGGTGATCGTCGCGCCTGGCTGTCGCCCGGCGAGGACGCTGTCGACGAAGTCTGCGACCTCGCCCCTGAACGACTCATAGAGCATGAACATGTGGTCGCCGGCCCCCGGGGCGGTCAGTTTTGGCGACTGGGTCAGCGTGGCGCGGGTCGGTCCGGTCCCCGTCGCTGTCGTTATGGTCATGTCCTCGATTCGACCGATGGTGGCGCCGTACTGCCGGTTCAGGAAGGCGCCACCCTGCGAGCCGAGCAACTCGGTGAAGACCCGGTCGCCCTCCGGGATGTGCGACGCCCACGAGACATCGAGGTGAACCGACGCGCCGTTGTCCAGCCGGACGAACGCCGTCGCGAAGTCCTCGACGTCGACCGGCGAGCCGGTCTTCTTCGAGAGGTGGTCGTTGAACTCGTGGTAGATCGAGCCCGAAACGCTGACCGGCCGCGGATTGCCCATGAACCAGAGCGCGAGGTCCAGCATGTGGACGCCGAGGTCGATCAGCGGGCCGCCGCCGGAGCGCTCCTTCTGAGTGAACCAGCCGGAGAGGAAGAAGTCGGCCGCGCCGCGCATCCAGCCGGTGCGGGCGTAGTAGATCCGGCCGAGCTCACCGGCGTCGATCTTCTGCTTGAGGATCATGCTGTCGGGCCGGTAGCGGTTGTTGAGCGCGATCATGAACGCCTGCGTCGGCCGCTCGGCGACGACGGCGGCCAGGCGCTCGCCATCGGCCAGCGTGTTGGACAGCGGCTTCTCCAGGATGACGTGCTTGCCCGCCTCCAGCGCCGCGATCGCCATCGGGACGTGGAGGAAGTTCGGCGTCGCGATCGAGACCGCGTCGACGTGATCGCCGGACAGCATCTCCTGGTAATCGCCGAAGACGCGGGCCCCCTCGACCTTGTACTGGTCGCGGACGCTCTCCGCCGCGGCGGTATTGACATCGGAAAGGGCGACGATCTTCGCGTTCGGGTGCTTCTGATAGGCCTCGATGTGGCGCTGGCCGGGCCAGCCCATGCCGATGATGCCGATGCGCAACGTGTCCATGAAACTCCTCTGGGTTGATCCGGTGATCGGCCGATGTCCAGGGTCCTCGCCCGATCGGTGCCGCCGTGCATGATGCCGCGCCGGCGCCGTCCGCGCGAGGGGGTCCGGGCCGTTTCCCGGCCATCGTGGCGGCCTGCTATCGTGTCGATCTTCGGGCCGAGGCTGATGCAGGATGGAGCGGGGCGCATGGTGGCAGGCAACCGGGGCGGGATCGCGATCGTGACAGGTGGCGGCAGCGGGATCGGCGCTGCCGCCGCCATCGCGCTGGCCGGTGAGGGCTGGACGGTCGGTGTCGTCGGGCGTCGTCCCGAGGCACTGGCCGCGACCGTCACCGCCGGGCGAACCGCCGGACTGCCCGGCTCGATCTTCCCCTACCCCGCCGACGTTACCAACGAGGACCAGATCCGGGAGCTGTTCGACCATTTCCACCGGGATCATGGCCGGGTGGACCTGCTGTTCAACAACGCCGGTATGGGCGCCCCGGCGGTAGACATGGACGAGCTGCCGGTCGCCACGTGGCGTGAGGTCGTCGAGGTCAACCTGACCGGATCATTTCTCTGCACCCGGGAGGCCTTCCGCATCATGCGCCGGCAGGACCCGCGTGGCGGCCGGATCATCAACAACGGGTCAGTCTCGGCCCACGCCCCGCGGCCCCTGACCATCGCCTACACCGCGACCAAGCACGCCATCACCGGCCTGACGAAGTCGACCGCACTCGACGGCCGACCCTATGACATCGCCTGCGGGCAGATCGACATCGGCAACGCCGCCACGGACATGGGCCACCGCGTCGCCCACGGCGCCCTCCAGGCCGATGGCGACATCCGCGAGGAACCGCTGATGGACGTCGAGGAAGTCGGCAGGGCCATCCGCTACATGGCGTCGCTGCCCCTCGAGCACAACGTCCAGTTCATGACGGTGATGGCGACGAAGATGCCGTTCGTCGGGCGCGGGTGACAGCTCCCTGGGCTGAATCCCCCGGCTGATCGACGTTCTGCGGAACGTTCGTCGAGACCCTGGCCAGTCAGGGGCCGGAACACGATGCCCGCGGCACCTCTTCGAGCCCGGGGACTTCAGCCCCGGGACACGACCGAATGCGAGGACCTATCCAATGACCGACACCCCGACCGATCCGCACGATGCCATCCCCGTCGACCGGCGTCCACACGCCACGTCCTGGGAGCGCGACCGGTCGATCATCCGGTTCCCCGACCCGGCGATCGAGGCCCACGACGATCGCTTCCGGAAGATGGCTATCTGGCAGGAGGTCGTTCAGCGGCTCTGGACCGGCGGGCGCTGGGTTGAAGGTCCCGTCTGGTTTGGCGATGGTCGCTACCTGCTGTTCTCGGACATCCCCAACGACCGGATGCTCCGCTGGGACGAGATCACCGGCGAGGTCACGACCTTCCGCCAGCCCGCCAGCCACTCCAACGGCAACACCCGCGACCGGCAGGGCCGCCTGATCTCCTGCGAGCATGGCGCCCGCCGCGTTACCCGGACCGAACACGATGGAACGCTGACCGTCCTGATGGACGGGTATGACGGTAAGCGGCTCAACGCGCCCAACGACGTCGCCGTCCACTCCGACGGCTCGATCTGGTTCACCGACCCTGGCTACGGGATCGACGGCAACTACGAGGGCCACCGCGCCGACCCGGAACTGCCTCGCCATGTCTACCGGATCGACCCGGCGACCGGCGCCGGCGAACCGGTGATCACCGGGATGAACCGGCCCAACGGGATCTGCTTCTCGCCGGACGAGTCGCGCGTCTATGTCGTCGACACCGACCAGCTCCGCGTCTTCGACGTCGCGGATGGGCGGGCGACCAATGGCCGCGTCTTCGTCGACCTGTCCGGCGCCGGCGGCTCGGACGGAATGCGCTGCGACCGCAACGGCAACGTCTGGGCATCGGCCGGCGGCGGCGGGGCAGGATGGGACGGCGTCCACTGCTACAGCCCCGAAGGCGAGCTGCTCGGCCAGATCCACCTGCCGGAGGTCGCCTCGAACCTCTGCTTCGGGGGGCTGAAGAAGAACCGGCTGTTCATCACCGCTGGCCAATCGCTGTACAGCGTCTTCGTCGAGGCGCAGGGGGCGCAGGTACCCTGAGCGCTCCCTGCCCGTCCCCGCCCGGACGGGCAGGCGTCGCTGACCACGCGCGCCGCCCCGACGCTGCTAGACTCCATCCCCAGTACGCGCAAGCCCCAGCACCCAAGCGGGAGAGGAGTCCCCTCGTGAACATTCCGACGGTCGAGAACCTGATCCCGATGGTGGTCGAGAGCACCAACCGTGGCGAGCGGTCGTTCGACATCTATTCCAGGCTGCTCAAGGAGCGGATCATCTTCGTCGGCCAGCCGATCGACGACCAGATCGCCAACCTGATCATCGCCCAGCTCCTGTTCCTCGCTCACGACGACAGCGAGCAGGACATCCGGATGTACATCAACTCGCCGGGCGGTGTGATCTATTCCGGCCTCGCCATCTACGACACGATGCAGATGATCAAGCCGGACGTCGCCACCTACTGCATGGGCTTCGGCGCCAGCATGGCGACGGTGCTGCTCGGCGGCGGCGCGCCCGGCAAGCGGTTCGCCCTGCCATCCGCCCGGATGATGATCCACCAGGGTTCCAGCGGTTTCCGGGGCAACGTCCCCGACATCGAGGTGGCCGCCCGCGAGACCCTGCTGCTCTCCAGCCGCTGCATCGAGTTGCTGGCCCAGCACTGCAACCAGCCGCTGGAGAAGGTCAAGGCCGACTCCGCTCGCGACTACTACATGAGTGCCGGCGAGGCCAAGGAGTACGGCCTGATCGACGAGGTTCTCGTCGCGGAGAAGGCCGTCGCCGGGCTGGCCGAGCCGAGCGGCATCTAGCGCTTCCCTGATCAAATTCCGCTCACGACGGCCCCGGACATGGAACGTCCGGGGCCGTCGTGCGTCTCCGTTAGGGAATGGCATGGCGGCCAGGACGACGGCCGCCCCGCTACAGTGAGACCCGCCCGGACTGCGCCAACGCATGATGAGGAGACCTGATGACTCGACGACGACGCATGATCAGTCCCGGCCTCCTGCTCGCGGGAGCACTCACTTTCGGGGCAGCGGGGCCTGTCGCCGCCGGAGATGCCACTCCCGGGGCCACGCCGACGACCGGCACCGGCTGGACGCTGGCGTCGCAGGAGACCATCGGGGGCGACGGGATGCAGCCACTCGCCCTCTCGCCGGATGGCTCCGCGATCGCGATGTGGGACACCGATCAGGGCGAGATCTGCTCGTTCCCGACCATCACCCGCGAAGCGCCGACCTGTGCCCCGTTTACCGCTTCCGTCCTGCTGGATTCGGTTGCCTGGTCGCCGGACGGCTCCCGGTTGGTCTTCACCGAGAACTTCACCCAGTATCTCGAGGAGTCCGATATCCATGTCTTCGATGTCGGGAGCGGTGAGGTGACGAACCTGACGGATGACGGCGTCGAGGGCAGCCCGTTCGGCTCCGACGAGCCGAGCGACATCGATCTCGCGCCGGCCTGGTCACCGGACGGAACGGAGATCGTCTTCGCCCGCAGCGATTCCCTGCGCGTCGACGGGACCTCCCTCTACCGGATCGCGGCGGATGGGAGTGGTGAAGCGGACAGGATCGATCGGGTGAGCAGCTATTCCATCGCGGTCTACGGCGGGATCCACTGGGTCGAGGACGACCGCATCCTCTACTCGGTCATGGCTCCGGAGGTAGACCCCGACAACGGGATCTGGGAAATCGACCCGGCCGGCGGAGAGCCGAACCAGCTGGTCGACGCCAACGAGTACGACACGACGACGATGATCCTGGCCGACGCCTCATCCGACGGTGCCAGCGGTCTGGTCATCGATCAGCGAGCCATGGCCGAGTATTCGATCCCGCTCACCCGGCCGACTCACTATCTCCTCGACCTCGAGACCGGCGACACCACCGCGCTGGACTTCGGGGCGATCGGCCTGCCACCGTCCGAGGCCCTTGCCACGGACAGTGGTGTCCCGCAGTCCGTCATGGCGGTCGGGTTCTCCCCGGAGGGCGACCGGTTCGCGGCAGCGGTCACCTTGCCGGGCGGCGAGCGGCAGCTCTGGGTGGTCGACATCGCCACCGTCGAGCACACGGTCGCCGGTGAGTTGGATGACCCGATCGGCGCGTTCGGAACCCGGCCGGGACTGGACTGGGGGGAGAACGACTCCCTGCTCGGCCCGGGTGCGGCGCGGACCGGCATCCTCATGATGCTGGAGCCCGCCGACTGATACGCGGATGAAACCTGGCGGCCAGTGGCGGCGTCAGTTCACTGGGAAAGTGGCGACAGCGCCAGCTTCCCCGGTTGACCCCTCCCCTACCAGACGGAGTTTCCCCTGATGCCTCGACGCTCGACCTCGCTGGGCCTGCTTGCAGCCGCATGCCTCACGCTTGGCAGCACCCTGTCGGCCGCCGCCTTCCCGATCGACCTCCACCCCACGCCGAGCATCGTCCCGGCCGCCACGCAGACGGTCCTCGGTGGCGATGACCTCGCTGCCCTCGCCCTCTCGCCGGACGGCTCAACCTACGCTGCCTGGGACCTCTCCGGTGACGGAGCGATCTGCGCGATGCCCCTGGATCAGGAGGCTGAAACGGATACGGACTGCGTCCCGTTCCCGGCGTCCGTGGCGGTCGACTCGGTCCGGTGGTCTCCGGACGGCACCCGGTTCGCCTTCACCGAGGACGCCACACGCCAGATGCTGGAATCCGACATCTGGCTCTTCGACGTCCCGTCTGGAGAGCTGACCAACCTCACCGACGACGGGGCTGAGGGTCCCCTGATCAGCTCGGCGGAAAGGACTGACCAGGCAACGGTCGACCTGTCACCGGCGTGGTCACCGGATGGCACCGAGATCGTCTTCTCTCGTAGCCCCTGGGTCGACGGCGGAGGCGTGGCCGAAAACGCGCTGTACCGGGTCCCGACCGACGGGAGCGGTCCCGCCCAGGAGATCGCCGTCGTCTCCGGGACATGGGCCGCAGCGTATGGCGGCATCCACTGGCCCGAGGACGACCGGATCCTCTACACCGTCGCAGCACCGGGCGGCGACCCGGACGACGGGATCTGGGCAATCGATCCGGATGGCGACGCGCCCGAGCGACTGATCCAGCCGCCAGATGACCAGGAACAGTACCCGCTCCTTCTGCTCGACGTCACGGCCGATGGCAGCGGGATCGTGATGGATCGGCAAGCACAACAGACCAACGAGGTTCCGCCGCGGACGCGGTACTTCCTGGCCGACTTCGACACGGGAGAGCTCAGCCCGCTGGACTTCGGGGCCAGCGAGAGCACGGCCGACGACATCTTCGCGACAGGGAGCGACATCCCGCTCCATATCACCGCAGTCGGGCTGTCCCCGGACAGGCGGTCCCTGGCGATGGCCATCGTGCTGGCTGACCAGTCGCGGGAGATCCGGCTGCTGGACCTCGAGACCGGCGACTACACCGTCGCCGTCGAGCACGAACATCCACTCGGACAAGCTGACCATCGTCCAGGCATCGACTGGAGCACGGGGGACCGGCTGATGGCACCGAGCGCGGGCCGGACCGCCGTACTGTTCGAGTTGGTCCCGGCGGACGAGAGCGCCTGACCCTGGCGCCACACGCGACGGGAGAACGCCGGGCCGGGATCAGGCAACGATCTCGCGCCCCCCGTCTCCCGACAGGTGCTCGCCCCGGTCGATGATCTCGCGCAGGTGGCCGACGGCGGTCCAGATGTCGTGGTACGAGGTGTAGAGCGGGATCGGCGCCAGGCGGACGACGTCCGGCGGGCGGAAGTCGGGGATCACGCCGCGCTGCTTGAGCGCCCGGGCCACCCCCGGTCCGGCGTCGTGCTCGACGGCGATATGCCCGCCCCGTCGCTGCGGATCGGACGGCGTGCCGATGCGGTAGCCGTACGGCTCGCCGGTCAGTCCGGTCGCCTCCAGCAGCTGGACGAGGTAAGCGGTCTGGGCGAGCGATTTGTCGCGCAGCCGGTCCATCCCCGCCTCCACCGTGATCCGGAGGGAGCCGGCCAGCGGCGCCAGCCCGAGCAGCGGCGGCGTCCCGATCTGCCAGGCGCCGGCGCTCATCGCGCCGGTGAACTCGTGGCGCATGTCGAACTGGCGCTCCTTGTCGGAGCCCCACCAGCCGGCCAGCCCCGGGACGGTGCCGAAGTGCCGGCGGTTGACGTACAGCCCGGCGACGGCGCCCGGCCCGGCGTTCAGGTACTTATACGAGCACCAGACGGCGAAGTCGACGCCCCACTCCGAGAACCGGTGCGGCACGGCGCCGGCCGAGTGGGCGCAGTCGAACCCGATCAGGATGCCGCGCTCGTGGGCCGCCGCTGTCAGCCGCTCCATGTCCAGCAGCTGCCCCGAGCGATAGAGCACCGACGGCAGGAAGACCAGCGCCACCTCATCGGACATCGCGGCGAGCAGGTCGTCCTCGTCGACGGTGCGGCCGTCGCGGCTGCCCACGGCCACGAGGTCGCGATCGGGGTCCCCTCCACGCAGGGCAATCTGCCCCTGGAGCGCGTAGATGTCCGACGGGAAGTCCAGTGCGGTCGCAACGATCCTGGTGCGTCGGCCCTCCGGCCGGTAGAAGGTCGAGACGAGCGCGTGGACGTTCATCGTCGTCGAGCCGGTGACGACGACCTCCTCCGGATCGGCCCCGACCAGCGGCGCCACCTGCGCTCCGAGCGATTCGCCGATCCAGTACCAGGGCGGGTCAGCACGCATCCAGCCATCGATCCCGAGGTCACGCCACTCCCCAAGCACTCGCAGCACCTCGGCTTCGGCATCTCTCGACAGGAGACCCAGCGAGTTGCCATCGAGGTAAACGGTTCCCGGCTGGACGTAGAACCGGTCGCGGAACCCGGCGAGCGGGTCGGCGGCGTCCAGATCGCGGGCATGAGCCTCGGCGGTGATGTCATGGGTGGCGGTAGTCATTGGGCTCCCCCTGGCGTCGGGCTGGTCGGCGGCAAGCATAACAACCTGCCCAGTGAGACTGGTGGAAGGTCCAGCCAACGGCCATCGACGGGCGCGTTCCAATCGCTCGAGACCACCTTGAAGCCGATCGACCGCTCCGAGGTGCAACGCATGGTGACGGACGACCGGTTACCACGTACTGGCTCGCACAGGAGAGCGGTCAGTCACCCAGCGTCGGGCAATGACCGGATGATCGGTATCCCTGACCGACTATCCGCAATTCCTATAATCCATATGGTCCAACGGACCGTCCGGCGCACCGTCGGGCGTCGTGAATGGCCGATCAAGCTTCGTGAACCGACAGGGATGAGCCCTCCGGTAGTGCTGATTCGACAGGCATCGTCCCTGCGATGGCCCTTCTCTTGAATGAATCATCTTGTTCCGGCGTCTTGTCCGCGCTTCCGACAGGAAGGCCGGCCGGCTTTGATTCCGACGTAATCAGTCGCCCCCTATGCCCCGCCTGGAGGCGACCATGACCGACGAGGATCACGTGCCTAGCGCGCTATCAGAAATCGACAATCTCCCCGTATGGCTGCGGGCCGTCTGGGAGAACACCTCCGACGCGATCGCGGTCTCGAGTGAGGACGGGACGGTCCTGCTCGCGAACCCCTCCTACCTGGCACTGTACGGCTACGATCACGACGAGGTCGTCGGGCATAGCTTTGCCGTAATCTTCCCGGAGGAGCAGCGAGCCTGGGCTGAAGAGCAGCATCGTGCGGTGTTCGCCGCCCCCGCATCGCGTGGCGTGTACGAGGCGCGTATCCGTCGCAGGGACGGAACAGAACGACTGGTCGAGGCCCGGGCCGACTTCATCATCGAAGACGGCACCCGGACGGCGATGATCTCGACGATCCGGGACATCACCAACCGCAAGCGCGTCGAAGAGGCCCTGCGGGAGAGCGAGCAGCAGCTCCGCCTGATCGTCGAGAACGCGCAGACCTATGCCATCTTCCTGACTGATCCGGAGGATCGCGTCACCGACTGGTTCGCCGGCGCGGAAGCCGTCTATGGCTGGACGGCCGACGAGATCAGGGGCCAGCCGGCCGCGATCACATTCATCCCCGAAGACCGGGAAGCGGGGGCGCCGGCGGAGGAGACGCGGATCGCCGCGAACGAGGGGACCGCCCCGAATGTGCGCTGGCACCAGCGCAAGGACGGGACGCGCGTCTTCATCGAGGGAGTCTCGACAGCCCTGCGGGATGAGGACGGCGTACTGCGCGGATTCCTCAAGATCGGCCAGGACGTCACCGAGCGTCACCGGGCCGAGACGGAGCGCGAGCAGGCCCGGCTGATGGCCGAGCGAGCCGTGGTGGCGCGCGACCACTTCCTGTCGATCGGCGCCCACGAGCTGCGCACCCCGGTCACCTCCCTGAAAGGGACCGCCCAGCTGCTTAGTCGCTCGATCAGGATGGGTCGCATCGAGCAAGAGCGCCTCGAGCGGTACAGCAAGGGGCTGGTCGAGAGCAGCGAGCGTCTGGAGCTGATGGTCAACGAGCTGTTCGATGTTGGCCGGCTGCACCTGAGCGAATCCGGGCCGACGGCGGCGAACCTCGAGCGGATCGATTTGACAAAGCTGATTACCCAGGCGGCCGACCGGTACTGGCGCGCCCGCACCTTCCACCGGTTGACGATCCAGGCCAATCAGGGGCCGCCCATCATGGGTGACCCTCACCGCATCCAGCAGGTGATCGTCAACCTCGTCGAGAACGCGCTGAAGTACTCAGCGGCCAGCACACCAGTGCAGGTCACGCTCGGCTTCGAGCCCGGCGGGGCGCTGATCACCGTGACGGATCAGGGGATCGGACTCCCACCCGGCTCGGAGGAAAGCATCTTTGAGCCGTTCAACCGGGCCACGAACGCGGCGACGAGCACCATCCCTGGTCTGGGCCTCGGGCTCTACATCAGCCAGAAGATCGTCGAAGCACACGGTGGCCGGCTGTGGGCCGAGAGCGCGGGAGTTTCCCAGGGAACGACGATGTCCCTCTGGTTGCCGGTTGACGAGCCCGATCGGCCGCTCACGACCAGCGAGTCCTAACTCCGGCGCCAGCTTCGCCGGCTCCTGCCTGTACCCGAGAAGCGACGGTGGTTGGCAGGTCGAATCGCTACGTTCAGGCAGCGCCAACCCGGGTGCGATCGAGGGTTAGCCGGCCACAGGACGTGCCTGATGGGGACCTGCCCTAGGGCACCAGCTGAGGGCATATTGACTGCGAAGGAAAGACGAACTGGAGTATCGTGCCCGCTCATGGGCCACGCCGCCCGATAGCGCGCACGGGGAGGCGAATGAACCATGGAAGATACGCCACAGGTAGGACTCGACCCGAGGACGCTGGTCTTCGACCGTGAGCGCCAGCGCCAGGTGATGTGGATCGAGGGCGTCGTCCCGCTTCCCGTCGGAGCCGTGATCGAACTAGTCAGCCCGAACGTCAATGCCGAAGTCGTGGGCGTGAGGCTTATCGCCGGCACTGCAACGATTCCGGCGACGGTCTGCCTGGACGTCCGGGTACCTGCACGGTTCTACGGCGACGAGGCGGGCGATTAGGCGGGCGATTAGGCCGGATCTTCCCACCTGGCGCATAGGTCACCCCCAAACCAACAGCCGCCCTCGGGTGTGAGGGCGGCTGTTGGTTGTCCCTTGGTTGTCACCAGCCATTCCTGGCTGATCTCCCTGCGACTGCTGTTCCTCGGTCTGCCCCGCGTCGTATCTCTGCCAGGGCCTGCTCGCAGGGAATGGGTCACCGGCATCGGATCGGTGACGGACAGGGCCGCTCCATCCGGATGGAGAGGAACGCACAAGGGGGGCCGAAAGGGGCGCAACTCGCACCGAGCGACGCAGCACCTCGCAGGCAGGGGACCTGGGACAATCTTGAGTCTGGGACTCAGCGTCGCAGGAGTTGGTCACTCCAGCAGCACCGACGTCCCAGCAGGTTTGCCTGTCGCTCACCGATGGCAACGATGGACCAGTTGGGGATTACCTGGAACGCCACACACCGGCGACGACTCGAACCTGCCGCGTCACCCGATGGACGGGCTGGTACTGCCCCTGGGTCGCGACAGGGTCGACCCGGACCGCGGCGGTCGTCGCGGCAGATCCAGGCCTGGACAAGTCATGGGCGAGCAGATCATGGGCCAGCCGGGAATCAGCAGCCGACGGTGCACCCCCTCCAGGCTGCAGATCCTGGCCCATGTGGCGCCCGATCACGATGCCCGCGAGAGTTCCAAGGACCGCGATCACGAGGGTCGGAACAATGATCTCCGCCTCGTGCAGGTCCAGACCGAGCACCTCATCGAGCGCGTAGCGCCCATGTCCCATCAGCGACAGGCCGGTCGCGGTCACCGCGAGCAGGGCCGGAAACTCGAAGCCGCCATCTGTGTTCCAGAAGCCGTGACGCCAGTGCACCAGCATGATGGCGGCGAGCATCACGGCCAGGATCAGGGCGGGGCCGACCGGGCCGAGCAAGCCGGTGATGGTCAGGAGGCCCGCGGTGATCTCGCTCACCGCGACCGCGATGGCCCACACCCGGGGCGGGCGGAGCCTGAGAGAACCCAGGAACTGAGCGGTCCCGGACAGGCCGGCCCCGCCGAACCAGTCGAAGAGTTTCTGGGCACCATGGGCAACCATCAGGGAGCCCAGACCCAGGCGCATGATCAGGAGTCCAAGTTCAAGCATGGGACATCACCCCCGCGGAATCAGGGAGACAGCCAGTCGGCGATACCCGACTGGCTGTCTCCCCCGACCGAGCCCTCGGACAGGCTCATGGCAGGGAGGGATCGGTCAGCTGAACGCGGTCGAACGCTCTATGACTTACGACTGCTGCTCACCAGCATTACCCGCACCAAGGGCATCGGGTTGCTGGATCTGCCCACTCGCGATCGAGATCCGGCGCGGCCGGGCCTGCTCGGCCTTGGGGGCAATCACCCTGACGACCCCGTTCTCAAACGACGCCTGGACGTGATCCGCGTCGATCTGGAACGGAAGAGTGATGCTGCGGCGGAAGGTACCGCTGGGCAGCTCGTGGACGTACCAGGTCGCGTCCTTGGTCTCGTCAGTCTCGGCGGTGTTGCCGATACTGCCACTCAGGCTGATGGTGTTCTGGTGCACCGTGACTTCGAGGTCATCCGGGCGCATTCCGGGAACGGCCGCCATCACCACGGCCTGCGTATCCGTGGCGTAGACATCGAACGGCATAGCCTGGGCGACGCCGGTGCCGCCGTTGCCCTCTCGCGACCAGAGCGTCCGGAACGGACCGCCGCCGAGCATCTCGTTGACCGCACGGTCGAGGGTGTTCTGGAGCGAAAGGACCTCAGGGAAAAGGGTGGACCGCATCATGGGAATTACCTCCATCGTTCAATCCAAGCGGACCCGAATCAAACGACGATGGCAATCGAGCCACTCGTCACTTGCTATTTTACTACTTCATTATGTCTGGTCAAGTCCCATCGGGCTGGTTCGATGGCTGACCCAATCTCCGAGTTGGCTCGCCAACTGGCCGCCCGATAACATCCGACGACGGTCGGCTCGCTCGCGTGCGGCATGGAGCGCCTCGCCGGTGACTTCGCTGCCTGAGCTCAGGACAACGACCCGGCGCCAGAGTTGAATATGGGCCCTGCTCTGGCGCCGAGGCGGGACGGAGATCAGAGGTGTCAGAGCGTTACGGGATCTTATTGATCAGTCAGCTCAGCGACGATGTCCAAGAGGACATCCAGGTCGAACGGCTTGACGAGATAGTGCTCGAAGTCGTACCGGGCCTGATTCTCAAGGGCCCGGTCGATGAGACGCTGATCGGTCGAGGTAACGAGAACGGGAACTCGCTCGGTGATCGCTGCCTGCTCCAGTTGCTCCAGGAGTTCGCACCCTGAACGGTGGGTGACGGCGAGATCGATGATCAGCAGATCCGGCTGGGTCGCGACGATCAGGGAGAAGAGCGAAGGGATGTAATCGCTGGCGGTGACGCCGTACCGCTCGTCGGCGAGCAGTTCGGCGATGAGCTCCCGGAACTCCGGTGAGCTGTCGATCAGGAAGACATGCGCCCGCGTCTGCTGCTCGGAGAGCAGGCTGTCCAGCTTGGCCCGGTCAACCGATCGTGATGCCATCCGTATTCCTTGCAGCGGTCACTGCCAATCAGCATGGCAGCGGTGGTGACGAGATCTCGCCACCACCACTCCAGCACGCACAAACGCCGTCGGGAAGCCGGAGTGTAACAGGTGCCCAAGCCACGATCGAAACCACAACTCCAGCGACCAAGAGGACAACGCGAGGGCGATCAGGTCGCCGACAATCTGGGCCAGCGGGGAGTCGTCCTTCTTGATCGGGCCCCTTGGCCTGCTGACAAGCCTCGCCGAGACGGGCGAACTTGACGGGATCACCACCGACATCGGGATGCAGTTGGCGAGCTCTCAATCGCCAGGCGGACTCGATCTCGGGAAGTGTGGCCCCGGGATACAGGCCCAGGGTCGTCGCCACTCACTGGGAGCATGTTGACCCGATATTCACCGGCAGCGCCGGTCGGATTCCCGGCCGGGGCGACTGGTTTCACCACCGGGACCTCGTCCAGCGGGCCGGGGTATCGGCCATACCGATTCACAGCCTGCGGCGTACCCACGCGACGCTGGCGATGGCTGCCGGGACGCATCCCCGGATTGTCAGTGGGCAGCTGGGCCACTCGTCGATCCGCGTCACGCTCAACACCTACAGCCATGTCTCACCCGACATGACTGCCCTGGCGATGGAGCGCCTCAGTCTACCCATGTTCGCCTCGCCAGCGGCGACATACACGACAACATCGCGCTGGAAAACGATGAAGACCGGGCGAAATCTCGCGAGAATACTCGCGAGATTTCGCCCGGTCTTCGCGTCCTGAAGGGGTAAACGACCCCTCCTGAACACTACCGGTTGTAGTACTCGACGATCAGCTGCTCGTCGCAGACGACCGGGATCTCCTCACGCGGCGGGATATAGGCAAAGCGGGCAGCCATGCCGTTGTCCTCGAGCGTGATGTACGGAGCCGGCTGGACCTCCTGGCGAAGGTCGTTGAACATCGCGAGCTGCTTGCTCTTCTCGCGGATGGTGATCACGTCGCCCGGCTTGAGCTGCATGGACGGGATGCTGGCCTTGCGGCCGTTGACCCGGAAGTGGCCGTGCGTCACGAACTGGCGGGCGGCGAAGATGCTCGGCGCGAGACCGGCCCGGAGGACGAGGGCGTCCAACCGGCCTTCGAGGAACTGCAACAGCAGGTCACCCGTCGGTCCCTTGCGCTTGACGACCTTGGCGTAGGCACTCTGCAGATACTTCTCGCTGATGTTGTACTGGAAGCGCAGCCGCTGCTTCTCCATCAGCTGGGTCCCGTATTCGGACCGGCGGCGACGGCGGTTCTGGCCGTGCTGGCCCGGCGCGTACGGCCGGTTGCGGAGGTACTTCTGGGCCTTCGGCGTCAGCGCGACGCCAAGGGCACGGGACTTCTTGACCTTGGGACCGGTGAAGTTCACGGTGCGGTACTCCTCGCGGCGACGCCCTGCCGTCGCATCTCATCATCGCGTCTCGCCGCCGGGCGCCGCACCGGGTCGGTGCGGGGTCGCCACATGGGAACGGCGTGGTGATCGTGGCGCCGACAGGGCCATCCGGGTCGGGTCAACGACCGGGACGAGAACGGCGCACGCGAGACACACGGAGCGCAGCCCACCGGACGGTGGCTGCGCTCACCAGATCACCGGACGATGATCGTCCGTCGGTGCCCGCCATGTCAAGGAATCCGACCCGGATCGGCATGTGACGGGCCCGGTATCGCGCCCGGCCCGTCACTCGTGACTAGTCCTCGACGCGCGGCGACAGACGGAACCCGACATCGACGTACCTGACCGTGCCGTCCGGCCGCCGGACGAACGAGAGCGTCAGCGGGAGGCCCTGGATCGTCGCCTGGATGAGATCCGGGCCGACGAACTCGGCGGCCACCTCAGGCTCGGTCGGCGGGGACACGGTCGCGACCACCTCGTCGGGCAACGGGGTGATCTCGAAGAGCAGCGTCAGCCCATCACCGTCCGGCTGGAACGTCAGGGCGGAGTTCGGCACGGCGTAGCGGCCGACGTACTCGGACGGGTCGATCGCCGGCATGGCCGGTGTGGCACCGGCCTCCGGCGTCCCCTCGTCCTCGCCACCAACCAGGCTGACCGAGCCCGACTCGCGCAGATCGGCCAGCTCGTCGTAGGCCTCCGCCGCCGCGGCGAACGACTGGGCGGACGCGAGCGCACCACCGGGCGCGGCGTTGATCAGGACGACGAACGCGAAGCCGGCCTCCGGGGCCATCCAGAACTCGGCATGCTGGCCGAAGGTATCGCCCGGGTGGAGCGCCAGTGGCGTGGTCCCGGCACCCGTCAGCAACCAGCTCATGCCGACGCTCATGCCCGGCTGGCTGGAGATATTGACCTGGGGCTGGCGCATGAAGCGGAGCGCGTACGGGGAGAGCAGCGTCTCACCCTCACCATCGCCCCCGGCCGTGCCGTCTCCCATATGGAAGCGGGCGTAGCGGAGGATGTCCGCCGCCGTTGACCAGGCACCGCCGGCCGGATCGACATTGCGGGGAAAGTACAGGGGCGACTGGAGCTCATTGCCGCTGCCGGGGTCGGCGTATCCCTCGGAGTACGCGCCGGCCTCGACGACGGCCCGGTCGAACGTCGTCGCGGTCATCCCGAGCGGCCCGAAGACCAGGTCGTCCATGGCCTGCCGGTAACTCGTCCCGTGGACCGTGGCGATGACCGAGCCGAGCAGGCAGAACCCGGCGTTGTTGTAGGAGAACAACGCACCGAGCGGGGAGAGCTGCGGCAGCTCCGGGAAGATGTCGCGGACCAGTGCGAGACCGTCCGCATCGTCCTCACCGGTTTCGACGAAGTAATCGCCCCACCAACCACCGGTATGGGTGAGCAGATGGCGGACGGTGACGCGCTCCGAGACCGATTCGTCTGCGACCCGGAACTCGGGCAGATAACTCCGGACTGGCTCGTCGATGTCGAGCAACCCGGCATCCACCAAACGCATCGCCGCCGTGGCGGTCATCGTCTTGGTCAACGACCCGATCTGGAACAGGGTGTCATCGGCGACGGCGCTGCCGGACTCGAGGCTGGCCACGCCAAGCGTTGCGACCTCGACCGTGCCGCCGGACAGGATGCCGAGCGTGGCGCCCGGCACCCCCATCTGCGTCATGGCACCACCCAGCGACTCCGCCACGGCGGTGAACGCCGCGGACGCGTCGTCGGCCAGGCGAACCTCGACCGGGTCGCCGGCGGCGGGAGTGGCCTGGCGGGAGAAGATCGACCGATCCGGCGCGATGGCGCGGACCTCGTTGGGCAGGGCGATCCGGTCGAGCGCGACGATGCTGGTCGCGGCGGCGCTGAGGCGCAGGACATCCCGGCGGGGCAGCCGGACCTTCGAGGTGACGGTGGAAATCGACGAGACCATGGGTGGACCCTCCTGGTAGCCGGGGGGACAGGACGCCCGGCGGCGTAGTGCCGGTTCCTACCCTATCGACCACCGTTGGTCGTTTGGTCGCACGACCATCCCGGAGGTGTCACAGCCCCGCGAAGGATCACAACAGGTGTTGCGATCCTTCATCCTTCAGGGTGCGCTGTCAGTCAGACCCGGCCCAGCACGAGTGAGGCGTTGATGCCGCCGAACCCGAAGGCGTTGGTCAGCACGGTCCCGGCCTGCTGGTCGCGCCCGCCGGCCGGGATGATGTCGAGGTCGCAGTCCGGGTCCTTCTCCGTCAGATTGGCGGTCCCGGGCAGGTGTCCACGCTGGAGGGCCATCGCGCAGATCGCCGTCTCCATCGCGCCGGTGGCGCCGAGGGCATGGGCGTGGAGCCCCTTGGTCCCCGAGACGGCGAGACGGTCAGCGTGGTCGCCGAGCGCCATCCGGATGGCCTTGCACTCGGTCGGGTCATTGAGGACCGTCGACGAGCCGTGGGCGTTGACGTAGTCGATCCGCTCCGCCGCGAGACCGGCATCGGCCAGCGCAAGACCCATCGCGCGCGATGCCTGAGTGCCGTCCGGCCGAGGCGCGGTCATATGGTGAGCATCGCTAGTCGTGCCATACCCCAGCAGTTCGGCATAGATGCGGGCGCCTCGGGCCGTGGCGCGCTCGAACGATTCCAGCGCCAGGATGCAGCTGCCCTCGGCGATCACGAAGCCGTCGCGGCCCGCATCGAACGGCCGGGAAGCCGTGGCGGGGTCGTCGTTGCGCCGGCTGAGGACGTGGATCATGGCGAAGGCGCCGAAGGTCAGCGGCGCGAGCGGCGCCTCGGCACCGCCGGCCAGCATCATCGGCACCCGACCGTCGTGGATCAGCCGGGCCGCCTCCCCGATGGCGATCATCCCGGCCGCGCAGGAGTTGCCGTTGGACAGGGACGGTCCAGTCAGGCCCAGCTCGATCGTGACGTTGGACGAGGCCGCGCCCCCGAACACGGACAGCGCGAGCATCGGGTTGACTGCCCCGGGCCCCTTGACGACGTAGGCCTCGTGCTGGCCCTCAGCGAAGGCGATCCCGCCCAGCGCCGAGCCGACGTAGATGCCGGCCCCGGCCCCCGCCGCAGTCTCCGGCGCCACGCCGGCGTCCTCGAGCGCCATCCGCGCGGCGACCAGCGCGAACTGGCTGAACCGGTCCAGCCGCCGGGCACGCTTGGGTTCCAGGTGATCCAGCGGTTCAAAGTCGACCTCGGCCGCGACCCGGCTGGACATGTGACTGGTATCGAAGCGGGAGATGGGTCGAACGGCCGACTGCCCGGACCTGACGCCGGACCAGAGTCCCTCGGCACCGTCGCCGATCGGAGTGATCGCGCCAATGCCGGTAATGGCGACACGGTGGCGCCCGCGATCGTCCCTGTGCTTGTCGCTCACCGGCGTGGGCTCCCATCCGGGGCGAATCGCTCGTCACGCCCCTCGACGATCCCCTTGATGGTCGCCAGCGTCCGCCCGGCGATCGCCTCGATGAAGTGCGGACCGATGATCCGGTCGGCGATCAGCCCGCCGACGACCGGCCAGGGGGGGCGGAAGTCGTGATCAATCCGGACGACCACCCCGTCGTTCGTCGTCCGGAACGTCCAGGCAACGTCCATCCCCTTGGTCACGCCACCGACATGCACGAAGCGGAGCACCGGAGTCGGGCCGCTCCGGTCCAGAGTCTGCTCGGCCTGCCAGCGAACCGGGATCCGGTCACGACGGGCGGCCATCTCGACGGTCTTGTGATCGTCGGTGCCGGAGAGCCGCCGGACCCAGCGGTAATGCGGCAGGATCTCGGGCCAGCGCTCCGTATCAGCGGCCAGCGCGACGATATGATCCAGTTCGCCGCGCATCGTGACCTCGTTCGCGGTCTTCATCTCGTTCTTTCGTCTTCCCGTTCATCGTCCCTGCATCCACTCGTCACGTCAGGGACGCAACAGTCGCGCCAGAAATACGGGGGACAGGGCCGCCGTAGCGGGCCGGATGTTCCCCAGTACCCCACTGAGCGTCAGGCCCAGCTCGTCGCGTGTGTCGAGCCGGGCCGCGACGTAGTCCATCAGGGGCGGCGCGTGGATGAATCCCTGGACGATCCAGCAAACGTCGCGCTTGGCCGTGAACGCCCGCCGCCGGGACGCGCGGTAGGGTCGCAGGCTCGCCGCGGAGACCGGCCCCTCGTCCCCCTCGCGAAGCGCGGCACTGATCACCGGCACGGCGAGGTTCCCGCCCCGGAGCGCCTCGTAGATCCCGTCTCCCGTAAACGGGTCGAGGAAGGAGGCGGCGTCGCCAACCAGCAGGAATCCGTCGCCGGTTGTCCGGCGGGCGGTCCGGGCCATCCCGCCGACGCCACGGATGTTGCCGACCCGCTCGGCCCCGTCGAGATGGTCCATCACGCCGGGTAGCGCGGCAAGGGAAGCCCGGAAGAACTCGTCCACCGAGCCAGAGCGGGCGGCGACGGTGGCGTCCGAGGCCACGACGGCGACGTTGGTCAGGCCCTGCTCCAGGGGCGCCAGCCCGGCGTAGACGCCGCGGCCGACATGCATCTCCCCGAAGCGGTCCAGATTCTGGACGCTGCGGTAGTGCGCGACGAGGCCGGTCTTGCGGGGCCAGCGTGGCGCGCCGTCCAGCCCAAGCGATCGCGTGACGACCGAGTCGTGACCATCGGCGCCGACCACGATCCGGGCCCGGATCGTCTCACGTTGCCCGCCGAACGTCGCGATCACGCCGGTGACCCGTCCCGCGCAGTCACGGGTGACGTCACGGACATGGGTCCGCTCCCGGATATCAGCCCCGGCGGCCCTGGCCCGCTCGATCAGGAGGGCATCGAGCTTGTGGCGGGACAGCCCCAGCGCGCAGCGACCCGGCTCGGCTCGGGCGAAGTCGGCGCGGAATCGGCCACCGCCGGGGGCATGGACGACCATCGCCGCCATCCGGTGAGCCCCGAGGGCGTCGATCTCTGCGGCCAGGCCCATGGCATCGAGTTGCGCGGCACCGCCAGCGTTGATGTACTCGGAGCAGGGCTTGTGGCGCGGAAACGCCGCCTTGTCGAGCAGCAGGACGCGGTGCCCGGCGGCGGCCAGCCCCGCGGCGACCGTGCTGCCGGCCGGACCACCGCCAACGACGACCGCCTCGACATCGGTGGGAAGCGCTCGCCGCTCGTCAGTCAAGGCCATCGGTGGTTCCCGTCGTCATGCCGCTTCCCCGCCCGACCGCCGCCATGCGGAACCAGGGGTGGCGGCTGATCGTGGCGGAGGAGTCGTCAACCCCGGCCCGCCGCAGCAGTTCACGCAGTTCCGGGACCGTGTACGCCCGCCGGACCGAGAGCGGCGCGTCGTTCCGGGTCAGCCGGTTCCTGGACGTCGCCCGCGACGCGACCCAGGCCGCGGCGTAACCCAGCCTCCCGCGGCGCAGGTCGTTGAGGATGAACCCGGATCGGGAGAGTCGCTGCATCTCGCGCAGCACGGCGACGGCATCGTCCGGCGCGAGGTGATGGAGCGCGAGCGAGCAGACTACGACGTCGAAGGCGCCGTCCGGCTCCGGTACCGACCGGGCGTCGTACCGCGCCACGGTGATCTCCGGCACGCCGTCCGTCGCCGCCCGGGCCAGTGCGAGGATCTTCTCGTCGATGTCCGAGGCGACGACCTGGACGGGCTGGCCGTCCCTGCGGGCCCGCCGGACGATCGCGAGGGGGATATCGGCTGACCCCGTCGCCAGGTCAAGGATACGCGCCGGCTGCCCGGCCGGGACCTCGCCGAGTAGTGGCGACAGGTGCCGGAGAACGGTCCGGGTGCCACCGAGCAGGGCGTTGACGCGCTCGATATCGCGGAAGTTGGCCGCCAGCTCGGCGGGGTCGTGTTCACCGCCGTCGAGCAGCTCATCGCGCCCGTCGCGCGGCATCGGCGCGGGCAGGAGTTTGCCGAGCCGGTCGAACCAGCGTGCCGCGCGTGTCATCCTCGCCGGTCTCCTTCATCATCGGGGTCGGTCATGCAATCGTCGTTGATGGCCCTCGCGAGCGCCACCCGGACCGGGCATGACCGGACGGGGCATCATCCGGAGACGAGCGCCACGGCCCACCCGATCCCGAGCGCGACCACCGCCGGTGCGACGACCGGGAAGCAGGATCTGATCGCGGCCGGATGATCATACCGGGCATGCACGGCGTTGGCCGCCACGAGCGTGATGGCCAGCCCGGCGCCGACGACGACGGGGAGCGGCCGGCCGGTCAGCCACGGCGCCAGCGCGACGGCCACCACCGCCGCCACGCCGACGGCGCCCCGGCATGCCCACAGTGCCCGTCGCTCACCCAGCACGACGGCAAGGGTGCGGACGCCGTTGTCCCGGTCGGTCGCGACGTCGGGCAGCGACTGGGCGATCTGGACGGCGACGATCGCCGCCGCCCCGATCGGGTAGATGGCGAACAGGCCCGGCGGCACCCTGTCGATCACCGCCCAGACCCAGATCGGCAGCAGTGGCAGCGCGACCAGGTACGGCACCCACGACCACACGGTCCGCTTGAACCAGAGGCTGTAGGCGACCCCGGCCCCGGTCCCCAGTGCGCAGAGACTGAGCGCGTCCCAGCCGAGCGGCAGGACGAGGGCGACCATCATCGCGGTGCCGAAGCCGGCCATCGTCCGGGCGCCACGCAGCGAGACCAGCCCGGAGGGAATGGGCTTGTCGGGCCGGGCGACAGCGTCGAGTTCGACATCGACCAGCTCATTGGTCGCGCCGATCGCCAGCTGCCCGCCCAGCATCGCGCCCAGCAGGAGCACCATCGTCCCGGTTCCCGGCCAGCCTTCGGCGGCGACCAATGCGAACGCCGCCGTCGCCGCCAGCACGACGATGATCGGGACGGCATGCGGCAGGACGAGGTACCCGCGGACCCGATCGAGCACACGGGGGTCGGGGCGTGAACTGGGGACCGGCTCTCGGGTGGTTTCCATCACGCGGCATTGTCCCACCCGGACGAAGTCCCGCGGTGGTCTGGTCCCGAACATCGCAGGGAGACACCGGCCGGACCGCCTACCAGGTCCGCCACCGGGCCAGGCGCTGGCGAAGGAACGTCCAGGGGGACCGTACCGGCTGGCTGGAACTGGCATCGTGCCGTTTGGGACGGACGCCCAACCGGTCGCCGATCCAATCCCTACCCGTTGGATCAGATATGTGGTTGAATGGCGACCGGTCCCGGCAGGGGGTGCGGGACCGGTCGCCCCCATCGTGTCGTCACCGCCGTCGAATGGATACGGAGCAACCGATGACCGTCGCGCTTTCGCGTCGCCAGTACCTCATGTCCATCGCCACAGGGGCCGCGGTCCTTGCCGTCAGCGCCACCCTGCCGTTCGCCGCGACCGCACAGGAGTCGACTCCTGCGGCTGCCGCGCCGGTGAGCATCGTCGCCGGACCCGGCGAAGGCGAGTTCACGGTCACCCACGCCCAGGGCGAGACTGTCGTCCCGGCCAACCCCGAGACGATCTACAGCTACGACTTCGCGAGCATCGACACGATGCTGGCACTCGGGATTCCGGTCGCCGGCGCGCCGGTGCTGGAGAACGCCGGCGCCACGACGCCGTTCGACGACCTCGATGCCGAGAACATCGGCTCTCTCTTCGAGCCGGACTATGAGGCGGTCGCCGCCGGTGAGCCGGACCTGATCATCGTCGCTGGCCGTTCGGCCGCGGCCCTCCCCCAGCTCAGCGAGATCGCCCCGACCATCGACCTCAGCTTCGGCACGGGCGACATCGTCGCGGACCTGAGCGCCAACACGATGATCCTGGCCGAGCTGAGCGGCACCCAGGACCAGGCGACGGAGATCCTCAACGGGATCACCGAGCGCGTCGCGGCCCTGCAGGCGCAGGTGCCCAGCCTTGGCACCGGCATGGTCATCATGACCTCCGGCGGATCGATTACCGCTCTCGCTCCGGGCAACGACCGTGGTGGTCGCGGTGGCCTGATCTACTCGACGCTGGGCATCCAGCCGCCGCTCCAGGACCTCGAGACCGCCACCCACGGCGAGCCGATCTCCCCGGAATTCCTGCTGGAGCACGACGCCGACTGGCTGTTCGTGATCGACCGCGACGCCGCCATCGGCGAGACCGAGAGCGCCGCGGCGCAGGAAGTCCTCGACAACGAGGTAGTCGCCCAGACCACGGCCGCCCACGAAGGTCACATCGTCTACCTCAACCCGTTCGACTGGTACATCATCTCCGGCGCGGGGCTGGACAGCATGCAGCGCATGCTGACCGAGCTGGAGACGGCGTTCGGTTCCGTGGCTGCGACCGCGACGCCCGCCGCCTGATCCCTCCTGACCCGGCAGCGTGATGGGCGACCGTCGCGCCAGCCGGGTCACCCTCGTTGAATCCACCAGGTGACTCCGTGGTCCTTTCCGCCTCCATCGCCGAACCGGCGAACCACTCCGCGCCCATCCGATCGCGCACCGTCGACCGTCGCCTGCTTGGCGCGGTCATCGGTGTCCTCATCCTGGCCGCGATCAGCGTCTCGATCGGCGCCTACGATCTGACCATCCGCCAGCTCCTGACCGGCGAGGGCGACCTGCACGCCACCATGATCCTCTGGGCCTCGCGCGTGCCGCGGACCCTGGCGATCATCCTGGTCGGCGTGTCGATGGGCGTGGCCGGACTGATCATGCAGCGGCTGGCCCAGAACCGGTTTGTCTCGCCGTCGACGGCGGGCACGGTCGAGTCGGCCTCGCTCGGGCTGCTGGTCGTCACCGTCCTCGCCCCCGCGACGCCGCAGATCGGCAAGATGGGGGTCGCGACGGTGTTCGCGCTGGCCGGGACGGCGCTGTTCTTCCTGATCCTGCGGAGCGTGCCTCGCCGGTCGCCGCTGATGGTCCCGCTGATCGGGATCATGCTCGGCGGGGTGATCGCCTCGGTGACGACCTTCTTCGCCTACCGCTACGACCTGCTCCAGTCGCTCGGCGCGTGGACGAGCGGCGACTTCTCCAAGGTGCTGCGTGGCCGCTACGAGCTGCTCTGGATCGCCGGCCTCCTGACCATCGTCGCCTACGTGTTCGCCGACCGGTTCACCGTCGCCGGCCTGGGCGAATCGATGACGACCAACCTGGGGATGAACTACCAGCGGGTACTGGTCGGCGGACTGACCCTGGTGGCCGTCGTGACCGCCGTCGCCGTCGTCAGCGTCGGGGCCATCCCTTTTCTCGGCCTGATCATCCCGAACATCGTCTCCATGATCATGGGGGACAACGTCCGCCGGGCAACGCCGTGGGTAGCGGTGTTCGGCGCGGCCTTCCTGCTGCTCTGCGACATCGCGGGCCGGGTCATCCGCTACCCGTACGAGATCCCCATCGGGACCGTCGTCGGCGTGATCGGCAGCGTGATCTTCCTGGTGATGCTGCTCCGGAGCTCGCAGCGTGGCAACTAGCACGGCTGGCCGGCTCCGCCCGGCCCCGACCCACGACCGAGCCCGCCCCATCGCCTGGACCGGACCGGCCGCCCGGCTGACCTTGCTCACGGGCATCGTGCTGGCCGTGATCGCCGTCTTCATGACGATCGAGTCGCGGGGCAACTGGGACTTTATCCTGCCGTTCCGGGGCCGGAAGGTGCTGGCGCTGATCGTCGTCGGCTACGCCATCGCCGCCTCGACGGTGCTGTTCCAGACCATCACCGCCAACCGAATCCTGACCCCGTCAATCATGGGCTTCGACGCGCTCTACCTGCTGATCCAGACGGTCGCCGTGTTCGCGCTCGGCTCCGGGCGGCTGATCCAGGCGGACCCGCGCCTCCGGTTCGGCGTCGAGGTCACGCTGATGGTCGTCTTTGCCGGGGCGTTGTACTGGTGGTTGTTCGTCAAGGCGGAGCGGAGCCTGCCGCTGCTCGTACTGGTCGGAATCATCTTCGGCGTGATGTTCCGCAGCGTGACCGAGCTGCTGCAGCGGCTGATCGACCCGACCGAGTTCGCCGTGCTGCAGGACATCGGCTTCGCGTCGTTCAACACCATCGACCAGACGCTACTGACCGTCTCGACCGCGCTGATCGCCGCCGTCTCGCTGGTGCTGTGGCGCATGAACCGGCAACTGGACGCAATGGCACTCGGCCAGGACATCGCGATCTCGCTGGGGATCGACTACCACCGCGTCGTGCTGGTAACGCTGGCGCTGGTCACGGTCCTGGTTGCCGTCTCGACGGCTCTGGTCGGGCCGATCACCTTCTTCGGGCTGCTGGTCGCCCACCTCGCCTACCTGCTGGCCGGGTCCCAGGCCCACCGCTGGGTGGTCCCGGCGGCAACGCTGTTCGCCGTCCTCGTACTGATCAGCGGACAGATGATCCTGGAGCGCGTCTTCACCTTCAACTCGTCGCTGTCGGTGATCATCGAGTTCGCCGGCGGCATCGTGTTCATCCTGCTGCTCATCCGGGGGTCCAGACGGTGATCGAGGTCGAGAATGTCAGCAAGCGGTACGGACGGGAGACGGTCCTCGACGACGTCTCGCTCAGCATCGAGCGGGGCGGACTGACGTCGATCATCGGACCCAACGGAGCGGGCAAGTCGACGCTGCTGTCGGTGATGAGCCGCCTGCTCAAGTCCGACGGCGGACACGTCCGGGTCGACGGGATGGACGTCACGAATACGCCGGGGCCGAAACTGGCCCGGCGGCTGTCGATCCTGCGGCAGGACAACCACTTCGAGGCCCGGTTGACGGTGCGCGACCTGGTCGCCTTCGGCCGCTATCCCTACTCCGGTGGCCGGCTGACGCCCGAGGACCACGATCAGATCGAGGCGGCCCTGCGATACGTCGAACTGGAAGAGTTGCAGCACCGCTTTCTCGACGAGCTCTCGGGTGGGCAGCGCCAGCGAGCGTTCGTCGCGATGGTGCTCTGCCAGGACACGGACTACGTGCTGCTGGACGAGCCGCTGAACAGCCTGGACATGAAGCACGCGGTCGGCATGATGCGGCGGCTGCGCGGGGTCTGCGACGAGCTCGGCAAGACGATCGTCGTGGTGCTGCACGACATCAACTTCGCGTCGTGCTACTCCGACCGGATCGTCGCGATGAAGGGCGGGCGCCTGCTGCGGCACGGTACGCCGGCCGAGATCATGACGCCCGCGATGCTGCGGGAGATTTACGACATGGATGTCCGGGTCGAGGTGATCGACGGCAACCCGATCGGGGTCTACTTCGCCTGACCGATAGTCAGGTCGATCCAGGTTGACCCTGGAAGACGATCAGCCAACGACAGACGCCCGCCCGGACACCTTTGTCCGGGCGGGCGTCTGTCACTGTGGGGGTCAGAACTGGATCAGGCGTTGGCGTTGGCCTTGGCCTCTTCCTTCTCCGCCTGCTTCTCGGCCTTCTCCTGCTCCTTGAGCTCCTGCTTGGCTTCCTTGCCGACGGTCTTGGTAAAGTCGACGATGCGCTTGGCCATCGCCGTCTCCTCGTCGAGGTTCTGCTTCAGCAGGTCGGCGACCTCCCGCTCGCCGAGGTCCTTCGCGATCTGGACCAGCCCGGTGTACGAGGCGATCTCGTAGTGCTCGGTCTTGGCCGCGCCGAGCAGGTTGCCCATCTCGAGGACTTCCGGCGACGGGTTCTCCTCGTGGAGTTCCTCGTGCTCCTTCCGAAGCCCCTCGGCGGCGTGGCAGGTCACGTCTTCCGGCTTCTCGCCAAGCAGCTTGAACGCCTGCTCCAGACGCTTGACCTGCTCCTTGCTCTCGTTACCGTGCTCCTTGAACGCGGTCTTCATCTCATCGTGCTGCGTCTCCCTCGCCAGCTCACCGAGCGTCTTCGCGATGATGTGCTCGGCGCTGAGGAGGTCGGACAGCTCGTGGAGAAAGAGTTCGCGTGGGGTATCCATTGAAACAATCCCTTGAGGTGGCGCGTCAGTGACGCATCGTTTTCCCGCGGGTGGGTAGTCATGGCGAGTCGGGCGCCGTTACCCATCACTACGCATCGTCGGTGCCATGTACGTTCACCGAGGCCGACGATCACGACCGCCAACGATTCGTTGTCCGCAGGAAGCCACGTCACGTCCTCAGGCGGAGGCGTTGCAGTCGATGACGACGCCGGGCAGCGCGCTGGTCGGCACCCCGTCCAGCACGACCGTCTGGCCGTTGACGATCACCCGGTCGACGCCAACCGGATGAAGGCGCGGCTCGTCCCAGGTCGCCCGATCGGCGTACGTATCCGCGTCGAGGATGACGACGTCGGCACCGAACCCCTCCCGCAGCAGACCACGCCGCGGGATCCGGAACCGCTCGGCCGGGTAACCGCTCATCTTGTGGATGGCCGACTCCAGCGAGACGGCGCCGAGTTCGCGGACGCCCACCCGGACCGCCTGGCCGAAGCAGCCGTAGGCCCGCGGGTGGGCCGACGCGCCGCTATACATGCCATCGGAGGCGACCATCATCTTCGGGTGGCGGAGGGTCGCGGCGGTCTCTTCGGCCAGCGATTCCGGAGTGGTCCGGCGGTGATAAACCATCAACGCGTACGGGTGCTCGGTCTCAAGGATGCGGATAGCAAGCTCACCGAAGGGGATGCCCTCGGCGTCGGCCATCGCCTGGATCTCCTGTCCGACGTAGGTGCCGGTCTGGTCGTCGACGCAGACCGCCCGGTCGCGCATCGGGTCGTTGTTCAGCTTGTCGTCGAGGACGGCCCGCATCATCGCGCGGGTCTCCGGGTCCCGAAGCCGGGCACGGATGGCGTCCGGTCCACCGGCCTGCGCCCACAGTGGCAGCATCAGCGCGAGGTGGGTGCAGCCGGCGGGATAGAGGTACGACTCGAACGAGACGTCGCAGCGCTCCATGCCCTCCGCGAACAGGCGTTCAGACTCCGCGTCGATCCGCTCGTGGGAGATGTGGACCGGGATGCCAGCGGCTTCACCGATCCGCCAGGTCTCGGCGAAGGCGGCGGCCCGGCCGAGGCCGTTGTACCGGACGTGGGCGGCGTAGATGCCGTCGTACTCGGCGGCGACCTTCGACAGGTAGACCAGTTCCTCGGTTGTGGCGAAGGCGCTGGGCTGGTAGTCCAGGCCGAGATTGAGGCACCGGGCGCCCGCGTCGAGCCACTCGCGGGTGAGGTCCGCCATCCGGCGCAGCTCGTGCCCGTCGGGCGAGCGGCTGTCCCACCCCATGACAGCCATGCGGACGGCGCAGTGCGGCACCTGTGGCACGACGTTGACGGGCGTGTTGCCGGGGAAGATGCCGAGGTAGTCGTGAGCCGACGGCCAGCCGATCGGGAACGGCGCCTCGCCGTAGGCGAACCGGAGCCCCTGCCAGAGCTGCTCGGCCGGCTCCCCCGCCAGCGGCGCCCAGCCGAAGCCGTCGGGGGCGGTGAGGTGGGTCGTGACGCCCTGGAGGACGCTGCCGTAACGATACGGGTTGGTCTGATCCGCAATGGCGATCTCGGAGTGGATATGGACGTCGATGAAACCGGGCGCGACGACGCGGCCCGTGGCGTCGATCGCTTCGCCGGCCGTGACGCCGGCGCGAGTGAGATCACCGATGGCGACGATCTGCCCACCGTCGAGTCCGACATCAGCCTGGAACCGCTCGGCCCCCGACCCATCGATGACTGTTCCGCCCGTGATCAGCGTCTCGACCTGCATCCTTGCCCTCCTATGGGCTCAACTCCCACGTAGATGTATTGCATGCTCGCAGACCGAGCTACAGTGGGACAATGATTCGGTGAGGCTGCTGCCCTACCAAGAATGCACATAACCTCCATGCCCAACGATTAGACGGCTAGACTTCCATAAACCCTAAACCCGCCACTAACTAATTCGGCCTACTACGCCGAAACCCAGCAAGCACGTGGAGATCCACATCTGTCTCCGGCAAGCGTCCCTGGTCCTTGATACCTGGCACCAATCACAGCACCGAGCCTCGCACTGATTGCACTGGAGTGAAGATGGACGCCAAGAATTATCGCCTGCAGCAACTGTTCAGCGGGACTCAGCAGTTTGTCATCCCGATTTACCAGCGCCAGTACTCCTGGGAGCAGCGTGACTGGCAGGCGCTCTGGGATGACATCCTGGACGTGTATGAAGAAGGCGGCGAGGATATCCACTTCCTCGGATCGATTGTCAGCAAGCCTTATTCGGCCGCTGCGGGCGGCATCTCCAGCTTCGTCGTGATCGATGGACAACAGCGACTCACGACCTTGACGCTCCTGATCGCGGCGCTGCGCGATACCTTCGCTGCGCTCGACGACGGGCGGGTGGTCACGGCCGACAAACTCCACAACCTGTACCTGACAAACCAGTATGGTGATGGCAACGAACGCTATAAGGTCGTCCCCACCCGTTCAGATCAGGAGCAGTACTTCCGCGTTATCGATCGGAAGGCACTGGCCGCCACGGATCCCAACCGCACTGATCGGATCGGCCCCGCCTATCACTTCTTCACACGACAACTCAGATCGACTGACTCGTCCGGCGCCGTACTCGACTTGACGAAACTTGAAAAGGTCATCCTTGGGCAATTCGAAGTGGTCAGTATCACGCTCGGACCAGACGATAACGATTACCGGGTCTTCGAAAGCCTGAATGCCCGTGGTCGCCCGCTCTCCCAGACGGATCTGCTTCGCAATTACTTCCTGATGCGCTTTGATGGCGACATGCAGGAATCCGTCTATGCCGAGTATTTTCTCCCGATGACGACGTCCCTTCAGGCGCTGCCGCCGAACCGTAGCGACACGATGTTCCAGTATGCCCTTCAGCGAACAGGCATCTATGTCCGGGACAAGGACGTGTACTTCCAGTGGAAACGGCGATGCGACAAGCTCTCACTCCCTGAGCTGCGCGAGGAGATCGCGGGGATCGCGTTCGACTGCGAGAACTTCCTGCGTATCCAGATACCGGCTCTAGAACCAGATGAGCGTGTCCGGTTTCAGCTCGACCGGCTCGTCCGGCTCGGGATCACGACACCAACTCCGTACCTGCTCAACGCCTATCGCTGGTACCGCGGGACAGGCAGTACCGCCTCTGACCGGGACGTCAACGCAGCCGGTCTCGCGACGATCCTGAGCTATATCGAATCGTTCCTGATTCGGAGGTTGCTGTGCGGCATTCCGACTAACCCTTTGAACCGGATCTTCCTCCGCCTCGCAGACCAACTCGATCCCTCGCTCGATCCGGTGACTGCGACACGAGTGGCACTCTCGCAACCCGGTCTTCGCTGGCCGGACGATGTCACCTTCGCCGACAACTTCGCCACATACCCGCTATATAAGGATACCCGTCCCAATCAGCGCCGGTTGATCCTCGATACACTGGAGATGAGTTACGGCCACAAGGAAGCGCTCGACCCGTCTACCACGACGATCGAGCACGTCATGCCCAAGACACTGACGAACGAATGGCGAGATCAGCTCGGTCTCGATGCCGACCGGATCCATGCTCGCTGGCTCGACACGGTCGGCAACTTGACGCTGTCAGGATATAACGCCGAGATGTCTAACAAGCCGTTCGCGGAGAAGCGCAAATGGCTGGCGACGAGCAAATACGATCTGAATGCGATGATCGCTGAACAGGACCATTGGGATGACAACGCTATTCAGGAGCGGGCGAAGGTCCTGACAGAACGCGCAATCCGTATTTGGGTCGGACCGGTGCAGCGCTCCTAATAGATCGGTTCAGACACTACGGGATTAGGAATGTCGCCGTGAACAGCGTGGCGAGCAATGAGAAGAGGGCGACCAACACGGCAATTCGCCGGCGTGACGACTAGCCGTCTTGCCTGTGCCCATGACCGGACGAGACGCGAGTCCAGCCATCAGCGTGGTGATAATCACATTCGCGATCAGCCCCAGCCCCGGATTAGTTCGCCTCAGGCACCTGACGTGCCCATCCCCGACGCCTGTACCCTTCCCGAGACCGGGACCTTGTTCCCGGCTACCCGTCGGACAGCTTCACTGGCCCCGGCTGCGCGGCGACCCGGTCCCATGACGATCCCTCCGGGAACAGGCGACGCTCCAGACGTCCTTGGCGCTCGATCGCCCGCCGGTAGACCCGGTGGGCCTCCGGCTCCGGGTCGTAGCGCTGGGTCTCCCCTTCGGTCGCCCAGTCCGGCGCCGACTCCACGTCGGCCAGCGCGCCGATCCCGACCAGCGCCACGATCGCCGCCCCCGCCGCCGACGCCTCGTCCTCCGGCGGCAGCGCCACGACCGTCTCATCCAGCACGTCGGCCGCCATCTGCAGCCATGCCCGGGACCGCAGCAGCGCCCCGCCGTTGGCAATCACCATCGGGTCCTCGCCGACCAATGGCCGGAGCCGCGCATCGATCAGGGCGAAGCGATAGATCACCGCCTCCAGCATCGCCCGGAGCAGCTGCGCCTTCGTCGTCGACAACCGCAGCCCGGCGATCGTCCCCTCGGCGTGGTCGTTCCAGCTCGGCGAGCGCTCCCCCGCCAGGAACGGCAGCACCGTCAGGCCGTGGCTGTCCGGAGCCATCGCCACCGCCGCCTCATGATCGGCGCTGTCGAATGATGTCCCCAGCAGCTCCCGCAGCCAGGCCGTGGCGTTGCCCCCATTGCTCAGCGCCCCGCCCAGCACGTATCGCTGCGCGTCCAGCCGGTACGCCCATAGCCCGGCCGGCACCGTCACCCGCCCGACCCGCGCGATCATCCGCATCGCGCCGCTGGTCCCGACGGTCAGCGCCAGGCGACCCGGCCGGGCCGCGAAGCAGCCGACGTTGGCAGCCGCCCCGTCGCCGATGGCCGGGAACCATGGCACCCCGGCCAGCGCCGGCCAGCGCGCCGCCCATTCCGGCCGCAGCGGTGCCAGCGGCACGTCCCGCTCGGTCAGCTCCGGCAGCTGGCTGACCTCGATCCCGGCGTGTCCCGCCATCCGGTCGTGCCAGACGCTGTCATGGACCGCCAGCAGGCCCGTCCCGGAGGCCATCGAGACGCTCGTCCGGCCATCGCCGCAGAGCCGCCGGGACAGCAGGTCGGTGAAGGAGCACCAGTGGCGCGTCTGCGCCCACCACTCCGGCCGCTCTGCACGGATCCAGCGCAGCTTGGCCGGCCAGTACGAGGAATGGAGAAAGGCGCCCGTTTCCTGGTGGACCCATTCCGCGTCCAGGTCATCGCGCAACTCGTCGACCTGCGCCCGCGAGCGACTGTCGGCCCAGATCAGGACGGGCGTCGTCGGCTCGCCGTCCGTGTCGAGCCCGACCAGGCTGTGCCAGAACGCGGTCGTCCCTACCCCAGCGATCCGGCTGGCGAGGTCGCCCGCGTTGGCCAGCGCCCCGTCGATGCAGCGCGTCGCGAGGTCGAGCAGCAGCCCAGCGTCGATCTCCGCCCCGCCGTCATCGCTCGTGACCAGATCATACTCCAGCTGGCAGGCGGTCCCCTGAACGGCGCGGACCTGCGTATCGAACAGCAGCGCTCGGAACGACGATGTCCCGAAGTCGAGGGCGAGCACACACGGAGACTGGGCCTGGGCTATCGCGACCGACGGCATGCCGGATCCTCTCCGTCTGGGGGCAAGAGCGACACGGGCACGCGATCACGGCGACTGGCGCCGGCGCCCGGCCGACGGCGGCCAGGCGGCCTCTGATCCGCGGAAGGATACCGACTGCCCCGGACACCCGCCACCGCCACCGACTCCACCGCCGGGAATTTCCAACCAGAGATCCACCCGCCGATCCGTCCGACCGGTGGCCCTGTCGCAACCCGTGGCGAACCGGGTCAGGCCGCCGGCGACCGGGTATTCAGGCTGCGAGGCGATACGGCGGTCGGACGTTCAGGAGTAATCCGGAATGGGGAGCCACGAGTACCAGAAGCACGTAGCCCGGTCCCGTCGTGGCGATCGTTCCTGATCGATGGCTCACCACGAGGCGCAATGGAAGATATCGTCCTCGCCAATCAGCCCTCACCGGGAGGGACCAGGTCCTGTAGTCGCTGATCGCCCAGCTCACCACGGACGAGATCGAGGAGGCGACCCAGCTGATCCGCGACCTGATGGACGATCGGGGTCACCCGTTCCCGGACGGGCGTGGCATGCGCTCGCATCCCGAGCCGCCGGTCGTCGCGGATTGAGGGCCCGCCAGGGGTTGATTACCCGCCGGAGCCCGTCTGCCGGACCAGCTCGTCGAGGATCACCGCCAGGGCACGTGGCCGCGTGATCATGGGATTGTGGTTAGATTCGAACAGGGTCCGCATGGTGTACCCGTCCTGCTCGGCTCGGCGGGCGAAGTCGTCGAACCCTTGAGACGTCTGGACGAACACTCGGCGGTAGGGTGGTGTGTTGTTCGCCCGTAGCCGGATCCGCTGCACGAACGTCCGGCGGGGCTGGACGCCAAGTCGCGGAGCGATCCAGGCGATGTCCCCCGGCTCCAGCAGCCCGAACTCGACAGCCGTCTCCGGGATGGTGCTGATGACGTCGTCGCCCATCCCGATCGTGCAGTCCAGCATCGACTCACCATCCCGGGGCAGGAACGCGTCGATATAGATGAGGTGCGCCAGCCGGTCCGGCACGCGGTCGGCCACGCCGGCGATCACCATCCCGCTGTAGCTGTGTCCGACGAGGACGACGTCGGAGAGATCCTCGAAGACCAGCACGTTGACGATGTCGCGGATGTGGGTGAGCAGATCGATGTCGTGCGAGAACAGGTGCGATCGCTCGCCCAGCCCCGTCATGGTCGGGGTCAGGACGACGTGTCCCTGCTCCCGGAGCAGCGGCGCCAGCTTGCGCCAGTACCACCCGCCGCTCCAGGCCCCGTGCACGAGGACGAACGTCGCCATCGGACCGTATGCCTCCGCAATCCCACGCAGTTGCCGACCATCGATCCAACCCCGGAACGGGTCGATCGCGAAGTATCGTGCATCCCGGGCGATGACCGGGTCGCCGCTCAGCCCCCAGGAGCCATGCGGCTGAAGTCCATGGTCCAGTTGTGTTCCCACGTCGTCCCGCCATCGGCCGAGAAGGCCTGCTCCCAGCGGGCCGAGTGCGGCGTGATGCGGGACCAGACGAAGCGGGCACGGACCGGCGTGCCGTCGTGGACCTCATCCCCGTAGAAAATCCCCTCGCCGGCCTCGAAGCGTCCGACCATCGGCGGCAGCAACGCGCAGCGGACGTTGTCCGCCCAGTGGATGCTCCACATGCCAGAGGCCGGGTCGAACAGCCGGATCGATGCTCCCTCGTAGCCGGGCAGGGCGCCGTCCTGCGGGCGGAAATCGTCGACGTTGCCGATCCCGCCCAGGATGGGATGACACGTGCCGAGCGCCGTGAACGTCGCCCACTTGGTGGAATCCGAGAGACGCGACACCAGCCGGCGGTTATCGATCCGCCAGTCGCCGAACAGGAAGTCGAAGTCATGTGAGCCGGTCGCCGAGGTCGAGTTGGTCATGGGTGCCTCCCATCGGCCTGCCTGGAACACCGCGTGGTGCCGGGCGGATGCCCTGGATGACTCCATGCTGGGGAGTGAAGGGGACGGAACCAACCCTGATTCGGCCCCTCCGGCGGGAGCGAGGCAGGTTCCTCACTGGACCACCGGGAGCGAGCGATCGCCGCTCGGACCGTGGCGAGGACACCCGGAGCAGCCAAGACGGCGCAGGCACGCACATTTCGTGACAGTCTCGTGACCGCGGGAGTCCGATTCAGTGGGTGCGGCGTCGTACAATTACCTGAAGGCTCCTGTCTGGTGACCTATCAGCCATCGCCTTACCGGTACGTCGCTCCGCGTTATCAACCGACGCGGCCTTCCGGGCAACTCGTCGATCCCCCACCGACCCCGGCCATGGCGCCCGCGGGTCACCTCGATCAGGAATGGAAAGCTGATGCAACAGCGAGACGGCAACCAGCCGCCGCGTCCGCAGTCCCCGAACGGCCGCAAGCAGGGCCCCGGCAACAAGAGCAATGACAAGGGCGGCGACCAGCCGTCCCGCCCCCGTATTCCCACCTGGGCGGTGGCGGCGATCGTGATCGCCATCATCGGCTTCTGGGCGTGGACGTCCTTCGGCCGCGAGGACAACGACGGTCGGACCAGCGTCCCCTACTCCGTCCTCCGCGAGCAGGTGGTCGGGAGCAACAACGTCTCCGAGGTCACGATCTCGACGGGAGACGTCGACGCCGATCTCCGGGCCCCGATCTTCTATGACAGCGAAACAGAGACGCTCGTCGCCGGCGCCGGAGACGGGATCACGTCGACCGACAGCATCACCGCTGAGCGGCCGCCGCTCGTCGACGACGTTCAGCTGACCGAGGCGCTGACCGCGGCCGGCACCGATATCGTCGTCAAGGGCGAGCAGCCCAGCGGGTCCGGCTTCGGCGGCATCCTCCTCGCCTTCCTGCCGTTCCTGCTGTTCCTCGGCCTGATCATCTTCATGGCCCGGTCGATGGGACGCGGCCAGCAGAACGTCTTCGGTTTCGGCCGCTCCAAGGCCCGCCAGCACGACCCGGAGCGCCCGCAGGTCTCCTTCGCCGACGTTGCCGGTGAGGACGAGGCCAAGCGCGAGCTGACCGAGGTCGTCGACTTCCTCCGCAACCCGGCCAAGTACCACGCCCTCGGTGCCCGGTTGCCGCGCGGCGTCCTGCTGGTCGGCCCTCCCGGCACCGGCAAGACGCTCCTGGCACGTGCCGTGGCCGGTGAGGCCGGAACCCCGTTCTTCAGCGTCTCGGCCTCCGAGTTCGTCGAGATGTTCGTCGGTGTCGGCGCCAGCCGTGTCCGCGATCTGTTCGAGAAGGCCAAGGCTGCCAGCCCAGCGATCATCTTCGTCGACGAGCTCGACGCCGTCGGTCGTCAGCGGTTCGCCGGCCTCGGCGGTTCCAATGACGAGCGCGAGCAGACCCTCAACCAGATGCTTGTCGAGATGGACGGCTTCGACACCAACCAGGAAGTCATCGTCATGGCGGCGACCAACCGCCCCGACGTCCTGGATCCGGCCCTGCTTCGCCCGGGCCGCTTCGACCGCCAGGTCACTATCGGTCTGCCCGACAAGCGCGGCCGTGAGGCGATCCTCGGCATCCATTCCCGTGGCATCCCGCTGTCCAAGGACGTCGACATCGCGTCGCTGGCCCGCGGCACGACCGGGTTCTCCGGCGCCGATCTGGCCAACCTGGTCAACGAGGCCGCGCTGACCGCCGCGCGCAACAACAAGCGGGAAATCACCCCGCAGGACTTCGAGGAGGCCCTGGACAAGGTCCTGCTCGGCACCACCCGCAGCGGCCTGATGAACGCCAAGGAGCGCGAGGTCGTCGCCTACCACGAGGCTGGCCACGCCATCGTCGCCCACTTCACGCCGGGCTCCGACCCGCTGCGCAAGGTGAGCATCGTCCCCCGCGGCCGCGCCCTGGGCGTCACCGTCCAGATGCCGGACGAGGATCGCCACAATTACAGCCGCACCTACCTGCTCGGCCGGCTGGCCATGCTGCTCGGCGGTCGCGCCGCGGAGATGGTCGTCTACGACGAGGTCACGACGGGCGCCGAGGGCGACCTCAAGGAAGCCACGTCGCTGGCCCGCCGGATGGTCGGACTCTGGGGCATGAGCGCGGACGTCGGTCCGATCTACCTGGGCGTTGGCGAGGAGCATGTCTTCCTCGGCCGCGAGATCACCCAGGACAAGTCGTTCTCCGACAGCACCGCCCAGCGGCTGGACAACTCCATCCGCGACATCGTCGAGACGGCGCTGGACCGGGCGCTGGAAGTCAACACCCGGTTCCGGCCGCAGCTGGACGCCCTGGTCGCCGCGCTGCTCGAGCGCGAGACGATTGACGGCGCGGACGTCGCCCGGATCTTCGGGCCGGCGACTCCGGAGGACCCGAACGCCGGGATGGTCCCGCGCCAGCCGCAGACCCAGCACGACCAGCAGGCTCAGTCGCAGCGGATCAACGCCGACTAGGTTCTGGCTCATCGGAATATCAGCATGAACCGCTGCCCCGATCCCGGGGCGGCGGTTCATGCGTTCACGAGGTGACCGCCACAGACGAACCCCGGTGTCGTGCCATCGCCGCACGCCATCGGCCCGGGTTGGCCAGCCGCTCGCACCCGCGCGGCACAATGGCCGCATGCACGACCATCTCGTCGCCGCGCCGGGCGACATCACGCGACTCGCCGGCTATGCCATCGTTCGCGCCGTGGTCGCGGGCGAGAAGGGTGACCCTCTCGCCGACCCGATCCTGTTCGCTGGCGGCAAGGAGCTGGCCGAACACGCCGCCGCCATCGAGCCCCTGGTCGAGGCCAGGCCGATCGTCACGCCACCCTACGGTCTCCCGGCGACGGCCGTCGTCCACGTCGCCGCTCCACGCTGGCGCAACGGCCAGGGCGACGAGGACTGGCGGCTCGCCCTCACGATCGAGCGGGTCCTCTACGTCGCCCGGCGGGAACGGTTCAGCCGGGTCGCGTTCAGCCCGATCGGCCCGGGGTTCCCACTGGACCGGGCCGCGGAGATCGCCGCAATCACCGCCCATGCCGCCCTGTTCGCGGCCCCGGAGATCGCCGAGGTCCGCTTCGTCTGCCCTTCCCGCACCAGCCTGCGCGCGTACCGCGACGCGATCAGCGCCGTCACGGACTGACGTCGCGCGGGTACGGATCGTGTAACCAGCCCTGGTCCAGAGGGTCGCGAAAGGTGCGGTCCAATGCCGAGTAGCCTCCAGGAGGAGCGTCACCATGTCCGTCGGTTCAGATGCGTCCGTCGTCGATCCCGGATCCGAGGGGACTTCGCCGGAGGTCGAATACGAACTGCCTATTATTCCGGCCGACCAGGCCCGTGATGAACTTGGTCCACTCATCGACGCCGTCCGGTGGAGCCCGGAGCGCATGGCCGAAGTCGAACGGTTGCTCAAGGGATACGTCCACGAGGACGGGCAGGAGAACCGCCCATCCGCCGGCTGACGGCGCCACCACGAAGGGAGCACCATGTCCGCGGAACAGGCGTTGATCCTGGTGATCCTCGTCATCGGTGGCCTGCTGGCCATCATGGTCATCGGTCGTGCCCGGCAGCAGGGAGCAGGATCGAAACGATCACCCCGCGCTCGCGCTCGCCAGGCCGACGGCGGGACCACCGCACCCATCGACGGGGGACACGGCAACGACCATGACCGTGGACAGGACACCAGTGGGAACGACGGCGGTGGAAGCAGCGGTGGTGGGAGCGAGAGTAGCGGCGGAAGCGACAGCGGGGGCGGTGGCAGTGACGGCGGTGGTGGCGGTGGCGACAGCTAGGCGCCTACGCCTTCCGCCTCACCCCCTTCATGCGGTCACGGCGTCCCGAAGAACCGCGGTGCCAGCGGCAGCACGGCGCTAATCGCTTCCCAGGCGACAATCATCTCGGGCGTTTCCTCGTGCGTCGCCCGGAACCAGGCGACGAACTCGGCCAGGTCGTTGAGATCCCACCAGAGGCCGCGGGCCCGGAACATGGCGGGCGAGATCGTTCCCGTCCCTCCTGCCTCCAAGTAGTCGGACCAGTCGTCGCTGGCGTCCGCCCCCGGGATACCCGCCAGGTCGCGCTCCGGTGGGCCCAGCGCCGCCGTGTCCCAGTCGACGAGATGGAGGTCGCCCCCAGGACCCCGAAGGATGTTGCCACCGTGCGGCTCTCCGTGGGTGATCACCCAGCCGGAGCGGTCCGCCAGCACCCGGCTGACACGCGCGTCATGGGCCCTCAGTGCCTGCCGGATGCCGTCCGCATGAAGAGCCATCAGATTGCGGGCCGGCTCCGCGAGCGGCCCGGTACCCCACGGCCGGTCGACGTCCTCGAGAGCCGCCTCCAGTTCCGCGCGGTCGCCGATCGCGAAGTCGAACGTCCGGAGTTCGGCCCCCGCTTCGGCGACCGACACCGCGTGGAGCCGGGCCAGCATTCGCAGCACCGCCGGGCGATCCGTTGGCGGGATGACGCCATGGTCGCCGAGCGACTCCGCCTCAAGATGGTCGTAGACGGAGACGGTCCAGCCCGTGTTCTTGACCCGCCGGGCGGCCCGGCCGTCAGCGGCGAGCAGCGGCCCGTGGGCGAAGGCCAGTCCAGCCTGGCGCAGGGTCGTCACTGTCCGGAGCGCGGCATCGAGGTCGTCCGGTCCCGGTGCCAGGTGCGTACCGCGCCGGACCATACGATGATCGTCCCCCGTGACGAACCAGCGGCGCCCATCGGGAGCAGTCGCCGACCAGTGGTGGGAGCCGAAGCCGACCGGCAGGTAGGCGAGCGCGAGGTCGCCAGCGTCGAGTCGCCAGTGATCGAGCAGCGTGGCGCGGAGCAGCGCTGGGTCGAGGTCGTCTGGCGGGGTCAGCATCGGTCCGACTCCAGTCATGATGCTCGAGGTAGGGCAGGCGACGGGCGGTCTGCCAGGACAGGCGTCCGGCTCAGTGGATCAACGTATGACCCGCCCGGAGCGCATCACGGATCGCGGCGGATGCGGCCAGGGCGTCCGGCCCGATCGGGTCCGGCGGACGAGGACGAGGCAGGTCAACCGGGATGTCGGCCACGATCCGGCCCGGGCGCGGTGACATCACGATCGTCCGGTCGGACAGCCGGACCGCCTCGGCGATGCTGTGCGTTACGAACAGGACCGTCGGGCGGGCCTGCCGGTCAGTGTCGGAGGCGGGATCGTCCCCGGCCCAGATCCGCTCCAGCTCAGTCGCCAGTTCCTCCCGCAGGAGCAGATCCAGCGCGGCGAATGGCTCATCCATCAGCAGCAGGGCCGGGTCCATGACCAGCGCCCGGGCCAGTGCCACTCGCTGCTGCATCCCGCCGGACAGCTCGGCGGGATAGCGCCGCTCGAACCCCTGCAGGCCGACCAGCCGGAGCAGCGCGTCCACGCGCTCGGCCGACGGGCGGTGCCGCCCCGCGCCGACGTCACCCGGCAACTGCACGTTCGCACGGACATCCCGCCACGGCAGCAGGGCCGGTCGCTGGAACACCATCGCCGTATCGGTCCGGGGCCCGGCCAGCGCCTCGCCTCCGACCGAGACCTCACCAGCCGTCGGCACCAGCAACCCGGCCAGCAGGCGCAGCAGCGTGCTCTTGCCGCAGCCACTCGGCCCGACGATCGCGAGGAACTGCCCAGGCGGGACGTCCAGCGAGATGTCGCGCAGGGCGGCGATTGGCTGGACACCCCGCCGCGCGGCGTAGGTGACATCGACCCCGCGGAACCGGACCCCGGTTCCGCGTCGTAACGAGCTCTCCATGCCTAGAGCATACCCCCACGCCGGGTCGCGTTCATGCTGCTACCCTGCCCCGAGACACCCGCAATCACTCAGGGACGAGGGCATGCTGGTCGAACACGACATCGGACGAACGATCGCGATCTCGCGGGAACGGGGGCTGCCGCCGGCGGTCACCCTCGACTACCACTCGGCCCCGAAATCGTTCATGCACCCGGTCATGACGCCGCGCGGTGTCCCGATGACGCTGATCGAGCCCTTCGATCACACCTGGCACCGCGGGCTGTGGTTCACGGTCAAGTTCGTCGACGGCGACAACTTCTGGGAAGAGCGGGAACCGTTCGGCCGCCAGGTCCTGAACCTGACACCGACCATTGGCCACCCGGCCGGCGATGCGGTGAGCGTGACCATGCACATCGACTGGTGGATGGACGGCGCGCAGATCCCGGTCCTGTGCGAGCGGCGCACCTGGACGATCCGGCCCGGCGAGGACGCTACCGTGATCGACCTCGACACCGATATCATCCCGACCCGCGACGTGACGCTGGACCGGACCGAGTACACGACTTGGGGCGGCTACGGCGGGATCGCCTTCCGCGGTTCCCCGTCGTGGCACCCCGATCGCCGGCTCCTCGGCGACACGGTGACCGAGGGTCGTCTGCTGGGCGAACCCGGTCCCTGGGCGGCGATGGACGGACCAGTCGATGGCGGGATAGACCGGACGGCCGGCATCGCGCTCTTCGACCACCCCAACAACGCCAACCACCCGACCCCCTGGTACACGGGCAGCGGCGCGGGCAACTTCCTCAACGCAGCCTTCTTGTTCCATGGGCCAATGACGTTGGCGAAGGGCGACACGCTCCGGCTCCGATACCGCCTGCTGGTCCATGACGAGCGCTGGGAAGCGGACTCGATCGCCCGCCGCTACGACGCCTGGCTGGTCGACGAGCCGGATGGGGACGAATCCCCCGCAAGGGCGACGGCGTGAGCACCAACCACGAGCGTTCTCCTCTTGGCGTCGCCCCCTTCCCGTCCGCCGTCGGCCTCAGCCACCTCCGGGTCTACGACACGGTCGCGCCCGACGGGCAGCCGGGTGGCTCGCCGCACATGCACTTCGCCTCGGCCGAGGCCTACGTCGTCATCGCTGGCCAAGGCTCCGTCGAGACGCTCTCCCTCGCCAGCGGAGCCGTCGACTTCGACCTGTCGCCCGGACGGATCGTCTGGTTCGAGCCCGGGGTCATCCACCGTCTCGTCAATCGCGGCGGGCTGGAGATCACGGTCGTGATGCAGAATGCCGGGCTGCCCGAGGCCGGCGACGCCGTCTTCGCCTTCGGGCCGGAGCTGATGGCCGAGACAGCGGAATACGACGCCGTCGCCGGGTTGGGCGACGGTCCGGAGTCCGACCGGCTCGCCCGGGCGATGCGCCGCCGTGATGCCGCCGTCGAGGGGTTCACCGCCATGCGCGCGGCCGCCCGGACCGGCGACCTGGGCCCGCTCTGCGCCTTTCTCGCCGCGGCCGTTGCCCTGCGGCGGGAACTCGTCCCCAGCTGGCGCGAGCGTTGGCGGGACGGCCCAGCCGCCGAGACCGAGCTGACCCGTGTCCGGCTGGACGCGGTCGCCGCCGGCTCGCCGGACCTGCTCGCCGCGGCGCGGGTCCACGGGATGGGTACGGTCGCCGACCACCCGGGCATCGGCATGTGTGGCCGTCTGGACACCTACCTGCCGGACGGCATCCGGACGCTGACGGTCCCCGACACGATTGCCCTAACCGGAAAGGACTGATCCTCTTGGCCTCGCTCAACGATCACCACATCGCCCGGATCGATCCGATCGACCTGGTCAGCCACTATCCTCGGCCGGTGGGGCGCAACGCCCGCCTCGGCCACCACGGCTCCGGGCCGGTCGCGGCCGCCGCGATTGTCACCACTGACCGCGGTGCCACCGGCTGGGCCCTGACGCATGGCCGGATGACCGACACCGAGCGCGGATCCCTCGTCGGCCTGCCGCTCACCGACCTGTTCGACGCCGACCGGGGCGTGATCGACGACCGGGCCCGGGCGCTGGACCTCGCGCTGCACGACCTCGCCGGGGTGATCCTGGGCGAGCCGGTCTGGCGGCTGCTTGGTGCCCGCGGCGAGACGACGATGCCGTGCTACAGCGGCGCGATCTACTTCGACGACCTGGATCCGGTGGACGCCCCCGCCGGGATCGACGCCGTCCTCACCAACGTCCGGGCGGACCATGACGCCGGCTACCGCGCCTTCAAGCTCAAGATGGGCCGCGGCAACAAGTGGTTGACGCCCCACTCCGACGGGCTGGCCGCCGACATCGCCGTGACCCGGGCGGTCCGGGAAACGTTCCCCGATGTGACGATCCTCGTCGACATCAACGACGGGTCGACGCCCGACGCCATGCGCGAGTACCTCACCGCCGTCAGCGACTGCCGCCTGTTCTGGGTGGAGGAGCCGTTCCCGGAGACGCGTGACGACCTTGCCCTGCTCCGCCAGACCCTCAACGAGGTGTCGCCAGACACGCTGATCGCCGAGGGCGAATCCGGACCGGATGTCCCGGCTGTACTCGAGCTGGCCCGGACCGGGCTGGTCGACGTGATGCTCATGGACATCGTCTCGTACGGGCTGACCGCCTGGCGCGGGGTGATGGCGGATGTCGTCGCGGCCGAGGCCGTCGCGTCGCCGCACGCCTGGGGCGTCCCGGTCAAGACGCTTTACACCGCGCAGATGGCCGCCGGACTGGGCGACGTCGTGACGGTCGAGGGCGTCCCTGGCCATGCCGATGGGATCGACACCAGTGGCTACCGGCTGTCCGACGGAATGATTTCCGTCCCCGACGCACCCGGCTTCGGTATCGCCGCGCCGATGCGTTGACTCCTCCCCCGACCCCTTCCCTTTCCGGTGCGCCGGGGCGGGGGTGTCTCTCATGATCAGGGCGACAGAACGTGGCGCGGGCGCAAGAGACTGCCCCCGTCGTACAGCACATCCTGGGTGTGTCCGGCAGCTGGACGATGGACATCGTCCCCGTCAATCGAAGGAGCCATAACGACATGGCGACACGGGTCGCGATCATCGGGACGGGCGGGATCGCCTTTGCCCACATGAACGCCTGGGACGCCGCCGGCGACCGAGTCGAGCGGGTGGCGGCGGTCGATGTCGACCTCGACCGGGCCGAGGCATTCGCCAGGCAGCACGGCATCCCGCGCTGGTACGCCTCCGCCAGCGAGATGTTCGCCAGCGAGCAGATCGACCTGGTCCATATCTGCACGCCGCCGGCACTGCACTTTCCCCTGGCGATGGAGGCGATGGCGGCCGGCGCGTCGGTCCTGTGCGAGAAGCCGCTCTGCGGGTCGCTCCGGCAGGTCGATGAGCTGATCGCGGCCGAGCGCCGGACCGGCACGCATTGCATGAGCGTCGTCCAGTGGCGCTTCGGCTCGGCCGCGCGGACCGTCCGGTCGATGATCGACACCGGCCAGTTCGGTCGCCCGACCGTCACGAGCTGCCAGACGACGTGGTACCGGGACGCTGCCTACTACGCCGTCCCCTGGCGCGGGACCTGGGCGTCTGAGCTGGGTGGCGTCTCGGTTGGCCACGCCATCCACATCATCGACCTGATGCTCTCGCTTTCCGCCCCGTGGCGGGAAGTCACGGCGATCACCGGCACGCTGGTCCATGACATCGAGGTCGAGGACGCCGCGATGGCGATGGTCCGGTTCGCCGACGGCTCGCTCGGATCCGTGCTGAACAGCGTCGTCTCGCCACGGCAGGAGACGCGCCTGCGGATGGACTTCCAGCGGGCGACGGTCGAGGTCATCGGGCTCTACGGCTACGCCAACGCCAACTGGACGCTGACCGGGCTGGACGTGGCCGCCGACGGTGACGACGCGCTGGCGGGCTGGCCCCCGGCGGAGGATGTTCCCAGCAGCCACGCCGCCCAGCTCGGGGCCGTGCTCGACGCCCTAACCGCCGGCGAGCGACCACCGGCCGACGCCACCGCCATCCGTCCGACGCTCGAGTTCCTGACTGCCCTCTACGCGTCAGCCGCCTCCGGCCGCGCCGTCGCCGCCGGGCAGATCGGCCCGGGCGACCCCTTCTACGACAGCCTCTCCGGACACGCCGTCCCGGCGGTCGCCGGGTGAGCGCCCATTCCACCAGCGTCCGCTACGCGGGAATCGATCTCGGCGCGAGCAGCGGCCGCGTCGCCGTTGGCGCGTTCGACGGCAAAAGACTGACGCTGGACGAAGTCCACCGCTTCTCCAATGATCCCGTGCGCGTCGGTGATCGGCTCCACTGGGACATCCTCCGGCTGCTCCACGAGATCCGGACCGGACTGCGGCGAGCCGGGACGGTAGCGGGCGGCGAGCTACGCTCATTCGCCATCGACTCCTGGGCGGTCGACTTCGGGCTGCTCGGCCGCGACGGCGACCTGCTGGGCAATCCGCGCCACTACCGCGACCACGCCTGGCCCGCCGCCGTCGACGCGGTCCACGCCCGTATCCCGTTCGCCGACCTGTTCCGGCGGACGGGCATCCAGCACCTGCCGTTCAACACCATCTATCAGCTGGCTGCGCTGGCCAACGAGTCGGGCCGGCCGCTGGACCGGGCCGACGCCCTGCTACTCATCCCCGACCTGCTGCTCGCGATGCTGACCGGTGTCCGCGTCCAGGAAGCGACCAACGCCTCGACGACGGGTTGCGTCGCCGCCGGGACCGGGACGTGGGACACGGAACTCCTCTCCCGGCTCGGGATCCCGTCGCACCTCTTCGGCCCGCTCACCCAGCCACCGGCGCTCATCGGCGGGCTGGACCGGGCATCGCGCGACGACACCGGCCTCGGCCCGGTGCCCGGCGCGGTGGTAGCCAGCCATGACACGGCCTCGGCCTTCGTCGCCGTTCCCGCCGGCACGGAGCCGTTCGTCGTCGTCTCCTGTGGAACCTGGTCACTCCTCGGGACCGAGACACCCGCTCCTGTGCTGTCCGACGCCGCCCGGGAACGGAACTTCTCCAACGAGAGCGGGGCATTCGGGACGACCCGTCTGCTCAAGAACATCATGGGCCTGTGGCTGGCCGAATCGTGTCGGCGGGAATGGGCCCGCACGGGCGAGGAAACCGATCACGCCGTCCTCATTGCCCGTGCCGAGGCAGCCTCGCCGCTCCGGACGCTGATCGATCCCGATCACCCGTCGTTCCTCGCGCCGGACCAGATGCAGGTCGCTATCCGGGACCGTTGCGCCGCGACAGGCCAACCGGTCCCGGAGGATGCCGGCGCGATGCTGCGCTGCGTATACGAGAGCCTGGCGCTCCGGTACCGCCAGGTCCTGGGTGAGCTGGAGGACGTGACCGGCCACCGATACGAGGCGCTCCACATCGTCGGTGGCGGCTCCCGCAACCGGCTGCTCTGCCAGCTGACGGCCGACGCGATCGGCCGACCGGTCGTCTCGGGTCCGGCCGAGGCGACGACGATCGGCAACGTGGCGCTGCAGGCCGTCGCGGCCGGCGACCTGGCGGGCCTGACCGATGCCCGCGACGTGATCCGCCGGTCCTTCCCCGTCGACACCTACGCGCCAAGGCCGGATCCCGCCTGGGCGGATGCGTGGGACCGGTTCGGCCGCCTCTCGGATTGACACGCGCCGCGATGGCGCGACGCCAGGCTACGACGCCATCCGGATCGACTCCAGTTAACCGCGACTCGGTTCTGTAGCCCGCGCTTCCTCACCATGGCGAAGCCACTCCGCTATAACTGCCGTCCAGGTTGTGGCTCGAGCGGCGCCTGCTGGACCGTCAGCCAGGGCGCGCCAGCACAGGTATCCGGAGCGCCATGTTGGTCCGGTCGCCCAGTCAACCCCGGGCCACTTCGACGATCGGGAGTGGTTCCCCGGTTTCAGAGGCAGGGCTCCATGCTACAGTCCGGATGGTCCCGCGCCGTTGGTTGCGCTACACCGCGTCGCGACGGCTCACTGAGACGGCCGTTTCCAGGCGAGGAACAGGATGCTGGACACGGCTACGGACCGGGACGAGATCGACCGGCGTTTCCCACCGGCGGAGCGCTTCCAGGCGATGGTCGCGGCATTCGAGATCGGGTATTGCCTGATCGAGTTGCTGCTCGATAAGACCGGTCCACCTGTGGACTACTGGTTCATCGAGGTCAGTCCGGCGTTCCGGGATCTGACCGGCCTCGAGAACCCCGTTGGGCGCCGGATCAGCGAGATCGCTCCCGCCCACGAGCAGTTCTTCCTCGATCAGTTCAACTCCGTCGCGCGGACTGGCAGGGCCATCCAGTTCACCCGATCGGCTGCTGCCGTTGGCGGGCGGACCTTCGAGGTCCGGGCCTGCCGTATCGGCGACACGGGCAGCCGGGTGGTTGGAGTTTGGTTCTCGGATGTCTCCGAGCAGGTCTCGTTCGACCAGCGTCACCGTGACTACATCGCGATGGTAAGCCATGACCTCGGGACGCCGATGACGGTGGTCCGGGCGCAGGCGCAGATGCTCCAGCGGCGCCAGGCGTACGAGGCCCACCGGGTTGATCGGATCGTCCACCAGATCGACCGGATGGAACGGTTGCTCTCGGGGCTGCGGAACGTCGTCCGGGCCGAGAAGGGCTGGCTGGAACGGGGAGTGGTCGCGATCGACCTTGCCCGTCTCGTCACCGATGCGGCTGACCGTGGCCAGCTCCAGTCGCCCGCGCACCAGGTAATGGTCGAGATCGACGGGCCGGCGGTCGGTTACTGGGACCAGGAGCGGATCGAGCAGATCCTCGACAACCTGATCTCCAACGCCATCAAGTACTCACCCGCCGGTCGGTCGATCACCGTGCGGCTCACCAGTAACGACACCAGCGTCCGGATTTCCGTCGCCGACCAGGGTATCGGCATCCCGGCTGATTCCCTGCCGCTGCTGTTCGAGCGGTTCTACCGGGCCAGCGAGGGCGGCGCGGTCAAGGGGATGGGGCTCGGGCTGTACATCGTCCGGACGCTGGTCCAGGCCAAGGGAGGCCGGGTCAGCGTGGAATCGGTGGTCGGCAAGGGAAGCACCTTCACCGTGGAACTGCCCCGTCGCACCGCTCCGCCTGTGGCGGAGAGTCCGACCGGCGCGGATCTCGCCGATAAACACCCGTCCGGTCCGCCGACACCATCAATTTCGGAGATCGAATACTTCACGGACGAGGGGTGATCCGACGCTAGAGCCGGAGCCGGATCCGCTCGACCGCCTCCTGGATGCTTCGCATATCGTGCCGGAGCTGCTCCTCGTCCACGGACTGTCCCCGTTCCGAGCGGCGCTCGGTCAGCCGGGCGATCCCGGAGATGACCGTCAGGTCGTTGACCACCGCGACGTAACGCTCCAGCGTGCTCTCGTCATGACCATAGTCGTCCGGGATATGACGGTCTGCGAGATGGCGGTCCGAGATATGACCGCCACTGTTCTCTGCCACAACATGGTCATGCATTGGATGACTTCCTTACGACGCTTGTAGCCAGAGTAGTCATGATCAGGTCCAGAAGCGAGTCAAGGCGGAACGGCTTGTAGAGCACCTCAATGCCGAGGTCCCGCAGGTGATCACGTGTCTCCTCGACGTGAGAGATGGCGCCGGTGCAGAGCACGATGGGGATCGTGGCAGTTCCCGGCGCGAGGCGCAGCATCTGCAGCGTCGACCACCCGTCGTCGTCCGAGGCCCCCTGGTAGTCGAGGATGATCAGATCGGGCGCGAGGTCGCCGGCCAGGGGAATGACGCGGTCCCGGAAGAGATGTGTCGTTACCCGGTAACCTTCTTCGCTGAGAAACGAGCTGATCATCGCCAGGACATCGGAGCTGCTGTTGATCGCGAGGATGTGGCGCTTGCGCTGAACTGGCTGCGTAACAGACACCATTGACCGCCTTCATGAAGACACAGGAACGGGGCCCAACGAATGCAGGGTCGCGCTCGCTCCGGTCGGGCAGCGACAAACGGTCGGTCTGCTGGAGTGCATGGCCGGAAAGATCTGGAAGCATCGGGCTCGGCGAACCACGTCAATCCCACGCCAGCGGTATCAGGCGACACGATCTTGATGGTTACGTTGATTGGGCAAGGGTTGTGCCATCACCTCCCCGAAGTGTTCCGGAACGCGAAGCAGTATCGAGCGAGGACGCCTAATCGTGTCCCCGGGATCAGTGTGGCAAAACGGTCAGCACACGGAGCCAGGACGCCTCTCCTGTCCTGCCTCTCTCGGGCCGTCCGCATCTCCCCTGATGACGAAGCAGGTGTCCAAGGCGGAGCTGCCCGGTGTGGGATGACGCCGACAGCCAGCGTACGTCCGCAGACGTTCCGGCCCGCAGGAATGGGCGCCACGGCAACCGATGTCACCGACCGAGCAGTGACGCGCTGAAGAACCAGGCGATCATTAGCTGGATACAGATCGGGCGAAAACACCGAGCGCGCGGAACAGAATCTGCTCCGGGCTCTCGGTTCGTTCTGGGCGGAAGCGACGGGAACTGGTTAAGGGTGGAGCACTGAGCGTAACAGCGGTGCAATTCAACCGGCCATCCGCGAATACCGAGTCCTCTTCCTGCCTTGTCTTGTATATACAAACTGACTTATCTGGGAGAGAATGCGGATAACTCCTCCCAATGGTGGGTCGAGGCGAATACCCGAGAGGGAAGCTGGAGGAACTCGATGTCGAGGCTCAGCGTTCGCGTGTGGTCGTTGCTGGCGGCGATGTCGCTCGTCGTTGCTCTTCTTGGACAGGTCGCTCTTACCCAAGGCGCGCAGGACACGGCGACGCCACCACCGGCTCCATCCGTCATGGACGCCGCGCTGCCAGGGGATAGTCTGCCGGGCGAGCCCGAGGTCCAGCTTGTCCAGGTAGCGACCGGCCTCGCCGATCCGGTCAACGTCGCGAGCGCCAATGATGGCTCCGGCCGGCTGTTCATCGTCGAGCGCACCGGTACGATCCGCATCGTGCAGGACGGGCAGTTGATCGAGGAGCCGTTCCTTGATGTCGAGAACCTGGTGAAGACCGACTTCCTGGAGCAGGGGCTCCTTGGGTTGGCGTTCCACCCCGGCTACGCCACCAATGGCCAGTTCTACGTCTACTGGAGTGACTACAGCGCCAATGGCGCGGTGACGCTCGCGGCGTACACCGTCTCGGCCGACGACCCGAATGTGGCCGATCCACAGTCGATCCGGATCCTGTTCCAATACGCCGACCCGTACATCAACCACAACGGTGGGACGATCAAGTTCGGCCCGGATGGATACCTGTACGTCGCCATCGGTGACGGCGGGAGTGCGGGCGACCCGTTCGACAACGCGCAGGATCTCTCCAACCCCTTCGGCAAGATTCTCCGCATCGACGTCGACAACGGCGACCCGTATGCCATCCCGGAAGACAACCCGTTTGCTCAAGCGGGGCAAATCCTGCCGAACGCGACCCGCGGCGAGCCGGGCCGCTATCACCCGGATGCGATGCCGGAGATCTGGGCGTACGGACTGCGCAATCCATGGCAGTTCAGCTTCGACCGCCAGACGGGCGAGATGTACATCGCCGACGTCGGGCAGAACTACTGGGAAGAGGTCAACGTTGCCGAGGCCGGCGTCGGGGGCCAGAACTACGGCTGGGACTTGCTTGAAGGGACACACTGCTACCCGGGCGACGTGACCGAGTGCATTCCCTTCGGCGTTGCTCCGGCGGCGGAGTACCCGCACGAAGGAGATGCCTGCTCGATCACCGGGGTCGGCGTGTTCTACGGCGAGACGGCCTCCTCGCTCGACGGCGTCTACCTCAACTCCGACTACTGCTCCGGTGACATCTGGGGCCTTGTCCGGGATGACTCCGGTGCCTGGCAGTACGCGCTGATCCTGGAGACGGACCTGCTGGTCAGTGGTGCTGGCGACGGGGAGAACGGTGAGCTCTACCTGACCTCATGCACCTGCCTCTACAGTCGGGACTACGATCCTCGTGACGAGCCAAACGGCGTGGTCTGGCAGGTCGTTCCGGCCGACCAGGTACCCGAAGGCGCGACCGTTGTCCCGACGGTGGAAGCGACCGAGGCGGTCGAGCAGGAAGCCACGCCAGGTACCGCGGGCGAGGGAACACCAGAGGCCACTCCGGCCGCCTGACGCCCGGTCGTCCAGGGAAGAAGTAAATGCGGACAGGCCCCGAAGCGACTTCGGGGCCTGTCCACCTTACCTGTTCACGATGAACGCACCACCATGTCGTCGTTTTCCCAGGATCCTAACGGCTTCATGGACCTGGCACGCCAGGAGGAGGTTTAGCTCCTGCCGGCGCTGGCGATCCTGGAAGACACCACGGCCAAGCAACGGCGCATCGAGGTTGACGAGGCGATCTACACGATCGAGGTGCTGCGAGCGTACCGGGGCCAGCTGCCGATGCGGACGGTGGAGGCGTACGCGGGAGCCGATCGGGCGGAGGTGCTGGACGCGGTGTTGTTGATGTTCCCTTGAAAGCGTCGAAGAGGAGCAATGGATGCGATCCGATCCTTTGTCATCGCACTTCTGCTCTTTCCCTTCTGTACAGCGGCAAGGGCCGGTTCAGCCCAGCCTGCCTACCGTGCACTCAACATCTACGCAGTAGGGTGCCCGCCTGGCTACAACGGCGAAGCCGCAAACGACGTTTGGCACGCCTGGAATGTAGCCACCAGTGAGGAACGGAACCGCCTCGCAAGGCAGGTGATCAGCCATGCAGCCGCCGAACGAGAGTCCATTCTCGCGGTGATCTCGCGACGAGAACTCGCACCCATTCTTACTCGGGTTGAGGTGAAAGCACTGATGCCGCCCCGGATTGCTCCGATGGCGGCATCGATGGGAACTGGGCGGAAGCGACGGGAGTCGGTCAAGCACAAATCCCATTACCCCCGCCGCGATTCGAATCAAGGTCTGAATGGTCCCGGGACCTCATGAACTGGGGCCACGACCCGCTCAAGAAGTAGCGGCACCTAGAGTGCCCACCCTCCAGTCCGTTGCGTGACATTCGCCTACAACAGACCGATCCTGTCACCGAAAGTCGTCCCGTCCCTTCGACGTGGGGGACGTGCGAAGTCTGAAGACGGGGCGATCGTGCCTATCCCAGTGCAAAGGTCAGCGTCGGAGGACGCAAGGGTGAAACGAGGGTTGAACGGCGGCTCGGTCGGCTCGATGCTCGCCAAGGAGTTGACCCAAGAGTCGGCACGTGGAACGACGCCTGCTGGACGGCCTCGTGCTCGGGCTCGACCCGGCCCTGGTCGGCTCAGTCATAGTTGAATACGGCCAGCCGGCGCGTGCCCAGCTGGCGCTGGCGGCCATCAGCGTTAACCCGTTCCCGTCGAGCCTGCTGGACGCCGTCGGCCGGCTCGTCCGCATGGTCGACAGTCCGGCCGACCAGCCCTTCCTGGTCCCGCCCACCCAGCGTGAGATCTGTCTATCGCGTGCCCCTCGGCGAGCAGGGCCAGCGGGTCCGCCACATCGCCAGCCTGGGCAGCGAGAGCAACCGGATCAACCGCGCCATTTCCCGGCTCCGGGAGACATTCGACCGGCTGTTCAGCGTCGAGGACCTCGCGAGTGAGCCGGGAGTGAGCCCGTCGACCTTCCACTACCACGTCAAGCGGGTCACGGCCCTGAGCCCGCTGCGGTTCCAGAAGCAGTTCCAGGAGGCGCGCCGCCTGATGATCGGCGAGGACTTCGACGCGACCACGCCGGTCCTGCGCGTCGGCTAAAAGGACGCCTCGCACTTCACCCGGGACTACAAGCGGATGTTCGGCGCGCCGCCCATGCGCGATGTCCAGCGCCTCATGGCCCAGCCCGCCGACTCCGCTCTCCTGTCAATACCCCTGACGCCCAGCGACTATCGACCTGCCGGTCTCCCGGCCGCCCCCCCTTGTCCGGGACGAACCGTCGCAATTAACCCCTCCTGGCCAGACCAGAGCAGCACGCAGTCGCGGTTGCGCCACAGAGGCGTGGCGCCGGTGGGCTGCCGTCCGGTCCGCCGGCCTCAGCATCCGACACCCCAGAACATTGAGTAGTTACGGGGTATACAACTTCCTGCGACGCGGTAGGTATTGGTCAGCCAGGTACCCGGCTGGCAGTAATTCCACTCGGCGTTGCACCGGTCCCTCCAGTGGTAGTAGGTGGCGCATTGGTCTGGCTGGACGTGACCGTATGGTTCACAGGGCATGCAGAAGCCGTAGTTCCAGCACATCCCTTGCCCATCGAACCCCATCCACCGCAGTCCGGGTTCCTCCTCCATGAAGTCCCACAGGCTGGGATTCTCACAGATGATGTAGCTATCGGCGCAGTCGTCGATGAAGAGGTGGGCGGCGCCAAAGCTGGGCGCCACCGCCGCCAGGTCGCTCGGCGCCTGGGTGAAGCCCAGCTCCGTCGACGTCTCCCAGTTGGCCAGCACCTCCACCTCGTACGTGGCCGTGTGCGTCGCCGCGTCGTAGACCGGGG